>Ga0209935_1000071_pt1 | contig 454023 bp, 407 predicted proteins | sample ThiBio_1000_plan_2_FD_183958 | JGI IMG/M metagenome (GOLD analysis project Ga0209935, IMG submission 183958) | Wastewater bioreactor microbial communities from Cape Town, South Africa - Thiocy_cont_1000_plan (SPAdes) | ecosystem: Engineered > Bioreactor > Thiocyanate-remediating >... | reverse complement strand
GCCCGCACTCCACGCTGAATTATCAGACACCGTCTGAATTTGCAGCGGGCTGGAGAAAGGGTCATTCTGAGAATGAAGATTCCGACGTTACTAACTGAGTGTTGTATCTAATCGTGGGGGCAGGTCAGGGGTTCTCACCGTCAGACGCAGCTTTCCCTTGCGGCGAAAATTCAGTTTCAGCGGACAGTAAATTCGGTGAACACGTTTATGGTTCTAGGTATTGCCCTGCCTGCGCAGCAGCTGGAACAGTTTCTTAAAACCTAAAACCGTCGCGCGGATAGCGTTCTGCCAGCTCAGTCAGCGCATGAATCACCGGTTCATCACTCCGGGTAACAGGCTGATAAAACTACACTGTCCTGCTCAGCGATAACGTCCTGCAGCTCTGGCGTAAACTCATGACAAATTATGCCGTCAGATAGCTAACGAGTTCACGTTTTATCGCTGGTTTTAAATCTTTTTTCGATGACGTCTTAAGTGCCCGGCACTCAAGGGTGAGATCAGCAAACATCTGTTTAAGCCTCCGATTCTCGTCTTCCAGAACTTTGATTTTTTTATATCGGCCGCTTCCACCCCGTCATATTTCGCCTTCCAGTTGTAATAGCTGGCTTCGAACATCGCGGCCTCACGGCACACATCTGTGACGGTTCGTCCGGCTTCGACGGACTTCAGCACGGCGATGATCTGGTGCTCAGTGAATCGGATCTTGCGTATAGTGATCTCCTAAGGGGATATAATCAGTATGTCGGAAGATATATAAAAGTGAATGGTTCGTTTTACCGGGATACTTACAGTCAGACACTCCTTCGTGAAGTCGTCCACGCAGGTCAGGCACTTTATCGTGCGGCCGGTGGCCAGCGCGTACATGACGAAATCCATCGACCAGGTCAGGTTGGGCTCCGCCGAGCGGAGCAGCGGCAGACGTTCCGTTGCCAGTCCTTTACGACATCGTCTGCGTTTTACGCCCAGCCCGCTGAGATGATAAAGGCAGTACACGCGCTAGTGATTAAGCTGAAGGACTTCAGGCTCTTAACCTCAGGCACCTCCATACCGCCATACTTCTTGCGTCAGGTGTAAAAGGTGGTGTCGGAAATGGTGTGCTTTACGGCAGATTCACGGGCAGAAATCCCGGCTTCAGCCTCGCGGAGAATACTGATGATCTGTTCGTCGGAAAAACACTTCTTCATGGGGATGTCCTCATGTGGCTTATGAAGACATTACTAACATCGCGGTGTGTTAATCAACGGGGAGCAGGTCAGATTCATACTCGGTGCCAAGTTGATAACCCAGCAGAAGCACTACCAACCATCATTGCCACGTTAGATATCCCCCCCTACAGTAGGAAAATGCATTTTAATATAGCTTATCTTTACGCCTATAATATAAATCTCCATCAGGGCTTCAGTTCAAAATAATTTCACCTTGCCACTGGCAAGTCTGAATATCGGGTTGTGTAAGCGGGAGACAACATCTCACGTTTCATAGTCCATGATTTTTCGAACCCCTGACCTGCAAACCAAACCTTCCCTTTTCCTGACTTATTCAGTTTGTCTATGGCCCCCATCAATGCAGCGCTGTTTCTTCGTTGGGAATTATCGTCAAATAAATTTAACTGAGCCACTCCAGTACTAAAAAAATCAGCAAGCATAACACCAGCCTTCATATATCGATGACCATCAACCCATACCCTCCTTAGGGCGTTCGTAGCAGCGTTTATAATGTCACGTGTATCATTTGATGGTATTAGTAGTTTTACGGAAGCTTGATTTCCATAGTATATTTCGTTATCTGCATGTGGGCTTGTACGAAGAAAAACGCTAACGAAACGACAAAACTGGCGCTCGCCACGCAGTTTTTCCGCTGCGCGTTCGGCGTAAGCACAAATGGCCTGATGCATATCTGAGTACTGAGTTACACGGTGGCCAAAAGATCTACTACAGATGATCTGTTGTTTTGTTGGTGAAAACTCTTCTAGTTCAAGGCATTGCTCACCACGAAGTTCTCGGACGGTCCTTTCAAGCACGACATTAAAATGCTTTCTTATTATCCACAATGAGCTTTCAGCCAGATCAAGTGCTGTATTAATACCCATGGAGTTAAGTTTCTTACTAATTCTTCGACCAACACCCCACACATCCTCAACAGAGGTAAGTGCCATTAGCCTACGCTGCCGATCAATATTAGATAAATCGACAACACCACCAGTGCCACGCCATTTCTTGGCTGCATGGTTAGCTAGCTTTGCTAATGTTTTTGTTTGTGCAATACCAATTCCCACAGTTAAACCTGTATTTTTAAATACTTTGTTTTTCATTTCATGACCGAAATCACTTAATGGCATGCAGTTTATCACCCCAGATAAATTAACGAAGGCTTCATCTATTGAATAAACTTCGATCGAAGGAGATATTGCAGTTAGCGTCTGCATAACTCGCTCACTTAGATCGGAATAAAGTGCATAATTAGAACTAAATACATGAATCCTAGAGCTATATGTATTGTTTTTTATTTTAAAAAAAGGCTCACCCATTTTTATACCGAGGGATTTTGCTTCAGTTGAACGAGAAATAATACAGCCGTCGTTATTGGAAACCACGACAACAGGCTTTCCCTGCAAGTCTGGCCGAAAAAGAGTTTCACAAGAAGTATAAAAACTATTTACATCTACGAGAGCAAACATGTTTATTTATGCGCCTTAATACTGAAAATCACCACCCCAAATATTTCTAATTCATCTGCATTTTGAAATGAAATCGAAGAATAATCATGGTTGTGAGGTACTAGCTGTAGATAAGGATGAGTACGAAGTTCTTTGACGGTAAACCCACCTGAAACAGCAGCAATAACAATATCGCCATGTATGGCCGAAAGCGAGCGATCAACCACTAAAAGATCCCCATCACTGATACCGGCGTCATGCATAGACTCCCCGCTAACTTTTATGAAGTAAGTGGCACTCGGGTGTCTTATCAGCAATTTATTGAGATCCAGTCTGTCCTCAACATAGTCCTGCGCAGGGCTTGGAAAGCCGCAGGGTACTTTCTCAGAAAAGAGGTGAAGTATGAGCGGGGGAGAAATCTCAGTTGGTCGGGTGAAAAGCATGATGTTGATCCTATTATACTGTGTTTATATACAGTATTACTGAAAGCAGCTAAGGATCAAGAAACTTGTGAAGCGACTCCTGAAAGTGCTTGAAGTGTCTGTTAATTTAGTTGTGTGGTATCTAATATAGTTTTGTTGCCTGACTTAAACCCAGTTCAGCGAAACCGTAGCACTCTGGCAGTAAGTCGCGCCGATTCCTTGCTCTTCGATGAAGAACCAGCTCCCACCGAGTTTATTCACAGGAATTGGACGTGCATATGCGATAAGTACATCAGAAAATAAAGTATTCTGCATAACCGTCATGCAATTTTTAGTTGCCAGTTCAAATATCTGAAAAGCGTGCCCCTGAATCGGAGTCCTGTCCATTCAGAAACAGGGAGCAGGCCAGCTACGAAAGCGTTGGTCAAGTATCCAGAACACAGGTGGCCCTTTAATGTCTGAAGAAATCAAAAATACTGCGATCACTGCTGCAGGCTATGTCTATCAGAACCGGCAGGGGCTGAAACTGCTGTGTGACTGGCTAGATGTGCCGACACGCTATACCCGAGTGAAGTTTGAGTGCGACGACGAGGCTGTTGCTCCGACCGGGCTGGATGACATCGTCGCCGAGCGCCCTAACCATCTCGTTGACCTCCAGCAGGTGAAATATACTCCTAATCCTGCCGAGCACCCCCTGAATTGGGCGTGGATGTTGGAGAGGACCGGAAAGACAGCACGATCGAGGTCGATGTTGCGTAAGTGGTTTGATGCTTTTGTTAAATTGGATTCTGCTCGCGTCGGAGAGCTATCGTTGAAGACCAATCGCCGACCAGATGCCGACATTGAGTCTTGCCTGACTGATGGAAAAATCGATTTATCCAAAGTTCCAGAGCCACGGCGATTAGAGGTTATCGCTGAACTCGGCGACGAAAAGAAATGTGAATTATTTTTCAAGCGGTTGCAGATTGTTCACAGCGATAAGAGCTTCGAATCTCTTGAACACGAGATCGATGCGCGATTGCGCTTTCACGGCACACCAGAGGGAGTTGCGAACTTAAAAAACGTCGCCTTGAACTGGTCGATTCAGAAAAACTTTCCGCCGCCAGAAGGGTGGATTTCTCTGGAGCAAGTCCGCACTATTCTGCGGGCAATACCGCCGGCCCCCATGCCGGAAGATTTTGTTGTGCCTCTCGGATATGAGGTGCCTGACGAGACGTTCCACCGTGAATTCGTACGTGACACGGTTGCCGGGGCCGGGCAGACAATCGTGCTCACAGGGCCGCCTGGTCGTGGGAAGAGCACATACTTGAGCGCGATGTGCGAAGTGCTTGCTGAATCAGGGGTTCCCACGGTACGGCACCACTACTTCCTCTCGACGACCGAGCGGGGACGAGACCGTGTGAACAGCTACGTGGTTGAGCAATCGATCGAGGCGCAAGTCAAACGGTTACATCCGGAAGTTGATGCGCCTGGTAGTGACCTGCGGGGCCTCCTCGAAGCGTGCGCAACCTACTACAAGACTAAGGACAAGCCGTTCGTACTGGTTCTGGACGGCCTGGACCATGTCTGGCGCATTAACAGCGCTGATAAACGGCCGCTGGACGATGTGTTCTCCCAGATTATTCCCTGCCCGGATAACATGGTTCTGTTGGTAGGTACACAGCCGGTCGACGATACTCAACTGCCTAGGGACCTCTTGTCAGTTGCACCTAAGGCTAGTTGGCGAACATTGCCGGCGATGTCCGAGAACGCCGTCCTGTCCTACCTTCACAAGGCGGTTGACGAAGGCAGGCTCTTGATCCGGTTCAACGATGAAGATCAGATAGAACGTCAGCTACAGGAAGCTGCGACCGCACTTCGAACTAAGACCAACGGCCACCCGCTGCACGTTATCTATGCCACGGCTGAGCTTGAGCACGCAGGACGAGACCTGGACAGCTGGAATATTGAGCGGCTACAGGGTGACATGACCAAAGAGGCAAAGTTCTATTACGCATCGTTGTGGGAAGAGCTGCTACCAAGTCTCAAAGACACGCTGCGATTAGTATGTGCGTTTCCCTTCTTTTGGCCCAAAGCCGCTTTTCTGGAGATCTCCGCTAAGCAGGGTGCTGCGCCGCCAGATGTCGCCAAGGTGGAACATCTGCTGCACTCATCGGCTGCTGGTCTAAAGGTCTTCCATGAGAGTCTGGCGGTTTTTGTACGCTCGACCTCTGACTACGGCGAGCGTATCAAGAACCTGATGCCAGCGGTGGCGATCTGGCTGGAAACTGAGGCGCCACCTTCTCTTCGCGTTAACTGGCTCTGGACGGTCCAGGCAAGGTTGGGTAATCCTGAAAATCTCATTACTGGGCTAACTCGTGACTGGATCATGCTTCGTTTAGAGGAAGGCTATCCAGAATCGCTCTTTGACACTCTGCTATCCGAGGCACTGGTCGCAGCTCTGGAGACCAACGCATTTGCGGACGCATATCGGCTCGCACACCTGCAGTCCCGGATGGTTGGCGGCAGCGAATTTCAGATGCAGAGCGACGACATAGCCCGGCTTGTGTCATTTACCCTGACGCTGACAGCCAATGAGGGGGTTGTTCAAGAGGCTATAGCCTCGCGGCACGAGACAGATATTTTGGACGTGGCAGCTCTCGGCTTAGCTTTGCAAGCACGTGGACAAACTGTACTGGCCGAGACCTGCGGTGAGGAGACTCTGCGTCGTTTTAGAGGCCTTAGCCGCTTCTCTAATAGGTATTCAACCAATACGGGGGCTGACGAATTCCAGTTTCTGGTCGATGCGTTCACACGCCTTGGTGCCATCGGGGCGACCCCAGAGATGTTTGCCCAGTTAGTTAGAGAAAATAACCCCATTGTATGGATGCCAAGAGCCCGAATGTTGGTTGAGAACGGTTGCCTGGATGACTTGATGGGGGCGGCTGTTTCGCTACAACCTGATTCGGACACGAGTGTTCTAAGTGACTTCTGCGTTCGCGCGGCCGTAACGGCAGGAGTAAGTATCGTCGACCACGATGACTTCAGCAAGCTGACGCGAACCCCCTTTGTTGCAGCGGTGGAAGCGGCCTGTAAGCGGACTTCGAAGCCACTAAATGAGCCTATTCCGGTCGAGTGGCTCAAGGGGAACTATTACGAGCGTAAAGACGATCTGAACACGCTGGTACACCATTGGTTCTTCAGCGGTGTGCACCTGGGCCTGTGCATGAAAGCCGAGGAGCAAATCGACTTCGAGTTCGTACTAGCACCCAGCTACGAGGAAAGGAAGAATATCAGCCGCTTCCTGGATGCTCTCTCTGCGATTGCTGCTCAAGTTGCAGAGCGTTGGTGGCAAAGGGAATTTGTAGACTTTCATGTAATATTCGAACTGCTCAAACCAGTCAAGTTCAGGGATTTCAGGCAGGATCATAATGCGAGTTCAGCGGCGAAGGATTTCCGGGCTGGGTTACATCGTGTTGCCTGCGATATTCGACTTGGAAGCTGCCTGCTTTTCAATCGTGACGATGTGACACTTACTGAGGCAACCTTGGCAGCGGCAGCCACATCTGAGTGGTTTGACAGTATATCCTTCCGCACTCAGTATGCGGCAGGATTGCTGACAAGGATGAGTGATGAGGCGGCCGCAGCTTTCGTCCATTCTCAACGCGTCATGTTGGATGCAGATATCCGCGAAGAAACTAGCGTGCATCTGCAGACGCCTCTGCAGTTATGTGGCATCACTTTGGCCCATGGATTAAACGTCAGCGCTCAAGAGCTTTGTAAACAGGTCTGGGAGTTAACGACCGGCTATGGGCACCGTAAAGATCCCACGTTGAGTAACACGGTCGATGCCATTGACTACCTTGTAGATGCATCACCAGATGATGCTCGGCGGCTACTCAGTCTGCTTTCGCCACAAATCCATCACGTGCTGGACTACACCGACGGAAAAGGCACGAGGCACTTGCTTGAAGTTGCGGACCATCTGCTGGCAAAACTGAGCCCGATGGCTTTGGTCGTAAAATACGAAGAACACACGCACGCAGGTGAATGGTCGCATGCGGAGAACAGTTTGCGAGCATATGTGCAACAGGGTGTCAGGGAAGGCTGGCCGCTGGATGCCCTCATGCGTACGGGAGTTCATCACGACGTTCAGGACGAGTTAATACAGCTTGAACGCGATGGTCAGGATGGTGCCGCAGGACAGCTACGTGTTCTTAGGGAGCATGTCGGCTGGGACATTGGTGTACTACAGGGTACTGGTTCGTCCAGTAGCGATAACGACAGTAACCCGTATACTGGCGATGTTACGACATTTGCTCCAGAGCAACTGGATCAGTTGCTAATAAGTCTGGCAACAAGCTACAGCGAAAAGAAAAGACTGCTTCGAGCCTGGTATGAGTACTGGGATCGCTCCGGGCAGGGTAAACGCTTGCTCGCGGTTCTGGATGGTTTGCTGCAGTCAGACGAGGGGCGGCAAAAGGGCATCTTCGATCTGTCTGACCTTGCTTTTGAGACCAAACGCAGGTTGAGCGGCTCGAAAGCTGCGTGGAAATATCTTGTCCAGGCGCAGATTCGAAATGGCGGCTGGATGAGAATGATGGAGAGAGAGGCGGATACCTGTAAAAGGTTTGACATGGTAGTGAAGTACTTCCCGAGCCGTTGCGATGAGTTTGTTGATGCTACTACCTACAGCTGGTTCGGAGAGCCCGAGCTGCAGCGTGTAGCGCCGACAGAGCTGATGGTCTATTTCTATGTGCAACAAAAACGCGTAGCAGATGCCGTGAAGTTTGCCGAAATGATGGTCAACTGCGTGCGTGAAGATACCCGAACCCTGCCTCTGGAACGCCCACGTTGGGCAACAGAACTTGATGCTTCGATGACAATGGGAAAATGATGGACGACCTAAGTATTCTAATCGCCAGACTCGGCTGGCCATCAACCGCTACAAGGTGGTGGACCATGCAAGAACTTGCCGCCCGGTTGGGTGAATCAGCATCGAAAGCTACAACGGAGGCTGCGTTACTTAGGTTTCTGAGCTCTCGTAAGCTTGAGGCCGAAGTGGTGGAGGTACTTTACGTATTCTGGATAGCGGTGCAGATGCATCGTTACAAGGCGAGCCAGAAATTGGCGCAAAGCATTCCTAAACCGTCCATTCTCTCAAATCTATTGCTGGAAAGCTTTGGCCTACAGACTGAGACTCCTATAACCGGTCTGGAAGAGGTGACTGAGAGCTTCGCTATTCCACAGGATTTTAACGGTGTTCAAGGAGCGGATCTCCCACGGATTTTTCACACCACAATGGTTAACCTTGAGCATGATAGCGGCTTCCCATTTGTCAGTCAGATGGCGTTCGAGTGGTCAGTAAACAGCAATGTCTATCCAGATGCTCCTTTTCAGGGAGATCACTGGCATTTTGTGAGACCACTTGGCGACGGGTTCATCGGTCACATCTCTTCCAGGGCTGCCATACGGATGATCTCCGCCTATCTCCGCACATTGTCGGTTGCTGAAGAGTTCTGGAGCATGCCTTCAGAATTGGCGGAAAAAATGACTCTGCTGGCATTGCCTGTACACCCAACTCTTGCGTTGCTCAGACCTCGACGTCCGTCTTGGTTTCCCAACCGAGCTGACTTCGATGGCAATCACAAGGAAATAGATGCCGCTGTGCATAGTCTGATTGAACAAGCCCAAACCGAACGCCCTGGAGACGAGCTGATAGCCTTCACGTCGCCTATCGTAATTTCAACTGAGCGCTGTGTAGAAGTCTCGATCGTCCGCTGGGAGCAGATAACAGGTGGCTGCATCAAGGATGAGAACCTGGCCGAGCATCTAAAAGACTTTTGGAGTAGCGGGCAAATGCTTCACGGCTATGCACCGGAGCCGCTAAGCACAACGACTGTCCTGATATCGCCCGCCTTTTACTCTGTCGTCGACGAGAGCAGTAGGGCCTGGCCTCTAGCCATGCCGATCGGTATGGACCGTTTGGGCTACTTGCAACATGATCTGTACCCGGAGCGACTCTTATTACCCATTATGCCTGGCTATGACCTGATCGAGGTCATTCCTCGTAACGGGCAATTGGAGGTTAAATCAGATAATGATGTTGTCGCCGATTTTTATTACTGGAATGCGGGCTGGGGACCAGCTCGGCCTATGCAGTTTGATGGTAACTGTGGTACAGCTCTTGTTTCTAAAGGTAAAGCCTATCGAGAACTACCCGATGTGCCAAACCAAGATATTCGGTCGTTCTACTTCTGGCGTGTACGAACACTCCACAGAAAGGGCTCCTATGAACGTTTTGAGGAAACGCTAAGCTTCGGGGTAGTGTTCGTGTGAATGAGTAAATTATAGTCTGGTGGATAGTCAGCATAATAGAAGAGTGAAATTTGTCGAACATTCTGGGTATATCATGCAGGAAATCACCTTGTTTATATCTGTCCCATATAATCGCCTTGTGTTCTGGCGTGTAGCGAGTTCTTCGTTTCATGGCATGAGGATATGACCTGCCCCCAGAATTAGATACAACCGTCAGTTAGTGATGTCGGTTTTTTATCTGTGAATTTTCATTCTCCAAAATAAAAATTTGGATAGCTATTTTTAAAACTTGAACTATGTGTTAAGCGTGGTAATTTGGAGGTGGGATATTATCTCGATTTGGTCATGATGCTGCTTGTCTCGTGGTAATTGCTCTTGAACCGAGGATAGAAAATGCCAGTGATCGCATATATCCAATACTGGCTGGCACTGTTGTCCAGCCTCAATCTCATAAGAGGTATCTATGTCACTCAGATTTGTAGTGTTAAGCAAAAACGACCAGTTTCCCCAAAGTGGAAAAGATGTAATCTTTCTTAAGGAAAGTAACTGGGATGATTTTGGGTATAAAACAATTTTCCATATTATGTTTTATGATGAACATTCTGCTCGACATGACTTCGGCAATGCAAAGATTGGCTATTTATCTCAGTCAGAGGGCTGGACTTCACAAAAGCTAGAACGTAAATTTGATAAATTCGAAGAAAATTTCTTTTCATTAGGTCAGGATGCAGACTATTATCAAAAAATCATGAATGATTTAAGTGAGCAAACATCTTCAAAATACTTAAAAGCAATGCGTGACATTGTTTATGATAAAGAACTCTTTACGTTAGTGGAATCTGATGCTCAGTCTTTGAGTGATAGTAATAAATCGTCTGTTTATATAGTTTCCATGCTCAGAGACTTAAGTGCTTCTGTCATTCGAAATCAATTTTCCAGAATTTTACAAAATGGTATTCCCCTTACGCCATATTCGTTCCTTTTCAAGAGAAACAAAACTGAAAAGCATTCTAAAGTAGAACTTCATTTTGAAGTTGATCCGGATCTTAAACCTTCAACTAATATTCATATTCTCATAGGCAGAAATGGCGTTGGGAAAACTACGATATTAAACGATATGGTTAAGGCTATAGTCAGAGAGGAACATGATATCTCGACTGATGGTTTTTTTCAAAAATTAAGATTTAATCTTAATATGCCTATTGATTCAGATTATTTTACAGCAGTTGTTTCAGTATCATTTAGCGCCTTTGACCCATTTATACCACCCGATGCAAGAATCGAACCATCGAAAGGGCCACGATATAACTATGTGGGTCTCAAAAGAATAATCACAAATAATGGAAGGAATGAAATACTTATAAAATCTACTGAAGATCTTCATCAGGAAATGATTGGCAGCCTTAAAAATTGCATGTCACTAAGTGGAAAAAGAGAGCGCTGGATTAATGCACTGAATCAGTTAGATGCTGATAATAATTTTTCAGACATCAGCTTAAGTGATATTGAATCCGATTTTGATTCTGATGAAACAGAGGATAAAAGTGTTTTTGAAGAAAAGGTATCACCTATATTCAAGAGTTTGAGTTCAGGACATGCAATAGTGCTGTTAACCCTGACAAGGCTTGTTGAGCTTGTTGAAGAGAAAACTCTTGTCCTGATTGATGAACCTGAAAGCCATTTACATCCTCCTTTGCTTTCCGCTTTCACACGAGCATTATCAGATTTATTATTGAATCGTAATGGCGTTGCTATACTGGCAACTCATTCTCCTGTGGTATTACAGGAGGCTCCTAAGAGTTGTGTATCGGTCATTAGAAGAACACGAATGTCATGTGTGGTGGATAAGCCATTGATTGAGACTTTTGGAGAGAACGTGGGGGTTCTGACTCGGGAGGTCTTTGGACTTGAAGTATCAAGCTCTGGTTTTTATGATGTTCTTGCGGCAGAAGCTAAAAGCGGGCTTAATTACGATGATATAATAAAATTATATGGCGATCAGATAGGGTTTGAAGGAAAGGCGATCCTTCGAGCTATATTGTCTAATAAAAAAAATACTTTTAATTGAAGGAGGTATTATGAAATCGGTAGATCTACCTTCAATTACATATAATGATTTGATTAGCAGTTGTATTGGCAGTATTGACTCGGAAGAGTTACGCAATCGTCTTGAAACTGCGTTAGCTCATCTACTCAGGGCGGGAGTTGCGTATGACCTGGCTGCAACTCATGCAAATCTCTTTCAGACGGCTTGCTTCACAGGCAATGATGATGATGTCGTGGTCGAGTCTGTTACAAAAAAAGAACTCAAAAATCTATATACTGCACAGATGGTTCCCGCAAACAAGCCCAGCAGAATCTATTACGATGATATAAAACTATTGGCACCCCTTGGTATTTGCCCTTTCTGCGGATTTGGCCATGTAAAAACTTTGGATCACTATCTTCCAAAATCAAAGTTTCCGCTACTATCAATATTCCCTTCAAATCTAGTGCCATGTTGCACCGACTGTAACAAAGGCAAACTTGCAAATGTCGCCGTAGCTCAGGGAGAACAGTGCTTACATCCCTATTTCAGTGATCCTATTTTCATTAATGAGCAGTGGATTTTTGCCACTGTCGTTCATTCTTCTCCGGCAGTTGTTACCTTTCATGTACAGCGGCCACCTTTGTGGAGCGATATAAATTTCGGTAGGGTAATTTATCATTTCAGAGAATATGATCTTGCAAACCGATTTTCAGTGCAGGCAGGAAGTGAACTGGCATCCCTCAGGAAAGAGCTTTTGATAGATTTTAGAACAGGAGGAGTAAATGAAGTGCAAAGAACGTTAATAAAAAAGGAAGCAGCCTCAAGAAGTTTAGAGGTTAACTCTTGGAAAACAGCAATGTACCAGGCGTTGTCTGCCGATCCATGGTTTTTCCAAGGGGGGTTTATGCAGGAATAAAACCCATTATTGTGCATAAAAAGGCCCTAATCAGGGCCGTTTTTCAGATATTTAAAGTTATTTATAGGTGGTTTTTCTCTTCCGTACGATAAATACGTATTTAACTTAAGGGTGCATGCTAGTGGTTAGTCAGGTCTTGTAGCTAAATCGAGATGTTCGTATATAACTAAATAGGCCTGCCCGGGCTACGGTCTCACTATAGCGTTCCCTGCTTTTGTAATTCTCCCTGAAATCTGTACCATCCACTTTTAGGGCTTCTCCAACATAGCCTTTGGATCTATTTGCTTAAGCAAGTCACCAAATCGAAAAGACTGAAAAAAGTTAGTAATTAAATATGTTTATAAATCATATAGTTGCTAATAACTAACTGTTAGTTTCATTCAGATACAACGACGGCTGCATTATTTCGCTGTCGCGGGAGGCAAAGCAGTTCGGCATAAAAATGGGTGAGCCGTATTTTAAATTCAAAGAAAAGCCATATCCGTCAAAAGTTTACGTCTTTAGCTCGAACTATGCGCTGTATGCCGATCTCAGCAGTCGGGTCATGCAGACGCTGACCGATCTCGCCCCGGCAATAGAGATTTACTCCATCGATGAAGCGTTCGTGAACGTTTCAGGGGTCAGCCACTGCCTGTCGCTGGAAGCGTTCGGTCACCAGATGCGCACAGAGGTCTTTAAAAATACGGGCCTAACCGTTGGCGTCGGTATTGCCCCGACCAAAACCCTTGCAAAGCTGGCCAACTATGCGGCGAAACGCTGGGCCAGCACGGGCGGCGTGGTCGATCTCTCAGGCCGCGAGCGGCAGCGTAAGCTGCTGGAAAAGGTTCCGGTAGAGGAGGTGTGGGGCGTAGGGCGGCGCATCACGAAAAAGCTCAACGCTATGGGCATTACCACGGCGCTGGAGCTGGCGGAAGCGTCGTCCTGGGTCATCCGCAAACATTTCAACGTGGTACTGGAGCGGACGGCCCGCGAGCTGCGCGGTGAGCCCTGTCTTGATCTGGAGGAGTTCACCCCCACCAAGCAGCAAATCATCTGTAGCCGTTCGTTTGGACACCGTATTACCCAATATGAAGAGATGCACCAGGCCATTTGCGCCTACGCGGAACGCGCTGCGGAAAAACTGCGCGGCGAGCATCAATACTGTTGTTTTATCAGCGTGTTTGTGCGCACCAGCCCGCACGCGGATAACGAAATTTATTACGGCAATCAGGCTTCCGTCACCCTGATGACGCCTACCAATGACTCACGGGATATCATCCGCGCCGCCACGGAGGCGCTGGGGCGTATATGGCTCGACGGCTATCGCTATATGAAAGCCGGGGTCATGCTTGCGGACTTTTTCAGCAGCGGCGTCGCCCAGCTTAACTTGTTTGACGATAATCGCCTGCGCGCCAACAGCGCGGCGCTGATGGAAACGATCGACAGCCTGAATCATTCCGGCAAAGGGAAGATATGGTTTGCCGGGCAGGGTATTGAGAAATCCTGGGCGATGAAGCGTGAGATGCTGTCACCGGCCTATACGACGCGGTACGCCGATTTGCCGGTGGCGAAGTAGAAGATGGTTGCGTTATTTCTTTTGCGTCAACCAGGTTGCCGCAGCCGTCAGCACGCCAATCCACGGCATTTGGCCCGCTCCGGCCAGGAAGTTATGGCGATCGATCTCGTTATTTTTACGGATATCGGCAAGGCGGGTAAGCGCCTCTTTTTCATCCGCGGCGCCAATCTCCTCAAACTGTTTTTCAAACCCCTGAGCGATGAGCTGAGCGGCCGCATCGGTGTTTGCGCTCTCGATCGCAATGAGGTTCGGGCCTTTTTGGAAAAAACGGTAATCCGGCATAAGTGCTCCAGAAAGAGGAGGATACGGTAAAAACACTCTATTCCTGGCGGTTAAAAAATGCACGTGATTTACGGCGGAAATAATCAATTTTTCTTTATTATTTCAGGCAGTAACTGCTCGATTACGCTGACGACCTTTCTGACGCGCTGCGGAATAAAGCGGGCGTCAGGGTAGACGGCATAGAGGAAGCGATCGGGTAACCGCCAGTCGGGCAGCACCGGTACCAGCGTGCCCGCCTGCAGCGCCCTGGCCACGAGCGGTCGCTGCATGCCGCCGATACCCATGCCGGATTCCAGCGCCTGCAGCAGCGCGTCGCTGGTGTTGGCTCGGAAAACGGTATTCACGTTGATCTCGACCGTTTCCTCGTCGGACATCAGGCGCAGGGGGGCATCCAGCGGAATACCGCTGAACCGTACGTGTGGCAGCGTCGCCAGCTCGCTGACGGCGTGTACCACCTGAAAACCGGGAGCGGCAAACAGCGCGGCTTCAATACGCGCCAGCACGCGAGCCGCGTGCGCCTGCGGAGGCTCACTGCTCAGCCGTATCGCGACATCCACGCCCTCCGTCACCAGATCGGCAAGGCGGTCATCCAGGGAAATCATCAGCTGCAGTTCGGGATGCAGGCGCTGTAGCGCCAGCAGATGCGGCAAAAAAATCTGCCCCAGGCCGCTCGGCAACTGGACATGGACGCGTCCCTGAACGCGATGGTCGGCAGGATGTAAACGCCTCTCCGCTTCCCCCATGGCGTCCAGCACAAGCTGCATATCACGCCGGTAACGTTCACCCTGTTCGGTCAGCTTCATCGTACGCGTCGTACGGTGCAGCAGCACCACGCCAAGCTCATCCTCAAGCGCCGCGATCTGTTGACTGACGGCGGACTGCTTAATGCCGGTCTGACGGGCGGCCGCTGAAAACGAGCCCGCTTCAGCGACGCGTAGAAAGGTAGAAATGGCGGTGAGCTTATTATTCATTTAATGATTCTGCTTATAAGTGCCATCGGTTTCAGGGGATATCTCCAGAAAAAATAATAGATCACACTGTGTCTGTCACCCTTTGCGGAGAAACACCATGAATAAGATGCAGCAACACAACGTCGCCCTGGTCGCGGGTGCCAGCGGCATTGTCGGCAGACAGCTGGTCAACACGCTCCTGCACCATCAGTGGGAAGTGATCGGCCTCAGTCGCCGCGAGGTAACCCATCCGGACGGCATTCCCATGGTGAACGTTGATTTACTGGATGCGCAGGACACCGCAAGGGCGCTGCACGCCCTGAACGGTATTACCCACATCTTTTACAGCGCCTGGGCGAACGCGGCGAACTGGACGGACATGGTTGAGCCGAACGTCACCATGCTGCGCAATCTGGTCAGCACCCTCGAAAAAACGGCACCTTTGCAGACGGTCAGCCTGATGCAGGGGTACAAAGTCTATGGTGCGCATCTGGGGCCGTTTAAAACCCCGGCGCGGGAAAGCGATCCCGGCGTGCCGGGTGCCGAATTTAACGCCGCGCAGCTCGCGTGGCTCAGCCAGTTTCAGCGGGGGAAACGCTGGCACTGGAATGCTATCAGGCCGGGCGTGGTGGGGAGCCCGGTACCGGGTAATGCCATGAACCTTGCGCTGAGCATCGCCCTGTACGCCTCCCTGTGCAAGGCGCAGGGTTTACCGCTGCGTTTTCCCGGTTCGGAACAGGCCTGGCACAGCATCGTCGACCATACCGACGCCGGGCTGCTGGCCGGGGCCACGGTGTGGGCCGCCGCGTCACCTGCGGCACAGAATCAGGCGTTCAACGTGAACAATGGCGATATCTGGCGCTGGAGCGAGCTGTGGCCGCGCATCGCACGCTGGTTTGAACTGGACTCTGCGCCGCCGGTGAGTCTGTCATTTCATCAGCTGTTTAACGACTATCGCGGCGTATGGCGCGAGCTTGCCGAAGAACGGCTGGTGGAAGCGGATATTTTGCAGCTGAGTGACGGGCATTTTGCCGATTTTGTCTTTGGCTGGAATTACGACATGTTTGGTGACGGGAGCAAACTGCGCAGGGCGGGCTTTACGCAAATGCAGGCGACCGATGAGATGTTTTTCAGCCTGTTCGCGCAGCTGAGAGCCGCGCGGATTATTCCCTGATGAACCTGGGCGTCCTGGGGCAGGCCAGGACGCCGGGTGCTTACACAACCGTTAACGCATTCACAACTTCGGCCACGCTTTTCACGCTGCGGATGTTCCTATCTCTTTTGCGGCATTGCGGGTGATGCCCGGCATGCCTGATTTTTATCGTCAGCATCCTGAAATCGATATCATTCCGAGCAGCTCTGACCACCGCCGGGATATGTTCTGGTGCTGCCTTGACTGTGTGCTGTGGGTGGGCGAACTGGGCGACGGCGACTATATGGCCTAGTGGGAGCGAAGCTGCAAAATGCGACATCTGGCTTTTTTTGAACTGGAACTGAGTAAATAACGGCTCTTTACCGGGTATGCAGGAACAGGCGGATACAATCCCCTCGATACATTTGAGCATGTGCATCATCTACTGAAGATAGAGCGGTGATTTTGGTTAAGGTATGATGGGATATTAATTAACCCTCAAAACTAAAAGGATTTTCCATGAGCACAAACGAAAAGGCCGCACCAGAAGATATCGGCTATTACCGGTATGAAGTTATCGGGGACTGCACTCTGCGAACCAGCGCTGTCGGGACTGTAAAAACCGTTCAGTGCCGGCGGGTGCCAGTCAGGGGGATCGCGCTGACCGTAGGTGTGTTCTTTGACGGCACTGGGAATAACCGGGCGAATTCAGACGATCTGCGGCTGGCATATGCCCACTGCGCTAATCTGGTTGGCGAGGATCGTGCAAGGGCGTGCGAGAAGTATGAAAAGCATGCCAGAGCAGGGTTAGGGAACGCCAGCTGGCAAGGTGGCCCCACTAATATTTCGCGGCTTTTCGATCTTTACCAGCAGCACAATGAACTTAAAAACGGCGAAGTAGAGGCGCAGGTCAAAGCCTACGTATGTGGTATCGGCACGGCGGACGGGGAAAGCGACTCGACGATGGGTAAAGCGCTGGGCAGCAGCCTTATCCGGCAGTTTGAGGGGGTGGTGACAAAGACCGATGAGGCGCTGGATAAAATTATCACGGCGCTCAGGGAATTCATTGATGTTAACAGCACAGAGGTAGCAATAGCGAAGGTGCAGTTTGACGTGTTCGGTTTCAGCCGCGGGGCAGCGGCAGCGCGGCACTTCGCCAACCGGGTGATGAACCAGGACGCGGAGATAGCGGTGGCGATAGACAAAGGATTAGACCTGACAGGGCACCATGGAAAAGCGGCGGGAGAGGTACGCTTTCTGGGACTGTTTGACACAGTGGCGGCCATCGGGAGTCTGCTGAACTTCTACGGCATCAACGGGCGCAGCAACCCCGGCGTCAATCTCGAACTGCGTCCCTCGGTGGCGCAGAAGGTGTTTCAGATAAGCGCAATGCACGAGTGTAGATATAACTTCAGCCTGAACAGCATAGCGGGGATGTGGCCGGAGCTGGCGCTGCCCGGTGCGCACTCGGATATCGGCGGAGGCTACAACGCGGGAGAGGATGAAATAACCCTGCTGACGATGCCGGACTTTGAAGTGATACCGGAAAGCTCGGATGAAATGCAGACGGCAGTATACCGTAAGGCGGAGAAGATGCGTCAGACGCTATATTCGCTGCCGGCGCTGAAGTACCTGATGCCGCATGGTGAGGTGGAGACGAAAATGATTTCGTGGCCACTGGTTAACCGGGATAAGGCACGGGCGTTTATTTTTGAGAAGAAATCCGGCGCGGCGGTATTTATGACTCGCCGGGCGGTGCCGAACGACTGGGAAAAGGTGAGTATGCGCGTGATGCTCGATGCGGCACAGGACGCCGGGGTTATCTTTGCACCGATACTCAGCAGTAACAAGGAGCTGGCACTGCCGTCAGAACTAATTCCCTTGTGTGAGAAAGCGATAGCGCAGGGGCGCGCAGTCCGCCAGGGCGTAGAGCCTGAGGGCTTCACGGCAGCGGATATGCAGACCATCGGGCGTTACCTGCACTGTTCGGCGAACTGGAACATCGACTCTGACCTGAGCCTGTGGGTGAGTCCGTCCTCGGGAGAGGTTTTTCTGAGAAACCACTATGCGCCGACGGATGAACGCTCCTTCGTGTGGCCGATGGCTCCGGGCAAAGGGTGGGTGCGGACGGTATGGCGGATGGACGATCAGCAGCAATGGGAAGACAGGGCGCGGGCGAATGCGGACGCGCTGGACGTATTTTTCTGAGGAGGCAGGGATGAAGCGATTACCTCTTATGGTAGCTGTACTGGGCGTCATACTGCTTTCAGGCTGCCATGACCGTCGGGCAGGTGTGAAAACGCTGTTAGGGGACGGCGTGGAGCAGTATGGACAGAAGTTGCCTTACGATCACTGGCACTTTAATTTTTTCTATCCAGCCAACCTGCCGGCACTGGTGACCATGGTGTATCTGGAGGACGGGAATATCCGTGAAACTATCTACCGGCGACTTGATCCGACCGAACCCAGCCAGGGCAGCGTGGGAACATGGAGCCAGCGTGTAGGCGGTTTTCCAGCCAATTTTAATATCGGCAAGGCGCTGCCGGTCAGGATGACGGTGTGCTGGGACTCGGTTATCGACAAAAAGGCGTACGAAACGGAGATCTGGTTCAGTCGGGAGACATGGCAACAGATGCGCACAGCCTATCCTGATACCTATCGTCCCGGTAATACGTATTACCGAAACAAAATGATAATAGGTCTGGCCCCGGAAGGAAAAGTCAGAGTATGGCTGAAGGATAACCGTAATCCTGTTGTGCTCCAGCATCCCGCCAGACAGTTCACGCTGACAGGGGATGATATGCTGATATGCAAAAACGTTCCCAACCGGATTGATTTCAGTTACATCGAGGCTAATGGTTACGATCCCTTCATCCGCAATTTTATCGAGGGGAAGCGCTATCCGTATGGTAATTGGTAGGGAGGCGCCGTCCGGTGGCCAGCGGCTTCATTAAACGCCTATGGATGAACGCTCCTTCGTGTGGCCGATGGCAAAGGGCAAAGGGGGAATGCGGACGCGCTGGACGGACTTTTCTGAGGAGGCAGGGATGAAACGATTACCGCTGGTAGCGGTCATGATGGGTGTCATATCACTCGCCGGTTGCCACGATCGCCGGGAGGGTGTGAAGTCTTTGTCAGGGGATGGTGTAGAACAGTGGGGGCAGAAACTGCCTTACGATCACTGGCAGTTTAATTTTTTCTATCCCGTCAACCTGCCGGCACTGGTGACCATGGTGTATCTGGAGGACGGGGATATCCGGGAAAGTATTTTCCGGCGACTGGACCCCACGGAACCGAGCCAGAGCAGCGTGGGGACATGGAGCCAGCGCGTGGGTGGTTTTTCAGCCAATTTTAATATCGGCAAGGCGTTACCTGTCAGGATGACGGTGTGCTGGGACTCGGTTATCGACAAAAAGGCGTACGAAACGGAGATCTGGTTCAGTCGGGAGACATGGCAGCAGATGCTCACAGCCTATCCAGATACCTATAAGCCGGGAAAGACGTATTACCGGGATAATATGATTATCGGACTGGCACCGGGTGGAACGGTGCGGGTCTGGCTGGAGAATAACGGCGATCCTGTTGTGCTTCAGCATCCTGCGCGGCAACTCACTCTGACAGGGGAGGATATGCTGATATGCAAAGGGGTAACGAAACATCCTAACGGGTATATTTATTACGGAAAGACACCCGATTTCATCAAAGGGAAAATCTATCCGTATGGCAACTGGTAGGGCATAACGGTCAGTAAAATCAAAAGGATCCTCTTGAGATCCTTTTGAGCATCAATCTGATTGTTTTGATGGGTTAAACTTCAATATTTTTAACATGTCACATTTTGCAGCTTCGCTCCCACCAGGACTATATCGCGCGTAAAATCGGGAACATCAAAATCACGACCTGCGCCAGCCCGGCCTGGCTGGCAAAGCACGGTACGCCAGAAACGCCGGATGATTTACGCAAACATCAGGCCATCAACTGGATTAATAACCGCAGCAGACAAATTCATCCGTGGACGTTTACCACGCCAGAAGGCATCGCGGAAATTACCCTGCCCGGTAAGCTTGTCGTGGATAACTCCGAAGCCTACATCGCGGCAGGTCTGGCCGGACTGGGGTTAATGCAGGGGATGAATCTCTTTCTCCAGCCTTACATTGACCGCGGTCTTCTGGTTGAAGTCCTGCCGGACTATCGCTCGCCGGACCGCAAGCTGTCACTGCTCTATCCACACCGCCACCTCTCCCGCAAGGTGCGGGTCTTTACCGAGTGGCTGGAGACTCTGGTGTGAAAGCGGCCAGCTCGTGACACAGCGCGCCAATCTGTTCTACGGCGTTCAGCAGGCGGGGCGTGGGTTCGTTTGCGCAGTTCAGCCGCAGAAAGTGCGTTAACTCTGCGGCAGGTGAAAACAGGGGGCCAGGGCTGACGCCAATGCCCAGCGCCAGCGCGCGACGGTGCACCTCCAGCGCGTTGACCCGCTGAGGCAGTTCAACCCACAGCAGGAAACCGGCAGCGGGCACGTTAACGCTCGTTCCGGGGGGAAAGCTCGCCTTGACCTGCGCCACGACGGCGTGAACGCCCTCTGCGATCCGGCGCTTCAGCCGCCGCAGATGGCGATCGTAGTCGCCGCTCGCCAGAACCTCGCTCGTCGCCGCTTCCAGCAGCGGGGCGCCAGCCCATTCTCCGGCCATGCGGGCCTGTAAGACCTGCGGGGAGTAGCGTCCGGCGGCGATCCAGCCGATTCGCCATCCCGGCGCAAGCGTTTTGGACAGGGAACTGCAGTAAATCACATTCCCGCTCTGGTCGAACGCCTTGCAGGCCGGAGGGCGTTGCCCCTCGCCGACCAGGTCACCGTAAACATCGTCCTCAATCAAAGGAATTTCAGCCTCTTCAAGCAGGGCAACCAGTTCCTGCTTGCGCGCGACGGGCATGCTGGCACCCAAAGGGTTTTGCACGGTGGGCGAGGCCAGAACGGCCGCAGGGCGGTGGCAGCGAATGGCGTCCGCCAGCGGTTCCAGCAGCAGGCCTTCCACAGGGTCGGTGGGGATCGCTAAAGCCTTCAGGCCTAAATCTTCCAGCAGCAGGAGCGTGCCAAAGTAGGCGGGCTGCTCAATCGCCACGACGTCACCCGGCTGGCACACGGCCCGAAGGGCCAGGCGCAGCGCCTGCGTCGCGCCTGCGGTAATAATGAGATCGTCCGCGCCGAACCGGGCTCCCCACTGTGCAGAGCGCGCGGCAATCTTGCTTCGCAAATCCCGCCTTCCCGGAGGCAGGCTGTAGCTCTGTCCATGCGCGTCCAGACGACGGCCCGCAGAGTGCAACGCCCGCTGCAGGGCATCTCCCGGCAGCCACGCGGGATCGGGCAGGGCGGCGCCCAGCGGGATCAGCCGGGCTTCTGCACTGCTGAACAGCGACCGGGCCACGGCGGACAGGGTGACGGGGACCGGGCCCGGCGTGGAGCGCGCGGGCTCCGCGCGCGGAGGCTGGCTGGTCTGACGGATGTAATAGCCTGACCGCGGGCGCGCAACGATCAGCCCTTCAGCCTCAAGGCAGCGAAGGGCCTCCAGCGCCGTCGGAAGGCTAACGCGCTCGCGTTCGGCCAGTTTGCGCGCGGAGATCATCCTGTCGCCGGCGCGCAGCGCGCCGGACGTAATGGTAAGACGCAGCATATCCGCAATACGGCGATAGTGAGGAGAGGACTGGGACGGGGCAGACATGGGTAACTGTTCAGGCTAATTTTCGATAAAACTGACTATACAGCCATTGATGCGCGCCATCTATAGTGTCCGGCATGTTCAGGACAAGGAGGCATTATGCACAGTGATAACTTCAACATTTCCACCTATTTCAACCGCATAAACTACACCGGACCGGCGGGTGCCAATACGGCCACCCTGCATGCGCTGATGCGTCATCAGCTCTTTTCCGTTCCCTTTGAAAATCTGGACGTGCAGGCGGGCAAAGTTGTCTCGCTGGCGCCAGACGATATCGCCGATAAGGTGTTAACGCAGGGGCGCGGCGGCTACTGCTATGAGGTAAACGGGCTTTTTGCCATGGCGCTGGCGGCGTTAGGGATCCCTTACCGCTTCGTGGCGGCGCGCCCGATGTTCTACCCCGCGCGGCGGCCGAAAACCCACATGGCGATCGTCGCTGAGGTAGATAGCCGACAGTGGCTTTGCGACCTCGGGTTCGGCAGCTACGGCATTCGTGCGCCGATGGCGCTGGACACGCTTGATGTGGATATCACGCAGGATTTCGACACGTTTCGGCTAAGCCGCAGCGCGGAGGGTGAGTATCTGCTTGAGGCGAAGGTTGAGGGAGAGTGGGCCCGGCAGTACGGCTTTGATCTCACCCCTCAGGAATGGATTGACTTCGTTCCGGCCAACTACCTTAACTCCACGCACCCGGATGCCATCTTTGTGCAGAAGCGGGTGGTGGTGCAACACAGCCCGGAGGGACGCCAGATTTTGCTGGGCGATATGCTGAAAACCATCACGGCGAACGGCACTGAAACGCGGAAACTGGCGGAGGATGAAATCCGCCATGTCCTGAAAGACCGTTTTGCGCTGACCGCCGCGTAATCTGCCGGGAAACGGTGGAGCCTCAGCGCAGTCCGTCTTCTGTGGCGTTGCGCTGAGCTCCCCACTGTAACAGCAGGCTAAACGACGCGGGTAATACGGTCAGCGTCACCAGCGTCGCGACCAGCAGCCCGCCGATAATCGCATAGGCCATTGGCCCCCAGAAGACCTGATGAGAGATCGGGATCATGCCCAGAATGGCGGCGCAGGCGGTCAGGCAGATGGGCCTGGCCCGGTGCTCCGCGGCCGCCATAATCGCGGCATCGTTTGCCATCCCCTGAGCAAGATTGCTGTCAACTTCGCTAATCAGTATCACCGCGTTGCGCACGATCATTCCCGCCAGAGCGATGACGCCCAGCAGCGCGACAAACCCCATCGGCGTGCCGCCGGGCAGCATAGCCAGCACGATCCCCGGCAGGCCAAACGGGGCCATCAGGAGGGCCAGCAGCATCCGGGAATAACGCCGCAGCTGAAGCATCAGCAGCAACAGCATGATGACCAGCGTTACCGGAAGAACGGTAAAGACGGAGCTGTTCCCCTTGTCCGATTCGGCAACCGCGCCGCCTTCTTCAATGCTGTAACCTGCGGGCAGGCTCGCGCGCAGCTTGTCGACCGCCGGACGCAGCGCCGCGGATACCGCTTCAGCCTTCAGCCCCGGGGCAAGATCCGTTTGCACCGTGATGAAGGGCACGCGCTGCCGACGCCAGACGACCGGATCGTCCACGCCCCAGACCGGCGTCGCGACGGCGCTGAGCGGAATTTTTTTACCGTCATTCCCCTGAATCGTGAGCGAGGAGAGGGTGGCGGTGCTGTGACGCGCATCGTCCGTGGCCCGCAGCACCACGTCGACAAGGCGGTCATTATCCCTGATGGAGGTGACAACGCTGCCGGACCAGACGGTGTTCAGCGTGCGGGCGAGGCTTTCTGACGATATTCCCGCCGCTCTGGCCGCCGTCTGATTCACCTTAAGGGTAATGACCCTCTCCGGCTCTCCGGCCGTCTGGTTAACGTCGCGTGAGTACGGAGACCGGCCAATCGCGTCCGTGAGACGGTTCGCCAACGCCCGGACCTGCAGATAATCTGGCCCGCTCACCCGGTATTTGATGGGCCAGCCGACGGGCGGCCCCAGCTCAAGGGGCGACACGCGCGTGATGATGTCGCTAAACTGCGTCGCCAGGATCCTGTTGAGCTGAGCATGCAGACGATCCCGCGCCTCAAGATCTTTAGCCACCACGACCATCTGGGCGATATTTTCATTTTCCAGCAGCACGTCCATCGGCAGGTAAAAACGGATGGCTCCCGACCCGACGTACGTCGAATAGCGATCGATGTTGCCGTTGCCTGCCAGCGCCTTTTCCAGCTTTTCCACCTCTCTTAACGTTTCCGGCTGCGACGCGTTGGCCGGAAGCGTCAGGCTGACCAGCAGCTCAGGCCGGTCCGAGGCGGGGAAAAACTCGCCCTGCATAAACGTCGTGCCGTACGCTGACAGCCCCAGCGCGGCAAGCGCAATCAGCACGGTAGCGAGCCGGTGGCGCAGTGCCAGGCGTAAAAGCCGTCCGTACCCGCGCGCGATCCTGCCGGGGCCTGCCGCGTGATGTCTGACTTTTTCCGGCAGCAGCCACGTGCCCGTCAGCGGCGAAAACAGGATCGCGACAGCCCAGGAGCAGAGCAGGGCAATGAGCACCACCGCAAACAGGGAAAAACAGTATTCACCGGCGCTGGAGGCCGCAAAACCAACGGGAATAAAGCCGGCAATCATCACCAGAGTACCGGTGAGCATCGGGAAGGCCGTCGTTTTGAACGCATGGGTGGCCGCGTGCCGACGGGAATCCCCCGCTTCCAGCCGGGAGACCATCGTTTCGACGGCGATCATGGCGTCATCCACCAGCAGGCCCAGGGCAATGATCAGCGCCCCGAGCGAGATACGCTGAAGGCCGATGCCGGCGAGCATCATGCCGGCAAACGTCATGGCGAGCACCAGCGGAATGGCCGTCGCCACCACCAGTCCGGCCCGTAACCCCAGCGAGACAAATGAAACCGCCAGCACGATAACAACGGCTTCGATAAGCACCCGGATAAACCCGCTTACCGCGTCACTGACCACCGCTGACTGATCGGCAACTTTCACCATCTCGATACCGTGCGGCAGCCCGGCGCTGAGGGCCGCCATTCTGGCATTCAGCGCAGCGCCGAAACGCAGCATGTTGCCCGTTGGCGCCATCGACACCGCCAGCCCGATAGCCGGTTTGCCGTTCACCCGGTAGGCCGGAGCCGGTGGCTCGGCGATTTCCCGGGTGACGGTGGTAATGTCGGTCAGCGGAATATAGCGATTGTTCACGTGCAGCGTGACGGCGCGTAAGCTCTCCTCGGTCGTGAGCGCCCCGCTGACCTTGATCGCCATGTTCTCTTTTTCGGTACGCATCGTTCCTGCCGGGACAACCGCATTTTGCGCCCGGAGGGCGTCGGCAACCGCCTGAATATCGAGCCCCATCCCGGCCAGGCGCGCCGGAGAAAAGGCGAGAACCCACTGCTCCTGCTGTTCGCCCAGCAGGGTGGTTTTGCCTATATCCGGCAGGGACATCAGCTCTCGACTAATTGTTTCTGCGCGATCCCGCACCTCCCGCAGGGTAAAACCTTCGGGAATAAAGGCGTAAATTGTGCCGAACGTGTCGTCAAACTCGTCGTCCACGGCAGGACCCTGCACCCCTTCGGGCAGGGACGGCGCGATGTCCTGCATTTTTTTGCGAACCTGATACCAGATATCCGGCACGCGTTGCGGGGGCGTATCGTCACGGAGGTTGACGTGGATAACGGTGCGTCCGGCCCGGGTTTCACTTTCGAGATAGTCCAGCCAGGGCGTTTCCTGCAGCTTTTTTTCAAGCGTATCGGTCAGCAGGCGGGTGGTATCCGCCACGGAGGCTCCCGGCCACTGCGCGGAGACGACGGCCGTTTTAATGGTAAAAGCCGGATCTTCGTTACGCGGCAGCTTCTCATAGCAGAACACGCCCATCGCAATCACCAGCAGCATGAAAAAGCTGACCATCTGCTGGTTCTTCAGCGCCCAGGCTGAGAGGTTAAATTTGGCTTCCGGTTCTGTGTTCATGGCTGAACCTCTCCGGCCATCACCGGCTCGCCGGATCGTAATGTGCTCACGCCCGCCGTAATCACCCTGTCGCCCGGCTCAAGGCCGGAGGCAATCATGACGGAGGTGGCCGTATAGCTCGCGGGCACCACCGCGCGCAGCTGCGCCCGCGACTGCGGGGTAATCACAAAAACGGCCGGTTTGTCGCCGATGCGGGTCAGCGCCGAGGCGGGAAGGGTGTAGCCGCGCGGGGCAGACGATGGCAACGTGACGGTTACGCTGGCGCCCAGCGCCATGGCCGCCGGCGGGTTTTGCAGGGTGGCCCTGACGCGCCAGGTGCGGGTTTGAGGATCGGCCTGCGGCGTGATATCCCGCAGCGCGGCAGACGCCTGCACCGACGGATCGCTGAGGAGGGAAACCCGCAACTCCGCCTTATCCAGAGGCGGGATCGCATCCGGAGTGGCAATATCAAACGCCACGTCGCGGGCTTCACCCGTTGCCAGCGTCAGCACGGACTGACCGTCGCTGACAACCTGCCCCGCAGAAGCGTTCACGGCGGTGATGACGCCCGCCTGCGGCGCGATCAGGCGCGTCCAGCCGAGGCTTTCGCGGGCATTTCGCCACGCGGCCTCGCTGCTTTTTAAGCGCGCGCGGGCGACAAGCCAGTCCGCACGGGCGCTGTCGAGCTGCGTGCGGGCTATCGCGCCCGTTGGCATGAGCTTTTGCATTCGACTGACGTTAAGCGCGGCGACCTGCGCCGAGGCTTTAGCACCTTCATAGTCGGCCGCCGCGCCGTCGAGCTGGTTTTGCCCGGTCGTGTTGTCAAGCGTGGCCAGCAGCTGTCCGGCAGTGACCCGATCGCCAATATCAACGCTGCGCGTCAGTATCCGGCCCCCGGTCCGAAAGCTCAGGGTCGTTTCATCGCGGGCACGGATCTCACCGGTTCTTTCCAGCGCGGGAAGGGTTTGGGCGGTGCCAACGACGACGTAGCGTACCGCTCGCGCAGGGTCGGGCTTATTTTCGTGTTTATCACCGCAGCCGGTCAGCGGAAAAATCGCCAGCGCAAGCAGGGCCAGGGGAAGAAAATGCAGCCAGGAAAGGGTGCGCGCCACGCCGTACAAATGATGCAGGCAGTGGCGGAGGGAGAGAAAAAATTCGTCTGACATAACGCCGCTCCATAAAGGGAATGGCGTTATTAAATGCGCGCTACGTCGAGAAAGATTCGATGTTCTGTCAAGGCTTTATCAAGAGTGAAGATTTTCATTACCGGACGGATGCCAGGGCAATAAAATGCGCACGGCGAGGCCGCCGGTTTCCGGTAATGACGCGCTAATCTCACCCCCATGCGCCTCGCAAATCGCCCGGGCGATGGATAAACCGAGGCCGCTGCCGCCGGAATGCCGCGCGCGGGACTGCTCCTCGCGGCTGAAGCGTTTAAACATTTCCGGTAAGAACTGGGGCGACACGCCCGGCCCGTCATCGGTAAATTCGAGGATGTAATGCCCGCTGGCGTAGTGCAGCGCCACCTCAAGGTGGCCGCCATCGCGCCCGTAACGAAGCGCATTTTCCATGAGGATCGTAACGACCTGTCCAAGACGGAACGCATCGCCTCTGAAGGGGCTGGTGCGCGGGTTGCGAAGCGTTATCCGAAAATGATGCGCGTCAGCCTCGGGCATGATCCAGGCAGCCCGCTCCTGAATCAGCTCATCGAGGCAAAATAGCTTGTCCTCCAGCACGAGGTTACCCGCGTCGGCGAGCGAGAGAAGGTGAAGCTCATCGGTGAGGCGGTTGAGGTGCTGGAGCTGTTTCATCACCATGCCGAGCTGCGCTGGGCTGGCATCAAACACGCCGTCTAACATGCCCTGCAGACGCCCGATGGCGGCCGTCAGGGGCGAGCGCAGCTCGTGCGCCATCGCGACGTGCGAGGCGCGGAGCTCTTTTTCATAGCGGGCAAGCTGTCCCGTCATGGAGTTAAAGTCGGTCGCAAAGCTGACCATTTCAGCCGGCGCATCCTCGATCAGTTCCGCCTGGCGGCCAAACTGCCCGTCGGCGACATCCTTTGCCGCATCGCGAAGGCGGCTGAACTGCAGCGCCAGCGGCCGGGCGTGTTTGAGCCCCATCACCACGATAAACGGGATCATCACCAGCACCAGCAGGGCCACCGTGGCCCAGTCGGCTGAGGCGATAGACGGCGTGGAATAGCTCAGGCCCCACCAGGTGTCCACAATCGAGTGGAAGCGGGCCGGATTGGCCTGCGGGTTCTGGCTGAGCGTCAGAAACTCCTGGCGGACCGCCGCTGGCATTTTGCCCATTATCCAGTAGTTCTGTACCGCATAGCGCAGCCACATGCAGGTGGCAATGACGATCACGCTGCCGATAGCCAGCGCCAGGATGCGCGCGCAAATCCAGCGCCACAGAGAGGAGTGCTGATTTTTAATCATGGCTGTCTGAACCTGTAACCCACGCCGCGAACGTTGATCAGCACGCCGGAGATCCCCGCCGCTTCGAGTTTTTTACGCAGGTTATAAATATGGGTGTCCACCACGCGCTCCAGCGCCTCGCTTTCCGGCAGACAGTGCTCCAGTAAATACTGGCGGGAGAACGGGTGCGCCGGAGAACGCAGCAGCGTTGCCAGAAGCGAGAATTCCGTTGGCGTAAGATCGAGCATCACGGGCGCGTCGCCGCCGTTATCCACGCTCGCCACAATGGCGGCAACGTCCACCTCGAGCGTTTGCCAACGAAGGATCGCTTCATCCGTCTCTTTTTTACTGCTGCGCCGCAGCACCGCCTGCACCCGAGCCACCACTTCGCCCGGATGATAAGGCTTCACAACGTAATCATCCGCACCGTACCGCAGGGCACCAATGCGGTCCGGGGTATCCCCCATGGCCGTGACCATGATCACCGGCACATCGCTTTTACGACGCAGGCCAGCCAGCACCTCGGTGCCGTTAAGCCCCGGCAGCATCACGTCCAGCAGGATGAGGTCGGGCTTCCACCGCTGCGCCATATCCAGCCCGGAATGACCGTCTCCGGTAATGGTCACGTCGTAATTTTCCCGCCGTAAATAGGCTTCGAGCACGCCGGCCGCATCGGCGTCATCTTCAATAATCAGCACTCTTCTGGACAACATCCGTTCACCTTGACCATTTCTTAACACTATCCCGACGATTCATTGATTCAGCCAAATCATACTGCGCCAACATTGTGTGGCCGCCCCCGTATCAGGAGGCGCCAGCGTCCGTATGGAGAGCAGTATGATAGCGATAAAAAAAGTCCTGTATATGTCCGTCCCGCTTCTGATGGCCGTGAGTTCCGGCGCGCAGGCGGATGATGGCTCCGCGTCCGATTCCTTAACCGTCGGGCTGGGGGGACAGTATGCCCCACGTTACTCAGGCTCAGACAAGCAGGTGTGGCAGGTGGTTCCGGTGCTGCAGGGTCGTAAAGGCGCTTTCTTTATTGATGCGCAAAAAGGGGTGGGATATGACCTGCAAAACGACAGCGGCTGGTATTTCGAACACACGCTGGGCTACGACTTCGGAAGGGCTGATAAAAATTCTGGCTGGCGTGAGGGCGCAAACAATCTGAAAGGGATGGGGGACATTGATGCCACCCTGAATACCGGCCTTGCCGTCGGCTGGCAGGCCACGCCATGGCTGAGTATGGAAGGCAAAGCGACGCTGCCGTTAACGGACAGCCAGGGGGGAAGCTATCAGGCTTCCGTTACGCTGATCCCGGTACAAAATAATCAGGACACGGTCGCCTTTCAGTCTGCGGCCCTGTTCGGCGACGGCCGTTATCTGAATACCTGGTATGGGGTCAGCGAGCAGCAGAGCCGCCGCACCGGCTATCGCCGCTATGCTGCGCCGGGTGGATTCTATGGCGTCGACACCAGCCTGACCTGGAGCCATCAGTTCGATGCCCACTGGGGAACGGTTCTGAGCGCGGACTATACCTGGCTGGGCGATCGTGCGAATAACAGCCCGATCGTGATGCGGCGCAATGAGGGAGCTGCAACCGCCGCTATCACCTGGACATTTTAAATTCGAGAAGCACGAGGGGACGAGAGGATTATTTCTTCTTATCCATCATCGCTTTTAAATCGGCAAACGGGTTAAACGTGGCGACGCCCACGTCTTTTTGCGCGTCTTCCCCGGCGACCACGGTGGTGCCGTACTGATCCGCTTCGGTGTATTTCGAATGTTCGTGATCGTGGCAAAACAGGCACAACAGCTCCCAGTTGCTGCCATCTTCCGGGTTGTTGGTATGGTCGTGATCGATATGATGAACCGTGAGTTCACGCAGATTGGAATAGACAAACTCGCGCGAGCAGCGTCCGCAGACCCAGGGATAGATTTTTAATGCTTTTTCGCGATAGCCGCTTTCCAGCCGCGCGTAGTTTTTGGGGATCAAAGCCATTGCCGGTTTTACCTGTGATAAAAATAGTGTGCCAATATAGCCCATCGGGTGCCGTAAAGGTAAACGCCATTGCTCCGTTAGAGTGAAAATGCGCCTTCAAGCGTAATCACACATTTTCCCCCTACGCGAACCACCGCCTTTCCTGACGAGGCATCGTATCCCGCGAACAGCACGCTTGCTCGCCCCATATCAACGCCCTGACTGACGTTAAGGTTAAGCGTCGTTTTATTGCGGTGCAACGCCAGCAGCGCCGTTGTAGCGGCGGTCGCGCTACCTGTTGCAGGATCTTCTGTCATGCGGGGAGTAAACATGCGGGCCTGCACATCGTGAGGTTCATCGGGATCCGTATCCAGGGTATAGGCATAGAGGGAAACCGCGCCATCCAGCGGTAACGTTGCGCGAAAACCCTGTAAATTCGGCACGCACCGACGAAGCGCCTCGCGAGAAGTCAGCTCGGCTATCAGGAAGGGCAGACCTACCGACGCGACAACAGGCATATGTACCGCGGTACGGATATCTTTTGCGTTCAGGGATAAGCAGGCAGCCACGCTTTCCGGGCTTACTTCAGAGCGGCAGGAGAGTGCCTCAGGCACCAGGAGTTCTGCGCCAGTCACGGTATCGTTGTCACGCAGCAGGCGTACTGGCACCAGACCGGCTATTTCCTCGAAGTGCAGCGTTTCAGTCAGGGGCTGATGATTCATCGCGGCGTGATAGGCCAGCACGTACGCAGTTCCAACATTTGGGTGCCCGGCGAAGGGGATCTCGCGCGAGGGCGTAAAAATTCGCACGCGTGCCGTACTGGAGGGATTGTCTGGCGGCAGAACGAACGTGGTTTCGCTGTAGCCAAATTCAACGGCGACCTGCTGCATTTGTGCTTTGCTCATACCCTCCGCATCGAGTACGACGGCGACAGGGTTACCCTGAAACGGGGTGTCAGTAAAAACATCCGCAACAACATAGCGTCTCTTCATTTTCTGTCCGGTGTAAAAATCCTGACATAGAGTAGTAACGTTAAATCAAACCGATAACCAGCCGTTTTTTACCTGACGGACCTGAAAAAAATTCAATCAATTTATTTGAATTATTCCGTTAAATAAACGGCATTTATTCTTACCGGGTAATGCGTAAAGTGTATAGGACGCAAAGCATTCTCAGGACACATGGTTATGAAAAAGATCGGGTTTTTATCCTTTGGTCACTGGACGCCTTCGCCGCAGTCCGGCACGCGCTCGGCGGCAGACACGCTGCTGCAGTCCATTGATTTAGCCGTGGCGGCTGAAGAGCTGGGGGCAGACGGCGCCTATTTCCGCGTGCACCATTTCGCCCGACAGCTGAGCTCGCCGTTTCCTCTGCTGGCGGCCATTGGCGCAAAAACGAAAACCATCGAAATCGGTACCGGCGTAATTGATATGCGCTATGAAAATCCGATGTACATGGCCGAAGACGCGTGCGCGGCGGATCTGATTTCCGGCGGTCGTTTGCAGCTTGGCATCAGCCGCGGCTCGCCGGAGCAGGTCATTGATGGCTGGCGTCATTTCGGCTATGTCCCGCAGGAAGGGGAAAACGAATCGGACATGGCGCGCCGTCATACCGAGGTGCTGCTTGAGGTGCTGCGCGGTGAAGGGTTTGCCAAACCCAATCCGCAGCCTATGTTCCCGAATCCGCCGGGGTTGCTGCGCCTGGAGCCGTATTCTGAAGGGCTGCGCGAGCGTATCTGGTGGGGCGCCGGTTCGAATGCGACGGCCGTATGGGCCGCAAAGCTGGGAATGAACCTGCAAAGTTCAACCCTGAAGGACGATGAAACCGGCGAGCCGTTCCATATTCAGCAGGCAAAACAGATCCGCGCGTACCGTCAGGCCTGGAAAGAGGCAGGGCATACGCGCCAGCCGCGGGTGTCGGTCAGCCGCAGCATTTTTGCGCTAATGGACGACCGCGACCGGATGTATTTCGGTGCCAGCCGCAACGACAGCGATAGCGTGGGCTACCTTGATGAGAAAACGCGCGCGATCTTCGGGCGCAGCTATGCGGCGGAGCCGGACAAGCTGATTGAACAGCTGAAAAAGGACGACGCGATTGCCGAAGCCGATACGTTATTACTGACCGTGCCGAACCAGCTCGGTGTGGATTACAATGCGCACGTAATTGAATCCATTCTCAAACACGTCGCACCGGCAATGGGCTGGCGCGAGTAGTTGGCACGCAAGGATAGCGCGTGGCGTGATTCTCAATCTGTAACTATCCGGGCGCTTATCGCGAAGACAGGAGGGGCAATACGTCCCTCCTGTCAGCGCTATTTATGGCTCATATCGCTCAGCAGCACGGCGATAGTTTGCCCGCCCGCCGTCTGTTCCAGACCAATCTTGACGATAATGGTCAGCGGGACTGAGAGCAGCATCCCAACGGGCCCGAGAAGCCAGCCCCAGAAAATCAGGGACAAAAAGACCACCAGCGTGGAGAGTCCCAGCCCCCGACCCATCATGCGTGGCTCAAGAATATTACCGAACACCAGGTTGATGACCAGATAGCCGGCCAGCAGGATCAGCGCGTCATAAAGCCCGCTGAAAACCAGCACCTGGAGGATAGGGGGGATCGCCGCCAGCACGGAGCCGATGTTGGGAATGTAGTTAAGCGCAAACGCCAGTAACCCCCAGACAAACGCAAAGCGAACGTCCAGCGCCAGAAGCATCCCCCAGACAACACCGCCCGTGACCAGGCTAATCGCCGTTTTCAGCACAAGATAGCGGGAGACGCTGTCCAGCGCGCGTTGAATCGCTCCCATTCCTTCAACCGGACGGACCATCATCTGCTGCAGCTTTGCCGGCAGCTGCGGCACCTCCAGCAGCATGAACACCACCGTTAAAAACAGCAGGAAAATGGAGGTCATGGCATTGGAAAGCTGCGCCAGCAGGCTGGTGACGATCGTCATGGCCGCATTGGGGTCGATATATTTCAGGAGTTCCTCAACCGAGACTTCGATGCCCGCGCGCTGCAGCCAGGGTTCCAGCTGCAGCAGCGGTATCGCCAGCGAAGAGCGGTACTTCGGCAGCGTTCGCGCCAGTTCATTGAGCGAGGTCCCCAGATACGCCACCAGCAAGACCATCGCCACAATGATGATGCTGATAAGCAGCGTAATCGCCAGCACGCGCGGGATGCGTAGCCGCGTCATGCGCTGCACCAGCGGGTTAAGGATCACCGCAACAAACAGGGCCAGAATAAAAGGCACAATAATGTCGGCGGCAAAACGAACGCCCGTCAGTATGATCACCAGCATGCCCAGCATGATGACAATTTTTAACCCGTTCAGGGTAATAATGGGTTTAGCCATGGTGACTCCGAATTTTTCTTTATATTTATAATAAAGGTGAAAGGCGTTGCAATAAACTAACCAAAATCAAACGGTATGGGTAAAGAATTGCAAAGACTTTGAGTAAAATCCTGGCTTATGGTACAAATCTGGTGTGTTTAACTACTGAGGACAATTTTCATCCGCAAAGACGAGAAGCAACAACGCGGATAATTGTAATTTTATGGACAATATGTTCAGGACGTACTCTTCAAACAATACCGCTGTATACTCCACCTCCTTCTGCCTGCTTTCTGGTGAGCAACACTGGCGCACCGCACTATAGTCACGTCTTCTGCCTGAGCTGGCGCTAAGCGCTTAGCTATCTGATTTCAATTCGTATTTTTTTGGTTTGCTGCACGCAGCGAGCCACGATGGATTATATTCTCAAGCAGGAGAAAAACATGTTTTACTGGATCCTATTAGCGCTGGCTATCATCGCTGAAATTACCGGCACGCTGTCTATGAAATGGGCAAGCGTCAGCGATGGCAATACCGGTTTTATTTTGATGCTGGTGATGATTTCGCTTTCTTATATTTTCCTCTCGTTTGCGGTGAAAAAAATTGCGCTGGGCGTCGCGTATGCACTGTGGGAAGGGATCGGTATTTTGTTGATTACGCTGTTCAGCGTGCTGATATTTGACGAAACATTAACAACAATGAAGGTCGCCGGATTAACGACGCTGGTCGCGGGTATTGTGCTGATTAAATCGGGTACCCGTAAGCCTGGCAAACAGCAGAAGGAGCAGAACCATGCAACAGTTTGAGTGGGTTCATGCGGCCTGGCTGGGGCTCGCCATCGTGCTGGAAATCCTGGCGAACGTTCTGCTGAAATTCTCGGATGGTTTTCGCCGTAAACTCTACGGCCTGATGTCGATTGCCGCGGTTCTGGGGGCGTTCAGCGCGCTGTCTCAGGCGGTAAAAGGGATCGATCTTTCGGTGGCCTATGCGCTGTGGGGCGGTTTTGGTATCGCCGCAACCCTGGCCGCAGGCTGGGTACTCTTCGGCCAGCGCTTAAACAACAAGGGCTGGATGGGGCTCATCTTGCTGCTTGCCGGCATGATCATGATAAAACTCGCCTGACAGACCTCTCGCCATGATTTACAGGCAGCGAAATTCGCTGCCTGTATTACGCTTAGAAAAGCAAAACATGAAGAGGATGGCTGATGTATCGCACATTAAGCTGGCGCAATATTCCCAATGCGAGAACGTTGTTTGCCCTGGTCTTCATGGCGGGCATCGGCTTAATCATCTCCATCGTCGCACTGCTCTATCTATCCCTGCATCTTATCAGCACCAAAACCAATGAAATTGATGAACACCGCACGGCGCTTTCCGTGCAGGGGTCTATTCAGACATCGGTTAACCGCGTCTCCTCTCTGGTGCTTGATAACGCCGTCTGGGACGATGCGGTGCGGGAGGCCTACCGTCCCACGCTCGATACCGACTGGCTGTACAACACCTGGGGTACTGGCTTTAAAATCAATAACCTCTATGACGGCACCTTCGTGCTGGATGAGCATTTCAACGTCCTCTGGGGATCGTTTCAAAGCCGGCCCTTTAACGAAAAAAACCTCGACTTCTTTGGTAAAGGCCTCAAAGCGCTTATCGACCAGCACGGGCGCGAGCTTGCGGGCGAAAAAAATATCTATGCGGGGATCAGCCAGACGCGCAACGGCGTGGCCTTTGTCGGCATTGGGCTGATTCGCCCGATGGTCGGCAGCTTACAGATCCACGACGGAACGCGCCGCTATCTGGTGATTACCCGCCATCTGAACGCCAGAATATTATCCGACCTGGGCGGCACCTTTCAGATCGATAACCTCCATTTTACCCCAGGCAAAATCAACGATCGCAGTATGCCGCTGCACAGTGCGGCAGGGGAGTTGGTCGGATATCTGAACTGGCAGGCGCGGCTCCCGGGCGCACAGGCCGCCCGGGCGGCATCGTCTGATATCAGGCAGATTGTGGTGCTGGTGTCGGGGCTGATTCTGCTCTTCATTCTGGTGAGCAGCGTGGGGCTGTACAAACTCGCGCGCGGCGAAAGCCAGGCGCGTCTGGTTGCAAGAACGGACTGGCTAAGCCATCTGCCGAACCGGCGCGCGCTTATCGAGACGCTTGATCGGGTGCGTTTACGCGGCGATACCGACGTCAAAAGCGTGGTGTTTATCGATCTGGACGGTTTTAAAGATGTGAATGACATCTACGGCCACAGCGTGGGGGACGACCTCATCGTGGCGATAGCGAAAACGCTGAATGAACGCGTGCCGCCGGGCGGGATGCTGGCGCGCATGGGCGGGGATGAGTTTGCAATGACCATCGGCGGTGATGATGCAGAGGCGCAGGCTACCGCCTTTGCCGTTTCCGTGCTGGATTTTCTCACCACCCCGGTTCAGCTGGGGGAACGCACCATCCATATCGGTGCCAGCATCGGCATTGCCAGCGGAACTCTGACGGAATGCAACAGTTCCGAACTGTTTCGCCGTGCCGATATTGCCATGTATCACGCCAAAATGAGCGGGAAAGGGCGTATTACCCACTACGACGCGGAGCTGAACAGCGTCCGGGAACGCAAGCTGGCGATTGAAAATCAGATCCGCAGCGGTCTGGAGCGCGATGAGTTTGAGGTCTGGTATCAGCCGATCGTTGACGCCCGCAGTCAGACAATGAGCAGCGTCGAAGCGCTGGTCCGCTGGCCACGTCGCCCGGAGGGGCCGCTGGGTCCGGATACCTTTATCGCCATTGCGGAGACCAGCGGTCTGATTTACAAGCTGGGTCAGTTTGTGTTGCAGCGGGCCTGTGAGGATCTGCAGCCGTACGGTGAATTAAAGCTCTCCGTGAATATCTCCCCCGCGCAATTTCGCGATCCTGCCTTCGAAGAAAAAGTGGCCAGCGTGCTGGAGAGCACCCGTTTCCCGGCCAACCGGCTGCAGCTTGAGGTTACGGAGTCGTATGTACTGGAAAATCCGGAGCGAGCCCGCATGGCGATAGCGAATCTTAAAGCGCTGGGTACGGCGGTGGCGCTGGATGACTTTGGCACCGGCTATTCCAGCATTGGCTATTTGCGGCGTTTTAACTTCGACACCATCAAGATCGATAAATCCCTGGCCGGGCTGGTGGATAACGATGAACAGGCGGCCGCGCTGGTGAGCGGTACGGTGCGGATCGCCAATGCGCTGGGCATGGCGGTGGTGGCAGAAGGGGTGGAAACCGAGAAGCAAATGAAACTGTTGCGGCTGGCTGGCTGCGATCAACTGCAGGGTTTTTGGTTCAGCCAGCCGATGCCAATTGAGTCAATCAAAGCGTTACGTAAGGTCAGACGCTGCTGATTTACTGCTGCGCCAGGGCTTCCAGCTGGTCGCGGAAACCGGTAACGGACAAGGCGCGGTTATCGGCGCGCCACCGGTCTTTTGCCGCCGGCGCAGAGCTCTGGACACCAATCAACTGCCAGCCATTGTCGGTTTTCAGCATCAGCGGTGAACCACTGTCACCCGGCAACGTATCGCACTGATGCGAAAGCACGCTGGTTTGCGCCCAGCCCGTCACAATACAGTCGCTGTGCGTATAAAGCGTATCCAGATGATCGACAGGATAGCCTGACTGCGTCACCTTTCGGTCGGCGGCTTTCAGCGCGGCGGTGAGGGCGGCCTTGTCGCCGTCAAATAACGGCAGCGGCGTAATGCCCGAAGGCGGGTAGCGTAAAACGATCAGGCCAAAGTCCCATGAGGCGGCCGCCGGTGGCACTATCCAGCCGTCGCCATCCGGCTTCAGGCGTTTGCCGAGAGACGGATCGACCCGGCCTTCAATGCCGTGGATTTCATAGCGCCAGGTCCCTTTTTGCGACACAAACCGCAAGGCAACCGCTTTATCCGGCTTGCCGTTTGGCGGCGTTAACAGGCAGTGGCCTGCCGTCAGGGCAAGCTGCGGGGTGATCAGCGTCGCGGTGCATAAGTTACCGCTGGCGGTTTCCAGTTGACCTATAGCATCCCAGGGGGCCTGGGTGGGATCGGCGACGCGCGTACGATCGTCATGACCGAAAAAAAGCGTCTTTAGCTCTTTCGCGCTAATGGTGTCATCACCGCCATCATCCGCATGTGAGAATCCAGAAAAAAGACCAAACGTTCCCAGTAACAACACAACAGATTTACGCATATCACACTCTGGTGGGGGTAATTATGATTATTAAAAGTGAACCCTATGAAAATACTATAGACGGGACAGCGCTAAAGTGGGAGTAAAATCAGCGTGCTACAATCAGGAAAGATAAAAATGGCTGGCGATGAGCGCGCATAAAATAAGCAGGATCAGAATCAGCTCAAACCGATAGCGTCGCAGCATACGCCCTCCGGAAATAAAAAAACGGCGCGGAACCTGTTCCGGTTCAGCGCCGGTTTACCAACGTGCCCCGAAGGGCACGGTTAAGCTTGTACTCTTACGCAGCTGGCTGTGCAGCTGGTTTAGCAGCTTCGTGTTTTACTGCTTTTTTGTGATGCTTTTTAGCAGCCTGAGCTTTCTGTTCTACAGCCGGTTTGGTCGCTTTTTTGTGGTGCTTTTTAGCAGCCTGCGCTTTCTGCTCTACAGCCGGTTTGGTCGCTTTTTTGTGGTGCTTTTTAGCAGCTTGCGCTTTCTGCTCTACAGCCGGTTTAGCGGCTTTTTTGTGGTGCTTTTTAGCAGCCTGCGCTTTCTGTTCTACAGCCGGTTTAGCGGCTTTCTTGTGGTGCTTTTTGGCAGCCTGAGCTTTCTGCTCGGTTGGTGCTGCGGTTGCTGGCGCAGCGGCTTCTTTTTTCACTGCAGCTTTGTGATGTTTCTTATGGTGAACCGCTTTTGCTGGCGCAGCGGTGGTGGTTGCAGCAGGCGCGGCAGCCGGTGCAGCAGTTGCGGTAGTGTCAGCAGCAAATGCAGCAGAAGACAGACCCATAGCAGCGGCAACAACCAGAGCTAATACTTTATTCATTCTCATACCCTCGAATTTGGTTTTTCATTTAACCCCACTGCGGGGCCGTTGAAATAACTATATCCCTGTAAATTCGAGGTTTCCGTGAGTGATTGGTATCGGCGTGTAACGGAATGTACAGAGGGGAGGAAAGTGTACGAACAGGCCAAACGCCGCTGCTCGTACGGGCCTCTGTTATTTGTTCAGTGTGGCCAGAATAGCCGCCGGAGACTGACTGCCTATAATCGTCCGTGATTCAGGCTCGATCACCACCATTACCGGGGTGATGCTAATGCCCAGTCGTTCTGTCAGTGCAGATTGCCGCGCGATCAGATCGGAACAGGCTGTGGTGGTGTCGTTATCCGGTAAAAATCCCGCCATCGCTTGTTGCAGGCTTTTGACCTTATCGGTTGAACACCAGACGCGCCCCATATCTTCAATTACCGAGTCGCGAATGGCGTTGGGCGCAACGGTCAGAAACGACATCGTCAAACCGGCATCCGTATATTGCTTAACGTTTTTCACTACGTTGCTGCAGTAAATGCACTGATTATCAATAAACACCAGCAGCTTATATTTTTCAGCAGGAGCCTGAAACGTGATGGGCTGGAGGTCCGCAAGAGAGCGGGTAATATCGTTGAACGCGTCTTGCGGGGTATTATCCGTGGCTGCGAAAGTACTTAAACTGGTCGCACACAGAATGGCTAACATCGTTTTCATTATGCCTTTCATCATTCATCCCTTTTTTTTTTAATCCTGACCTGATGGCAGTCTAATTGTGTCGGAAGGACACGCATTCATACACCCGACACATTCATGACAACATGTGCTAAATCATATTCTTATTGAAAAGGGTGAGAAGAGTGCCGGAGCAGGCTCCGGCAGAGGAATTAAAGATAACGTGAGGTGAGATGTTGGCGGAAGTAACGGATATTCAGATCTTCACCCGTCGCCTGGGTGATTAATTGCGACGTGCTGAAACGGCTGCCGTGCTGCCAGATGTTCTGACGCAGCCACTCAAAGAGTGCGGAAAAATCGCCTTCAGCGATGGAGGCCTGCAGACCCGGCAGTGCGGTTCGGGCGGCATGGAACAGCTGCGCGGCGTACATAGCGCCAAGGGTGTATGACGGGAAGTAACCAAAACCGCCATCGGTCCAGTGGATGTCCTGCATACAGCCGTTGCGGTAGTTGTCTTTGGTGGATAATCCGAGCCAGGCCTGCATTTTCTCATCCCACAGTGCGGGAATATCGTCCACCTCGATCTCGCCGTTGATCAGCGCACGCTCAATCTCATAGCGCAGCACCACGTGTGCCGGGTAGCTCACTTCGTCCGCATCGACGCGGATATAGCCAGGCTTCACGCGCTGGTTCCAGGCAATAAAGTTCTCTTCGCTGAACGCCGCCTGGCTACCAAAGCGGGCGTGTACCGCAGGGAGAAGATGCCTGAGGAAGGCTTCACTACGCCCCAGCTGCATTTCAAAGAACAGGCTCTGTGACTCATGGATCGCGGTTGAGCGCGCCAGGGCAACCGGCTGTCCTGCCCACGCGCGCGGCAGGTTTTGTTCGTAGCGGGCGTGTCCGGTTTCGTGGATCACGCCAAACAGCGCGCTGAGCAGCTCATCTTCGTCATAGCGCGTGGTGATGCGCACGTCTTCCGGGACGCCGCCGCAGAATGGGTGTGCGCTCACGTCCAGGCGACCGCCGTTAAAATCGAAGCCAAGCATCTTCATGGCTTCCAGGCCCAGCTCACGCTGTGTTGCCGTCGGGAAGGGGCCTTGCGGCGGAATAAACGACCGTTGAGCCTGCTTTTCCACCACGTTTGCCAGCAGGTCCGGGAGCCAGGATTTCATATCGCCGAACAGAACGTCCAGACGCGCGCTGGTCATGTCGGGTTCAAAAATGTCCAGCAGCGCGTCGTACGGCGTACAGCCTTTGGCTTCGGCCCGCAGGCGAGCCTCTTCGCGGCTGAGTTTGACCACCTCTTTCAGGTTGGTGGAAAAACCCTGCCAGTCGTTAGCGGGGCGCTGAGTACGCCAGGCGTGTTCACACTTGCTGCCCGCCAGGGATTTGGCTTCCACCAGCGATTCCGGCAGCAGAGTGGCCTGCTGGTAGTGGCGCGTCATTTCGCGCAGGTTGGCCTGTTCGACATCATTCAGATCTTCACCTGCCGCCGCTAACAGGTCGCCGACTTTTTTATCGGTCAGGATCTGATGCTGCAGGACGCTCATCTCCGCGAGTGCTTCACCGCGCGCGGCGCTGCCGCCCGGCGGCATCATCGTGAACATGTCCCAGCTGGCGATGGAGGAGAGGTGGGAGAAGCGGGAGAGACGCTGGAAGGTGCGGGTGAGTTGTTGGTAGTTATTGTTTTTCATGAAGTCCTCGTGTCTGAATCAGCCGATGACAAAAATTAGCATCGGCTTGATTTAAACACGAAGGCGCTGGAATGTTAATGCAGACGTTTATGCAAACTGGTGCCCACCAGCAGCGCCGCGCACAGCATCAGCGCGATAAACCCGCCCACGCCGTTCCAGCCGTAGTTATGCCAGAACACGCCGCCGAGGGTCCCGGCGATGCTGGAGCCCAGGTAATAGCTGAACAGATACAGCGATGATGCCTGGCCTTTGGCGCGACGCGCGCGCGGGCCAATCCAGCTGCTGGCGACAGAGTGGGCGGCGAAGAACCCGGCGGAGAAGAGCAGCATCCCGGCAAAGATGAACCACAGCGAGGAAAAGAGCGTCAGCAGCAGGCCGAGTAACATCACGCCCGTGAATACCAGCAGTACCGGCCCGCGTCCATAGCGTGCGGTCATCGCCCCGGCTTTCGGCGAGCTCCACGTGCCGGTGAGATAGGCCACAGAAAGCAAACCGACAACGGCCTGATTCAGATGCCACGGCGATAGCATCAGGCGGTAGCCTATATAGTTAAACAGCGTGACGAAGGCGCCCATCAGCAGGAAGCCGATCAGAAACAGGCGCGGGAGCCCTTTGTCGCGCCAGTGCAGGCGGAAGTTGATAAACAGCGTTTTCGGGCGCAGCGATGTCGGGCGGAAATGACGCGATTCCGGCAGAATTTTCCAGAACATCAGCGCTGATGCCAGCGCAAAACATCCGATTACCGCCAGCGCAATACGCCAGTTAAAGAAGTCCGTAAACACCCCGCTCAGCAGGCGGCCGCTCATTCCGCCAATCGAGTTTCCGCTGATGTAAAGCCCCATAGAGAAAGCAACAAAGCTCGGGTGGATCTCCTCGCTGAGGTAGGTCATCCCGACCGCCGCCACGCCGCTGAGCGAGAGCCCAATCAGCGCGCGCATCACCAGAATACCGTGCCAGCTGGTCATCATGGTCGAGAGTAACGTACAGACCGACGCCAGCATCAGCGCGGTTACCATCACCGGTTTACGGCCAATGGCGTCGGACAGCGGCCCGGTAAAGAGCAGGCCAATCGCCAGCATGCCGGTAGAAACAGAGAGCGAAACGCTGCTGCTGGCAGGCGATACGCCAAACTCATGAGAGAGAACGGGCAGGATCGGCTGAACGCAATAGAGCAGGGCGAAGGTCGCCAGACCGGCGGAAAAGAGCGCCAGCGTGACGCGCATAAATTGGGGGGTACCACGTTTAATGAACTGGACCGGCTGCGGTGCTGCGGGTAAGTCATTGATATCTCTTGCCGGATCGATATCAATAGTCGTTGTACGGCTCACACAATTTCCTTGCTTAAACATCCCCGTGATTTCTGGTGACGGGTATGACCACCTGTTCAGGGTAGGAAAATGTAAATATTCTGTCTAATATATTAATAATCTCAAATGATACTTTAAAAATATGAATATCGAGCTGCGTCATCTTCGCTACTTTGTCGCCGTCGCCGAGGAGCTGCATTTTGGCCGCGCGGCGGCACGGCTGAATATCTCTCAGCCACCGTTAAGCCAGCAGATTCAGATCCTGGAGCAGCAGGTCGGGGCGCGCCTTCTGGCCCGCACCAACCGCAGCGTGAGCCTGACGGCGGCGGGTAAACAGTTCCTGATCGACAGCCGACAAATTCTGAGCATGGTCGATGACGCCGCCGCCCGTGCTGAACGGCTCTATCTCGGGGAAGCCGGAGAGCTTCGGATCGGGTTTACCTCGTCCGCGCCGTTTATCAGCGCCGTCTCGGAGACCCTTTCGTCATTTCGTCGCCATTTTCCGGATGTTCACATTCAGACGCGCGAAATCAACACCCGCGAGCAGATTGCGCCGCTGAATGAGGGAGCGCTGGATCTGGGGCTGATGCGTAACACCCAGCTGCCGGACACGCTGGCGTGGGAGGTTATCCTGCGCGAACCGCTGATGGCTATGATCCCGCACGATCACCCGCTGGCGTCGCGTCCGTCGGTTTCGCTGGCAGAGCTGGCAAAAGAGCCGTTTGTCTTTTTTGACCCGCAGGTCGGGACGGGCCTGTATGACGATATCCTGGGGTTGATGCGCCGCTACGATCTTGCCCCGGTCATCACACAGGAAGTAGGGGAAGCGATGACCATCATCGGCCTGGTCGCGGCCGGTCTGGGCGTGTCTATTCTTCCGGCCTCCTTTAAGCGGGTGCAACTGCGCGAAATGCGCTGGGTGAGCATCGCCGAAGAGGATGCCGTTTCCGAAATGTGGCTGGTGTGGTCAAAACACCGTGAACAGAGCCATGCCGCACAGCGCTTCAAACAGCAGCTAATGAGCGCCTCTGCCGGGCGGCATTTTCACGCAAAAGAGGGTAAAAATGTGCGGTAAATCACATGGCTAAGTAAATATTTGACGACGGCCATGCAAGTGCTTCACCATAGCAAACAGTTTATTTCGAAGCTCGAAAATAAGGGAGTACGAGGTGGTTGCTGATAGTCAGCCAGGGCATATCGATCAGATTAAGCAGACCAACGCTGGCGCGGTGTATCGCCTGATTGATCAGCTTGGTCCGGTTTCGCGTATCGATCTTTCGCGCCTGGCACAACTGGCACCTGCCAGTATCACCAAGATTGTCCGCGAGATGCTGGAAGCGCACCTGGTTCAGGAGACGGAAATTCAGGAGCCGGGCAGCCGCGGTCGTCCGGCAGTCGGGCTGGTGGTTGAAACGGAAGCGTGGCACTACCTGTCACTGCGCATCAGCCGGGGGGAGATCTTCCTTGCGCTGCGCGACCTGAGCAGCAAGCTGGTGGTGGAAGACCGGCTTGAACTGCCGCTCAACGCTGAGGAACCGCTCCTCGACGCGATTGTCTCGCATATCGATCACTTCTTTATCCGCCATCAGCAGCGGCTTGAACGCTTAACGGCGATTGCCATCACCATGCCGGGCATTATTGATACCGAAAACGGTATTGTTCACCGCATGCCGTTTTACGACGATGTCAAAGAGATGCCGCTGGGCGAGGTGCTGAAAAATCATACCGGCGTGCCGGTCTATATTCAGCATGACATCAGCGCCTGGACAATGGCGGAGGCGCTGTTTGGCGCGTCGCGCGGTGCGCGGGATGTGATTCAGGTGGTCATCGACCATAACGTTGGGGCGGGCGTGATTACCGACGGACGTCTTCTCCACGCCGGGAGCAGTAGCCTGGTGGAAATCGGTCATACCCAGGTCGACCCGTACGGCAAGCGCTGCTACTGCGGAAACCACGGCTGTCTGGAGACCATTGCCAGCGTGGAAAGCGTGCTGGAGCTGGCGCAGGTCAGGCTCAGCCAGTCCATGAGCTCTTCGCTGCACGGACAACCCCTGACGGTGGATTCCCTCTGCGCCGCCGCGCGCCAGGGCGATTTGCTGGCGAAGGACATTATTACCGGCGTGGGGAATAACGTTGGCCGTATACTGGCCATTATGGTGAACCTCTTCAACCCGCAAAAAATCCTTATTGGCTCACCGCTGAGCCAGGCGGCGGAGATCCTCTTCCCGGCGATTTCGGCCTGCATCCATCAGCAGTCGCTTCCCGCCTACAGCAAAAATATTGCGGTAGAAAGCACCCAGTTTTCCAACCAGGGAACCATGGCCGGCGCGGCGCTGGTCAAAGATGCCATGTATAACGGCTCGCTGTTGATCCGCCTGCTGCAGGGTTAACTCTTTTCCGCAGATGTAAGAAAAATTGCGCTATCTCAAGCCGGGTAGCGCACGCATCCCGTAGACTTCCTCCACTGAATTATTTACCTGGTTTATATTTTCGAAGCATACCCAAGAGGTGGAGTGAGTCATGCTTAAGCGTTTCTTTGTTACTGGTACAGATACCTCTGTCGGCAAGACCGTCGTATCCCGCGCATTGCTGCAGGCGCTGGCAGCAAGCGGTAAACGCGTGGCAGGGTACAAACCGGTCGCAAAAGGGAGTAAAGAGACGCCAGAGGGATTGCGTAATAAAGACGCTCTGGTGCTGCAAAGCGTCTCGTCGCTGGAACTGCCTTATCACGCGGTCAATCCCATTGCGTTAAGCGAAGAGGAGAGCAGCGTAGCGCACAGCGGCCTGATTAATTATCCCCTGTTGTCCGACGGCCTGGCGAACCTGAGCGAGAAGGTTGACCACGTGGTGGTGGAAGGGACGGGCGGCTGGCGCAGCCTGATGAATGATTTGCGCCCGCTGTCTGAATGGGTCGTACAGGAACAGCTTCCGGTGGTAATGGTGGTGGGTATCCAGGAAGGGTGCATCAACCACGCGCTGCTGACGGCGCAGGCGATCGCCAATGATGGCCTGCCGCTGATTGGCTGGGTGGCAAACCGCATTAACCCGGGCCTGGCGCACTACGCCGAGATCATCGACGTGCTGAGCAAAAAGCTGCCCGGGCCGCTGGTGGGTGAACTGCCTTATCTGCCCCGCGCCGAGCAGCGCGAGCTAGCGCAGTACATCGATCTCTCTGCCCTCGGTGGCGTGTTGACCGTAGACCGAGTCGTGGCGTAACGTCCGCGACAGCACGGACGCCACCACGCAGGCGACCAGCAGGCCGGGAAGTAAAAAATACTGCCCGGTCATTTCACAGACCATCAGCGCCGACATAATGGGCGCATGCGTGGTGGCGGCAAGTAGCGTTGCCATCCCCGCCAGCCCCAGCAAAATCGCCGTCTCAGAGCCCGGTAGCCACAGCGCGAAAAGCTGCGCGAACAGCATTCCTGTTGCCATACCGACAAACAGCGTGGGCGTAAACACCCCTCCGGGCGCGCCCGATCCGCTGCTCGCCAGTACCGCCAGCAGTTTACAGATGAACACCCCGGCAATCACCGACAGCAGCGGCGGGGCGAGCAGAAAAGCCTGAACCACGCTGTAGCCATTCCCCCACACCTTCGGCGTGAGAAGAGACAGCAGCCCGACGATCGCACCGCCCAGCGCCAGCTGCCACGGCGGCGAAAGCTTGAGGCGCAGGAAAAGCCCGTGGCTGACGTCCATCAGCCACATCAGCAGCGGTCCGCAGAGGCCCGCCACCAGCCCCATCGCGACGAGAAGAGCATAATCGGCCGCGGTGAGGATGCCGCTCAGATGGACCGCGTAGAGCGTACCCGCGCCCGGTGCCAGGAGCTGAGTGGTGAGAAGCGCCACCACCGCCGCGATCACCACGGGGCCGAGCGAGGCCAGCATCAGCGTGCCAAACAGAATTTCCGCGATGAACAGACTTCCTGCTAACGGAGCATGGTAGGCGCTGGCCATCCCGGCGGCGGCACCACAGGCTATCCATAATTTCCATTCGGATTTGGGCGTAAAGCGCCGGGCGAAAAGGGAGGCGGCGAGGGCGGCAAGCAGGATCATCGCCCCTTCACGCCCGATGGCGCTTCCGCTGGCCACAACCAGCAGCGAGGCAAGGGATTTCACAAGGCTGGCGCCGTAGTCAAACTGGCCGTCTCCGGTCTCCAGCGCTTCCATGTAATCGGTGGGGGCATGAGGCCGCTGCGCGGTCAGACGCTGCCATCCCCAGAGCAGCAGTCCGGCAGCCAGCCCACCCAGTGCGGGCGTCAATGCGCGTCGCCAGGGCGAGAGCGACGCGGCCGCATTCACCAGGCTGCCGCTGTCGTTGCTGAGAAGCAGCCACTCCAGCAGGTACATGCTGTGGCGGAATACCGCAACGGCGAGCGCGGCCAGCACGCCGGTGACGGTGGCAATCAGCAGGCGACGAAACATCGCGCGGATATCGGGGTAGGTATGAAGACGTTGCATGGGTCGCGTTTTAACGGGGACGATACGATATTGTGGCGGGAAATCGCGGGGTTAGCAAAAGGTCTGCGTGCGAAAAAGCCGGGCGATGCCCGGCCAGAAAGGTTAGCTGTCGCTATGAATATTCAGCGCCCGGCGCGTGCGCCCGGAGCTCAGGTACTCGGCAATATAGTCCTGCGAAATCTCGCCGTTGTAGCGACCGTCCTCATCAACAATCGGCATCCAGCTGGTATTACTCTCATACAGACGTGAAAGCACCACGCGCAGGTTGTCTTCCGCCTTGCCGGTCATCCGGAACGGATGGAGAATGTCGGCGCAGGTACCGCTGGCGTTACGCGCTTCGCGACGCTTCACAAAGCCCAGCGGTTTGCCGTGCTCGTCGACCACCGTAACGGCACGAATGTCATTATCATCCATGGTCGCAAAGGCTTCGGGAAGCGGAGTAGAGCCCCGCACCGTAATGGTCGGCTGCTGGTCGGTGACGTCGCCCGCCGATACCAGCAGCAGACGCTTCAGCGTCCGGTCCTGACCGACAAACGAGCCGACAAACTCGTTCGACGGTTTCGCCAGCAGTTCATCCGGGCTGGCGCACTGCACGATTTTTCCCTGACGGAACACCGCAATACGGTCGCCGAGCTTCAGGGCTTCGTCGATATCGTGGCTGACCAGCATGACGGTTTTTTTCAGCTTGCGCTGCATCTCCAGGAACTGGTTCTGGATCACCTCGCGGTTGATCGGGTCCACCGCGCCGAAGGGTTCATCCATCAGCAGTACCGGAGGATCCGCCGCCAGGGCGCGGATGACGCCGATACGCTGCTGCTGGCCGCCGGACATCTCGCGCGGGTAGCGGTTGAGGAACTTATGCGGATCCATCGCCACCATATCCATCAGCTCTTCGGCGCGGGTTTTGCAGCGCGCTTTATCCCAGCCCAGCATGCGCGGCACGACGGTGATGTTCTCTTCGATGGTCATGTTCGGGAACAGGCCAATCTGCTGGATAACGTAGCCAATGTTGCGGCGCAGGGTGACGGTGTCCATCCCGCTGGTGTCTTCACCGTTGATCAGGATTGTCCCGCTGCTTGGGGTAATGAGGCGGTTAATCATCTTCAGGGTGGTGGTCTTCCCGCAGCCGGAGGGGCCGAGCAGGACGCACATTTCCCCTTCGGGTACGGTCAGGTTAACGTTGTCGACGGCCTTAAAGGACTGGCCGTGCTTCTGTGAAAATTGTTTGGTGAGGTTTTCCAGTTTTATCATTATCGAATCCCCTTTGGAGTCAGAACCACCTGCAGACGGTGCAGCAGCCAGTCGAGCACAATCGCTAAAAGACAAATCATCAGCGCGCCCGCAATCAACATGCGAATATCGCTTCCGCCAATGCCGTTGAGCAGCAGCAGGCCCAGACCGCCCGCGCCGATCACGGCGGCAATCGCCATCACGCCGATATTCATCACCACGGCGGTGCGGATCCCGCCGAAAATCACCGGCAGCGCCATCGGGATTTCAACCCAGCGCAGCCGCTGCCAGAAGGTCATGCCGATGCCGCGCCCGGCTTCGCGCAAGCCCGGCGGCAGACTGTCGAGCGCCGTATGGGTGTTACGCACAATCGGCAGCAGCGAGTAGAGAAACACCGCCGTGATCGCGGGCAGGGCGCCAATACCCTGACCGATCAGCGAAAACAGCGGGATCATCAGGCCAAACAGGGCGATGGACGGAATGGTCAGCACGATGGTAGCAATCCCCAGCACCGGCGTTGTCAGCCACTTATGGCGGACAATCAGAATCCCCAGCGGTACGCCGATGATGATGGCTAAACCTACGGCCAGCGCCACCAGCCACAGGTGCTGAAGGGTGAGGGTTAAGAGGTAATCCCAGTTGTCGAGAATGTAGTGAATCGTCTCCATAGCGCCTCCTACAGCAGCTGTTTGCTACGCAGGAAATCGCGGGCGACCTGCTGCGGTGACTGATGGTCGATATCCACCTTCTTATTCAGCTCGGTGATAACGTCGTTGTTGAGCTGCGCCGAGAGGGTGTTGAGCGCCTCTTCCAGACCGGGGTTGGCCTCCAGCGTGTCCTTACGCACCACCGGCGTCACCGCGTAGCTCGGGAAGAAGCCTTTATCGTCTTCCAGCACCTTGAGGTCGAAGCCTTTCACGCGCCCGTCGGTGGTGTAAATCAGACCGGCGTCAACGAAGCCGTCGCGCACCGCGTTATAGACCAGACCGGGGTCCATCTGACGGATTTGCGGGCGGTCCAGATCCATCTTGTAGGCCGCCTGCAGCGGCTTCATGCCGTCGCTGCGCCCGGCAAATTCCAGATCTAATCCCAGCAGCCAGTTTTTGTCCGGGTTGGTTTTACGGACCTGCTCGATCTTCGCCACCATCTCTGACATGGTGTTGATGTGTTCCGCCTCGGCGCGCTTGCGCTGCATGGCGAAAGCGTAGGTGTTGTTCATGTCGGCGGGCTTGAGCCAGACCAGACCGTGCTTCGCGTCCAGGCGTTTCACCGTCTCATAAGACTCCTGCGGCGACATGCGCTTGTTGATGTGGTTAAAGATGATCAGCGACGTGCCTGTATACTCCCAGGTCATGTCAATCTGCTTGTTGATCATCGCGTTGCGGGAGATCACCGTGGCAATGTTGGTTTGCGGCTGGACCTGGAAACCTTTCTTTTGCAGGTACTGCACGGTCATCGCCGAGAGTATATGCTGCTCGGTAAAGCTCTTGGTCGCCAGAATCAGCGGGGCCGCCATCGCCTGGCTGGTGAACAGCGCCGCGGCACACAGCGCCGTCAGGCCGGAAAACAGTCTCATAAAAGCTCCTTGTTATTGTTATCGAGCGAGATGGGGACTCATCGCGCGACCCAGCGCCGCCAGCAGGGTATCGAGGATCAGGGCGAACAGGGCGGTGGCCGCCGCGCCGAGGATCAGGGTCGGGAAATCGTTCAGGTAGATACCGGGGAAAATCAGCTCGCCGTAGCTGCTGGCGCCAATCAGGAACGCCAGCGGCGCGGTACCGACGTTAATGGCGGTGGCGATGCGGATCCCCGAGAGCATGACCGGCCAGGCGGCTGGCAGCTCAACCTGACGCAGACGCTGCCATTTAGTCATCCCGATACCGTTTGCCGCTTCCAGCAGCGACGGCGGGACCGAGCACAGCCCGGCGTAGGTATTGCGCACGATTGGCAGCAGCGAGGCGAGGAACAGGGCGATGATGGCGGGCGTATCGCCAATGCCAATCACCACCATCGCCAGCGCCAGTACGGCCAGCGGCGGGAGCGTGTTGCCGACGTTGAAGATTTGCATCACATATTCGGCGATACCCCGCGCGGCCGGGCGGCTCAGCAAAATACCGGCCGGAATACCGACCAGCAGGGCAAAAAACATCGAAGAGAAAACCAGAATCATGTGCTGTTGCCCGAGATAGACCAGGTCAACCTGGCGCGCCCCGATCGTCTCCAGCCCGATGCCCCAGACGAGAAGGGCGAGGACCACGATAATGGCGCCGACAAACAGCAGCGAACGTTTGAGTAATGGGTGCATTGCGGTGTGTCTCCCTGTGCGCATGCGTTATAGCAACCACCGGTTGCCTGTTGTTATGCCATGTTTCGGCAGGGGTATTTCACCTATAGCAAGCGTTTGGGAAGGGTTCCAGCGAAGGGGTAAAATCAGTAACCCTATGAAAACAGTGACAACCTTGGGTTAAGCCTTATGGCATAAGGGCTGATTGAGGGTCAGGCAGAATAGTCCTAAAGCGAATTTTTAGATGTGACGGTGTCACATCTAAAGAGCTCATACGCCGGATATCGGTCATTAACTTCAAAGAGAGGCACGAACCCGTCGAACCCGCGTCGAGACGGTGATAATTGAAACGATAGCGACCACGGCGAGCATCAACCCGAGCGCCAGCATGGCGTTAAACCCGATCCATCTGAACAGCAGCAGCCCCGCGATACCGCCCGAAATAAACGAGAAAAGGGTGGTTAAGTGGGTTTTCAGCTGGCTTTTTTGTGCCGCCGTATCTTTGGAGTAATCCCTGCGCAGCATCGCCACCAGTACCGAGGCCAGGGATATCCCCGCGTCCGTCAGCGTGCCGGTAATGTGCGTCGATCTCACCCGTCCGCCTGAAAGCTGCGTGGAGGTGGAGTTATGAATGCCCATTAGTCCGCACAGAAAAAGAATAATCACGCGGTTGCTGGTGAGGGCATGAAAATACATCTCGTAGAAGGATACGCCGGTCAGTAATAACCCTTCGACAAACAGGATCTGGCAAAAAACCAGCCTGACGTTATGGATAATGCCCCATATCACAATCATGCGCGCAACAATGGCGCCTGCGACAAAAGAGAGAATAATCGAGCCGAAGAAAATCATATCGCTCAGATCGGTGGAAGAGACTTCGCTGGATAACTGGGAGGTGTTGCCGGTCATGTGTGAGGGGAAAAAACCAAATGCCCCGAGAGCGATGGCATTCAGCAAACCTGCCGAGGTCGCCAGCCAGAGAGCAAGCCGGCGATCCTCCTTATGCGTTCGTTCTTTCTTGAGTCTAATCAGCAAGAATACCTCCAGATTGAGCTTTGCCTGAATATTCAGGCTAGCAAAGCGGCGCAACGGGCTGTCCAGGATATGGCTTAATTATTATTCCCTCTGACGACTTTCAGGGTTTAGTAATTAATTAAAATATCCTTACTCAAAATGGGGTCGAGAATACTTTAAATCATGCCGTTATTTCCGTGACGCAAAAACGCCGGTCGCTGGTTAAGGCGTTCAAACCAGGCCTCAATCGCGGGCACGTCGGGCTTATCAAAGGGCGTCATTTTCCAGCGATTCACCGACAGCCCAAGCACCACGTCCGCAAGGGTAAACGTCTCGCCTGCCGCAAAGGCGCCGGTGCGCTGCAGCTGGTTTTCCAGGATGGTGATGCAGTGGTTCCACTCTTTTATTCCCGCCGCAATACGTTCAGGATCGTTAAAGTCCGGGTTTTTACGCCCCAGCGCCGGGAAGACATAGCGCCAGGCGTTGTTAAATTCGGTCGCCTGCCAGTCCATCCAGCGCTCGACGTTGGCGCAGGCCTGCGGTTCTGCGGGCAGCAGATCGTGACGTCCGGCCTTGCGCGCCAGGTAACGGCAGATGGCGTTGGATTCCCACAGCACGAAATCGTCATCGATCAGCACCGGCACCATGGCGTTGGGATTCAGCGCGCGGAAGGCCTCCGTTTCCGTTGAGGCAAAACCGCTGCCGTAATCTTCCTGTAGATATTCGAGGCCTGCTTCTTCGCAGGTCCAGAGCACTTTACGAACGTTAATGGAGGTGGTTTTGCCGAGGATGGTGATCATTGCGCAGGTGTCCTTTAGAGGAATGAATTGTCTAAAAACAATACACCAGTTGCGCGGGGAAGGTTGGGGCAAAATTTAGTGGGATGTACTGTCTTGCCCAATCGACCCCTTCCGGCGGATGCCTATCTTTTTGCTGTCTCAGACAACTGCGCCGCGCTCGTACCGCAGGAGTTGTCGATGGTACAAAGCCAGCGATCATCGTTTTCCTGCCGAAAAAAATAAATTCCGCCCCAGGAATCCCCTGGAAAATAATTATCTGCAATTGACATCCTTTATTGGACACAAAACCACTCCAATATTGCAGCATGTTTATCTAATATTATCTATATTGACTTATATTTATAAATGATACGATGTTACAGCAAAAAATAACAGAAATTATACTTTATGAACCTCGGCCACTGTTTCGCAATGCGGCCAAAAACAGCATCCAGGCCGTCAATGGCTCTCTGTTAGTGATTGAACCAGACGCGCTAATAGAGGAGGTGCCCCCTTTTAATGATCAAACATCTTTATTCGCTGCAGGCGTTAGTGGTGCCGGTGAAGAAATATATTCTCTATTACGGATAATTCATCATCTGATAATGCAGGGAAAAGAAATTATCGTCTGGGTCGCAAAACGGGATGACCTGCTTATCAGACTGATGTACGAGCTTGGTGTACAGACGCTACTCTGCGAAAATTATTTGGAAGAAGAACTCGCTCAGCGCATGTTATCCAAAAATTTCAGTTCAGGATATTTGCCTTTACGCTCCCCTCTAATAAATAACATGAATAGAAAAAATAGGCTCACACACTCTGAACTGAATATTCTTATCGACTGCGCCCGAGGTCTGAGTGCCTATGAGATCGCCAGTCTGCGCCATATGGGATATAAAACGGTCTTCACCCATAAACAAAACATCCGGTTACGTCTGAGCCTGCAAAAGTCAGCCAGTTGGCTGGATCTGCTTAACCGTTTGGATCAGATTTATTCAATCTGAACATCTGGAGAACTATGTTTACTTTTACTGTTTGTTCCCGTGTGGTTCATCCGACTCTACTGAACGGGTTTATATCCAGCCTGAAGGCTTTTCGCGAACAAAACCCTGACTGGAAATATGAACTTACACGGCATGATAACGCGCATCTGACTTTGCTTGATTTCACCGCATATGACACGCTTACTGATATCTCCGCCGCGGAGTACGAAAGTCTCTGCCGGTCAGGTGAAGGAACTGCTCTGGTTATGCTCTCTGCATGTCAGGAGAAGCTGGCGCATCAGCTCATGAGGTCATACCGATGTTCACTGCTTTGTGTGGATGAACGTCTGCTGGAACTGCGTGAGTTAATAAAACACAGTATGAAAAAACAACGTTATATCAGTGCTCACTTCCTGCGACTGCAGGAGCAGGAGAATAATATAACCGACGGTATGATTTTTACCGATGCAGAAAAAAAAGTACTTATTGGCCTGAAAAGCGGTAAAACCGGGATTGAATTATCACGTGAAATGTTTCGAAGTCAGAAAACGATCAGTACCCATAAGCGAAAGATTATGTTTAAGCTGGGGGTTAAGAATGATCTGCAACTGCGTAAAGCGATACAAAAGCTCCAGCCGCCGCTGTGATGCGGCAGCTGTACTTACGTCAGGTAATTTATCCCCCGGTATTGTTTGTCAGATATAACGGACCTGTGTTAATTATCCGTTAAAAGCGCTTAATATTTTTCAGGCAATTTATTAATTTTTATCAGAATACCTCGATTGATCTCAATATAACCACCGATACGCAAATCGCCCAGTATTTTCATAACACGACTGCGTGAAAGTCGGGTTTTTTCGAGAATATAATCACTGACGTTGACATGACCACTCAGCGCTTCATCTTCATTCATCAGGGCAATCAAATTCAGTCGTATCAACTCATAGGTGGAGAGCCCGACGGATGAGTAGTGGGCGACCAGCAGTTGCCGGACGGCATACATATAACAGTATGCGGCCTCTTTCCATAATCCCTTCGTACTGATGACGTCAAGCATCTCTTTTGTGGGCAGGATCTCATAGCTAACATTTCTGTAGGCCTTTATAAAAATGTCGGCGTTGGTGTCAATTAATTCGTTCATGCCAGTAATCATTGGGGCTTTGATGTATTTGATTAGAAGCCGATCGCTGCTTCGGTATATCGCAACGACTCCCTCATGCAGGATAAACGTTACTGGCTCGGTTTTCTTCTCCAGCGAAATGAGCTGGCGTGGCTTACCACTCTGGATCCGCCTGGTGTCAGAGGCTGCCTCGATCAGGGTATTGAAATGTGTTTCAGGTTTCATACTTATGGCTACCAAAAAAATTATAATTGTTAATGTATGATAGAAGAGTTTGTTGAAAAGATGATAAAAATTCCGAATCAGAACGTATCGATACAATCAGTCAGGAGGTTGATAAGGCTCTGAACAGAATATGGGGTTGGAGGATTAGCTTCATCTGGACATCCTTGTGAGAAAAAACAAACATGAAACCGCCTTCTGATAGCGGTTTTGCGTACGCAGCTCGTCCTCAGTTGTATGCAAATGACATGGTAAAAACAGGACTGATTTTACCGGGTATGTTGCCAGAGGCCATACTCAAAGTATGTGTATGGATTTTAAAGGTCGGCGTGCCAACTGCTGAGGCAGTATCGATAATCCCTGTTTTCCCGCCGCTGTAGGCCTCATAAGAAAGTCCTTCAAACCGCTCGCCTGTAACATGCCACTTGAGTTTATCGCTCTGTTTTTCAACGTGGGCATCTTTTAGCGCGTCAGGGCGATAGATGGGTTTGATACTGGTCGCGGCGGCAATCTGTAGCGTCTTATTTTCCTTAGACGCAAACGGAATCGCCTTGACGCGAAGCCTGTACATCGACTCTTTATCCTGGGAAAGCGTGCCTGCAATAACAAGGCGCTTTAGGTTCTCTTTACCGCCTTCCTGGTGACAGAAGGGAAGAATGATGAGGTGGGGGGATTTGTGCACGTCGTTGTTAAGATTTTTCACTACCGCCTCAATTAAATACGGTGCACTGAACGGGTTGCGCACGATTAATGAAACTTCTTTTTTTGCTGCTTTATCTAAAAAACGGGTGCCGCGGAAATTGACAGTGTCGGAGGTATTATGAATGAGGGCAATTGCAACGCAGCCAGTTAATATAGGTAATGTGGCTTTCAATCCTGACTCCACAATAATTAATTTAAACAAACTCCGTAATATTATTATCTGGAGCTCCTTGCAGATCTTAAAAGATGATACTGGCGAAGATAAAAAAAGTCTTTTTTTGTAAGTCCTTAAAAGGATTGTGTTCAGATTGTTACATCAGACAAAATTTCTTTATTTGTCCGCTATTATCATAAAACCGTGTTTATGAACCAACCTGATGTATCTGCAGGCAGGGCTCTTTGGTTGCTGGATTGCAATGGGTTTCTGAGGTGAGGGCGGTAGAGGCGGAGGAGAAAGCTAGCTGCACAGAAACGCGTTACCTTTTGTGCATCCGGAAGCTTTGTAAAAGGACGTTATCCTTGCAGGCTTTTCGTAAAAAAAAACCGGGCATAACATTATGCCCGGTTTTCGCTCCTGTCATTAAATTACCAGGTGTAGCTGACACCGGCATTCAGCTGCCATGGAGACTCGTAGTGATCCTGACCTTTGGCATAGTTCGCCCCGGCCCATCCGCTCAGGTTTTTGCTGAGCTTCACATCCGCGCCCAGGCCAACGATGCCGCGTGAACCGTCGGTGCTGTCGTTGATTTTTTCGCCGTTGATGTCCATGGTGTTGCTGTTCTCGGTTTCACCCGCAACGGCCAGATGCACATACGGACGGACCTCGGTGCCATTGTTCAGCGCCATCGCCGTACCGACATTCACACCGCCTTCCAGACCCAGTGACGTGCTGCCGTCATCTTTCGTGTGCAGGCCATTTTTCAGCTTGTAGTCGACGCTGTTATAGCGGGCATAAGAAATCTGGGCATAAGGTTCGATATACCAGGCATTAAACTGCTTGTGGTAGCCCGTTTTGAAAGCTCCGCCGAAGCCATTGTTGTTATAGTCGCCGGTGGTATGACCGCCGTCCAGAGACGTCACGCTGATGTCGTTTTTCAGGTGCGTGCCCTTGATGCTGGCATCAAAGAACAGACCGTTGTTCAGGCGCAGTGAGGTATACAGTGAGGCGCCGTAGCTGTCGACATCAGTACCTGCACTGCCGCCGTCATGCATGTTCACATCCGAATACCCGCGGGTGGCGGCAAAACCGAACAGCAGGTTGCCCGGCGCGATATCGACACGCTTGTCAGCACCTAACATAAAGCCGTTGTTGGTCTGATCGTAGGCAGAACTGGTCTGCTCGACCTGCTGACGGTGGTAGCCGCCGTAGTAGCTGCCCCAGGCGTTCACCGTGCCGTCGCTGCTGCCGGTGAGGCGCTCGTTATCCAGACGGCGGTTCAGCACATCCTGCTCGTCGCTCCAGATGCTCATCGCTGCCGCACGGGTATTCACTACAGCCTGCGCGGCGGTTGAGAGCGTGCGTGAATCCGGGTTCGGGTTCGGATTCGGGCCAGGGGCCGGGTCTGGCGTCGGTTCTGGCGTAATGTTATCAAGGATCACGCTGGTTGACCCGTCTGCGTTAGCCACGCTGCGTGATTCGTAACGGTAAACCCCGACATCGCTCTGCATGGAGTTGAAGGTCGCACCGGAACCGTCCGTCACCTGAACAATGGTGTTGCCGGTCATATCGCCCGCCGCACCGCTGGAGCTGGAGGTGACGCCGGCATTAAAGCTGCCGGTAGCCTTGTCGGCCGTGAGCACGAAGGCTGAACCGGTTTCCGCGTTATACGTGGAGTAAATGGTGGATGCCGTCGGGCTGGCCGCCGCCAGCAGCGTGGTCGGTGCGCTGTCGGACAGGCTTGCGGTGTGGATATTCCCGCCGTCCATCACGATGGTGCTGCCACCGGTCAGGCTGATGGCATCGACATCCGTGGCCGCGTTGTTGATCCAGGTTGAGCCGTTGCTGATATTCAGCGCCAGCGCGCCGGTACCGGTTTTCCCGGCGCTGCCGGTCCAGGCTGAGCTGTCGATGTTCACCGACTGGTCAGCACCTGAAGAGGTGGTGATGGCGCCGGACAGGGTAGAGCCGGTGAAATCGACCGTATCCACCGCGCTGGTGCCGGAGAACTGCAGCAGATTGGTTTTGCCGGTGACGGTGGAATCTTTCACGTTTACGGTGCTGCCAGCGGTATCGCCATTGAGAACAATGGCATTATCGCCATCGACAAGAGAATGATTATTCACATTCAGCGTAAAACCGCCACCTAGTGAAACACCATTGCCTTCAGCGGAATGCACAGTGGAATCATCGACAATGATGGTATTATTTTCATTGTCACTGACGTCAACAGTGTAGATCCCATATTTCTCGCCGTTTAGTGTTGTGCCTTTCGACAACGTTACGGTGCTATTTTTGTTACCGTCATCATAATAAAGGCCTGTATCGTCGGACGTTATAATCGTGTTAGACACATCGTAACTGCATCCGAGGACTTGTCGTAATCGAAGACCACTGGCAACAGCATTTATCGTTGAGTCCACTATATTGATACTACCGGCGAAACTACCATTAGAATAGACGCCACGACCATCCGATATAATCTTACTGTTATTTATATGGACAGTATCGGATCCTAGAGTCATTCTCAGACCATTGTCATCCGCGCTCCCGCCATTAGCGATCAATGTGGAGTTAGAAATATCAACACTAGTCGCGTTATCGATGGACGAGCTTTCCCAGAAAAATACTGCCGCAGATCCACCCGTAACAGTCGCATGATCGATATTTAATTTTGCGTCAATAGCCTGACCATTGATATCATTCCGGCCGTAAATACCATATAGCGAACCACTAACCTCGGCGTTATCCGTAACGTTAACCACACTTCCTTTAGAGGTGTTTATATCTATACCTACATTCCCGCCAGAAATAGTGGTTCCCGCACCGCTGACATTCAGTGTTGCGCCTTTCGTAGGGTCCGATGAAGCAAGGTTAATCTTTACACTAGTTTGATCTGCAGCATTACTTATCTTGCTACCACCATTAATATTAACAATATCGTCAGAATTATCAACTAACACTCCGTCGGTGATAGTTTGTCCGGTAATATCCGTTGTACTACCTACGGCCTGCGTCGAAAAAAGTCCTGTCGAATAGAGAACACCCAGTACAAAAATATTAACTGGATTGGTTTTAAGTTTAAAACAATTAGACTGTTTCATTGCGTCTGCCATGTTGCACCATAGAGTGTGGTTTGCCATAAAAATGAATCGATACATTGCGACGAGCAATTTTAATTGCGGCCGACTAGAAAGTTCAGAAATTTTACTTTCACTTAAGAAGAAAAACTCCGAAAATATAGTCCTCTTTAGTACTTTTATCCCCAGACATCAGGCGGGTGTTGCAATCGACTGATAGGATAGAGTTTTTTTTGAGGCGTTATTACCCTGGCTTTTGCCTGATAACAGGTTTGCACTCTAATACGAAAATGATGTTAATTTTTCTTTAATAAAACGAAAATAAAAAGAAAAATGCCGTTCAGAATAAACTGAACGGCATCTGTTATTACGGAGCGCATAACAGGTTCTATTATTAACCTGGACAGGTGCGATAGAGCTGATTCGACACCGAACGCGCTAAACGCCGGGCGATCTCATTAAGCGATTGAACACACAGTGCAAAGCGTACATCAGCAGAAAAAATGTCTGCTTTGAACGAAAAGTTGACGTGTAAGCTGGCGTCCTGTCCTCACCGGCCATCCCGCTTTAGCGTGTTACAGAGCTGAGACGAGGTTTCTGATCTTTTCTGCCTTTTCAAAATGATCGAGTTTCATTTCCATAATCCACCAGTGCGCAACTTCCATAAGCAGTTCTGGATCGTCATTTTTATTAGCAAAAAAAGCATAAAACGAAAGCCCAACGTGGCTTCCCTTAGAGGCAATTTTTGAATCACAGATCCTGATGATTTTCTCTTTCATTTCCTGGCGCACGTCATCTCCTTATTTATGTTCTGAATATGAAACAATGACATTGTTACCATCAACCGGCAGTGGATCCCAACAGACAGCAAAAAAGCCGTAAGCAGTTATCTGCTTACGGCGCCAGGATCGGAGATGATTTTTCTGACAATCAGGCCGCTTTCACGGCCCTGATTTTTTTCGTGTCAGCCGCATCGGATTCTGTTTTACCCGTTGCTGCTTGAGCATTGAGATCGGGAAGCTTGCTGGTACGCAGAATATGCTGCACGGTCTCTTTCTGCTCGGCGAGATACAGGCCAAGATTTTCAGCCTGCGTTTCATCCATTTGCATTCCGCTTTGCAACAGCCAGTCGGTGAACGCGTCTGCCATATCGAGCAGCTTGTCGTGAGCGTCAGCCTCTTTCTTACTGGCAAATGTCATTTTCTCTTCACCTTTTCTAACGACAACAAATTTTGTTTCAACAGCCATCGTGCACCTCGTTATACTGTATTTATATACAGTATATCAGCTCCCGATAGAAGTTGCAGCAAAATATGCATTACTGGCAAAGCTGCTGCGATTCCGGGCCACCCACACTCCGCCGCCACGCCCCGGGTGCCTGACCATACTGACGCTTAAAGCTGCGGTTGAAGGACTGCTGGGAGTCGAAGCCCAGCGCGATCGCCACGTTCAGAATCGGTTCATCGCTGCGGGTTAGGCGCTCAACCGATTTTTGCAGCTTTTGCGCGCGAATATACCCGGCGAGGGGATAGCCCGTATGCTCTTTGAACAGGCGCTGGAGGTGCCATTTTGAGTAGCCGGATCGCCTGGCAACGGACTCAATGTCCAGACGGCTATCCAGGTTGTTGTCGATCCAGTCGAGTAAATCATGCATAAATGCGCCAGTGTTCATCGGGTTACTCCCACGCTGCCTGTTAAAAAGTATCTTTGTCTGTTGCATTAAAAGGTGGCGCGTTTTTGTATTAATTGCAAGTTTTATTGTTGCATTTAAATCCCTGACCGTAACGGGTCTTTTCACATCCGCTCAAATAGCACATAAAGTGCAACAATTATTCTTGCACTTAGTTAAGCGCCTTCCTACAATCGCCGCGATAGTGTATTCGCAACTGTTACAGTTTTGTGGCGATGAACGACACAAATGGCCTTAAGACAGCCACCGGACAAAGGAAGTGGCGCAGTGCCTCCTGCTGCGTCTTGCCCGGCGGCGACAATTACCGGAATAAAAATAATGAGCCTGCAAAAAACCTGGGGTAACTTTCATCTGAACGCGCTGGGGGTCATGTTGCTCTCCGTGCTGCTCGTCGGATGCGACAACAGCGTCGCGCAAAACGCCGCGCCGCCTGCGCCCGCCGTCAGCGCTGCTGACGTGGTGGTGAAATCCATTAGCCAGTGGGATAGCTTTAATGGCCGGATTGAAGCGGTGGAGAGCGTTCAGCTCCGTCCGCGCGTGTCCGGCTACATTGATAAAGTGAATTACACCGACGGCCAGGAAGTGAAGAAGGGCGAGGTGCTGTTCACGATTGATGACCGAACCTATCGCGCGGCGCTGGAACAGGCGCAGGCGAACCTGGCGAGAGCTAAAACGCAGGCCAGCCTGGCGCAAAGTGAGGCTAACCGTACCGATAAGCTGGTCAATACCAACGTTGTCTCCCGTGAAGAGTGGGAGCAGCGTCGTTCGGCCGCCACTCAGGCGCAGGCCGATATTCGCGCCGCGCAGGCGGCAGTTGACGCCGCGCAGCTCAACCTGGACTTCACCAAAGTCACCGCGCCTATCGACGGTCGCGCCAGCCGGGCGCTGATCACCAGCGGCAACCTGGTGACTGCGGGCGACACCGCCAGCGTTCTTACCACGCTGGTCTCGCAGAAGACGGTTTACGTCTACTTTGACGTGGACGAGTCGACCTACCTTCACTACCAGAATCTGGCCCGCAGCGGGCAGGGGGCGTCCAGCAATCATACGGCGCTTCCGGTTGAGATTGGCCTGACGGGCGAGGAGGGTTATCCCCACCAGGGCAAAGTGGACTTCCTTGATAATCAGCTGACGCCGAGTACCGGCACCATCCGCATGCGCGCGCTGCTGGATAACGCCCAGCGTCAGTTCACGCCGGGACTATTTGCCCGCGTCCGCCTGCCGGGCAGCGCGGAGTTCAAAGCCACGCTTATCGACGACAAAGCGGTGCTGACCGATCAGGATCGTAAATACGTTTATATCGTCGATAAAGAGGGGAAAGCGCAGCGCCGCGACATCACGCCAGGCCGTCTGGCAGACGGTTTACGCATCGTGCGGCAGGGGCTGAACCCTGGCGATAAAGTTATCGTCGAGGGTTTACAAAAAGTGTTTATGCCGGGTATGCCGGTTAACGCGAAAACCGTTGCTATGACCGCCAGCGCCGCCCTCAACTGATCCCTTGACCTGAGAATCCATCCATGGACTTTTCCCGCTTTTTCATCGACAGGCCGATTTTTGCCGCGGTGCTGTCGATTCTGATTTTTATCACAGGGTTAATCGCCATCCCGCTGCTGCCGGTGAGCGAATATCCTGACGTCGTGCCGCCAAGCGTGCAGGTGCGCGCGGAGTATCCGGGCGCCAACCCGAAAGTGATTGCCGAGACGGTGGCGACGCCGCTGGAAGAGGCGATCAACGGCGTTGAGAACATGATGTACATGAAGTCCGTCGCGGGCTCCGACGGCGTGCTGGTCACCACCGTCACCTTCCGTCCGGGAACCGACCCGGATCAGGCGCAGGTGCAGGTGCAAAACCGCGTCGCGCAGGCCGAAGCGCGTCTGCCGGAAGACGTGCGGCGCCTGGGCATTACCACCCAGAAACAGTCCCCGACGCTGACGCTGGTGGTGCATCTGTTTTCGCCCAACGGCAAGTACGACTCCCTGTATATGCGTAACTACGCCACGCTGAAGGTGAAGGACGAGCTGGCGCGCCTGCCCGGCGTCGGCCAGATCCAGATTTTCGGCTCGGGTGAATACGCGATGCGCGTCTGGCTGGATCCTAACAAGGTGGCGGCCCGCGGGCTGACCGCGTCGGACGTGGTCACGGCGATGCAGGAGCAGAACGTACAGGTGTCCGCCGGGCAGCTTGGCGCCGAGCCGCTGCCGAAAGAGAGCGATTTCCTGATCTCCATTAACGCCCAGGGGCGTCTGCATACCGAAGAAGAGTTCGGCAATATTGTCCTGAAAACGACGCAGGACGGTACGGTGGTCCGCCTGCGCGACGTGGCGCGTATCGAAATGGGGTCCGGCAGCTATGCGCTGCGTTCCCAGCTGAACAATAAAGACGCGGTCGGGATTGGTATCTTCCAGTCACCTGGGGCGAACGCCATTGATTTGTCTAACGCGGTGCGCGCGAAAATGGACGAACTGTCCACGCGCTTCCCGGCGGACATGAAATGGGCGGCACCTTACGATCCGACTGTTTTCGTGCGGGACTCCATCCGTGCGGTGGTGCAAACGCTGCTGGAAGCGGTGGTGCTGGTGGTGCTGGTGGTGATCCTGTTCCTGCAAACCTGGCGCGCGTCGATCATTCCGCTGATCGCGGTGCCGGTTTCGGTGGTGGGTACCTTCAGCATTCTCTACCTGCTCGGCTTCTCGCTGAACACCCTGAGCTTGTTCGGGCTGGTGCTGGCCATCGGCATCGTGGTGGACGACGCCATCGTGGTGGTGGAAAACGTCGAGCGAAACATAGAAGAGGGGCTTGCGCCGCTTGCGGCGGCGCATCAGGCGATGCGCGAAGTGTCCGGGCCGATTATCGCGATTGCGCTGGTGCTGTGCGCGGTGTTTGTGCCGATGGCGTTTCTCTCGGGCGTTACCGGTCAGTTCTACAAGCAGTTTGCGGTGACGATCGCGATTTCCACGGTCATCTCCGCCATTAACTCGCTGACGCTCTCTCCGGCGCTGGCGGCACTGCTGTTAAAACCGCACGGCGCGCCGAAAGATTTCCCGACCCGGCTTATCGATCGTCTATTCGGCTGGATTTTCCGTCCGTTTAACCGCTTTTTCCACCGCAGCTCGAACGGCTATCAGGGGCTGGTGGGCAAAACGCTGGGACGGCGCGGCTCGGTATTTGTGGTGTATCTGCTGCTGCTCTGTGCCGCTGGCGTGATGTTTAAAGCGGTGCCCGGCGGGTTTATTCCGACGCAGGATAAGCTGTACTTGATTGGCGGCGTGAAGATGCCGGAAGGTTCTTCGCTGGCGCGCACCGACGCGGTGATCCGCAAAATGAGCGAAATCGGGATGAATACCGAAGGGGTGGATTACGCTGTTGCGTTCCCGGGGCTGAACGCGCTGCAGTTCACCAATACGCCGAATACCGGGACGGTCTTCTTTGGCCTGAAGCCGTTCGACCAGCGCAAACATACTGCGGCGGAAATAAACGCGGAGATTAACGCGAAAATCGCGCAAATTCAGGAAGGCTTTGGCTTCTCCATCCTGCCGCCGCCGATTTTAGGGCTGGGTCAGGGGTCGGGCTATTCTCTGTACATTCAGGACCGAGGCGGTCTGGGGTATGGCGCGCTGCAAAACGCGGTGAACACCATGTCCGGCGCGATTATGCAGACCCCGGGAATGCACTTTCCGATCTCAACCTACCAGGCTAACGTTCCGCAGCTGGACGTGCAGGTCGACCGCGACAAGGCGAAAGCGCAGGGCGTATCGCTGACCGATCTTTTCGGTACGCTGCAAACCTATCTGGGCTCGTCGTACGTGAATGACTTCAACCAGTTCGGCCGTACCTGGCGCGTGATGGCTCAGGCCGACGGGCAGTTCCGCGACAGCGTTGAAGATATTGCGAATTTACGCACCCGTAATAGTCAGGGCGAAATGGTGCCGATTGGCAGCATGGTGAAAATCACGACCACCTACGGGCCGGATCCGGTGATCCGCTACAATGGCTACCCGGCGGCGGATCTGATTGGCGATGCCGACCCGCGCGTGCTTTCGTCTGCGCAGGCGATGACGCAGCTGGACGCCATGTCTAAGCAGATCCTGCCAAACGGGATGAACATTGAATGGACGGACCTGAGCTTCCAGCAGGCGACGCAGGGCAACACGGCGCTGATCGTCTTCCCGGTCGCGGTGCTGCTGGCGTTCCTGGTCCTGGCGGCGCTCTATGAAAGCTGGACGCTGCCGCTGGCGGTGATCCTAATCGTGCCGATGACCATGCTCTCCGCGCTGTTTGGCGTCTGGCTGACCGGTGGCGATAACAACGTCTTCGTGCAGGTGGGGCTGGTGGTGCTGATGGGGCTGGCGTGTAAGAACGCGATTCTTATCGTGGAGTTTGCCCGCGAGCTGGAAATTCAGGGCAAAGGCATTATGGAAGCCGCGCTGGAGGCGTGCCGTCTGCGTTTACGTCCGATTGTGATGACCTCCATCGCCTTTATTGCCGGGACTATTCCGCTGATCCTCGGCCACGGCGCGGGCGCAGAAGTGCGCGGCGTCACCGGGATCACGGTCTTCTCCGGGATGCTGGGCGTGACGCTGTTTGGTCTGTTCCTGACGCCGGTGTTTTACGTGACGCTGCGTAAGTTCGTGACGCGCGGGAAAAAAGAGGAAAGGGACGTTCTGCCCGCATAGGGACGTTGCCGATAATAAAAAACCGCCTTCATTGTGAAGGCGGTTTTTTTACATCTGAATGTAGGCCGGGTTAGCGCAGCGCCACCCGGCAAGTTCGCTAAGACGTTTTTTGATACTGGGCAATAAGGTCCGGGAGGGGATCCCATCCGCTGCTATCGGCGTTTTTAACCGCTTCCAGGGCGCTTGCCACGGTATGGCGGGCCAGTACCGCTAACGAAGCCTCCTCGGCTTCTTCGGATATCGATTTGAAGTACCAGCAGGCGTTAGCGCTGACCACACAGCGGGCCGGCACGTCAGGGCGCGACGCCCACAGCTTTTTATCTTCGATGACCGAAAGGTAGATGTCGCGCAGGGTAATCTCTTCCGGCGGGCGACCAAGATGAATTGAGCCGTTACGGCCAAGCGTTGAGACGATAATGCCGTCACGCGTCAGCGGAACCATCAATTTGCGGATGAAGCTCGGGTTCGCTTCCAGGCCGTAGGCCAGAATCGCACTCGTGGAACGTTCACCCAATTGCTCCGCCATCGCTACGCTGAGAACCATCTGCAAAGCTGTCGGGAAGCGGTAATCTAACATTTCTCTGTCCTGGGTTGCGGTGAATCTTGTTCTTTTTGGCACCGCAGAGGTGAATAAGCAATAAACAACAATATAACAAATACGGTAATTATTTTGAAGCAATCTGCGGCATTTGCGATCGAACTCCCTGTTCTGATTTAGCAAAACGTGCGGTTCGGGAAGTCAACCGTCACCATCAGGCCACCTTCAGCGGAAGTACTCAGGTTTACGCTGCTGTTGTGTTGCTGCGCCACCGCTTTGACGATGGCAAGCCCCAGCCCGCTCCCGCTTTGCACCTGATTGGGGTCACGGAAAAACCGGTCGAACACGCGCTCGCGCAGTTCAACCGGAATACCGGGCCCTGCATCTGAAACGCGAAGCCGCGCGAAGCCATCTGCTATGCAGACATCGACCTGAACCCGCCCGCGCTCGGGACTGTACTTCACAGCGTTCTCAATGAGGTTATCAATAAGCGACACCAGGCGTTCCCTGACGCCGGGGATCCAGATGTCATCCTCGGCGAAGAATTCCAGCTCAATCCTGCGCGCAGACGCCAGCGGTTCCAGCTCGGCCATTCGCTCCTGGATGAGCGTCGTCAGCGGCACGGTCTCCATTTCCGTATCAATCCGCGCTTCGCTGTGCATCATCAGCAGCAGCTGGTTGACGAGACGCGCTGCCCGGCTGTTGCTGCGAATCACCCCCGCAAGCAGCTCCTGCTGACTCTCGCTAATGACCCAGGACTGCAGCGCTTCCACGTTGATGCGCATCGCCGCAAGGGGCGTACGCAGCTCGTGCGCGGCATCCGCAATGAAAACCCGTTCCCTTTCCGCGCTTTCACGCACCCTGGCAAGGAAGTCATTGATCGCATCCACCATCTGGCGAAGCTCCCTGTGTCCGGGAACGGCTTTTAAAGGGGAGAGATCGTCAGGCGTGCGTAACGTAATTTCATTGACCACCTTGTTCCAGGGGCGCATCGCAATGCGGATTGACAGCCACGCGGGAAAAAGAAGAAAAGGGAAGCAGACCAGAAGCGGCATGATGTAGTAGCCGCGCGAGTTCAGGTAGATAAAGAAGTTCCAGCCGCCGGCCGGGGTGAAAAGGGTGACCTCCACGTCGGAATGAGCGGATTTAAGGGTTCGGCTGGTCCAGGTACGACCATCGCTCTGAACACGCTGCATTTCCCCAAACCGGGTGTTGGTTACCCCCGTTGGCGCATCAGGCGATGAAAAAATAATCGCGTTATTTTTGCGCACGATGAAGTTGATTGACAGCGCGGGATCTTCGCCGCCGCCATAGCCCTCACGCAGCGCCTTGCTAAAGGCTTCCAGCACCGCGGTGCGATCCTGCGGGTGTTCGTCCATCCGCTCGACCAGGGTAAAAAGGGTGTCGTAGGTATGACTGCCCGTAAGGATGGGAGGACTGCGCAGGTCCTCCCACAGAATGAAGGTTAAAAATAGACACCACAGCAGGGTAAGCAGCAGCAGCTGGGCGATAATAATTCGCCGTACCAGCGTTGGGCGTCTCAGGTGGTACCAGACGTTTTGCATTACCCTGTCACCTTCTGGACTGAAACGGTATCAATGACATACCCGACGCCCCGCACCGTTCGCACATAGCCATCGCCGATTTTTCGCCGCAAATTCCCCATATGCACGTCGAGCGCATTGCTGAGGTTCTCTTTGTTACCGAATATCCGTTCTTCCAGAAACCGTCGCGTAATCACGCGGTCAGCGCGCAGCATCAGCGTTTCCAGCAGCGCATATTCACTCGCCGTCAGGTCTACGTGGCGCGCGCTCACCGTCACGCGGCGCGTTGGAACATGAAGCGATAAGCCTCGGATTTCTATCGCCTCATTTTCGAAACCGTAGCTGCGCCGCGCCAGGGCTCTCACCCGCGCCAGCAGCTCGGCGAGAATAAATGGCTTGACGAGATAGTCGTCCGCACCGGCATCCAGCCCGCACAGCCGGTCCTGCAGCGTACCTCGCGCCGTCAGAATGATGACCGGGATCCCCTTGAGCTGCTGACGCAAACGCGTCATCAGGCTCATGCCATCACCGTCGGGCAGCCCCAGGTCGAGCAAAATAAGTTCCGGCACGCAGACGTCCAGCTGATGCAGCGCATCCTCTTTGCGGCGAACCCATATGACGTCAAACCCTTGATCGGAGAGGGCGATACGTACGCCGTTGCCGAGATCCAGGTCGTCTTCGATTAGTAGAATTTTCACACTGGTAACTGTATCAACCGTGAATGAAGAACATCTTAAGAAAAAAACGGTATCAGGAAACCTGCCCGGATTACAGCACCGGCTCGCGCTTCAGTGTTTCTTCATGTTCGGCTCATAAGAACCTTAGGGTCGGTATTCAAAATGGGCGTTCTGGCGGTTAACCGCATGCATCGTCATCATTTGAATCCAGAAGGGCTTCTTTAATGAGAAACATCGAACTGCGTCATACGTTCCCCCATTTACTCCCGGGCCGCAGCCTGAAAAACATCGTGCCGGGCGTCGTTCTGGCGTTACTGGCTACGCCCGTACTGGCGGCAGAACAGAGCCAGGGTAACGTCTTAACCCTGGGGGGAGGCGTGGACGTCGCGCCGCGCTACTCGGGTTCAGATAAAACCCGCGTTTCCGCAGCTCAGGTGGTGGAGTACGCCATGGCAAACGGCTTCTTTATCGGCACCACGCGAGGGATCGGTTACGGCAACAACATCGGCAACCTGGATTACAGCGCCGCGCTGAGCTATCGAGTTGGGCGTAAAGATAAAGACGTGAGCAGCGATTCGATCAGCTCCGGCAGCGACGAGCTGCGAGGAATGGGCGAGATAAAAGGCTCGGCAATCGTTGTGCCCGGGCTTGAGTACAGGGTGACCGACTGGCTTCACCTGCAGCTGCAGGCAGAGGTTCCGGTTTCTGAGAGGGACAACGGTGAAGCGGTGCATTTCGGCATTTCCAGCCCGTTCTATACCTCACCCAAAAATGAGGTGACGCTGGCGCTGACCGGCAGCTGGGGATCCGACAAGTACATGCAGACCTACTACGGGGTCAGCGCCGCTCAGTCGAGCGCATCGGGCTTTGCCCGACATGACGCCGGGGCGGGAATTTATGGCTACTCGATGAATCTTGACTGGACCCACAGGCTCACCTCGCGCTGGAGCGTCCTTGCCTCAGCGGGCGTTACGCAGCTGACGGGGGATGCGGGTGATAGTCCCATTGTGCAACGCAAAACATCGCCCACGGGGAGTTTGAAGGTGACGTACAGTTTTTGATTGTGGGCTGCGGTGGCTTAACGTTTTGAGCACGCACTTGCGGTAATTAAAGCCGCTCCGGTTGAGATGGCGGGGCGGTTCCCTTTGCAGACAGTTACAGCACTGCACACGAGGTTGACGGATTTATCTAAAGCTCCATTGTGCCGTAATGACAAACACGGAAGGTATGATAATACCCACATCCATTCCAAAATAAGACGTAAAATTATACTGGAACCCATGATATATATAGGGCGAAAATCCTATCCCTGTTGCTTTTTTAAAATCATGGTATGAACCATGGTCACCACAATCATCGAAAGTATCAAAGAAAAATTCACCTACATATCCATAGATTCCTTTAAAAACCCAACCGTTATCCCATCCAGCCCAGTCTCTTCTTACGCCGGCAGCGAGGCATCTGTCATTAAAGCTGTTTTTCATTGTCCCTAGCACAAGACTGTATTTCGACGTATCCGAGAATTTCCTCTCCACGGATATGAACTTATTTTCAAAGTTCTCCGTGTATTGTCCTCGATTATGCGTCAGATGATAAACGTATGAGCCGGTGTTTATTGAATACAGATTTATTTCATCTGCAGAGCAATTCAACGTAAAAAGATAAAAACTTCCGCACCACAGCCATGTGGGGCATCTTTTCCGAACTGTCTGCTTATGTGGAATATTATCCATATTCGCTCACTTTGGCTAACGTACTGAAATTATAAGGACTGTTTTCGGTCTTCAGCTGGATAAATTTTAGCATACATACCAAAACTCGAGATATTCACGTCACGGATTGGGGGCTGAAATTACGATAGGACATGTTCTGAGAACCCTTACCCCACGCGCTTACAGGAGTGAAAATCAGCCTTTTACCGCCGCTAAAATCATAGCCTCTGAGGTATAATCGCTGTTCAGAAAACGGCAAAGAGGATGTGACAAGATGCTGACTTATATCACCATAGGTACAAATGATCTTCAGCGCGCCGCGTCGTTTTATGACGCGATTTTTAACGTGCTTGGCTATTCACGTTTTCCTGCCTGGACCGAGGACTGGGCAACGTGGGGAGATGAAAATAATCCAGATGAGGGGTTTAGCTTCTGTATTTGTCCTCCGTTTGACCGACAACCCGCAACGGCGGGAAACGGGACAATGTTCGCATTCCGTGCAGCTAACGCGGAGCTAGTCAGACGTTTCCATGCCGCAGGCCTTCTTGCGGGAGGGAGGAGTGAAGGCATGCCAGGGACACGAACCGCATACGGCCCCGATTTTTATGTTGCCTATCTGCGCGATCCTGACGGGCATAAGCTGGCATGCGTTTTTCAGCATTATTCTCCTGAAGCCGATACGTTCCCGGACGAAGAATAGTCACAAGCGGTCGTTTTTGAACTATGTTTAACACCAGTCAGAATAATAAATAGTTCAACTGTTATTAGATTCTGAACAGTGGCGCCTTAATCCGGAGCATTTGAAAACCAGAACCTCACTGAGAAGTGTGCCAGCATGACGTGGCTAATATCCTTATCCGGAGAACAACGTGTTCGGAAAACAATTATTAAACTACATGCCAGGTTTACAAACTTTGTTAGCCTACGATAAAAGCTGGCTAAAACATGATATTAAAGCCGGGTTATCCGTTGCGGCTGTCGCGCTACCCGTGGCTATTGCTTATGCTGAATTGGCGGGTGTTGGGGCAATAGTGGGGCTCTATTCCTGCGTTTTACCGATGATAGCGTATGCACTCTTTGGTTCTTCGCGTCAGCTTATTGTGGGCCCTGATGCCACGACCTGCGCGGTGATTGCGGCCGTCGTGTTTCCGCTTTCTGCAGGTAATCCCGAACTGCACTGGCAGCTGACCATTATCATGACGTTGATGATGGGCGGGTGGTGCCTGCTTGCCAGTAAATTTCGTCTGGGCGCACTTGCCGATTTACTTTCTCATCCCATCCTTACGGGTTTGCTTAATGGCGTTGCCGTGACGATTATTGTCGGGCAATTAGGCAAGGTGTTGGGGATAAAACTCGACGAAGCGCAGGTTATTGAGAAAATAATGGCCTTGCCAGGCCGTCTTTCAGAAAGCCATTTATTAACCGTTGGCATATCGCTTTTAACGTTAATTATTTTAATGGCGATCAAAACGTATCGCAGCCACTGGCCAGCACCGTTGATTGCCATTGTGATGACAACGCTACTGGTATGGGCGACATCTGCACAACAGTATGGTATTGCCACTATTGGGGGGGAAGGCTTCCAGCCTGGTTTACCCGTCGTTAACTGGGGCGCGTTCCAGCCCGGTCCGATGCGTGATTTAGTGATCCCGGCACTGAACCTGGCGTTGGTCAGTTTTGTCAGCCTGATGCTGACCGCCCGCAGTTTCGCCGCGAAAAATGGCTATGAAATTAATGCTGATGCAGAGTTCAGAGCGCTGGGTATTGCGAACATTATGTCTGGGTTATCTCAGGGGTTTGCTATCAGTGGAGCCGATTCCCGGACAGCGGTTAATGATTCAGTGGGTGGGAAAAGCCAGCTGGTTTCCATCGTCGCAGCCTTACTCATCGGTATCGTGGTGGTGTTTTTCACTCAGCCATTACAATTTATTCCGGTATCTGCATTAGGAATTGTTCTGATGTACGCATCCTGGTCATTAATTGATCTGCGCGGGTTATGGAATCTGAGGCGAAGAAATAAACAGGCATTTCGCCTGGCCTTTTTCACGTTTGGCTGTGTGTTAATTATCGGCGTTATCCAGGGGATCGGCCTTGCGGTGTTGCTTGGCCTGTTACAGTTCCTGCGTACGGTGTTTCGTCCCTCTGAGCACTTACTGGGAACCGACGAAGATGGAATGATTCACTCATTAGGGAATACAACCGATATTAAAATGGTCCCGGGCGTGCTGATGTATCGATTTAACTCACCGTTGACCTATTTTAACGTGGCTTATTTTAAACGTCGGGTATTGAACCTGGTTGATGGTGCAGCAGTACAGCCTAAATGGGTGGTCATTGATGCCGTTGCTTGCTTCACCTATTCAGATATCAGCGTTCTGGCAACCATAAATGAGTTAAAGCGCGATCTGAAAGGTCGAGAAATTACGTTAATCCTTGCGGGCAGAAAAACGGAATTAACGCGCTGGTTTAAAGATAGCCGGCCAACGATGAATGATGATGACATGATTCTGGCGCCAGACCTCTATCTGGCACTTCGGTTCATTCAAAGCAAGGAGAGTGCGAGTGAATCAGGTGGCGAGGTATAAGCTAAAGGCTTGCCCGCCAACCGCGAGCAAGCCACACCCTTAGCGATACAACGTCTTTTCCGTCACCGGAATAAGCAGACCGGATCGCCAGTCCGCGAGCGTCAGCTGCGCAAGCCTGCCCAGCGCGGCATAAAACGGATGCCCGGCGTTGTCGACAAACACCGACAGGAAGCGGGTGCTCCACGGCAGCAGGTGCCACGCCAGAAGCTGATTGCACTCCGGCTCGCGGCCGTTCTCGGCCAGCCACGCCGCCAGCAGCAGCAACGTACCGAAATGATCTTCCGGCTCATTCTGCTGCATCTCAAACGCGATATTGTTCTCCCGCATCCACTGGCGCAGCGCGAGGGTCGAGTCGCCAAACAATACGGATTCACGGTCCAGCCAGACGGAACCCCACGGCGGAGCGGGCAGGGCATACGGACCAATAAACAGCCGTTGCCAGGCGTCCGCCAGCGGCTCATCGGAAGATGAAGCAAACGTATCGGCAACCGGCTGCAGCGTTTCCGAAGGCAGGGGCCAGTCCTGAACCCATTCGCCAGCGGTGAGCGCTTTCACCAGCGGCGCGGCCTGCTCGCTGTCGGGAGCGAAATAAAACAGCGCGCCCAGCACCCGGGCGCTGAACGCGAACGATTCACGATGTGAGACGTCTTTCATTAAACTTTCCTTGCTCGCGCGGATGACGCCCGCGCGACTGTGTTAACCGATAATACTGACCACAGAATAAACCAGGGTCTCGCGTTTCACCCTCTACACTTTCTCAATCTGCACCAGATTGGTGTGCTGCGGGTTGCCTTTTGCCAGCGGAGAAGGTCGATGGGTCGTCAGCGTGTTGATGCATGAACCGTGATCGATACGATCGCCATTCATATTGGCATCATGCCACGCTCCCTGGCCCATGGCGCTCACGCCGGGCATGATGCGTGGCGTGACTTTCGCTTCAGTTCGCACCTCGCCGCGATCGTTAAATACGCGCACCGTATCGCCGTTCTTGATGCCGCGTTTTGCAGCATCGACAGGATTAAGCCACACCTCCTGGCGACAGGCCGCTTTCAGCACGTCGACGTTACCGTAGCTCGAGTGGGTACGGGCCTTGAAGTGAAAGCCGAACAGCTGCAGCGGGAACTGCGCGCGCTCGGGCGCATCCCAGCCGTCAAAGGTCGACGCGTAGACGGGCAGAGGGCTGATGGTCTCATCTTTTTCCAGCTCCCAGGTAGCCGCAATCTCCGCCAGCTTGCTGGAGTAAATCTCAATCTTGCCAGATGGCGTTTTCAGCGGATGGGCTTCCGGGTTCTCGCGGAATTTTTTATAGGCCACAAAGTGTCCGTTCGGATCGTTGCGCTTATAAATGCCCATTTTTTTCAGCTCGTCATAGGACGGAAGCTTAGGGTCTTTCTCGAGCATTTTGGCATACAGGAACTGCAGCCACTGTTCCTGCGTGCGTCCTTCGGTGAATTTCTGATGGATATCCGGCCCGAGGCGTTTCGCCACTTCGCTCATCATCCAGTAGATCGGCTTACGCTCGAACTTCGGTGCGGTCACGGGCTGGAGGAAAATCAGGTAGCCCATGTTACCGGCATAATCGTTAGGAATAATGTCTTCCTGCTCGACGGTCATCAGGTCCGGCAAAATAATATCGGCGTGCTTCGCTGACGAGGTCATGAAGTTGTCGATGACGACAATCATTTCGCATTTACTTTCGTCCTGCAGGATATCGTGGGTTTTATTGATATCAGAGTGCTGGTTGATGATGGTGTTGCCCGCATAGTTCCAGATGAACTTAATCGGCACGTCCAGCTTATCTTTCCCGCGCACGCCGTCGCGCAGGGCGGTCATCTCCGGCCCGCGGGCGATGGCGTCCGTCCAGCTGAAGCAGGAGATTTGCGTTTTGACCGGGTTATCCGGTATCGGCATACGTTCGATGGTAATGGTGTAGGTCGACTCTCGGGCGCCGCTGTTACCGCCGTTGATGCCGACGTTTCCGGTGAGGATTGGCAGCATGGCGATGGCGCGCGACGTCAGCTCGCCGTTCGCCTGGCGCTGTGGCCCCCAGCCCTGGCAGATATAGGCCGGTTTCGCGGAGCCGATTTCACGAGCAAGTTTGATGATGCGATCCGCGGGAATGCCTGTGATGCGTGAGGCCCACTCCGGCGTTTTCGCCGTGCGGTCATCGCCCTGGCCGAGAATGTACGCTTTGTAGTGGCCGTTAGCGGGCGCGCCTTCCGGCAGCGTTTTTTCGTCGTAGCCAACGCAGTATTTATCCAGAAACGGCTGGTCGACCAGGTTTTCGTCGATCAATACCCACGCGATTCCCGCCACCAGCGCGGCATCGGTACCCGGACGGATCGGGATCCATTCATCTTCGCGTCCGGCTGCCGTATCGGTATAGCGCGGGTCGATAACGATCATGCGCGCATTGGATCGCTCGCGGGCCTGCTCCAGATAATAGGTAATCCCGCCGCCGCTCATGCGGGTTTCCGCCGGGTTATTGCCGAACATCACCACCAGTTTGCTGTTTTCAATATCCGAGGTGCTGTTGCCATCGTTGCTGCCGTAGGTGTAGGGCATCGCGCAGGCGATTTGCGCCGTACTGTAGGTGCCGTAGTGGCTCAGGAAACCGCCGTAGCAGTTCATCAGGCGCGCCACCAGCGAAGCGTAAGGGGAGGAGCGGGTGATATTGCCGCCGACGATGCCTGAAGAGTAGTTGATATACACCGCCTCGTTGCCGTATTTGCTGACCACGTTTTTAAGGCTGGCGGTGATGGCGTCCAGCGCTTCATCCCATGTGATGCGCACGAACTTGCCTTCACCGCGTTTGCCCACGCGTTTCATCGGGTAGTTGAGACGGTCAGGATGATTGATCCGACGGCGAATAGAACGCCCGCGCAGGCAGGCGCGCACCTGATGGTTACCGTAAATATCTTCACCGGTGTTGTCCGTTTCGACCCAGTACACTTCGTCGTCGCGGACGTGCAGACGCAGCGCGCAGCGGCTGCCACAGTTGACCGAGCAGGCGCCCCATACCACTTTATCTTCAGCAGGCTGAACGGCGTTCTTCACCGCCGCGGCGGCGCTTTTTAAGCCGAAAGGAAGTGAGATCCCACCGGAGGCCAGCGCCAGAGACCCTATTGCCGTAGATTTCACGAGAGTTCGACGGCTAATTCCGCCGTGATGTTCAGTATCGGACATGGCTCACCCCATCATTATAATTACGTATTATTTTTCCCGAAATGATAACCGGGCTAATGATGGGGTGAGTGTTACTGATTTGGGGGTATTAAATCTTAATCCTCATCAAATCAAAGGGGATTGAGGGTAAATTACTGCGCTTCAGCAGCCCCGTTGCCTGTGCGGGTATACAAAATTTTAAAGGTGTCGTTGGCGCAGTGGCCTACCACCTGAGTGCCCGCCTGGTCAGCCTGATCGTTTGGCACAATGCTCAGCGTAAAACCTGATTCAGGCACGCCGTTGTTGATAATTTTCTGCTGAATGTCGCTTTTCACGCGCTCGCAGGAATCCGGTGCCGCCAGCGCGGCCGTTGAGGCACTCATTAACAGCAGGGCGGTAATCCAGGGTAACCGTTTCATCTGTAGCTCCTTTTCTCTGTGTAGAGATTAATTTTAGCAGGCTTCGTGTAAACAACTGTATTTGCTAATATGATTGGGAATAATCTCCCTGAACGGTAATAAATGTGAAGAAATACGCAGCGATAACGCTACTGGCAGCAACACTGGTGGGGTGCGACAACAGCTCCGCGCCGCTGTCGTTTACGCCCGAGATGGCGAGTTTCTCGAACGAATTTGATTTTGATCCGCTGCGCGGCCCGGTGAAAGACTTCACCCAGACGCTGCTCAACGAGAAGGGCGAAGTGTCCAAACGGGTGACCGGCACCGTGTCGGCGGAAGGGTGTTTCGATACCCTGGAACTGCACGACCTGGAGGCCAATACCGGCGTGGCGCTGGTGCTGGATGCCAATTACTACCTTGATGCGGAAACCCAGCAGCGAAAAGTGAAGCTGCAGGGGAAATGCCAGCTGGCCGAACTGCCGTCAGCCGGGATAACGTGGGATACCGACGACAACGGTTTTGTGGTGGCGGCGCACGGCAAAGAGATGGAAGTGAAGTATCGTTACGATGCGGATGGCTACCCGCTGGGCAAAACCACCGTCTCGGGGGATCAGCACCTGTCCGTCCAGTCGACGCCGTCTAAAGACGTTCGCAAAAGAATGGATTACTCGGCAGTGAGCATGTTGAATGACAAGCCGCTGGGCAACGTGAAGCAGAGCTGCGATTACGATCGACACAATAATCCGGTGAGCTGTGACCTGACGATCACGGACGATAGCGTCAAACCTGCCGTTGAGCACAAATACACCATCAAAAACACGATTGAATACTACTGAGAATAAAACCGCGCAGGTTACTGCGCGGTCGGTTTCAGCAGGCTGGCGCCTGACGGCTTGTGCCCGGCAAGATGCTGATGCTGGAAGATGCACATGCGAATGGTATTGCGGTATTCGCCGTTGATAAAGAACTCGTGAATCAGCTCGCCTTCCACCATAAAGCCCAGCTTGCGGTAGATATGGATCGCTTTCTCGTTCTCTTTATCCACAATCAGGTAAAGCTTGTAGAGATTCAGAACGTTGAATCCGTAATCCATTGCCAGCTTCGCTGCCCGTGAGGCAAGGCCTTTTCCCTGATGCTCAGGGGAAATAATGATCTGAAACTCCGCCCGGCGGTGAACATGGTTGATTTCAACCAGCTCCACAAGACCGGCTTTTTCGCCTTCACACTCCACCACAAAACGACGTTCACTCTGATCGTGAATGTGCTTATCGTAGAGATCGGACAGCTCAACAAAAGCCTCGTACGGCTCTTCGAACCAGTAGCGCATCACGCTGGCGTTATTGTCGAGCTGGTGGACGAAGCGCAGGTCTTCACGCTCCAGCGGACGGAGCTTAACGTCGCAGGGCGCCGACATTACGGGGCTACCGTGCGGCCAGTGCGGCGATCCAGGCAGCGCAGGGTGTTTGGCTCCCAGTAGGCGTTGACGTTTGCACTTTGCTGACACTTATCGCGCGCGTCAAAAGCGACATCTTCTTTATCCCACTCTTTTTCAGCACGTTTGTTGACCTTGTGACGAAGGCTGCGGGTGTCATTCCATTGTTCTTTGTCCATAGCGGCGTTCTGGCGGCTTTGCGCGCTGTCACCAGACTCAATAATGAGCTTGCTGGTTTCCGCTGTCGCAGAGGCGGCAAAGGCGAACGATGACAGCGCCAGCAGGGCTGTCAGACAAAGGCGTTTGCTTAATGTGGTCATAGCGTTTCCTTTTAAACGGGTGCAGATAATCAAGTTACCCCGAACAGATTCTACACCAAAGCGAAAAGACGGCATACCCGCGGTGCAAGTATGGAAAAGTAAAGGATATCATCAGGTATGATGTCTAAATAAATCCTCACCTGACGTGAAATATGCTCAAAACGACGCTGCTTTTTTTTGCCACCGCGCTATGCGAAATCATCGGCTGCTTCCTGCCCTGGCTCTGGCTGAAGAAGGGGGGATCCGTATTGCTTCTCATCCCGGCAAGCATCGCGCTGGCTCTGTTTGTCTGGCTGTTAACGCTGCATCCGGCCGCGAGCGGCCGCGTCTACGCCGCTTACGGTGGTGTCTATGTCTGTACCGCGCTGCTGTGGCTACGCGTGGTGGACGGCGTCAAGCTCAGCGCGTACGACTGGGCCGGCGCGCTGATTGCCCTGTGCGGAATGCTGATTATTGTGGCGGGATGGGGGCGGGCCTGAGGCCCCGGTTTTGTGATCGTTAGCGGATTTTATGATCATTATACTTGTATGGTAGTCTGGTTAGTGGGTAAGTTTCCAGCATCACAACGAATGATGTAAGGAAAGGAATTATGAAGATTGTCGCGGCTGACGTGTTTGTTACCTGCCCGGGGCGGAACTTTGTCACCCTTAAAATCACCACCGATGAGGGGATTGTCGGCCTCGGTGACGCTACGCTAAACGGGCGTGAACTCTCCGTGGCTTCCTACCTGAAAGACCATCTCTGCCCGCAGCTGATTGGCCGCGATGCGCACCGTATCGAAGACATCTGGCAGTTTTTCTATAAGGGCGCCTACTGGCGTCGCGGCCCGGTCACCATGTCGGCCATCTCCGCCGTGGACATGGCGCTGTGGGACATCAAAGCCAAAGCGGCCAATATGCCGCTCTACCAGCTGCTGGGCGGCGCATCCCGCGAAGGCGTGATGGTTTATTGCCACACGACCGGTCACACCATTGACGACGTGCTGGAAGACTACGCCCGCCATAAAGAGATGGGCTTTAAGGCGATCCGCGTGCAGTGCGGGGTGCCGGGTATGAAAACCACCTACGGCATGGCCAAAGGGAAGGGGCTTGCCTACGAGCCTGCGACCAAAGGCGACTGGCCGGAAGAGCAGCTCTGGTCCACCGAAAAATACCTCGATTTCACACCGAAGCTGTTCGACGCGGTGCGCAGTAAATTCGGCTTCAATGAGCATCTTCTGCATGACATGCACCACCGCCTGACGCCAATCGAAGCGGCGCGCTTCGGCAAGAGCATCGAGGAATTCCGCATGTTCTGGATGGAAGATCCAACGCCTGCGGAAAACCAGGCCTGCTTCCGCCTGATCCGCCAGCACACCGTCACGCCAATTGCCGTGGGCGAAGTATTTAACAGCATCTGGGACTGTAAGCAGCTCATCGAAGAGCAGCTCATCGACTATATCCGCACCACCATTACCCACGCGGGCGGGATCACCGGGATGCGTCGCATCGCGGACTTCGCCTCGCTCTATCAGGTGCGAACCGGCTCGCACGGCCCGTCGGATCTCTCGCCGGTATGCCACGCCGCCGCGCTGCATTTCGACCTGTGGGTGCCAAACTTTGGCGTCCAGGAATATATGGGCTATTCCGAACAGATGCTGGAAGTCTTCCCGCACAGCTGGCGTTTTGATAACGGCTATATGCATCCGGGCGACAGGCCGGGGCTGGGCATCGAGTTTGATGAAAAGCTGGCGGCGAAATACCCGTACGATCCGGCCTATCTGCCGGTGGCCCGTCTTGAGGACGGCACGCTGTGGAACTGGTAAACGAGGAGCGAACGATGAAAAGCGTAGTGATTCAACAGCCGAACGAACTGGTGATTGAAGAGCGGCCACTCCCGGCGCCAGGTGCAGGTGAAGTTCGCGTCAAAATCACGCTGGCGGGGATCTGCGGTTCGGATAGCCACATCTATCGCGGCCATAATCCGTTTGCGAAATATCCACGCGTCATCGGCCATGAGTTCTTTGGCGTGATTGACGCCGTAGGCGAGGGGGTCGACAGTGCACGTCTGGGCCAGCGCGTCTCGGTCGATCCGGTGATCAGCTGCGGACACTGCTATCCGTGTTCCGTCGGAAAACCGAACGTCTGTACCTCGCTGGTGGTGCTGGGCGTACACCGCGACGGGGGCTTCAGCGAATACGCGGCGGTACCCGCTAAAAATGCCTGGCCTATCCCCGATGACATTCCGGATAAACACGCCGTTATGGTGGAACCTTTCACCATCGCCGCCAACGTAACGGGGCAGGCCAACCCCATCGAGCAGGACGTCGCACTGGTTTATGGCGCAGGCCCGATGGGGCTGGTCACCGTGCAGGCGCTGAAGGGCGTCTATAAGGTGAAGCAGGTTATCGTGGTTGATCGCATCGACGAACGCCTGAAAATGGCCCAGCGCAGCGGCGCGGACTGGGTGTTGAATAACGGCGAGCAGTCGCTGCAGGCCGCACTGGAGGAAAGGGGGATCAAACCGACGTTAATCATTGATGCCGCCTGTCATCCGGCGATTTTGCAGGAGGCGATTACCCTGGCCTCTCCGGCGGCGCGCATCGTGCTGATGGGGTTCTCCAGCGAGCCGAGCCAGATTGTCCAGCAGGGCATCACCGGCAAAGAGCTGGCGATCTTCTCCTCGCGCCTCAATGCCAACAAATTCCCGGTCGTCATCGACTGGCTGAAAAAAGGGCTGATCGACCCGGAAAAACTGATCACTCATGCCTTTGACTATCACCATGTAACAGACGCCATTGAACTGTTTGAGAAAGACCAGCGGCAGTGCTGCAAAGTCTTGCTCACGTTCGGGCAATAATCCTATACGCGGTTAAGAGCCTGCGCAGACAGGCTCTATGTGGTACGCATCTTACCCTTCAGAGATAGCCATTATGACGCAAGCACAACCTCAAAGAACCACCTCCGACCTGGTGAAAGCCGCCGTTTCCGGCTGGCTGGGCACCGCCCTGGAGTTTATGGACTTTCAGCTTTACTCGCTGGGGGCAGCCCTGGTCTTTCACGAGATCTTCTTCCCGGAACAGTCAGCCGCGATGGCGCTGATCCTCGCGATGGGAACCTACGGCGCAGGCTATATCGCACGCATTGTCGGCGCCTTTATCTTTGGCAGAATGGGCGACAGCATTGGTCGTAAGAAGGTGCTGTTTATCACCATCACCATGATGGGGATCTGCACCACGCTGATTGGCGTCCTGCCGACCTACGCGCAGATCGGGATTTTTGCTCCCGTTCTGCTGGTAACGCTGCGTATCATCCAGGGCCTGGGGGCCGGGGCTGAGATTTCCGGGGCCGGGACCATGCTGGCGGAGTACGCGCCGAAAGGGAAACGCGGCATTATCTCCTCGCTAGTGGCGATGGGCACTAACTGCGGGACGCTGAGCGCCACGGCGATCTGGGCGGTGATGTTCTTTGCCCTCGACCGTGAAGAGCTGATTGCCTGGGGCTGGCGCGTGCCGTTCCTCGCCAGCGTCGTGGTGATGATTTTCGCCATCTGGCTGCGAATGAACCTGAAAGAGAGCCCGGTGTTTGAGAAAGTGAACGATGCCCAAACCGTACAGCCGGACACCTCGCTCGGTTCAATGGTGAAAAGTAAATCCTTCTGGCTGGCGACCGGCCTGCGGTTTGGTCAGGCAGGCAACTCGGGTCTGATCCAGACGTTCCTCGCCGGATATCTGGTCCAGACGCTGCTGTTCGATAAAGCCATCCCGACCGATGCGCTGATGATAAGCTCCATTCTCGGGTTTATCTCCATTCCGCTGCTGGGATGGCTTTCCGATAAAGTAGGGCGCCGTCTGCCGTACATTTTTCTCAATGTCTCCGCCATTCTTCTCGCGTATCCGATGCTCTCTATCATCGTCGATAAGAGCTATGCGCCGGGGACAATCATGCTCTCTATCATCGTTATCCATAACTTCGCCGTGCTGGGGCTGTTTGCGCTGGAAAATATCACCATGGCTGAGATGTTTGGCTCGCGAAATCGCTTTACCCGCATGGCTATCTCGAAAGAGGCGGGCGGTCTGGTGGCGGTGGGCTTTGGTCCGGTACTGGCGGGGATCTTCTGCAACATGACCGGCTCCTGGTGGCCGATTGTTGCCATGCTGGTGGCCTATTCCGTGATTGGGCTAGTCTCGGCGTTCCTGATGCCGGAAGTGCGCGACCGTGATTTGAGCGCGGCGCACGACGCAGCGGAGTCCGCGCCAGAGGAGAGTGTGGGTTACGGCGCGGTCTCCTCGCGACGCTAATGGTTTATAACTTACGTGACCTGTCACATAACTTTATCTTTATGTCACACCACATGAGCAAAAGTTAATATAAATCAAAATCTCAAACGGCAGTATCAGTATGGTTGATGGCAGTTATTTTTTTACCCCAGCTGCCATTCTAGTTGGTGTAGTCAGCAGGCGCTGCCGCTTCAGAGGAGCGGCAGCGGTCCACGACTTTCTAATTAACGAGTCTTAATCATGGAAAACACCTTATTACAGGCCAACGCGACGCTGCCTCAGTACGATCGCGACAGCCTTCAACCACGCATTGTTCATCTGGGTTTTGGCGCCTTTCACCGGGCGCACCAGGCGGTGTACGCCGACATTCTCGCCGCCGGGCACGGCAGCGACTGGGGCTACTGTGAGGTTAACCTGATTGGCGGCGAGCAGCAGATTGCCGATCTGAAGGCGCAGGATAACCTCTACACCGTGGCGGAGATGTCTGCCGACGCATGGACATCCCGCGTAGTTGGCGTAGTTAAAAAAGCGCTGCATGCGCAGGTTGACGGGCTGGAAAGCGTTCTGGCGGCGATGTGCGAACCGCAGGTGGCGATTGTCTCGCTGACCATCACCGAGAAAGGGTACTGCCATTCACCGGCGACAGGACAACTGATGCTCGATCACCCGTTTATCGTCGCCGACCTGCAAAACCCGCACCAGCCGAAATCCGCGCCGGGCGTGGTGGTGGAAGCGCTGGCGCGTCGCAGAGCGGCGGGTCTGCCCGCGTTTAGCGTGATGTCCTGCGACAACATGCCGGAGAACGGCCACGTGATGCGCAATGTGACCTGCGCGTACGCCCGGGCGGTAGACGGCGAGCTGGCGGACTGGATCGAGGCTAACGTCACCTTCCCGTCAACCATGGTGGATCGCATCGTGCCGGCGGTCACGCCCGATACGCTGGATAAAATCGAACAGCTGACCGGCGTGCGTGACCCGGCGGCAGTCGCCTGTGAACCGTTCCGCCAGTGGGTGATCGAAGATAACTTTGTGGCAGGACGTCCCGAGTGGGAAAAGGCCGGTGCCGAGCTGGTGTCAGACGTGATCCCGTTTGAAGAGATGAAGCTGCGCATGCTCAACGGCAGCCACTCGTTCCTGGCGTACCTGGGCTATCTGGCCGGCTACCCGCATATCAACGACTGTATGGAAGATGAGAACTACCGCCTCGCCGCGCACGCGCTGATGCTTAACGAGCAGGCGCCCACGCTGAAAGTGAAGGGCGTTGATTTAGGTCGCTATGCCGATCTCCTGATAGCTCGCTACAGCAACCCGGCCCTGCGCCACAGGACATGGCAAATCGCGATGGACGGCAGCCAGAAGCTCCCGCAGCGTATGCTGGACTCCGTGCGCTGGCACCTGGTGCACCAGACGCCTTTCCCGCTGCTGGCGCTGGGGGTGGCTGGCTGGATGCGTTATGTCGGCGGCATTGACGAGCAGGGTAACGCCATTGACGTGAGCGATCCGCAGCTGGCGGTGATTCAGGCGGCGGTGAACGAAAGTGCGGAAGGCGAAAGCCGGGTCAATGCGCTGCTCGGCATTGAGGCCATCTTTGGTAACGAGTTACCGAAGGAGCCGCGCTTTGTGGCTGCGGTGATGGCCGCGTACCGGTCGTTGCTGCAAAAAGGCGCGAAAGCGACCGTCGCGCAGTACGCGTCTCAACGGTAGTTCAGCACATGCCGCCGTGCGCGGCGGCATGGCTGCGCACAGCTTAGTGCATTCCCAGGCGAATCAGCTCAATCGGCTCGAACTTACCTTCGCATCCTTCCACTTCAACCGTTTTGCTGCGGCGCACCTGCGCGGCATCCAGCCCGTCGCTGTGGATCGCTTTAATCACGCCGGTTTTGCCCGTGCCGCTAATCATGACGCGGCTGCCGGTGGTGATTGCATTGCGGTTACGGTCGTATGTCATCATGGTATTTTCTCCTCTCTAACCTGTTCGTTACGGCGCTATTTCGGGTTATGCCGTTCACGGGGCATATAAATACGCCTGTCCGCGCTTCATGTTTTTGTTTTTGATCAAACTCACACTTTTTTCTTTATTTCGTCGAGCGCTGACGGTTCAGGACGGTAATTTACAAAGTGGACCGTTATTTTCATTAATTGATAGTTTCGACAGGGAAGCGTTGAGGGTTGGTTTATATTCCGGATGTCATCCTGTGTGCAGGAAATAACCCTTTCATCGGAATAAGGAGTCAGGCTTATGTATAAGAACATTTTGATGCCTGTAGACGTGTTTGAAATGGATTTGAGCGACAAAGCGGTTCGCCACGCGGCAAGCCTTGCGAAGGCTGAGGGCGCGTCGATTACCCTGGTCAATATTCTGCCTGCCAGCAGCCGGTCTCTGCTGCGCGGTTTCAACGCCGATATTAAAAAGTTTGAAGAGTATATGACCGCAGAATCCGGCAAGAAAATGAACGAGTTAAAAAGACTGTTCGATATTGCCCCTGAGAATATTCACAGCATGGTGCGTTTTGGCAACGTCCGGGATGAAATTATCAAGCTGAGCAAGGAGGGGAAATATGATGCGATTGTCATCGGGTCGAAAAATCCGAGCATCTCCACGCATCTGCTGGGTTCAAATGCGGAATCTATTCTGCGCTACGCCACGATCCCGGTGTTAGTCGTTCGCTAATCACCTCGCCGCACCCGAAAGGGGCGGCGCATATTACTCTTCGCTAAACCACTCGCTATTTTCCTGACGAATAAGCTGCACGGATTCGCTAATTTCCTGCAGATGCAGCGTCATCGCTTTTTCCACACCGTCCGGGTCGCGTTTTTCCAGCGCGCTGAAAATATCATGATGCTGTCGGAGCAGCATTTCCGGCGGGGAGACGTGATCGAGGCTCATATAGCGCACGCGGTCAATGGTGGCCTTGATGTTCTCGATGGTGTCCCAGGCCAGCTGACAATCCGCGATTTGCGCCAGCTTCTGGTGGAATTCATCGTCAAGCTGGAAGAAATCATTGAGCTGCTTACGGTCAATCGCAATACGCTGCTGGTGCAGGTTCTGCTCCAGCTGGTAACACTGGTTGTCGTTGATAAGCGTTGCGGCGCGGCGCGCCACTGCGCATTCAATGGCCTGGCGAACGAAACAGCCGTTGCGTACCTGAGAGAGTGAAATTTTGTTCACGTAGCTGCCGCGCTGCGGGCGGATCTGAATTAGTCCGTTCTCAGCAAGCTTAATAAACGCTTCACGTACCGGCTGACGGGAAACGTCAAAACGCACAGACACCTCTTTTTCAGAAAGCGGCGTTCCCGGTGGGATCAGGCAATGGACAATATCACGTCGCAAAATGCGATAGATTTGCTGGTTAACGGGCTGGGTGGGATTGAGTTGCGATTCAGCGGCCATGAGTTGTCATTTCTCAGAGAGTTAGCCTGAACATACTACCATTCTTTTATAACCCGAAACAGACCCGGCCCGCAGGCCGGGAAGGGCAGAGTTAGCCACGATGGACGCTAAGTCCGGCAAAACTCTGGCTGACGGGCATCATTTCCACGGTATTGATGTTGACGTGTTTTGGCAGCGTTGCCACCCACCAGACCGTTTCGGTCACATCTTCCGGCGTCAGCGCGTTCGCATTTTCGTATGTTTTGCCCGCTTTCGCGTCATCGCCTTTGAAACGCACGTTGGAAAACTCGGTGCCGCCCACCAGGCCCGGCTCGATATCGGTAACGCGAATGGCGGTGCCGTGCAGGTCGGTACGCAGGTTAAGGCTGAACTGGCGCACAAACGCCTTCGTTGCGCCATAGACGTTGCCGCCCGCGTAAGGCCAGCTTCCGGCGGTGGAGCCAATGTTGATAATGTGGCCGCGGTTGCGCTCGACCATGCCAGGCAGCACCGCGCGGGTCATATAGACCAGCCCTTTGTTGTTGGTGTCGATCATGTTTTCCCAGTCTTCCACGCTGGCTTTGTGGGCGGGCTCCATGCCCAGCGCCAGACCGGCATTGTTGACCAGCACGTCGATGGCGCGCCACTCGGCGGGCAGGTTGGCAATCATCTCTTCAATGGCCGCGCGGTTACGCACGTCCAGCTGCGCGGTCAGGATGCTGTCGCCTAATTCGTCCTTCAGCTCCTGCAGGCGCTCCTGACGACGGCCCGTGGCAATAACCTTGTGCCCGTTGGCGACGAAGCGACGCGTGATGCTTTCACCAAAACCTGCCGTTGCCCCGGTAACTAAAATAATCATCTCACTGTTCCTCAACGCTTTTTGTGTTGTACTAACATAGCACGGCCGCAGAGGGTGCGTTAAGGCAACATTTGTATGACGGCGTTGCAGGGGATGGCGGCCTGGCCTACTCTGGGAGGATACCCGTACTCAGGAGCGAAAGATGACGGCCACGAATCCCTTTTTTGACATCAGCCTGCTGCCTTACCAGGCCCCCCATTTTGATGAAATCACCGACGATCACTATCGCCCGGCCTTTGATGAAGCGCTTCGCCAGAAGCGGGCGGACGTAGACGCCATTGTGTCCCAAACCGCTGCGCCGGACTTCACCAACACCGTGCTGGCGCTGGAGAAAAGCGGCACCATGCTCTCGCGCGTCAGCAGCGTGTTCTTCGCCATGACCTCCGCGCACACCAATGCGTATCTGCAGGAGCTTGAGGAGCAGTTCTCCACCGAGCTTGCCTCGCTGGCAAACGACATCTGGCTGAATGACACCCTTTTCGCCCGCGTGGAGAGCGTCTGGCAGGACCGTGCCGCGCTGGACGCCGAATCCCGTCGTCTGGTCGAGGAGACGTATCAGCGGTTTATTCTGGCCGGCGCGCGTCTCAATGAAACGGAAAAAGCCGAGCTGAAGGCGTTGAATACCGAGGCGGCGACCCTGACCAGCCAGTTCAATCAGCGTCTGCTGGCTGCCGATAAAACGGGTGGGCTGGTGGTGGATTACGCGCACCAGCTTGACGGGCTCAGCGCCAGCGAGATCGCCGACGCGGCGCAGGCTGCCTCGGATCGAGGGTTAAACGACCGCTGGCTGATCCCGCTTCTGAACACGACTCAGCAGCCCGCGCTTTCCGCGCTGCGCAATCGTCAGACCCGCGAAAACCTGTTCAACGCAGGCTGGACGCGCACCCAGAAAGGGGATGAAAACGACACTCGCGAGCTGATCCTCCGCCTTACGGCGCTGCGCGCCCGGCAGGCCCGCCTGCTGGGATTTGACGATTACGCCAGCTGGAGTATCGCCGACCAGATGGCGAAAACCCCGGACGCCGCGCTGGAATTTATGCGCGGCATTGTGCCCGCCGCCCGCGCCCGGGCAGAGCGCGAGCAGGCCGATATTCAGAAAGTGATTGATGACGAGCAGGGCGGTTTCACCGTACAGGCCTGGGACTGGGCCTTTTATGCCGAGCGCGTGCGTCAGGCAAAATATGCCCTCGATGAATCGCAAATCAAACCCTATTTTGCGCTCAATACCGTATTGCACGATGGCGTATTCTGGGCCGCAAGCCAGCTGTTTGGCATCCGCTTTGTGGAGCGCTTCGATATTCCGGTGTATCACCCGGACGTCCGCGTCTGGGAAATTTTCGACCACACCGGTGAGGGCATGGCGCTGTTTTACGGCGACTTTTTTGCCCGCGATTCCAAGCAGGGCGGGGCCTGGATGGGGAATTTCGTCGAGCAATCCTTCGAGCTTGCTGCCCGTCCGGCGATCTACAACGTCTGTAATTACCAAAAACCGGCTAACGGCGGCGTCGCGCTTCTCTCCTGGGATGACGTGATCACCCTGTTCCACGAGTTTGGCCATACGCTGCACGGTCTGTTTGCCAGCCAGCGTTTCGCCACGCTCTCCGGGACCAATACGCCGCGCGATTTCGTTGAATTCCCGTCGCAGATCAACGAACACTGGGCCAGCCATCCACAGGTATTTACCCACTACGCCCGTCATTACGAAACCGGTGAACCGATGCCGGACGCGCTGCGGGAAAGCATGCTCAACGCGACCCATTTCAACAAGGGTTATGACATGACGGAGCTGCTGGCTGCCGCGCTGCTGGACATGAACTGGCACGGGATCAGCGAAGCCGTTTCGGGCGTAGACGCGTTTGAAGCGGCAGCACTGAAAAAAGAGGGGCTGGATCTGCCCGCCGTACCGCCGCGCTATCGCAGCAGCTATTTTGCCCATATTTTCGGCGGCGGCTACGCGGCGGGATATTACGCCTACCTGTGGACGCAAATGCTGGCGGACGATGGCTATCAGTGGTTTGTCGAACAGGGCGGCCTGACTCGTGAAAACGGGCAAATATTCCGCGAGGCGATTTTGTCCCGTGGTAACAGCACGGATCTGGCAGAACTTTATCGGCAGTGGCGCGGGCACGATCCGAAGATTGAACCGATGCTGGAAAATCGCGGGTTGAGCGAATAGAGCCAGTCTCGTCAGAAAAAAAAACCGGGCTTTACGCCCGGTTTTTTTATAGGCTCCAACGTGCTTGTAACGTCTTCTGCAAAAAAAAGTTTTAATATGCGTTCTTTATAAATAAAACAGGTGAGATTAATACTTACTTTGACCAGTATATTTAATTAACCGAGGTTAGGCTTTAAATGAATTAATGATTAATAGTTTGTTCTGGATTGCGAAAAATAAAAACCTTTAGCTTCGGATTTTTAGCTATAAATTTTTGTTATTTTGTGCCGATAAATGAAAGTGGCATAAAAATCGACGTAGTAGCAGTTAAGAAGGCGAAAGATGACCCTACCTCTGAACAATCCGGGCTTCACGGATACCGAGCCTTCTAAAGGCCTGATAAATAAAACCTTTACCTATATTGTAACGTTGTTGATAAGTATTTTTATTGCGGCAATAATTTCCCTGCTAATAATAAAAGATAATGTGAATGAAATCAGCGACACGCACGATGAATTTTTGTTAAGGAAAGCCCTGGAGACCCGCCAGGAGAGCATGCGAAGTCATTTGAAAGATAATGCCGAGTGGGGGGATGCCTACAAACATCTTCATCTGAACAATGACGTTCACTGGGCATGGGATAAGCAGAACCTGGGTAAGTCCCTGTATGACAACTTTGGCTACGAAGGGGTGTTTGTTCTCTCTCCGGAAGGGAGTACGCGATACAGCGTGGTTGATGGGAAGCTGAAGCTTCAGGAGCTGGAGCGCTGGTTAGACAAATCAACCAAAGACCGTTTACTCCATGAGTTGAGTATAAAAAAGGGAGTGCCGGTTTCTGTGCTAGCGCTTATCGATTCCGTGCCGGCCATTGTTTCTGCGCAATGGATAACGACGGGCGATGATGCGAGCGTGCAAACCATGCCCGGAAAACCGTCGACAATGGTGTTTATAGACAAGTTAACGGCTAAAAAACTCCTCACGATTGGGCAGGATGACGGCATCCAGAACGTTCGTACTTCACCTGATACAGCCACTTCTCAAATAAATAATCAGACGGAATTTACCTTAAGCACCCAAAATGGGGATGTGCAAATTATCTGGGACGGTGAAAATCCCGGCCAGGCGTTAATAATTTATTTTTTGCCATTGCTCATTCTTTCCGTCGTTCTGACGGTATCGATGACGGTTATATTGATGCGCCATATTATGCACAAGGCGAGAATGCTTGACGAAAATACGTTTCTCCTCGAGCAGGCGCGGTTGAATCTTATTACGAGTGAAAAAAGATTCCGGGACGTCAGTGAAACAACCAGCGACTGGTTCTGGGAAACAGATTTATCGTTAAGGATAACGTGGCTATCGGGTCGTTTTTCTACAATAACGGGATATGAAAATAGCAAATGGATAGGCCGCAGGTTGGATGAACTCTTTCCGTCGACAGGCGGATTATCACATGACTGCGCCGGGCAGCGGGATTTAACCGAACGCTTTGAATTTAAAAACTGTCCTTATACTCACGCGCAAAAAACCACGTCATATTGCACGCTTCTGGCAAAGTTTTCTGCTCAGCCTGATGGAACGGTGGTGTTGCGAGGCGCGGCAACCGACGTCTCTCAGGAAGTTGAAGCAACAAAACGCGTGGAGTTCCTGTCACGCCATGATGAATTAACCGGTCTGCCGAACCGGTATCATATTAAGGAATTTTTGGCTGGCCAGTTGGCGAAAGAAGACCTTAACCGTTATCCGTTTGCCATGATCTGCCTTGATTTAGACAAGTTTAAACCCGTCAATGATATTTTCGGGCACTCCACCGGCGATGCCCTGCTTGGCGAGGTCGCTTCACGTCTTAAAAATTGCGTTCGTCGGGGTGATTTTGTCGCACGGCAGGGAGGGGATGAATTTATGCTTCTCCTCGGCAACACCAGCCAGCAAGACCAGATTGAGGAGGTGTGTCGTCGTATCGTGCAAGAACTTAACCGTCCTTTCGCCATTGAGGGCAATGATGTGGCGATAGGCGTAAGCATGGGCATTGCGCTGGCTCCCCGGGATAGCAGCAGCGCAAACGATCTTCTGCGCTACGCGGATATTGCGCTGTATCAGGCGAAACAATCCGGCAGAAACCGATGGGTCTATTATCGCCCGGATATGTCGGAAAAGTTGACCGAACGCAGGAAACTGGAATTAGAACTCAAGACCGCGATTCGCGAAGAACAGCTCTACCTGGTTTACCAGCCGCGTTATAACCTCCGGTATTCTAAAATTGAGGCCGTCGAAGCGCTGGTACGCTGGCAGCACCCGGCTCGGGGGACCATAATGCCCGATCAGTTTATCCCGCTGGCAGAAGAAACCGGGCTGATTATTAGCCTGAGTAACTGGGTCATACGCAAAGCCTGTACGGAGACGAAAGACAAATTGCCGGGATTATCGGTCTCCGTCAATATTTCTGCTATCGAATTCCAGGCAAGCGATCTTGCCGAAAAAATAAAAGAGATCCTTCACGAAACGGGGCTTGAACCCAACCGGCTGGAAATTGAAGTCACTGAAAACGTTACGCTTTCCGACCCGGAAAAAACCTTGCAGACCATGAAGTCTCTCAAAAGAATGGGCGTCCGCATTCTGATTGACGATTTCGGTACCGGCTATGCCTCTCTGAGCTATCTGCGGAAGTTTCAGTTTGACGGGCTTAAGCTCGACAAGAGCTTTATTTTTACCCTCGGTGACTCGCCGCAGAACCAGTCAGTCGTGGAGAAAATTATCGACCTGGGAAAAGCCTATTCCATGGCGGTAACCGCAGAAGGGGTGGAGACCGTCGAACAGCTGTCTTTTCTGAAAAAAAATAAATGTGATGAAGTTCAGGGCTACCTGCTTGGAAAACCGGCCGCCATTACGGACTTAAATTTAAACGCCAACAGAGTAAATCTCTAAATCGCGTTTTCACTCAGGAAAGCGCAAATGAAAAACCGGGCTTCTCGCCCGGTTTTTGTTATCCGCTCTCCGTTCGTATCCACGATCGTAAACGCCGCTTTCTATCTTACGACCAGGACAGGGCATTTCGCATGCCGAACCACTGCCGCAGCGTTCGAACCCAACAGATACGTCGATATGTCAGGTTTGTGGGAAGCGATGATAATCAGGTCGGCATCGATCGTGTCAGCGAGCTTAAGGATTTGATCCTTTGGAGATCCCGTCACGGCGTGAGTCTGTATCTTGTCTGGAGGAATTTTGAATTGCTTAACGATTTCATCCAGCTTCGCTAAGGCCGCGTGCTGGAACTCTTTCAGCTTCGGCATTTCAACCGAATAGGCCAGGCCTAATGATGAATAATACGGAAGCGATGGAATGACGGTAAGAAAGTGAACTTTAGCTGTGTTAAGTGCTGTATGTGCCTGAACGAAGGGGATAACCATGTGCGTCAGGCTATCCTCCGAAATGTCAATTGGAACCAAAATTGAATTATACATTTGTCCCTCCTGAGTGTTTTTCACACAATTCAGGGTAGACCGTTAATTTCAGGAAAACAGAGAGCAAGCTGTCATAACGGGGACAAATTTCGGTTATGTGATAGGCGTACAGTCGAACCAGCCCGTGATCTCGTCAACGTGGCGTGACAACGAACACGGCATTCGGGGATGAATCTCTCCGCGTCACGGTCCGTTTTCTGCAAAACGCCAAAGCCTCAACCGGGCGCAATGCCCGGTACCTTGTTCATATTGCGTGACAGCTGACGGACGCGATAATTTTATTCCCGCCCATATTCCCCATAATCAGATCGAGTAATTTTCGGTATTCCTCCCGGGTCATCACTTCCGCCCGAATTTCGGTTTTACCTTCTGCTTGCGCCGTAGCGGAATAAATCGCTTTCAGACTTAACGTCAACTCTTTCGCCATATTTACGACGCTCTGCCGCACCGCATCTTCATGCTCATCATTGCAGGTGATTTTAAGTACATAGCATTTTTCGCCTTCATGGAGCACGGGCAGTTGATTAATTCGCTGCGCGGCTTCGCGAAGCAATATGTTAGCGCAGAGAATAATTAGGCTGGCCATGGCGGCATTCCAGAACTGGCCTAATCCGCACAGTACGCCAATTCCAGCCGAGCACCACAGCGTTGCGGCGGTGTTTAAACCACGAATATTCATTCCTTCACGCATAATGACGCCAGCGCCAAGAAAGCCGATTCCGGAGACGATCTGCGCTGCGATACGCCCCGGGCTATCAGGAGAAGTCGATACCGAACTTAAAATGAACACTGCCGCACCCGTGGCAACCAGTGCATTGGTACGAAGTCCGGCCATACGCTGGCGCCACTGTCTTTCCGCGCCAATAATTGCGCCCAGCAGCATCGCTGCGAGCAGATGAGAGATATAAGGGAACATCAGCCTGTCGCCTGTTAACGTTATTAAATAATAAGCGTCAGTGCTTTGCTAAGCACATCATAACGCCGTTTAAATGCTAAACGTGTCAGGACGACGGTGGCGGAAAGAGTGAATGTGTAAACATGAACATGCGATGCCCCACAAATTGAGTGGTTTTACTATTTCGGGATACAATCGCTTAAAGAGGATTGCTGCCCACCGTTTCAGGTAAGCAGCGAGGAAATCGCGCTAGCTTACCTTCGTATCAACAATAAAATAACTTTCCAACGAAGGACTCCTGTGAAAATTTATTGCCAGTATAGTCAGGGTCGATAATGAGTAAAGCGAAAAGACAGCCTCCGTTATGAATTGTTTAAGTTCGCAAGGCATATTTTTTAAGACGTCATCTGATTTTAAAAAATACCCGCTATACTACATTTCCTTTTTTACAGGCGATAACAGACAAAGGCAGGAAGTATGTCTCTTCGTTCGCTGCGGGCATTATGCCTGACAAGTTTTTTCATCGCGGATGTCCGCGATGGCCTCGGTCCTTTTCTCGGTATTTTTCTGACCGAACGCCACTGGGCTCCCGATGATATCGGCATCCTGATGACGGCCGGTGGGCTGGCGGGATTACTGGCCACGCTGCCGGCGGGATTCATCACCGACACCTCCCGCAGCAAGCGGACCGTGCTGGCGCTGGTGTGCCTGCTCATCACTCTTAGCACGCTCCTGCTCTGGTTTAGCCAGCAGAGCGCTGTTGTCGCCGTTTCGCAAATTGTCTCCGGTATCTGCGCGGCGTTTGTCGGGCCGCTGATCGCCGGGATTACCCTGGGGCTGACCGGCCAGAGCGGGTTCAGCGCGCAGATGGGCAAAAATGAGGCGTTCAATCACGGCGGTAACTTTGTTACCGCACTGATTGCAGGGGGCATTGCGTGGTACTGGGGCGTCGGCGGGATTTTCCTGCTGATGACCTGTACCACGCTGTTAACGCTCTGTGCGCTGCTTGCCATTCGCAACGGGGATATCGATAACGACGCGGCGAGGGGGCTCTCTTCTTCAGCGAGCCTGCCGGTTCCCGGCTTTGCCGTGCTGATTAAAAACCGGGCGCTGTTAGTGACCGGACTGACGCTGCTGCTGTTTCACCTGGCGAACGCCGCGCTGCTGCCGATGCTGAGCATGAGGGTGGCCGCCGCGCCCGCCTCGATCAACCCCGGTTTGTACGCGGCGGGCACCGTTATCATCTCTCAGGCCGTGATGATCCCCGTCGCCATCTGGGTCGCCCACCGAATAGACCGCTACGGCTACTGGCGCTTAATTATGCTGGCGCTGCTGGTGATGCCGGTGCGCGCCGCGCTGGCGGCGTCGACGGACGCGCCGCTCATGATGATCCCGGTACAAATTCTCGACGGGCTCGCCGCAGGGATCCTGGGCGTCGCGGTGCCGTCGTTTATCGTGGTGCTGTTGCGCGGGAGCGGGCACGTCAATGCCGGGCAGAGTGTGGTGATGCTGATGCAGGGGGTAGGGGCATCCATGAGCCCGGCGTTAACCGGCACGATTGCCGGTCATTACTCATTTGCCACGGCATTCAGTGTCCTGAGCGCGATTGCGCTGGTGGCCGTCCTGCTGTGGTGGTGCTTTTCGCACTGGACCTGGGAAACAGACAGTACGCCGGGTGGGGCATAGCCGCCACCCGGCGTCACGCTTACGCCAGTTCGTTAGGGCACGCTTCGCCCTTTTCCAGCTGCTGCAGATTACCCAGCGTGGTTTCTGAAATGCTGATCAGCGCTTCGGCAGTCAGAAACGCCTGGTGTCCGGTAAACAGCACGTTATGACAGGCTGACAGGCGGCGGAACACGTCGTCCTGGATCACATCATTCGACTTGTCCTCAAAGAACAGATCGCGTTCGTTCTCGTACACGTCCATTCCCAGCGCGCCAATTTTCTGGGTTTTCAGCGCTTCGATAGCGGCCTGAGAGTCAACCAGCCCGCCGCGGCTGGTGTTGATGATCATCACGCCGTCTTTCATCTGGTCAAACGCCGCCTGGTTAAGCAGGTGGTAGTTCTCCGGCGTCAGCGGGCAGTGCAGGGAGATCACGTCAGACTGGGAGAACAGGGTCTGCAGGTCGACGTATTCCACGCCCAGCTCCAGCGCAGCGGCGCTCGGGTACGGATCGAACGCCAGCAGACGCATGCCGAAGCCTTTCAGAATGCGCAGGGCGGCGACGCCAATTTTACCGGTGCCGATCACGCCCGCGGTTTTGCCGTACATGGTAAAGCCGGTCAGCCCTTCCAGAGAGAAGTTGGCATCACGGGTGCGCTGATAAGCGCGGTGAATACGACGGTTGAGCGACATCATCATGCCAATTGCATGTTCCGCGACCGCTTCCGGGGAGTACGCCGGGACGCGCACCACCCTCAGACCCAGCTCTTTCGCCGCGTCGAGGTCCACGTTATTAAAGCCCGCGCAGCGCAGGGCGATATATTTCACGCCCTGTTTTTTCAACTCTTCCAGCACCGGACGACTGCCGTCGTCGTTAACAAAAATGCAGACGCCTTCACAGCCGTGCGCCGTTTTGGCGGTTTTTTCGGACAGCAGAAAGTCGAAAAATTCAAGCTCAAACCCGTAAGCCTCGTTAACATGTTGCAGATACTTTTTGTCGTACTGCTTTGTGCTATATACCGCGAGTTTCATAAGACTTTCTCCAGTGATTTTGCATTCACGTTAGCATGATTAAAATTATCTTACAATTTCTAAAATATTATTGAATTCAATAAGTTCTATCAATTATTCTAGAGCATATGTGCACCCTAACTCCATGATATTCATATCCACCGATTTCTTAAGCGGGACTGACACCAGCGACATGTCTGCTTGTTTTACTCTAAGGGGGCTATGGGGGAGACTAAAGTCACAACAAGTGCGTATGTTTTGGTAAGTGGTTTCCCAATGCTTGAAAATATGACTACCTTTAGCTGTTAAAATGACGTAGCTCTTTGAATGTCCTAACATTGAAGGTAGTATTATTACTATCATATTAAAATGACAGGGAGACCGAATGTACAACCATAATCGGGACAAAAGTCATTTCGAAGAGAAAGTCTTAGAGATTGAAAATCTTGCGCAGCGAATTGCCACAAAGCATTTGCTTTATGGTACCGCTGGTATGTTTTTTGAAACTCAACAACTTGTTGCTCACCTGAGAAGGGAGATCGAGTCGCATTGCTTGACCTGGTCAGGCGGGATTCAATTACTTGATGAACAGATACATCATCTTAAGGAACAGGATGATTTACTCACCTTCAATAGAGCTAAGTTATTTATTGTTGTTGAAAAAAACCGGACAACAACGACGACTTTAGCGCTTAAACAGATCGGTTTCGTTGCCGGTGGTGCGCAAGTGTATGGGGGCGCTAGTTTATGCGTCGGTTCGCTGGGTCTGGCCTGTGCTGCGTATGGTGCACCTATGATTACTCATGGGCTAAACAACATGTATGAAAATGGATACTATCTTCTTTATCGTGAAGATCGGTCTGGCACGCTAAGAGATGCTTATCGTTACGCAGCAGCGAAACTCGGCTATGGGAATAATGAAGCTGATATTGTCTATGGAGTAGTTGATATCTCTTTATCAGCCTATGGCGCGGGCAGGAGAGTACTGGCTCCCAGAGAAAAATCCTGGAGTCTGTTTCGCAACATCGAATCTGATTATATCAGAGGATGGCAAGAGGCTTCTAAAACAGCGATGGCTCTGGATATAACCAGTGGAAGCGTCACAGGTTGGCAGATGTACCAGATAGCTAAAGAGAATTAATTATGTCGGAACAATTCGAGTTGTCATTAACCCCACCGATTCTACCTGCCGTATGCTATTTTATTGTATCTATTGTCATTTTTTTCTTGTTGTATCTCGGGAAACTCAAGGTCAACAGGCTTCATAAATATCCTCTGTTCATTGCCTATACGCTATTTGTGATAGCCATCGCAGCCATTCAAATTAACGTTTTTGCCAACGGCTATGAGTTTGTTAGCGGTTTTTTACATATTGATTTTGATCCCTGGCGGTACGACTCGGTGTATTGGGGGTCATTGATATTCGCCATGCTTTACCTGCTGGCAATGCCACGGAATAGGTATTAATGTCGCAAATCTGCTCTGCGATTATTCTTGAACTTATGCGTAACCAATTGAACCGAAACTATATTCTTTAGGTTACGCATAGCAAAAAAATTACCGATTACTATTACGGCATCTATTCTTAACTTGGCGTCAACTTCAACTCAACCGCTAAACATGCGACAATAGTCGGCACTGCCGGCTTAAATCTTTCGCTAAATCAGGATATTAACTGCCCATGAAGGGTAAATACAAAGCCGCTCTTGCGCTTTTACTGATGTTCATATTGTTGCCGCTGACGCTGCTGATGACGCTCGCCCAGTGGGTACCGACGCTCGTCGGGATCTGGCTGCCCGTCGGGACGCGCATCGCTTTCGAAGAGAGTCCGAAACTTACCCGCCACGCGCTGGTGATCCCCGATCTTCGCTATCTGGTTGAAGACTGCGAAATTGCCCGCATCGATAACGTGACGCTGTCACATCCGAGCCGCTGGAAGCTGGATATCGGTGCGCTGGATCTTAACTCCGTCTGTCTGAGCAAAATTCCCCAGTCTGCGCCCTCAACGGTCGCCCCCAAAACGCTGGCACAGTGGCAGGCGGTATTACCTAATACCTGGATCACGGTTCACCGTCTGACGCTGTCGCCCTGGCAGCAGTGGCAGGGCGAGCTGCATGCGTCGCTGACGCCCTCCATTCAGGAGATCGCCTATAAAGGCGAGCAGGTCAGCATTAAAGGCACGCTTCGCGGTCAGACGCTCTCGGTCAGCCAGTTCGATGTCCAGCTCCCGGACCAGCCGCAGCCGATTAAGCTGGTGGGCGAGTTTACCTTGCCGCTGGTACCGGATGGCGTGCCGGTGAAGGGCCACGCGGTCGCGACCTTTAACGTGCCACAGTTGACGTCTCTGGTCGATGCCGATCTGGACTGGGAAGACAATCAGGGTCAGCTGGTGGTGATGGCGCGGGATAATCCCGATCCGCTGCTTGACCTGCCGTGGCAGATCACCGCGCAGCAGCTGAACATCAGCGACGGGCGCTGGAACTGGGATCTCTCGGGTATGCCGCTGAGCGGGCGGGTATCCCTTCGCGCCGACAACTGGCAGCAGGGGCTGGATAACACCACCCTGACCGGACGGCTGAATGTGCTTACCCAGGGTGACGCGGGGAAAGGCAACGCGGTACTGAACATTGGGCCCGGCAGGCTCAGCATGGAAAACAGCGACATGCCCCTGCATCTGAGCGGCGAGGCGAAGCAAAACGATCTTATTCTTTACGCCAAATTGCCCGCCACGCTGACCGGCAGCCTGTATGAACCGCAGCTGGCCTTTGAGCCGGGCGCGCTGCTCCGCTCGCGCGGGCGCATCATTGACTCACTCGATATCGATGAAATCCGCTGGCCGCTGGCGGGCGTGAAGCTGACGCAGAAGGGCGTGGACGGTCGTTTACAGGCGATTCTGCGCGCTCATGAAAACGAGATGGGCGATTTTGAACTCCATCTGGACGGTCAGGCCAACGACTTTTTACCTGATAACGGCCTGTGGCAGTGGCGCTACTGGGGGAAAGGCGGTTTCACGCCGATGCATGCCCGCTGGGATGTCGCCGGGAAAGGCGAGTGGCGCGACAATCTTATTGAGCTGACGGCGCTCTCCACCGGTTTTGACAAGCTCCAGTACGGCACGATGGAGGTCAGCAAGCCGCGTCTGGTGCTGGATCAACCGGTGCGTTGGCTGCGTGACCCCGAAAAACCGGCCTTCAGCGGCGCGCTGTCGCTCAACGCCGGGCAAACCCGTTTCTCCGGCGGCAGCGCGTTGCCGCCCTCGGTCCTGACCTTCAGCGTCGACGGCACCGACCCGACCATTTTCCAGTTTAAGGGCGACCTCCATGCTGACAAAATCGGCCCGGTACAGGTGAACGGACGCTGGGATGGCGAGCGCCTTCGCGGGCAAGCCTGGTGGCCGAAACAGTCGCTCACCGTATTCCAGCCGCTGATCCCGCCGGACTGGAAAATGACGCTGCGGGACGGGGAGCTTTACGCGCAGGTCGCCTTCTCGGCGGCGGCCGATCAGGGCTTTGAGGCCGGCGGGCACGGCGTGCTGAAATCCGGCAGCGCCTGGATGCCGGATAACCAGATTAACGGCGTCGATTTTGTGCTGCCGTTCCGCTTCAGCGAGGGTACCTGGTCTCTCGGCACGCGCGGTCCGGTCACGTTGCGCATTGGCGAAGTGGAAAACCTGGTGACCGCGCGCAACATTACCGCCGATCTACAGGGGGATTATCCGTGGACGGAGGACAATCCGCTGCTCCTCACCAACGTGAAGGTGGAAACCCTCGGCGGGAAGATCACCATGCAGCAGCTGCGGATGCCTCAGCACGATCCGGCCCTGCTGCGCGTGGACAATATCTCTTCGAGCGAGCTGATTAGCGCCGTTAATCCGAAACAGTTTGCCCTGTCAGGGCCGGTGAGCGGGGCGCTGCCGTTCTGGCTGGACAATGAAAAATGGATCATTAAAGATGGCTGGCTGACCAACCCGGGGCCAATGACGCTGCGCATCGACAAAGATACGGCAGACGCCATCGTGAAAGATAATATGGTGGCGGGCGCCGCGATTAACTGGCTCCGCTATATGGAAATTTCGCGTTCGTGGACGAGAATCAATTTAGATAATCTGGGTGAATTAACCATGCAGGCGACCATCAAGGGGACCAGCCGGGTGGATGGCAAAAGCAGCTCCGTCAACCTGAACTATACCCATGATGAGAATGTCTTTACCCTCTGGCGCAGCCTGCGCTTTGGGGACAACCTGCAAACCTGGTTTGAGCAACATGCGGCGATACCTGCTCCCCGCAGTTCGACTGGCAAGGAAAGTGAGGAACAACAATGAAAAAGATGGCTGGTGTGCTCACCGTTGCCGTTGCCGCGCTACTGACCGGCTGTACGCCGCGCATTGAAGTCGCTGCGCCAAAGGAGCCGATTACAATTAATATGAATGTCAAAATCGAACATGAGATCCATATTAAGGTCGATAAAGACGTTGAAACCCTGCTGAAATCGCGCAGCGATCTGTTCTGAGGATGCCATGAAACGATTAGCTCTCATTTTACTGGCGCTGGGGATGAACGTGCAGGCGGCAGCGCTGACCTTAAACGATGCCCGGGCGCAGGGGCGCGTGGGGGAAACCCTCAGCGGCTATCTTGCCCCGATTCAACAGGACGCGGAAACGCTGGCGCTGGTCAATCGTATCAATGCGGCGCGCACGGAAAACTACCAGAAGCTGGCTGACAGCAATAATTTGCCGGTCGATGAAGTGGCTAAAATGGCCGGTCAGAAACTGGTTGCCCGCGCGCAGCCGGGCGAATACGTGAAGGGCATTAACGGAAAATGGCTCAAAAAGTAGTTAGCGGTAGCGCCTGCGGTATTCACCCGGCGAGACGCCAAAACGCTGCTTAAACGCCGTTGAAAAATGGCTATGGTCGGTAAAACCCCAGCTGTAGCCAATGCCCGCCAGCTTTTCGTCATCGCCGGTAGATTGCAGTGCCTGCGCGCAGAGATCCAGACGACGGTTTTTGATGTACTGCGCCACCACCAGCCCCTTCTCGGCAAACATGCGGTAAAGGCTGCGCACGGACATGCCGCTCTCGGCGGCAATCCATTCCGGGCGCAGCGATTCAGACTGAATATGGTCGTCAATCAGCGCCACCACATGCTGGAACTGGCGCTCCTTGCGCGGCTGAATGATTTCACGCTGCTGGAACGCGGGGCGCAGCAGGCAGATCATCGCTTCGAGCGCCGCTTCGCTCTCCCGGTCACTCAGGTCGGCATTGCTCATGCTCTCCATCAGCAGGCGATGGCTCAGCTGTACCGTGGGCAAGGTGCGGGAAAGGGCGGTCGCGCAGCTTATCTCCTGGAAACGACACTGCTGCTCAATAATCTGACGGGGAACCAGCAGCGAAATCTGGCGGGATTTTTCCCGCCAGTTGATCGAGCAGGGACGTGACGCGTCAATCAGCGTGATATCACCGGTTCTGAGCAGCGCGCGACGGTCATCCTGCTCAATTTCCGCGCTGCCTTCGAGCTGGAACACGGTATAGAACCAGGCATCATTACTCTGAGCGATCTCCTGACGGGAGCGGAACAGGTTGACGCCGCCTGCGGTCACGGTGCTGAGCTTCAGGCTGCGCGCATAGCTGGTCTCCAGCTCGCCGAAGAATTTTCCCCCGGTGGGCTGCGCGTTAAAACGCCCGCAAACCTGGTTAATTTGCGCCAGCCACTGCTGATACTGTTCCTGCTCGCTTGCACACGCCATCGTTTCTCTCACTGCACCGTCAACGTTTTCGCATTGTTGCATTTGTGTTGCATTTTGTCAGAGCTATGAGGCTGACTATAGGAAAGAACACTCACCGGTAACAGCGATATAAGCGGCAATTATCGCGATTTGCGGAGCCTGTCACAGGTGGCAAAGCGAATGTCACAGAGACAAAAGCGAGAACGCAAAACCCCACTTAGACTGGATGGACACCCTGCGAAGAATAACGAAGGAGTATCCTATGTCTGAATCACAGGTGGCCATTCAGCCTGCCGTACAACAATTTTTAGACCGACAGCATGGCCTGTGGATTGAGGGGCGTCAGGCCGCGTCGGACAGTGAAAAACGGCTGAACGTCTTCAACCCGGCCACGGGCGAGGTCATTGCCTCGACTGCCGATGCCAGCGTCGATGACGTTGATCGTGCCGTCATGTCCGGCTGGCGCGCGTTTGTCGCCCGCAGCTGGGCCGGAAAACTGCCGGCGGAGCGCGAGCGGATCCTGCTTCATTTCGCCGATCTGGTCGAACAGCACAGCGAGGAGCTGGCCCAGCTTGAAACGCTGGAGCAGGGCAAATCCATTAATATTTCCCGCATGTTTGAAGTCGGCTGCACCCTGAACTGGATGCGCTATACCGCCGGACTGACCACCAAAATTTCGGGTAAGACCCTCGACCTTTCCATCCCGCTGCCGCAGGGCGCCCGCTATCAGGCGTGGACGCGTAAGGAGCCGGTTGGCGTGGTGGCCGGGATTGTGCCCTGGAACTTCCCGCTGATGATCGGGATGTGGAAAGTGATGCCTGCGCTGGCCGCGGGCTGCTCTATTGTCATCAAGCCGTCAGAGACCACGCCGCTAACCATGCTGCGCGTGGCGGAACTGGCAAGCGAAGCGGGCATTCCGGACGGAGTGTTCAACGTGGTGACCGGGAGCGGCGCGGTGTGTGGCGCAGCGCTGACCTCGCATCCGCATATTGCAAAAGTGAGCTTTACCGGCTCAACGGCGACGGGCAAGCAAATCGCCCGCGCGGCAGCGGACACGCTAACCGGGGTGACTCTGGAGCTGGGCGGGAAAAACCCGGCCATCGTACTAAAAGACGCAGACCCGGCGTGGGTGATCGAAGGCCTGATGACCGGCAGCTTCCTGAACCAGGGGCAGGTGTGCGCGGCGAGCTCGCGCATCTATATTGAAGCGCCGCTGTTTGACACGCTGGTCAGCGGGTTTGAGCAGGCGGTGAAATCCCTGAGCGTCGGGCCGGGCATGTCGCCGGAGGCGTTTATCAACCCGCTGGTGTCGCGCGCGCACTGCGACAAGGTGCAGACCTTCCTTGATGAAGCGAAGTCGCGCAACGCGGAGCTGATCGTCGGTAACCGAGGGCCGGAAGGCAAAGGCTATTACGTTTCGCCTACGCTGGTGGTGAACCCGGATGCCTCACTGCGCCTGACCCGCGAAGAGGTGTTTGGCCCGGTGGTCAACCTCGTACGCGTCGCCGACGGGGAAGAGGCGCTCCAGCTGGCAAACGACAGCGAGTATGGCCTGACGGCCAGCGTCTGGACGCAGAATATCAGCAAGGCGCTGGAGTACACCGACCGGCTGCAGGCGGGCACCGTCTGGGTGAACAGCCATACGCTGATTGACGCCAACCTGCCGTTCGGCGGCATGAAGCAGTCCGGCACCGGGCGTGACTTTGGTCCGGACTGGCTGGACGGCTGGTGTGAAACCAAATCGGTGTGCGTGCGCTACTAGTAAAAGCAAAAGGCAACCTGGAGGTTGCCTTTTTTGTGTTTGTTCCCTCTCCCGTGGGAGAGGGTCAGGGTGAGGGCATCAGGCTGCACCGGGCGAATTTTGTAGGTCGGGTAAGGCGTAGCCGCCACCCGACATGTTTACAGCGACCACCGATCCCGCCCGGCCTCTTTCGCCCGATACAGCGCCGCATCGGCGCGGGCGATGATCTCGGTGCCTGCTAACCCCTCCGCCATGCTCGCAATCCCCATGCTCACGGTGACACGATCGCTAACGGTTGACGCACTGTGCGGTATAGCTTCTGTACGCAGGCCGTCCTGAATGCGTAAGGCCACCTTTTCCGCGATGTTTTCCGGACAGTTAAACAGGATCACCACGAACTCCTCGCCGCCGTAGCGTGACACCACATCGTCAGGCGTGCGCACCGACTGCTTTAGCACCCGCGCCACGCGGGTCAGGCAGTCGTCACCCGCCTGGTGCCCGTAGGTGTCGTTGTAGCGTTTGAAATAGTCGATATCCAGCATAATCACCGAGAAGGTTTTTTTCTGCTCAACCGCGCTCTCCAGCACCACTTCCATTTTCCGGCGATTGGCGGTTTTGGTTAATGGATCCTGATGCGCCAGCGCATCCAGCCTGGAGATCAATAGCTGATTTTGCTGGTTACGTCGCCAGGCCTCGTCAAACCAGCTCAGCAGGATGAAACGTCCGCAAATCAGGATCAGCGTAAAGACGCTCCAGATAACAATGAAGTGAAGGTTGAGGCCATCGTTCCGTATCCAGCTTGCTACCGGCAGGGTGATCCAGAGCGGGAGCACAAAGGCGAGTAGCCCTTCAGGATAAAAATAGAGCGCCGTTAAGCCGGCGAGTAATAAAATGACGCACAGCGGCCAGACGTGCGGGAGCAGCAGCTGGGTGATAAACCAGAAGCAGGAGACCGACCAGATGGCGCTGCAGATAAACAACACCACGCTGATGCCGGCGATGCGCCGCCAGGCCATCAGGATCAGCGCGGCGGAGAGGATGATAATGCCGAGCATGGAGGCATCAACTATTCTCGTCAGCTGCGGCGAATGGGGATACAGGGGATCGCTGGTATTAAGCAAAACGTGTCGCAGCAGAATCATCACCGCGAAGCTGATATTCACGAAGGCCAGCCACGGCAGGTTCATCGCCAGCCCGTGCATAACCATAGCATGGCGCGTTGGCCAGGTTGCCCGTTCAAGTGTCGGTTTTTTTCTTTTTTCCATTGACGCTTTTTACCCTTTCTGGCTAACACGTGAAGCAGGAAAGGGCGGACGAACCGCCCTTTTGCGTGCACCGTTACGGTGTCACAATGTTAAACCAGAAATCAAACTTGTCCATATAGCTAAGCATGGCATCAAGTTTCGCGCTGTCGCCAGTAATTTTAATATTTCCGCTGTCCTGAGCCTGTTTCAGCGTCACCTCCTTGAGGATGATTTTATTCAGGGTGTCACGGTTAAGCGTCAGCGTCGCGTCCGCCTCTTTTGCTTCCGCGTTCGCCGTGTGGTTCAGCACGCCGTTTTCCAGCTCGAGTTTGTACTTCCCGCCATCGCTGCCCAGATCGATGTTAAACACCGATTTGGCGTCACCCGCTTTTTGTCCGTTGATATGGACAGCCAGATAGTCAAAGAACATCTCCGGCGTCATCGCGCGCACCGTATCCGGGCTGGCGGTATTCGGCGTTGGCCCTTTCACCACGCCGTTACGCAATTCCTGCGCGCCGGTCAGGTAGAAGTTACGCCACGGGCCGGATTCAGCCTGATAGCCAAGCTGTTCCAGCGCATCCGCTTCCAGGTTGCGCGCCGCCTGGTTGTTCGGATCGGCAAAGACCACTTTGCTCACTACCTGCGCCACCCAGCGGTAGTTCCCCTGGTCGAAGTCGGTTTTCGCCTTGCTCAGGATGGCATCCGCGCCGCCCATATACTCCACGAATTTCTTCGCGCCTTCTTCTGGCGGCAGTTCATCCAGCGTCGCCGGGTTGCCGTCAAACCAGCCCAGATACAGCACATAGGTGGCTTTTACGTCATGGCTCACCGAACCGTAATAGCCGCGGTTGGCCCAGGTATGCGCCAGTGAATCCGGGAGCTTGAAGTTCGCGGCGATTTCGTCGCGCGTCAACCCTTCGTTGGCCATACGCAGCGTCTGGTCGTTGATGTAACGATAGAGATCGCGCTGGCTTTTCAGCAGCTTGACCACGTTTTCATTGCCCCAGGTCGGCCAGTGGTGCTGCGCCATAATGATTTCAGCTTTGTCACCCCAGCGCACAATCGCCTGGTTGATGTACTTCGACCACGGCAGCGGCTCGCGGATTTTGGCCCCGCGCAGCGAGTAGGTGTTGTGCAGGGTATGGGTCACGTCCTCAGCGGATTCAATCAGTTTTTTCTCTTCGATATACCAGAGCATTTCCGATGGCGCTTCGGATCCCGGTGCGAGCATAAAATCATAGGTCAGGCCGTCGATAACCTCTTTCTGCCCGTCTTTCTCAATGATATTGGTCGGGGCAATCAGCGTCACCGTTCCGGCGGAGGTGGTCGTACCCAGGCCCGCGCCCACCTGGCCCTTGGCATCGGGCTTCAGCAGGTTGCCATACATATAGCTGGCGCGGCGGCTCATCACGTTGCCCGCCATGATATTCTCGGCAACGGCCGCTTCCATAAACCCGGCTGGCGCGTAGACCTTCACTTTGCCGGACTTCACGTCGGCTTCATCCACCACGCCGCGCACGCCGCCATAGTGGTCAACGTGGCTGTGGGTATAAATAATGGCGACGACAGGCTTCTTGCCGCGATTTTTAAAATAGAGATCCATCCCGACCTTCGCCGTTTCTGCCGACACCAGCGGGTCAACCACGGTAATACCTTCTTTCCCTTCAATGATGGTCATATTTGACAGGTCAAGATTTCGGATCTGATATACGCCATCGGTCACTTCAAACAGGCCGCTAATATTAATCAGCTGAGATTGACGCCATAAGCTGGGATTAACGGAGTCCGGTGCTTTATCGCCTTCTTTAATAAATGAATATTGCTGTGGATCCCAGATGACATTCCCTTGTTCCCCTTTGATAATTTCCTGAGGAATCGGTGCAATAAAGCCTTTATGGGCGTTCGTAAAATCGGTGTTGTCGGAGAAAGGAAGCTGATTAAACAGGGCGTTATTGGCTTGTTGCGTTGCAGTCGTGGCATCCTTCGGGGCGTCTGCGGCATACGCGGAACTGACGGAAATAACAAGTCCAGCCAGAGCAAGACTCCTGACGATCAAATTGAATTTCATCCTAAACCTCTCAGTGATGTATTACGTCGTTCGTGGAAACTTCGTGTCCTGGCTGAAAGTGGTTCAAGAAATGCAATAGGAATAAACGAGGTAGAAATAACTATAATCGGGGAGAGCTATTCAGCAAGTAAATAGATGAAAAACCGGGCATTGCGCCCGGTGCGTTATTTATTTCTGTTCCTCTTTCTTTTTCCCTAGCGTTGGCGTCTCGTCGAAGAAGTTCCACGGCTTAAGCAGGGTATGTACCCATTCCGTCGGCATGATCGGCCACTCTTCCGCGCGGGCGACGTGGGTGGTGCCGGTGGTCATCCAGACCACGTCATCCCGATCGTTGAGCGACTCGTTATCCTTGCTGTACTGTCCCAGGCCCGTGTCGTGAATGGAGCGGTTCGGGAATTTCCCTTCAGGGTAGAGTTCATCCGGATGGTAACGGGTAACCCACAGCTGTTTGTCCATAAAGCTCAGGCGATGATAAATCCACTCGTCCGGGGCAAATTTCGCGCCGGTCGCCACCGGGTGCGTACCGCCCGCGTAAGGGATAATCTGGTACGAGACCGGGTTGCCCATGCGGTTCTCTTTACTGGTGTTGCTCAGCAGCCGAATGGTGCCCGGGTCGAATTTCTGCGCCGCCTGCTGCTCGGTATCAATATCATACTGATTGATCTGCATGGTGCTGGTGCGCGGGCCCCCGGCGGTATTCGGCTTCACTTCTGGATCCATCGCCACCAGCTTGTTGTTGATGCCGTCCACGTCCATATCGAGACGGAAGTTGTAGATGTGCTGGTGCGTGGTGCCCACAATGTTATGGTCGATCAGCGTGCCGTATTTGGTGTCGTCTTTGGCGGTGGCGTCGTGCATGGTTTTCGCCTGAACGCCTTTCACCGCTTCGATACCCGTTGCGCCGGCATCAATGCCGATGGTGCCATTTTCATGGAACACCCAGTCGAAGATGTAATCGTAGTTGCCCACGGTACTCACCCAGCGCACCACCAGCTCGCGGCGCTCGGTGCTGACGTTCGGCTGGCCCATCTCCTGATGTTTGTATTCCGGCCCCGCGTAGCGTTCGAAAATGGCGATCGCGCGCGGGATCTCCATCGGCGCGCCGGTGTAATCCGGGATAGTTTCATTGAGCATCACGGCGTTGGACGGCACGTCTTTACCGCGCACCAGCGGTGAGGTCAGGGTGCCCATACCGTAGTCGCCGGAGTCGAGGTAGGCTTTAAAGTACCAGCCCACGTCCGGATCGCCATAAGGGACGATCATGCCGCCGAGTGACCCCTGATACATCACCTGGCGCTTTTTGCCGTTGTCGTTATAGGTGACGGTTGAAATCATCGGGCCGACGCGGGAGTCCAGGCTCAGGTGGAAATCCCAGTTCTGCCAGTGCACCATATCCCCGGTGATGGTGTAGTTCTTGCCTTCCGGCTCAGTGATGTTGAGCGGTTTTTTCGGCGTCTCCATGCGGTCGCGGCCATCATAGGGACGCGGGGTCATGGGAACCGGAACAACGGCGCCTTCTTCAATCTTCTGGATCTTTTTCTGCTCAAGATCGACAACCGCGACCAGGTTTTCAATCGGGTGCGCCCAGTAGTTGCCGTCGCCCACGTCCAGATAGCTCACCACCTTCAGCAGGCGATCTTCCTGCTTCAGGCCGTCTTTACCGTCGAAATAGCCGACGGTCAGCGGCGTGGTAATCACTTTTTTCGGGTCGGTGATGCCGTGTTTTTTAAGCACCTCGGCGAACTCGGTACTTTCGTTGATGATCTGCTGAACCGCGGTGAAATCATCCAGCAGCACCATGCCGTGCGCGTCTTTTACCGGTTCCCAGCGCAGGATTTTTTTATCCTTCAGGTCCACCACGCTTTCGATAACGTGCTTGCCATCGAGCATGACGATCTTCGCCTGACGCGGGGCATCCACTGCCGTACCGTTAAGCACAAAGTCCCACACTTTGGCTTTCTCAGGCTCTGCCAGGGCGATCTGGGTAAAGCGGGTATTCGGCTTAAAGTCCGCCGAGGCTTTCACAATCTTAACGGCCTGCTTAATTTCGTCCGCCGTTAGCGCGTTTAACGGGTGAGGGCGTTTTTCAACCTGGAAGGTCTGGTCAAGGCCGGACTGGAAAACGTCGTTGATGAAGGTATCGGAAATAAAGGCTTTCTTGCCTTTCATCACCACCGGCACCTCAAGCCTGAGGGTTTTACCGTTGACGATGGCGGTTTTAGCGCCCGGTTTGACCTTCACAAAGGCACCGTCTTTCGCAACGGTGAACATCTGTGCGTAATCATCCCACTGAACGTCCGCGCCAAAGTCCTGCAGCGTTTTGTCCATCGGGACCATATGCGCCTCACTGCCGTGGGCGAAAACAGGGGATTGCCAGGCGCAACACAGCGCAACGGCCATGGCCAGCGCCGTTCTACGGGCAGAAAAAGAAGAATTGCTTCCCATCGTAGACCTCATCTTGTTGTGTTTATTGTGTTGTGACAGCCTTATCCTGACAGGCCTATGAGAAAAGCGTTTGCCTGCATCTGCCAGGTTATTTGCCAGTTTTGCCAGGTTAAAAAAAGAGCGGGGATAAATCACATGCGCGTGCAGAACAATCCCCTCTCCCCTTTGGGGAGAGGGTCAGGGTGAGGGGCGTTAGCTGAAATCGCCCTGCTGGCGCGCCACCAGCGTCAGGATGGAGTAGAGCGCCACGGCCTGCTGGTGCTGGTTGAAGATCTCAACCGCCCATTCCACCACGCCGGTTGGTTTTTCCTCGGCGGTACGCTGTTTCTTCAGCGTTTTACGTTTGCAGGTCAGACGCACCTGAATGGTATCGCCCGGCTTAACCGGCTCGATAAAGCGCAGGTTTTCCATGCCGTAGTTGGCAATAACCGGCCCGACGCCCGCATCAACAAACAGTCCCGCCGCGGCGGAGATCAGGAAGTAGCCGTGCACCACGCGCTCGCCGAAGATCGACTCCGCCGCACCGATCTTGTCCATATGGGCGTAGAAGTGGTCCCCGCTCAGGCAGGCAAAGTTCACGATATCCGCTTCCGTGAGGGTGCGGCGCGGCGTCAGCAGGCTGTCGCCCGGCTGTAGCTCCTCGAAGTATTTGCGGAACGGATGCACGCGGTCTTCCTGCACCGCTGCGCCACGCACCCACTGTTTGCCAATGGCGGCCAGCATCGTCGGGCTGCCCTGAATCGCGGTGCGCTGCAGGTAGTGCTTCACCGCGCGCAGGCCGCCCAGCTCTTCGCCGCCGCCCGCGCGGCCCGGGCCCCCGTGCACCAGCTGAGGCAGCGGGGAGCCGTGGCCGGTAGACTCTTTGGATGATTCCTCGTTTAGGATCTGAATACGCCCGTGGGCGCGCGCCGCGCCGGCAATAAACTGGCGGGCAATCGCCGAATCGGCGGTGACCAGCGTACCGGCCAGGCTGCCGCCGCCCGCGCGGGCAAGCTGCATCGCGTGGCGTGCGTTGCGATACGGCATCAGCGTCGCAACCGGGCCGAAGGCTTCGGTGGAGTGCACCGCCGGGGTTTCATCCGGCTGCGGGCAGAACAGCAGGGTCGGCGGGAAGAACGCCCCCGCGGCCTGCAAATCTGCTTTGCCGCCCAGACGGATCTGGCAGCCTGCAGCGATCAGCTGATCCACTTTCTCCTGCACGTCCGCGCGCTGTTCGGCGTTGACCAGCGCACCCATCTTCACCCCTTCCTGCGCCGGGTCGCCCACCACCACTTTTTCCAGGCGGGCAATCAGCGCCTGGCTCACCGCGTCAATCTGGTTTTGCGGGACGATAATCCGGCGAATGGCCGTACATTTTTGCCCGGCTTTGGCGGTCATCTCGCGGACCACTTCCCGGATGAACAGGGCAAACTCCGGCTGGTCTGGCGTAACGTCTTCCCCCAGCACGCAGCAGTTCAGGGAGTCGGCCTCCATGGTGAACGGAATCGAATTCGCCACGATATTCGGGTGCACGCGCAGGCTTTGCCCGGTGCTGGCGGAGCCGGTAAAGGTCACGACGTCCTGGCTGTCGAGCTGGTCGAGCAGATCCCCCGCGCCGCCGCAGATCAGGCTGATGGCGCCGTCCGGCACCAGCCCGCTGTCGACGATGGATTTCACCATCGCCTGCGTCACCTGTGCGGTCGCGGTAGCGGGTTTGATGATGGCGGGCATGCCGGCAAGCCAGGTCGGCGCCAGCTTTTCCAGCATCCCCCAGCAGGGGAAGTTAAAGGCGTTGATGTGCACCGCCACGCCGGATTTGGAGGTGAGGACGTGGCGCGCCGCAAAGCCGCCTTCTTTCGACAGGGGGATTAACTCGTCTTCCGGCCACAGGGTGTCATCCGGCAGCTCGCGGCTGCCCAGGCTGGCGTAAGTGAAGAGGGTGCCGATGCCGCCTTCAATATCCACCCAGCTGTCCGCCTTCGTCGCCCCGGTCTGGGCCGACAGGGCATAAAACGTCTCTTTCTCGCTCAGCAGGTGCTTTGCCACCGCCTTCAGCATGGCCGCACGTTCGATAAAGGTCATCTCGTGAAGCGCTTCCCCGCCGCGCTCAATCGCATAGCGACGGGCGGCCGCCATGTCCAGCCCTTCGCTGGTCACGCTCCACAGGGCTTCGCCACTGATGGCGTGATGAATAGTGCGCTCGCGGCCCCGGCCAGACTGCCAGGTACCGGATAAGAAGCTGGCTAACTGCTGCATCGCTTATCTCCAAATGTTACGTAATTTACTCATTAATAGTTTGATCGTGAATCATAAAAATCAAGCTGAGTTTTTAATGAATTGTTAACGTTGTGATCTGGCTGGATGAATCGCATCGCCTGAAGACGCTTTCTGAAAGGCCTGATGCAAAAGCCTTGCGAGCAGCATCACAAAACCAGGAAACAATTCTTGGGGTTATATTTAACCTATGTGTAACTTCTAAAAAACAAAGTGATTCAACATTACGCCTTAATTTGCAAACTAACGAATCATAAAGGTGATGACGTGACGCAAGAACAACGGTTTGAGCAGCGCATAGCGCAGGAGACGGCGATTGAGCCTCAGGACTGGATGCCTGACGCCTACCGTAAGACGTTGATCCGCCAGATTGGTCAGCATGCGCACTCCGAAATTGTCGGCATGCTGCCGGAAGGGAACTGGATCGCCCGCGCGCCGACGCTGCGCCGAAAAGCGATCCTGCTGGCGAAAGTGCAGGACGAAGCCGGGCACGGGCTCTACCTCTACAGCGCGGCGGAAACGCTGGGCTGCGCGCGGGAAGACATCTACCAGAAAATGCTCGACGGCAGGATGAAATACTCCTCCATCTTCAACTATCCGACCCTGAGCTGGGCCGATATCGGTGTGATCGGCTGGCTGGTGGACGGCGCCGCTATCGTCAACCAGGTGGCGCTGTGCCGGACCTCTTACGGTCCGTATGCCCGCGCGATGGTGAAAATCTGTAAAGAAGAGAGCTTCCACCAGCGCCAGGGCTTTGAGGCCTGCATGGCGCTGGCGCAGGGCAGCGAGGCCCAGCGTCAGATGCTGCAGGACGCCATCAACCGCTTCTGGTGGCCAGCGCTGATGATGTTCGGGCCAAACGACGACAACTCGCCGAACAGCGCCCGCAGCCTGGCGTGGAAAATCAAACGCTTCGGCAATGACGAACTTCGCCAGCGCTTTGTCGACAACACGGTGCCGCAGGTGGAGATGCTGGGCATGACGGTGCCGGATCCCGACCTGCGTCTGGATGAAGAGAGCGGTCATTACCGCTTCGGCGAGATCGACTGGCAGGAGTTTGACGAGGTCATTAGCGGGCGCGGCATCTGCAACCACGAGCGCCTGGCCGCCAAACGTAAAGCCTGGGAAGAGGGGGCGTGGGTGCGCGAAGCCGCACTGGCGCACGCGGAAAAACAACACGCCCGCAAAGTGGCTTAAGAGGAATCACGATGAGCAACGTCTACTGGCCGCTGTACGAAGTGTTCGTACGTAGCAAACAAGGGTTATCCCACCGTCACGTGGGCAGTCTGCATGCCGCCGACGATCGCATGGCGCTGGAAAATGCGCGTGATGCCTACACCCGTCGCAGCGAAGGGTGTTCTGTCTGGGTGGTTAAGGCGAGCGAGATTGTCGCCTCCCAGCCGGAAGAGAGCGGTGAGTTCTTCGACCCGGCGGAAAGCAAGGTTTACCGCCATCCGACGTTCTACACCATCCCCGACGGCATCGAGCATATGTGAGGCAAAGAATGAATTCAGTGACTGCCTATGCCCTGCGTCTGGGCGATAACGGTCTGGTGCTCTCCCAGCGTCTCGGCGCCTGGTGCGGCCACGCGCCGGAGCTGGAAATTGACCTCGCGCTCGCCAATATCGGTCTCGACCTGCTGGGCCAGGCGCGCAATTTCCTGACCTATGCCGCGGAGCGGGAAGGCCAGGGCGATGAAGACACGCTGGCGTTTGGCCGCGACGAGCGCCAGTTCCGCAACGTCCTGCTGGTGGAGCAGCCGAACGGCAGCTTCGCCGACACCATTGCCCGACAGTACCTGATGGATGCCTGGAACGTGGCGCTGTACGAACGGCTGACTCAAAGCAGCGACGGCCAGCTTGCGGCCATCGCCGCCAAAGCGATTAAAGAGGCGCGCTACCACCTGCGCTTCAGCCGCGGCTGGCTGGTGCGTCTGGGCGACGGGACCGAAACGTCCGCGCAAAAAATGCAGCAGGCCATCGACAATCTGTGGCGTTTTACGGCGGAGCTGTTTGAAGCCGATGACGTCGAGCTGGCCCTGATTGACGCCGGCGTGGCGGTTGACCCGCGCGTCCTGCGCCAGCCGTGGGAAAGCGAAGTCTTTGCCGGTCTTAATGAAGCCTGCCTGCAGGTTCCCGCAGAGGTGGCGTACCGCACCGGGGGCAAGAGGGGGCTGCATACCGAACATCTGGGCCCGATGCTGGCGGAAATGCAGTACCTCCAGCGCGCGTATCCCGGTCAGCAGTGGTAAAGGAGAACGCTATGCAACGCCTCGTCGACATCGCGCCCGCGCAAATCCCGCAGATCTGGTCGCTGTTAAGCCAGATCCCCGATCCGGAAGTGCCGGTATTAACCATCACCGATTTAGGCATGGTGCGCAGCGTGAAGGCGCAGGGGGAAGGCTGGGTCATTGGCTTCACGCCAACCTACTCGGGCTGCCCGGCAACGGAGCACCTGCTGGGGGCGATCCGCGACGCGATGACCGCGAACGGCCTTACCCCGGTGCATATTGTGCTCCAGCTTGAGCCCGCCTGGACCACCGACTGGATGACCGCCGACGCGCGCGAGCGCCTGCGGGCGTACGGCATCAGCCCGCCCGTGGGGCATAGCTGCCACGCGCACGCGCCTGTGGAGGTGAGCTGCCCGCGCTGCGCCAGCACCGACACCGCGCTTATCAGTGAATTTGGTTCGACGGCCTGCAAAGCGCTCTACCGCTGCAACACCTGCCGCGAGCCCTTCGACTATTTCAAATGCATTTGAGGCTGCCATGACAACGTTTCATTCATTAACAGTGGCAAAAGTGGAACCCGAAACCCGCGACGCGGTGACCATCACGTTCGCGGTGCCGCAGGCGTTGCAGGACGCCTACCGCTTCCGCCCCGGCCAGCACCTGACGTTAAAAACGAAGCTTGGCGGGGACGAGCTGCGCCGCTGCTACTCCATCTGCCGGAGTACCGCCCCGGGCGAAATCAGCGTGGCGGTCAAAGCCATCGACGGCGGGCGCTTTTCCCGCTATGCCCGGGATGAGATCAAAGCGGGTATGGCGCTGGAGGTGATGGTGCCTCAGGGGCAGTTTGGCTACCAGCCGCGGGCTGAACGCGAAGGCCACTATCTGGCGATTGCGGCAGGCTCCGGGATCACCCCGATGCTGGCGATTATCTCCGCGACGCTTGCGACCGAACCCAAGAGCCACTTCACCCTGATCTACGGCAACCGCAGCAGCCAGAGCATGATGTTCCGCCAGGCGCTGGCGGACCTGAAGGACAAGTACACGCAGCGGCTGCAGCTGGTCTCCATCTTCAGCCAGGAGCGGCTGGACAGCGATCTGCTCTTTGGCCGCATCGACGGGGAAAAGCTGCAGGCGCTGGCGAAAACCCTGATCAACTTCCGCCAGTACGACGAGGCGTTTATCTGCGGCCCGTCGGCGATGATGGACGACGCGGAAGCGACGCTGAAGGCGCTGGGGATGCCGGACAAATCCATTCACCTTGAGCGCTTTAACACCCCGGGAACCACCGCTAAACGCGCGGTGCATGTCCAGGCGGAAGGACAGAAAGTGACCGTGCGCCAGGACGGGCGCGACCGCGAAATCACCCTGACGGCGGACGATGAAAGCATCCTGGATGCCGCCCTGCGTCAGGGGGCGGATCTCCCGTATGCCTGCAAGGGCGGCGTGTGCGCCACCTGTAAATGCAAAGTGCTGCGTGGGAAGGTGGACATGGCGACCAACTACAGCCTGGAGCCGGACGAGCTGGCCGCCGGATACGTGCTGAGCTGCCAGTCGCTGCCGTTAACCGCCGACGTGATTGTCGACTTCGACGCGAAGGGGATGGCATGAGCGAACTGATTGTTACCCGTCATGGCCGCGTGCAGCAGCTGACGCTAAACCGTCCGGCGGCGCGCAACGCCCTCAATAACGCGCTGTTAACCCAGATTGCCGAGCAGCTTGAGGACGCCGCAGCAGATGCCGACATCGCCGTCTGCGTGATTTACGGCAGCGAGCGCTGCTTTGCCGCCGGGGCCGATCTCAACGAAATGGCGGAGAAAGACCTGCCCGCCACGCTGAACGATATCCGCCCGCAGCTGTGGGCGCGCATCAACGCTTTTCCTAAACCGCTGATTGCCGCCGTGAACGGCTTCGCGCTGGGCGCAGGCTGCGAGCTGGCGCTGCTGTGCGACGTAGTCATTGCTGGCGATAACGCCCGTTTCGGCCTGCCGGAAATTACGCTGGGCATTATGCCCGGCGCGGGCGGCACCCAGCGTCTTATCCGCAGCGTCGGTAAATCCCTTGCCAGCAAAATGGTGCTGACCGGCGAGAGTATTTCCGCGCAGCAGGCGCTGAGCGCCGGGCTGGTGAGCGACGTTTTCCCGGCAGCGCTGACGCTGGAGTATGCCCTGAAGCAGGCGGCGCTGATGGCGCGCCACTCTCCGCTGGCGCTGCAGGCGGCGAAACAGGCGCTGCGCCAGTCTCAGGAGGTGCCGCTCCAGGCCGGACTCGCGCAGGAGCGTCAGCTGTTTACGCTGCTTTCTGCCACCGAGGATCGCCGGGAGGGCATCGACGCCTTCTTACAAAAACGCACCCCCGACTTTAAAGGACGCTAATTGTGGAATGTATTCTCAGTCATGTTGAGCAGGGCGTAATGACCATTACGCTGAACCGTCCGGAGCGTCTGAACAGCTTTAACGACGTGATGCACCAGCAGCTTGCCGAGTGCCTGAAACAGGCCGAGCGTGATGACACCGTTCGCTGCCTGCTGATCACCGGGGCGGGTCGCGGCTTTTGCGCCGGTCAGGATCTGAACGACCGCAACGTCGACCCCAGCGGCCCGGCGCCGGATCTGGGGATGTCCGTTGAAACCTTCTATAACCCGCTGGTGCGCCGCCTGGCAAAGCTGCCGAAACCGGTGATTTGCGCGGTTAACGGCGTAGCAGCGGGGGCGGGTGCGACGCTGGCGCTGGGGTGCGATATGGTGATCGCCGCGCGTTCCGCCAACTTCGTGATGGCCTTCAGCAAGCTCGGCCTGGTGCCGGACTGCGGCGGCACCTGGCTGCTGCCGCGCGTGGCCGGACGCGCCCGCGCTATGGGGCTGGCGCTGCTCGGCGACAAGCTCAGCGCCGAACAGGCGCAGGCCTGGGGAATGATCTGGCAGGTGGTGGATGACGAACAGCTCTCCGCTACGGCGCAGCAGATGGCGCTGCACTTTGCGTCTCAACCGACCTTCGGGCTGGGGCTGATCAAGCAGGCGATCAATGCCGCGGAAACCAACACCCTGGACGCCCAGCTCGATCTGGAGCGCGACTACCAGCGCCTGGCCGGGCGCAGCGACGACTACCGCGAGGGCGTCAGCGCCTTCCTGGCGAAGCGCGCGCCGAACTTTACGGGGAAATAAGATGCTGAACATACGGACTGTCGCCGTGATTGGCAGCGGCACGATGGGCGCAGGGATTGCCGAAGTCGCGGCCAGCCATGGGCATCAGGTGCTGATCTACGACATCTCCAGCGACGCGATATCGCGGGCCATCGACGGGATCCGCCAGCGTCTGGCCTCCCGGGTGACGCGCGGAAAACTCTCCGCCGATGCCGGGAGCCAGATCCTCGCCCGGCTGCTTCCGGTCACCGATATCGAGGCGCTCGCCGCGGCCGATCTGATTATAGAAGCGGCCTCCGAGCGTCTGGAGGTGAAAAAGGCGCTGTTTGCTCAGTTGGCTGAGATCTGCCCGCCGCAAACGGTGCTGACCAGCAATACCTCATCCATCTCCGTTACGGCGATTGCGGCGGACGTCCACCACCCGGAGCGGGTCGCCGGACTGCATTTCTTCAACCCGGCGCCGGTGATGAAGCTGGTGGAGGTGGTCAGCGGGCTGGCGACCTCTCCGGAAGTGGCCGACGCGCTGTGCGAGCTGGCGCTGAACTGGGGCAAACAGCCCGTTCGCTGCCAGTCAACGCCGGGGTTCATCGTCAACCGCGTCGCGCGTCCGTTTTATTCCGAAGCCTGGCGCGCGCTGGAAGAGCAGGTCGCGCCGCCGGAGGTGATTGATGCCGCCCTGCGCGACGGCGGCGGTTTCCCGATGGGGCCGCTGGAGCTGACCGACATGATTGGTCAGGACGTGAATTTCGCGGTGACCTGCTCGGTATTTAACGCCTTCTGGCAGGAGCGTCGTTTTCTGCCTTCGCTGGTGCAGCAGGAGCTGGTGCTGGCAGGAAGGCTGGGCAAAAAGAGCGGGAAGGGCGTCTACGACTGGCAGGGTGACAAACCCGACGTGCAGTGGGTGCCGGCCGTGAACGACAGCTATAGCCCGATGCGCGTGGAAAGAAGACGTGACGGTGTCACCGAAATTGATGATGTGTACCTGATCGAAACGCAGGGCGAAACCGCTCAGGCGCTGGCGCTGCGGCTCAACGGCCCGGTGGTGGTGGTGGACCGCATTGAGCGCGACGTAGCGGTGATTGCGGCGGCCGCCAGCAACCCGCACACCGCGACGCAAAAGGCCATCCGCTACCTGCAACAGCAGGGTAACCGGGTGGTGCAAATTGCCGATTATCCCGGCCTGCTGGTCTGGCGCACGCTGGCGATGATTGCCAACGAAGCGCTGGATGCCCTGCAAAAAGGGGTCGCCAGCGAGAAGGACATCGATACCGCCATGCGCCTGGGCGTGAACTACCCGAGCGGGCCGATCGCCTGGGGCGAGCGTCTGGGCTGGCAGCGCCTGCTGACGCTGCTGGAGAACCTGCAGCGTCATTACGGCGAAGAGCGCTATCGCCCCTGTTCCCTGCTGCGCCAGCGCGCGCTTCTGGAGAGTAGCTATGAGTCATAACGCCTGGCATAACGCCCGCGCGATGTACGAACGGGACGCCTGCGCGCAGGCGATGGGGATGGACATTGTCGACATGGACGAGGGCTACGCGGTGGTGACCATGACCATCACCCCGCAGATGCTTAACGGCCACCAAACCTGCCACGGCGGACAGCTTTTTTCGCTGGCAGACACCGCCTTTGCCTACGCCTGCAACAGCCAGGGGCTGGCGGCGGTAGCCTCAGGCTGCTCGATTGATTTTCTGCGTCCGGGCTTTGCCGGGGACACGCTCACCGCCACCGCGCGGGTGATGCATCAGGGCAAGCTGACCGGCGTGTATGACATTGAAATCCAGAACCAACAACAGAAAACCGTCGCCCTTTTTCGCGGGAAATCTCACCGCATCGGCGGCAGCGTGACAGGAGAGGCAGATGCGTGAGGCATTTATTTGTGATGGCGTTCGAACCCCGGTGGGGCGCTACGGCGGCGCGCTTGCCGCAGTCCGGACCGACGATCTCGGTGCCGTGCCGCTGCGCGCGCTGCTGGCCCGCCATCCCCAGCTCGACCTCGGGCGGATCGACGATGTGATTTTCGGCTGCGCCAACCAGGCGGGGGAAGATAACCGCAACGTGGCGCGCATGTCGTCCCTGCTGGCCGGGCTGCCGCAGACGGTGTCCGGAACCACCATCAACCGCCTGTGCGGGTCGGGTCTGGACGCGATTGGGTTTGCTGCCCGCGCCATTAAGGCGGGCGATGGCGAGCTGCTGATTGCGGGCGGCGTGGAGTCGATGTCGCGCGCGCCGTTTGTGATGGGCAAAGCCACCGCCGCGTTTCAGCGTCAGGCGGAAATCTTTGATACCACCATCGGCTGGCGATTTGTGAATCCGCTCATGCATCAGCAATTCGGAACTGACAGTATGCCGGAAACGGCAGAGAATGTAGCTGAATTGTTAAATATCAGCCGTGCCGATCAGGACGCGTTCGCGCTGCGCAGCCAGCAGCGTACCGCGCAGGCGCAGCAGAACGGCATTCTGGCGCAGGAGATCGTGCCGGTACCGGTGCCGGGCAAAAAAGGGGCGGTCACGGAGTTCTGCGTGGATGAACACCCGCGCGCGGACACCACGCTCGAACAGCTCGCCGGGCTAAAAACGCCGTTTCGTAAGAACGGGGTGGTTACGGCGGGGAATGCCTCCGGCGTCAACGACGGCGCTGCGGCGCTGATCGTCGCCAGCGAGAAGATGGCGCTGGCGCAGGGATTGGTCCCGCGCACGCGGATCGTGGCGATGGCGACGGCGGGCGTGGAGCCTCGTCTGATGGGGCTCGGCCCGGTCCCTGCGACCCGCAAGGTGCTGGAACGCGCCGGACTCAGCATTAACGATATGGACGTTGTCGAGCTTAACGAAGCTTTCGCCTCGCAGGCGCTGGGCGTGCTGCGTCAGTTAGGCCTGCCGGATGATGCCGCGCACGTCAACCCGAACGGTGGCGCGATTGCGCTGGGCCACCCGCTGGGCATGAGCGGTGCCAGACTGGCGCTGGCCGCGAGCAACGAACTGCACCGACGCGGCGGGCGCTACGCGCTGTGTACGATGTGCATCGGTGTGGGTCAGGGCATTGCCATGATCCTTGAGCGTGTTTGAGCATAAAAACAATGTGAGTACCCTACAATGACAAATACAACAAAGCTTGATCCGATTGAAACGGCCTCCCTTGACGAGCTACAGGCGCTGCAGACCGAGCGTCTGAAATGGACGCTGCATCACGCCTACAACAACGTGCCGATGTACAAACGCAAGTTTGACGCGGCGGGCGTTCACCCTGACGATTTCAACGAGCTGGCGGATATCCGCAAATTCCCGTGCACCACCAAGCAGGACCTGCGGGATAACTATCCGTTCGATACCTTTGCCGTGCCGATGGAGCAGGTGGTGCGTATTCACGCGTCATCCGGCACCACCGGCAAACCGACCGTTGTCGGCTACACGCAGGCCGACATCGACAACTGGGCCAATCTGGTAGCCCGCTCCCTGCGCGCGGCGGGCGGCAGCGCGAAGGATAAAATTCACGTGGCGTATGGCTACGGCCTGTTTACCGGCGGGCTGGGGGCGCACTATGGCGCCGAGCGTTTAGGCGCGACGGTGATCCCGATGTCCGGCGGCCAGACGGAGAAACAGGCGCAGCTGATCCGTGATTTCCAGCCGGATATGATCATGGTAACGCCTTCCTACTGCCTCAACCTGTTTGAGGAGCTGGAGCGCCAGATGGGCGGCGATGCCAGCGGCTGTTCCCTGCGCGTGGGCGTCTTCGGCGCCGAGCCGTGGACGCAGGCCATGCGGCGCGAAATTGAAAAACGCTTAGGCATTACGGCGCTGGACATTTATGGCCTCTCCGAGGTGATGGGGCCGGGCGTGGCGATGGAGTGTATCGAAACCGTCGACGGCCCGACCATCTGGGAAGATCACTTCTACCCGGAGATCGTCAACCCGAACGACGGCACGCCGCTGGATGACGGCCAGCAGGGCGAACTGCTGTTCACCACGCTGACCAAAGAGGCGCTGCCGGTGATCCGCTACCGCACCCGCGACCTGACGCGCCTGCTCCCGGCCACCGCGCGCAGCATGCGCCGCATGGACCGCATCAGCGGGCGCAGTGACGATATGCTGATCATCCGCGGCGTCAACGTCTTCCCGTCGCAGCTGGAAGAGGAGATCGTCAAGTTCGAACACCTTTCTCCGCACTATCAGCTGGAGGTGAACCGTCGCGGGCATCTTGATTCACTTTCCGTGAAGGTCGAGCTGAAAGAGAGTAGCCTCACGCTGACCCATGAGCAGCGTTGCCAGGTGTGCCACCAGCTTCGCCACCGCATTAAGTCGATGGTGGGGATTTCCACCGACGTAATGATTGTTAACTGCGGCAGCATCCCGCGCTCAGAGGGCAAAGCCTGTCGGGTGTTTGACTTGCGTAAAGCTGCGGCCAACGGCTAAGTTTTCCCTCACCCCGGCCCTCTCCCAAAGGGAGAGGGTGTAAACAGTTCCCTCTCCCTTTGGGAGAGGGTTAGGGTGAGGGTACACCCCAGAATCGTATGCTATGATTCATCCAGGAAAAAAATAACAACAGAATGAATCACATGAATAAACTCGACGCCTTTATCCAGCACGCGGTCAGCTCCGTTCCCGTCAGCGGGACCTCGCTTATCTCCTCGTTATACGGTGACGCGCTTTCCCATCGCGGCGGTGAGATTTGGCTCGGTAGCCTGGCCGCCCTGCTGGAAGGCATGGGGTTTGGCGAGCGCTTCGTGCGCACCGCGCTGTTTCGCCTCAACAAAGAGGGCTGGCTGGACGTTTCCCGCATCGGACGTCGCAGCTTTTACCGCCTGAGCGATAAGGGGCTTCGCCTGACGCGTCGCGCGGAGAATAAGATTTACCGCGCGGAACTGCCCGCATGGGACGGCAAATGGCTGTTGCTGCTCTCCGAAGGTCTGGATAAAACCACCCTTGCCGACGTCAAAAAACAGCTGATCTGGCAGGGGTTTGGCACGCTGGCGCCGAGCCTGATGGCCTCGCCGTCGCAGCATCTGGCGGACGTGCAGTCTCTGCTACACGATGCCGGCGTGGCGGAAAACGTGATTTTCTTTGAAGCCCACTCGCCGCTGGCGCTCTCCCGCGCCGCGCTGCGTTCGCGGGTGGAGGAGTGCTGGCAGTTAACCGAGCAAAACGCGATGTACGAGACGTTCATCGATTCATTCCGCCCGCTGCTGCCGCTGTTGAAAGAGGCCGCGCCGGAGGAGCTGACGCCGGAACGCTGTTTCCAGATCCAGCTGCTGCTGATTCACTTTTATCGTCGCGTGGTGCTGAAAGATCCGCTGCTGCCGGAAGAGTTGCTGCCCGCGCACTGGGCGGGGCAAAGCGCCCGACAGCTCTGCATTAACATCTATCAGCGTGTCGCGCCGGGGGCGCTGGCGTTTGTCAGCGAGAAGGGCGAAACCTCCGTGGGCGAGCTGCCCGTGCCCGGCACGCTCTACTATCAACGCTTTGGTGGTCTTACAAGCGCATAAGGAGTGAAGATGCCAGTTTATCAAATTGACGGTCTGACGCCGGTCGTGCCGGACGAGAGCTATGTTCACCCGACGGCGGTGCTGATTGGCGACGTGATTCTGGGCAAAGGCGTTTACGTCGGTCCTAACGCCAGCCTGCGCGGTGATTTTGGCCGTATCGTGGTGAAAGACGGTGCCAACATTCAGGACAACTGCGTGATGCACGGCTTCCCGGAGCAGGACACGGTGGTGGAAGAGGACGGGCATATCGGCCACAGCGCCATTCTCCACGGCTGCGTGATCCGCCGTAATGCGCTGGTGGGCATGAACGCGGTGGTGATGGACGGCGCGGTCATCGGTGAAAACAGCATCGTCGGCGCGGCGGCGTTCGTGAAGGCGAAAGCGGAGATGCCCGCCAACCATTTGATCATCGGCAGCCCGGCCAAAGCGATTCGCGAGCTGAGCGAACAGGAGCTGGCGTGGAAGCAGCAGGGCACGCGGGAGTATCAGGTGCTGGTGGAGCGCTGCAAGCTAACTATGCACCAGGTGGAGCCGCTGCGAGAAGTTGAGCCTGACCGGAAACGACTGGCGTTTGATGAGAACTTAAGGCCGAAGTCGGCGGTGTAGGGCTCAGACCGTCTTTTTTCGCCATATCCATCAACAGCGCGATGCCGATGTAATTACTCCAGTTAAAGGTATTTTGCAGCACCACCACCGCATTGCCTTTTTCTTTGTCATAGCCGATAAAGCTGGAGTAACCGCCGATATAGCCGACCTGATAGGTGATTTTTTCCAGACCGATAAAGTCGGTGGTCCAGGCAATACCCTGTACCCCGTCGGGACGTTGAATATCGGTATTTCTCACTTCGGCAAAGACATTGTCCAGCAGGGGACTGTGGGTTGTCGAGACGTGATAGCGGGCATAGGCCGCCAGATCTTCGGCGTTGCTGTACAAGCTCGCTGCCGCCACCATGTTGTTGGAAAAATGCCAGTCCGGGGTGAGCTGCCCGCGCGGGATGAATTTAGGCTGATCGCCCGCGTGGCCGAGCGCACGCTGCGGGTAGCCTTTGAGCTGCTGGGGAATAAAGCTGCTGTTAGCCATTTGCAGCGGACGGAAAATATAGCGCGAGGCTAAACTCTGGATATCTTCGCCGGTTTTGTGCTTCAGGATATAGCCGATCAGGGCGTAGCCGGTATTGGAATATTGCGGCACTTTATTCTTTGGCGCCCGCCAGTCGGCGAGGTAACGCAGCACGTTATCGCTGTCCAGCTCGCTATAGAAATTTTCGCCCGTGCTTAAATAGCCGATAAATTTTCCAAGCATCGGAACATCCATATTCTGACGCGGCAGGCCGGAGGTGTGGGTTACCAGTTCGAGCAGGGTGATTTTTTGTGCATCCGCGCTAAGCGGCGTCCCCGGCGGAAGCAATGTCGCCAGGTTATCGTACCAGTTCAGTTGCCCTTCATTGACCAGACAAGCCACCACTTCCGCCGTGATCCCTTTGCTGAGCGAGCCGAGCGCAAACAGGGTGTCGGGCCTGACCGGATAGCGATTGACCGCATCGGTTACGCCCCAGGTGTAAAACTGCGGCGAGCCGTGATTATGGATCACCGCGACCGTCATCCCGGGAACGGATTTTTGCGCCATATAGTGACGCACCACGCTGTCAACGTCGCCATCCAGCGAATCATGGGTGAGAAGTTCCTGAGTACCTTCCGGGGAGGACATCTGTGAGAGCGTGCCACAACCGCTGAGGAGTGGGAGAGTAAGCAGAAGCCAGCGAATTTTTTTTGTTATGTTCTGCATACCTGATAGCGAGTGTGGTGGTCATTGGCGCGCCAGGAATGTATCACAAATAGCCTGCCTGAATGTAAACTTTCTAAACGGCGGCGGCCCTGTTGATGGTCACCGTGACTTTTCGGCCAGCCTTGAGGGATTTCAGTATGACTCGCTTTTATCAACTTACCGCCACCCGCCTGGATGGCCGCCTTATCTCAATGGCCGACTATGCGGGAAAGGTGGTTTTGGTCGTCAATACCGCCAGTCAGTGTGGCTTTACGCCGCAATATGCGGGCCTTGAAGCGCTATACAAGAAATACGCCGATCAAGGACTAGTGGTGCTGGGCTTCCCCTGCAACCAGTTCGGTAAACAGGAACCCGGCGGCGCCGACGAAATCTCGAAAACCTGTTACATCAACTACGGCGTGAGCTTCCCGATGTTTGAGAAGGTAGAAGTTAACGGTAACGCAGCGCACCCGCTGTTTCGTTATCTGAAAAACGAATTGCCCGGCGTGCTGGGAGGGCGGATCAAGTGGAACTTTACTAAGTTTCTGATCGGCCGCGACGGTAAACCACTCAAGCGTTTTGCTCCGGTGACCACGCCAGAGAAAATGGAAAGGGCGATTGTGGAGGCTTTGGGGAGGTGAGAGTTTTGGTGAATGGAATTAACCATGAGTCGGGCACTTCCGGAATACCCGATGTCCGCTTTGTGCCAGGAGCGGACTTTTAGTTCGCTGTAGTACCGTTTATAACCGTATGAGATGGAAAATAATGAAGCCGCCAACTGGCGGCTTTTGTGCAGGAAGGTAAATTTAGCTGTATTCGATAATATCAAACCCTTCATCAGCCGTTGGCTCTTCGAAATAGCGCGTTATGATGTCAAATTGTTGATCTGAGGCAGAAAATTCATGCACGCCTTCTGCATTACGGGCGCGCAAGCGGGATTTACATACTTCATCAGAAACTTTCAGATAGTGCAGCTGATTACTGGCACCTGACTCCTTAATAATGCTCATCATCCATTCACGATTTGTTTGTGTGTTTGCCGGGAAATCAAGAACCACTGATAAACCAGCGTTGAGTAGTGACACCAGATGAGGCTTCATGGCATTTCTTAGTCTTAATGAATACTGCACATAATCAGATATGGATTGCATTTCATTGGTAAAGAGGGCAGCCAGCCAGCGATCCTCGCTGACAATTACAGTCCCAGGTGATGATCCTAATTTTGCTGACAATGTGGATTTTCCTGATGCAATTTTTCCACATAACAAGTGCAAGACAGGTTTTTCAGGCGTCGTTACTGCATTTGTGTCCATTCTTACCTCACTGGATTGTTACCGGTAAGGCCCGCCTTACCGGCGGGAAAATGGCGAACGTTATCCCACCTGAGTCAGACAGGTGATAATAATCATTGAATAGGTTAGGACTGAATGTGTTTTCATCGTCATTCAACTTAACAGAAAAAGACTCACACCGTTGGTGAAAATAGCATAAGGGTGCGCCCACTGTTCGCTCAAAGCAGGCGTTTCCCACCACAATGCTGCTTTCCAAAACCCCATTATCCCCGCAGCCACGGCGTAATCGTCAGCCCGGTAAGCAAGCCTTCCGGGCTGAGCAGGCGAGTGACGGTTTGCCCCCACGGTTCCGTGCGGTTAGCCACCAGCATCCGATAGCCTTTTTCGCTCAGAACGCGTGTAGCCGAGTCCAAATCCTGTACCTCATACTCAACCCATCCCTGCGGTATCGGGTGCTCAACTGGCCACTGTTCTTCTCCAAAACAGGACGTTGCCGCCTGTGCGAGCGGCCAGACGGCGAAATGCTTCACGCCTTCCAGCTGGCCCTCTTCAGTGAGCAGATAATCGGTATTCCCCTCCATCGGCTTAAGCGGAAGGCCGAGTGTCTGGACATAAAACGCGGTGCTGGACTCCGTATCCCGCGAAATGGGCCCGAACCCGGCGACGAACAAGACATCAATTTCCGGTAACGTCTGCGACATATCCACTCCTGAATGAGGTGAAATTCACCCTGAATTTATCTTACGATCGGCGGAAATACGACTCTCAAAACTGGTATCGCGTTCACCGTGCCTGCACGTCCACGACGGGATTAAAATTTAGCGCGATAACGATCAGCAGCACGACTCCCGCACTCATGATCAGCCATGCGCTGGTCAGCGAGACCGAACTGTCGCGAACGATCCCCGCAATTAACGGCATAAGCGCGGCGATCGTGTATCCGCCTCCCTGAACTTTAGACAGCAACTTCCCGGCCTGTGCGGGCGTTCGCGCATGATCGAACGTGACGATGAGCGACAGCGGGAAGAGGGCGCCGATCCCGGTACCAAGCAGCAACGTGGATAATACCGGCGTCGTACCCGGCGCAAAGACCAGACACAGTAATCCTGCCAGCAGCAACAGCAATACGGCGATCAGCGGCACGCGACGATCGGGGAATTTACCGATCAGCGCGGAGACGGCAAACCCGGCGACAACCTCGGTTAACGTCAGCCAGGCCAGCATGTAGCCGCTGCTGCGTGCGGACCATCCCGCCTGAATATAGAGCGGGGGCAGCCAGGCCAATACCAGCGTGTAGGCGCCCGTTCCCACGCCGAAAAAGAGCAGCAGTAACGCTGTCCGGGAGGACGAGAGCGTAACGGTTTCGCGTGCTGTTTTTTCCCCTTGAGGATGCTTAACCAGGGTTAACCACAGTATCAGCGCAAGCAGCGCTAACAGCCCGGCCATTGCCAGCGCGGGCTTCAGCGTCAGCCATGAAAACAACGGCTCGGCGCTGGCGGCGGCGACTGCCGCACCGGCCATAATGCCCGTGCTGAAAAGCGACATTACCGTGCTGGACGTTTGCGTATATTCCTTTTTAATCAGGGCAGGCATTAACGCCTGGATCGTGCCTATGCTGGCCCCGCCCAGTAGCGCGGTGCCCATAAGACTCTCCGGTGAGGCGCTAAAACCGCGCAGCAAACAGGCCGCAAGCAGGATAAAGAGCCCAAACATAATTCCCCGTACGGCGCCGACTCGGGCTAAAAGCCAGGGGCCACACAGGGCGGCAAGCCCCATCATCGCGACCGGCAGGGTGGTTAGCAGGCTGAATTGCGTAGCGGTCAGCCCTGCTTCGCGCTGCAGCACGGAAAACAGCGGTCCGACAGAAGCCAGAATGGGGCGCAGGTTCAGCCCGACGATAAAAGCGATAACGGCGAAGAGTAAAGGCGACGTGCGTTTCAACATGGAGTCCTTTTCGGTTGTGAATGGCCCGGGCAAATCGCACGAGCATTTATCTTAACGTTAAGATAAAATATGTTTTTGCGTAAGATGTACCGCACAACAGGATAAATTCGCACGCCATCAGGGGTGAAAATGCAAGATCACGTAGACTTCGTTGTCGGCCAGTGGAGCCGCGCCATGCCGGAGCTGGACGCCTCGTCGATGAAAATTTTTGGCCGAATGCTCCGGCTGATGAAGCATCTGGGAAAAGAATGGGCGCAGGCGATGGCGCAGTTTGGCTTTCGCGAGGGCGAGTTTGACGTGCTCGCCACGCTGCGTCGCGCCGGTGAGCCGTACTGCCTTTCCCCCACGCAGCTCTATAAATCGCTGTTGGTAACCTCAGGGGCGATGACAAACCGGCTCAGCCATCTCGAACAGCTTGGGCTTATCAGGCGAATTGCCGATCCGGATGACAAGCGCAGCACCCTCGTAAGCCTGACACCGCACGGGCAGGAGCGCATCGAACAGGCGCTGATCGTCCATACACAAACGCAAAATGCGCTGCTGAGCAACTTATCTGACGCGCAGCGCGCGCAGCTTGAGTCCCTGCTCAGGGAGCTGCTGATGACGTTCCCGTCTGAGGACCTGAGCGACAAGTCACCGAGTGCCGATAATACAAAAACTGCATAGCTAAACCTCACAGAAAGGGAATGTATGTCTTTACCACCACTGTATGCGCTGCGCGCTTTTGAAGTTGCCGCGCGGCTGAACTCCTTCAGCAAAGCGGCTGAAGCACTGAATATCACGCCGGGCGCGGTCAGCAGGCATGTCCGGACGCTTGAACAGTGGTTCGACTGTGAGCTCTTTAAACGCCAGGGGCCGCGAGTGGAGGTCAGTGATGCCGGACGTATTCTGGCCGGACAGCTCAGCGAAAGTTTCTCGAATATTGAGTGGGCCTGTCGCGCATTCAGAAGCGAAAACCACCTTCTGCGCCTCAAAGCCCCCAGCACCCTGACGATGCGGTGGCTGCTGAATGTGCTTAAATCCTTTCGCGAGAACCACGCGAAGCCAAAAATTGAAATTGCCAGCGTCTGGATGGACTTCGACACCGTTGACTTCAGCCGTGAGCCCTACGATTGTGCGATCCTGCTCGGTAATGGCTATTTCGGCGAGTCTACGGAAAGCCGGCTGCTCTTCAGTGAATGGCTCATTCCGGTTTGTACCCCGTCGCTGCTTGAGTCTGCCCGGCATCAGCTCCCAGAGTGCGATCTTATCCATCCCTCTCCGGACAGACGGGACTGGAAGCGATGGCTGAAAAGAACCGGGTCATTCCCAGGGCTCGACGTGAGTCGTGGAATCGTGTTCGACACCCTGGAGCAGGGAAGCCTGGCCGCCATGCACGGTCATGGCGTGGCGATGGCCGACCTCCGCCTCACGCTCGACGCGCTGAAAAGCGGCCTGCTCGCGCTGCCCTTCAGGGAAGCTATCGCAACCGGCGATGGCTACTACCTCGTCTGGCCGAAAAATTCGCTCAGAAGACAGAGTATTGAACGGTTGCTGGCGTGGCTTAACCTTAATGCGCCGGTGCTGCCTTCGTTGGATATCGTCTGTCTTGATTACAACGAAAAGCGGGTTTAGTAAATAGCGGAATATTTATTGAGGGATATTCCGCAGATTGAACGTATTTATGCGTAGGGAATATTCGCCATCTGTTTATATCGCTCCGGCAGGGCGCTGTTCAGGTTGAGTAATTTATCCAGAATATAAAGCGCAGGCGTTCCCTTTGCTCGCTCGGCGTCGATCAGCGCCGTGCGTAACAGATTGGCAGCCGAGGTCATGTCACGGAAATACTCCTGCGATTCACGCGTTTCAGCTTCGCCTGACGCGGCGTAACGCACCTTTGGCCAGTCCGCAAAGTCCAGCAGCGGAAGGATCCCATCCTCTTTTGGTAAATGCGCTGAGAGCAACTCTTCGGCGTTACCCGGATTGCTTTGGGCGAAAGCCAAAAGATGCAGTCGATGGATGAAGGGCGATAGCGCTTCTGAGCTTTCCTTTTCTGCTGAAAGTAACGTTATCAGCTCATGCACATTTGCATCAGGGCTATATTTATGAGGCGAGATAATATTCAATACAGGGAATAAAACATCGAGTGTCATAGGTGCTCCATACAGGCTTAGTATTATTTATTTTTCTATCCCAGGGGTGAATGGATGGTATTTCAGGTGCGTCACTTTTTAAAAACGATAAATAGTGGGAATCAATGTGAGTTTTACTCAACGTTGCGCTTTGGGGGCGATCGCGCGCATCCTCACGCTGCAGCGATTTGTTTCACAAATGCCATCGCTCATCGACCGTCCAGAATGGTATAACGTCGTGCGGCTAAAGGGTTGCCGTCCGCTGACTCCATTCACAAAGGTGTATATGAAACAAATTACGTTCAGTGACCTGCAGCAACAAAGCGAGCAGGCTGCCAATTCTCCTCGCTTACGCGCGCACCGCAATTTACATCCCGAGCTGAGCGACCCGGTGCAGCGCCTGGCTATCGCGATGGAGCCTGGGACCTATGTTCGCCCTCATCGCCACCCGCACACGTTTGAACTGCTGACGGCTCTGAGCGGTCGCTTTCTGGTGTTGAATTTTGATGACGGCGGTAACGTGACCCAGCGCGTGGTGTTAGGTGAAGACTGCAAAGTGCTGGAGATGGATGCCGGTACCTGGCATGCCGTGCTGTCGCTGGATAAAGGCGGCGTCATTTTCGAGGTAAAACACGGCGGCTATCAGCCTGTTCCGGAGCACGATACCGCCCAATGGTCACCGGCTGAGAACGCGCCCGGTTGCGCGGAGCTGATGAAATGGTACGCCCAGGCGCAGGTGGGTGACGGGGGTTTTACCCTGTAAACCGGTGAATTTTGATAAAAATAATCACAAAAAGGATGTGCGTATGTTGAAAAGATTAGTCGCGGGGCAGATGAGCTTACCGATGACTTTCTGGGGATGGGGATTCTGCGGAGGTTTTCTGCTGGGTCTCATTGGGCTTGCTGGAGTGCATACCGGTCACCCGGCAATGGTTCCGCTTTCCTATATCCTTAAAGCCATTCTGTTCAGTGCTGTACTTTCCGGCATTACTTTCATTCTGCGTCGAAAAATCACAGTCTTGGGTGGGGTCGCTTTTTTTATTATTCTGATTCAGGTGATTATGAGCGTAGTGATGGCGATTGGCCTTTTCTCGTTATTTTTTGAATAATCGCTGGAAAGAGAGTTCCGGTTAGCCAGCAGGATTAAAAGATCGCCCCTGACGGTGGTAGGTGATAACGAGACACGCGCTTCCTTCTGGCGAAGGAGGCGCGCCTTTGCTGTGACTGGATAGCCGGGATTATTTAAGGCTCTCTAGCCCCTGCAGGAAATCCTCTACCTGCTCAGGCGTCGCCGTGTCTGCCTGGTAAAGGATATCGAGCTTAACGTTCTTCAACCCGCAGAAGCCAAACACGCCTTCGATTATCTGCGTCTGAATCGCCGTCGAATAGCCGTGTTTGTCGAATCCGGTGAGATCGCTGCCGCCTGTGGCAATCAGGCGGACGGGAACGTCGCGTAAGCTGCCCACAATCCGGCCATCGTCGGCCACCTTATACGCCCAGTTCAGGGTTAATACGCGATCGAACCAGCCTTTCAACAGCGCGGGGACCGACCACCAGTACACGGGGAAGACAAACACCAGCATATCCGCTCGCTCGACGCGCTGCTGCTCGCGCAGAATATCGTCGGGAAGGGCGCTCGTATCGCCGTGATACAAATCGAGATCGGCGCGGGTCATCGCCGGATTAAACCCTTCAGCATGCAGATCGGCGATCTCAACCTGCGTACCCTGCTCGCGTAATTTTCCGGCAATACGGGCTGCCAGCGAATGGGATAACGAATTGTCGACAGGATGAGCCGTCACGATCAGTGCGTTATTAATGGCATTTGTAGCAGACATAGCGACCTCGAATGGGTGAGAACTGACGCCTATATTACTATTGGTAACTTAGGTGTCAATCCGCCCCCAGCGATCATTTTGTGCTATTCACGTAGGTCTCCAGCACGCCGGTCATGGCGCCGCTGAGCGTATCTTCCGCCACGTTCCGGGCGAGCACGCCGTTGCCCGCGGCGGTGCTGAGCGCGTCCGCCGCGCCAATGATGGCCGTCAGTACCGCTTCTCCCTGAACGCCTTTCAGCGCAACGAACGGGGAAAGCGCGGTACGCAGGCAGTCGGCGCATTCGGCCACGCATGCCTCACGAAACGTCTGCAGCGCGTGGGATCCGGACAGCGCTGCGGCAATTGGCCCGGTTTCAGGTCCGGCACTAATGGCGCAGTCGATATAGGCGGCGCTGAAAAAGCGGATCGTCTTCTCCAGCGTTTTGCTGTCGACCGCCAGCGTCTCGCGGAACTTCGCCAGCTGCCGGTCGCTATAATCCTGGTACAGCGCCATCAGCAGCCCTTCACGATCGCCAAAGTGGTCGTAGGGGATAGGCTTGGTCACGTTGGCGCGTTCGGCCAGGTAGCCAAGGGTCAGCGCCTCCGTGCCTTGCTGACGAACGATTCCGCGCGCAACCTCCAGCAGCTGCACGCGGCGGTCCTCTTTTCTTAAGCGCTTAACAACCATGCTTTCCTCAGAAGTGTTATCTACTCATGGTAGTTTACACGTTTTCTGTTCGGTGCTGCACGCGTTGTTCCGATGGTCGGATCCGGAACCAGATCGCATACATCGCGGGCAGGAAGACGAGCGTGACGATCGTCCCGCCCAGCGTTCCGCCTATCAGCGTGTAGGCCAGCGTGCCCCAGAACACCGAATGCGTCAGGGGAATAAACGCCAGCACGGCGGCCATGGCGGTCAGCAAGACCGGGCGCGCGCGCTGGACCGTCGCTTCAACCACCGCCTGGAACGGCTCGAGGCCCTCCTTCTGGTTATGATCGATTTGACCGATCAGGATCAGCGTATTGCGCATCAGAATGCCGGAAAGGGCGATCAAGCCGACCAGCGCGTTGATGCCAAACGGCTGATTGAAAATCAACAGCACGGGCACTACGCCAATCAGCCCCAGCGGCGCGGTTAAGAACACCATCACCATCGCCGAGATTGAGCGCACCTGCAAAATGATGATCAGCAGCGTCAGGGCAATCATGATAGGGAACAGCGGGATCATGGCCTGCGTGGCTTTACCTGATTCCTCAATCGAACCCGCCATGTCTATTCGGTATCCGGCCGGCAGCGCATCAACAATCGGATTGAGCTGCTTCATGATGGCGACCGACACATCCGGTGGCTGAAGATGGTTAGCGATGTCGCCCCGCACGGTAATCGTCGGGGTGCGATCGCGGCGGCGAAGGATCGGATCTTCCATACCGATCTCAATCTTGCCGATTTGAGACAGCGGAACGCGCTGTCCCGCATTGCCGACAAGGGTGAAACCCTCGATTTTTGCCGGATCGAGACGTATGTCTCCCGCCGCGCGGCCAATAACCTCTACCGAGCGAATATCCTCCCGCACGGAGGTGACGGGCACGCCTGAGAGCAGAAACTGAAGCTGATCGGCAACGGCACTGGAGGTTAAGCCGGTCGCCTGCAGGCGGTTTTGATCGAGGGTGAAATGCAATACGGGAACGCGCGACCCCCAGTCGGTGTTGACGGTTCTCATCATCGGGCTCGCCTGAAGCACGGCTTTCACCCGGTCAGCGATGTCATGCACCTGTTCGACATCCGGCCCCGACACGCGCCAGGCAACCGGGAAGGGCGAGTACGGGCCAAACACCAGCTGCGTTACCCGCACGCGCGCTTCGGGGGCAAGGCCGTTGGCGACAGCGTCCCTCAGCCGGAGCTTGAGCGCCTCGCGCGACGTCTCGCTGTCCGTCAGGATCACGATTTTCGCAAAAGACGGGTCGGGCAGTTCAGGCGCCATCGCCAGATAAAAACGGGGTGACCCCTGACCAATATAGGCCGTGACAATTTTGGCTTCGGGCTGCTGGCCCAGCCACGCTTCGATTTTTGCGGTTGCGGCGCTGGTTTGCTCAATCGAGGTACCGTAGGGCATCTGCACCTCAACCAGCACTTCCGGGCGATCGGAGGTCGGGAAGAATTGTTTTTTAACCAGCCCCATGCCGAGCACGGCCAGGATGAAAATGGCGACCACCAACCCGGCCACCCGCCATTTTCTGGCGATAACGCGGGCCAGCAGCTGGCGAAAACGGTTATAGCGAGGCGTGTTATAGATGGCGGCCTGACCCCCTTCGACTTTCGGGATCGCCGGCAGGATCTTCACCCCAAGATAGGGCGTGAACACCACCGCGACAAACCACGAGGCAATCAGGGCGAGGCCGACGATCCAGAACATATTGCTGGTGTATTCCCCTGCGGTCGACTGGGCAAAACCATTCGGCATAAAGCCAATGGCCGTCACCAGGGTACCGGCCAGCATGGGCGCGGCGGTATGGCTCCAGGCGAAGGCCGAGGCTTTGATTCTGTCGTAACCTTCCTCCATTTTTACCACCATCATTTCGATGGCGATAATGGCATCATCAACCAGCAGGCCGAGGGCGAGGATCAGGGAGCCCAGCGTAACGCGGTCAAAGTTTATCCCCGCGGCTTCCATCACCACGAAAACGACCGCCAGCGTCAGCGGTACCGCCGCCGCAACGACAACACCCACGCGCCAGCCCATGCTGACAAAACACACCACCATGACCACAAGCAGGGCGACGAAGAATTTGATCATGAACTCATCGACCGACGAGCGAATATTCACGGACTGGTCGGTAACTTTGGTCAGGGACATGCCCAGCGGCAGGCTATCATTTATTTTTGCCGTTTCCGCATCCAGCGCTTTCCCCAGCGCCAGACCGTTCCAGCCTTCACGCATCACGATGCCCAGCAGAAGGGCGGGCTCATGCTGATTGCGTATCAGCATCGTCGGGGGATCTTCGTAGCCTCGCTCAACCGTTGCCACATCGGACAGCTTGAGCGTTTTGCCCTGAGCCACAAAAGGCGTATCGCGGATTTTCTGCAGTTCATCGAACGCGCCGTCCAGGCGGATAAAAATCTGCGCGCCTCGGGTCTCAATGGAGCCCGCCGCGGCTAAAGCGTTCTGGCTGTTGAGGGCGTTGAAAATGTCCTGGGGTGAGAGCCCTATCGTCGCCAGACGGTCGTGGGAGAAGGAGATGTAAATCCGCTCGGCCTGTTCGCCGATAATGTTCACTTTCTTCACGCCGGGAACGTGCAGGAGCTGCTGGCGCAGGCCTTCGGCATCGCGTACCAGCAGCCGCTGCGGTTCGCCTTTCGCTTTCAGGGCAAAGAGGGCAAAGGTGACATCCGAGAATTCGTCATTGATCATCGGGCCGATGACGCCCGCCGGAAGACGCTGCGATTCATCTCCGAGCTTCTTCCGCGCCTGATAGAACTCCTCCTGCACTTCGGCTGGCGGGGTCTTGTCCTGCAATGACAACGTGATAAACGCCATGCCGGGACGGGTATAGGTTTCGGTACGGTCATACCATTTGAGTTCCTGCAGGCGCTTTTCCAGCGGCTCGGCGACCTGATCCTGGATCTCCTGCGCGGTCGCGCCCGGCCAGACGGTTATCACCGTCATTTGCTTTACCGTGAAGGGCGGATCTTCCGCGCGCCCGAGCCCAAAGAAGGCGTAAATTCCGGCAATCGTGACCAGAACGATCAGAAACAGCGTGATGGAACGTTCGCGGACGGCCAGCGCCGACAGGTTGAAGCGGCTTCCGCTCATGGCGTGTTCTCCGCCAGGGCGGCATTGCGCTGCTTAGCAAGCCTGACGACCTCACCTTCGTGCAGAAGATGGGCGCCTAACGCAACAATCTTCTCACCGGGCTTCACGCCGCCCGTGATCTGCGCCGCATCTTCACCCACGCTCAGCACCCTGACGGGCGTCCATGCGACCTTTGCCGGCTGGGCGGAAATACGCCAGACGCCGGGACCTTTTCCTGCATCATAGAGTGAAGCCAGCGGGACCTGCATGACCTGACCTTCCGCTTTATTGTCCTGAACGTTCAGCGTGACGGTCGCCCCCAGCGGCGCGTTCGCCAGCAGGCCATCCAGCACGTAGCGGGCTTCATACGTGCGGGTCGCGGCATCGGCCGAATCAGACAGCAGGCGCAGCGTTGCGGTGACAGGATGTTTTTCATTGCCATACAGCGTGGCCTGCGCTTCGCTGCCGACGGCAGGGCGCAGCGTTTCCGGAAGCTGGACGAGCGCTTCACGCTGCCCGGCTCTGGCGAGCCTGATCGCCACCTGTCCGGCACTGACGACCTGGCCCGGCTCGGCGAGCGTCTCCATGACCACGCCGTCTGAATCCGCCAGCAGCACGGCATAGCCCGTGGCGTTTTGCGCCACGCTGGCCTGCGCCCGGGCGGCGCTGAGATCGGCCCTGGCCGTATCGGCCGCCGCTTTGATCTGGTCATATTCCGAGGCAGACACGGCGCCGGACGCCACAAGTCCACGATAGCGCGCCTCATCGCTGGTGGCTTTGCGCGCGCGCGCCTGGGCCGCATCCACCGCGCGCTGCTGCGCCTGAGCCTGTAACTTCAGGTCAACCGGATCCAGGCGCAGCAGGGGCTGGCCCTGTTTGACGGTCTGCCCCGTATCGACCAGCCGCTCAAGGATTTTTCCCTGAACCCTGAAACCTAAATCGCTTTGCGTTCTTGCGACCACCACGCCCGTGAAGGCGCGGGCGCTATTGTTCGCTAGCTCGACGGAGGCGGATCTGACGAGCGGTGGCTTGGTGCGCGGATCGTCACTCGCTGAAATATCACCGCAAGCCACCAGGGCAAACGGCAGGAGACAAACGGCAACGCGGGCTGAAGAGAGCCTGAGCATGGGAAACCTTTTTGACGTAACAGGACGGTATCCGCATTCTCTGACTAGTGACCAAAATTGTCAATGGTCACAAATTAGGGGGCCAGGCTTCTTAAAATCAGTGAAGAGAGAAGCACCGCCGCGGTGGGGGCCATTTCGAGGTTGTACTGTAGCTGAACGGGATTAATGTAAGGGCACATCACCATGTAGACGGCACAGGTGACTTCATCCAGCGGCGTTTTTCTTTCAAACTCGCCGGCCTGCCTGCCTTCAATAATGATGCTTTCAATCAGCTTCATCAGGCTTTCACTGTACTTTTGCGTGGAAGGCCACTGCTCCTGCGCGGCGACGGCGGCGATGTCGTATAGCTTACGGTCGTGGAAAAACAGCTCGCTTCCCGCCTCGGTGAGCGCTTTGAAAAGGCGGCGTAATTTTTCGCTTGCTGACGGCGCATCCTCGATGGCGGAAAGCACTGCCGCCATGATCAGCTCCAGGCGGTTAGCGCAGATCACCTCGCCAATAGCCTGTTTGGAATCGAAAAACTTATAAATGTAGGCCTTTGAAAAACCGATGGATTTAGCCAGTTCGGCGACGGTGGTTTTTTCATAGCCGTAGTGGCCGAAGTGCTCAAAAGCCGCTTCGACGATTTGCTCTCTGACAGCGTGGTCAAGGGGACCACGTGATGATGGGGGATTCATATTTTTAGTCATTATTTAAGCTTAGCGTGACGGGCTACGATTAACAACGAGTGACCATTTTGAGATTTGGTTACCGTCATTCATCATGCGCCGTTCAGACGGGACGATCAACCAGGTGCGGTAAGTGTATCACTGTTTTTCGTGCACTATGGCATCTATCTGCCTGCGATAAGCGAGGATTTCAGCGCAACTCCCTTGCGCTGAACAGGACTGTTTTTGCTTAGGCCGAGCGTGGACGCAATATTTTTTCAACGATGAGCACCAGACGCCTGCGCGTCACGAACCGGTGTAGCTGCCCCAGAAGCCAGTTACCGCATCCGGTAATCAGGTAGTTACGGTTGCTCTCAACGGCCTTCAACGCCAGGGTGACCACCTTGTCAGCGGGCATTCGTTTACCGACCGAGGCTTCCTCAGCATTCACCACATCAAAAAAGGCCGTATCCGTTGCGCCGGGGCAAAGCGCCAGGACGCGAATGCCCCTGGAGCGATACTCTCCCCACAACGCGTTCGAAAACGAGAGCAGGAAGGCTTTGGTTGCGCCATAAATCGCCATATAGGGATCCGGTTGCATCGCGGCCGTTGAGGCAACGTTAATAATTACCCCGGAGCCCTGCTGCAGCATTCCCGGCAGCAAGGCGTGAGTCAGCTCCACGGGGGCCATGCAGTTTACGTTTATCTCATCACGCTGCCTGTCGATGGACAGCTTTTCGAATGGCCCGTAGGTGGCGAAGCCGGCGCAATTGATCAGAATGTCGGGGACGCGTCTTAAGGTTTCAAGCCGTTCCACAATGTGCGGAATGGCTTCCGGCTTCACTAAATCCTGCACGATAATCGTGATTGAGACGCCGTGCTTTCTGACTAACTCTACGGCAAGCGCCTGCAGCTTTGGCTCGCTGCGGGCGACCAGGATCAAGGCCACGCCGCGGGCGGCGAGCTGCCGGGCAAAATCACGGCCTATGCCTGACGACGCTCCGGTAATCAGCGCTGTTTTTCCGGTATAATCAAAAGAATTCATATGTTTAATCCCGTTTCCCTAATGTATGCTGCACAGCATAAACCGTGCACTTAGGTACACGGTCAAGCGTGATTTTTACAAGGTGAGGGCGACGCGATGCGAATTGGTGAACTGTGTGCGAAAACGGGATTGTCGAAAGAGACGGTGCGTTACTATGAGCGACAGGGGCTATTAGAGAATATCTCGCAGCCCAATCGCAGCAATAACTACAAAGTCTATTCCGCCGTCGATTTACAGCGTTTAAACATGATCAAGCATGCCAAAATGCTGGGTTTTACCTTAGCCGAAATTTCAGAGGTTTTGGCTGTCTGGGTTGACGACAAATTTACCGCTGAGCAAAAACAGGCGTCTCTGCGCCACAAGCTGCAGCAGCTTGAAGAGAAAGAAGCGGCGTTAATTGAACTCAGAGCCAGGTTGAAAAACGCCCTTAATAAGGTCGGCCAGCCTTGTGTCGACACGTTTTGAACGCCGGGTGAGAGGAGGCCGCAAAACCGATGCGGCCTTATCTGTCATGCAGCCAGTTCAGGCATCTGCTCCTTCACGAAATTCAATACTTTCCTCGCGTCGAGAGAGGCATAGGGCAGGCTCTCAATAATGGCGATTGAACGCGTATTGCCCACCGTTTCTTTTATCTCATCGAGTTTGTACTGAATGTGCGGCGCGATGAGGAAACCATCGAAAGCGGGAGCGACGCTGGCGAAGTTATCCAGCCCAACAGCGCTAATCATCAGCGGATAGCCTTCGCGTTCTGCCAGAGACTGCATTTTTTTGGCGAGAGAGTTTGCGGTATTACCAAACAAACAACAGATCAGAAGCTTTTTCATATTTTGTACCTCCTGAAAACCGCACACAGAGTAGTCCTGAGGTTGTCACCGAAATGCGCGCCATCTCTTATTTTGGCGAGAAATTAACCGCAGATGCCTGACGCGATTTAATTTTACTGCTTTTTTAGCCAGTCGAGAAAAAACTGGCTAAACGCCGTGACCTGAAGCGGCTGCAGTTTGCGCTGGGGGTAAACAAGCTGCAGGCCGACATCTTTGCGATCGTATCGGCTAAAGCCGGTGAAGCTGTCGGCAAACAGTACCGTGAGCCTTCCGGTTTCAACATCGTCTTTGACGTCCCACCACGATTTCCCCGCAATGCCAGCCCCGCTGAGTGCCCACTGACGAAGCAAAGCCCCGTCGTCGCACACCATGGCTGGCTCTACGCGAACGACGCTTTCCTCGCCATCTTTTTCAAAGCGCCATTCGTTCATCACCACGCCCTGAGACTCAAGCGCCAGGCACCGGTGCTGAGCTAAATCGGCAAACGTGGAGGGAATTCCGCGTTCGTTAAGATACTCCCCGGAGGCGACCAGCACCCGATGGTTCGGGCGGATGTTTCTGACGACAAGGCTGCTGTCCGGCAGGTTGCCAAAACGCACGCTCATATCCAGCCGGTTAGCGACCAGATCCTCAACGTGTTCTCTTAACGAGATGAAAAATTTAACGTCGGGATGGCGTCGGGAGAATTCCACGACGGCGGGGCTGAGATACTGTCTGCCAAAGTCCGAGGGCGCAGAAAGGCGAATGTTGCCGCTGAGCACGCCTTCCTTTTGCGTCAGTAACGACTCGGCGTGATGCACCTCTTCCAGCACGCGCAGCGCGGCATGGTAAAACTCTTCCCCGGCGCGGGTCAGCGTGATGGATCGCGTTGAGCGGTGAAACAGGCGCGTCTGGTAACGCTCCTCAATCGCCTTCAGCCTGGCCGTCATGGTGGCGGGGGAAAGCGACAGGCGTCGCCCGGCGGCAGAAAGACCGCCAGCCTCGGCAACTTCCACCAGTAACGCCATGTCTTCGAGTTTACCCATTATTCATGTATTCCGAAAAGTGCATCTTATTTTAGCGTAATTATCAAAATCAGATGCCGACTGTAAAGTGATTTCATCTAAACCATAAGGGATGAAAACATGCAACGTACCTCACTTTTTGAACGCTACAGGCTGGGTCAGCAGGACCTGAAAAACCGTATCGTCATGGCGCCGATGACCCGCGCGCGCTCCCTTCAGCCGGGAAATATTCCCTCGGCGCTGATGGCGGAGTATTACCGGCAGCGGGCCAGCGCCGGATTAATCATCACGGAAGCCACGCAGATTTCGCCTCAGGGCCAGGGATACTCCTGGACGCCCGGCATCCATTCGCCTGAGCAGGTTTCAGGATGGCAGCTCACCACGGGCGCCGTGCATCAGGCGGGCGGGGTGATTTTTTCGCAGCTCTGGCACGTCGGGCGAATGTCGCACGCCAGCTTTCATCAGGATGGTCAGCCCGTCGCCCCGTCAGCACTGGCGCCGGACGCGCAGGTGTGGGTGGTGAATGAAAAGGGGGAAGGCCAAATGGTTGACTGTCCGCAGCCGAGAACCCTCTCGCGCAAGGACATTCACAGCATCATCGCGGACTATCGTCAGGCGGCACTGAATGCCGTTCAGGCCGGGTTTGACGGCGTGGAGGTTCACGGCGGAAACGGCTATCTGATCGACCAGTTTCTTCGTCAAACCTCCAACAAACGCACGGACGAGTACGGCGGCACGCTGGCGAACCGGATCCGCTTTGCTCAGGAGGTGCTAAGCGCCATTGCCGAGGCCATTGGCCGCGAGCGTACGGGCATTCGCCTTTCCCCGTTTATTACCCAGCGCGGGATGAACGATCCGCAGGTGACGGAAGCCATACTCGCTCTCGCGGCCTGGTGTGAACAAGAAGGGATTGCGTTCATCCACCTGGCGGAAGCCGACTGGGACGATGCGCCGCAGGTGCCTGAGCCGTTCCGACAATCGCTACGCGAGACATTTAGCGGAACCCTTATCGTCGCGGGGAACTATGACCTTGAAAAAGCGGAAAAGATCCTCGCTGCCGGCTATGCCGATTTGATTGCCTTCGGACGGCCGTTTATTGCCAACCCGGATTTACCCCACCGGCTGGCGCACCAGCTGCCTCTGGCTCAGGTGCGCGATCCCGCCACGCTGTTTGGCGGCACCGCGACGGGATATACCGATTACCCCATTTACACCCTGCAGGAGAAAACGTTATGACCCGTAAAACCTTAATTATCGGTGGCGCTTCCGGCATCGGTTTCGCCGTGGGCAGCCTGCTTGCCGGGCGCGGCGAGGAGATTATTCTCGCGGGCCGCGACGGCGCGAAGCTGGACGCTGCGCGGCAACGGCTGAGCGCCCACGCCGCGTCTGTTCATACCCTCGTGCTGGATATCAGCCGTGAGGCAGAGCTTGTCGCACTCGGTGAAACGCTGGGTGAGGTCAATAATATCGTCGTTACGGCGGGTTCACAGGCACCGGGAGGGCTTCTTTCCGGGCTGGATCTCCGCGCGGCAAGGCTGGCTTTTGATACAAAATTCTGGGGAAGCATCAATGTCGCCCGCTATCTCTGCGGGAACATCGCCCCCGGCGGTACGCTGACGTTCACCAGCGGGTTCGTGGCGCGTCGCACCGTGGCGGGCGCCATTGTTAAAACGACGATGAATGCCGCCATCGAGGCCGCGACAAAAGTGCTGGCGAAAGAGCTTTCACCGCTGCGCGTCAACGTCGTGAGTCCGGGGCTGACCGACACGGAAGCGTATGCGGGCATGGACGCCGCCGCGCGGGAAAAAATGCTCGCTGGCGCGGCGGAAACCCTGCCAGCCAAAGCCTGGGGAAGGGCGGAGGACGTGGCGCAAGGATATCTTTTCGCCATTGATAATCCCTTTGTCACCGGGTCGGTCATTGATATTGAAGGCGGGGCGTTAATTAACTGACCCTCTCTGATTTGAACCGCAGGAAATCGACTGCGGGTAATGTAATACTCTATTGAGAGATATCATGAAATATACGACGTATTTTCATTCGGCTGTAGCGGTGATTATTTTTGCAGGTCTGTCGGGCAATGCGATTTCCGCGCAGGGGGAATGGCTTCAGCCGAAACAGCTTATAGTGGACAACAGCCTGCCGCAGGCGCAATTAAAGGCGAGTGAAGCCGTTGCCAGAGAATATGCCTCGTTCTGGAACACGGGTAATGAAAACCTGGCGCGTGATGCCCTGGCGGCAGGTTTTATTGATAAAACGCCTCCGGAAGGGCGTAAGCAGGGGCCGGAAGGCGCTATTTTAGCGTCCCGCGCGTTTCGCGCGGCCGTGCCTGATTTGCGCTGTGACGTTGAGCAAATGATTATTTCAGGCGATCGCGTGGTTTCGCATTTACATTTTCACGGCACGTTCACCGGAACATTTGGCAAGCTGAAAGGACAGGGGCAGAAAATAGATTTTATCGCCACGGATATTTATGAGATTGGTGACGGTAAAATTGTGGCTAACTGGCATATTGAGGACAACCTGACGCTGATGAAACAGCTGGGCGCGCTGTAAATTCATCACTCCGGGGCGGCCCGGAGTGATGCAAAAATCCTATAAGCCAAGATCGCTCAGCGAAGGGTGATCGTCCGGACGTCTGCCCAGCGGCCAGTGGAACAGACGCTCAGAGGCTTTGATTGGCATATCGTTTACGCAGGCAAAGCGGCGCTTCATCAGTCCGTCCGGCTCAAACTCCCAGTTTTCATTGCCGTAAGAGCGGAACCAGTTGCCGGAATCATCATGCCATTCATAGGCATAGCGCACCGCGATCCGGTTCTCCGTAAATGCCCAGAGCTCTTTAATCAGACGATAGTCCAGCTCTTTTTTCCATTTCCGCTCCAGAAACGCCTGGGCTTCTTCACGGTTGGTGGCGAACTCTGCGCGGTTACGCCATTGGGTATCCAGCGTATAGGCAAGCGCAACTTTCGCCGGGTCGCGGCTGTTCCAGCCATCTTCTGCCAGTCTGACTTTTTCGATGGCGCTTTCACGAGTGAAGGGCGGTAAAGGAGGACGTGTGTTCATGGCGATTACCTCAGTGTTATATTATGTAGACAGGTCTGTCTACTTGCGGTAATCTATGCCTGTAAAATAACGCTGTCAACATTATTTTAGAGGCTACCCAAAAGTGAAAACAGAACCCGCAGACAACGATACTAAAATCAGCGTCAGAGATAAGATATTACTCACGGCGCACGATCTGTTTTATTCCACGGGCTTCAGGGCGACGGGGGTGGATACGCTGATTAAAGCGTCTAAAGTGACCAAGGTGACGTTCTATCGCCATTTCCCGAGTAAAAGCTTGCTTATTCTTGCCTATTTGAACTACCGGCATGAAATATGGATTAACTGGTTTGAGACCACGCTGCGTCGACATCTCGATCAAGGCGAAATACCTGCTGATGCGATATCCGCAACGCTTTACGAATGGTTTATTTCGCCCGAGTTCCACGGCTGCGCGTTTATTAACGCCAGCGCAGAGGCGAAATCGGAAGATATTGAAAACGAAATAAAAGAGATATGCCGCAGTCATAAATCAGAAACAAAGAAAATTATTGCCTTGCTGACGAAGAGTGCTGATGAGCGCGTCGTCAATGAAATCATGCTGCTCATTGACGGCGCAATTATTCATGCACAGATGGGTATGGATTCAGAAACGGTAAGACATGCGTTAAAAAAGGGCCTGGAGAAACTGTCCGATCGGTGATATTCCCCGGTGCTTAATCAACTCTCGCACCGAGCCGATTAAGCACCCGCGTTACACTGTGGGAATGGTGCCGCCATCAATCACAAATTCAGTACCGGTGATACTCGCAGCATGCGATGAAGCGAGGAAGACGATGAGGTTGGCCACCTCTATCGGTCTGGCAGGGCGTCCGAGCGGTATTCCACCTAGCGCCTTCATAATGATCTGCTTGCCGCCTTCGTAGTCTGTACCTGCCTGCTTTGCCAGCCTCTCCGCCAGTGCAACCGCCGCTTCAGTTTCGATCCAGCCGGGTGCAACGCGCACCACCCGAACGCCCTTCGGTGAGACTTCCTTTGAAAGGCTTTTACTGTAGGTTGAGAGGGCTGCTTTAGCCGCCGCATAACCCGTTGTTGATTCCGGTAACGGCAGCTCGCGCTGAATAGACGTCACGTGAATAATCACCCCATTTCCCTGCGCGAGCATTCCGGGAAGCAGGGCGCGATCTAAGCGTACTGCAGGCAACAAATTAAGATTGAGCTCCTGCTGCCACTCTTCTTCGCCAAGCGCAGCAAAACCGCCACCGGGTGAGGTTGAACCGCCCGCAACATGGATAATCACGTCGACGCCTCCCATCTGCTCCTGAACCGCAGATGCGACAGCGGCACATCCAGCGACCGTCGTAAGGTCAGCGGCGACGAAAGTATCTGCGACATCTACGTCCGGCTCGTGGCGCGCAGTGGTGAATACCGTTGCACCGAGCTGTTTTAAAAGTCCGACGACCGCTTTTCCGAGCCCTTTCGTGCCAGCGGTAACAAGCACGCGTTTGCCTTTAAAATCAATATCTAATGACATGACCTTGCACTCCCGTTATTTACAGTACAGGTATATTCAACATAGACTGAGAAATTGACAAGTACGCACGAAAAAGTGAGCTACTGAATTATGAGTAAGTTATATAGTCCGGAATCTGCCGCGAGCGGCGTGGAGCAAGTGTTACGGCTGCTGGAAGGCCGCTGGAAATTAATTATTCTTTTTCATCTTTTCGACGGAAAAGTGCAGCGCTACTCAGATTTCGAAAAACTGATCCCCGGTATTTCCCAGAAGATGCTGGCGCAGCAGCTCAGGCAACTTGAATCCGATGGTATCGTTTCGCGGATGGTCTACCCGCAAGTGCCACCGAAAGTGGAGTATCGCCTCACCGATTGGGGGCAGGCATTATGTCCGGCGCTTGATGCCATGCTGAAATGGGCAGAAAAGCGCGAGGCTTACGCAAGCCAGTAAACCCGGCGGCCAGCACGCTGCAATGGGATAGCGTGCCCGTATCCATTCATGCAAAGGAAACGAAAAATGAGAACACAGAAGCGATGCCTCGGCTGCGTGGCTATTGTGGTTGATGACTACGATCGCGCCATTGAATACTACACCGACAAGCTAGGGTTTACCCTCGTAGAGGATACGCCTCAACCGGGTAAACGCTGGGTGGTCGTCTCACCCAACCCGGAAAGTGACTGCAATATTTTGCTGGCTCGCGCTTCTAACGAGAGGCAGGAAAGCTTTATCGGCAATCAATGCGGCGGCAGAGTTTTCCTCTTCCTCCAGACGGACGATTTTTGGCGCGATTACCGTGCCATGAAAGACAAAGGCGTTCATTTCTGTGAAGAGCCTCGTGAGGAAGAGTACGGTACGGTAGTGGTGTTTGAAGATATTTACGGCAACCGCTGGGATCTCTACCAAAATGCCCAACACGGGTGATTACCAGGGAGACTTTCCATGACGCTTCGAATTCGACAGGCCACCCGTGCCGATGCCGCGCTATTAAGCGAGCTGGGATACCGAATCTATCCCGCCCATTTTCAGCATCTGTGGGTGTCAGACGCAGAGATGAAGGATTTTCTGGACGGCGAGTACGCGCTTTCCGTACTTGAACAGAGCCTGAAAGATAACGCTGTTTCCTGGTATGTTGCCGAGACCGTTCGGCCAGTGGGATTTATGAAAGTGACCTGGGAAGCCCTTCTCCCGGAAACGGACATGAAGGGCGTTCTCCTCAACAAGCTCTACCTCGATCCCGCCGAGACCGGCAAGAACTATGGCCAGGTGATGTTCAACAGCATCACCGACATGGCCCGGAGCAGGGCGAAAGACTATCTCTGGCTGGAAGTGCTTGAGCAGAACGCGGGAGCGTACCGGTTCTACCAGAAGCAGGGCATGCTCTGCGTTAAGAACGTCCTTTTCGAAACCGCTTCACAGCAGAGCATTCTCAGAATTATGGGGATGTCTCTTTAGGGCGAGAGCTCTCGTCGCGCTGTGCCAGCGATAGCGCGCTGGCGCTGGCGGGATCGAACAGCGAGAGGCTCTCAATCTGATTGAGTAAAATCACCTTCCGGAATGACATGGCGCTGCGGGGCTCGGAGTCGAGCGTGATGTCATGCTCCGCATACCACTTGCTGTAGTTATTCTCGATGCGAAAGTTCATCGTCTTCGCATCTCTGTACCCGCTTAACATCGGGATCAGCACGATATTGGCCGTTTTTTCATATTCCAGCGTCGCGGTGTGGATCATGCCGACGTAAATCCGCCTCGACCGCAGCGTGACCTGCGCCAGTTCCCCTTGCTCCATACACTGATACAGCAGCTGTTCAATACCGCTCGACTGCGCCAGACGTTTGTAGAGCTTTTTCCGGCTTTCGCCGTCCAGCCTGGCGCTGCCTGCCCAGTTAGAGCGGTAGAGGCAAAACAGGATGGCAAACGCCAGCATCACGACCACCGGCGCCTGAATGCCTAAAAAGCTCCAGTTCATAAAGTCGATTTGCCAGTCGGTATATTTCGGCGAGGCAAAGTGAAAAGCGTTGTTGGCTGCAGAAAGAGCGAGCAGGAGCAGCCAGAGCAGACCGGTGGCAATCACGCCCTGCAGAACGAAAATACAGCCGTACAGCGCCACAAGAAAATAGACGTCCCAGCCAAAGGAGCGCTTGATTTTAAAGCGTGTCGACAGGTCGCGGCTGGTGTACCAGTACCCGCATACCATCAGCACCATAAATATCGCCGTTCCCATATCAGGCCCTCTTCAGCATGTTGACGTGACGCAGAAAATCCTGCCGTACCTCGTTGCTTTTGTAGTTCACCGAGGCGTTCCCGTCCTGGTCGATAATGATGCGATCGCCATCTTCGACGGCTTCTATGATTTCCTGCTGGCTCATCACCTGCAGTAAGGATTCCGGGCTGGAGAAAAGGGAGAGAAAGAAACGTTTCATGCGGGCATCCTTATGAATAAAAAGGATAAGCCTGGAAGAAGACCGGTGAGTTTGCCTTAAGGATATCCTGAAAGTTAAAGCCGGGTGGCGGCTACGCCTTACCCGGGCTACAAAACCCACTCTTTTGCCTATCTATAAGTCATTGACATATATCTAAAATAAAAAATAAATCACCACAAACTTGGACAAATAACGTTAATTGTGTAAGTTTTAAGTATGCGATTACGCCACGTTGTTTACAGCCAGGATGTGACCCATGAGCACTTTGCCCTCTGTCGTGAGTCGGTTTGTTGAGTACTACGCCGCACTGGATAGCCAGCCGCCGTCCGCGCTGGTGGGGCTTTACCATTCGAATGCCACGCTTATCGATCCGTTTGGCGAGCATGACGGGATTTTCGCGCTTCAGCGCTATTTCACCCATCTGCTGGCCAACGTCGACCATTGCCGTTTTACCATCGATACGCCGCTGTGCAGCGGGAACCGGTTTGCTGTGACCTGGGTAATGCACTGGTCGCATCCGCGCATTGCCGGGGGAGAGCCGCTCGAACTGCCGGGGTGTTCGGTGGTGGATACGCAAAACGATCTCATCACGCACCAGCGCGACTACTACGATGCGGGAGAGATGATCTACGAACACCTTCCTCTGCTGGGCTGGGCGGTACGCGGCGTGAAGCGGAGGGTCAAATCATGAAAACGGTGCTGATCACCGGAGCAAGCTCGGGCATTGGCGCCGGGCTGGCGAAATCCTTTGCCGCAGACGGCTACCACGTGATTGCCTGCGGACGCGATACGGCGCGCCTCGAAGCGCTGCATCAGACCTGCCCCAATCTCACCGTTCGCCTGTTCGATATGACAGACAGGGATGCCTGTCGCCAGGCGCTGACCGGCAGCTACGCCGATCTGATTATTCTCTGCGCCGGTACCTGCGAATATCTGGATGGAGGCGTGGTGGATGCGGCGCTGGTGGAGCGGGTTATGGCGACAAATTTCCTCGGCCCGGTGAACTGTCTTGACGCGCTGCAGCCCCAGCTGACGGCTGGCAACCGCGTGGTGCTGGTGAGTTCCATGGCCCACTGGCTGCCTTTCCCACGGGCAGAGGCCTACGGCGCGTCCAAAGCGGCCCTGAGCTGGTTTGCCGAGAGTTTGCGCCTGGACTGGGAGCCAAAAGGAATTGCCGTCACGGTGGTCTCGCCGGGCTTTGTTGATACGCCGCTGACGCGCAAAAACGACTTTGCCATGCCGGGCAGGGTGAGCGTCGACGAGGCGGTCAAGGCGATCCGTACCGGGCTGGCGGCAGGGAAAATGCATATCGCGTTTCCTGACGGGTTCGGCTTTATTTTGCGGTTGCTCTCCGGGCTGCCTGCGTTTCTTCAGCGCGCGCTGCTGCGCAGGATGGTGCGTTCATGAACATTGCGATTATCGGCAGCGGCATCGCCGGGCTGACCTGCGCCTGGCGCCTGGCTGGGCACCATCAGGTGACCCTGTTTGAAGCGGGCGCCACGCCCGGCGGCCATACCGCAACGGTTGACGTCTCAACGCCACAGGGTACCTACGCGATCGATACCGGGTTTATCGTTTACAACGATCGCACCTATCCGCGCTTTATGGGCCTGCTCAGCGAGCTGGGCATCAGCGGGCAAAAAACGCAGATGAGCTTTTCGGTGCACAACCCGGCGACGGGGCTGGAGTACAACGGACACACCCTGACGTCGCTGTTTGCCCAGCGCCGAAACCTTGTGAATCCGGCATTCTGGCGGCTGCTCGGGGAGATCGTCCGCTTCAATCGTCTGGCGAAACAGGCGCTGGACGGGGAGGTGGACCCGAACGCCACGCTGCAAACGTTTCTGGAACAGCACGGCTTCACGCCGTTTTTTGCGCGCCACTACATTCTGCCGATGGGGGCCGCCATCTGGTCCTCGTCGCTGCAGGAGATGAAGCGTTTCCCGCTGCCGCTTTTCTTACGTTTCTTCCAGAACCACGGGCTGCTGGATATCACCCAGCGCCCGCAGTGGTACGTGGTGCCGGGCGGCTCGCGGGAGTATATCCGCGCCATGCTCGACAAGCTGGGCGACCGTCTGAATCTGCATCTCAATTCTCCGGTGCAGCGGGTGAGCCGCCACGAGCACGGGGTTACGCTTCAGCTTGAAAACGGCAGCCATACCTTCGATCGGGTGATTTTTGCCTGCCACTCCGCCAGCGTTCTGGCGATGCTTGATGACCCGACGCCCGCAGAGCGCGAGGTGCTGGGCGATATCGGCTGGCAGCGCAACGAGGTCGTTTTACACAGCGATCCGCGCTGGCTGCCGGAGCGGCGGCGCGCGTGGGCCAGCTGGAACTACCGCCTGAGCGCTCACGAGCAGGCCAGCGCCTGCGTCACCTACAACATGAACATCCTGCAGGGGCTGCCTGCGGGCAGTCCGCTATTCTGCGTTACCCTCAACCCGGACGCGCCGGTGGATGAACGCTTCGTTCTGCAACGCTTTGTCTATGAACATCCGCTGTTTAACCCGCAAAGCTGGCGGGCGCAGGCGCGGCGCGGCGAGATCAACGGTCATAACCGGAGCTGGTACTGCGGTGCCTGGTGGTACAACGGCTTTCATGAAGATGGCGTGCGCAGCGCGCTGGACGTGGTCAATGCGATAGCGGCCGGAGAGGGGAACTGAGATGAACAGCTGCCTCTACCACGGCGTATTACGCCACCGCCGCCTTCAGCCGAAAACCCATGAATTCAGCTACAGCGTCTTTATGGCCTGGCTGGATCTCGATGAACTGCCGCTGCTGCCGTCAGTCGGCGTGCGGCGCAATCGCTTTGCCGGCGCCTCGTTCCACGACGCGGACTATCCGCTCGGCACGCCGCTTAAAGAGAACGTGCTCAGCAGGCTGGAGAGCCTGACCGGGGAACGTCCGGACGGGCGGGTGATGCTCCTGACGCAGCTGCGCTATTTCGGCTTTCATTTCAATCCGGTCAACTTTTACTACTGCTACGACGGGAAGGGAACGCTGCGCTGGGTGCTGGCGGAGGTCCGCAACACGCCGTGGAATGAACGTCATTACTATGCCGTCAACGGACAGGATGCGAAGCCGACGGAAAAAGCGTTTCACGTTTCCCCCTTCAACCCGATGGACATGATCTACCACTGGCGCTTTAACGACCCGGATAACACCCTGCATATGCACATTGAAAATCATCAGGAAGCGAAGGTCTTTGACGCCACGCTGGCGCTGCGCCGGGAGCCTTTGACGCGCCCCGCGCTGCGCTCGCTGTTGCTGCGCATTCCGCTCATGACCCTGAAAACCGTTTTTGCCATTTACTGGCAGGCGCTGCGCCTGTGGCTCAAGCGCGTGCCGCTGTATAACCATCCCGTCAGCAGGAGTGAACGCTCATGACCGATCCCGTCTTTGCGTTAGAACCCGATATTCCGCGCAACGTCCGCATCGCACGATGGCTGCTGTTTCGTCTGTTAAGCGGTATCCGCGGCGGCTCGCTCACGCTGCGTGAAGGGGCGCAGACCTTCCATTTTGGCGAGACATCCTTCGCGCTGCACGCCGACGTGCAGATCCTCACGCCCGGCGTCTACTGGCGCGTGTTAACAGGCGGGAGCCTTGCTGCAGCAGAAGCCTGGATGGACGGCGAATGGGAAACTGCGCACCTTACGCCGCTTCTGGAGCTGCTCGCGCTCAACGGCGAGGTGCTTGGCCGTCTGGAAAACGGGTTCCGTCTGCTCGGCAGGCCGCTGGAGCGGATACGCCACTGGACGCGGCGTAACTCCCGCATGCAGGCGCGCGAAAATATTGCCGCCCATTACGATCTGGGCAATACCTTTTACGCCCATTTTCTGGATCAAGAGCTGCTCTATTCCAGCGCGCTATTTACCGCTGACGAGCAGGATCTGACGGCGGCTCAGCGGGCCAAAATGGCGCGCCTGTGTGACCAGCTGGCGCTAAGCCCGGGTGACCACCTGCTGGAAATTGGCACCGGCTGGGGCGCGATGGCGGAATACGCGGCGCGTCATTACGGCTGTCGGGTGACGACCACCACGCTGTCGCAGGAGCAATATAGCTGGGCGACAGAGCGGATCGCCCGCGCGGGGTTGCAGGATCGCGTTGAGGTACTGCTCTGCGACTATCGCGACCTCACCGGACAGTACGACAAGCTGGTCTCAATTGAGATGATTGAAGCCGTCGGGCAACGCTATCTGCCCACGTTTTTCCGCACCTGCCAGGCGCGGCTGCGCCCCGGAGGACGGATGGCGATTCAGGCCATTACCATTCAGGACCAGCGCTATCGCGACTACAGCAAAAGCGTCGATTTTATCCAGCGCTACATTTTTCCCGGCGGCTTCCTGCCGAGCATCACCGCGATGAACGAGCTGATGACGCGCCACACCGATTTCGTGGTGCGCAATCTTTTCGACATGGGCCCCGACTACGCCCGCACGCTGGCCCACTGGCGGCAGCGGTTTGTCCATGCCTGGCAGGAGATCGAAAAGCTCGGCTTCGATGAACGGTTCCGCCGCATGTGGCTGTACTACTTTGGCTACTGCGAAGCCGGGTTTAACGCTCGCACCATCAGTGTGGTGCAGCTGACCGCCGAGCGCGTATGAGACGTTACCTTCAGGTCTTCCTGCTCGCCGTCGCGTTCGATCTCTACTGGGCGCTGGTGGTGCTCTTTCGCGAACAGGGCCTGATTATCTGGCTTGCGCTGGCGATCCTGGCGTGCCTGCTCTTGCCGCCTGCTTACCGTTTTTACGCCATTGGGCTGGCCGCGGCGGGCAGTTTGCTGGATGCACTCTGGGCCCTGACCGGGCTGATTGCCTTTACGGGCGAGTCCCTGATGCCGTTATGGATGGTGGCACTATGGCTGATGTTCGCCACGGTCTGGACGCAGCTGACGCGCACCACCACGCTACCCGGCTGGCTGCTGACCCTGCTGGCCGCCGTGGGCGGGCCGGTGGCCTACCTGTTCGGCGAGCGGCTGGGGGGCATCACGTTTCTGGAGCCGACCTTTATCGTCGTGAGCTGGATGGCGCCGGGCTGGCTGGTACTGATGCTGTTTTTCCACCTGCTGATGGGGAGACAAAAATGAGATCTGTGGTTTTGCTGCTTTGGCTGACGCTGATTGTTCCTGTCGCCCAGGCCGCCGACTGGCTTGCCTGGCGGAAGGTGGGTGACGCCACGCTCACCTGGGGACCTTTCACCGTCTACACCTCCCAGCTGCGCACCCCGGACGGCCGTTACAGCCGGGACCAGGATCAGGCGCTCATTATTACCTATGCGCGCGACATCGATCGCGATGAACTGGTTGAGGCGACCCGCGACCAGTGGCAGGCGCAGGGGATACTGGCCCAGGAACCGCAAAGCGAAGCCTGGCTGCGGATGCTCCAGTCCCTTTGGCCGGATGTCCGCCCGGGCTCACAGCTGGCGTTTGTTCTCAACGAAAAGCAGGGGCAGTTCTGGTATCGCGCGTCAGCGGCGCAAACATCCTTTATTCCACTCGGACCGCGCCAGTCGGAAGCGTTCAGCACCCGTTTTCTGGCCATCTGGCTCGATCCCCGCACGCAATATCCTGAGCTGCGTCAGCAGTTAATCGGAGGCCAAAAATGAAACGTATCCTGATGATGGCGCTGGCATTCACAATGCTGCTGGCGGGCTGTAGCACTGAGGTGGCCGAGTATCGCCAGCAGCAGCCGCGGCTTGATATCTTTCACTACTTCCAGGGCAAAACCGAAGCGTGGGGGATGGTGCAGGATCGCAGCGGCAAGCAGATCCGCCGTTTCCACGTTGAGATTGCCGGAGACGTTATCGGCGATACGCTGACGCTCAACGAGCACTTCGTCTACGACGATGGCGAGAAGCAGCAGCGGGTCTGGCACATCCGGCGCGTGGGGAACGACCGCTACGAGGGAACGGCAGGGGATATTGAAGGGGTTGCCACGGGGCAGGCTGCAGGCAACGCCTTTAACTGGCATTACAGCATGAACGTGAAGGCCAACGGCAGCACCTGGCTACTGAACTTCGACGACTGGATGTATTTGCAGGATGAGACGCATCTGTTTAACAAAACCGAGATGAAGAAGCTGGGCGTCACCGTCGCCACGGTGACGCTTTTCTTTACAAAGTCGCAGGGAACGTAAAGTGACCGGAATGACCATCACTGCGGTATGTTCCCCTCACCCTAACCCTCTCCCCGAAGGGGCGAGGGGATGTCCGTGCTCGCTGAGCGGGCTTTACTGCCCGAGTAAATGAAAACAAGCGCAATCCCCAGGCAGACAATTGCCCCCAGACGGCTCGGTGAAAACGGAATGGCGGGATTGCCCAGCCAGCCAAAGTTATCAATCAACATACTCATGGCGAGCTGGCCGAATATCACCGCCACCGTGGCGACGGCGGTGCCGATGCGCTGCACCGCCACGACCATGATCACAATGTAAGGCACGCCGAACATCGCCCCGAGGAGCTGCCATTTCGGCACGTCCAGCAGCGTGACCGCCTGCTTCGGTTCAAAGAAGAAAATGAGCAGGGCGGTTACCAGCGCGCCGACGGAAAACGTCAGAAACGCGCTTTTAAATACCCCGACATTGCTGCCGAGCTGCCCGTTAATCGCGGCCTGAATGCTCAGCGTTGCGCCGCCGCAGACGGCCAGAAGAATCATTATCAGCGTCATATCATCACCCCTGCGCGACCAGAACCAGTGCCGCAATAATAAAAACCAGCGCCACGATACGTTTTGCGTTTATCTTCCTGTGCGGCGTACCCAGCAGGCCAAAGTGGTCAATGATCAGGCTTTTAAAAACCTGACCAGCCAGAATGCCAATCATCGTCAGAGCGATGCCGATGGTCGGCGTGGCGATCGTCAGAATGACCACGTAAACAGGGCCAAGCACGCCGCCGAGCAGCTGCCAGCCGGGCTGGGCGAAAAACGACGGGCTGTTACGCGGGCTGAAAAACAGCATCAGCAGAAACGTCAGCGCGGCGCCGACGCCAAAAATGCTGAACGTCGCCCATAAATCGCCCACTTCTCCCCCTAATGGCCCCAGTAGCCCCGCCTCGACGGAGAGGCCCATCCCGCCGGCAATCACCAGTAAAATCAAAACAAACTGCATTACGCTTCCTCCGTTTTCAGGAGAAGAAGATTACGTCGGTAGACCCGTGAGAAAAATGCCATAATGCAGGAAACACCTTTGCAGGAAATGCATTAATGTCAGATGCCGGAAGCATGAACCTTCGCTCACTGCTGCTGTTTATTGCCGTCTATGAAACGCAGAACTTTTCCGTCGTCGCGCGACGAGAGGGAATATCCGCCTCGCAGGTGTCGCGCATTGTTCATCAGCTTGAGGACGCGCTCGGCCAGCAGCTGTTCTATCGCAATACCCGTGCGGTGATCCCCACGGAAAGCGGGCATTTGTTTATCCGCTATGCCCGGGCGATGGTCGATAACTTCGAAGAGGCGCGTCGTGAGCTGGATGAACGTTCGACCGAACCCTCCGGCACGGTCCGCATAAATGGGCCGGTATTTTTTGGACAAAGACACGTTGCGCCCGGACTGGCAGGTCTGGCCGAGCGTTATCCACGGTTAACCATAGAGCTGACGCTGACCGATGACTTTATCGACCCGCACCGGGATGCCGCCGATCTCATCTTCCGCATCGGCACGCTGACGGATTCGACGTTCCACGCCCGTGTTTTTGGGCAGCAGCGCTACCACCTCGCCGCGTCGCCCGCGTATCTGCGTCAACACGGCGTCCCGACCGATCCGGCCGAGCTGAGCCAGCACAAATGTCTGGTCTATCGCGGTTCGTCCGGGCCTAACCGCTGGCTCGTACGTCGCAAAGGGGAGAATTGGGTGCATTATCCCGTCGCGCCGCTAATGACGTCCAATAATGCGGAGTCGCTGCTCATTGCCGCGCTGGGTGGGATGGGGATCGTCCTGTTTCCGGACTGGCTGATTGGCGACAGGTTGAAGCGGGGGGAGCTGGTCGCCCTTTTGCCGGAAATGGCGTGCGCCATCAACACGGAGCAACTCAATATTGCGGCGATCTATCCTAACGCACGTCATCCGCCCCTGAACGTCAGGGCGGTGATTGATTATTACGTGGCGTTTTTCGGTACGCCGCTCTACTGGCAAACGTAAGGGATTACGCGCCGAGCTCCTTGCGGATAATCTCTGCGCCGGCGCTGAGCGCTTTCAGCTTGCCGTTAGCCACCTGCCGTGAAAGCGGGGCCATGCCGCAGTTGGTTGACGGGTAAAGCTTGTCGGCATCGACGAACTGCAGCGCTTTACGCAGCGTATCGGCGACTTCCTCCGGCGTTTCAACGGCGTTGGTTGCCACATCAATCGCGCCGACCATCACCTTTTTACCGCGGATCAGCTCCAGCAGATCCATCGGCACGCGGGAGTTGTGGCACTCCAGGGAGATAATGTCGATATTAGAGGTCTGCAGCTTAGGGAAGGCCTCTTCGTACTGGCGCCACTCTGAGCCGAGCGTCTTTTTCCAGTCGGTATTGGCTTTGATGCCGTAGCCGTAGCAGATGTGTACCGCGGTTTCGCACTTCAGCCCTTCAATGGCGCGCTCCAGCGCGGCGATACCCCAGTCGTTCACCTCGTCAAAAAAGACGTTAAATGCCGGTTCATCAAACTGGATAATATCCACGCCCGCGGCCTCTAACTCACGCGCTTCCTGATTGAGGATTTTGGCGAATTCCCAGGCCAGCTTTTCGCGGCTTTTATAGTGCGCGTCGTAAAGGGTGTCGATCATGGTCATCGGCCCGGGCAGGGCCCATTTGATCGGCTTGTCCGTGAGCTGACGCAGGTACTTCGCATCGTCCACGAATACCGGCTTCTGACGCGCAACGGCTGAAACCACGGTCGGCACGCTGGCGTCGTAGCGGTTACGAATGCGCACCGTCTGGCGATTTTCAAAATCCACGCCGCTCAGGTGTTCAATAAAGGTGGTGACGAAGTGCTGGCGGGTCTGTTCTCCGTCGCTGACGATATCGATACCCGCGCGGATCTGCTCATCCAGAGACAGGCGCAGCGCGTCCTGTTTACCCGCCAGGAGTTCCTGATCCTGTAATTTCCAGGGTGACCACAGCGTTTCAGGTTGTGCAAGCCAGGTCGGCTTAGGCAGGCTGCCAGCCGTAGAAGTCGGGAGCAATGTTTTCATAATAAAAGACCTTTTTTGATGAATTAAAGCGTGTAGTTATCAGACCACTGCTCAAGAATGTGTTGGTAAGGCTTAATAAAGTACGCTTCGGTAAAGCGACCCTGTTCAATCGCCAGTCGGCTACGCTCTTCCCGGTCATAAACAATTTTGGTTAAGGAGTGATCCTGCTGGTTCAGATCCGGTCGGTAGCACAGTCCCGCCGCCGAGTTTGCGTTATAAATTTCCGGGCGATAGATTTTCTGGAACGTCTCCATCGTGCTGATGGTGGCAATCAGCTCCAGATCGGTGTAGTCACTCAGCAAATCCCCTGTAAAAAAGAACGCGAAAGGCGCCACGCTGTTTTCCGGCATGAAATAGCGAACCTGCAGCCCCATCTTCGCGAAGTACTGTTCCGTCAGCGACTCGCCATCCGGCTGATACTCAACGCCCAGCACAGGGTGCTGGTTACCGTTGCGGCGATAGGTGTCTTTGCTGGAGACGCTCAGGCAGATCACCGGACCCTTGCTGAAGTTCTCTTTGTATTCCGGCGAATTGACAAAGTGGCGGAAAATATTGCCGTGCAGTTCGCCAAACTTTTCCGGAATGCTGAAGTGCTGCTGGTTCTTGTTGTGTTCCAGCAGGCGCACGCTGAAATCATAATCCCGCACGTAAGAAGAGAAGTTATTCCCGACGATGCCAGGGATACGCAGGTTATTTTTTTTGTCGACAATCGTGGTTTGCAATATCTCAATGGCCGGGAACGGTTTTTCCGCGCCAATGTTCAAGTCGACAGAGATGATTTCCAGCTCAACCGCGTAGCGATCGGCGTTTGGGTTATCCCAGCGCGCCAGGGCGTTAAAGCGGTTGTTGATCATCACCAGCGTATTGCGCAGGTTTTCCTGACGTTTTTCCCCGCGCGCCAGGTTCGCAAAGTTGGTGGTCGTACGCGTATTTTCTGACGGGTTGTAATTCTCATCGAAGCAACTGCGCTTAAGGGTATATGTGAAAGCTTTGCTCATTGTGGTTATGCATCCTAAGTTCATGTTGCTAAGAAGTTACCGATGCATAATTTATGCCTGAGCCCGCGGCGCAGGGGAAGTGACTTAATTTCAATGCAACATGAGCGAAGTTCATGAACAGTGTTGCGCGCACATGCTGGGATAGGAAGAGTAAGGGGCATCGCGCCCCTTAGCGTTATGCTGTAGGACGTTCGTTCCAGGCGTCACTGTGCATCATGTTGCCGTCGACAATGCGCCAGGTGATTTTTTCGTACTGGAGACTTACGCTTTCAACATGGTTCATTTTATTGTTGGCAGCGATCTTCACGTTCGGCACGCTGCAGTTAACACCCGTAACCTTTACGTTCTCCATCAAGACGGTGTAATAACAGACTTCCTGTCCGGCATCATTGATATGATAGAACTTGATTTCAGCGCTTTTAAGCGCCTGACCGGTAGAGGCTGCTTTATAGAGATACGGCGTGGAGCTATCAACTTCCTTTTCAATCCGCATGGATGAGTGTTGACGCGTGCCGGTGATCTTGCCGTTAGCGCTGTCTACCGGTAGGTTAAGGCCATGACTCAGCCCTATGATTTCAATGCTACCTTCACGGTCCTGAACATCAACGGAACCTTTAATATCTGCTCCACCATCGTCTTTTAGCCACATGTAGGGAGGAATTGGCATTCTTTATTTCCTTATTTTCTTGAGTAGCAGTGTTGTTAAGCGATAAATAACCGTGGCGAGGGTCAGTACGATTAAAATATCGATATTGGTATATGTGTCATATATTGTTTCAGCATTCACGTCGCCATAAATAAAATCACATATAGATGAGGCCACATCATGATCAAGATAGCGTTCAGCGGGTCCCAATATGCGGCCTACTATAATGCTGATGCATAGAAACCAAACCGTTTTGAATAGCCTGATGCCCCATTTACGGACAAGTGTTGGTGTAGCCACTTTCAATCACCTCAACCCAGCCGCGTGCCATCAGTGAACGCATACAGGGAACCTGAATAAGTTCCGTACTCATCAGAGCATTGCGGATCAATGCGTAATCAGAATCATGGGCAATCGTGATACATCCCTCAGATAGCGTACCCGGATGCAGCCGAAACAAACCCCGATAGACGTTATCAATCCAGGTGCCATCATCGATACCCCAGTCATCCTTGTATAAAGCAAACCACTCATCGCGGCCAAATTCTGCCCCGGATCTAACCTTGTTCCACCGATCCTGAACCTTCGCTTTTAAACCTGAAAAGAAACCTCCAGTCCCTCTGTCAACAATCCAGTATTTCCCAGGGGGAATTGGACCTGAGCCTTTAACAGCACCACATAATCCATTGTTTCTGTAAATTCCCTGCCCGGAATGGGCCATAAACACACCAACGCCGTGCAGGTTAAAAGGCGCATAGTCAGCATCGTTAAGCAGCATTGTTCCTTTTAAGGCCATATTTTCTCCTTACTCTTTTAATAAGAGAAAAGCAGCCTACGCCTGAAGCCGGTACAGATATTCAACTCACATCATATTTATGAGTTGCTGATTTTTTTTAAGAAAATGACCTGACAATTTTTAATCACTCTTGCGGCTGTAACGTTAGTAAACGCTGAATAAATAATAAACAAAGCTCAGGCGACAAAGCGCCATGCCTACTTCTCTGGCACACGCTCCGCAATTCCCGCTATAATCCCCAAAATTTCCAACCGGTTTAGAAACGATCATGACAAAACTCACCTTACAAGAGCAGATGCTGAAAGCGGGCCTGGTCAGCAGCAAAAAAGCGGCAAAAGTGCAGCGCACGGCAAAGAAATCACGCGTTCAGGCGCGTGAGGCCCGGGAAGCGGTAGAAGAGAACAAGAAAGCGCAGATCGAGCGCGACAAGCTGCTGAGCGAACAGCAGAAGCAGGCCGTGCTGGCGAAAGAGTTTAAGGCACAGGTGAAGCAGCTGATTGAGATGAACCGCATCACCGTGGCGAAAGGTAACATCACCTTTAACTTCACCGACGGCAATCTGATCAAAAAAATCGAGGTCGACAAGCAAACCCAGGCTCAGCTGATTAACGGCCGTCTGGCGATTGCCCGTCTGGTCATCAACGCCAGCGGCGACTGTGAATACGCGATTATTCCGGCGGTGGTGGCCGATAAAATTGCCCAGCGCGATGCCGACAGCATCGTGTTAAACAGCGCGCTAAGTCAGGAAGAGCAGGACGAAGACGATCCGTACGCGGACTTCAAAATCCCTGACGATTTGATGTGGTAAACCGCCTTCAGAACGGGGCGGCGTGACGGGCGTTAACCGGCTCTCCGCTCACGGGATGAATAAAATTCAGTTCGCTTGCATGCAGCATCAGCCGGGGCGTTTTCTCAGCCCCCGGCGCTTCAAGACCGCCATACAGATCGCAGCCCAGAATCGGGTGCCCCAGCTGCTGACAGTGAATACGCAGCTGATGGGTTCGCCCGGTCTCCGGCGTAAGTATCACCCGCGTTAACGGCAGTCCCGTACCCTGATAAAACCGTTCCACCACCCGATAGCGGGAGCGGGCGGGTTTTCCGTTGATGGCGCAAATCGACATCAGCGGGAACAGCGCCGGGTCTTTGGCAATTGGCGCGTCTATTATTCCCTCGTCGTTTTCCACATGGCCGCAAAGCAGGGCGCTGTAGACCTTCTCCACGCTGCGCTGGCTGAACTGCTGGCACAGCGCCGCGTTGATGGCCTTATTGCGCGCAACCACCATCAGCCCGGACGTGCCGAAATCCAGACGGTGTACCAGCGTGCAGCCGGGGAACGTCTGGACCAGACGATAATGGACAGAATCAAGGTTTTGCGGGTTTTTGCCCGAGAGGCTGAGCAGACCGGAAGGCTTATCGATCAGCAGCAGATGTTCATCCTGCCAGAGGATCTGAATGTCGTCGTGACACGGTGGGGCTATAAAAGAATCAATAATCGCAGACATCAGGCCGCCCGGCTGGAGAGTGGGAGCGGATGATAACGAAATGCGGGGGAAAAGAAAAACCCTCCCACCAGGCGGTGAGAGGGCAAAATCTTAGGCTGCTACCAGGCTGTCGATGGCGGCTTTCGCATCGGTCTGCGCTTTGGTCGCCACTTCCGGACCGTAAGCGATACCTTCAGCGAACACGAAGTTCACGTCGGTGATGCCGATGAAGCCCAGGAACAGGCTCAGGTACGGTGCAACCAGGTCGGTTGGGGTGTCTTTATGGATACCGCCACGGCTGGTCAGTACGATCGCACGTTTACCTTTCACCAGACCTTCAGGGCCGTTCTCGGTGTAACGGAAGGTTACGCCAGCGCGCGCCACCAGGTCGAAGTAGTTCTTCAGCTGGGTAGGGATGTTGAAGTTGTACATTGGGGCGTTGATGACGATAACGTCGTGCGCCTGCAGCTCGGCAATCAGCTCGTCGGACAGGGCCAGGGCTTCCTGCTGACGTGGAGACAGCGGTGCATCGCTTGGGCGCAGCGCGCCAACCAGCTCGCCGTCCAGCACAGGAATTGGGTTTGCAGCCAGGTCACGCACGGTGATTTCGTCAGCGGAATGCTGTTCACGCCACTGTTCAACGAAGTAATCAGACAGCTGACCAGACTGAGAGTACCCTGCCAGAATACTGGATTTCAAAACTAATACTTTGCTCATGGGTGATTCCTGTTGTTGCATTTGATTGAAGGGGGTTGCCCCGTTGCTTGTTGACACTCTATTCACAATCCTGCCACAGAGATAGCGCAATATATCGAAGCCTATGTTCGAATTTTTTGAATAAGGCGCGAAAGGCGTCGATGTGGTACTCTATAGCAATCATTAAAAAGAGAGTTTATCAGGGCGTGTACTGCCCTTTAACGCTATGACAGAACAACAAAAATTAACCTTCCCGATGCTCCTGCAACAGCTTGATTCTCTGATGCTGCGCGATAAACAGCGCTTTGCCCGCCGTCTGCACGGCGTGAAGAAGGTTAAAAATCCTGATGCACAACAGGCCATTTACCAGGAGATGGCGAAAGAGATTGAACAGGCGGCAGGGAAAGTTGTGCTGCGCGAAGCCGCACGTCCGGCAATTACCTACCCGGAAAACCTGCCCGTCAGCCAGAAAAAACAGGACATCCTTGAGGCCGTCCGCGACCACCAGGTGGTGATTGTTGCGGGGGAAACCGGCTCGGGGAAAACCACCCAGCTGCCGAAAATCTGTATGGAGCTGGGACGCGGGCTAAAAGGGCTGATAGGCCACACCCAGCCGCGTCGACTGGCGGCACGCACCGTGGCGAACCGTATTGCCGAAGAGCTGCAGACGGAGCCGGGCGGCTGCATCGGTTACAAGGTGCGATTCAGCGACCACGTTAGCGATAACACCATGGTCAAGCTGATGACCGACGGTATTCTGCTGGCGGAAATCCAGCAGGATCGCCTGCTGATGCAGTACGACACCATTATCATTGACGAAGCGCACGAGCGCAGCCTGAACATCGACTTCCTGCTCGGCTACCTGAAAGAGCTGCTGCCGCGTCGCCCGGATCTGAAAATCATCATCACCTCCGCGACCATCGACCCTGAGCGCTTCTCAAAGCATTTCAACAATGCGCCGATTATCGAGGTGTCAGGACGCACGTATCCGGTGGAAGTGCGCTATCGCCCGATTGTGGAAGAGGCGGACGATACCGAGCGCGACCAGCTGCAGGCTATCTTCGACGCCGTTGACGAGCTGGGCAACGAAAGCGCGGGCGACATCCTGATCTTCATGAGCGGCGAGCGCGAAATCCGCGATACCGCCGATGCGCTCAGCAAGCGCGACCTGCGCCACACGGAGATCCTGCCGCTTTACGCGCGCCTGTCAAACAGCGAGCAGAACCGCGTGTTCCAGCCGCACGGCGGGCGACGCATCGTTCTGGCGACCAACGTGGCGGAAACCTCGCTGACCGTGCCGGGGATTAAATACGTTATCGACCCGGGCACGGCGCGCATCAGCCGCTACAGCTACCGCACGAAGGTTCAGCGGCTGCCGATTGAGCCGGTCTCCCAGGCGTCCGCGAACCAGCGTAAGGGCCGCTGCGGCCGCGTGTCGGAAGGGATCTGTATTCGTCTCTATTCGGAAGATGATTTCCTGTCGCGTCCGGAGTTTACCGACCCGGAAATTCTCCGCACCAACCTGGCGTCCGTTATCCTGCAGATGACCGCGCTGGGGCTGGGCGACATCGCGGCGTTCCCGTTCGTCGAAGCGCCGGATAAACGCAACATTCAGGACGGCGTGCGTCTGCTGGAAGAGCTCGGCGCCATTACCACCGACGAGCAGGCGACGGTCTACAAGCTAACGCCGCTGGGCCGCCAGCTCAGCCAGCTGCCGGTGGATCCGCGCCTGGCCCGTATGGTGCTGGAAGCGCAAAAGCACGGCTGCGTGCGCGAGGCGATGATCATTACCTCGGCGCTCTCCATTCAGGATCCGCGCGAGCGTCCGATGGACAAGCAGCAGGCGTCTGACGAAAAGCACCGTCGCTTCCACGACAAAGAGTCCGACTTCCTCGCCTTCGTGAACCTGTGGAACTATCTCGGCGAGCAGCAGAAAGCGCTCTCCTCGAACCAGTTCCGCCGCCAGTGCCGCGTGGATTTCCTCAACTACCTGCGCGTGCGCGAGTGGCAGGATATCTACACCCAGCTGCGCCAGGTGGTGAAAGAGCTGGGCATTCCGGTCAACAGCGAGCCTGCGGAGTACCGCGAGATTCATATCGCGCTGCTGACCGGCCTGCTGTCCCACATTGGGATGAAGGACGCCGAAAAGCAGGAATATACCGGCGCGCGCAACGCCCGTTTCTCCATCTTCCCCGGTTCCGGCCTGTTCAAGAAGCCGCCGAAATGGACCATGGTCGCCGAGCTGGTGGAAACCAGCCGCCTGTGGGGGCGCATTGCCGCGCGTATCGATCCGGAATGGGTGGAGCCGGTGGCGCAGCACCTGCTGAAACGCTCGTACAGCGAACCGCACTGGGAGCGCGCGCAGGGCGCGGTGATGGCGACCGAGAAGGTGACCGTTTACGGCCTGCCGGTGGTCGCCGCGCGTAAGGTCAACTACAGCCAGATTGACCCGGCGCTCAGCCGCGAGCTGTTTATCCGTCACGCGCTGGTGGAGGGTGACTGGCAGACGCGCCACGCCTTCTTCCGCGAAAACCTGAAGCTGCGCGCGGAAGTGGAGGAGCTTGAGCACAAGTCCCGCCGCCGCGACATTCTGGTGGACGACGAGGCGCTGTTTGAGTTTTACGACCAGCGCATCAGCCACGATGTTATCTCCGCCCGCCACTTCGACAGCTGGTGGAAGAAGGCCAGCAAAGAGACGCCGGACCTGCTCAACTTTGAAAAGAGCATGCTGATTAAAGAGGGGGCGGAGTCGGTCAGCAAGCTCGACTACCCGAACTTCTGGCATCAGGGCAACCTCAAGCTGCGTCTGACGTATCAGTTTGAACCGGGTGCCGACGCGGACGGCGTGACCGTTCATATTCCGCTGCCGCTGCTAAACCAGGTCGATGAGGGCGGTTTTGAATGGCAAATTCCCGGCCTGCGCCGCGAGCTGGTGATTGCGCTGATCAAATCCCTGCCGAAACCGGTGCGCCGCAACTTTGTGCCTGCGCCAAACTATGCGGAAGCGTTTTTAGGCCGCGTCACGCCGCTGGAGCTGCCGCTGCTGGACGCGCTCGAGCGCGAGTTCCGACGCATGACCGGCACCACCATCGACCGCGAAGACTGGAACTGGGATCAGGTGCCCGATCACCTGAAAATCAGCTTCCGCGTGGTGGATGATAAAAACAAAAAGCTGCTGGAAGGACGTTCGCTGAGCGAGCTGAAAGAGTCGCTGAAAGGGAAAGTTCAGGAGACGCTTTCTGCGGTGGCGGACGACGGTATCGAGCAGAGCGGGCTGCACATCTGGAGCTTTGGTCAGCTTCCGGAAAGCTACGAACAGAAGCGCGGTAACTATAAGGTCAAAGCCTGGCCGGCGCTGGTGGACGAGCGCGACAGCGTGGCGATCAAGCTGTTTGATAATCCGCAGGAACAGCAGCAGATGATGTGGCGCGGGCTGCGTCGCCTGCTGCTGCTCAACATCCCGTCGCCGATCAAGTATCTGCACGAGAAGCTGCCGAACAAGGCTAAGCTCGGGCTGTACTTTAACCCGTACGGCAAGGTGCTGGATCTGATTGACGACTGCATCTCCTGCGGCGTGGACAAGCTGATCCACGAGGCGGGCGGTCCGGTCTGGACGGAAGAGGGCTTTGCTCAGCTTCATGAAAAGGTGCGCGCAGAGCTGAACGACACCGTGGTGGAGATAGCCAAACAGGTCGAGCAGATCCTCACCGCCGTGTTCAATATCAACAAGCGCCTGAAGGGGCGCGTGGATATGACCATGGCGCTGGGGCTGTCGGACGTGAAGGCGCAGATGGCGGGGCTGGTCTATCGCGGCTTCGTCACCGGCAACGGCTTTAAGCGTCTGGGCGATATGCTGCGCTATCTGCAGGCGATTGAAAAACGTCTGGAAAAAATGGCTATCGACCCGCACCGCGATCGCGCGCAGATGCTGAAAGTGGAGAGCGTGCAGCAGGCGTGGCAGCAGTGGCTAAACAAGCTGCCGCCGGCGCGCCGCGACGATGAAGACGTGCAGGCGATCCGCTGGATGATCGAGGAGCTGCGCGTCAGCTTCTTTGCCCAGCAGCTCGGTACGCCGTATCCGATTTCGGATAAACGTATTCTGCAGGCGATGGAGCAGATTTCCGCTTAAAATCCTTGCCCGGTTTTCTCCCTCTCCCTGTGGGAGAGGGTCGGGGTGAGGGCATCAGGCCGCACAATTTTCACCCGTTCACGATTGCCAGCGTAAACCCATCCCATCCCTTAACCCCCACCGTTTGCAGCGCGGTGGCGGTCAGGCGCGGGTTATCCCCAATCATTTCGATAAAACGCCGCACCCCCAGCACGCGCGCGTCGTCGCTTTGCCCGTTAATCACTTCGCCGTCGCGCACCACGTTATCGCCAATGATTATCGTGCCGGGACGTGAATAGTGCAGCGCCCACTCCAGATAGCCGGGATTGTTTGGCTTATCGGCATCAATAAAGATCAGGTCGAACGGCGGAACGTCACCGAAATTCTCCAGTGAGCTCAGCGCCGGGCCTTCAATCAGTTCAATGCGATCGTTCAGCCCCGCGAGGTGAATATTCTGGCGGGCCACATCGGCATGCGTCGGGTCAGCCTCGAGCGTAATCAGCTTTCCGTCCGGCGGCAGGGCGCGCGCCATCCAGATTGAGCTATAGGCGCCCAGCGTACCAATCTCAAGGATGCGTCTTGCCTGGGTCATGCGCACGAACAGCGCCAGCAGTTGCCCCTGATTGGCCGCAACGTCGTGTTCGGGTAGCCCGGCGCGTTTGTTGTTTTCCAGTACCTGACTCAGCACGTCATCGTCAGGGATCAGCGAAGAAATCATGTAATTATCTACTGCAGACCATTGTTGATGCATAGATTGACTCCCTGGATTTTTCTCCCTCTCCCTGTGGGAGAGGGTCGGGGTGAGGGCACCAGCGCGCAAGGCGGTTCACGCGCTCTTCCAGCCGCCGCCCAGCGCCCTGTACAAATCGATTTGCGCCAGCAGCAGGTTATTTTTCACCTGCACCACGCTGGTCTGAACCGAGTACAGCGTGCGCTGCGCGTCCAGCACGTCCAGATAGGAGGAGTAGCCGTTGCGATTGCGGTTCTGCGCAATGCGCAGCGTCTCCTGCGCCACCTCCTGCTGGGCATGCAGCTCCGTCAGCTGTTCCTGATAGCGCGTAATAGCATCGAGGCTGTTGTTCACTTCGGCAAACGCGTTGCGCACGGTTTTTTCATAGGCGTACAGCGCCTGGTTACGCTGGGACTGGGAAATATCCACCTGCGCATTCAGCGCCTGGCGGTTCAGCAGCGGGGCGAGAATACTGCCCCCGACGCTCCAGAGCTGAAGCGGGTTGTCCAGCAGGCCTGAAAGGGTACGATCCTGGACCGATCCGGTCGCGGTCAGGTTGATCGACGGCAGCAGGCTCGCGCGCGACGCGGCAAGCGAGGCGTCGGCCGCAACCAGCTGGCGTTCGGCCTGAACGATATCCGGGCGACGGTTCAGGAGCGTAGAAGGCAGCTGTGACGGCAGGGTCAGCGGCGTTAGCGTCTCAAAGCTTTCGCTGCGCGCTACCGCGCCGGGATTACTTCCCAGCAGCAGGCTCAGGGCGTTCTCCTGCTGTGCAATCTGATGCTGCAGTACGGGAACCTGCGCTCGCGTTGAGCGGAGTTCGGAATCCGACTGCATCAGCTCCAGACGCGAGCTGTAGCCCGTCTCAAACTGACGTTTCGCGAGGTTAAATGCCTCTTCGCGCGATTTCAGCGTGGATTCGGTCACCCGCAGCTGTTCGTCAAGCGAGAGCAGGGTGACATACCCGGACGCAACGGAGGATGCGACGGTCAAATCCGCGGCGGCAGCGGCGGCTTTTTGCGCCGCCAGCGAGGCTTCGGCGGCACCGGCCGTGCTGCGGTTGACGCCCCAGATATCAACGTCATAGCTCGCCGTCAGGCTGCCTCTGTACAGCGTGCCGTAGACCGGCAGCCCGGTCGCGGCGGATTGCGAACGGGCGCGCGTCCCCGTTACGCCCGCGTCAAGTGACGGAAACAGGCTGCCGTCGGCCGCAAAGACCCGCGCCTGATACTCGTTAATCCGTTCGCGGGCGATCAGCACGTCGCTGTTGTTCTTTAGCGCCCGATCCACGTAGCGGTTGAGGTAGTTGTCATGAAAATTGCGCCACCAGAGCTGCTCCGCCGGGCTGGCAGGACCGGCGTCAGCACGCCACTGGGCGGGGATTTGCAGCGTTGGCTGCGCCGGTTTTACGTCGACGGACTGGCATCCGGCCAGCGTCACCGCCAGCACCAGACCGGCTATCGGGCGAAGGGTCATTGTTTGCCCTCCCGCGTATCAATGGTCACCTGCACCGACATGCCCGGACGCAGCAGGGCGGTCTCCTCAGGCTTGCCGAGCACCTCGATGCGCACCGGAATACGCTGGGCGATTTTGACAAAGTTGCCGGTGGCGTTGTCAGGCGTGATGGCGCTGAATTCAACCCCGGTTGCCGGCGAGATGCTCTCCACGCGGCCCTGATAGGCTTTGTCGTTCAGCGCATCGACGGTGAATTTTACCGGCTGGCCGACGCGCAGCTCCGCGAGCTGCGTCTCTTTGATATTGGCGATCACCCAGTGCTGCGGCGGAACCAGCGTGGTGAGGTGGGTCCCGGCGGTCACGTACGCCCCGAGACGCACGGCAATCTGGCCGAGCTGGCCGTCGCGCGGGGCGATGATGCGGGTGTTTTGCAGGTCTATCTGCGCCAGCTCCAGCGCCGCTTTGGCGTTTTCGACATCCGCCTCCAGCGCGCCGCGGTTCACAATTACCGTCTGCAGATCCTGACGCGACATCTCAAGCAAGGCTTTGGCCTGCTCGATGTCGGCGCTGCCCTGGGCCGCGCTGGCCAGCGCCGCGTCGCGCTCGCGAATGGAAAGCGAGCCGTCCGCCGTCAAATCCTTCACCCGCTTTAAATCCGCCTGGGTTTTCAGGCTCTGGGCGCGGGCATTTTTCAGCGCCGCGTCGTTTTTGGCGATCGTCGCTTCGGCGCTTTTACGCTGCTGCAGGTTGTTATTAAGCGCGGCAATTTTCATCGCCAGCTGTGCCTCGGCCTGATGCACGCGCTGACGATAGATACGGTCATCAATCTGCAGCAGCAGGTCGCCTTTTTTAACCTGCACAAAGTCCTGAACCTTCACCTCGGTGATATAGCCATTCACCTGGGGGCTGATAAACGTCGTCTGACCGCGCACGTAGGCGTTGTCGGTAAACTGCGCGTGGCGGGTGAACGGCGGAAGCTGCCACGCATAAAGGATCACCAGCACGCCGACAATACCGATGGCGGCGGCGGTGAAAACGGAAACAATGCGCACATTTTTGCGGGTGTTGGCCTGCTCTTTGGCGGCATCCTGCTGACTCATAAACTCTCCAGAAATATTTCAATTATTTGTTGCCGGTGGCGTTCTTAAGCGCCATACGGGAAGTGATGCGCAGGCGCAGCAAGCGCCATAAAATCCAGACCAGCGTGGCGGCAGCGATGCCCGCCGTCAGCAGATAAGTATCGTTGTAAGCCAGAATATTCGCCTCAAGCGTCGTCACCGTTTGCAGCTGCGTGATCGCCTGCGTTCCCAGCAGCGAACTGTCGCCAATCAGGCTCCGGTACATCTGGGTGTAAAGCTGGATACGCTCGTTGACCAGCGGATTGAGCGTGGTGAGCTGGTCCGCCAGCAGGCTGGAGTGGTACTTCTCGCGCCAGGTCTGGAAGGTTCCGAGGATCGCGGAGCCCAGCAGGCCGCCGAGGTTCTGACTCATGCCGAACATCACCGAGAAGCTGACCAGGTTGCGAGGGTCGGCGATCACCCCGCCAATGGCAGCCAGCATGGCGGGCGCCAGGAAGAAGGCGCTGCCGAAGCCCAGCAGAAACTGGCTTAGCATCAGCTGATCCGGCCGGGTCAGGTTGTTGGACTGGCTGTCCAGCAGCGAGGCAACAATCATCAGCGCCAGGGAGGTGATAATCGGCCACGCCAGTTTGGTCGGCTTAATCGTGAGGCAACTGGTGACAATCCCGCAGACGATCCCGGCGAAAATGGACCACGCCAGGTGGGTCATCTGCTCGTTCTGTAACCCCACGTACTGCAGCCAGCCGATGACCCCGGTGTTTTGCTCTGCCAGCACGATACGGATCAGCAGCATGATTAGCCCCAGACGGACGATGCTGCCGCTCGACAGCCAGCGGGTGTTCAGCAGCGGGTTGGCGCGGTTATGTTCAAAGACGATGGCGGCCACAATTAATACAAGCGACAGCGCCAGCGACCAGCCGATCCACGGCGCCTCGAACCACCAGTCAAGGCGGCCCAACGAGAGCACGGCGCAGAGCAGGGCCATTCCGGGGGCCATTAAAAAGAAGGTGATGAAGTCTTTTTTCTCAAAAACCTTGCGCCTGTCGCCCGGGGGCAGTTTTAAGGCTATCACGCAGGCCAGGGAGATCAGCGCCAGCCCGAGCTCGAAGAAATAGAGCCCGCGCCATTCGTCCAGCTGCAGCAGTTCGGTGGAAAACAGGCGGGCCAGAGGAATAGCGAGTGATGACCCGGTAATCCCGATGGTGAGCGCCTTCAGGCGGTGCTTCGCAGGCCAGGCCTGGATCTGGTAGTAAATCCCCAGCGAGCTGAGCGCGGCGGCCACCATCCCGTGCGCGGCGCGCACCATCAGCGCCGAGCTGAGATCGTTAACGAACAGGTGGAAAAAGGTCACCAGCACGTACAGCACCAGAAAACCTTCCGTGAAGGCGCGCAGACCGTACTGCTGGCGGAACTTGACCAGCAGCAGGTTGATAGAGATGTTGGTCATGACGTAGACCGCGGGCAGCCAGGCGATCTCGGTCGACCAGGCCCCAAAGGTCCCCTGCAGGTTTTGCAGGTTGGCGGTCACCACCGCATTTCCCAGCGCCCCCGTCAGGCACACCAGCAGGCCAACGACGCCGTAGGCAATGCGTTTTGGCGTACTGTGCTCGGGTGTGGAAGGCGAACCCAGCAGGGCGGGTTTCTCATGTGGCTGCCACTCGCGAGGAGCATAAGGGTCGCGTTCGGGCAGGCGCATAACGTCGTTTACCTTAGAAATAATTGAATAATTAGCGGGCTAGCGATTCTACGTCTGCCGCAAATGATAATTCAAGTGAATATGATTTACGCATGTTAATCAAATGTAGAAGGGAAGTTTAAGGAAAAAGAGCGGCCCGATGTCGCCGTTGTGTTGAGAACCTGAAGTCGCTACCCTGAAGGGATAGAGAGAAGGAGTTCATCATGGAACAGCCCCATTTTCCCATCCTGCCGGATGCCACGCTGGCGGCCATCAATACTGTCGGTGAATGGCTGGCGCAGGACGACCTGAGCGACAGCCGCCAGCCCCCGGACGTCGATGCGGTGATCCTGGCAGGAAACGCGGTGATCCCGACCATTGAGGCGGCCTGCCGTATTGCCACGCAGAGAGACATCCCGCTCCTGATTAGCGGCGGTATTGGTCATTCAACCGCGTTTTTATATGCCGCTATCGGCAGTCATCCGCGTTATCACACCTTGCCCGTCGAAGGGCGGGCGGAAGCGAGCATTCTTGCCGACATTGCGCGGGAGTTCTGGCAGATCCCCGAGACGCGCCGGTGGATTGAGGATCAATCCACCAACTGCGGTGAGAACGCGCGTTTTAGCTGGAACATGCTGAAACAGCATCAGCGAGCGACCGGGCGGGTGCTGGTGGTGCAGGACCCGACGATGCAGCGCCGTACGATGGCGACGTTTGCCCGCGTTTGTCGGGATGAGCCCGTGTCACCGCAGTGGATAAGCCATCCCGGGTTTACGCCAACGCTGCACAATGGCAAAGAGGGCGTGGAGTTTAGCGCGGGCAATAGCGGACTGTGGCCCGTTGACCGCTACCTGTCACTGGTTCTGGGGGAGCTGCCGCGTTTGTATGATGACGTTAACGGCTATGGTCCGGCCGGGCGGGATTTTATCGCGCACGTTGAATTCCCGGATGCTGTGATTGCCGCATGGGAACAGTTACAGCAGGACCCGGTTCTCGCGGATGCGTTGTCCAGGCGCTCGATTTAAGGGTGTAATCAGAAGCGATAACAACCGCTTCAGAATAACCTTTGGCTTACAGCAATGTCCTGGTCCGGCTGTATATCGCCGGGAGCCCGGGTTGCCAGGGTGGCGGCGATTGAGCCACCCTGGCACGTTCACCGGTTATGTCGTTAAAGAGTAGCAAGGAACATAAAGTGAACGGAATGACCACCACACCCGTATGTTCCCCTCACCCTAACCCTCTCCCACAGGGAGAGGGGATGCTTCACTGCTCATATTAGCCCTGAATAAAGGCATAGAATCACAGCGCCGCAAACTTATCCAGCGTCCGCACCAGCTGCGTCACGAAACCGTACTCGTTGTCATACCAGGCTACCGCTTTCACCAGCTGCAGCTCTCCCGCTTCTGACACCTCCGTCTGCGTGGCGTCAAACACCGAACCATAATGCGAGCCAATCACATCGGACGACACAATCTCTTCGTCGGTATACCCGAACGATTTATTGCCCTGCGTCGCCTTTTTCAGCGCGGCGTTGATCTCCTCAACGGTGACTTTCTTGCCCAGAATCGCGACCAGCTCGGTGACCGAACCCGTTTTTACCGGCACGCGCTGCGCGTGGCCCTTCAGCTTGCCGCTGAGCGCAGGGATCACCAGACCGATGGCCTTTGCCGCACCGGTGGTGTGGGGAATGATATTCTCTGCCGCCGCCCGCGAGGCGCGAAGGTCTTTCCCGCGCGGGCCATCCACCAGCGCCTGCGTACCGGTATAGGCATGGATGGTGGTCATGGTGCCCACTTTTATTTCAAACGCATCGTTCAGGGCTTTTGCCAGCGGGGCGAGGCAGTTGGTGGTGCAGGATGCGACGGAAATAATGGTGTCACTGGCGTCAATGGTGTCGTCATTCACGCTGTAGACGATGGTTTTCATCTCACCCGCAGGCGCAGAGATCAGCACTTTCTTCGCCCCGGCGTCCAGGTGCGCCCGTGATTTCTCTTCAGAGGTATAAAAGCCGGTGCACTCCACGACGATATCCACGCCTGCGGCTTTCCACGGAATGTGCTTCGCCTCTTTTTCGGCGTACACCGCAATGGTTTTTCCGTCCACAATCAGCGCATCCTCGGTGAAATCGACGCTCCACGGGAAGCCACCGTAGTTGGAATCATGCCTGAGCAGGTAGGCCAGCACTTTCGGTGAGGTGAGGTCGTTGATGGCGACGACGGTATTGCTGTCCTGGGTTTCAAGAAGGCGACGCAGTACAAGGCGCCCAATGCGTCCAAAGCCGTTAATGCCAATTTTACTCATGGTGTTCTCCTGTAAACGTGTCGATGCGACAGTTTGAACTCATCCAGGCTTAGACCATCACGGGCAGGGCGGCAATTGAAGATGCTTCATGCGGGAGGAAGTATTTGAAAAACCATACAGAAAAGTTAATGAATTTTTAAGGAAAGGAGATTATGTTGGCGCGATAACTGTTTTTAATCGGGAAATCACATGCGCACTAAATATACAAGCCTGCAAATCGGCATCCACTGGCTGGTGTTTCTGTTAATCATCGTCGCCTACTGCGCCATGGAGTTCAAAGGTTTCTTCCCGCGCACCGCGCGTCCAGCGATCAATATGATCCACGTCTCGTGCGGTATCAGTATCCTGGTGCTGATGGTGACGCGTCTGCTGGTTCGCCTGAAATTCCGCGCGCCACCGATTCAGCCGAAGCCAAAAGCGATGGTGACGGGGATGTCCCACCTTGGGCATCTGGTGGTGTATCTGCTGTTTATTGCGCTGCCGCTGATTGGCATTGTGATGATGTACAACCGGGGCAGCGACTGGTTTGCTTTCGGCCTGGCGATGCCGCATGCGGCGGAGTCCAATTTCGACCTGGTTGATATGTTGAAAGAGTGGCACGAGACGCTGGCGAACCTGGGCTACTTTGTGATTGGCCTGCACGCGGCGGCGGCGCTGATGCATCACTATTTCTGGAAAGATAATACTCTTCTGCGCATGATGCCGAAAAAGCGTTCGTAGTCTTTAACGCTTGCCGGGTAAGCGCAGCGCCACCCGGCTTGTTTTTTTAACCCAGCAGCGCACGCTCTTCGGCAGTTAACGCCAGCGCCTGCGTTGACCCCGTCTCCGACGACTTCACCGCCGCTTCCAGCACGGCCATGACCGCCAGTGCCTCAACAGGGTGGACAGGATTGGTGATTTTCCCGAGCAGCGCATCACGTACGTTGACGTAATACTGGCGCTGATCGCCTTTCGGGGTTGGGATCGTCTGCGGTGCGCCGTCGGCCCCAAAGAACACCATGCTGTCGCCGTCTTCGCCCCAGGTTTCACTGCCGGGGGTCACCCCTGCGAGCAGCTGCGCTTCCTGCTGGTCGATTCTGGCTTTCACCACGCTGCCCTTGTCCCCGTGGACGGTAAAGCGCGCCGTACCGCCAGCAACCAGCATGCTGGCGTGCAGAATGACCTTATGCTCCGGGTAGTTTAAGACCACGTGCGCCCAGTCGTTAATTTCTGCGCCGTCGCGCAGCGTCGCGATATTCCCCTGAACCGACTCCGGCAGTCCAAAGAGCTGTAGCGTCTGGTCAATCAGGTGAGGGCCCAGATCAAACCACAGACCGCTCCCGGGGACGTTCTGCTCGCGCCAGCGCACGCGCACTTCCGGGCGGAAGCGGTCGATGTGCGATTCCAGGTGTTTAACCTTGCCGAGCGTGCCTTGCTCAATAATCTGCTTAATGCCGAGGAAATCGCTGTCCCAGCGGCGGTTGTGGAAGACGGAGAGCAGCAGCTGCTTTTCATCCGCCAGCGCAATGAGGTCGCGGGCTTCCTGCATATCGAGGGTAAAAGGCTTGTCCACGACCACGTGTTTCCCCGAGTTCAGGGCCAGCGTCGCCAGCGGGGCGTGCGTGGCGTTGGGGGAGGCAATCACCACCAGATCGATATCAGGATGCTGAATAGCCTCTTCCGGTGTCGCCACCACCTGTACGTCCGGCAGATCGCGTTTAACCTTCTCTTCATCACGAGAAGAGACCACGGCCAGCTTAATCCCGTCCACCGACTGGATCAGCGGGGCATGGAAGGTTTTACCGACAAATCCATACCCGATCAGCGCAATGTTGATTGTTTGAACTTTACTCATGACCTTCTCCACGTTAATTGGCGCACACCGTAACCTGCAGTGCGCTATGGTCCCCAAGCTCAGGCCAGGGACGATCTAAAAAGAGTTGTTGAATGCTGGATAACCCGGAAACCAGATACGGCTCGCAGCGGTTAATTTTCAGGTGGTCGGCGACAATCCAGTGCGCGTGGCTTGCGTCCAGCATCGCGCGTTTAACCTCGGCATCCGCTTCTTTACCGGCGCTCAAACCGAGTTCGGCATGAATGGCGCACGCCCCAAGAATGGCGATATCTGCCCGATAACGGGACAGCAAGGACAGCGTGGCGCTGCCGGCAAACAGTCGCTGCTTGTGGTCCCATTTCCCGCCGAGCAGGATCAGCTCAATATCTTCCCGGTCGCTAAAATGCTGGGCGATATCCAGCGAGGGGGTAATAACGGTGAGCGGCCCCTGAAGAAAGGTGGCGACGGCCATCACCGTGCTTCCGGCATCCAGAAACAGGGTGGAGCCCGGTGGAACCTGCTGTGCGACCTGTTTACCCAGGCGCTGTTTGGTCTCCGGCAGCAGCGTATTGCGTCCCTGACGGTTCATGGCGGAGAGGTTGAGCGCGATGGCGCCGCCGTGGTTCTTCTGCGCAAGGCCCTGGTTTTCCAGGTCGGTCAGATCCCGACGGATGGTATCCGCCGAAACCTGCAGCTTTTCAGCCAGGTCGGTGATGCTTGCCTGGCCTTGCTCGCTGAGGATATCCAGGACGTAGCGTTGACGAGCGGTTTTGTGCATGGGGTACATTCCTGCAAAATGTCGCAATAGTTTGCATAATACAGCATTTTGACGCAGAGAGAAGGGGAATGTCCTCAGGACGATGTGCAGCGGCGTGATGATTCAGATGGGTGATTATTAAAATTTTATTAAGCAGGTATAAGGAAGCCGTTTTGAATGTTAATCACGATGTTATTGTTATGTTTTATTTAACGATTTGGGTTATGTAACCAGCGTAACGCCATTGCGTGGTGTTAAGTGCTGTTTAATTGAAATTATGCAGGTTTTAATTGCTTTAATTAGTTTTTTAATAGTTTTTAATTTTAAATATATCCCTTTGGCTACGTAAACTGACACTTCTTTGAAAATCTTTGTGTCTGACTCGCGCTGAAATTAACGCAAAAATGTGCACGGAGGGAATTAAGAATTTTCCTTAGATAACAGAGAGTTTATATGTTTCATCTGAAAGGATACTTTTAGAGTTTTGTCCAGAAACCCCATATTTTTTCTTGCTTGTAACACCACATTAACATTGTGGCTGTAGTGGGGTATAACACATTTTGTTATGCTGCTAACCAGTTTAAGAAATAAGTAAATTCTTAATTGAAATAAGATGCGGGCAGATCTCATCTCCGATGGAAATGGGTATGGGGAGTATTACCTGAAATTCAGCAAGGTAGCTAAATAAGATATTTGTCTAATTATCTGTACCTCTTTTTGGGTATTTGCTTGAGTATCACTCAGAGTCAGGGAGATAACATGACGATATTACGAAAGCCTATGTTACGCCGATTTACAGCAGCACTGGCATTCATTTCATTAGCCATAAATACGGCTTTCGCCAATAGTAATCAGGTGGGTATTGCCCCGGTGGCAACCACAACCTTAAAAGAAAGTATTCTTTTTGCGATCGATCGCGATCCGTCAATTAGCCAGCAGGCCGCGCAATTAGGTATTGGCCAGGCACAAATAGATGAAGCGCGCAGCGGCTGGATGCCGCAAATATCGTTGAACGGGAGTACAGGGCACAGCCAGACCACCGATTCCAGCGGGTCGCTGAAGAATTCAGCCGCCTGGGGGCTGAGCCTGACGCAGTTGCTGTACGATTTTGGCAAGACCAATAACAGCATCAGCCAGTCCTCCGCCCAGCGCGATAGCTACCGCTATCAGCTGATGGGCACGCTTTCTGACGTGGCGGAAAAAACGGCGCTGAGCTATGTCGAGGTCAAACGCTATTCCGATCTGCTGCAGGCGGCAAAAGATAACGTGCAGGCGCTCAAGAACGTCGAGCAGCTGGCAAAGCTGCGCGCAGACGCGGGCGTGAGTTCGACCTCCGATGAGCTTCAGACCCGCACGCGCATTGCCGGCATGCAGGCGACGGTCGCGCAGTATCGCGCCGCCTTAAACAGCGCGCGCGCCAGGCTTGCGGTATTAACCGGGATGCAGGCAGAGGCCTATTCGCCGGTGCCCGCGAATCTTGCCGTGGAGCCGGACTCGCTCAACCGCATCGATTATTCCCTGATACCGGCGGTGATGGCCGCGCAGAACATGGAACGTTCGGCTCAGTATGGCGTGGAAACGGCGAAGTCCCAGCACTGGCCGACGTTAAGCCTGAAGGGGGGGCGCACCCGTTATGAATCGGACAACCGTTCCTACTGGGACGACCAGATACAGCTCAATATCGACGCGCCGCTGTATCAGGGGGGCGCGGTTTCCGCGCGCGTTCGACAGGCGGAAGGCGCACGGGCCATGGCCTCCTCTCAGGTCGATCAGGCGCGTTTCGATGTCCTGCAAAAGGCCTCCGTCGCGCAGGCTGACTGGACCGGCGCACGGGGACGAATGGAGGCGGGGAAGCAACAGCTGGAAAATGCGCTGCGGGCCCGCGATGTTTATAAAAATGAATACACCCTGAGCAAGCGGAGCATTAACGATCTGCTCAGCGTTGAGCAGGATGTCTGGCAGGCCACCTCAGCGAAAATAATCGCCGAGTATGACGGCTGGAGTTCGGCAATTAATTATGCTTCCGCGGTTGATAATTTAATGCCGCTTATTGGAATAGAGAAAAACGCTGCCGCAAAATTACCCGACTTGAGTTAATAAAAGACGCGCAGTGTTGCGCAAAGTAAGACTGAAAATAATGGGTGTTTTTTCCCAGGGATAGCTACATCCGTCTGGTGGACATATCCACAGGAATCCGTACACCTGCAAGGAGAAGAATATGAGTAACATGAAAGTTGTTGATGTCATCATTCGCAAAACGGCGGAGAAAACGAAATTAACCGGCGAAGGAAATCTGTCGGTCTCTATTTCGTCGCCGAGCGTGATTGAAATCCAGGGCTCTGCTCAGGATGTGGTGCGTTATGTCCGCCAGGGTAAAGACCTCCTCATTTATATGAAAGATGGCAGCGTTATTCGCTGCAATAACTATTTTGTCGAAGATCCAGAAACGCATAATCAGTCAGAGCTGGTGTTCAACGACCGTCAGGAACTGACGCATATTTCTTTTGCCGATGCCGGGGAAGCGTCAGGCGCTGCGGTGACCGAGTTAACCGCGCAGGCCACACCGATTAGCAGCATTCAACCTTTCCTCGAGCAGGAAAGTGTTTTAAGCGACGCGCCGTGGGGCTGGATTGCGGGGGCTGCGTTAGGCGGCGGTGCCATCGGGGCACTGCTGGCAAACGGCGGTGACGGCGAAACTAAAACAAAAGTCATTGATAATACAAAAGACGTTGAAAGCGCGACGCCGACCTTCTTGCTGTCGGATAAAGCGGGTGACAAGCAGGGCGTGCTGAGCGCAAACGAGATCACGGACGACAGCAACCCAACCTTTAGCGGCACCGGCCAGCCGGGCGCGACCATCCAGATCAAAGACAGCAGCGGCAGCACCATTGCCAGCGCCATGGTCGGTAAAGACGGCACCTGGACGGTAATATTACCGACCCAGACGGACGGGGAACACACCTGGTCCGTCGTGCAGATCGACGGCAGTAAAACCACCTCTGCGGGCAGTATCACCGTGACGGTCTCTACCGCCGATGCCGCCATTACGCTGGCCACCACGGCGGGCGATAACGTGCTGAACGCCAGCGAGCAATCCGCGGGCTTTACGCTTTCCGGTGCCAGCAAAAACCTGGCGCAGGGTACCGCACTCACCGTGACGCTGAACGGCAAAACCTACGCGACTGAAGTCGGGGCAGACGGCGCGTGGAGTGTTAACGTGCCTGCAGCGGACGCGCAGGCGCTGGGCGACGGTACCTGGACGGTCAACGTGAGCGGTAAAGACGCGGCGGGTAACACCGTCAGCGGAAGCCAGACGATTGGGGTGGATACCACCGCGCCAACCCTCTCTGTCGATACTCTCGCGCAGGACAACATCATTAATGCGGCTGAGCACAGCCAGCCGCTGACCCTGACCGGTAAAACGAATGCGGAAGCCGGTCAGATCGTCACGGTCACGCTGAACGGTAAAAACTATAACGCCACGGTGGGCAGCGACGGCACCTGGTCCGTCACGCTTGATGTGAACGACGTGCAGGCGCTGAGTGAGGGTAATCACACCCTGACGGTTAACGTGAGCGACAAAGCGGGCAACGGCTCGTCCGTGACGGCAGATTTCACGGTGGATACCGCCGCGCCGATCGTCACCATCCATACCGTGGCGGGCGACGATATCCTCAATATCAGCGAGCAGGGCCAGGCGCACATTATTTCCGGCCTGGCGAGCGGTGCCGCCGCGGGCGATGTGGTCACCGTGACGCTTGGCGGCCAGACCTTCACCGGCGTGGTGCTGGCGGACGGCAGCTGGAGCGTGGGCGTTCCGGCGTCCGTGCTGGGCGCGCTGGGTGAAGGCAACCACACGCTTTCGGTTTCCGTCACTGACGCGGCAGGCAACACCGGCAGCGCCACGCACGGCATTACGCTGAGCGGACACCCGCCGGAATTTACGATTGACGCCATCAGCCAGGATAACGTCCTGAATGCCCAGGAGGCGATGCAGCCGCTGAGCCTGACCGGCACCAGCAACCTGCCGGACGGCTCCACCGTCACCGTGACGCTGAACAACGTCAGCTATCAGGCCACCGTCGAAAATGGTATCTGGGCTGTCCAGGTGCCGGTTTCCGACGTCCTGAATCTGGCGAACACGCTTTATACCGTCAGCGTCAGCGGGACCGACAGCGTGGGTAACAGCGGTTCTGCCGAGGCGAATCTGCTGGTGGATACCGTTCTTCCGCAGGTCATTATCAATACGTTTGCGGGCGACAACCTGGTCAATAACGCCGAAGCGGGCGTCGATCAAACCCTCAGCGGTCGCGTCACCGGCGCGGCGGCGGGCGATACCGTCTCCATCACCGCAGGCGGCAAGAGCTACACCGCAACGGTTGGCAGCGACCTGACCTGGAGCGTGAAAATCCCGTCAGCGGATCTTCAGGCGTTCGGCGACGGGGATTTAACCTTCACCGCGTCCGTCACCAACGGGCACGGCAATACCGGCACCGGCGAGCGTGATATCAATATCAACGCGGAGCTGCCGGGCCTGCGCGTGAACACCATTTCCGGCGATGACGTGATCAACGCCATCGAACAGCAGCAGGATCTGAGCGTCACCGGCTCCAGCACCCATCTGGCCGCGGGCACGCAGATTGTCGTCACCATCAACAATGTGGAGTACGTCACCGCGGTTAACGCCAGCGGCAGCTGGCAGATCGGCGTTCCGGCGGCGGACCTGCAGGCCTGGACGGCGGGCGGCATGACGGTTAGCGTCAGCGCGGTAGATGCCTGGGGCAATCCCGTTGCGGCTGAACACCCGATTGAACTCGATCTGAACGCCGTGGCGGTCACCATTGATACCGTCTCCGGCGATGACCTGCTGAATGCGGCAGAAAAAGGCGGTGATTTAACCCTTTCCGGCCAGACGCAGGGCGTGGAGGCGGGGCAGACCGTGGTGGTGAAATTCGCCGACCAGACCTTCACCGCGCAGGTGCAGCAGGATGGCTCCTGGAGCCTGACCGTACCCGCCAGCGCTATGGAAACCCTGATCGACGGGCGCGCGCAGGTGAGCGTCAGCGTCACTAACGTCAGCGGCAACAGCGCGGACGCCGCGCGCGTGGTCACGGTGGATACGCAGCCTCCGGCGATTACGCTCGATAACCTGACCGCCGACAACATCATCAATGCCGCTGAAGCGCAGCAGGATTTACTGTTAAGCGGCAGCAGCAGTGCGGAACCTGGCCAGACGGTCACCGTGACGCTGAACGGCAAAACGTATCAGACCACGGTTCAGGCGGACGGTACGTGGCAGCTGAGCGTGCCTGCGGCTGACGTGGGTGACCTTAACGACGGCATTGTGACCGTGACGGCCACCGTCAGCGACGTGGCGGGTAACGCCAGCAGCGCGGACCGCGTGGGTCTGGTGGACGCAACCGTACCGCAGGTGACCATTAACGACTTTGTCACCGACACCAACACCGTTAACCAGCTCGCCCATTCACAGGCGCAGATCCTGAGCGGCTCCGTCACCGGTGCGGCCGCGGGCGACCTGGTCACCATCACCATTAACAGCGTCGATTACACCACCGTGGTGGATGCGGCGGGGAACTGGAGCCTTGGCCTGCCGGCGTCCGTCGTGCAGGGACTGACTGACGGCACCTGGACCATCGACGTCTCCGTGACCGACAGGTCCGGCAACACCGGAAGCAGTTCGCTGGATGTGGTGGTGAATACCGTGACGCCTGTCATCGGTATCAACACGCTGGCGGCGGACGACGTGATCAACGCGACCGAGAAGGGCGAAGATCTGCTGCTCTCCGGCACCAGCAACCAGCCGGAAGGCACGACCATTACGGTGACCCTGAACGGCATTCAGTACACCGCCACCGCTGACGCCAGCGGTAACTGGAGCGTGACCGTACCAGCCTCCGCCGTAAGCGCGCTGGGAGAAGCCCATTACACCGTGACGGCGAGCGTCACGGATAGCGCAGGCAATAGCGCCTCAACCTCGCACGATGTGCTGGTGGACAGCTCCCTGCCGATAGTAACGATCGACACGCTGGCGGGCGACAATATCGTTAACGCAGCGGAAGTGGCGGCAGGGCAAACCCTGACCGGTAAGGTGACGAACGCGGCTTCAGGTGACACTGTCACCATTATCCTTGGCGGCCAGACGTACACAGCTACCGTGCAGGACGATCTGACCTGGAGCCTGCCGTTAAGCGAGAGCCAGTTAACCGCGCTCGGCAACGGCGACCTCACCGTATCCGCCAGCGTGACCAACGCGCACGGCAATACCGGCTCTTCTTCTCACGACTTCACCATCGACGCCCAGCTCCCGGGACTGCGTATTGATACCGTGGCGGGTGACGACGTAATTAACGTGATTGAACACGCTCAGAACCTGATTGTATCCGGTACCAGCACCGATCTGGCGGCGGGCAGCGCCGTGACCGTGACCATCAACGGCAAAGATTATTCCGCAACGGTACTGGCGGACGGCACCTGGCAGGCGGCGGTACCGGCGGCCGATGTCTCCCAGTGGGCGGACGGTTCGCTGGATATCAAGGCAAGCGCGCAGGATGCTTCCGGCAACCCGGTGACTATCGGCACCGTTGTGGACGTCGATCTCGCGCCTGTCGCCATCACCATCAGCAGCGTGACCGACGATAACGTGCTCAACGCGGCGGAAAAAGGCCAGGATCTGCTGCTTTCCGGCACCACCTCCAGCGTGGAAGCGGGCCAGACCGTGACTATTACCTTTGCGGGTAAAACCTATACCACGACGGTGGATGCTAACGGCGACTGGACCTGGACCGTTCCGGCAGCCGATTTGAGCGGCCTGAAAGACGGTGACGCCAGCGTGCAGGTAACCGTCACCAACGTGAACGGCAACGCGGCGTCTTCGGCGCAGGAATTCAGCGTCGACACTACCGCGCCGACGGTGACCATCAACACCATCAGCCATGACAATATGCTGAACGCGGCAGAGGCGGCGCAGAATCTGGCCCTGAGCGGCACCTCTACTGCCGAAGCGGGCCAGACGGTCACCGTGACCTTCAACGGCAATCAGTACACCGCGCAGGTGCAGGCGGACGGCAGCTGGACGCTCGACGTTCCGGCTGCGGATATGGCAGGCATCGCCGACGGCAGCGCGGCGGTCACGGCGACCGTGTCCGATAAGGCAGGCAACCCGGCCAGCGCGGGCTCCTCGGTGCTGGTCGACACCACCGTACCGCAGATTTCGTTCAACATCGTCGCGGGCGACGACGTCGTGAATATTGCCGAGCACGGCCAGGCGCTGATTGTCTCCGGTAAGGTCACGGGCGCGCAGGCGGGTGACGTGATTACCGTGACCCTGAACGGCAAAGACTACACCGCCATGCTGGACGCGTCCGGCAGCTGGAGCGTGGGCGTTCCGGCGGCGGACGTGGGCGCGCTGGTTAACGGCGAACAGACGATCTCCGCGACACTCACCGATAAAGCCGGTAACAGCACCGCCGCTACGCACGAGTTTGACGTTTCCCTGACCGCGCCGGTGGTTGCCATCAATACCCTGGCGGCTGACGACGTGATCAACGCGACCGAGAAAGGCCAGGATCTGCTGGTGTCCGGCACCAGCAACCAGCCGGACGGAACCACCATTACGGTGACCCTGAACGGTATCAGCTATACGGCCACCACCGACGCCAGCGGCAGCTGGAGCATCACCGTTCCGGCGGCAAACGTCTCCGCGCTGGGCGAAGCGAGCTACGTGGTGACGGCGAGCGTAACCGACGCGGCGGGCAACAGCGCGAGCACCGGCCACAGCGTGCTCGTCGACAGCGCGCTGCCGCAGGTCACCATCAACCCTGTCGCCACGGACGATGTCATTAACGCAGCGGAAGTGGCTGCCGGGCAGACCCTGAGCGGCAAAGTGAGCGGCGCGGCGAGCGGTGACACTGTCACGATTTCAATTGGCGGCAATACGTACACCGCGATGGTTCAGGACGATCTGAGCTGGTCGGTCAACGTGCCGTCCACGGTCTTAACCGCCATCGGTAACGGCGATCTGACCGTGTCAGCCAGCGTCACCAACGGCCACGGCAACACCGGAACCGGCGAGCGCGAAATCGTTATAGATGCTAACCTGCCTGGCCTGCGCGTGGATACCGTGGCGGGCGACGATGTCATCAACAGCATTGAGCACGCTCAAAACCTGATTATCACCGGCTCCAGCGAAGGCCTGGCAACGGGCGCGGCGTTAACGGTGACCGTCAACGGCAAAACCTACGCCGCAACCGTGCTGGCGGACGGCACCTGGACGGCGGCCATTCCGGCGGCAGACGTCAGCGCGCTGAATGCGGGCACGATTGCCGTGACCGTGGAAGGCCAGAGCGCGGCGGGCAATCCGGTTTCCATCAGCCACGACGTGAAGGTGGATCTGGCGGCAGTCGCCATCAGCATTAACCCGATTGCCTCGGACGACGTAATCAACGCGGCTGAGAAAGGCGCGGACCTGGTGCTGTCCGGCTCGACCTCCAACGTGGAAGAAAACCAGACCGTCACCATTACCTTCGGCGGCAAGTCGTACACCGCGACGGTCGATGCCGACGGCAACTGGACGGCGACCGTACCGTCCGCTGATTTGGGCAGCCTGAAAGACGGCGATGCCAGCGTGCAGGTGAGCGTCACCAACGTTAACGGCAACAGCGCGTCGGCAGGCCGCGAGTACAGCGTGGACGCCACCGCGCCGACGGTGTCTATCGAGATCGTCAGCGACAACAACATCATCAATGCGGCCGAAGCGCAGCAGGATCTGGTCGTTAACGGCGTGACCAACGCCGAAGCGGGCCAGACCGTCACCGTGACGCTGAACGGCCTGGACTACACCACCACCGTGCAGGCAAACGGCAGCTGGAGCGTGACCGTGCCGTCCGCGGATCTGAGCGGTATTACCGACGGCAACTACACCATCAGCGCCGCCGTGTCTGATAAGGCGGGCAACCCGGCCTCAGCGGATCGCGACGTGCTGGTCGATACCACCGTCCCGCAGCTGACCATCCACACCGTTTCTGACGACGACGTGATCAACAGCGCCGAGCATGCGCAGGCACTGATTGTCACGGGTTCCGTGACCGGTGCGGCGGCGGGCGATGTGGTCACCGTCACCCTCAACGGCAAATCGTACACCGCCACCCTGGATGCCTCAGGCAACTGGAGCGTGGGCGTGCCTGCGGCGGACGTTACCGCCCTGGCCGCAGGGGATTACACCATCACCGCGGCGCTGACCGATAAAGCGGGCAACAGCAACAGCGCCACGCACGGCGTAGAGGTGAACCTGACCGCGCCGGTGCTGACCATTGACACCGTTTCCGGTGACGATGCGATCAACAACGCCGAGAAAACCCAGGATCTGACGATCTCCGGTACGGCTTCCGGCCTGGCGGCAGGCGCGGTGGTGACCGTGATGCTGAACGGCAAAGCGTACAGCGCGCAGGTGGACGATAACGGAAAATGGACGACTACCGTTCCGGCGAACGAGGTTGGTCAGCTGGGCGAGGCGCTTTATACCGTCACCGCCTCAGCAACGGACAGCGTCGGCAACAATACCAGCGCGTCGCACACCGTGAACGTGGAATCCGTTCTGCCGGGCGTGATCGTCAACACCATTGCAGGTGACGACGTCATTAACGCGGCGGAGCTGGCAGCCGGGCAGACCATCAGCGGTAAGGTGGTGAATGCCGAAGCGGGCAACACCGTGACCGTGACCATTGGCGGCAACAGCTACACCGCCACGGTGCAGAGCGATCTCACCTGGTCCGTTAACGTGCCGGAATCCGTGCTGACCGCGCTGGGCAACGGCGATTTAACGGTGTCGGCCAGCGTCACGAACGGCGTGGGCAATAGCGGAACGGGCGAGCGCGAAATCGTGATAGACGCTAACCTGCCGGGCCTGCGCGTGGATACCGTGGCGGGTGACGACGTGATCAACAGCATCGAACACGGGCAGAATCTGATTATCACCGGCTCCAGCGACGGGCTGGCGGCTGGCGCGGCGCTGACCGTGACCGTCAACGGCAAAACCTACCCGGCGACCGTGCTGGCGGACGGCACCTGGAGCGCGGCGATCCCGGCGGCGGACGTGGGTGCGCTGGCCGCAGGCACGGTTACCGTGACCGTATCGGGCCAGAGCAGCGCCGGTAACCCGGTCTCCATCAGCCACGATGTGACGGTGGATCTGGCGAGCGTTGCCATCAGCATTGATGCCATCGCCACCGACGACGTGATTAACGCGGCCGAGAAGGGCGCGGATCTGGTGCTCTCCGGCACCACCTCGAACGTGGAAGCAAACCAGACCGTTACCATTACCTTTGGCGGCAAGAACTACACCGCCACGGTGGACGCCGACGGCAAATGGACAGCTACCGTGCCGTCTGCGGATCTGGCGGGCCTGAAAGACGGCGACGCCAGCGTGCAGGTGAGCGTCACCAACGTCAACGGCAACAGCGCCTCGGCGGGCCGCGAGTACAGCGTGGATGCGACCGCGCCGTCCGTGACCATTAATACCCTGGCGACCGACGATATTCTGAACGCCGCTGAAGCGCAGTCCGATCTGACCGTATCCGGCACCACCACCGCCGAAGCGGGCCAGACCGTGACCGTATCGCTGAACGGCAAAGACTACACCACAACCGTCAGCGCAGACGGCAGCTGGACGCTGAACGTCCCGGCGGCGGATCTGGCTGGATTAACCGACGGCAGCGTGACCGTCACCGCATCGGTCAGCGATAAAGCGGGTAACCCGGCGTCCGTGGATCACAACCTGACGGTAGATATCACCGCGCCTGCGGTGACCATCAATACCGTTGCGGGCGACGATGTCATTAACCTCGCAGAACACGGCCAGGCGCAAATCATCAGCGGCACCGCCACCGGCGCGGCAGCGGGCGATAAGGTGACCGTCACCATCGGCGGCCAGACCTACACCACCGTGCTGGACGCGGCGGGGAACTGGAGCGTGGGCGTACCGGCCAGCGTGATTTCCGGCCTCAGCGACGGCACCGTAACCGTAACGGCGTCAGTCACCGACGCGGCGGGCAACACCGGCACCGGCACGCATAACGTGACCGTCGATACCGGTCTGCCATCGGTGGCCTTCAACGCCATCAGCGATGACAACGTACTGAACGCCGTTGAAAAAGGTCAGGATCTGAGCGTCAGCGGCACCAGCGCCAACCTCGCGGAAGGCACCGTGGTGACCGTGACCCTCAACGGCAAAAACTATACAGCGACGACCGCGGCAGACGGCACCTGGAGCCTGACCGTTCCGGCAGCGGATCTGGCCGGTCTGGGTCAGGCCAACTATACCCTGAACGCGACCGCCACCAACGGCGTGGGCAACAGCGTGAGCAACACCGCGAACCTGCTGGTGGACACCGCGCTGCCAACCGTCACCATCAACACCGTGGCGGGCGACAACGTCATCAACGCGGCGGAAGTGGCGGCAGGCCAGACCCTGAGCGGTACCGTGGCGAACGCCGAAGCGGGCAACACGGTAACCGTGACTATCGGCGGCAACAGCTACACCGCAACGGTGCAGAACGACCTCACCTGGTCCGTGAACGTGCCGTCTGACGTGCTGACCGCGCTGGGCAACGGCAGCCTGAGCGTAACGGCGACCGTCACCAACGGCCACGGCAATACCGGCACCGGCGAGCGCGAAATCGCTATCGACGCTAACCTGCCGGGCCTGCGCGTCGACACCGTCGCGGGTGATGACGTGGTCAACACCATCGAACACGCGCAGAACCTGATCGTCACCGGCTCCAGCGACGGGCTGGCGGCAGGCACGGCGCTGACCGTCACCGTCAACGGTAAAACCTATGCGGCGACCGTACTGGCGGACGGCACCTGGAGCGCGGCGATCCCGTCCACCGACGTGAGCGCGTGGCAGGAAGGCACCGTCAAAATCAGCGTGACCGGCGACAGCTCTGCGGGCAACCCGATTACCATCAGCCACGACGTGACGGTAGATCTGGCGACCGTTGCCATCAGCATCAACGCCATCGCCACCGACGACGTAATTAACGCGGCAGAGAAGGGCGCGGATCTGGTGCTGTCCGGTGCGACCACCCACGTGGAAGCCGGGCAGACCGTGACCATCAGCCTGAACGGCAAAATCTACACAACTACCGTGGACGACAGCGGTAACTGGACCTACACCGTACCCTCTGCGGACCTGGTACACCTCAGGGACGGTGACGCCAGCGTGCAGGTGAGCGTCACCAACGTGAACGGCAACAGCGCCTCGGCGGGGCGCGAGTACAGCGTGGATGCGACCGCGCCGTCCGTGACCATTCATACCCTGGCGGCTGACGATATTCTGAATGCCGCAGAAGCGCAGTCCGATCTGACCGTATCCGGCACCACCAGCGCCGAAGCGGGCCAGACCGTGACCGTGACGCTGAATGGCAAAGACTACACCACAACCGCAGGCGCGGACGGCAGCTGGACGCTGAACGTTCCGGCGGCGGATCTGGCATCGCTCGGCGACGGCAGCGTCACCGTGACGGCGAGCGTCAGCGACAAGGCGGGCAACCCGGCGTCGGCGGATCGCAATCTGACGGTGGACGTGACCGTGCCTGCGGTGACCATCAACACCGTGGCGGGCGATGACGTCATTAACCTCGCAGAACACAGCCAGGCGCACATCATCAGCGGCACCGCCACCGGCGCGGCAGCGGGCGATAAGGTCACCGTCACGATTGGCGGCCAGACTTACACCACCGTGCTGGACGCGGCGGGGAACTGGAGCGTGGGCGTACCGGCCAGCGTGATTTCCGGCCTCAGCGACGGCACCGTGACCGTCACTGCGTCAGTCACCGACGCGGCGGGCAACACCGGCACCGGCAGCCATAACGTGACCGTCGATACCGGCCTGCCGTCCGTGGCGTTCAACGCCATCAGCGGCGACAACGTGCTGAACGCGGTGGAGAAAGGTCAGGACCTGAGCGTCAGCGGCACCAGCGCCAACCTCGCGGAAGGCACCGTGGTGACCGTAACCCTCAACGGCAAAAACTACGCGGCCACGACGGCGGCGGACGGCACCTGGAGCCTGACCGTTCCGGCAGCGGATCTGGCGGGTCTGGGCGAAGCGAATTACACCCTGAGCGCGACTGCAACCAACGGCGTGGGCAACAGCGTCAGTAATACGGCGACCCTGCTGGTGGACACCGCGCTGCCGACCGTCACCATCAATACCGTGGCGGGCGATAACGTCATCAACGCGGCGGAAGTGGCCGCGGGTCAGACCATCAGCGGTAAGGTAGCGAACGCGGAAGCGGGCAATACTGTCACCGTCACCATTGGCGGCAACAGCTACACCGCAACGGTGCAGAGCGATCTGACCTGGTCCGTGAACGTGCCGGAATCCGTCCTGACGGCGCTGGGCAACGGTGACCTGACGGTGTCAGCATCCGTCACCAACGGCCACGGCAATACCGGCGCGGGCGAGCGCGATATCACTATCGACGCCAGCCTGCCGGGTCTGCGCATTGATACCGTGGCGGGCGACGATGTGATCAACAGCATCGAGCACGGGCAGAACCTGATCGTTACCGGCTCCAGCGACGGGCTGGCGGCAGGCACCACGCTCACCGTGACCGTCAACGGCAAAACCTATGCGGCCTCCGTGCTGGCAGACGGCACATGGAGCGCGGCGATCCCGGCGGCGGACGTCGGGGCCCTGGCTGCGGGCACGGTCACCGTGACCGTTGCAGGCCAGAGCGCGGCGGGCAACCCGGTGACCATCAGCCATGACGTGACCGTCGATCTGTCAGCGGTGGCTATCAGCATCGATGCGATTGCCACCGACGACGTGATTAACGCGGCGGAGAAAGGCGCGGATCTGGTGCTGTCCGGCAGCACCTCGAACGTGGAGGAAAACCAGACCGTTACCATCACCTTCGGCGGCAAGACGTACACCGCGAAAGTCGATGCCGACGGTAACTGGACGGCCACCGTGCCGTCTGCGGATCTCGCGGGCCTGAAGGACGGCGATGCCGGCGTGCAGGTGAGCGTCACCAACGCGCACGGCAACAGCGCCTCGGCGGGCCGCGAGTACAGCGTGGACGCCACCGCGCCAGCCGTGAGCATCGATACGGTCGCAGGCGATAACGTGATTAACGCCAGCGAAGCGGCTGCGGGCGTGGCCATTTCCGGCACCACCACGGCGGAAGTCGGTCAGACGGTCACCGTGACGCTGGGCGGGAAGAGCTATACCGCGCAGGTGCAGCAGGGCGGCATCTGGAGCGTGAACGTGCCGGGCACAGACCTGTCCGCACTGGCGGATAACGGCTACACCGTGCAGGTCAGCGTGAGCGACGCCGCGGGTAACCCGGGCAGCGCGGGCAAAGCGATTACGCTTGATACCACGCCGCCGACCGTCAGCTTTAACGCCGTCGCGGGCGATGACGTCATCAACAGCGTGGAGCACGGGCAGGCGCAGATCGTCAGCGGCACGGCAACCGGCGCGAGCGTCGGCGATAAGCTGGTCATCACCATCGGTTCGAACCAGTACACCACCACCGTTGACGCCAGCGGTAACTGGAGCGTGGGCGTGCCGGCCAGCGTGATTTCCGCGCTGACCGACGGCACCGTGACCCTCAGCGCGACGATTACCGACAGCGCGGGCAACAGCAGCACCCAGACCCACGACGTGGTAGTGAACACGGCCTCCGTGGCGCTGACCATCAATACCCTCAGCGGCGATGACGTCATCAACGCGGCTGAAGCCGGTTCGCCACTTGTGATTAACGGCTCCAGCGCCCAGTTCGCCAGCGGGACGCAGGTCACCGTGACGCTGAACGGCAAGAGCTATACGGCCACCATCCAGAGCGACGGCAGCTGGACGACCACCGTACCTGCCGCCGACGTGGGCGCCCTGGCCGATGGCGCGAGCTACCAGGTGTCCGTCTCGGCACAGGACAGCGCGGGCAACAGCGCGTCGGCGACGCACGGCATCAGCGTGGATACCACCGCGCCGGTCGTGAGCATTGCGACGCTGTCGGGTGACGACATGCTGAACGCGCTTGAAGCGCAGCAGCCGCTGACCGTGCACGGATCTTCCAGCGCGGAGGCGGGTCAGACCGTCACCGTGACGCTGGGCGGCAAAACCTACACTGCCACCGTCGCGAACGACGGGACGTGGACGCTGGATGTTCCGGCAGCCGATCTGGCCGCGCTGAGCCAGGGCGCGCTGACGGTGACCGCCTCGGTCAACGATAAAGCGGGTAATAACGGCCAGACCACGCACACCTTAACGGTCGATACCGTCGCGCCAACCGTGACCATCAGCACCGTGGCCGATGACGATATCGTCAACAACGCGGAGCAGCTGGCGGGCCAGACCATCAGCGGCACCACCACGGCGGAACAGGGCCAGACGGTGACCGTCTCCTTCAACGGGCACAGCTATCAGGCGACCGTCGGGGCGGACGGTTCGTGGTCGGTCTTCGTGCCGGGCCGTGATTTCCTCGGCCTGAGCGACGGGGATTACACCATCACCGCTTCGGTAAGCGACAGGGCGGGCAACCCGGGCAGCGCGACGCACGACGTGACGCTGAACGGCGATGTCCCAACCATCACCATCAACACTTTTGCGCAGGACGATATCGTCAACGCCGCCGAGCACGGCACGCCGCTGGTCGTCAGCGGCACCACCGACGCCCCGGCGGGCCAGACGGTGACCATCACGCTGAACGGTAAAACCTACACGGCGACCGTCCAGAATGACGGCAGCTGGAGCTATACGGTGGGCAGCGCAGACGTGGCCGCGCTGGCGGACGGCGGTTCGTACGTCATTAACGCGCAGGTCAGCAACACCATCGGCAACAGCGGCAGCGATAACCACACCGTGACCGTGGATCTCACCGCGCCGTCGATGGGCATCAGCATTGATTCGCTGCAAAACGACACCGGCCTGAGCGCGAGTGATTTCATCACCAACGATAGCCAGGTGGTGGTCAACGGCTCGCTGACCGCGCAGCTCGGCAATAACGAGAAGGCGCAGATCAGCCTTGACGGCGGCACCACCTGGATTGACCTGACCGTGACCGGCACCACCTGGCGCTACTCCGATGGCCGCACCCTGACGGACGGTACGTATCAGTATCAGGTGCGCGTTATCGATAACGCGGGCAACGTGGGGGCGACGGACAGCCAGGACGTGGTTATCGATCAGACGAAGCCTGCGGCGACGACCATTACTGTGGATTCCATCACCCAGGATACGGGTCTGTCCGGCAGCGACTTTATCACCAGCGACAGCCAGATCAGCCTGAAAGGGACGCTCGGCGCGGCGCTGGGCAGCGGCGACCACGCGCAGATCAGCCTCGACGGCGGCGTTACCTGGACAGACGTCAGCGTCAGCGGCCTGAGCTGGACCTATGTCGATGGCCGCACGCTGGCCGACGGGGATTATAACTACCAGCTGCGCGTGATTGACGACGCGGGCAATATCAGCGCCACCGCCAGCCAGGTGGTGACCATTGATACGGTTGCGCCGGACGCCAGCAAAACCATCGCCATCGACAGCATCAGCGACGATACCGGCCTGAGCGGCAGCGACTTTATCACCAACGATACGTCCCTGACGCTGCACGGCTCGCTCGGCGCGACGCTGGCCGACGGCGAATATGCCCAGATCAGCATCGACGGCGGCGTCACCTGGCAGAACGTGATTGTCACCGGCAACAGCTGGTACTACGTCGATAGCCGCACGCTGGGTAACCAGACCTATGACTACTACGTTCGCGTGGTGGATGCGGCGGGCAACGTGGGGGCCAGCGCCCATCAGCAGGTGACCGTCGATACGGTCGCCCCGGATGCGGCGATTACGGTGACCGTGGATAACATTACCGTGGATACCGGCTTCGACAATAACGACTTCCTGACCAGTTCGACCTCGTACACGCTGCACGGAACGCTCGGCGCAGAGCTTGGCGCGGGTGAATTCGTGCAGGTGAGCATGGACGGCGGCAGCACCTGGGTGTACGCCACCGTCAGCGGTACGCAGTGGAGCTACAGCGACACGCGTACCCTGACCGACGGCAGCCATAACTACCAGGTGCGGGTCGTCGACCAGGCGGGGAATGTCGGGGCAACCACCTCGCAGGCGGTGACGGTGGATACGCAGGCGCCGCAGTACGGCATCACCATCGACAGCATCAGCGAAGATACCGGCCAGTCCGGGAGTGATTTCATCACCATGGACACCACGCTGACCATCAACGGTTCGCTGGGCAGCGCGCTGGCAAACGACGAGCGCGTACAGATCAGCCTGGACGGCGGGAACACCTGGTCAGACGCCACGGTCACCAACCAGCGCTGGAGCTACACCGATACCCGCGATCTGCCTGACGGGGACTACACCTACCAGGTGCGGATTATCGACCAGGCGGGCAACGTCGGCTCCATCGCCTCTCAGGTGGTGACGGTAGACACCACGCCGCCAACCACCGTAGGCACGGTAGTGAGCTATACCGACGGCGAAGGCGAGCGTCAGGGGACCTTTGGCAGCGCGGTGGCAACGGACGATAACTCGCCGCTGATCAACGGCACGCTTAACCGCGCCCCGGACGACGGTGAAATTGTGCAGCTCTATCGTGACGGAGTCCTGCTCGGCCAGGTGACCATGAACGGCAGCGCAAGCTGGTCCTTCCAGGACAACGGCCTCAGCGACGGCAACCACACCTACATTGTGCGCGTCACCGACAGGGCCGGTAACTACACGGAATCCGACGGCTTTGTGCTGAACGTTGATACCAGCATCCCGACCACCACGGCGGCGATTACCGCGCAGACCACGTCGGACACCACGCCGATCGTCAGCGGTACCGTCTCCGCTGACCTGGTGAACGGTGAATACCTGGTGGTAACGGTAAACGGAAAAACCTACACCTCCCAGACCGGCGGTGCGGTGGTGGTCGATCCGGATCACAACACCTGGTATCTGCAGATCCCGGACGGCGATGCGCTGAGCGTGTCGAGCTACAGCGTGACGGCGCAGGTGAAGAGCAGCGCGGGGAACGGTAATACCACCGGTACGGCGACCGGCAGCCTGGTGATTGATACCACCTCGGTGAATACCGACTGGGCAACCACGGCGGGGAACAGCAACAACTCCACCATGACCCTCGGCATGAACAGCAGCGGTCTGTGGAATATCATTGCTAACGGCCAGTCATACTCCAGCAGCGATAGCTCGACCTATGCCGGAAATGCGCTGACCAACACCCGCGGCTATTACGTGGTGAGCCAGACCGCCGCCGACTTTGACCGTAACGGCACGCAGGATATCTTCGCGACGGAAAATACCTACGCCGGGTCAACGCAGGTGATGTGGACCTACGATGGCAGCACCTATAACGCCAGCCAGCTGGCGATGGGCACCACCATCTGGTACGGCGGCGTGATTGCCTACGACAAAACCGGCGATGGCTATCTGGATCTGGCGTACGGTGATGCCGGCATGGACTCACTGACCTACCTGGTGAACAACAACGGCGTTCTGTCGCCGGACGGCACCGGTGGCGAAGGCGGTTTCTACGGCCAGTTCGATTCCGGGCGTGAAATCTCCGGCGTCGACCTGAACAACGACGGCACGGTGGATATCGTTCAGCACACCAACCGCAGCGGCGCGTACTCGTTAACCGTGATCAACAACAACGGTAACGGCACGCTCTCTATCGGTCAGAACCTGACCAACGTGTTTGTGGCAAACGCCTCGAATACCACCACGGCGGCGTCCATGACGTGGGCGGACTTCAACGGCGATGGCTACATGGATCTGTACCTGGGCAGCAGCTACAACAACAACGGCGGGGTGATCTACTACAACGACGGTACCGGGAAGCTCTCTGCCACCAAGAGCGCGGTGGAAGCCTCTAACGCCACGGCGGGGTATCTGTCGGTGGCGGTGGACTGGAACGGTGACGGGCAGATGGACATCATCAAGCTCAGCACCTACGGCGGCTCGCAGACGGCGACCCTGTTCACCAACAACGGTTACGGTTCCACCTGGACCTCCAGCCAGCTGGCGTCCGGAATTGCCTACGCGACCGGCGTGGCGGCGGTGGACTACAACTGGGACGGTGCGCAGGATCTGCTGGTCTCTCAGCAGAACGGCAAGGTGGTGCTGGTGCAAAACAGCAAAACCATTGCTGACGGCACCGCGATGCACCTGCACATTGTCGACAGCGAGGGCATCAACGCCTACTACGGCAACACGGTTAATCTGTACAACGCCGCGGGCGTGCTGGTGGCCTCGCAGATCATCAACGCCCAGTCAGGTATCGGGTCGAACGATACCTCTGCGCTGGTGAGCTTCTACGGTCTGGATCCGAATGAAACCTATTCGGCCGAAATCCTGAAGATCACCAACGGCGTGTCGGATAACGTCACCTGGAGCGGTCTGGAGGCGGGCAACGGCAAAGAGGGCTACGTCCTGACGGCCGAAGCCGCCACCGGCGGACACAGCGGGACCATCACCGGGACCGGGTATAACGACACCTTTATCGCAGAGAACGGCACCTATACCTACAACGGCTCCGGCGGCTGGAATACCCATTCCGACTACGACACCTGGAGCAACACCGGCGGGATGGACGTGGTGGATTACCGCAATGCGACCTCCGGCGTGACCGTTGATTTGCGCCTTTCTACCGCGCAGGACACCGGGTTCGGAACGTCACGACTGCTCAACATTGAGGGGATCAACGGCTCGGACTTCGACGATGTCATTACCGGCAACAGCGGTGATAACCAGTTCGAAGGCCGCGGCGGGAACGACACCTTCAACATCGGCAGCGGCGGTCACGATACGTTGCTCTACAAGCTGATCAACGCCTCGGATGCAACGGGCGGTAACGGCCACGACGTGGTGAACGGCTTTACGATCGGCACCTGGGAAGGGACCGCGGACACGGATCGCATTGATCTGCGCGATCTGCTCTCCGGCAGCGGCTATACCGGCACGGGCTCGGCGAGCTACGTGAACGGCGTCGCCACCCTGGACAGCAGCGCGGGCAATATCAGCGATTATATCCGCGTGGTGCAGAACGGCAGCAATACCGAGATCCAGGTTGACCTGGACGGTACCGGCGGTCAGTTCTCGCCAACCACGCTGGTGACCCTGAACGGCGTGCAGACGGATCTGGCGACGCTGCTGGCGAACCATCAGCTGTTAATTGCGTAAAACAACGCCGCGGGGAGCGATCCCCGCGGCCTTTTGCGTTTCTTTACATGAATAGCCATAACCCTATATTTCACATGATTATTTTGCGGGCTCGTTTAGAAAGCGTTCGATTTTTAATCATTCCGTAAAGGTATCATTTCAGTGCGAAATTACCGCTCTGGACAGGACGTAGCATTATGAAGACACATCCACAGTACGAACCCTGGCTGCAGGGCATGCTCATCATCGCGAAACACTACCGGCTGGACTTTTCGGCGGAGCATGTTCGGGTCACGATTAACCATGAAAGCCAGTCTCCGCGCCAGCTGGTGCTGGAGGAGATGGCGCGCCAGCTTGGGCTGGGGATGCGTATGGTGGCGGCTGAAGCGGTATCCCTCGATCCGTGGCGCCTGCCGCTGCTGGCGGAATTCACCGGCGGACAAATCGCGGTCATTAACCGCATGGACAGCGAAGGCAACGTCAGCCTGCAGTTTAGCGGCGACGCGGGGCTGGAGACGACGCTGACGCGTGACGAACTCGGGGCGCGGTTAAAGGGGCTGATGGTGTTGCGCCCGCTCGAATCCACGCCGGATGCCCGCGTGGACGACTACATCAAACCCTATGAGAAAAACTGGTTCTGGCAGCTGGCGCTGAAGGACTGGCGACGCTATAGCGACATTATGCTGGTGGCGCTGGTGGCCAACGTGCTGGCGCTCTCCGGCATGGTCTTCTCCATGCAGGTGTACGACAGGGTGGTGCCATCGCAGTCGGAAGCCACGCTGTGGGTGCTGTTTGGCGGCGTGATGATCGCCATCGTGTTCGAATTCATCATGCGCATGCTGCGCGTGCATATTTCTGACGTGGTGGGGAAACGCGCCGACCTGCGCATCTCTGAACGCGTGTTTGCCCACGCGCTGCGGATTAAAAACGGCGCGCGCTCCAAATCAACCGGATCCTTTATCGCCCAGATCCGCGAGCTGGAGTCGGTGCGCGAGCTCATTACCTCGACCACCATTGCGGCGATTTCCGACCTGCCGTTCTTCCTGCTGTTCGTCTTTATTCTGTGGATGATTGGCGGGCCGCTGGTGCTGGTGGTCCTGCTCGCCGTGCCGCTGCTGCTCATCCCCGGCCTGCTGGTGCAGCGCCCGCTGGGGAAACTCTCCAGCGAAGGGATGCGTGAATCCGCCATCCGTAACGCCACGCTGGTGGAAGCGGTGCAGGGCATTGAAGACATCAAGCTGATGCGCGCCGAGCAGCGTTTCCAGAACCAGTGGAATAACACCAACGACGTTGCCGCCAGCGTCGGCATGAAGCAGCGCTGGCTGACGGGGTTACTGCTGACCTGGACTCAGGAGGTGCAGTCCATCGTCTACGCGGTGGTGCTGCTGGTGGGCTGTTACCTGGTCATCAGCGGCGACATGACTACCGGTGCGCTGGTGGGAACCTCGATTCTGGCGTCGCGCACCATCGCGCCGCTGTCGCAGATCTCAGGCGTGCTGTCGCGCTGGCAGTCGGCAAAAGTGGCCCGCAAGGGGCTGGACGACCTGATGCAGCGCCCGATTGACGATCCGCAGCACGGCAAGAAGGTGCATAAAGCCCACCTGCGCGGCGACTATGCGCTTGAGGACGTCGGGTTTTATTACGACGAGGAAGAAAAACTCACCGTGCTCAATATCGGCAAGCTGCAGATCCGCGCCGGAGAGCGCGTGGCGGTGCTTGGGCGCAACGGCTCCGGTAAAAGCACGCTGCTGCAGCTGCTGGCGGGCATGCAGGAGCCGCAGCAGGGCAGCATCCTGCTCGACGATATCGCCCTCAATCATCTGGACCCGGCCGACCTGCGCCGCGACATGCAGCTGCTCAGCCAGCAGGCCCGGCTGTTCTTTGGCTCCGTGCGGGACAACATCCTGATGGGGAACCCGTTAGCCACCGACGATGAGATTCATCAGGCGCTGGTCAACAGCGGCGCGCTGGAGTTTGTGCGCAAGCAGAAAATGGGGCTGAACTACATCATCAACGAGGGCGGGGCTGGCCTCTCCGGCGGACAGCGTCAGGCGCTGCTGCTGGCGCGAGCCCTGATTACCTCGCCGACTATCCTGCTGCTGGATGAGCCTACGGCCTGGCTGGACGAAATGAGCGAGAAGCAGTTTATTCAGCATCTTCACAAATGGCTGGGTAAACGCCGGACGCTGGTCGTGGCGACGCATCGCCTGCCGATCCTGGACCTGGTCGACCGCATCATCGTGCTGGAAAACGGCAAGGTGGTGATGGACGGCCCGCGCGATGCGATCCTGCACCAGCACGGTATGGCGCCGCAGAAAGCCGCGCAGCGCACCGTGACCATGAAGCCAGCGGCGGTTGTCGAGGAGGGCGCGGCATGAATGATTTCTCTCGTTTCAATAGCCGACTGAAGGAGCCGCGCCTGCCGCGCTCGTCGCTGGTGGCATGGTCCCTGTTCGCGCTGCTGGCGGTGTTTATCGCCTGGGCAAGCCTGTTCCATCTGGATGAAGTGACGACCGGCAGTGGCAAGGTCATACCGTCTTCGCATGAGCAGGTCATCCAGTCTCTGGAAGGCGGCATCATCCACAGCCTGATGGTGCGCGAAGGCGATATCGTGGAACGCGGGCAGAAGCTCGCGCAGCTTGACCGGACAAAAACCGAGTCGAGCGTGCTGGAGAGCGAGTCTCGCCTGAATGCGGCGCTGGCAACCGCTGCGCGCCTGAAGGCCGAGGTGAACGACACGGGGCTCGCGTTTCCGGAGGAGCTGGATGACGACGTTGAGCTGGTCAAACAGGAAACGGCGCTCTACCAGTCCCGTCGTGAAAGTCTCGAAAAAGGGCTGGCCGGCTTGCGTCAGGGCGCCGAGCTGGTGCAGCGCGAGCTGTCGTTAACTCGTCCACTGGTGACCCAGGGGGCGGCCAGCAAGGTTGAGGTGTTACGTCTTGAGCGTCAAAAAAATGAGCTTGAGAATAAAATCACCGAGATGAAAAACCAGTATTACGTTCGCGCCCGTGAGGAGCTGGCGAAAGCCAATGCGGAGATTGAGGCCCAGCGTTCGGTGATGAAAGGGCGTGAGGACTCCCTGACCCGACTGACCTTCAATGCCCCGGTTCGCGGGATCGTGAAGGATATTGACGTCACGACCGTGGGAGGCGTTATCCCGCCGAACGGCAAGCTAATGAGCCTTGTCCCGCTTGACGATCAGATGGTGGTCGAAGCGAAAATCTCGCCGCGCGATGTGGCGTTTATTCATCCCGGCCAGAAAGCGCTGGTGAAAATTACGGCCTATGACTACTCCATTTACGGCGGGCTGGAAGGGGAAGTGACGATGATTTCGCCGGACACCCTGCAGGATGAGGTGAAAAGGGATGTCTATTACTATCGCGTCTATATCCGTACCGACAGTAACCATCTGACCAATAAGCAGGGTCAGGAATTTCCGGTCTTTCCGGGCATGATTGCCACCGTTGATATTAAAACCGGCAGCAAAACCATTCTGGATTATCTGTTGAAACCGCTGAACAAGGCAAAAGAGGCGCTGCGGGAACGATAGGGAAATGGCGTTCGGAACTCCGAACGCCTGCTGGATTATACGGTTGACGTCACGTTGTGAGCGTGGCGTCGCTCTTTAGGCACAACGTTGATGTAATGCGTAACATACGCAAAATATAAACCGGCATAATTTTCGACAAGGTCGATAAACGCCGGGTATATCGACATCCGACCATCACCACGATCTTTAAGATAACCCGCCTCTTGTGCCGACTTGACAATTCGGTTGACGTGGATGCGCGAAACAAAAAATTCCTTTGCGAGCGTGCTGGCTGAATAGTCAATGACCGCACCGTGAGCGGATTTATTTTTCATGGCCTGCAGATAGATATAAAGCATAATCATACGGCCGCCATCTTTATCGATAAATAATCCCACCTCAGGCAACACCTTTCTGAACGTTAATCCCCGAAAAAGATATTCAGCCGCGCGGCGGAAAAAGTTGTTTCTCAAAATATCATTATCCAGCAGGTTAACATTAATATTAAATGCCGGATAAAGAATGCTGACGGGCAAAAAAGCGCCGGACATATAACGCTTAAGTTCATTCAAGCCTTTTTCGGTTGGCGCGATTCTCGTTTTGCGTCGGTCATCCGTGCAGCGCCAGGTCCTGATGCGCCCGGTGGTTCTCAGTATCGTAATGATCGCAATCACGCTGTTGGGGCTGGCTATTTTATAGCGAGAGCATAACTCTTTAATCTCTGAAACTGACTCGGCCTGATTTCCAAAAATAAAACAACACATGGAGAGGATAATGTTAAACCGTGATTCCTGCAGCATTGTCTTGTAGAACAAAGGTTGTTTTTTGTAGATGGTGTCATTAATTGTGTAGTGCTCTAATATTGCCTCACCGAATCGCGGATTGTTCTTTATAACATCCCTTCGATGTAGCAAGGCCCTGGATGAGATGTGATTATCCATAGCATTTTTCTCGTATTTGAATGAGCCGATAGATGAAGTGTCCACTCTTCTTTTTCGGAATTTTCATTATACCCTGAGAATAAGATATTTGCCGTTGTTATTTGCAAAGAAAAGTATATTTAAACGACGGTGATTAACGCAAAGATGTTCCTGTGAGTTCAGCGGATAACTGTTTCTTACCCTGAGGCTGTACTGTAAAATTAATGTTTATAACAGGTGCGTTAAATTTTACGTATTCACAAATGGAAATGGTGCCTCAGTGCCCAGGAGCAGTTTATGACCCACACAATTTCTCTCAGAAATGAGGCGTGCGATGAACATAAATTTGTCATCTCCGCCTGCGGTTTTACGTTCCAGGGATATCGTCTGATCCTTAACCAGTACGGAATACAGGCTTCGCATATTCACTTTGACGGGGATGAGGTATCCCAACAGGATCTTGAAAATATCCTTATAAATCAGAATGCTCATATTGTGGTGTTTCTCGGAAAAGGTATCGTCAGTCTCCTGGAGAGCCTGAAGAGACTGGCGTCCGTACTCAATGCACTTCCCGTTATTCGACGCGTCACCCTGTATGGCGACCTGCCGGATGGCTGGCTATATCGCACCCTGGGCACGCTTTTAAATAATAGCTATCAATTATCATTGATTCGACTGGCCCGCGTTTCAGATGTCATAACCTGTATTCATACACACCATCATGTTTTTAAAGATCGTTCGTACGTATTACGCGATCGCTACAAGGATAATTCTTCGCAAGAAACCGTAAAGTGGCTAACAAAAAGAGAAATTGACGTTTTATTAAATTTCTACCGCGGCATGTCCGTAAAAGAAATGTGCGACGAAATGGGGCTTTCTAATAAAACGGTTTATACCCACCGTAAGGAAGGCGTGCTGAAATTACGCTTAATTAAGCGGTGGCTAAACGATTCGCACAATTTCAGCGCGGAAAGACGTATCAAGCGGCGGAACCAAAATACGGATTTTACGGATGAAGAATCAGAAATTTTTAATGCATTATATAAAAAAGAGATCTTCCCCGCTTATCAGATCATTACCGATCGTGACAAAAAGGGCGTAGGCTTTGAGATACTGATCCGCTGGAATAAAAACGGTAAAATTGTCAAGCCGGCCAGTTTTCTCACGGATATTTCAAATCATGAAATATGGTTGAAAATAACGGCGTTAGTCATCCATGCCGCCGTGTCAGGGATTAATAAGTATAATGGAAAATACTATTTTTCTGTGAATATTCCGCCTCGTCTGGCTTCCGGAAATGCATTGCCTGATATGGCAAAGAAAGCTATCGACATGCTGCTCAAGCCGCAGTGGGCCGAAAAGCTGGTATTTGAATTTGCTGAAGATATTGACGTGACGAAGGACAAAAGGATCCCTGAAACCATGCGGCACTTGCGTAATACGGGGTGTCGATTGTTTCTGGATGACTGCTTCTCTAACCATCAAACCATGTTCCCGGTGCGGCAGGTGCATTTTGATGGACTCAAGCTGGATCGCGACATCGTTGAGCATTTTGTGGCAAACGACAATGACTATAACCTGATTAAAGCGCTACAGATTTATAGCGACATGACCGGAACGGACTGTATTGCCGAGGGGGTTGATAGTGAAGAAAAGTTTGAAAAATTAGTCGCGCTGGGCGTCAAAAACTTTCAGGGGTATTATTTATCGCGTGCCGTGAAAGAGGAGGAGTTAGACCGCATGGTCAGAATGTTTAGCTAAGAAAAATAAAGCCCCGAAGGGCCTTTTATTATTTTCGACCCAGCAGAAGGCCGAGAACAATACCGACCGCACCCGCTGCGACGAGGCCGGTGAGGGGGTTATTTCTGACAGCTTCAGTGACGTCGGAAACGGCATCGCTGGCCTGCGCGGCATATTTTCTGGCCGCACCTTTTACCTGATGCTTTGGTGAATCAACGAATTCACCAAACTGCTGCTGCGCTGAACCTGTAAGCTCGTCAAATTTATTTTTAGCTTTATCTTCAGCAAACTGGGTGTTTTTATCAGTACCGAAATCAGACATTTTTGCCTCCTTTTGTTGATTATTAAAGGATAGCCGCTCTTTGTGGATGTGGGAGACGTTAGGCTAAATTCGGTACACGTCAGGGCTGTTTTCGGATATATCTCTATACCGGGAGCCCGTTATTTTTCATTGTCATCCTGACCGTAATACAGTTTCCCTATGCGAATCAGCGGGCGGCCCTGAGACTTACGATGCAGGTTACTGTCCCTGAGCGAATAAACGCACCCGCAGTATTCCTGCTGGTAAAACTGCTCCCGCTTGCTGATCTCAATCATGCGAGAGGAGCCGCCCTGTTTACGCCAGTTATAGTCCCAGTAAACCATACCCGGATAGCGCGCGGCAGCACGCTGGCCGCAGTCATTTATCTGCTGCATGTTTTTCCAGCGGGAGATCCCCAGCGAGCTGCTGATGACGCGGAATCCATTTTCTGCCGCATAGAGCGCCGTACGCTCGAAACGCATATCGAAGCACATGGTGCAGCGGACGCCGCGCTCGGGTTCCCATTCCATGCCTTTTGCACGCTCAAACCAGTTATCGGTGTCGTAATCGGCATCAACAAACGGCACGCCGTGTTTTTCCGCAAAGCGAATATTCTCCTCCTTCCGAATGAGGTATTCCTTTTGTGGATGGATATTGGGGTTGTAGAAGAAAATCGTGTAGTCAATCCCCGAAGCCTGGATAGCCTCCATCACTTCACCCGAGCAGGGGGCGCAGCAGGAGTGCAACAGCAGCCTGTCGGCACCGTCTGGCAGGGAAAGTTGTGGTCGGATAAAAGGGGCTGTCGTCATGGCGTTCTGCAATATGTTTATGAAATTTATGGAAGGGTAGCATAAATTCATCATCTGTTGAGACGGGATCAAGGCAGGACAGAGCGACCCCGCGGGGCGGGATCATCTCGGGTACCACGTGTCGTTATTCGGCAAATTTCAGCAGCGCGTCGCCATCAAGACGATAGCGAACCCATTCGGACTGCGGCAGCGCGCCTATGCTCAGGTAAAAATCAATCGCGGGCTGGTTCCAGTCCAGCACGCTCCATTCAAGGCGGCCGCACTGCCGTTTTACCGCGAGCTGCGCGATATGTTTCAGCAGCGCTCTTCCCGCGCCTTTACCGCGATACTCCGGGGATACGTACAGGTCTTCCATGTAAATCCCGTTGCGTCCGAGCCAGGTCGAATAGCTGGTGAAGAACACGGCATAGCCGGCAGTCTTGCCTTCACACTCCGCGATCAACGCTTCGGTTTTTGTGCCTGCGCCAAAGAGCGTTTCGCGGATCTCCTCCGGCGTGGTAACCACTTCTTCCGGCGCTTTTTCATACACCGCCAGCTCGTAGATCATGGCGTATATCGCCGCCGCATCTTCGGGGCGGGCCTGACGAATGGTGATGCTCATTATTTTCCCTGTGTTTTAGCCTGTGTTTCGATTGATGGCGTTAAGCATACGGAGTATTGTCCGAAGAATTAAGTGCAATGAAATCAACAAAAGATGAATATTATGCATCCGGTACTGAGGCGTCTTGATTTAAACCTGCTGCCCGTTTTCGACGCGATTTACCGCCATCGTTCCGTTCGGCTGGCCGCTGATGAGCTGGCGATGAGCACATCGGCACTGAGCCATGCGCTGTCGCGTTTGCGCATCACCCTTAATGACCCGCTCTTTTTTCGGGAAGGGCATCGCATGTCCCCCAGCGTGTATGCCTCTCAGCTTGCGCCTTCCATTGCTTCCGCATTGTCGTTCCTCAATCATGAGCTGACCCCGCAGCCGGAGTTTGACCCGGCCAGCAGTACCGAAAGCTTACAAATTGGGATTACGGACTTTACCGCGCTGTGCATTTTCCCGGCGCTGATGCACAAACTGCAGCTTGCTGCCCCGGGTTTGCGTTTCGAATTGCGCTATCTGCCGCACAGCCCGGCGCTGACGGAACTGCTGGCGGGCGAAGTGGATCTCGCGCTGGGTTTCAGCACTCAGGATGATATCCGGCACCCGGAGCTGGAAGAGATCGACTGGTTTGAAGATGAGTATGTGGTCATCGGCAACGCGCGCCGGACGCGTCTGACGCTGGAGGATTATCTCGCGGCCCGTCATCTGGTGGTGACGCCATGGAATGAGAAGCAGGGCGTTCTGGACGTGCGGCTGGAACAACTGGGCTATACCCGACAAATCGCGATCAAAACGCCGTCGATGCTGAGCGCGCCGTTTATCGTTGCCGAAAGCGACCTGCTGATGGCAATCCCCCGTTTTGCCGCTGAGAAGCTGGCTGCGGCAGCGGACCTGAGGATTTTTCCTTTACCGTTTTCGATACGCACGTTTGAAGTGAAAATTTACTCGCATAAACGCAGCGGCCAGCGGGGCGCAACGCGCTGGCTTAAGGATGAGCTGCAAACGCTGGCGCAGGCTGACAGGGAACCGTAGGCCGGGCAAGCGCTGTGCCGCCCGGCAGAAATGGCGGTCAATAAGAGATAGTCACTTTAACGGCAGGTAGATATCGGTTTGCAGCGCATGTTCCGGCACTTCGTGAATAAAGTTGAGGTAGTGGAAAAATACCGGGGCATCGCGCAGCGTTTCGCCGCTGGCCGGTAGCCAGTCGCGAAACATCGCCCACACCGTGGCGGAAATGGTATCCAGAGACCCCGTGTGACGGCCAACAGCGTAACGTCCGCCGTCGATTTCGCCACTGCAAACCCCGAATTCATTTTCTGGTATCGCTTCAGAGATACTGCCGCAGATATCGAAACGAAAGGCGTCTGCGGGTGTGGTTGCCGGGTCATCCCAGGCAATGCCAAACGTGCTGCTTTCGTGTACTGGCGATAAGCCCGTGGTTTTACGCCATGCAATAAATTTCGCCGCGCTGTCATTAACCCGATCCGGGCTACCACGGTGCTGCAGCATTGCCACTTGGATCTGTGGGAAATCAACAATTTTAATTTCCATCGTTTTTTGCTCCTGGAAGGTCATTTTCGGTACGCGCTGGTGCCAGTTCAGCCAGTCCGGCTGCTGCCGAAACTGACGCGGGCTTTTTCCAAACGCGTTTCTGAAGGCGCGACTGAACGATTCAGGGCTCTGGAACCCGGCATCGAGCGCAATATCAATCACCTTATCCTGAGGATTAAACGCCAGTCGCCAGGACGCATGACGCAGGCGCAACCACTGAATATAGCGATACAAAGGCTGGCCGCTAAACGCCAGGAACTGCCGGTGAAAATGATAAGGCGAACAGCAGGCTAACGCGCTGAGCAACTCCAGCGTAAGCGGTTCATCGAGATGTTGGGCGATATAGTCGCACACCGTCGTGAAGCGCTCGCGGTAAGCCGTTTTGATTGCATCGTTCATTGCATCCTCCTGATGACCTACTTTGCCTCACCGAACGGCCAAAATCCTGACCGATCTTGCTGATTATGGAGAGGGTAGACTGGCGGTATATCATTGTGCGGCATTAATCGTTCCGTCGTACCTATGATACTGCTGAATGATGAATGAAGACTCACTTCCTATACTTATATTAGGTTTGTCATAATCCAAATTTTCTAAGCTACAAAATTTTATGAGAGGTAATGATGGAAAAGGACTTAAAGCCAGAACAAATCGAAATCATAAACCGTATTGTATTTGAGCAAATCGACAAGATGCAGGCCAGAGTAGCCGAAATAGTTGCTGAAACAGAGAGATCTACGCACCAGCAGCTGCAGGATAGCGGGATTGATATGACCGAATTTTATCCGGCTAATAAGGATTATTTGATGATGACTCTTGTTCAACACTTAATAGATCAAGTACATGGCGGCAATATGGTTCTTGCCCAAAAAATGATATCCATGGAAGCAAAACGGCTGAATATCAGCGTACATGTTGAGGCAGAGTAAATAATATCGAATAAGGAATAAATGAATGGGGTCATGTTTGTGAACAGACAAATTTCGTGAGTATCGCTGAGGCTATCAGCTGCTCGTCGCTAAAGTACGTCCAACAGCTGATAGTTTTTTTCAGTTCGCTTCATGATTTGCGCAAATTTCAGCGCAAAATTCCATAAAGGCTTCGACAGCAGCGGGGGGCAGTCGACGAGATGGCCGCGTGATATACAGCGGATAGGTTTCGCCTGGCCATTCCGGAAAAAGTTCGACCAGCATTCCGTCAGCGATCAATTGCGTGACGCTGAGTGAAAGTACCTGGGCAATACCAACACCACTTACGCAGGATTGCACCATCAGATCTACATCGGTTGTCGTCAAATGACCGTGAGTATCAATAGCCAGTACTTCGCGATCGCGACGGAATTCCCACTCAAACGGTTTCCCGCGGCGAGGATCGATATACTGAATACACTCATGCGTGACTAGTTCTTCAGGATGCGCAGGTCTACCATGCCGTTTCAGATATGCCGGTGATGCCACAGTGAGTACGCGCGTTTGAAAGAGCAATTTCGAAGAAATAGTTGAGGGGAGTTGCGGCCCGAAACGCACCGCAACATCTATACCCTCCGTCACAAGATCCCCCACGTCAGGCTGCTGCACTACTGTAAGTTCCAGTTCCGGGTGACGTTCGCGCAAAAGAGGCAGTTTCGGGGCCAAAATATAACGAGCGAAGATTGGATTAACGCTGACCCGTAATGATCCTCGTACAGCAATGGCGGCACCGGATACGTAGCTTGCCGCAACTTCAATACCTTCAAGGTGTGGCGAGGCGCGCTCATACAAAGCCCGGCCTTCGTTCGTCAGGTTCATCGTACGCGTCGTACGGTTTAGCAAGCGCACTCCGAGCCTCTCTTCAAGACGATCTATCGATCTGCTCACGCCAGAAGCGGACAGTCCCAGCACCTCGCCAGCGCGACTGAAACTACCCGCCTCGACAACTGCGGCCAACACGCTCAATCCTGACAGAAGCCTTCCGTCAAAACTCATAGAGACTCACCTTTGAATTTATTCAAATATAATTTGCATAAAACTACCTTTATCAAAAATGGTGCGCAACCTATTGTGTCAGCCAATTCGTTGCCGGGCGCTATTTTACCTGTCTCCGGCTGGGCAAACCTCGCAACGAACGGCATCACTTAACCCTGAGGAATACGAAATGACAACGACGCGCACTCTTTTTAAAGGCGGCATCATCCTTACTCTGGATGCCGATATTCCCAACCTCTCCGTGGGCGATGTTCTCGTCCATGGCGACCGTATCGCAGCAGTGGGTCCGGATCTGCAGGCGGATGATGCCCAGGTGATCGATGCAACTGACCATATTGTAATGCCCGGCCTGGTGGATGCTCACCACCATATGTGGCTTGGCGTGATGCGCCGCATGATGCCAAATGTCGACGATCTTTTTGCTTACATTGATGTGGTCGCAGAGAAACTGGGCAAACATTATCGTCCTCTGGACATGTACCTGAGTACCAGGCTCACGGCACTTGCCTCACTGGACGCTGGTATTACTACCATCATTGATGCCTGCCACAACTCGCGCAGCCCCGAGCATACTGATGCAGCATTAGATGCTCTAAAGGAAAGCGGCATCCGTGCGTTACATATGGTCGGTGCAGCAATGGATAAAGAAGCTTCGTCGGCGCATTTGCCTGCGGATTTGGAGCGGCTGTCGCGAAGCTGGAATACAAATGACAGCCTGGTGCACGTTGGTCTGTTTGGTCAGCTCAATCTTGACTGGTGGAAGGTCGCGCGCAAACTCGACATGCGCATTCTGACCGAATTCATCGGCGATCTCGCCAATCTCGGCCCTGAGTTTGCCACGCCGGGCGTACTGGGCACACATAACATCTTCAACCACTGTTCAAGGGTTCCTCAGGATACGTGGAAGCTCCTGGCCGATTCAGGAGTGAACATCACGGTCAATCCACGGTCGGATGCGCTATTTGGCTTCGACGATGAAAGTTTTGCCTACCAGCAGGCTGTCGATCGCGGCTTGACCCCGGCACTGGGCATTGACCTTGATACTGCCTTTGGCAGCGATATGTTCGGGGAAATGCATGCTCTGTTCGGGCAACAGCGATCGGCTATGCGCTACCGTCGCTTCCGTGGTGAGGACAATGTGCCGTCTCCCATCACGGCCGAGGACGTCCTGAAAGCGGCAACGGTTAATGGCGCGCGTGCGGCCGGTTTGGAGGACCAGATTGGCACCCTTACGCCAGGCAAGCAGGCCGACATTATCATGGTTCGCACCAGCGGAGCCGCTGTTTTCCCGGTAACCAACGTCATTGGTACCGTCGTGCAGGCGATAGAGCGGTCTGATGTGGATACCGTGATGGTGGCCGGCCAGCTTCGTAAACGTGCGGGCAAGTTGGTGGATATCGATCTGGCGGCGCTCAGTACAGAGATAACCGTTTCTCGTGATTACCTGCTCAACGCCAGCTGCTATCACATCGATCTTTTTAAAGCATCCTGATGACAGAGCGGCCTGATACACCGGGCCGTTCAACCCTCTTAATCATATTTCATAAAGGATAATGACATGGGAGCCCTCGCCATTAAGCGGTTCGCGGAGGATAACACCCCGCGCGTCCTGCTTCCCCGCCCGGCAACGGGCGTTATTGCCGCACTTTTCTTTGGCTATCTGGCAGTCGGACTGCCGCTGCCGGTGATTCCATTGTTCATCCATGGCCATCTCGGCTTCAGCAACCTCGTGGTGGGACTGGCGATCGGCATCCAGTTTCTGGCCACCGTCCTGACCCGCGGCTATGCCGGACGGGTTACAGACCAGCAGGGCGGTAAACGTTCTGCTCTCCAAGGAGCAATCCTTTCAGCGATAGCAGGGGCGCTGTATCTGGTGGCTTCGGTAACGGATTTATCGCCTGCTGCAACCCTTTGCATTGTTATCGCAGGTCGTCTGATGGCCGGTTTTGGCGAAAGTCAGTTCGTGACGGGATGTGTCTCCTGGGCAATTGCTTCAGTTGGCCCTCAGCGCACCGGTATGTCCATGTCCTGGACCGGCATCGCGATGTTCGCGGCGCTGTCGATTGGTGCTCCTGCTGGCATGGCGTTATATCAGCATTACAGCCTCGCAATGGCGATGATTGCCTGTATCGCTGCACCGATGTTGGCCGCTCTGGTTGCATTTTGTACCCCATCATATATATCGCCTGGAGGTCCGCGACTGCCATTCCATCGCGTAGTAGGGCGCATCTGGCGCGAAGGGCTGGGATTAATGCTGCAGGGCGTGGGGTTGTCAGGACTAACCGCTTTTGCCTCGCTGTACTTTGCGGCACATCACTGGCAGAACGCCGGCCTGGTGATGACTGCGTTTGGTCTGGGTTTTATTTTCGTTCGCCTCGCCCTGGGGCATCTGCCAGACCAAATGGGCGGCTATCGCGTTGCAGTTTGGTCACTGGTGGTTGAAGCGCTAGGCCAGGCAATGCTGTGGTTGGGTTCAAACGAATGGATGGCACTTGCAGGTGCGCTGGTTACCGGACTGGGCTGTGCGCTGGTTTTCCCCGCATTGGGCGTCGAAGCCTTAAGACGTGTTCCACAAGCCAACCGCGGCAGCGCAATGGGCGCGTTCGTTGCATTTCTGGATGTCGCTTATGGAATCGCCGGGCCGGTAGCTGGCCTGATCGCCGGTCAGTTTAGTTATGCCGCTGTATATCTGTCTGGTGCGGTCTGTGCGCTGCTGGGTGCGCTGATTGCGAGCGCGTCTCGCATACAGCAATCCTGAATTAACATCCGAGCCGGCAGCGCTTGCTGTCGGTTTACTAATCTGGAGAAATTATATGTCACGCATTTTCATCTCCGGTTCGTCCACAGGCCTGGGTCTGATGGCAGCCGAACTGCTGGTTCAACAAGTACATCAGGTTGTGTTGCACGCGCGTAATGCGAACCGTGCAGAAGATGCCCAACGCGCCTTACCGCAGGCTGAAGCCGTCGTTGTCGGTGACCTGGAGACAATGGAAGGTGCCAGGCAAACGGCATTACGTGTCAACGCCCTGGGACGCTTCGATGCCGTCATCCACAATGCTGCCGTTGGCTACAATGAAGCGTATCGCCTGACCCGCGACGGGCTGCCGCATGTTTTCGCGATCAACACGCTCTCGGCTTACATCCTCACCGCGTTGATTGAACGTCCACAGCGCCTCGTCTATCTGAGTTCGGGTATGCATCATCATGCCCGGGCAAACCTGGATGATATTCTCTGGCGCAAACGTCGCTGGAATGGCTCAGACGCCTATGCGGAGAGCAAATTGCACGACGCTATGCTGGCTTTTGCTCTGGCGCGTCGCTGGCGTGATGTGCGTAGTAACAGCCTCGAGCCTGGCTGGGTGCCGACAAATATGGGGGGGCCGCATGCCCCGGACGATATGGACCAGGCGCACCTGACCCAGGCCTGGCTTGCCGCCAGCCGTGATTCTGCGGCTGACGTAACGGGGAAATATTTCTACCACATGAAGCGCATGACGGCTAATCCGCAGGCGCACGACGTTGTATTGCAGGATCGTCTCATCGATATTTGTACCGAGATTTCAGGGATAGCGCTGCCGGAGTAATACGTAACGTTACCGAAGTGCGTATTAACCATAAAAAACAGAGTGTTTACATCTTAAGGATAAAATAGGTACAATACCCCCCTATAGTATCAGGAGGGCGTATGCCGCATTCACCCGAAGATAAAAAACGTATTCTTACTCGCGTCCGCCGCATTCGGGGTCAGGTTGATGCCCTTGAACGCGCGCTGGAGTCGGGCGACCCCTGTCTGGCCATCCTGCAGCAAATCGCCGCCGTGCGCGGGGCTGCCAATGGCCTGATGGGCGAAATGGTTGAAATTCACCTCAAAGATGAGCTGGTGACGGGGGAAACCACGCCGGATCAGCGAGCCGTACGCATGGCGGAAGTCGGCCATTTGCTGCGCTCTTATCTAAAATAAACCCACACACCTGACAAAAAGGGAAGACATGATGAAATCTCGCGCTGCAGTTGCATTTGGTCCCGGCCAGCCGCTGAAAATCGTTGAAATCGACGTGGCACCGCCGAAGAAAGGCGAAGTGCTGATCAAAATCACCCATACCGGCGTGTGCCATACCGATGCGTTTACGCTCTCCGGTGACGATCCGGAAGGCGTCTTCCCGGCGGTGCTGGGTCATGAAGGCGGCGGGATTGTGGTGGAAGTGGGCGAGGGAGTGACCAGCCTGAAGCCTGGCGATCACGTTATCCCTCTGTACACCGCGGAATGCGGCGAGTGTAAGTTCTGTAAATCCGGTAAAACCAACCTCTGCCAGGCGGTTCGCGCCACTCAGGGGAAAGGGCTGATGCCGGACGGTACCACCCGTTTCTCCTATAACGGCGAGCCTGTTTACCACTACATGGGCACCAGCACCTTCAGCGAGTACACCGTTTGCGCGGAAATTTCCCTGGCGAAGGTGAACCCGCAGGCGCCGCTGGATAAAGTCTGCCTGCTGGGCTGCGGCGTGACCACCGGTATTGGCGCGGTGCATAACACGGCAAAAGTCAAAGAGGGCGACACCGTGGCGGTGTTCGGTCTCGGCGGCATTGGTCTGGCGGTGATTCAGGGCGCGGTGCAGGCGAAGGCCGGGCGTATCATCGCGGTCGACACCAACCCGGAGAAATTCAGGCTGGCGGGTGAAATGGGCGCGACCGATTTCGTGAACCCGAAAGATCACGAAAAACCGATTCAGGACGTCATCGTTGAGATGACCGACGGCGGCGTTGACTTCAGCTTCGAATGTATCGGCAACGTGAACGTGATGCGTTCCGCACTCGAATGCTGCCACAAAGGCTGGGGCGAGAGCATCATCATTGGCGTGGCCGGCGCGGGCCAGGAGATTAAAACCCGTCCGTTCCAGCTGGTCACCGGTCGCGTATGGCGCGGTTCCGCGTTTGGCGGCGTGAAGGGCCGTACCCAGCTTCCGGGTATGGTTGAAGATGCTATGGTCGGCAAGATTCAGCTCGATCCGTTCATTACCCACCGCTTGCCGCTGGAGCAGATCAACGACGCGTTCGATCTGATGCACGAAGGAAAATCCATCCGTACCGTCATTCATTTCGGCGACAAGTAACTCTTCTGCCGGCGGTTTTTCACCGCTGGCGTTTCTTTAATAATCTTCTCTAAAGTGTGACCAGTGCGGCGTTTTTAGCCGTAATCTAAATCCCCACCGTGCCGATGACTATTTAACACGCATGTTTTTACGCATCTTACCTACAAGAGAGTCGACGGTCATGGACAACACTACTTCGATGCAGGCGCAGCGCAAGCTGAGCTTCTTGCATCACATCAGGCTGGTTCCGCTGTTTTCCTCCATTCTCGGTGGCATTATTCTTCTGTTCGCCTTGAGCTCGGGTCTGGCGGGGTATTTCCTGCTGCAGGCCGATAACGATCAGCAGGATGTCACGTCCGAAATTCAGGTGCGTATGGGGCTATCGAACAGCTCAAACCATCTGCGTACCGCGCGTATTAATCTGATCCACGCCGGTGCGGCAAGCCGTATCGCGGAGATGGATGCGATGAAGCAGAACATCAGCGAGGCGGAAACGCGCATTAAGCAGTCCCAGGAGAGCTTTACCGCCTATATGAATCGTGCCGTGCGTACCGCTGAGGGTGCAGCGCTGGATGAGGATCTCAAGGCGCGGTACGACGCCTATATTGCGGGCATGCAGCCGATGGTGAAATTCGCCAAAAACGGCATGTTCGAAGCGATTATCAACCACGAAAACGAAACGGCGCGTCCGCTGGATGACGCTTACAACGCCGTGCTGCTGAAGGCGATTAAGATCCGCACCGAGCGTGCCAATGCGCTGACGGCGCAGGCGCACAGCCGTACGCAGCTGGGCCTGATGTTTATGGTGGGCGCGTTTGCGCTTGCGCTGGTGCTGACGGCGATGACCTTTGTCGTGCTCCGCCGCACGGTCATTAATCCGTTGCAGCGTGCAGCGAAACGTATCGAGAATATCGCCAAAGGCGACCTGACGATGCCGGACGACGTGGCCGGGCGCAGCGAAATTGGCCGCCTGACGCGCGATCTGCAAACCATGCAGCACTCGCTTGAAAACACCGTAGGCACCGTACGTCAGGGGGCGGAGGAGATCTACCGTGGCACGAGCGAGATTTCCGCCGGTAACACCGATCTCTCTTCGCGTACCGAACAGCAGGCTGCGGCCATTGAGCAAACCGCCGCAAGCATGGAACAGCTGACCGCGACGGTCAAACAGAACGCCGATAACGCCCATCATGCCAGCAAGCTTGCGGAAGATGCCTCCGGGAAAGCCAGCCGCGGCGGCCAGATGGTCTCAGGCGTGGTCAAAACCATGGGCAATATCTCCACCAGTTCGAAAAAAATCTCCGAGATCACCGCCGTCATCAACAGCATTGCGTTCCAGACCAATATCCTGGCGCTTAACGCGGCGGTAGAAGCGGCGCGGGCGGGCGAGCAGGGGCGCGGTTTTGCCGTGGTGGCAAGCGAAGTCCGAACCCTTGCAAGCCGCAGTGCGAATGCCGCAAAAGAGATCGAAAGCCTGATTAACGAATCGGTCTCGCTGATCGACCAGGGCTCCGGTGAGGTTGTGGCTGCCGGTAACACCATGAATGAAATCGTCGAAGCGGTTAAACGCGTGACCGACATCATGCTGGAGATTGCCGCCGCGTCCGATGAGCAGAGCCGCGGTATCGTGCAGGTGAGCCAGGCGATTTCTGAGATGGATAAAGTGACCCAGCAGAACGCCTCGCTGGTGGAAGAAGCCTCTGCGGCCGCCGCGTCTCTGGAAGAACAGGGCGCGCGTCTGACCGAGGCGGTTGGGGCGTTTCGTCTGAGCAGTACAAAGCCGGGCCGCGCGGTGATGTCTGCGCCAGTATCGAAGAACGCGCCGTTGCGTCCGGCGGCGACGGTTTCCGGGGATAACTGGGAGACGTTCTGAGTCGCCACCGGGCAAAAAAAAGGGACCTTTCGGTCCCTTTTTCACATCTTATTGCTTATCGGGTAACGCGTACGCGATAACGTAATCCCCGCGATCCGGCGACTGTCGGGCGCCCCCGGCGTTGATGATGATGTACTGCTTACCGGTTTTCGGCGACACGTAGGTCATCGGGCCGGACTGGCTGCCGACCGGCAGACGGTCTTTCCAGATCTCTTTCCCGGTGGCGGTATCAAACGCGCGCAGGTAGAAATCCTGCGTGCCGGCGAAGAACAGCAGGCCGGACTGGGTAGAGAGTGACGCGCCCAGCGTCGGCATGCCGATTGGGATTGGCATGTGCATACGAATGCCCAGCGGCCCGGTATCTTCCACCGTGCCAACAGGCACCTGCCACACCAGCTTGCCGGTTTTCAGGTCAACGGCCGACATGGTGCCAAACGGCGGCTTCTGGCACGGAATGCCCAGCGGCGACAGGAAGCGTTCGCGCATCGCGCCGAACGGCGTGCCGTCCATCGGTACGATGCCCATCTCGATGCCGCTGGCGTTTTTCGCCACGTTAGCGCGCGGCACCATGTAGTTTGCCAGGCCCAGGCGCATATCGTTGACGAACATCAGGCTGTTGTTCGGGTCAACGGAGACGCTCCCCCAGTTCATCCCGCCGAGTGAGCCAGGGAACTGCAGGGAACGGTCGAGACCCGGCGGGGTGAAGACGCCCTGATGACGCATCTCTTTAAACTGAATGCGGCACAGCAGCAGGTCAACAGGCGTCGCCCCCCACATGTCGGATTCGGTCAGCGTCTGGTTGCCAATCATCGGCATGCCAACGGAATACGGCTGGGTCGGAGAGTAGCGTTCACCTTCAACGTTACCCGCAGGGACAGGACGTTCTTCTACCTTCGCCACCGGCTTGCCGGTTTCGCGGTTAAGCATGAAGATCATGCCCTGCTTGCTGGTCTGCACCAGCACGGGCGTGGTACCGCCCTTACCGTCGGGCAGGTCGTACAGCAGCGGCTGGGAAGGCAGGTCAAAGTCCCACAGGTCGTGGTGGGTTGTCTGGAAATGCCAGCGCACCTGACCGGTGGTCGCGTCGACGGCGACGATGGAGGAACTGTATTTATCGTCCAGCGCGGTACGTTCGCCCGCCCAGAAGTCCGGGGTGGCGTTGCCGGTTGGCAGGTAGATCAGGTTCAGCTTAGCGTCGTAGGACATTGCTGACCAGACGTTCGGCGTGCCGCGCGTGTAGGTCTGGCCTTCCGGCGGCAGGCCGGTCAGGTTCGGATTACCCGGATCCCACGCCCACGCCAGTTTACCGGTGTGAACGTCGTAGGCGCGCACCACGCCCGGCGGTTCGCCGGTGGAGTAGTTATCCGCGACGCGACCGCCGACGACAACGACATTCCCGGCGACCAGCGGCGTGGAGGTCTGCTGATAATACCCGGGCTTGATCTCGCCCATGCCGACGCTCAGATCCACGGTGCCATGGTCACCGAAGTCTTCGCAGACCTTGCCGGTATCCGCGTTGATGGCAATCAGGCGGGCGTCGGTGGTCGGCAGGAACAGGCGGCGAGGGCATGCCGCAGGCGGTGTCTCTGCCTGTGACGTTGTCACGCTGGAATGGTCTTCAAAATAGCCCAGACCGCGGCAGCGCTGCCAGTTAGGCGCCGTGGCTTTGGAATCGTAGCGCCATTTTTCTTTGCCGGAATCCACGTCCAGCGCCAGCACTTTACTGTACGGGGTACAGACGTACAGCGTGTCGCCAATCTGCAATGGCGTGTTCTGATCTTCCGCGCCGGAGCCGTTGCTCTGCGGAATATCGCCTGTGTGCGCAACCCACGCGACTTTCAGATCGCGGACGTTTTGCTTGTTAATCTGGTCCAGCGCGGCGAAACGGTCGCCGTGGGTGGTATTACCCCAGTGCGCCCAGTTCTTTTGCTGCTCGCCGGGGGCGACGGGTTTCACCGGAACGGGCTCGTTCGCTGCCACGAGGGTCTGCGGCTTAAACATCCAGCCCAGGCTGACCAGCATCGCCACCGCGAGCACGGCCGCGACGCCAAAAGCGGGAGCCTTGTTCGCAACGCTGTGGTTTGCCGCGCGCAGGAAAGGCCAGACGATGGCGCAGAGGAAGGCCAGTACGGCAAAGGTAAACAGGCGAGAGAAGAGCGGCCAGAAATCCCAGCCCGCATCGCCTACCGCCCAGAACAGCGAGGCAATAAAGGCGATGGCGTAAAGCACGATCCCGCTGCTGCGATTGAGGAAAATCAGGATCGCGGCAATCACCATCACCGCGCCCATTATCAGGAAGTATCCACTTCCGCCTACGGTGACGAGCTTAAAGCCCAGCCCGCCGACTGCCAGACCGATGAGCAACATCAGTCCGGCAAGGAGCCACTGCAGGATACGCGGTATCCCACGTGGCGCGCTGCCAAATGCCATTTCTGTCTCCTTAAGATCCCCCCGTCGTGCTGGGTGTGTACCAGTTGGGTAATAAATGCGGAGGGAAGAATGATTAATACGGGTGAATTCGGAGTTGTAAAATTATTTACGAACCATTTGGTGAATTCGTCGCTATGATAAAACTGTTAAATTGTTTTACGCAATTGTTAATGAATGATTTCGCATTAATTGATTAGGGCGCAGACGGCCCCTCTCCCTTGAGGGAGAGGGCTGGGGTGAGGGGGAACATACGGCTGTGGTGGTCATTCCGTTCACTTTATGTTTCTTGCTACTCTGTAACGACATGGCCTGTGAACGTGCCTGGGCGGCTCAATCGCCACCGCCCTGGCAACCCGGGCTCCCGGCGGTAAATCGCCGCTTCGCGGATTGCTCGCCCCATCCCTGGGGCTCACCCTTTCAGGGCCAGCGCAGGCGCTGTCCAAAATTGCTCCCGGCAATTTTGTCCTCAGCTTATTCCTTCAGGCTATCGGGTCGGGCATGAGCCTGCATCCCTGCAGGCCACGCCCTCTCGGCGCATCCCTGCGCCTCGCCCCGGCCTTGCGGAAACGCTTCGGCGATTTACAGCCGGACCAGAGCGTCGCTGTAAGTTCTTCATTTTCCTGAGGCAATATTTATCGCTTCGGGTGGAAAAATGGCTGGTGAACCCTCGCCCCGTTGGGGAGAGGGTTAGGATGAGGAGGGCGAAAGTTGTCAGACCGGCATTGATTTACGGATAGCGCTCAGCAGCGTCTGCGCGCCCGTTGAAAGCGGCGTGTCTACGCGGGTCAAAATGCCGATAGGTTCACCGGGGCCGGGGGAGGTAATCGGCAGGGCGATCAGCGTTCCCTGACGTAAATCATCTTTCACCGCGCCGGAGGGGACGAACCAGACGTAGTCATAATCCAGCGTAAGCTGGCGCGAAAGCGAGGCCGACAGCGTTTCGATACATCCTGAGGGCAGCGTACACCCCTGCATTTGCAGCAAGGTTTCGGCGGTCTGGCGGGGAACGGTCCCTTTTGGGCAGACCACTACCGGCCACTCCATCACGCGGCTTAACGTGACCGTGTCCTGCAGCAGGGGGTGATCGGGACGAACCACCAGCTTCAGAGACTCCAGGAACAGCAGTTCATAGTTGAGGCCGCCCATCAGCTCAGGGTCGGACATGCGACCGATCCCGAGATCCAGTTCGCCGGATTTCAGCCCCGCGAGCAGCATGGTGTTATTCATGGTGGCGACCTGAATCGTGGTATGCCGCTGCTGCTTGTGGAACTGGCCGATAACGGGCGGAAGAATGCCCAGCGCCGCGGTAGGCAGAGCGCCCACGCGCACCACCTCACTGGATTGCTCTTCTTTTCGGTGCAGGGACTGGCCTGCGGTATTGAGCGCATCCAGCACTTTAACGGCGTGCGTGAGGAACTGTTCGCCCACGATGGTAAGCTGCGCCCCCAGCCGGCCGCGGTCAAAAAGACGGGCGCCGGTCAGCTGTTCCAGCTCGTTGAGGGTTTTTGAGAGCGCAGGCTGGCTCAGGTTGAGAGTTTCAGCCGCACGCCCCAGCGTTCCCTGTTGAGCGACGGCCACAAATGTATGCAAATGGCGCAAGCGTATGCGCTGACTGAACAGACCATTTTTTTCCATAGGCGATGTTAAAAACAGAGCGATGCGGGTGACAAGTTAAGTTGTTTAATTTTGATAACCTGATAGCAAAATATTTTTAACATTTGATCTGTTTGAGTTACAACATGTTTTTTGGCGGGGGAATAAAAGCGAACATCCTTGTTCGTTTATTGCTCACTGCGGAGGGGTATCGTCTACCGGTTTAGATCACGCCGTCGCCGCCATCGGAGCACCACACCTGGCCGGACGTAAATGAACATTCATCCGAGGCCAGCGTGACGTACAGCGGGGCAATCTCGACGGGCTGGCCCGGACGTCCCAGCGGGGTGTCGCCACCGAACTCCTTCACTTTTTCCATCGGCTGCCCGCCGCTGGACTGAAGAACCGTCCAGTAAGGGCCAGGAGCAACCGCGTTGACGCGAATGCCTTTCGGACCCAGCTGCTTGGCTAAGGATTTGGTAAACACCGCCAGACAGGCTTTCGTCTGGGCATAGTCCAGCAGCACGGGGCTGGGCTTCACCGCCTGAACGGAGGAGGTATTAATGATAACGGACGACGCTTTCAGGTGGCGCAGGGCCGCCTTGGTGATCCAGAACGGAGCGTAAACGTTGGTTTTAAACGTTGCGTCAAAATCTTCCGTGGTCAGTTCCTCAAGCGATTCACGGAACTGCTGACGGCCGGCGTTGTTGACCAGAATGTCCAGCCCGCCCAGTTTCGACACGGCTTCTTCGACCAGATTCTGACAGAAGGTTTCGTCCCGGACGTCACCCGGCAACGCGATGGCCTTGCGGCCTTCCGCTTCGATCAGCTCGATGACCTCAGCGGCGTCTTTTTCCTCTTCGGGCAGGTAGTTAATGGCAACGTCAGCGCCTTCACGCGCATAGGCGATAGCGACCGCGCGACCAATGCCGGAGTCTCCGCCGGTAATCAGCGCTTTTTTGCCGGCAAGGCGGCCATGCCCTTTATAGCTTTGTTCCCCGTGGTCGGGTACGGGCTGCATTTCGGATGCCAGTCCCGGCGGCGTTTGCGGCTGTTCCGGGAACGGGGGCTGCGGGTAAGCGTTCGTACGTTGTTTAGTATCACTCATAGCTGACTCCTTAAGCCAAGGGGTGAGATTTGATGGATAACTGCAGCGTTAACGCTTCGCTGAATTATTTCTGCAAACGATCTACACGGACGACGGCAGGAGATGATTTTTTATCAAGCGAACCGTTGATACTGATCATCTGGTCGGGTTTTACCGTTCTGCCGTCGAAGACTGCCTGGGGAATAATAACGTCGATTTTTCCGGTTTTATCCTGAAATACAAACTTATCGCCGCTACCGTCAATAAGATTACCGCGTAATGAAATTGTCGCACCATCGTGCAATTCTTTTGCCTGCTTGATGGTCATAATACGCGCGTCGTCGGTTCCGCGATATCCGCTATCAAGCGCGTGGGGAGGCGGTGGTGCTTCGCCTTTTTGTAAACCCCCGTTATTATCTGCCCATGCGGCCGGAACCAGAAATATCAATAAAGCGGAAATAAGTGATAATTTCATCCGATATCCTTCATTTTGCGTGTCTTGACTTATTAAGTATTGTTGCTATTCCTTTATGTGGCAAATGTGATAAGTCCTAAAAACATTCGCGTTAGAAATCAAAATTATCGGATAATAAGCGAAACGGTGACGATGACCATGAAGCGTGAAAATGAAAAGTTACCCGGGATAGATGAGAGTTACCGTTTGCTGACGTTTGAATACGCGTTTCGTCAGGTGGGATTTATTGTTCTGCTGGGTGTTATCGTCGCGGCGATTGCCGGTCTGTTTTCCAGCGGAATGGTCAGCGACACGGTTAAAACGAATTCCGCTAAATCATTGACCATAGACTATGAACGCTTTGGACGACGGGAGACAGAGACCCGGATGGCGCTCGCGTTTCCGGTGCAGAGCGAGGGGAAGTATGTCCTCAGCATGACCAGCGAGAGCAGCGATGCGTATGAGCCCGGCAGCGTCTGGCCGCAGCCGGACGCTATGTTCAGCCGCGGGAAGACTCTCTATTTTGTCTATAACAACCTGAAAAAAACAGACAGCTTCTCCGTGTTACTCTTCACGACACCTTCCAGAGCCGGTAAATGGAAAACCGTCATCCGCGTCAACAGCGAGCCGGAAATTAACATCTGGCAATTTATTTATCCGTAGGAGGCTGATATGGATATGGTCTTTCGCGCGCTGGCTATTTATCTGTTTCTGGTGGTGGTATTTAAAGTGGCCGGGCGTCGCGCGCTGCTGCAGATGACCAGCTTCGATCTCATTCTGCTCCTGATAATTAGTGAAGCCACGCAGCAGGCGCTTCTCGGACAGGATTTTTCCGTCACCGGCGCGATGATTACCATTACCACGCTGGTGGTAGTAGATATTATTTTCGGACTAATGAAGAAGTATTTTTCTCCGGTGGAGAATATTCTGGATGGCACGCCTGTTATTCTGGTGGAGAACGGCGTGCCGTTAGCCGATAAACTGAAAAAAGTTGACGTGTCCTGTGATGATATTCTGGTGTCAGCGCGCCAAAATAATGGCATTACGGAAATAAGCGACATTAAATATGCCATACTTGAGCGCAATGGGCATATTTCAATCATTCCTTTCGAGAAATAAGAGGCGGCAAGATGAGCAATCTTTTTCACGACAGCAATAATACCGTGGGTGAACTGACGAAAAAGCTGGCGAGCAAATTAACCGATCTCGGGCTTCGCTTAACCACCGCGGAGTCCTGCACGGGCGGAAAACTCTCGGTGGCGCTTTGCGCAGAGGAAAACACCGCCGAATTTTATGATGTTGGGCTGGTCGTGTTCAGCGATGAAGCTAAAGCGCGGATCCTCGGCGTGCGTCCTGAGACGCTTGAGCGGTTTACGGCCGTGAGCGAGCAGACGGTAACCGAAATGGCCGCCAGTATCCGCGACATCGCCCAGGCCGATATCAGCATCGCCATCAGCGGCTACGCGGGTCCGGAAGGGGGCGACGACGGCACGGCGGCGGGGACGGTCTGCTTCGCGTGGAACATACGCGGCGAGACGAAGACCCGCACCGTGCTTTTCTCCGGTGACTGTCAGGATGTGGTCGAAAAAGCGGTGCATTACTCGCTGGCTGAACTGGTGACAACCTTGTCGGACGGGAATAACGGATAAACTCAGGTGGAGGTTCTATGGCTGTCATAGTGATTACCGGCGGGACGGCGGGCGTGGGAAAAGCCACGGCGCTGCATTTTGCAAAGGCGGGTTACGACGTGGGGCTCATCGCCCGCGATGAAGCCAGCCTGCACTCTACCCAGGAGGAGCTACGGCGCTTTGGCGTTAATGCCCACGCCGTGCAGGCGGACGTCGCCGACAGCCAGGCGGTGGTGGATGCCGCTAAGGAAATTGAGTATCGCCTCGGCGCGATTGATGTCTGGGTGAACAACGCCATGGGGGCCGTTCTGGCACCGTTCCGAACCCTTACGCCGGACGAATTTCGGCGCGTGACTGACGTGACCTACCTCGGCTACGTGAACGGCACTCGCGCCGCGCTCGAACTTATGGTTCCGCGCGACAGGGGGGTGATTATCCAGGTGGGCTCCGCGCTGGCCTACCGTTCCATTCCGCTGCAGTCAGCCTACTGCGGGGCAAAAGCGGCGATCCGCGGGTTCACCGATGCGGTGCGTACCGAGCTGATGCATGAGAACAGCCGGGTTCAGCTTTCGATGGTCCAGATGCCGGGGCTCAATACCCCGCAGTTCGAATGGGCGAGGAACAAGTTCGCCTGGGCGATGCGCCCGGTGCCGCCGGTCTTTGAGCCTGAGGTGGCCGCCAGCGCCATCTTCAGGGTGGCGCAAAAGCCGGTGCGCGAGCTGTGGGTTGGCAGCAGCACCATCCAGTCCATCGTCGGGCAATTTTTCTTCCCCGGTTTTCTTGACCGGCTGATGGTGAAAAAGGCGTGGGAAGGCCAGATGACCGACGATCTCAACGCGCCGGATCGCCGGGACTACCTCGACCAGCCGGTTAACGATCTGCATAAAATCCATGGCCGTTTTACTGACGAGGCGAAAACCCGCGCGCCGTCCGTCACCTCCGGCATGCCGGGGAAAGTGGCCCTTGGCGCCCTCGCGGTGGCGGGAATAGTGCTGACGCGTCTGATAACTCGCCGGAAACCGTAGTCAGCGCAGCGCGCTACGGTGCGTCCAGAACCAGCGATAGCCGTAGCCGCCAAGGCTGAGCTGAACGGTTTTACCGCAAATCAGCGCGTCATCGTAGCGCTTGTCCTCGAGACAGGCGGTCCAGGTGGCGTTGCGGATCCCTTTGGCGGTGAACTGCACCGGCTGGTCGCTGAAGTTGACGAAGGTCAGGATGCTGCGCTCGTCGGTCTCGTAATAAAGCCCCAGCACCGCGTCATCATCGATTGTGATAATGCGAAAGGGCGCAACGGCAATTTCGGGGAACTCCGAGCGGGTAGTGGCAATATCGATGATCCGGTGCAGGAGCGAGTTGTGGTGAAGCAGCGAATCGGCGACGTTGACTTTCTGATAGCGGTAAGGGCCATGGTCGATAATCGGCGCGATAAACTTTTCCGGGTCAGCTGCAGAGAAACCACCTCCTTGCGATCCTGCCCACTGCATCGGGGTGCGGACGGCGTAGCGCTCCTCCAGATCCAGGTCGTCACCCATGCCTATCTCGTCGCCGTAGCGCATCACCGGGACACCCGGCAGGGAAAACAGCACCGCGTGGCAGAACGCCAGCCGCTTCCGATCGCCGTTGAGCATCGGCGCCAGGCGGCGGCGGATCCCGCGCTGATAGACGTTCATCTCCTCATCAGGGGCGAAGGTATCGAGGACAAACTGTTTGTCTTTCTGACTGATGCCTTCCAGATCCAGCTCGTCGTGATTGCGCAGCCAGTTGGCAAAACAGCAGGAGTCAGGCGGGACGATCATCTTCTTCACCGCATTGCGCAGCGGGCGGGCGCTTTTGCGGGCCAGGCTGACGTAGAAATACTTGTTGAGCCAGAAATTGAGCACCAGATTCAGACGGTCGTTATTGCCGAAGTAGTCTTTATAGGCCTCAACGTCTACGTCAACTTCGCCCAGCAGGATCGCGTCCGGATTGCGCTCTTCGATAAGACGCCGCATATGTTCGAGGATCCACAGACCCTTTTTTTCATCACCGTTTCCCGCCTGGGTGGTGAGGTGGGACGCGGCATCGAGGCGAAATCCCGACACGCCCAGCTTGAGCCAGAAGAGGATGATGTTTTCAATCTCTTTAAGCACCGCGGGCGAGGTGAGGTTCAGATCCGGCTCGTGGCGATAGAACATGTGCCGGTAGTATTGTCCCGCCTCGTCGTCCCAGGTCCAGATGCTCTCTTCCACGCCTGGAAACATGGGGGGCGTATCGTCCTCGTCGTTATCCGACCAGAGGTAATAATCACGATAGGGTGACGCCGGGTTGCGGCGGGCCTGCTGGAACCAGGGATGCGCGTCCGACGTGTGCTGGATCAGTAGCTCAATAATGACCTGCATGCCCAGCTCGCGGGCCTGCTCGATAAAGGCGATGATATCGGCCAGCTTTCCGAAGCGGGGATCCACCTGGAGGTGGTCGCTGACGTCGTAGCCTTCATCGAGAAAGGGCGTGAGGTAAAACGGGGTGATCCAGATGACCGTCGCCCCCATGCGGCGTATATAGCGCAGCTTGGCCGCGATCCCGGCGATGTCCCCGCAGCCATCGCCGTTCAAATCATAAAATAGCGCGGTATCAATCTGATAAATAATGGCTCGTGTATGCCAGTCGGTCATAGCGTTCCTCAGTGATAGCCTTCAGTATCAGACACTTTGCCCCGGAAGACGTAGTAGCTCCAGGCGGTGTACACCAGGATCACCGGGATAATCAGCAACGTGCCTACCAGCATAAACAGCTGGCTGGCAGGCGGGGCCGCGGCTTCCCACAGGGTGATGCGCGGCGGAATAATGTTCGGCCAGAGGCTGATGCCGAGCCCGCTAAACCCGAGGAAAATAAGCCCCAGCGTCAGCAGGAAGGGGCGAGCGTGGCTGGCCGGGTTGCGGGTCAGGCGCCAGATCAGCACGCTGAAAAGCGCAACCAGCAGAGGCACCGGCAGGAACCAGAAGAAGTTGGGCAGGGTAAACCAGCGGTCGGCTACGTACTGCCAGCCGAGCGGCGTCCAGATGCTCACTACCGCAATCACCACGACCAGCGCCAGCAGCACGTGGCGGGTCAGCTCGCGCATGCGGGCCTGCAGCGCGCCTTCACTTTTCATGATGAGCCAGGTGGTGCCCAGCAGCGTGTAGGCCACAACCAGCCCGATACCGCAGAAGAGGTTAAAGGGGGTGAGCCAGTCAAGCGCGGAGCCGACGAAACGCCGCCCCTCAACGTCGAAGCCGTTAATCACGGCGCCCACCACCACGCCCTGGCTGAAGGTGGCGAGCAGAGAGCCGCCGGCAAAGGAGTAATCCCAGAATTTGCGGTGCGACGGCGTGGCTTTGAAGCGGAACTCAAAGGCGACGCCGCGGAAGATGAGGCCGATCAGCATCGCGGTGAGAGGAATGGTGAGCGCATCAATAATCACCGCATAGGCCAGCGGAAACGCGCCGAACAGGCCCGCGCCGCCGAGCACCAGCCAGGTCTCGTTGCCGTCCCAGACCGGCGCCACGCTGTTGACCATCACATCGCGCTCCTTCGCATCGCCCACGAAGTTAAACAGCAGGCCGATGCCCAAATCAAAGCCATCCATGATGATGTACATCAGCGTGGCAAAGACGATGATGGCAAACCAGATAACTGAGATATCGACGCCCATCAGTTTCTCTCCTGTTCAGGAACAGACTCAGCGGCAGACAGCGGACGGGCGGGTGTGCCCGAGGTGTTTGACGTCAGCGTATCGACAGGCTGCGGTCCTTTCTTAATCAGCCGGATGAGGTAAACATAGCCCACCCCAAACACCGACGAGTAGACGACGAAGAACGCCAGCAGGCTGATGCTCATCTGCAGGGTGCTGTGCAGCGATACCGCGTCGATGGTGCGCAGATAGCCGTAGACCACCCACGGCTGACGGCCCACCTCGGTGGTGACCCAGCCGGCGAGCAGCGCCAGCAGCCCGGCAGGCCCCATGCAGAGGGCAAACCAGTGGAACGGGCGAGAGTGGAAAAGTCGATGACGATAGCGCAGCCAGACGCTAATCAGCCCGAGGGTAATCATCAGCAGCCCCATCCCGACCATGACGCGGAACGACCAGAAGACGATGGTCGAATTAGGGCGATCTTCTTTCGGAAAATCCTTCAGCGCCGGGACCTGCTTATCCAGACTGTGGGTCAGGATAAGGCTGCCAAGCGCGGGGATCTCCAGACCGTATTTGGTGCGCTCCTCCTCCATATCCGGCAGGCCAAACAGCAGCAGTGGGGTGGCCTCGCCCGGCGGATTTTCCCAGTGCCCCTCAATGGCGGCAATTTTAGCCGGCTGGTGCTCAAGCGTGTTCAGGCCGTGCATATCGCCCACGACCGCCTGGATGGGTGCGACCAGCAGCGCCATCCACATCGCCATGGAAAACATGGTGCGGACGGCGGGGGTATCGTTACCGCGCAGCAGGTGCCATGCGCCCGACGCGCCAACAAACAGCGCGCTGCTCAGAAACGCGGCGATAGCCATATGAATCAGGCGATAAGGGAAGGAGGGATTAAAGACGATCGCCAGCCAGTCCTGCGGAATAACCTGTCCGTTCTCGATAGTGAAGCCCTGCGGCGTATGCATCCAGCTGTTGGACGCGAGGATCCAGAAGGTCGACATCAGCGTGCCGAGCGCCACCATGCAGGTTGAAAAGAAGTGCAGGCCCGGGCCGACCTTATTCCAGCCGAACATCATGACGCCAAGGAAACCGGCTTCAAGGAAGAAGGCGGTTAAGACTTCATAGGTCAGAAGAGGGCCGGTAATACTGCCCGCGAACTGTGAGAACCCGCTCCAGTTGGTGCCAAACTGGTACGCCATGACCAGGCCGGAAACGACACCCATCCCGAAGTTAACGGCAAATATCTTGAGCCAGAAATGGTACAACGATCGCCAGACGTCGTTTTTGGTGCGCAGCCACATGCCCTCCAGCACCACCAGATAGCTGGCGAGGCCGATGGTGATCGCAGGAAAAAGGATATGAAACGAGACGGTAAAAGCGAACTGAATTCTGGCCAGATGGAACGCGTCGAGTTCGAACATGGTCCGTACCTCTGAAACGATGGGGCACGAGAATTGCCGGGCAGTTTATGGCTGCCCGGCAAAACCGATTACGGTTTAGTCTTACCGGCACCCAGCTCGGCACCGGTCAGCGGGTCAGAATGTGGATCGGACTTCGTGCGGGCAGACATCGCCTTGACCAGGGTTGCCTGTTCGGTCGTGAGCGTGACGCTTGCGCTGCCATCACCGCCGTCAACCGCAGGCTGGGGGGACTCAACGTAATCGAAATGTTTATCGCTGTTCCAGCTTCCGCGAACCTCTCCACCTTCAGACATATTGTAGTACTTGTTGGTGAATTCCTCGATTGGCGGTAATTTTCCCGGTGGGAAATTATTACGGATGGACTGCAGCGCCTTCTCAAAGGAGAGCTGATGCGCCGCCTCGCGCGTCATCAGAAACGCCAGGGCATCCTTTACGCCGGGATCGTCGGTCACGTTGATCAGCCGTTCATAGATGATTTTCGCTCTGGCCTCTGCTGCCACGTTTGAGCGCAGGTCCGCCGTCGGTTCGCCGATGGTGTCGACGTAGGCCGCCGTCCAGGGCACGCCCGCCGAGTTAGTGAGCGGGGTGCCGCCACCGTAGAGCAGGGAGGTGATGTGGCTGTCATTGCCGTTTTCGGTCATGGAGCGATACAGCTCGGCCTCGTTTTCCACCCCTTCAGCCAGCGCGCCTTTGGCACCTTTATTCAGCATGCCGACCAGGGTACCGATGATTTCGAGGTGGCTTAGCTCCTCGGTGGCGATATCCATCAGCATATCTTTACGGCCCGGATCGTCATCGCTCAATCCTTGCGTAAAGTACCGGCAGGCGGCAGCCAGTTCGCCCTGAGGCCCACCGAACTGTTCCAGTAAAAGGTTGGCGAGGCCTGGGTTCGGTTCGGCAACGCGAACCGTGTATTGCAGCTGTTTGACGTGTCGGAACATGGCGATTCTCCCTGATTATTTTTTTGCTTCGACGCCCGATGCGTCTGAACGCAGCAGGAACTGTTCCGTGGTCTGCGGAATATGGCGAATCAGCCAGTCGGCCATTTCGCGTTCTTCCGCCAGAATCGTCTCGATGGCAGGTACCGAGGCCGTGTCGCCTGCTTTCTTCGCCGCAGCGAGCAGGGAGGTATAACAGGCTATTTCAAACTGTTCGAAAACATAGCCGCTGATCGAACCCTTCACGATCTCATCAGACGGGAACATGCCGCCGATGGACTGGCCGAGCGCCGCCATTTTGCTCATCGAATCTTTTAAAACCGAACGAGAAATATCATTACGGTCGAGGATTTCTTCCAGCAATGTAATTTGCCGTTTTGTCTCATTAATATGCTGCACAATTCGGGCGCGAACATCAGGATAATTATCGATACGGCTGGCCATGGATTCCAGCATAGATTCGGCTTGCTTTTCCATCGCATGGGCATCGCGTAGCCAGTCATGGTAGTGTTCTACGTGATTCATCATTGTATCCTCATTAGGGGTTCGCTTATTTGGTCTCACTTTCAGCAGCCTGATCGGCACGCGCGGCACTGTAGCCAGATAAATGGCCGACAATATTGGCGTAAATGCTGATGATAATGACCCATAGCACGCTGTTCTTCCACCATATTACGGAAGGGATGGCGAGAGTGAACCATATTATGGCTGCCGCTAAATGGCACCGTTTAATTGTCATGGGACTGATGCTCATTTTATTTAACCTGTATTATTGCGTCATTTCTGCGCTTTTTGGTTAATATTTCCTACGGCCAGGTCGGTGAGTTTAAGGTCGGTCTCTTTTTCTTCTTCCAGCGTTTCGGCAAGAAGCTTAACGGCTTTTTTATAGCCCAGTTGTTCAGCTAGTGTGGCAAGGGTACCGTAGCTGGCAATTTCGTAATGCTCGACTTTTTGCGCGGCGGCAATAAGTGCGGCATCACGTACTTCATTTTTTTCCGTGCTTTCGATGACTTCGTTGGCTTCTTCAATTAAGCCTTCCATTGCCACGCACTTCATGCGCTTAAGCTTGATACCGTCTTCCTGCTCGACGATCTGGTCGATACGTTCGATCTGACCCTGCGTCTCCTCAAGGTGTGCGGTAAAAGCGGCGCTCAGCTTCTCGCTGGAGGCGGCGCGGGCAAGTTTGCTTAACGCACGGGTAAGCTGCTTTTCTGCGCTGTAGGTATCCGAGAGAAGATGAATAAAGACATCCTCGACGCTTTTCATATTCATAATAATTACGCTCCGGTAAAATAAAGAAAGGGTACTGCGAGCTTTTCAGCCCGCAGCATGCTCTCTGGTTTTATTAAAAGAGTATTAAATAAGATCAGGAGTTATCAGATTTACGGCCTCCGCCGTGACTGTTCTGTCCTCCTTTCTTACCCGCTTCAGAAGCGCGTTGCGGATCGTTTTTAAAGTTCCCACCGCTATGCTGGCCACCTTTACGTCCAGCTTCTGATGCTTTTTCACGGTCTTCAGCGAAATTACCGGAACCACCACGATGCTCTGCCATATTAAACCTCATAGTCATATATTGGTTATGTCAGTACGATACGAAAATATTCCGTATCACTCGTCGTTCGAGTAATAACTCTAGTCGCTGTGCGTCATCCGTCAAATGCGTTTTGCTATTTGCGGTTGCGTTATTTTTAAATATTTGTAAATTTGCGCTTCGCTTAAAAGAGAAATATGGATAGACAGGAAGGACTTGTAAACAACCATTCAGATTAATCCTAACTTCGAGCTAAAAATTTGAAAGAAGAGGATAAAAATAATGGCGTACTCGAATTGGTTAATTTGCATTCAGAAGAGAGCCAAAAAATACTCCTTTATAGATAGAAAGCGGAACCCTAAATAATTATAAGGAAAATCCTGGATAAAAGCGTTCAGGCTGAAAGGGCGGTTCCGTTCGGCGCTGTTCAGGGGCCTGATAGCACACGGTTTGACCACTGTCGTCTTAAGATCACAATTCAGAAATTCTTCCCCCCGGAAGGAACGGGTTTCTCTACACTCCAGGTAATATTCACTGGAGGCATGACATCATGGCGAACACCATCACGGCTGATGACATTCGGGAACACTTTTCGCAGGCTATGTCGGCGATGTACCAGCAGGAAGTTCCGCAGTACGGCACCTTGCTTGAACTGGTTGCGGACGTAAACCTGGCGGTTCTGGAAAATAATCCACTATTACATGAACAACTGGCTAACGCCGATGAGCTTGCACGCCTGAACGTGGAGCGTCACGGGGCGATCCGCGTGGGCACGGCACAGGAGCTTTCAACCCTGCGCCGTATGTTTGCCATTATGGGTATGTACCCGGTCAGCTATTACGATCTCTCTCAGGCGGGGGTGCCCGTCCACTCAACGGCGTTTCGTCCGATAGAGGATGCGGCGCTGTGCCGTAATCCGTTTCGTATCTTTACCTCGCTGCTGCGTCTTGAGCTGATTGAAAACGTCGCGCTGCGCGAGCGGGCCGCGGAGATCCTGTCTCACCGCAACATCTTCACCCCGCGCTGCCTGGAACTGATCGACCTCCACGAGTCGGAAGGGCAGTTTACTGACGCACAGGCGCACGAATTTGTGCAGGAAGCGTTAGAAACCTTCCGCTGGCACCGCCATGCGACGGTCGATCAGGAAACCTATCTGGCGCTGCACAACGAGCACCGTCTGATTGCCGACGTGGTCTGCTTCCCGGGCTGCCACATTAACCACCTCACGCCGCGCACGCTGGACATTGACCGGGTGCAGGAGCTGATGCCGAAGTACGGTATCGAGCCAAAAATTCTGATCGAAGGGCCGCCGCGTCGCGAGGTGCCCGTCTTATTGCGTCAAACCAGCTTCAAGGCGCTGGAAGAGCCGGTGCTGTTTGCCGGTGAACATAAAGGCACCCACACCGCGCGCTTCGGTGAGATTGAACAGCGCGGCGTGGCGCTGACCCCGAAAGGCCGTGAACTGTACGATAGCCTTCTCGCCCAGGCCGGTACCGGTAAAGATAACCTGACCCATCAGCTGCATCTGCGGGAGATCTTTAGCGCCTTCCCGGACAGCGAAATGCTCATGCGCCGTCAGGAGCTGGCTTATTTCCGCTACCGCCTGACGCCAGCCGGGGAAGCGCATCGGCATGCGTTTCGTCCGGGCGACGATCCGCAGCCGCTGATCGAGCGCGGATGGGTGGTTGCCCAGCCGATCACCTACGAAGATTTCCTCCCGGTCAGCGCCGCGGGGATTTTCCAGTCCAATCTCGGGAACGAAACCCAGGCCCGCAGCCACGGTAACGCCAGCCGCGATGCGTTTGAAGACGCGCTGGGATGCCCGGTGTATGACGAGTTTACGCTCTATCAGGAGGCTGAAACGCGCAGCAAACAGCGTTGCGGTTTGCTCTGAAATCGTTACTCTGCAGGGGTGTGATGGAAACAATAAGGTCGTTATGCAAAATCCTTCCGCCCCTGTGGTTGAAACGCGCCAGGGCGCACTGTCTGGTTTAACCGATGAAAACGTCCACGTCTGGTGCGGTATTCCCTACGCCGCGCCGCCCGTGGGGGAGTGGCGCTGGCGCTCGCCCCGGCCGCCTGAACGCTGGGATGGGCTGCGCGAGGCCACGGCCTTCTCGCCCTCAAGCTGGCAAAGCAGCGAGTATTGTCAGGAGCTCGGCGGCGGCGATCCGGGCCAGTTTTCCGAAGATTGCCTCTACCTTAACGTCTGGTCTCCCGCAGAGCGGGCCGAGCCGCTTCCGGTTATGGTCTGGCTGCACGGAGGCGGGTTTACGATTGGTGCCGGAGGCCTGCCGCCGTATAACGGCAAAGCGCTGGCCACGCGCGGCGTGGTTGTGGTCACGATCAACTACCGTCTCGGCCATCTCGGCTTTTTCGCCCATCCCGCGCTGGAAGGTGAGGAAGGGCGCGTGGTGCATAATTTTGCCCTGCTGGATCAGATCGCCGCGCTCGAATGGGTGCGGGATAACATCGCCGGGTTTGGCGGCGATCCCGCCAATGTGACCCTGTTTGGCGAATCCGCTGGCGCGCGGAGCGTGCTCTCGCTGCTGGCCTCTCCGCTGGCAGCAGGATTGTTCCACAAGGCGATTGTGCAAAGCGGATACACCTTACCGGACACGCCGCGCGAGCAGGCGCTGCAAAAAGGGGAAGCGCTGGCCGCCCATTTCGGGCTGGAAAATGCGACCGCCGGGCAGCTGCGCGCCATTCCGCCCGAGGCGTTCTGGCCGCTCACCGCGCCGCTGAACGTCGCTCCGGCGCCTATCGCAGGAGACTGTGTTCTGCCGGAAGCCATGCTTGACGTCTTTTTCGCCGCCCGTCAGCATCCGGTGCCGGTGATGATTGGCTCCAACAGCGATGAAGCCAGCGTGATGGCGGTGTTTGGCATCGATCTCGCCGGACAAATCCAGAAGCTTCGCCGGGAGCGCCGCTTCGGGCTGGGGCTGATTAAGCTGCTCTACCCGGGCGTGAAGGGCGATGAAGAGCTGGGCAGGCAGGTGTGTCGCGACATGGCGTTTACCACGATGGGCTACGTGGTGATGCAGGCCCAGCAGCGCGTCGGCGGATTGTGCTGGCGTTACTGGTTTGACTATGTCGCAGAGGCGGAACATGGCACGTACATCAACGGCGCCTGGCACGGCAACGAAGTTCCCTACGTCTTCGATACGCTCGGTCAGGTAGAGCCTTCACGTCAGTACGTCAATGAGCGAGATCTGCAGTTTGCTGCCCAGGTGGCGGATTACTGGGTGAGTTTTGCGCGTGACGCGGGTCGTCGCGAGATCCTGCCCGGGCCGACGCACTGGCCCGCGTGCCGTAAAGGGCGGGACGTTTTGTTACGCATTGGCGTGAATAAACATGCAGATTTCAGGCTTGAAAACCGCTTTATGCGCGCCCGCATGAGCCTCTTCAAGCGGGTGATGAAGCACCACGTTAGCCTCGATTAAGCAAACAGGCGCGAAACGCCGCCAGTCCATTTTCCTCACCTGGCGTTTCGCGCAGCACCAGCCGGTAGCTTGCGCCGGTTTTTATGCTTGTCTCATAGGGCCGTACCAGCCTTCCCGCATGAATATCTTCTGCCACCAGCGTTTCGTCGGCGATGGCGACGCCGAGCCCCTGAATGGCGGCCGTAATGGCGAGATCCATCGTATCGAAGTGTTGATTTTTATGCATGGCAAAGCCCGGACCTTCCTGTTTCGTCAGCCACAGCGACCAGTCTGTCTTGTCCCTTGTCGGGTGCAGAAACGTCAGCGAACCCAGCGCAGCACCCGCCCGCACCGGGCTGAACACCGGCGTGAGCGCCTCTTCGAACAGCAAATCGCCTGCGCTCATGTGCGTGCCGAACACAATGGCCGCGTCGTAAGATTCGGTTTTGAAATTGACGTTGTGATCGGTGGTGGTGGTCAGCGCGATCTGCAGATCCGGATGCTCGCGCTCCACCTCCAGCAGGCGCGGCACCAGCCAGCGCATGGCGCAGGTGGGGGCCTTCAGACGGATCACGGTGTGCTGGCTGCGGGCCTGGTCGGCCACGGACAGCAGCTGCTCGAAAGCGGACTGCAGCTCCGGAAGCAGGGCGCTGCCCTGCGGTGAGAGGCGCAGCCCGCGCGCGTGGCGTTCAAAAAGCGGAAAGCCAAACCACGCCTCAAGGGAGGCAATCTTACGGCTCACGGCCCCCTGCGTCAGACACAGTTCCGCCGCGGCATGGGTAAGATTGAGGTGACGCGCGGTGACTAAAAATGCGTCGATGGCATTAAGGGGGAGCGAACGGCGTGACATAGAAAACACCTCAGCTATGCATTTTTCTCATGGCTATTATGACAACAATTCGATTGTCCCGACAGCACAGATGTTGTTTGAATAGTTATGCAATGTCCATGAGAAGGGAAAGAGGATGACTTTACGAACGCCAGTGCAAACGCGCTCCAAACTGCCGGATGTGGGAACCACCATTTTTACCGTTATCGGCCAGCTCTCGGCGCAGCATAACGCGATTAACCTTTCTCAGGGCGCACCGAATTTTTCCTGCGACCCGAAGCTGATTGCGGGCGTCACCCGCGCAATGGAGGCAGGGCATAACCAGTACGCATCGATGACCGGTCTGCAGCCGCTCAAGGAACGTATTGCCGATAAAATTGCCACGCTCTACGGCACGCAGTACGACCCTGCCAGCGAGGTGCTGGTGACCGCCAGCGCCAGCGAAGGGCTCTATTCGGCGATTAGCGGGCTGGTGCACCCTGGCGATGAGGTGATCTACTTTGAGCCGTCCTTTGACAGCTATGCGCCGATTGTCCGTCTGCAGGGGGCAACCCCGATTGCCATCAAGCTCACCGTGCCGGATTTTGCCGTCAACTGGGATGAGGTTCGCGCTGCGATCACCCCGCGCACGCGCATGATCATCATCAACACGCCGCACAACCCGAGCGGTCAGGTCTTCTCCGCCAGTGACCTGCAGCAGCTGGCGGCGCTGACGCGCAATACCGACATCATTATTTTGTCTGACGAAGTGTACGAACACGTCGTTTTTGACGGCGAGCCGCATCACGGGATGGCCACGCACCCGCAGCTGGCGGAGCGCAGCGTGATTATTTCCTCTTTCGGAAAAACCTATCACGTCACCGGGTGGCGCGTGGGTTACTGTGTTGCACCGGCGGTACTGATGGAAGAGATTTGTAAAGTGCATCAATTTTTAATGTTTTCTGCCGATACGCCAATGCAGCACGCGTTTGCTGAGCATATGGTCGACCCGCAAACCTGGCTGTCGCTGTCGGCGTTTTACCAGCGCAAGCGCGATCTGCTGCACAGCCTGCTGGCCGATTCGCCGTTTACGCTGCTGCCGAGCGCCGGATCGTTCTTCATGCTGGCGGACTACAGCCAGTTCAGCGACGAGCGCGACAGCGAGCTGGTGAAACGGCTGATCGTTGAGTACGGCGTTGCCACCATTCCGCTGTCGGCGTTTTATGCGGACGGTACGGATAATAAATTGATTCGTCTCTCTTTTGCGAAAGATGAGGCGACGTTACGGGCAGGTGCCCAGGCCCTGTGTCGGGTTAAACCACGCTGAGGAGTTGTAGATGAAATTACGCGCGTTAGTTGTCGGCATGGGATTGCTGTGTACTTTTTCTTCCTTCGCGGCCACCGAGCTGCGTTACGGTCTGGAAGCGGAATATCCGCCGTTTGAGAGCCGCAATGCGGCGGGCGAACTGGAAGGGTTTGACGTTGAGCTGGGGAATGCCATCTGCAAAGCGGCAGCGCTGAAGTGCAGCTGGGTTGAAACCTCCTTTGATGCGCTGATCCCGGGCCTGGTGGCGAAGAAATTTGACGCCATCAACTCGGCGATGAACATCACCGAGCAGCGCCGCAAGAGCATTGATTTTACCCAACCGATCTACCGTATTCCGTCGCAGCTGGTCGGCAAGGCCGGCACGGCGGTTGAGGCTACCCCAGAAGGGCTGAAGGGCAAAACCATTGGTGTACTGCAGGGATCCATCCAGGAAACCTATGCCAAAGAGCACTGGGAAAAGCAGGGTGTCACCGTGGTGTCTTATAAAGATCAGAATATGGCCTGGGGCGATCTGCTGAATGGCCGTATCGACGCCTCGCTGGTCATGTCCGCGGCCGGGCAGGCAGGTTTCCTCAGCAAGCCGCAGGGGAAAGGGTTTGGCTTCATCGGCAAACCGGTGTCTGACGACACTATCCTCGGCAGTGGGATCGGTTTTGGGTTGCGTAAGGGCGACGAGGCCACCAAAAAGCAGCTTGATGCCGCGATCGATAAAGTACGTGCCGACGGCACGATCGCTAAACTCGCTGATAAGTACTTCCCGGGTATCGATGTCAGCGTAAAATAACCGCCTCATTAGCCCCGGCGAACGATGTCGCGCCGGGGCATTTTTAATACACTTCATCCTTCAAGCTGCCTCTGCGTTGGCTACGTCTGTTCACCCCAGTCACTTACTTAAGTAAGCTCCTGGGGATTCTCAGACTTGCCGCCTTGATCCAGCATGAATGATTTTGTGTATTTACTGTTTTTTACACCACTTTCGGGCCGTTCTGGTCGACAGAAAATATTTCTCACTTTGTTCATATAATCACCGGCCAACAATTGGATTCTTAACCATTTTTGTTTAGGCTGTGCGTTCTTTCTTGCCGTCATTTCGCCGAGCGCGAAACACATTCACACGACCATAAGGACGTTTTTCCAGGCATGAATCGCAGACGTTTTCTAAAAGGCTCGCTGGCAGTGGCAGCCCTGAGCGGCACATCTGGCCTTGCTTCCCTGTTTTCCAAAGCGGCATACGCTGCCGACTCTGACATTGCTGACGGCCAGAGCCGTCGTTTTGACTTCTCCGTACTGCAATCCATGGCGCATGACCTGGCGAAAACCCCGTGGGGTGGCGCGCCGCGTCCGCTGCCGGACACGCTGGCAACCATGACGCCGCAGGCGTATAACGCCATCCGCTACGATGAAAAACAGTCACTGTGGAATAACATTGAAGGGCGTCAGCTGGACGTGCAGTTCTTCCATATGGGGATGGGGTTCCGTCGCCGCGTGCGGATGTTCTCGCTGGACCAGTCAACCTCTATGGCGCGCGAGATCCACTTCCGTCCGGAGCTGTTCAGCTACGGTGAAACGGGTGTGGATACCAAACAGCTGGAAGGGCAAAGCGATCTCGGCTTTGCGGGCTTCCGCGCCTTTAAGGCGCCTGAGCTGGCGCGTCGCGATATTGTCTCTTTCCTGGGCGCGAGCTATTTCCGCGCGGTAGATGACACCTACCAGTACGGCCTTTCCGCGCGCGGTCTGGCGGTAGACACCTTTACCGACACGCCGGAAGAGTTCCCGGACTTTACCGCCTTCTGGTTTGAAACCGTCAAGCCCGGCGACACGACTTTTACCGTCTACACGCTGCTGGACAGCCCGAGCATCACCGGTGCCTATAAATTCGTGATCCACTGCGAGAAGAGCCAGGTGATTATGGAGGTGGAAAACCATCTCTATGCGCGGAAGGACATCAAGCAGCTCGGCATCGCGCCGATGACCAGCATGTTCAGCTGCGGCAATAACGAACGCCGCATGTGTGACACCATTCACCCGCAAATTCATGACTCCGACCGCCTGGCAATGTGGCGCGGCAACGGGGAGTGGATCTGTCGTCCGCTGAACAACCCGCAGAAGCTGCAGTTTAACGCCTATATGGACAAAAACCCGAAAGGGTTCGGCCTGCTGCAGCTCGACCGCGATTTCTCGCACTATCAGGACGTGATGGGCTGGTATAACAAACGCCCGAGCCTGTGGGTTGAACCGCGTAACGACTGGGGTAAAGGCGCGGTTGGCCTGATGGAGATCCCGACCACCGGCGAAACGCTGGATAACGTGGTCTGCTTCTGGCAGCCGGAAAAAGCGGTGAAGGCGGGCGACGAGCTGGACTTTAAATATCGTCTGTACTGGAGCGCAATGCCGCCGGTGCGTTCTCCGCTGGCCAACGTCTTCGCCACCCGTACCGGCATGGGCGGCTTCCCGGAAGGCTGGGCACCGGGCGAAAATTACCCGAAAGTGTGGGCCCGTCGCTTTGCTATCGACTTCGTCGGTGGCGACCTCAAGGCCGCTGCGCCAAAAGGCATCGAGCCGGTGATTACGCTCTCCAGCGGTGAAGCGAAGCAGGTTGAGATCCTCTACGTTGAGCCGTTTGACGGCTATCGCATCCTGTTTGACTGGTACCCAACCTCGGATTCGACGGAGCCGGTGGATATGCGCCTGTTCCTGCGCTGCCAGGGCGATGCCATCAGTGAAACCTGGCTGTACCAGTATTTCCCGCCAGCGCCGGATAAACGTAACTACGTTGACGACCGGATAATGCGTTAACGATCGATTCCCTCTCCCTTTGGGAGAGGGTTAGGGTGAGGTGCAATGACCGCAGCAAAATCCGAAATTATCCCGGTATCTGACGCTCTCGAGCTTCGCGCCGTCGAAGAGCGCTACGCCGCCGATCTGCATAATCTCGTCGTCAAAAACAAAACCTTTCTGCAAACCGCCTTTGACTGGGCGCAGCACGTGGGCAGCGAGGACGATACCCGCCGCAACGTGCAAAGTAACCAGATGCTGCACCAGCGCGGCTACGCCAAAATGTTTTTGATATTCAAGAGTGATGAACTGGTCGGCGTGCTGTCGTTCAATACGATTGAACCAGCCAACAAAGCCGGGTACATCGGCTACTGGCTGGATGAAAGCCATCAGGGGCAGGGCATTCTCTCCCGGTCACTGCAGGCGTTTATGCGCTACTACGTCGAACGCGGGGAGATCCGCCGTTTTGTGATCAAATGTCGGGTGGCGAATCAGCACAGCAACAGCGTTGCCGTGCGTAACGGTTTTACGCTGGAAGGATGCCTGCGGGAAGCGGAATACCTGAATGGCCGCTTTGACGATGTGAATATCTACGGGAAGATCTACGCCCTATAACGCTCCCAGCAGCGGGGTGCGGGTGATGCGCTGGTCGCCGTTAATCACCTTTTCGCCGCGCAGGTGAATGCTCTCCCCGGCAAACGCTTCGATGACCGCATCATCGGTGATTTCAACCCGGTGCTCGATGAGCACATCCCCGCTGATCCTCGCGCGTCCCTGGATCACCACCTTATCGTCCAGCATGATCGGCCCGCCGCGCAGCCATGCCTGACCGCCAATCAGAACGTGGTGCTTGATGACGCAGTTTCCTTCCACCACGGCATTCTCCGCAATCTGAGAGCTGTAGCGCACCGTCGGAATAGCATCGTCGTCATAACCGGCAATCACGCGGGCGTTGCCATAGACCTTTGCGCAGTCGCAGACCCAGACGTTATTTAAGTCGTTACCTTCGAGGATAGCGTTGTCGAATATTTCGGCGCGGTGCTCAACAAAGGCAAAATTCACCATCGCCTCGCCGTAGATTTGCGCCTGGTGCACAATGCGCGACTGGCTGACGGTCGCCTTATCGTAGATTTTCAGGATCTGGTCATGGTCCGGCGTCAGACCTTTGGCGGCGATGATAACGCTGTTGTGCAGAACGCGGGCATCGCCGTAGAGATGGCATTCGCCCCGCACGCAGGAGTGCTGAATGGTGACGTTGTCACTTATGCGCGCCCCGTGGCTGACCTCCGCGCCGTCCAGCCAGCAGCTGCCGCTGATATGCGAATCGTGGCTAACGATGCACGGCAGGGTAAGTCGCGCGTTGCCGGACACGACGGCACCGGCGAACACCACGCTGTTTTCGTCGTAGATCCAACAGTCGCCGTCCTGCGCGAGGGCGCGCTCATCGTCAACCCAGCCGCCTTTCGTGCCGACCGTCACGTCGTTAAAATCCACTGTCGCGATAATCTGCCGCAGCGTGACGGAGCGGGTAGTTTCGCCGTTTTTCCATTGCCAGAGGCGGGTTTCGTCGCTAAGGCGATATTTTTTCATCTTTTGGTCTCTGATAAGCGTCTCAACTAAACGTAGCAAATTTTTCGGTTTTCGAGCGGCTGGAAACCAGACGGTAAACGCCTTAAAATGGCATTCAGGATGCACTTTAAACTTATGCAGGCTCAGGAAAAAATAATGACCGTTGATGAGAATTACTTCACAGAGAAATATGGCTTAACCCGCACCCATTCAGAGGTGCTGTTCAGTGCGGCACAGATTAAACCGGGCAAAACGCTGGATCTGGGCTGCGGCAACGGCCGCAACAGCCTTTATCTGGCGGCCAACGGTTACGAGGTGACCGCATGGGACAAGAACCCGATGAGCATCGAGAATATCGAGCGCATTAAGGCGGAAGAAGGGATCGATAACCTCCACACGGCGATTAAAGATCTCAACAACCTCAGTTTTGACGGCGAGTACGATTTCATTCTCTCCACCGTGGTGCTGATGTTCCTGGAGTCAAAAACCATCCCGGGACTTATCGCCAACATGCAGCGCTGCACCAGGCCCGGCGGCTACAACCTGATTGTTGCCGCGATGGATACGGCGGATTACCCGTGCACCGTCGGCTTCCCGTTTGCGTTCAAAAGCGGTGAGCTGAGCAACTACTACGAAGGCTGGGAGTTGCTCAAATACAACGAAGACGTTGGCGAACTGCACCGCACCGACGAAAACGGCAACCGCATCAAGCTGCGCTTTGCCACGATGCTGGCGCGCAAGCCCGCTTAGCGGGCAGCAAGCAGGCAGATCTGCAGGGCGGTGTTGTAAGACGCCTCGAACGACGACAGCGGCAGGAATTCAAACTTCGAGTGGAAGTTATGCGCGCCGGTGAAGAAGTTCGGCGTGAGCAGCCCTTTTGCCGAGAGCGCCGCGCCGTCGGTACCGCCGCGCATGGGCGTCGGCTTCGGCGTGATGCCGAGTGATTCCATTGCCTCGAACATCAGATCGATGGCGCGCCTGTCTTCACCAATCGCATTGCTGATATTGCTGTAGGTATCTTCAATGCGATAGTCCACCCTGGCCGTTGGATACTGGGCGGCAACCAGCGCGGCTACGTCGGCAATCTGCTGCTTGCGGGCGGCAAAGTTGTCCTTGTCAAAGTCGCGGATATTGGCCTTAAGAATGGCCTCGTTTTGCCCGGCCTGAATGCCGTTAAACCAGATATAGCCCTCACGCCCCTCGGTGCACTCCGGCGTTTGCTGGCGGTCAAAATGGTTGATGTAGTCAGTCGCCATCAGCAGGGGATTCACCAGCACGCCTTTGGCGGACATCGGGTGCGCCGTTACGCCGGTAAAGCGGATTTCAGCGGCTGCCGCATTAAAGTTCTCGTAGACAATTTCTCCCAGCTCGCAGCAGTCGATGGTCCAGGCGAAGTCCACGTCAAAGCGCTTAAGGTCCAGCGCTTTTGCACCGTTCAGGCCGATCTCTTCGTCAGGCACAAACGCCACGACGATATCCCCGTGCTGATGTTCCGCCGTCAGGTTTTCCAGCACCGTCATGACCACCGTGACCGCCGATTTATTATCCGCGCCCAATACGCTGGTTCCGTCACTGAAAATAATCTCCTCATTCGGATACGCCAGAATTTCAGGGTGCTCGTTAACCCGCAGCCAGATGTCTTTCTCTTTATTCAGGCAGAGATCTTCACCGGTAAAGGTTAATATTTGTGGATGAATATCCGGTGATAATCCCACGTCCACGGTATCTATATGGGTAATAAAGCCGATGCGCGGCGCGCCGGGCACGTTGCCTTTTTTGACCGCCGTTACCGTGGCGAATTCATCAATCACAATATCGTCTAACCCCAGCTGTGCCAGCTCCTGCGCCAGCTCCCGCGCCATGTCGTGCTGGCCCGGCGTTGAGGGCAGGGTTTTGACTTTGGGGTCGCTCTGGCTGGTGATCGCGAGATAGCGGAAAAAACGGTGCGTTAATTGTCTGGAAAGCGGCGAGCCCATAGTGATTTATTCCTTATTTATTTTTCAGGTGTTTGCCACATCACTTTAATGTTATTTATGAAATGGCAAAAGAATTAATTAGCCGTCGAATTAAAAAAACAGGAATAAATGATGAAAAGCAAACTCACAACTATAACGCTGGCGCTTGCTGTACTCACGGTCAGTTCCACCGTCGCCGCGAAAACGCTGGTGTATTGCTCCGAAGGATCGCCGGAAAACTTTAATCCTCAGCTATACACCTCGGGAACCAGCGTGGACGCCAGCGCCGTGCCGGTCTATAACCGGCTGGTTGATTTCAAACCCGGCACCACGGAGCTGGTGCCAAGCCTGGCGGAGCGCTGGGAGGTGAGCGACGACGGCAAGGTTTACACCTTCCATCTGCGTAAGGGCGTCAAATTCCAGAGCAATAAATCCTTCACGCCGACCCGCGACTTTAACGCCGACGACGTGATTTTCTCGTTTATGCGCCAGAAAGACGTGAATCATCCGTATCACAACGTCTCTAACGGCAGCTATTCCAACTTCGAAAGTCTGGAGTTTGGCAGCCTGATTACCGGCATTGATAAAGTTGATGACCACACCGTGCGCTTTACCCTGGCGCACCCGGAAGCGCCGTTTGTCGCCGATCTGGCATGGTATTTTGCCTCTATCCTGTCCGCGGAATATGCCGACGCGATGCTCAAAGCGGGCACGCCGGAGAAGGTGGATATGGAGCCTATAGGCACCGGGCCGTTTAAGCTGGCGCAGTATCAGAAGGATTCGCGGATCCTGTTTACGGCGTTCGACGACTACTGGCAGGGGAAATCGAAGCTGGATCGGCTGGTGTTTAGCATCACCCCGGATGCCTCCGTGCGGTTTGCCAAAATTGAGAAGAACGAGTGTCAGGTGATGCCGTTCCCGAACCCGGCGGACCTGCCGCGCATGAAGGCGAACAAAGACATCAACCTGATGAGCAAAGCCGGACTGAATACCGGCTTTCTGGCGTTCAATACCCAAAAGCCGCCGCTGGATAACGTAAAAGTCCGTCAGGCGCTGGCGATGGCCATCAATAAGCCGGCCATTATTGATGCGGTTTTCCACGGCACCGGCACTGCAGCAAAGAACCTGCTGCCGCCGGGCGTCTGGAGCGCAGACAGCGAGCTTAAGGATTACGATTACGATCCTCAAAAGGCGAAAGCGCTGCTGAAAGAGGCCGGTTTTGCCAACGGCGTGAGCGTCGACCTGTGGGCGATGCCGGTGCAGCGTCCGTACAATCCGAATGCGAAACGCATGGCGGAGATGATTCAGGCCGACTGGGCGAAAATCGGCGTACAGACCAAAATCGTCACCTATGAGTGGGGCGAATACCTTAAGCGCGTGAAGGGCGGGGAACACCAGGCCGCGCTGATGGGCTGGACGACCGCAACGGGCGATCCCGACAACTTCTTTGGTCCGCTATTTACCTGTACCTCGGCAAACGGTGGCTCAAATTCGGCGAAATGGTGCTATAAGCCCTTCGATAAAATTATTGCGGAAGCAAAATCAACCACCGATCGCGATAAACGCGTGGCGTTGTATAAAGAGGCTCAGCAAATGATGCATGATCAAATGCCGGCGGTGATGATTGCGCATTCAACCATTTTCGAACCGGTGCGCAAGGAGGTGACGGGCTATGAAATTGACCCGTTTGGCAAACATCTGTTCTGGCAAATGGATATAAATCAGTAATTTTTCACTGCCCGGCACGCTTGCGGGCAGTCTTTTCGCAATTTGTGCTCCCCGCATCATTTTTTGTCACAACAAACCCGTCGGTCTTTTGCTATAACTTCAAATGCATACTTGCAGATAACATGGAAAACTATCATGCGTACTCAAACTTTTTTTAAAGTTGCAGTGCTTACTGGTCTGTTGGCGTTGGCGGGCTGTTCTTCAAAAGTCGCGGCTCCCGAACAATATTCTGGCTTTTTGAAAGACTATTCAGGCTTGCAGCAGACGACGTCTGCGACGGGTAAACCAACGCTGCGTTGGGTTGATCCTTCTTATAACGAAGCTAATTACGACAGTATTCTCTGGACGCCGATTACTTATTATCCTGCGCCTAAACCGACCACTCAAATTGGTCAAAAAACGCTTGATGAGCTGCTGAATTACACCAATAACAAAATGAAAACCGCTATTGGTACCCGTAAGCCAGTCGTGACCACGCCGGGTAAACACAGCCTGATTTTCCGCGGTGCAATTACCGGGGTGAGTTCGCAGAAAGAAGGTCTGCAGTTCTATGAAGTGGTGCCGGTCGCGCTGGTGGTAGCCGGTACGCAGATGGCAACCGGGCATCGCACCATGGATACGCATCTCTTCTTTGAAGGCGAACTGATCGATGCGGCCACCAACAAACCGGTCATGAAGGTGGTGCGTAAAGGCGAAGGTAAAGATCTGAACAACGAAAGTACGCCGATGACCTTTGCGACGCTGAAGCAGGTAGTTGATGACATGGCGACGGACGCCACCATGTTTGATGTGAAAAAGACCGCGAAATAAAATAAAACGGCCTGCTTAATGCAGGCCTTTTTATTTACGCCATTCGTAAGCGTCTGAACCAGGTTTCTGGTTTGGTAAACATCACCATATTTCCCCCCAGAATCAGCAATAACCCCACGATACCGTTGATATGCCAGACGTAGCCTTCATACACCGTTGAGATCGTCAGCGCCACCAGCGGGAAGAGCAGCGTACTGTAGGCCGCTTTGCCCGGACCGATACGTCCCACCAGCGTGAAGTAGGCGCCAAAGGCAATCACCGAACCAAACACGGCCAGATAGAGCAGCGCGCCAATGTAGCTGATGGTCCACTCTGGCGCGAAGCTGTCGCCTCTGACCAGGGCAATGCAGCCCATTACCAGCGTACCGTAGAGCATCGCCCAGGCGTTGGTGGTCATGGTTTCAAGGCCTCTGCGCTGGTGACGCATGCTGATCATGTTGCCCAGCGAGAAGCCGTAGGTGCCGAGCGCGGAGAGGCCAATTCCGGTCAGGAGCGACGCGCTCCAGCCGCTGGCCAGCAGATCGTCCCAGAAGAGGGTGACGATCCCAGTCAGGCCCAGTGCCGCCGCCGTCCAGAAACGCGCGGGCGGGCGCTGCCCGAAGAAGATAAAGCTGTTAATGGCGTTATAGAGTACGGCCATGGAGAAGATCACCGATTCCAGCCCGGTGTTGATGTGCGAGGCTGCGGCGTAAAAACACCAGAAGTTAAAGCAGAAAACGCAGCATCCCTGGAGCATACAAAAAAGGTGATCCCGCAGCGCCAGCTTGCGCAGGCGGCGCAGGGCGATTAATACCACCATCATCGTGAGGCTGGCGACGGCGAAACGCCAGAAAATAGAGACCGGCGCCGCTACGGGACCCTGCTGCAGGAAAATCGCAATCCAGGTGGTTCCCCAGATGACCACCACCAGCCCGTATAATAATGCGTTCATATTTTTCTCTTCTCAAACCACGGAAGCCCGCAGTATGCCGCTGAGATCGGTCAGGGGCTTTCACCGGCTTGCGGTCGACTTGCAAAATCTTGCGCTTTTTTCTTTCCCGGGGGCTGGCAACGGGAGACAACTCTTCTTAGACTGATATTCCAGTCAATCACGCGCTTACGGTCATGTCTCACGCTTACGATACCTTTGAAACGCTTTGCCAACAGAATGCGGTCCTGCGGGAAACCGTCTCGCTGAATTCGGGCATTCAGCTGGCAGCGTGGTACAACAAGCACGATACGATAACGGTAAAAAGTAACCACCATACCCTGAGCCTGTACGTGGCGGACGGCTACGAAAGCTACCAAAAAACGCCGGGCGGCTGGAAGAACGGCGGGGGGCCGGACCGTTTCTGCTTGATGCCAAAAGAGAGCGAATCGACGTGGGATATCCGTGATGACCTGTCGTTTGTGCATCTCTACTGCACCGATGAACACCTGCGCGACGTGGGGGAAAAGATCTGGGACAAGCGCCCGCTTTCGCTGACGCTGGACGAGCGCATTTTTGGTAGCGATCCGAAGATCACCGCGCTGTATCGCCAGTTTTTGCTCGGCTGCGACTGGCAGCAGCACGCCAACCAGCTCACCCTGAGCACGGCCTCTACGCTGCTCCTGACCCATCTGCTGCAAAACTACTCTAACGTTCAGTGGAAGCTGCCGGTCGTCACCGGCGGGCTATCGCCATTCGTACTGCGCAACGTGCTGGCCTTTATCGAAGAGAACCTCGGGCAACCCCTGACGCTGGCTGAACTGGCGGCGCAGGCCACCCTCAGCGAATACCATTTTGCCCGCATGTTCCGCCAGTCGACGGGGCTGGCGCCGCATCAGTACGTGATGCAGAGGCGAATGGAAAAAGCGAAGGCGCTGGTGCAGAACACGGCGACGCCGCTAACGGACATCGCGCTTGCCTGCGGGTTTAACTCCGCCAGCCACTTCAGCAACCGCTTTCGCAGCGCGACGGGCATGACGCCTTCGCAGCTACGCGCGGCGAGCGCGTGAAAACAGGGCATAGCACACGCCGCCCAGCACCAGCCCCCAGAATGCCGAACCGATGCCGAGGATCGTGACGCCGCTCGCGGTCATCAGGAACGTGACGATGGCCGCGTCGCGCTCCGCCTCGTGGCTCAGTGCCTGATATAAACTCCCGCTAATGGTGCCCAGCAGTGCCAGACCGGCGAGCGTCTGGATCCAGCTGAGCGGCAGAGCGGCCATCAGCCCGGTAATCGAGCCGCCGAAAATCCCCGCCAGCAGATAAAATCCTCCGGCTGCGATGGCCGCCAGCCAGCGTTTACCGGCATCCGGATGCGCATCCGGGCTTTGACAAATGGCGGCAGTAATGGCCGCGATACAGATAGAAAAGACGCCAAAAGGGGATAACAGCAGCGCCAGCGCTCCCGTAAAGATGATAAGCGGCGAGACCGCCAGCGGATAACCGGAGGCTTTCATCGTGGCGAACCCCGGCGCGTTTTGTGAGGCCATAGTCACCAGGAAGAAGGGCACGCCAATACTCACCAGGCTGGTGAAGGTGAACGTAGGCGCAATAAATTCAGGCATTACCAGAGATAGGGTAACCTTGTCAGTGACAACGTCACCGCCCGCCCATGCCACGATACCGCCGACCAGCAGCGTGACCACGATGGCGTAGCGCGGTGCCAGCGCTTTTGCTATCAGCCACGCCGCAATCATGCTGCCGCACAGCAGAAAGTGCCCCTCAAGGTGCGCAAACGCGTGCAGGCCAAACTGCAGCAACACGCCTGCCAGCATGGCGGCAGCAAGCGAATGGGGGATCAGCCTCATCAGACGGGCGAAGAGCCCGGTGATGCCGCAAAGTAAAATGAGCGCGTTAGCAAAGATGAACACGCCGATCGTTTCCGGCAGCGTTACGCCGTGCAGGCTGGTGGCGAGCAGCGCCGCGCCGGGCGTTGACCAGGCGGTCAGCACCGGCGCTTTGTACCACCAGGAAAGCGCCAGCGTGCTGACCCCCATCCCGATCCCCAGCGCGGTCATCCAGCCTGCGATCTGCTGTGCGCTGGCACCAGCCGCCGCGGCAGCCTGCCAGATGATGGCGGCCGAGCTGGCGTAACCGACCAGCACGGCGACAAATCCAGCAAGGGCGACTGGAACAAAGTGAGAGGAAGGGCGCATGAAAACTCCGTTGTGCGTTATAACGTCCGATATAAGGTAACACTGTGCGCTATAGCGTACAAGTGGTATGCTGATCGCCATCAGGAGGGACTATGGACATCACACTACACCTTGCAACAACGCTGAAAACGCTGCGCCAGGCGCGCGGCTGGAGTTTGTCGAAGCTCGCGGACGAGACCGGCGTGTCAAAAGCGATGCTGGGGCAAATCGAGCGCAATGAATCCAGCCCGACGGTGTCGACGCTGTGGAAAATTGCCACCGGGCTGAACGTGCCGTTTTCCGCGTTCATCACGCCAGCGGCGGACCGGCAGGCGGTGTTTGACCCGCAGCAGCAGGCGATGGTGGTCAAACCGCTCTTTCCGTGGGACGAGACGCTCGGGTTTGATTATTTCTCCATCACGCTGGCACCCGGCGCGCTGAGTGAATCCACGCCGCATGAGGCCGGGGTGATTGAACATGTGGTGGTGGTCAGCGGCGAGCTGGAGATGAAGATTGACGACACGTGGCAGACGATTTCTGCCGATTCGGGCGTCCGTTTCGCCGGCGATAAACCGCACGCCTACCGCAACAGCAGCGACCGGACGGTGCATTTTCACTCCCTGATTCATTATCCCCGCTGACGCTACGCAAAACTGTTTCGCTGACGCATACTTCTGACTACAATAGCCGCCATTTTGACCATAACGGATAACGACGAAGTATGCGCCTGCAATCCCATCATCTTGAACTTTTAAGCCCGGCCCGCGACGCCGCCATTGCCCGTGAAGCGATCCTTCACGGCGCTGATGCCGTCTACATTGGCGGCCCGGGCTTCGGTGCCCGCCATAACGCCAGCAACAGCCTGAGCGATATTGCTGAACTGGTGCCGTTCGCCCACCGTTTCGGGGCGAAAGTGTTCGTGACCCTGAACACCATTCTTCATGATGATGAGCTGGAGCCTGCACAACGTCTGATTACCGATCTCTACCAGGCCGGCATTGATGCCCTGATCGTTCAGGATATGGGCGTTCTGGAGCTGGATATTCCGCCCATTGAACTGCATGCCAGTACCCAGTGCGATATCCGCACGGTCGAGAAGGCCAAGTTTCTCTCCGACGTCGGCTTTTCGCAGATCGTTCTGGCGCGCGAGCTGAACCTGAATCAGATCCGCGATATTCACCAGGCGACAGACGCGACGATCGAATTCTTTATCCACGGCGCGCTGTGCGTGGCTTACTCCGGTCAGTGCAATATTTCCCACGCGCAGACGGGCCGCAGCGCCAACCGCGGCGACTGTTCTCAGGCCTGCCGCCTGCCGTATACCCTGAAAGACGATCAGGGCCGCGTCGTGGCGTTCGAAAAACACCTGCTCTCCATGAAGGATAACGATCAGACGGCCAACCTGGGCGCGCTGATCGACGCGGGCGTGCGTTCCTTCAAGATTGAAGGGCGCTACAAAGATATGAGCTACGTGAAGAACATCACCGCGCACTATCGCCAGATGCTGGACGCCATCATCGACGATCGCGGCGACCTGGCGCGCGCGTCGGCCGGTCGCACCGAACATTTCTTTATTCCGTCGACGGACAAAACGTTCCACCGCGGCAGCACGGACTATTTTGTGAATGCCCGTAAAGGGGATATCGGCGCGTTTGACTCACCGAAGTTTATCGGTTTACCGGTGGGCGAAGTGCTGAAAGTGGCGAAAGATCACCTTGATGTCGAAGTGACGGAACCGCTGGCGAACGGAGATGGCCTTAACGTGATGATTAAGCGTGAGGTCGTAGGCTTCCGTGCCAATACGGTCGAGAAAACCGGCGAGAACCGCTACCGCGTCTGGCCGAATGAAATGCCCGCCGATCTCTACAAGGCGCGGCCGAACGCGGCGCTTAACCGTAATCTCGATCATAACTGGCAGCAGGCGCTGCTTAAAACCTCCAGCGAACGCCGTATCGCCGTGGATATTGAGCTGGGCGGCTGGGAAGAGCAGCTGATTCTGACCATGACCTGCGAAGATGGCATCAGCGTGACGCATACGCTCGATGGTCATTTCGAGGTGGCAAACAATGCCGAAAAAGCGCTTAACAGCCTGAAGGATGGCGTGGCGAAGCTGGGCCAGACGATCTACTACGCGCGTGCGATCGACGTGGCTCTGCCGGACGCGCTGTTCGTGCCGAACAGCCTGCTTAACCAGTTCCGCCGCGAAACGGCAGAGATGCTGGATGCCGCGCGCCTGGCGCAGTATCCGCGCGGAAGCCGTAAAGCGGAAACCGTACCTGCGCCAGTCTACCCGGACACCCATTTATCCTTCCTCGCCAACGTCTATAACCATAAGGCGCGTGAATTCTATCATCGCCACGGCGTGCAGCTGATCGACGCAGCCTATGAAGCGCATGAAGAGAAGGGCGATGTGCCGGTGATGATCACCAAGCACTGCCTGCGCTTTGCGTTTAACCTGTGTCCTAAGCAGGCGAAAGGGAACATTAAGAGCTGGAAGGCCACCCCCATGCAGCTGGTAAACGGCGATGAGGTTCTGACCCTCAAGTTCGACTGCCGTCCTTGCGAAATGCATGTGATTGGTAAGATGAAAAACCACATCTTCAAAATGCCGCAGCCCGGCAGTATCGTGGCGTCCGTCAGTCCGGACGATCTGATGAAAACGCTGCCGAAACGCAAGGGCAGCTAATTACCGAACGTGCGTGTCCGGTTTGCGCGACTTCTGCCACAGGTGGTGCTCGCGCAAACCCTCCGCCGACTCTTCCGCAGCGCTTCGCAACTCATCGCTGTCGGCTTCATGACGAAGCTGATGCGCCACATTCTTGACCAATAAATATTCGTGTCCTTTGTGCCCGGCCATAAGCTGGCCGGAAAACAGCGCACAGATAAGCATGACGAAAGATAACCCTTTTTTAATCATGGATTCACCGCTGAAAAAGAATGCGGGATAATCATGTCGATTATTTTTTAGGGTTATTATTCAAAAATTAAAATTAGCGAAAAGAAAATGTCAAATAATGTGGGTTCGGAATTACGGCTAAGATATTTCCTAAAAAAACCATGACGCTTTGTAAAGTATCATTTCTGGACCTCAATTAGATATTTGCATTAAGGATAAACCTTATATAATAGTTAGTCTCTGGCTAAGGAACAGGTCATTTCTAAATGAAAAAAATAATAGCGCTTGCGCTTCTGGCGGTTGCTGTTGTGGCCGCTGCAGGGATTCGTTATGCAGGTAATGACGAACCAGAATATATTCGTTCTGCGGAAATTCGCGTGGGTTCCTATTTAACCAGCGATTATGGTGGCGTTGCCTGCTCCAGCAAAAAAATAAACGATCGGCGCTGGGAATTAGATTGTACTCATCAGGCAAGAGGAAAAACATTCCAGTTTGCGGTGTATCCCTCTGAAAAAGCACCTTATGGTGTCGCCCGTTCCTTTTATCTTGAAGCCCTTAATGACGACGCAAAACAGAGCGCTGAGCAGGGGCTTATGCGTTATTTGCAGATCAATACTCATGCAGGTTAATAAGGTTGTTTAGCGTTCGTTAAGACAACAGGTGTTAGGTTGTAAGGGATCCGCAGCCCGGCCACGGAGTGTCGGGACGTAGAGACCAAAACACAAATCTATCCATGCAAGCATTTACCGCCAGTTATTGGCGGTTTTTTTTTGCGCAGGCCGTCGCGATGGTTTTATGGCCTCAGCCGATAATGTGACTGCACCAGACCCGAAGGGAAACTGCGGCTTGATACAAGCGTTAAATCAATATCCTGAGGAAGGGTTCCGAACAGCGGTTTTCCCGCTCCGAGCAGGACAGGAACGGTCGTGATCACCATATCGGCCACCAGTCCTTCGCGCAGGAATGACTGGATCACCTGTCCGCCATCGAGATAGACCCGATGAACGTTCTGCGCAGCGAGATCGTCCAGCACCTCCTTTGGCGTGCGGCAAGAGAACTGCACTTTTCCCTTCAGCGCCTCCGGCACGGGCGTACCGGCCAGCTGTCGGGAGAGTACCAGCACGGGCCGATCGTAAGGCCATGCGTCAAAGGTCAGTACCTTTTCATAGCTACCCCGGCCCATCACGATCCACTCTTTGTCCGCGATGAACGCCTCATAGCCATGATCTTCTGTGGGATCGTCGCGCTGCAGCAGCCAGTCGATATCGTCATTCTGTCGGGCGATGTAGCCATCAAGACTAACCGCGATAAAAACGTGTGTAGTGACCATCAGGTGCTCCGTATTACGAAAATTAAAAAATGAATCTTCCTCTTAGCGGAGAGGGGCCCCTTTGTAAACGTGTATTCTGAAGCAATAAGACTGTCTTCAGAATAATGACAGACTTACAGCGATGCCCTGGTCCGGCTGTAAATCGCCGAAGCGTTTCCATAAGGCCGGGGCGAGGCGCAGGGATGCGCCGAGAGGGCGTGGCCTGCAGGGATGCAGGCTCATGCCCGACCCGATAGCCTGAAGGAATAAGCTGAGGGCACCGCGAAGCGGCGATTTACCGCCGGGAGCCCGGGTCGCCAGGGTGGTGGCGATTGAGCCACCCTGGCACGTTCACAGGTTATGTCGTTAAAGAATAGCAAGGAACATAAAGTGAACGGAATGACCACCAGAGCCGTATGTTTCCCCTCACCCCAGCCCTCTCCCTCAAGGGAGAGGGGGGCGTCCGTGCAGGCATTATTTTGTGGGGAACCCTCAACCGTTAGCGGGCAGTACCCGGACGTGAAAATTGTTTGCGATACTGAGCCGGGGAAAGCGCGAACTGCTGGCGAAAATGATGACGCAGTGTCGACGCCTGACCAAACCCGGTCTGTTCAGCGATGCTGTCGATGCTCAACCGGCTGCTTTCCAGATAATCTTTTGCTCTCAGCAGGCGTTCATTGATTAACCAGCGTGCGGGCGTCGTCCCCGTTGCCGCCTCGAAGCGACGAAGGAAGGTGCGCTGGCTCATTCCGACCCGACGCGCCAGGGAGTCGACGCTGTGCGCCTCGATAAGATGCGTGTGCAGAAAGTCAAACAGCTGGCCGAGACGCTGGCTTTCCCGCAGCTGGGCTACCGGGCGGCTCAGCTGTTGTGGCTGTGAACCATCCCGGTGAGGGGGAATGACCAGCCGACGCGCCACGCTGTTGGCGGTTTCCATGCCATAATCCCGCCGCACAACGTGCAGACAGAGATCGATTCCCGCCGCGCTGCCCGCGGACGTCAGAATATCGCCTTCGTCCTGGTAGAGCACATCCTCAACCACGTCGATGTCTGGATAACGGGCTTTAAGCGCGTCGATGTAGCGCCAGTGGGTTGTGGCTTCGCGGCCGTTCAGCAGCCCCGTAGCGGCCAGCACAAATACCCCCGAACAGATGGAGAGCAGCCGGCATCCTCGCGCGCTGGCCTGGCGTAGTGCCTCGCAGAGCGCGTCCGGAACCGGCGAATCCAGCCCCCGCCAGCCGGGAACCACAATCAGGTCCGCAGACGCAAGCAGGCTTAAATCACCATCGGTAACGATGCGGATCCCGCCAGTTGCCCGAAGTTCACCGCTGTCCACGCTCGCCACCGCAAAACGATACCATTCATCGCCAAGCTCGGGACGCGGCAGGCCGAAGATCTCCACCGCTACGCCAAACTCAAAGGTACACAGACCGTCATACGCCAGCACGACCACCTGCGGGCGGGCAATTTGTCTTAAGTTTGTCATCTTTTTGCTGTTTTCTGGCATAAGCGAACGCATTCACGGGCTGAATTTGTGGATAGAGTAGTGTTAACACAAACGCCAAAGATGAGGAAGAATCATGAGCTATGTTACTGAATTTCCGGCTGCCGAGCCGCAGGAATCCGTTACCCATTTTCTGCGCCGCCTGAGCGTTGAAACCGACTGTGCGGATGTGCACCACGCCATCGCAAATAATGAGCAGGACTTCGTGTTGCTGCACGTGGTGGGCAGCCCGGAGCAGTTTGCCCGCCGTCACGTGCCTGGCGCACTGCACCTGCCGCGGAGCCAGATGACCGCCGAGCGCATGGCCCAATGGCCTGAAGGCACGCTGTTCGTCGTTTACTGCGCAGGGCCGCACTGTAACGGCGCGGACAGAGCCGCGCTGAAGCTGGCGCGCCTCGGGCTGCCGGTCAAAATCATGCTCGGGGGGATCACCGGCTGGGAGGATGAAAAGTTCGCCTTTGCCAGCAGCGAAACCGCCGTCGCCCTGTGAAGATGAATTTTTTTCAACAGCCGTGAAATTTTCTCGTTTGCCGGAACAGAACAGGTATGACATCTTTTTTGGACATTTAGACATCCAGAAGTCTAAAACTTCAAATAATGAATTATCACTGCTGGCAATTATCGCCAGCAGACTGAGGAGATTTCCATGCAACGACAGCACGCCCCGTACCGCGCCGATGTAGTCGGCAGTTTTTTACGCCCGGATGCCATCAAAGAGGCTCGCCTGAAGTTCGCCAGCGGCGAAATTGACGCCGGACAGCTTCGCGCGGTAGAGGATGATGCCATTCGCCACGTCGTTGAGCAGCAGTGTGCGTGCGGCCTGCATGTGGTCACCGACGGTGAATTTCGCCGTGCCTGGTGGCACTTCGACTTCTTCGACGGTCTGCAGGGCGTTGAGCGTTACGATTCGCAGCAGGGCATTCAGTTCAACGGGGTACAAACCAAAGCCCACGGCGTGCGCGTGACCGGCAAGCTGGGCTTTGGCGACCATCCGATGCTCGAAGATTTCCGCTACCTGAAAAGCATCAGCGGCAATGCTCAGCCGAAGATGACCATTCCCAGCCCAAGCGTGCTCCATTTCCGCGGCGGGCGTAAAGACATCGATGCGACGGTCTACCCGGATCTGAATGACTATTTCGACGATCTGGCGACCACCTGGCGCGACGCCATCCGCGCATTTTACGACGCGGGCTGCCGTTACCTGCAGCTGGACGACACCGTCTGGGCCTATCTCTGTTCGGACGATCAGCGCCGTCAGATCCGCGAGCGTGGTGACGATGCCGATGAGCTGGCACGCATCTATGCCCGTGTACTGAACAAGGCGCTGGAAGGCAAGCCGGACGATCTGACCATCGGCCTGCACGTCTGCCGCGGTAACTTCCGTTCAACCTGGATTTCCGAAGGCGGCTATGAGCCGGTGGCGGAAGTGCTGTTCGGGACGGTCAACGTTGACGCGTTCTTCCTTGAATACGACAACGACCGCAGCGGGGATTTCGCGCCATTGCGCTTCATTCGCCCGGGCAAGCAGCAGGTGGTGCTGGGCCTGATCACCACGAAAAACGGCGAGCTGGAGAACCCGGAGGGGATTAAAGCTCGTCTGGAAGAGGCGGCGAAATACGTGGCAAAAGAGCAAATTTGCCTCAGCCCGCAGTGCGGCTTTGCCTCTACCGAAGAGGGCAACAGCCTGAGCGAATCCCAGCAGTGGGACAAAGTCCGTCTGGTCACGCAGATCGCCAGCGAAGTCTGGTAAAGCCTCATCCACAGCGCTGCATTATAAAAGTGCAGCGCTGTGCCATTCTGAGACGTTCTCTTTACATCCTGCGTTCCCCTTCCTGAAATAGCGCTTCCTCCATTCTGGCATCCTTTTTGCTCCTGCTTCGCTGACACATTTTTTTCCGCGTCCACGCCGTAACGGACGTTTTCGCACAGCGTTCTTTTTCAGGAGTGAAAATATGCAGCGTCGTACCTTATTAAAAGCCTTTGCGTTATCCGCGTCCGTCGTGACGATGGGAATGAGTTTTGGCGTGCAGGCGGCCGATACCATCAAAGTGGGGATCATGCATTCTCTTTCCGGCACCATGGCCATCTCCGAAACGCCGCTGAAAGACGTCGCGCTGATGACCATCGACGAGATCAACGCCAAAGGCGGCGTGCTGGGTAAAAAACTGGAGCCGGTGGTGGTGGATCCCGCCTCAAACTGGCCGCTGTTTGCCGAGAAGGCGCGCCAGCTGTTAAGTCAGGATAAAGTGGCGGTGGTATTCGGCTGCTGGACGTCGGTATCGCGCAAATCCGTGCTGCCGGTCTTCGAGGAGCTGAACGGTCTGCTGTTTTATCCGGTGCAGTATGAAGGCGAAGAGATGTCGCCAAACGTCTTCTATACCGGCGCGGCGCCGAACCAGCAGGCCATTCCGGCGGTGGAATACCTGATGAGCGAAGACGGCGGCGCGGCGAAGCGCTTCTTCCTGCTGGGTACGGACTATGTTTACCCGCGCACCACCAACAAGATCCTGCGCGCGTTCCTGCATTCGAAAGGGGTGGAGGATAAGGACATTGAGGAGGTTTACACCCCGTTCGGCCATAGCGACTACCAGACCATTGTCGCTAACATCAAGAAATTCTCCGCGGGCGGCAAAACCGCCGTGGTGTCGACCATCAACGGCGATTCCAACGTACCGTTCTACAAAGAGCTGGCTAACCAGGGGCTGAAGGCGACCGACGTGCCGGTGGTGGCGTTCTCCGTGGGAGAAGAAGAGCTGCGCGGGATCGACACCAAACCGCTGGTCGGCAACCTCGCGGCGTGGAACTACTTTGAATCCGTGGATAACCCGACCAACCAGGCCTTCGTGGCGGATTACAAAGCCTATGCGAAGGCGCACAAGCTGCCGAACGCCGATACCGTGGTGACCAACGACCCGATGGAAGCGACCTACGTGGGGATCCATATGTGGGCGCAGGCGGTGGAAAAAGCAGGCACAACCGACGTGGATAAAGTGCGTGCGGCGATGGCCGGCCAGTCCTTTAAGGCGCCGTCAGGCTTTACGCTCACCATGGATGCCACCAACCACCATCTGCATAAGCCGGTCATGATCGGCGAAATCGAAGGCAACGGTCAGTTCAACGTGGTGTGGCAGACGGAACAGCCGGTACGCGCCCAGCCGTGGAGCCCGTTCATCGCCGGTAACGATAAAAAGCCCGACCAGCCGATGAAAACCGCCAGCAACTAAGCCATCACCAGGGAGAAACGTCATGAACGCCATGCGCATGTTCATCGCTCTTGTATGGCTTTCCGGACTGCTGCCAGGGATGGCGCAGGCATCGGATGCCGATCGTTTTGTTGCCGCCAGCCGCAGCCAGCAGGCGGAACTGTTGACGCAGTGGGCCGCCGCGCCGGACGCCGCGAGGCTGCCGCTGCTGCAGGCACTGCAAAAAGAAAACCTGTATACCGACAGTCAAAAGCACGCCTTTGCGCAGCGCAACGGTCAAATGGTTTCGCTCGGTGACGCTAAGTCGACCGAAGGGGCAGCCAAAGCCGTTCGTCTGACCAACCGGCTGCGCGTGCTGGCCGCCACGGCTATCGCTACGCATCAGCTGGTGAGTGACAGTGTCACAGAAAGGCGGGCGGCGGCTCGTCAGCTTCAGCGGGATGCCCAGCCCGGAATGCTCGCTTTTCTGGAAAAACGGGTAAACGATGAAACGGACGCGGTGGCACGTCAGGCGCTTTTACTGGGGGTGGCGAACCTCCAGCTAGCCAGCCCGCAGGCAGAGGTGCGCCGCAAGGCCGTCGAGTTATTAGGGCAGTCCGACGATCCGGACGTGGAGTCCAGACTTACCCCGTTTACCCAGGCACAGACAGAGCCGGATGCCGGGGTGCGCGCCGCCGCGCAGGAGAGTCTGAGCCAGATCCAGCATCGACTGATGTGGGGCGATCTGCTGGGCCAGGCGTTCATGGGGCTCTCTCTGGGGTCGGTGCTGCTGCTGGCGGCGCTGGGGCTTGCCATCACCTACGGCCTGCTGGGCGTCATCAATATGGCGCACGGTGAGATGCTGATGCTGGGGGCGTATGCCACCTGGATTGTGCAGCAGGCGATGGCCGGGCTTGCGCCACAGTGGCTGGCGCTCTATCCCGTTATCGCGCTTCCGGTCGCGTTCTGCCTGACGGCGGGCATCGGGATGGTGCTGGAGCGCACCGTGATCCGCCATCTGTACGGTCGTCCGCTGGAAACGCTGCTGGCAACGTGGGGGATCAGCCTGATGCTCATCCAGCTAGTGCGCATGACCTTTGGCGCCCAGAACCTGGAGGTGGCCAACCCGGCATGGCTGTCCGGCGGAGTGCAGGTTTTTGCCAACCTGACGCTGCCGTGGAACCGCATCGTGGTGCTGGGCTTCGTGCTGCTGGTGCTGTTCTTTACCTGGCTCATTCTGAATAAAACCCGTCTGGGGCTCAACGTGCGTGCGGTGACGCAGAACCGCAGCATGGCCGCCTGCTGCGGGGTACCGACAGGCCGCGTCGATATGCTGGCGTTTGGGCTTGGCTCAGGAATTGCCGGGTTAGGCGGCGTGGCGCTATCGCAGCTCGGTAACGTCGGGCCGGAGCTGGGTCAGGGCTACATCATCGACTCTTTCCTCGTGGTCGTGCTCGGTGGCGTAGGCCAGCTGGCAGGCAGCGTGGCCGCGGCGTTTGGTCTGGGTATTTTCAATAAAATTCTTGAACCGCAGATGGGGGCGGTGCTGGGCAAGATCGTGATTCTGGTGGCGATCGTGCTGTTTATTCAAAAACGCCCTCAGGGGCTGTTTGCGCTGAAAGGGAGGGTGATTGACTGATGAGCCAGCCGCTGACCTTAACGCTGGCGCGCAAAGCGCCGCGCACAACGCAACTTGCAGGCAGCCTGCTGGTGGTGTGTCTGCTGATATTACCGTTTTTCGCCTTACTGCCTGCGACGCATCCGCTGGCACTGTCGACCTGGATGCTGACGCTGATTGGCAAGATCCTCTGCTATGCCATCGTTGCGGTGGCGCTGGATCTGGTGTGGGGCTACGCCGGGATGCTCTCTCTTGGGCACGGCATCTTCTTCGCCCTGGGCGGCTACGGGATGGGCATGTACCTGATGCGTCAGGCTGCGGGTGACGGTCTTCCCGCGTTTATGTCGTTTCTCTCCTGGAGCGAACTGCCGTGGTTCTGGTGGGGAACCCAGCATTTTGCCTGGGCGCTGGTGCTGATTGTGATGGTGCCGGGCCTGCTGGCGCTGGTGTTCGGGTGGTTCGCCTTCCGCTCAAAGATCAAAGGGGTCTATTTCTCGATTATGACCCAGGCGCTGACCTATGCCGGGATGCTGCTGTTCTTTCGCAACGAAACCGGTTTTGGCGGCAATAACGGCTTTACCGGCTTCACCACGCTGCTCGGGTTTTCGGTAACTGAAACGACCACCCGCATCGCGCTGTTTCTGGCGACCGTGCTGTTGCTGCTTCTGGCGTTAGGCACCGGATTTGCGCTGGCGAAGAGCAAGTTTGGCCGCATCCTGACCGCCGTTCGCGACGCCGAAAACCGCCTGACGTTTTGCGGCTACGATCCGCGCGGGTTCAAGCTGCTGGTATGGACGCTCTCCGCCGTGCTGTGCGGCCTGGCGGGGGCGCTGTACGTCCCGCAGGTGGGCATTATCAACCCCGGTGAAATGTCGCCGACGAACTCAATAGAAGCGGCAATCTGGGTGGCGCTGGGCGGGCGCGGCACGCTGGTCGGTCCGGTGATTGGCGCGGCGCTGGTGAACGGGGCGAAGAGCTTCTTCACCGTCGCGATGCCGGAATACTGGCAGCTGTTTCTGGGGCTGATTTTCATCGCCGTCACGCTGTTTTTACCGCGCGGCGTCTACGGTCTGTTTCGAAAGGGAGAGAAATAATGCAGCCAGCCGAAAGGTTATTCACCCGCCAGTTGCCCGGCGATCGTTACCGTGAACAGACCGACCCGGTGCTGCAGCTTGAGGCCATTAACGTCAATTTTGACGGCTTTCAGGCCCTGACCGATCTGTCGCTGAATATCGGCGTGGGCGAGCTGCGCTGCGTGATTGGCCCTAACGGCGCCGGTAAAACGACGCTGATGGACGTTATCACAGGTAAAACTCGGCCAAAGAGCGGGAGGGCGATTTACGATCAGTCCATCGACCTGACCACGCTGGAGCCTGCGGCCATTGCCCGCCAGGGGATCGGGCGTAAATTCCAGAAGCCCACGGTTTTTGAAGCGCTGACGGTGTGGGAAAACCTGGAGATCGCCATGAAAACCGATAAATCCGTCTGGGCGAGCCTGCGGGCAAAACTCAACGGTGAACAGCGCGACCGCATCGATGAGATGCTGGTTTTGCTGCGCCTTAGCAGCGAGCGCGACCGCCGCGCCGGGCTGCTTTCGCACGGGCAAAAACAGTTTCTGGAAATCGGTATGCTTCTGGTACAGGACCCGCACCTGCTGCTGCTGGATGAACCGGCCGCCGGGATGACCGACGCGGAAACCGAATACACCGCCGAGCTGTTCAAAACGCTGGCGGGTAAGCACTCCCTGATGGTGGTGGAGCACGATATGGGCTTTGTTGAGACCATCGCCGACCACGTCACGGTGCTGCATCAGGGACGCGTGCTGGCGGAAGGCTCGCTTCGCGAGGTGCAGGCTAACGAGCAGGTGATTGAGGTCTATCTGGGGCGCTAAGGAGCGATGATGTTACAGGTTAACGAACTGAATCAGTATTACGGCGGCAGCCATATCCTGCGCGGCGTGAGTTTTGAGGCCGTCACCGGAGAAGTCACCTGCCTGCTGGGGCGCAACGGCGTCGGGAAAACCACGCTGCTGAAGTGTCTGATGGGGCTGATCCCGGCGAAAACCGGGGAGGTCATCTGGCAGGGTAAAAAGATCACCCACAGCAGGCCGCACCAGCGGGTGCACTCTGGCGTGGCGTACGTCCCGCAGGGCCGCGAGATTTTCCCGCGCCTGACCGTGGAAGAGAATCTTCTGCTCGGGCTGTCGCGTTTTTCCGCCCGCGAGGCGAAGCAGATTCCGGATGAGATCTGGCAGCTGTTTCCGGTGCTTAAAGAGATGAGGCATCGTCGCGGGGGCGATCTCTCCGGTGGACAGCAGCAGCAGCTGGCGATTGGTCGCGCGCTGGCGAGCCGTCCGCAGCTGTTGATTCTCGATGAGCCGACCGAAGGCATACAGCCATCGGTGATTAAAGAGATTGGACAGGTGATCCGCACCCTGGCGAACCGAGGCGACATGGCGATCCTGCTGGTCGAACAGTTTTACGACTTTGCCGCCGAGCTGGCCGACAGCTATCTGCTGATGTCGCGCGGCACCATTATCCAGCGCGGCCGGGGTGAAAACATGGAGCAGGAGGGCGTTCGCGGATTGGTTGCGATTTAAAATGTTATAATATAACATCCGCATTCTTATAAAACGGAATGAGGGTGTTATGTTGGCTGCACATTTTGGGAAATTTGCCATGACTCTGGGGGCGCTGCTGGTCAGCGGCCAGCTGTTTGCTCACTCGCACGGCCATCAGATGTCCGAAGCGGAACAGAGGGCGGCGAACGGCGTGTTTGAGGATAAGGACGTGAAGGACAGAGCGCTGTCTGACTGGGACGGGACCTGGCAGTCGGTCTATCCGTTCCTGCTGGACGGTTCGCTGGATCCGGTGTTTAAACAGAAAGCGCAGAAAGACAAAAGCAAAACCTTTGACGAGGTGAAAGCGTACTACCGCAAGGGCTATGCGACGGACGTGGATGCTATCGGCATCGAAAATAACGTGATGGAATTTCATAAGGGCAAAGCGGTCAGCCGCTGTCAGTATGATTACAGCGGCTACAAAATACTGACCTACGCATCGGGCAAAAAAGGCGTTCGCTACCTGTTTGAGTGTAAGGATGCCGGCAGCAAGGCTCCGAAGTTTGTTCAGTTCAGCGACCACACCATCGCCCCGAAGGCCTCTTCCCATTTCCATATTTTCATGGGCAACACCTCCCACGAGGCGCTGCTGAAAGAGATGGATAACTGGCCGACCTATTATCCGAATGAGATGTACAAAGAGCAGGTGGTAGAGGAAATGCTGCACCACTGATGCTTTATTGCCGGGTGGCGGCTACGCCTCATCCGGCCTGGAAGCGCTACGCCACGTTGGGCGTTTCACACCACGCCTTCACGCTCATCCCACGCAAAATCATCAGCCACGCCATGACGATGGCGACCATCATGATGACAAATAGCGACCAGTGCGGCAGGTTGGTCAGGATAATACCGGTGATCATCGGGTTTGCCGCCGCGCCGAGCCAGCCCAGCGCCTGAGCGGAGAAATAGCTTGCCTTCATTCCCGGCGGGGCAATGTTGTCGATCAGCATGTATTCGCCCGGTGCATAGATAATCTCACCCAGGGTAAAGATGGCGGCAGCGATGCCCCAGTAGACCAGGTTTTCTCCAGAGACCATAAATCCCCCCAGCCCCACGATAAAAAACAGGGTGGCGAGGGTCATCAGCGGACGAATATTGCTGGCAGAGATCTTGCGGCCCAGCGCATATTGCAGCGTCACCACCACGGCGGCGTTGACGGGCAATACCACGGCGACCACCTTTTCGGCGAAATTACTGTCTGCATGCGCGGCCAGAACGTATTGCGAAATGCAGGTCGCGAACGATCCGCCGACGTATGACGCCAGCAGGCCAGAGAGCGTATACCAGAACAGCGCGCGGTCTTTCAGCAGTACCGACGGCTGCCAGGGCATTTTCTCCTCGGCGGTATCCAGCGCAACGCTTCTCTGCACGAAGAAATGGATGAATCCGAGCGGCAGCGCCGCGCAGAAGGCCGCCAGCCAGAACGGCAGCTGCAGGCTGTACATCACCAGCAGGGTGCCAATCGGCGGCCCGATCGTCCAGCCAATGTTCAGAAAGCTGTAGTTAAGCGAGAAGACGCGCGCTTTCTGGCTTGCGGTGAGCACGTCGGAGAACCAGGCCTTCAGCACCGTTGAAAAGACGGAATAGGCGCAGTTGATCAGCGCAAAGAACAGCACCACCAGCGTGACGTTATCGACCAGCGGGATCGCGACAAACCCCGCGATAAAAGCCACGATCGCAATCAGCATGTAGCGCTTTTTATCAAACTTATCGGCCAGAATGCCAAATCCCAGGCTGAACACCACGCCGATTGTCAGCGCAATCGTCAGGGCATAACCAATATTCTCGACGCTCATGCTGTAGACGCGCGTGAGATAAATGGTCATGAACGGCAGCGTTGCTCCCCGACCGATGGTTAATAACAATGACGACGCCAGCAGCGCTGCGGTTGAGCGCCTGAGAGATGGTTTCATATTCCTGCCCGACAGTTGCTTATGCTTTTTTTAGACGTGTGTTAACAGGATTACCATGACATAAGGGGCTTGTATAGCACCTAATTTATCCGTAAGTGCTTCGCCTGACTGCCATAATTAATGATCTTCTCGCCGCGCGCTTTTTTCTGTTACCTTGAACTGTTAACAAATAATTAATAATTCAGGGGCAGGGTATGACGCGTAAAGACGGGCTGCTGGCGTTGCTGGTGGTCGTAGTATGGGGGCTCAATTTTGTGGTCATCAAGCTGGGGTTGCACAACATGCCGCCGCTGATGCTGGCCGGTTTACGTTTTTTGCTGGTCGCGTTCCCGGCGCTCTTTTTCGTCGCCCGTCCGAAGATCCCGTTAAAGCTGCTGCTGGGCTATGGCCTGACCATCAGCTTTGGCCAGTTCGCGTTTCTCTTCTGCGCCATCAAGTTCGGGATGCCGGCCGGTCTGGCCTCGCTGGTGCTGCAGGCGCAGGCGTTCTTTACCATCATTCTCGGCGCCTTCGTGTTTGGCGAACGTTTACAGGGAAAACAGCTGGCGGGCATTACGCTGGCGGTATTTGGCGTGCTGGTGCTTATTGAAGCCAGCCTGAACGGCCAGGATGTGGCGCTGCTCGGCTTTATGCTGACGCTGGCGGCGGGGCTGAGCTGGGCCTGCGGGAATATCTTCAACAAGCTGATTATGCAGCACGAGGCGCGCCCGGCGGTGATGTCCCTGGTTGTCTGGAGCGCGCTGATCCCGATAATCCCGTTTCTGGCGGCGTCGTTTATTCTGGATGGTCCGGATGTAATGCTGAACAGTCTGGTCGAAATCGATCTGACCACAATCCTGTCTCTTGTCTATCTGGCCTTTGTCGCCACCATTGTGGGCTACGGGATTTGGGGATCGCTGCTGGGGCGTTATGAAACCTGGCGCGTGGCGCCGTTATCCCTGCTGGTGCCGGTGGTGGGGCTTGCCAGTGCGGCACTCTTGCTGGATGAAACGCTGAGCGCGCTGCAGCTGTTTGGCGCCGTGCTGATCATGGCCGGGCTGTACATTAACGTGTTTGGTCTGCGGGTTCGTCGGGCGACGCGGGTAAGCGAAAAGGCATAAAAAAAGCCCCGCGTCTGCGGGGCAAAAACGAATCAGAGGCCGTGCTGATTATAATAAGGCACGCCTAATTCGTCGGATTTGTCGCTACCAGCACCCATATGGTTAAAATCATAAGGCGACTGGTCATGTGCTGACGGCAAAATCATCGTATCAGGATTATTTTGCTGCGTTGCACGAGGGGTTTGCTCCGCGAAGGTCTGGCTGGAGAACAGCACCAGCAAGGCGAGGGCGGCGGAGGCGGTAACTTTCATGATTTCCTCGGTTACGTCTTTACAGGCGATGATTAACTACAGTGTTTTAACGGATACAGGTATCGGGATTCGCCCGGCACGCTGGTGATTCGGTACTTATGAGGCGGCACGTCAAAATAGTTCTTGAACGTACGCGTCAGGGTTTGTTGCGATTCAAATCCGTAACGCTCCGCCAGATAAAGGATCGGCTCATTGCTTTCTTTCAGTTTCTGGGCAATTTCCGTCAGCTTGCGGCTGCGAATGTATTGGCCTAATGAATGACCGGTCTCTTTTTTGAACATCCGTTGCAGGTGCCATTTGGAGTAACCTGAACGCTCTGACACTTTTTCAAGGGAGAGCGGCGATTCCAGGTTATCTTCGATCCAGTCCAAAATGCTATGAATGGTGATAGCGTCAGTATTGCGTCTGGACATCGTCATACCTCTTTTTCTGTTTACGGCAGTATTTTTTTGAGCAGAAGCTCAAGGGTTGCCACTTCATCTGCCGTTAAGTTTTTTGTTAGTTCCTGATGCAGTGTTTGTCCTACTAATTGATGACATTGCTCGCACATGGCCGCGCCATCGCTGGTCAGCTTCACCAGTACGCCGCGTTTGTCATTCGGGTTAGGGCTTCGTTCTATCCATCCTTTGCAGACGAGACGATCCAGCATGCGGGTTAACGCGCCCAGATCGACAGAGAGCACCTTTTTAAGCTCAACCGGTGTAATACACACTTCGCAGCGAATGGAACACAGCACTTTGAACTGTGTTGCGGTGATATCCAGCGGTGACAGATAGTCGTTGAGCAGGCGATCTTTTTTCTGATTTACCATATGAATAAGACGACCCAGCGGAACAACGTCGTTAAAGATATCACTGGTGCTTTTCACAATGGTTGCCCTGGCAAGTAGTTAGTCACGGCAGATATTATTGCTCAGGCAAGTATAAGTCAACTGAATGAGTCAGCCGATGCCACGAATTGCTAAAACGTTTCATGAACTTTTTTTGAGGTCTTTCAAATCATATAGATAACTGTCAGTTATCTTTCCAGGACGGAAATAATCGTTGCGTTGCACCCATGGCTCAATGTCACACTTTCACCCTATAATTGCTGTGTTAAATATGGATAAGGACAACAACGCACTATGTTGGATTTAATAAAAGCAATCAGCCTTGGGCTGGTGGTCTTGCTGCCGTTGGCTAACCCGTTAACGACGGTGGCGCTGTTCCTCGGTCTGGCAGGGAATATGAACAGCGCCGAGCGCAACCATCAGTCGATGATGGCCTCGGTGTATGTGTTTGCCATCATGATGGTGGCTTACTATGCCGGACAGGTGGTGATGAACACCTTCGGGATTTCCATCCCCGGCCTGCGTATCGCCGGGGGGCTGATTGTGGCCTTTATCGGTTTCCGCATGCTGTTCCCGGCGCAAAAAGCGCATGAGTCGCCGGAAGCGACCAGTAAATCGGAAGAGCTGGAAACCGAGCCGAGTGCGAATATCGCCTTTGTGCCGATTGCCATGCCGAGCACGGCGGGGCCGGGTACCATCGCGATGATCATCAGCTCCGCATCAACGGTGCGTGACAGCGCAACCTTCCCGGACTGGGTGCTGACGGTTGCGCCACCGCTGATTTTTGCGATTATCGGGGTTATCGTGTGGGCGTCGCTGCGCAGTTCTGGGGCCATTATGCGCTGGGTAGGCAAGGGCGGTATCGAGGCGATTTCCCGTCTGATGGGCTTCCTGCTGGTCTGTATGGGCGTGCAGTTTATTATTAACGGCGTGCTGGAAATTATTAAGACCTATCATTGATGTGATTGCCGGGTAAGGCGAAGCCGCCACCCGGCAAGAAGGCTTACCCGTGCTGACCCTGTTCCTCCAGCGCCACCGGCCATTTACGGAAGATGAGCACTGACCAGACCAGCGCCACCAGGGCCGGAATGGCGCCCAGATAGCCAATCGCCGACATCGATACGTGCAGTATTACCTGATTTCCCACCAGCGCGCCCGCGCCAATCCCCAGATTGAAAATCCCTGAGAACAGCGACATGGCGACGTCCGTTGCATCCGGCGCCAGGGCCAGGACCTTCACCTGCATGCCCAGACCAATAATCATGATCGCCACGCCCCAGAACAGGCTGAGGATCGCCAGATGGCTTTCACTGCCTGCGGCAGGCATCAGCAGCAGCAGGCAGGCCAGCAGCAGACCGATAGCGCAGCTCACCAGCGTTGACGCATGCCGGTTACCCAGCTTACCGAACAGCACGCTGCCAATAATGCCCGCTCCGCCGAGGATCAACAGCAGGACGGTGGCAAAGTTGGCGCTAAAGCCCGCCACCACCTGCACAAAGGGTTCAATGTAGCTGTACGCCGTGTAATGGGCCGTCACCACAATGACGGTAAGCAGGTAGATACCCAGCAGCGCCGGGCGACGCATCAGCAGCGGCAGGCTTTTCAGCGAGCCGGAATGCTCGCTCGGCAGCGCGGGGAGCAGCTTAATCAGGCATACCAGCGTAACCAGCGCGCCCATACCAATGGCGAAGAACGTCGTACGCCAGCCGAAGTATTGCCCTACGATGCGGCCAATCGGCAGACCCAGCACCATCGCCAGTGCGGTACCGGTGGCAATCAGGCTCAGCGCCTGGGCGCGTTTACCCGCTGGCGCGAGTCGAATAGCCAGCGACGCGGTGATCGACCAGAACACCGCATGGGCAAAGGCAATGCCGATTCGGCTAATGACCAGCACCGTAAAATTCCACGCCATAAACGACAGAACATGGCTGGCGATGAACAGCACAAACAGGCCGATCAGCAGCCTGCGCCGCTCCATCTGGCTGGTCAGCAGCATAAACGGCAAGGACATCAGCGCCACAACCCAGGCGTAGATGGTCAACATAATGCCCACCTGCGCCGTTTCCATCTGGAAACTTTCAGCGATGTCAGACAACAGCCCAACCGGAACAAATTCTGTGGTGTTAAAAATAAACGCGGCGATGGCCAGCGTGACCACGCGTAGCCACGCAACCCTGCGGGAAACTGTGTTCGTTGTCATAGGGATGTCGGAGATTCGTTGCTGAAAAGAAGAGGAGACGATCTTAAAACGTCGAACGGCGAAAACTCAACCATTATGTGACGCAGATCTCAATATTTACCTTATGAAAGCGGTAGCCGGGAACGCCGTTTTCATTGAATATAAAAGAACAACACAATAAAAACAGGCGGTAAGACAATGCAGGAGATTGATTTTTATCTGGTAGATGCGTTCAGCGACACCTCGTTTGGCGGCAATCCGGCCGCCGTTTGCCCGCTCAAGGAATGGTTACCCGATGAGACCTTGCTGAAAATGGCGCAGCAGCATAATCAGTCGGAAACGGCTTTTTTCGTCTGCAGTAAAGGGGGCATTGAGCTACGCTGGTTTACCACGCTCACCGAAGTCAATCTCTGCGGCCACGCTACGCTTGCGGCCGCGCACGTGCTGTTTACCGAGCTGGATTACCCGGATTCGCGGATCCACTTTGAAACCGCCTCTGGCCGCCTCACCGTCAGCCGGGAGGGGGAGTGGATGACGCTGGACTTCCCGGCATGTCCAACCCATGAAGAGACACCCCCGCCGGAGATGCTCTCGGCGCTGGGTATTAACCGCTACGTTGAAGCCCGTAAAGGGCGCGCATGGCTGATCGTTCTGGAAAATCGCCAGCAGGTTGAAGCGCTTGCGCCACGCTTCTCGGCGATGACGCCGGGCGAGCATAAGGTGAGCGTTACGGCGCGCGGTGAGGGGGAATATGATTTTGTCAGCCGCTTTTTCTCACCGGGCGTTTCCGTCCCGGAAGACCCGGTCACCGGCTCCGCGCACACCATGTTGATCCCATACTGGAGCGAAAAGCTGGGCAAAACCACGATGTTTGCCCGTCAGGTTTCAGCGCGCGGCGGCGATGTGCGCTGTGAGCTGAAAGGTTCGCGCGTGCTGATGAGCGGGCAGGCCACGCTTTATCTGAAAGGCACAGTTTTTCTGCGCTAAAAACCCATAACAAGAGAGGAAGAGACAATGCAGGAAATTGATTTTTATCTGGTGGATGCCTTCAGCGATAAAACCTTTGGCGGCAACGCCGCAGCGGTATGTCCTCTGGAAGAGTGGCTGCCGGACGAAACGCTGCTCAAAATGGCGCAACAGCATAACCAGTCTGAGACCGCCTTTTTCGTGCGCACCGACGGCGGGTTTGAGCTGCGCTGGTTCACCACGCTGGATGAAATTAACCTGTGCGGTCACGCTACGCTTGCCGCATCGCACGTCATTTTCGAATACCTTGATTATCCGCATACCGAAATCACCTTCACCACGCGCTTCGTGGGCGAGCTGACCGTCAAGCGCAGCGGCGACTGGCTGACGCTGAACTTCCCCGCGTGGACGACGGAAGTCGTCGAAAACCCACCTGAGGTGCTGTTTAGCGCGCTGGGCATCACGGAGGCGAAAGAGGTGCGCGTCGGACGCGATTACATGGTGGTGCTGGAGAGCCAGCAGCAGGTGGAAGCGTTAACGCCGGATATTGGGGCCATGCTTCCGCTGGATAAAATGGTCTGCGTGACGGCGCCGGGAGAAGAATATGACTTCGTCAGCCGCTTCTTCTGCCCTGGCGAAGGGGTGCCGGAAGATCCGGTCACCGGATCCGCCCACAGCATGCTGATCCCTTACTGGAGCGAAAAGCTGGGCAAAATGTCACTCAATGCCCGCCAGGTGTCATACCGTGGCGGGGATCTGCGCTGCGAGCTGAAGGGCGACCGCGTGCTGATTGGCGGCCAGGCTACGCTGTACCTGAAAGGGCGAATCTTCCTGCGCTAGCTGAGTGACGCGCTATAAGTTAATACTATGAACCACCCCGGCAGGCCTGAGCTATGTTGATATAAAAACAGCAAGGAGCCTGCCATGTATTCCATTACCTCTGAATCTGCACGTCATCCGGACATTCTCACGCTGATCGCGGCGCTTGACCGCTACCAGAGCGAACTCTATCCCGCCGAAAGCAACCATCTGCTCGACCTCGCTGCGCTGCCTGAAGCCTCGCTGATCCTGATGGTCATTCGTGACCAGCAGCTGCACGCCGTAGGCTGCGGAGCCATCGTGCTCAACGGCGACGGAACGGGGGAGATGAAGCGGGTCTATATCGATCCGGCCCATCGCGGGCAGCATCTCGGCGAGACGCTGCTGGCCGCCCTGGAAGATGAGGCCCTGAGCCGCCATTGCCACACGGTAAGGCTGGAGACGGGCATCAAACAGCGCGCCGCGGTTCGCCTGTACGAGCAGTGCGGGTACGATTTGCGTCCGGCGTTTGCCCCGTACGCTGACGATCCGCTCAGCCTGTTTATGGAGAAGGCGCTGGTTGAAGACGTTCGTTTAGCAGCGCTATAAAGGCTTCCAGCTGGCGGGTCATCGCTCCGCGCCGCCACACCAGCCAGGTTGTAAGCCAGCGCCAGTTTTCCGCCAGCGGCCAGGCTTCAACCTGATGATGTCCCGGCATACTCTCCAGCATCGAGCGCGGCATCAGCGCGATGCCCGCGCCCGCAATGACGCAGGCAAGCATGCCGTGATAGGACTCCATCTCATGAATGCGGCCGGGGGTGGCTCTGTCCGCATGAAACCAGCTTTCCAGATGTCGACGGTACGAGCAGTTCGCGCGAAAGGCGTAAACGTCGCTGCCGCTGACCTGCGTGGCGCGGGCGACCTCCGCGTGCCCGGCAGGCGTGACCAGCATCATCTCTTCCCGGTAGACCGGCATGCCCTCCAGCTCCGGGTGCGACAGCGGCCCGTCGACAAAGGCGGCGCTGAGGGTTCCCTCCAGTACGCCATCAATCATCGTCCCGGATGGCCCGGTAGAAAGGGCAAACTGGATGCGCGGATAGCGCTGGTTAAACTGCGCCAGCGTTTCGGGAATGCGCACCGCGGCGGTGCTTTCCAGCGCGCCGAGGGCAAATAGCCCCTGCGGCTCATCACCCGCGACGACCATGCGCGCCTCATCCACCAGGGCGAGGATCTGCCTGCTGTAGCGCAGGAAGTTATGTCCGGCGGGGGATAAGCGCAAACGCTGGTTCTCACGAATAAACAGCTCGACGCCAAGATCGGCTTCCAGCTGGCGGATGCGGGTCGTCAGGTTAGACGGCACGCGATGCACCTTCTGCGCCGCCTGGGTGATGCTGCCCGTCAGCGCGACGGCGTTAAACATTTCAAGCTGGGTTAAGTCCATGGCATTCTCGTTTCGTGAATAAGGTGGTTAGTATTATTCATTTTTAAGAAATAGCAGAGTGAGCCACAATGAATCAACCGAAATGCGTGGAGAACATCATGAAATATTCATCTGCTACACATGCCCTGTCCGTTAACCCGGCAACGGGAGAAACCCTCGCTGCGTATCCCTGGGCGACACCGGAAGAGGTTGACCGCGCGATTGCTCAGTCTGACGCGGGGTATCGCCAGTGGCGACGCGAAAGCGTGTCCCAACGGGCGCAGAAGCTCCTGGATCTCGGCGCCGCGCTGCGAAACCGCGCGGAAGAGATGGCGCAGACGATCTCCCGTGAAATGGGGAAACCCATCCTGCAGGCGCGGGCGGAAGTGGCAAAATCCGCAGCTCTGTGCGACTGGTATGCCGGGCACGGCCCGGCGATGCTGCGTGCGGAGCCTACGCTGGTGGAAAACCACAACGCGGTTATTGAATACCGTCCTCTGGGCCCGATTCTCGCGGTAATGCCCTGGAATTTCCCGCTCTGGCAGGTGCTGCGCGGCGCGGTGCCGATCCTGCTGGCAGGTAACAGCTATCTGCTGAAACATGCGCCAAACGTGCTAGGTTCTGCGGATCTTATTGGGCAGATCTTTGCGGATGCCGGTTTCCCTGAAGGCGTATTCGGCTGGGTGAACGCCACCAATGACGGCGTAAGCCAGGCGATTAACGATCGCCGTATTGCGGCGGTGACCGTCACCGGCAGCGTGCGTGCCGGTGCGGCCATTGGCGCGCAGGCAGGAGCCGCGCTGAAAAAATGCGTTCTTGAGCTGGGTGGCTCCGACCCGTTTATCGTCCTTAACGATGCCGATCTGGATCTAGCCGTGAAGGCGGCGGTGGCGGGTCGCTACCAGAATACCGGACAGGTGTGCGCGGCGGCCAAACGTTTTATCGTCGAGGAGGGTATCGCAGAGACCTTTACCCGGCGTTTTGTCGAGGCCGTTTCTGCGCTGAAGCTGGGCGCACCGGATCGGGAAGAGAACTTTATTGGCCCGATGGCGCGTTTTGACCTGCGCGATGAGCTGCATCAGCAGGTGCAGGCCACCCTGGCCGAAGGGGCAACGCTGCTGCTGGGCGGAGAGAAAATCAGCGGAGAGGGCAATTACTACGCGCCAACCGTGCTGACCAACGTCACCCCTTCGATGACGGCGTTCCGCCAGGAACTGTTTGGTCCGGTCGCGGCCGTTACGGTAGCAAAAGACGCGGAGCACGCCCTGACGCTTGCCAACGACAGCGACTTTGGCCTGTCCGCCACCGTCTTTACCGCTGACGCAGCGCTTGCGGATAAATTCTCCCGCGAACTGGAGTGCGGCGGGGTGTTTATCAACGGCTTTAGCGCCAGCGACGCGCGCGTGGCCTTCGGCGGCGTGAAGAAAAGCGGCTTTGGCCGGGAGCTTTCCCACTTTGGTTTGCACGAGTTCTGCAACGTGCAGACGGTGTGGAAGGATCGGGTGTAATTTATCTCCCGCCTGTGATTACGGCCCTCATCACGAGGGCCGTTGTCATTTATCTGCAATGGTTCTGTCATTTTCATTTCGTAGACTCGCTCGCGTCTAACGCATTGTTAATGAAGATAATTATGAACCTAACGCAAATTTTTCGCCGTATTGCGCAGCGTCTCACCCCTCGTCACTTTGGCCTGCTGACGGGTATCTTTTGCATTATTGGCCTTTTCTCCGCGCTGCAGCTCTCCTCCTCATTCCTGCTTAACGCCTCCCTGAACGACGCCCAGCGCAACGAGCAGCAAAACCTTCTGGCCTGGCAGCAGCAGAGCAAGCTGGATCTGGCCCGCGTTTCCCTGCTGGCGGCAAGCGACCTGCTTAACCGCTCCGGCGTCTGGTTTATGCAGGATAAAGAGACCGGCTCCGACGGGAGCTGGCACAGCCTGATGGATGATGCGCAAAAGGCGCTGGCGGTTTCTCAGCAGGCGTGGAAGGCCTGGCTGGCGCTGAATCCGCCGAAAGACGATGCCCTGGTGAACAGCTATCAGCTTTTCTACGGGGCGATCAACGAGCAGGCTGAAGGTCTGATTAAGACCAACACCATCGACGCGTTTTTTGCCGTACCGGCTCAGGCGTTTCAGTCTGATTTTAACGACAACTATGCGCGCTATCAGCAGGCAAGCGAGAAGCAGGCCATGCAGGGGCGTCAGAGCTTAATGGCGCAGCTCTCCGGCCTGCAAACGTTGTTCCTGTTTGCGCCGGTGCTGCTGCTCGCCATCGCGGTTGTCGTCTGGTTCGGCATGTCCAGATGGGTGATTACGCCGCTGCGTCGGTTGATTGCGCATATTAACCGGCTGGCGGCAGGGGATCTCTCCGGCACGCCGCCGAACGTCATGCGCTTCAACCGGGAGATAGGTCAGCTTAGCGACAGTATTGCGACGATGCAGCACGGTCTGCAGCAGCTGGTGACGCAGGTCAGCCATGCCACCGCGACGATGGTGGAGAACATTGACTCCCTTGCGCAGGGTAACCAGAAGCTGTATCAGCAGTCAGCGCGCCAGGCGAAAGAGCTTGAGGATGTGACGGCGCATATCGCGGCGCTGGAAAGCCATGTGGAAGGGAATACCGGCTATGCCAGGCTCGCCAGCTCGCGGGCCGATGAAGCGCGTCAGGCCGCCGTGGGCGGCGACCGGATGATGTCTACCGTGAATGCGTCCATGCAGGCGATCGTCGACCGATCTTCTGAGATGCGCGGGATCGTGGCGATGATCGACAGCGTGGCGTTTCAGACCAACATCCTGGCGCTGAATGCCGCCATCGAGGCGGCCCATGCCGGAAACCAGGGGCGCGGCTTTGCCGTCGTCGCCCGGGAAGTCGGGCTTTTGGCCAGAAAAAGCAGCCACTCGACGCAGACCATTCAGGAGCTGATCAACCGCTCGCTGCAGGGCATTGAAGACGGTTCCCGCGCCGTTAACCTGATGGAAGAAAATCTGCAGCAGGTCACCGGTCTGGTGGGCAATTTGAGCAGTTTGCTTAATGAGATCTCAACCGCCACGCTCAGCCAGGGAGACAGTATTCACCAGATGACGCGCCAGCTTCAGGCGCTGAATCAGGTCTCCCGGCAGACGGACCTGCTGGTCTCTGACGCCTCGGATGCCTCTGAGCGGCTGCAAAAGCAATCCGATCTTTTATTGCAGGCCGTTTCGCGTTTTCGTCTTAGCGCCTGACGCAATACATAAGCCTCTGTTATACTCGCAGCCCGTTTTAGCCTGAGGGCAAGGAGCAAAGTGTGGCTGCGGTCATCCATAATGAGATGTTGGACGAGATTCTGGCGCAGGTTCGTCCGTTAATTGGAAAGGGGAAGGTTGCCGACTATATTCCGGCCCTTGCCTCGGTGAGCGGGAATAAGCTGGGGATTGCTATCTGTACCATTGACGGACAGCGATACCAGGCAGGCGATGCGGCTGAGCGTTTTTCCATTCAGTCCATTTCGAAAGTGCTGAGTCTGGTTGCGGCGATGCGCCAGTATGAAGAAGAAGAGATCTGGCAGCGTGTCGGTAAAGATCCTTCCGGCCAGCCTTTTAACTCGCTGCTTCAGCTCGAGATTGAACAGGGTAAACCGCGAAATCCCTTTATCAATGCCGGGGCGCTGGTGGTCTGCGATATGCTGCAAAGTCGCCTCAGCGCACCGCGCCAGCGAATGCTGGAGATTGTTCGCCAGCTCTCGGGCGTTGACGATATTGCCTATGATGCGGTGGTGGCACGCTCGGAGTTTGAACACTCCGCCCGTAACGCGGCTATCGCGTGGCTGATGAAATCCTTCGGTAATTTCCACAACGACGTGGCGACCGTGCTGCAAAACTACTTCCATTACTGCGCCCTGAAAATGAGCTGCGTTGAGCTGGCCCAGACGTTCCTGTTCCTTGCGCACCAGGGGCACGCGCCGCATCTCGATCAGGAGGTGGTTTCTCCGCTTCAGGCCCGGCAGGTTAACGCGCTGATGGCCACCAGCGGGATGTATCAAAACGCCGGCGAGTTTGCCTGGCGCGTTGGGCTTCCGGCTAAATCGGGCGTTGGCGGCGGGGTCGTGGCGATTGTGCCGCATGAAATGGCGATAGCCGTCTGGAGCCCGGAACTGGATGAAACGGGAAATTCCCTTGCCGGCGTGGCGGTTCTGGAGAAACTGACCCAGCGCCTGGGACGTTCCGTATACTGATGTCCGATCTGGATCCTCTCTTTTCCCGCCTGGCGCGATCGACATTTCGTTCGCGCTTTCGCTTAGGCGATAAGGAACGACAGTACTGCTGGGACAAAGGCCCCGAAACCATTGATCGGCACGCCGCGGATTTTGTCGAAAAGCGCCTTGTGCCCGCGCACCCCGCAAACGACGGTAAGCAGACGCCCATGCGCGGTCACCCGGTGTTTATCGCCCAGCATGCCACCGCTACCTGTTGTCGGGGCTGTCTGGCAAAATGGCATAATATTCCGCAGGGCGTAACGCTCACGGCGCCGCAACAAAATTATATCGTCAGCGTCATCCACCACTGGCTGGTGCTGCAGATGAACGCCTAAATTTGACGAGTTATGCTCCCGTGGTATTTGTGTTATAGATGCATCCCAAGTTAGTCCCGATCATGCTGACGACCGCAATAATTGCCATAAGCTTTCATATGGAATGATATTTAATGCGTTCTGCTCTTACCGCTTTCAGGCCGTTCCAGGTTGATACGCCGCTGCGAAATGCAGCGACGATCTTCATCCTCACCACCTTATTCTATTTTGTGGGCGCGGAATTACGGCTCGTTGAGGCCCTGTCGCTGTTCTGGCCGCTGAATGGCGTCATGGCAGGGATATTCGCCCGCTATGTTTACCTGAATTGCCTGCATTATTACGCGGTATGTTATGTCGCGATGCTGTTGTACGACGCGGTTACGACCAACTGGGGTATGGCCTCCGTGTTGATCAACCTGTCAAACATGATCTTTATCGTCGTCGTCGCCGTGCTGGTTCAGCGCGACAAGCGGCTGATGAAGAAACCCCCCGATCCGCTTAACGCGCTACGCCTGTTTAACTACTGTCTGATTGCCGCGCTGCTTTGCGCCTTGCTCGGCGCGGTAGGGTCGGTCGGGATTGACAGTCATACCTTCTGGCCGCTATTTGCCGACTGGTTTAGCGAGCAGTTCTCAACCGGCGTGCTTGTTGTGCCCTGTATGCTCACGTTGCGTATGCCCGGGCGTAAACTCAGGCTCCGTCTGGAGCAGCTGCTGCCGGTAATTGCGCTGATCGTCTCGGTGATCGCGTCGGTGGTGATTGGCGGAGCGGGGAGCCTCTCGTTTCCTCTGCCTGCGCTTATCTGGTGTGCGGTTCGCTACTCGCTGCCCGCCACCTGTCTGCTGACGTTTATCACGGGTGCCACTGAAATCATTCTGGTCGCCAACTCGATTATTAATATCGCCGTGGCGACGCCGTTTACGACGCCAATGATGTTTTCAGCCCGGCTGGGGATCGCCACGATGGCGATCTGCCCGGTGATGGTATCCGTCAGCATGGCGGCGATTAATTCCCTGATCCGCCAGGTTTCACTGAGGGCGGATTATGACTTTTTAACGCACGTCTACTCGCGTTCCGGGCTTTATGAGGCGTTAAAGCATGAAGAGACGTACCGGCACACGCGTTTTCTGACCGTCATGCTGCTGGATATTGATTATTTCAAAAGCATTAATGATAACTACGGCCACGAGTGCGGAGACCGCGTGCTGGCGTCGTTTGCCCGACAGGTTCAGCAGGTCGTCGGCGAAGACGGCATGGTGGCGCGCATGGGCGGAGAGGAGTTCGCCGTGGTGGTCAATTCAGGCGACGCGCAGCACGGTTTTGAACTGGCTGAACGTATCCGATCCACCGTTGCCGGCCATCCTTTTACATGGCGTCACCAGACGCTCTATCTGACGGTCAGCATTGGCCTCGGCAGCGGAAAGGCTGAGTCCTGGCAGTTGACCGAGGTCTTCAACAAGCTCATGGCCGAAGCGGACGATCATCTCTATCGTTCCAAAAAAGCGGGTCGAAACCGTACCAGCGCCCGGGTGGCGGACGAGCAGATTGCCGCGCCCTCCGGGAGTGAAACATAGCTGCGTTAATCGTCATAAGGCATTGACGTGAATAGTAAGCGGCTTAACAGGATGTCAGAACACTGACAATGTCTCTGTTTAAGCTACGCTTTTAGTAACGCTTTACGTCAGGAGACATTATGAAAGCACCTGCAACCCCTGAAAATGAAACAGACAGACTCAACTCGCTACGAGAATCAGGTCTGCTTGAGATCGACAGTTCCCCGGCGTTTGACCGCTTAACGCGTCTGGCAAAACGCTTCTTCCAGGTGCCGCTGGCGATGGTCAATCTCATTGATGAGCATTCGCTGATCGTGAAGTCGGCCGACGGTCAGGCGCCGGGCAGCGTTCCGCGCAATATCTCATTTTGCGGGCATACGATCCTCACCGAAGCGCCGCTGGTGGTGGGGGATATGCTTCAGGACGATCGCTTTGCGGATAACCCGCTGGTGGCCGGTGAGCCTCGCGTGCGGTTTTACGCGGGCTTCCCGCTGCGCCTGCGCGACGGCGCAAGCGTTGGCTCGCTGTGCCTGATTGATTACGCTCCCCGCGAGTTTTCTGCCGCCGACCTCGCCGTGCTGGGGGACCTTGGCGCGCTGGCGGAAGACGAATTTGCTGCCATCAGCGCGGCGACCACGGATGAATTAACCGGGTTATTCAACCGTCGGGGCTTTAATCAGCTCGTGCGGTTCACGCTTTCCGTTGCCCGGCGTCGCGCTGAGCCGCTCACGCTCGGCTGGCTGGATTTGGATCGCTTTAAGGAAATTAACGATCGCTTCGGGCATGAAGAGGGGGATAAGGCGCTGAAAGCGATGGCGCAGCTGATGCGCGCCTCTTTCCGCGAAGCGGATCTGCTGGTGCGTTTTGGCGGGGACGAGTTCGCCGTGCTGTTCGCGGATACGGATGAGCAGGGCGCATGGATTGCCATGCAGTATCTTGCCGAGCAGGTAGAAAACTATAACGCCCGCAAGCTACATCCCTGGTCTCTCCATTTCTCGTGGGGGCTCAGTGAATTCGATCATAACGGCAACAACCTGCAGCAGTGGTTAAAAGAGGCCGATGAAAAGATGTATGCCATGAAAGAGCAGCGACAGCGCTCCCGGTAACATAACAAAAGCGTATGTCCGATCCGTTTGCGTTAAGAAGATGTTAAATGCACAGTGACGGTATTCAACGTAAGGAAAAACAATGAATACCTCACTGCAAATCAAAAACCTCACCCGAGACGACATTCTCACCCATCTTGATGCGCTGGCCGGGATCCTCGAAAACTGTGTGAACGGCGGGGCATCCGTCAGCTTTATGCTTCCCTTTAGTCTGGATAAGGCTCGTTCGTTCTGGCGCGGCATCGCTGAAAGCGTAGGGCGCAACGAGCGTCTGGTGCTGGCCTGTGTCGACCCGCAGGACGGCGTCATCGGTACGGTGCAGCTGATCGTCGACCAGCCGGAAAACCAGCCACATCGCGCCGATGTGGCGAAGCTGCTGGTTCACGAGAAAGCGCGCCGCAAAGGTGCCGCGATGGCCTTGATGGAAGCGCTTGAAGCGGAGGCCCGGGCCAGAGATATTTCGGTTCTGGTGCTCGATACCTCCACCGGCAGCGGCGCCGAGACGTTCTACCAGCGTGCCGGCTGGCAAAAGGTGGGGGAGATCCCGCGCTATGCCCTGATGCCGGACGGCGCCATGACGGCCACGTCCGTGTTCTATAAGTTCTTATGATTATTTTGTACAACTACGCCGTGGATTGATCAAAACAGGGTTTCTGGTCGTTAAGTTTTGATAAGTTATCGTACCAATCTTATCAGGTTGTATGACTAATCATAAAAGGAACCCTCTTGTGAACACGCTCAACCGTCGTGATTTTCCCGGAGCTCAATACCCGGAACGCATTATTCAGTTTGGCGAAGGCAACTTCCTGCGTGCGTTTGTCGACTGGCAAATTGACCTGCTAAATGAACATACCGATCTTAACGCCGGTGTGGTTATCGTCCGTCCTATTCAGAGCGACTTCCCGCCGTCGCTGAACACTCAGGATGGTCTCTATACCACGATCATTCGCGGCCTGAACGGGCAGGGTAAAGCGGTGAGTGAGAGCCGTCTTATCCGCTCGGTTAACCGGGAGATCGACGTCTACGGCCAGTATGATGCGTTCCTGAAACTGGCGCACAATCCGGACATGCGCTTTGTTTTCTCGAACACCACCGAAGCGGGTATCAGTTACAACGCGGGTGACCGATTCGCCGATGCCCCTGCGGTGAGCTACCCGGCGAAGCTGACGCGACTGCTGTTTGAGCGTTATAGCCACTTCAACGGTGCAGCGGATAAAGGCTGGATCATCATTCCGTGCGAGCTAATTGACTACAATGGTGATGCGCTGCGTGAACTTGTCCTGCGCTATGCCCGGGAGTGGGCGCTGCCTGCCGCCTTTACCCAGTGGCTTAACGAGGCAAACAGCTTCTGCTCGACGCTGGTTGACCGTATCGTGACCGGTTACCCGCGCGACGAAGCGGCCACGCTGGAGGCTGAGCTGGGTTATCACGATGGTTTCCTGGATACGGCTGAACATTTCTATCTGTTTGTTATCCAGGGGCCGGCATCTCTTGCGCAGGAACTTCGTCTGGATAAATACCCGTTGAATGTGCTGATTGTCGACGACATCAGGCCCTACAAAGAGCGCAAAGTCGCTATCCTGAACGGCGCGCATACGGCGCTGGTGCCGGTGGCATTCCAGGCTGGGTTAGAGACGGTAGGCGAGGCGATGAATGATGCCGAGATCTGCGCGTTTGTCGAAAAAGCGATTTATCAGGAGATCATTCCGGTTCTCGATCTGCCGCGTGACGAGCTGGAATCTTTTGCCAGCGCGGTAACAGGGCGTTTTCGCAACCCTTACATCAGACACCAGCTGCTTTCCATCGCGCTTAACGGTATGACCAAATACCGCACCCGCATCCTGCCGCAGCTGCTGGCAGGGCAGAACGCAAGCGGACAATTGCCTGCACGTCTGACGTTCGCGCTGGCTGCACTGATAGCGTTTTATCGCGGGGAACGTAACGGGGAGAACTATCCGGTGCAGGATGATGCATTCTGGCTGGAACGTTATCAGCAGCTGTGGGCACAGCATCGCGACCAGCAGTTGAGCACCCGTGAGCTGGTGCAGTCCGTACTGAGCGTGAGCGAGCACTGGGAACAGGATCTCACGCAGATCACCGGGCTTGTCGACCAGGTGACCCTGGATCTTGACGCCATTCTCCTGAAGGGAATGCGCGCAGCGGTGAACCCCCTTTGCTAATGACGTTACCCGGCTTCGGCCGGGTTTAATTACACCTTATTTTAGTCACAACATACTATATGCTCTTTTTTTAAAACCGCATGCAGCACCGTGCGGTTATCGCTAAGCAGGTCATAAAATTCAATGTCCCGTTAACATGCTTGCAACCGTGAGGGAGATCACGTTTAATAGCCACGCTCTTTTCCTTCCTGAAACTCACTATGATTGTTCGTCCTAAACAGCACTGGCTACAACTGATTTTTGTCTGGCACGGCTCGGTACTTCCCAAAATTTACACCCGACTGCTGCTGAACTTCCTGCTTTCAATCGCCGTTATCCTGATGCTGCCGTGGTATACCTCGCTGGGCATCAAATTTACCGTGGCGCCATTTAGCATTCTCGGCGTGGCGATCGCTATCTTTCTCGGTTTCAGAAACAACGCCTGTTATTCGCGCTACGTTGAGGCTCGCCTGCTTTGGGGGCAGTTGATGATAGCGGCACGCTCGCTGTTTCGCGAGGTGAAAAACACCTTGCCTGACGATAAGCACCTGGGGGAATTTGTCCGCCTGCAGATAGCTTTTGCCAACTGCCTGCGCATGACCCTCCGCCGGGACCTGAACGCCGAACAGCTCTCTCGCTATCTTGCTCCGGACGATTTACGTCACGTGATGAGCGCCAACTCGCCGGCGAACCGCATTTTACTGATTATGGGGGAGTGGCTGGCCGTGCGGCGGCGTAACGGGCAGCTTTCAGACATCCTGTTCCACAGCCTGAACAACCGTCTGAACGATATGTCCATCGTCCTCTCCGGCTGCGAGCGCATTGCGACTACGCCGGTGCCGTTTGCCTATACGCTGATTTTGCACCGCACGGTCTATCTGTTCTGCATCATGCTGCCGTTCGCGCTGGTTGTAGATCTGCACTACATGACGCCGTTTGTCTCGGCGCTGATCTCCTACACCTTTATCTCGCTGGACACCCTGGCGGAAGAGCTGGAAGACCCGTTCGGCACAGAAGATAACGATCTGCCGCTGGACGCCATCTGCAACATGATGGAACGCGATCTGCTGCAGATGAACGATGAAGAGAACATTCCTGAAAGGCTGATGCCGGATAAGTATTATCAGCTGACCTGACGGGCGTTCCACTCGTCGCGGGTGATCTCCCACAGTTCGGAATCCAGCATGCCGCTGACGTAGGCTTTCTTTTCCGTCCTGATAAGCCGCATGCCGCTACTGTCTGAAATACGCCGGGAGCGGCTGTTGGCGGTGGCTTTCGGGGCGCGTAATACGGGTTTGTTTAGCGTATTGAACCAGTAATCCGTCGCGGCAATGCTGGCCTCGCGCATGTATCCCTGGCCCTGAAACTCCGGGGCCAACCAGAATCCACGGTTGTTATCTTCGACGTCATACAAACAGATAATACCCATCAACTCATCCGGCACCTCGCGACGACGGATGCTCCAGAACCAGGCGATCCCTTTTGCCATATCCGGCAGCGCCACGTTGTTGACATAGTTTTCCGCGCCGTTATCCGGGTAGGGCCAGGGCACGGAAGAGACCATATAGCGGACGATCTCCCAGCGCGGATAACGCTTTTGTATCTGGGCCGCATCTTCGGCAACCAGCGGTTTTAGCAATAAGCGTTCTGTCGTGAGCGTCGGTATCGTCATCCGCGGATCTCCATATTTAAGCGTTATTCTTTTGTTTGTGTTCTGGTATTTTCACTTCTACCACATTCTATTTAGTTGCGTTGAAACTTATTTACTACCAAAATTTTGCTCTGCATAGCGCTCGATTACCGTCAGATTAGTTGGGTTAACTTACCCATCCACATAAGGAGTAATGTATGGTTTTGCCTGGAATGAATCCTGAGAAAAATCTACCGGGATATGATTATGCGCGCATAGCAGGCTTTGGAGCTGCAGATTTCGATTTCAAAGCACTGGGTTCCGCAATGGACTGTAATCGCGAATTCGCTCAGGCCGGGATCATTTATTCTGATGGTGCTCAACGCTATCTGGTTCGCTCTGGTCAGCGTCATCCCAATGGTCAAAGTGGTATCGTAACTCACGTAATTGTAACTAAAGCGAACTCACAACCATCCGCCTCTAGCGTAGGTAAATCCTTGACTGATGCTGTGGCATCTACATCTATGGGAACTGAACTTGCATCGACGGTACTATCATGTGGGGCGATGATCATCACTGGAGGTGTGATGCTTGCCGGCACGGCGGCAACCCCCCTTACTGCAGGAGGAAGTGGTGTTTTGGTAGCGATTGGCTACGCAGGAACCCTTGCGACCGGGTTGCAATGCGTTAACGGCCTTTATCGTATCTATGATTTGGTTGAAAACGGTGGCGGTAATGTTGCCTGGCTCGATACGCAAGAATGGTACGTCGCCACCTCAACTTCACTGGATGTAATTTCGTTAGCAAGTGCAGGAGGGGCGCTAAAAGAAGCAGTTACCACCTGGCGTGCAATGAAATCTATATCTTCCTTGAAAGCCACTGAGTGGTTAAAAAGTTATCCTCGTCAGGATCGCGCTCGTTTGACCGAATTGATAATTCGCGCGCAAAACCCCGGTATAAGCAACAAGGAAATTAAGGCACTTATACGCGCTGGTCTTTATCCGAAACGATTTCCAACCGGGCCTGTTCAGGTAGAGCTCACTCGACAACTTGGGCAAGTGGTTACAAGTGCCGCAGCATTGGCCGGGAGTGCTGTGAGTGGCGTTATTGCAGCGCCCAGTAATTTACCACAGACCGGTAAATACATTATCGGTACCATTCAGTCACTGGCGGTATTCTGATGAAGTTTTTGAGTTTTTTAACCGGACGGGTTTTCCAGGATCTCCTGCAGCATGGTAAAGAGATAGAGGAGGCTATTGGTCAGCGTGATACCCGTCTCTTGAATTATTCCACGCCAGAGCTGGAACGGTATTTTTCGCGTCCTCTCAGCGAGCTTCCGCGTCAAAATCCTTATCCGGTAGCGGTGCTGTTACCTCTGTTTTTAGTGGCGTTTGCGTTAAACCTTCTGCCTTTTCTCAGCGCGTTGCAGGGGTTATCACCTTTACATCATGCATTGAGCTTTTTCGTACCATCATTGACGATGACAGGCGCGCTCATTGTGATAAGCGTACTCCTGGCTCGTGGGAAGACGTCGGGATTGTTGGGGTTTAGGGCGTTGTTCATCATTCTGCTGATAACGACCCTCGTTCAGGTTTTACATATCCTGCTTTCGCATGACGGAGGCCTTTGGCCGCTGGTCATCGCATCCTTCGCACTGTTATTTTGTCGGGTGGTGATGAACAGCAGCGGCTTTGTGCTGTTTACGCTCTATTGTCGTACTCAGCGTCTTGCCAGACTGGCACGGGAAATGCGACTAAAAAGCCGTTAAAGAGGGGTTATGACTTTACGAAAAGCTAAGCCACAGGAAGCCGAAATACTCTGGAATATTCGCAATCAGGCGATTCGTCACGGCTGTAAAACCAGTTACGACGCCGACGTCATTGCGCGCTGGACGCCGGATCTCATGCCCGAACACTATCGGCAGATGGTCATTGAATACCCTTTTTACGTGGTGGAAGATGAAACGGGCGACGTTGCGGCGACCGGCTATCTGGATCTGGATACCCACTGTCTGGAGGCGATATTCACCTTGCCCGCGGCCTTCGGTAAAGGCATGGCGACCCGAATTATCGAGGCGCTCAAAAATGAAGCCCGTAGCCGGGGGATAACCCGCCTGAGGCTGGATGCAACCCCTAATGCCCAGTCGTTTTATCAGAAGCTGGGGTTTGTCACGCTGCGCGAAAACTATCATCACTCGCGTATGGCAGGGGCTGATTTACGCTGTTTTGAAATGGCGATCGACTTGTAATGTGAGGAACACATGGCTGTCACGGTAAGACCTCTACGTGAAGACGATTATTCCCAATGGCGACCGCTGTGGGATGGCTATACCCATTTTTATGACTGTTACCTCGAGGAATCCGTCACCGCATCGACATGGGAAAGGGCGCTCTCAGCGCATTCCTCGATGTTTTGCCGCGTGGTAGAAACGGATGAAAAGGTCATCGGTTTCGCGATGTGCATTCTGCACGAAGGAACCTGGTCAACGGCCCCCGTTTGCTACCTGGAAGATCTGTTTGTTGATGCCGACGAACGCGGGGCGGGAGCCGGTAAGGCGCTCATTGATGCTCTGATTGAGGAAGGCAAGCGCGAAGGGTGGTCAAAACTGTACTGGGTCACCCGGGAGAATAACCCGGCGCGAAAACTTTATGACAAATACGGTCAAGCCGACGATTACGTCCGCTATCGCATCACCCTTTAAGGCGACAAGGCCTGGGTTTGTATCACACTGTATCTGCATCGCTGGTACATACACAGGCTTGCAATAAACCCGCTTTCGCACATATCCGCTATACATTGCCGTGTTGTTATATCCCCGTGAACTGTACTCAACCGGAGATACCAACATGTTTAGCAAACTCGCGTACTCAACTCTCGCACTGACCGTTTCTCTTGGCACCGTGATGTCCTGTCAGGCTGAAGTCACCGGCACAAATTTCGCGGCAGCCTTTGATCATCCACAGCAAATTAACGCCGGCGATCTGAATGTCGGTTATGTCGACATCGGCCCGAAAAACGGCCAGCCGGTTATTTTACTGCACGGCTGGCCTTACGATATTCACAGCTACGCCGACGTCGCCCCCGCGCTGGCGGCAAAAGGCTATCGGGTGATTGTGCCTTCTCTGCGCGGCTACGGCACCACGCGCTTCCTGTCACCCAAAACGCCGCGCAACGGCCAGCCTTCAGCCATGGCGAAAGATATTGTGAACCTGATGGATGCCCTGAATATTAAGCAGGCGGTATTTGCAGGATATGACTGGGGCGCTCGTACGGCGGATATCGTTGCGGCGCTGTGGCCAGAGCGCGTTAAGTCACTGGTGTCGGTGAGCGGGTATCTCATCAGCAGCCAGCAGATTGGCAAACAGCCGCTGCCGCCAAAAGCGGAACAGCAGTGGTGGTATCAGTTCTATTTCGCTACCGCGCGCGGTGCTGAAGGCTATGCCAAAAACACGCATGACTTCGCCCGTTTGATCTGGTCTCAGGCCTCGCCTGACTGGAAATTTAGCGATGCTGTCTTCAACGCCAGCGCCAAATCCCTCGATAACCCGGATCACGTCGCGGTGACGCTCAGCAACTATCGCTGGCGTTTAGGGCTGGAAAAAGGCGAGCGCAAATACGATAGCTACGAGCAAAAACTCGCTACGCTGCCGAATATCACCGTTCCAACGATCACCATCGAAGGTGGGAACAACGGTGCGCCGCATCCAGCACCGCAGGCCTACGCGGGTAAATTTACCGGTAAATATGAGCACCGCACCTTCGGGGCAACCGTGGGGCACAATCCGCCTCAGGAAGATCCGCAGGATTTCGTCAAGGCCGTCGTTGACGCGGACAAGCTCTGAAATGTGCTATTTTCAGTACGTTACCCTTCGGTCTGGAGATTTCGGTGGAGCATATTGATCATATCCTTGTCGTCGATGACGACAGGGATATTCGTGAACTGATTGTCGATTATCTCGTTAAGTCTGGCTATCGCGCGACGGGCGCGGCCAACGGCAAAGAGATGCGCGTCGTGCTGGATAAACAGCATATCGACCTGGTTGTGCTGGATGTCATGATGCCCGGCGACGACGGGCTTACGTTATGTCGAGAGCTACGCGTCGGGAAATATAAAGATCTGCCCATCCTGATGCTGACGGCCCGCAACGAGGAGACGGACAGGATCCTGGGTCTGGAGATGGGCGCGGATGACTACGTGGTGAAGCCGTTTGTCGCCCGCGAACTGCTGGCGCGTATCAAAGCGATTTTACGGCGTTTTCGCACGATGCCGCCCAATTTGCAGGTGACAGAAGCCGGGCGGCTGGTGATGTTCGGTGAATGGCAGCTCGATACCGTTGCCCGTCACTTAATCGATCCGGAAGGGGTGATCGTCGCGCTCAGCGGGGCGGAGTATCGCCTGCTGCGCGTTTTCCTTGACCATCCTCAGCGTGTGCTGACCCGCGATCAGCTGCTCAACCTGACGCAGGGGCGAGACGCCGAGCTGTTTGAACGTTCTATCGACCTGCTGGTTAGCCGGGTTCGTCAGCGCCTGAACGAAGACGCCCGCACGCCCGCCTATATCAAGACCGTGCGCAGCGAGGGCTACGTTTTTACCATGCCGGTGACCATCAAAGAGGCTAACGAATGACGCTCTGGCCACGCTCGCTGCTGGCCCGCTTGCTGCTCGTCGTGCTGTCCGGCCTGCTGCTGGCCAACGCCCTGAGCCTGACGCTGGTCATGATTGAACGAATGCACAGCGCCAGAACGGTGATGCTCGGTAATCTGGAAAACGACGTCGCAACCAGCGTCGCCATTTTAGACCGCTTACCGGCCAGCGAACGCGCGGCCTGGCTGCCGAGGCTTGAACGGGGCAACTACCGCTATATACTGGGACCGGGAGAGCCCGGCAACGCGCCGACGGATAAGCGTTCGCAGGACGCCATCCGAACCTTAAAAGCGACGCTTGCGTCACAGTACCCGCTCAGCTTCACCGCCGTTCCCGGTGCCGTTTCACACATCCAGGCGCATCTGACGTTACGCGACGGCGCGCCGCTGACCATTGACCTGATCCCACGCATGCCGCCGGTCGCCAGCTGGCTGCCCGTAGTGCTGATCCTGCAGCTGCTGTTGCTGGCTGCGTGCGGCTGGATTGCCGTGCGGCAGGTGGTGCGGCCTTTTTCACAATTTACCCGCGCGGTGGATTCGCTGGATCCGGCGGCCAGCACGCCGATGACGGAGAAAGGGCCGCTTGAGGTGAAGCGTGCAGCGCATGCCTTCAACGCGATGCAGGCGCGCATTCAGTCTTATCTCCGGGAGCGCGCGCAGATCCTGGCGTCCATTTCTCACGATCTTCAGACGCCGATTACCCGCATGAAGCTGCGCGTTGAGATGGCAGGGGAACCTGAACTTCGCGACAAGCTCCTGAACGATCTCGATAGCATGACGCGTCTTGTTCGCGAGGGTATAGCGTATGCCCGGTCATCAGAATCCCTGGAAGAGACCCCGCTGAAGCTGGAGCTGAACGCCTGGGTCAACAGCATCGCCTGCGATTATCAGGACATCGGTAAAAACGTGCAGCTTCAGGCAAACGATACCCGCTTGCCGATCGTTACGCGTCCGCAGGCGCTTCGTCGGGTGATGACCAACCTGCTGGATAACGCCCTTAAGTTCGGTGGGTATGCCGTTATTGCCATTGATAATTCGTCTTCCGAAGAGGTGGTGATTCATATCACTGACGGCGGACCGGGAATACCCGATGACGAGCTTGAGGCGGTATTACAGCCGTTTTACCGGGTGGAAACATCGCGCAACCGCGATACCGGCGGAACAGGACTCGGACTGGCGATTGCCGCGCAGCTCACCGCTCAGCTGGACGGAAAGCTCAACCTGACGAACCGGGCCGGAGGCGGACTGGATGTCTCCATTACGCTACCGCGCCGTTAATTGTACGGCTTTGTATCTCCCGGCCCGGGTGATACAGAGCCAGACAAAACCTGCGTTTTTACACATATCCTGAACACATCCGCACGATGAAATAGCCTCACTGCAGCGTCGCAGGACTTGTATTGTGAGGTGTCTATGTTTCTGGTAATCGCTTTTCTGGGCGGGATGATAAGCCTGCTCAGTCCATGTACGCTCCCGGTTATTCCACTCCTTTTCGCCGGTTTTCAGGGACAGCGACGACATATTCTGGCCCTGCTGGCGGGGATGATCGTGATGTTCACCCTGGTGGCGATGGCCGTCACCGTCGCCAGCGAGTGGATCGCAGAGGCAACCATCGTCGGGCGCTGGATCGCTCTCGTTATTCTGGCCACGGCCGCGCTGGCCTTAATTTTTCCGTCATTCGCCCAGCGTATTGCGGGTCCGGCCGTCAGCGCGGGAAATGTCCTGAACACCCGAAGCGGGCAAACGCGCGGTATGGCATCGGCTTTTCTGGCCGGGCTTGCGGTGGGGCTGCTCTGGTCTCCCTGCGCCGGTCCCATACTGGGCGCCATTTTCAGCATTAATATCGCGGGCCACTCGGCCATAGCGACGGGCGCGCTGCTGGCGGCCTATGGCAGCGGATGCGCGCTGATGTTAAGCCTGCTCGTTTTCGGCGGGCGCACGCTGATGGCGCCGCTAAGAGCAAAATCGGCGCTGATGGAAAGGCTGCGGCAGGGGGCGGGCGTAGCGATGCTGGCGGCTGTCGTATTCAACGCGACGGGAATGACTTCGCTTCTGACAGGAGCAAACGGCGTTGCGGACCGTCTGGAGACAACACTCCTGACGCTGGCGAAACCCACAGCCGCGCCGGTGAAGCTCCAGCCGGTCGTGATGACAGAGCCCAGCAGCCAGCTGCCTTCATTAAGCGGGGGAACAGGGTGGATAAACGGTGACCCTGTCACGTCTGAATCCCTGCGAGGGAAGGTGGTGTTGATTGATTTCTGGACCTGGGATTGCATTAACTGCCAGCATACGCTCCCGCACGTGCGGGACTGGGCCACGAAGTATCAGTCGCAGGGGCTGGTCGTGATTGGGGTTCACACGCCGGAATATCCCTGGGAAAAACCGCTCGCCTCGGTGAAAAACGCGGTAAATAAATGGCAGCTGCCGTACCGGGTGGTGACGGATAATAACTATCAAATCTGGAACGCTTTCGGGAACCAGTACTGGCCAGCGCATTACTATTTCGATGCCAAAGGCCAGCTACGCTATACCGCCTTTGGCGAAGGAGATTATGCGCAGCAGGAAAAGGTCATTCAGCAGCTGCTGAAAGAAGCCCGGTCATAACCCGTCAGGGCTGGCGTTGCGCCACGATAAACAGCCGCGGAAAAGCGAGCAGTATCTGCCCATTTTCCTGGAGCGGATACTGCTCTTCCAGCAGTTCATGGTAGCGTTTCAGGAAACGTTTCTGCTCGCTCTCGTTAAGTTCCTGGAGCCACGGGCGCAAGCCGGTGGCGCTTACCCAGTCAATTATGGCCTGGTGTGAGCTCATTTTGTGGAAATAGGTTGTCCGCCAGATATCCACGTCACAGCCCGCCTCGGACAAGATATCGTAGTAGGCATGCACACCCGGGAGAGGTTCGCGGCCGCGGTCAGGGTAGTCTTGTTCCAGCGCCACTTCGCGCATCGCCACATGAGTAGGTTCAAGCCAGTTGTCAGGCATCTGGATTGCTAATACGCCGTTAAGCGTGAGTAAAGAAACGAGATGAGGTAGGAGATCGTAATGGTCAGGAACCCATTGCAGCGAAGCATTGGCATAAATCAGGTTCAGCGGTTGGCCAGGCTTGTACTGGCGGATATCGGCCTCAACAAAATGGCAGTCAGGCAATGCGGCTCTTGCTTCCTCGAGCATTGCAGGGGAGTTGTCGACCCCGGTAACGCGTGCCGAAGGCCAGCGATGCTTCAACAGCGCGGTGCTGTTTCCCGGCCCGCAGCCTAAATCAGCGATGGTGGAGACCTCATCCAGAGGAATTCTGGCGAGCAGTTCAGCGGCAGGACGCGTTCTTTCCGCGCCGTACTGCAGATAAAGAGAGGGATTCCAGTCGGCCATTTTGGTTCTCCGTTTAGCATGCTTCTGCAAGAGTAGCACAGCATTAAGAACAGAGATAATAGGAGAAAAAATAGAAAAAGGAAATATTACCCCTTAAATACTTAAGGGGCAATACTTTAATTGTAATTATTTTATGATTATCGTTTTTTAATATTTTATCGGCTAAGTGCTTCTTACGCTCTGTACCCGAAACTATAAATATTAGATAATCATGAATGGATATATCCCTGGTGTTTCGTAGGTCTTTGACCTCCTGGCCACTGAGTTTCACGAGGACTTAGTGGCCGGGTACTTTTTAAGTATAAGGAATACCATGCACAATGAAAGCTGTCCTAAAAGACAGGGGATAATAGTTTCAGGTGTTATTATCAGGAATAAGAGCAATGAATTCTGTTATTGAGTTTTTTTTGCATGATTACGATGATTTACCGTCAGCATTAGCCCGCGAACTCTTCCGACTCAGGAGAAAAACCTTTCGGGACCGACTCGACTGGAAAGTTGAATGCGTTGAAGATATGGAAAAGGATCGGTTTGACAACCCAAACACGACATACTTGCTGGGTATGTACGAGGGGCAGTTGTTATGCGGCGCACGATTCATTAACACGACGCATCCGACGATGATAAGCGAAATCTTTCACAATTATTTTGACGAAGCCATTATTTTCCCGGCAGATGTTCCCTGCTGTGAAATTAGCCGTTTATTTTTAGATAAAGAAACGCGAGACTCCGCAAGTCTGCAGGGCGTGCCCGCCAGTAAGGCATTGTTTCTTGCGATGAATATGTATTGCATAAAGCAAAAATACCATGGAATGTACGCAGTCGCCAGTCGCGGTATGTATGCCATATTTCGCCATGCGAACTGGAAAGTTGAAGTTATTCAACGCGGTGTTTCTGAAAAAGGGGAGGTTATTTACTATATTTATATGCCTGCCAGCATCAGCATTATTGAAGACATTATTAGCAAAGACAAATCCAGTCACTGGCTTCGCGAAATGCTGGAGCATTTACGCCACTTATAACCAGTGGCTGAGGCTCAGTCGTCCAGTAAACGTAGTTCTGTACCAAGCTTTATTGCGTGTCTGGCATTATTCACACCGAGTTTTTTCATTACATTTCCCATATGGAACTTAACGGTGCGTTCAGCAATAGACAAAATAACAGAAATTTCTGCGTAGGTTTTCCCGGCGCTGACCCATTTAAGGATTTGTCGCTCACGTGGCGACAGAAAAACATTCTTTTTCTGTTGATGCTGGCTATACAGGTTGAGTGTCTTCTGATGCAGTTGAACAAGGAAGCTTAGAAATTGTGGCCGATATTTTTCTATATCAATACCAGAGTGCTTAGGACTGATGACGGATAAGACGACAAGATTATTCAGATAGTCATGCAGAGGAAAAGTCTGTCCCTGGTAGATATCATACTGGACGCTTTCGTTGAAAATGCGCGTCAGGTTATAACCATCCGACAGAATGACATCACTTTCCCAGAAAAAATCTTCAACACAGCGCAAAGCCCGAATGATAACAGGGTCAATGAACTGATATTTCCTGTCGAGGTAGATATCAAACCACTCGGGGCTGTTATTGATTATCCGCATCTGGGAAGGATCTTTCTTGTTCATAATGGCGTAGGCGAAGACGATCCCTTTGAAATCCTCAAAAAACGCGTCCAGCTCACTCTGAATTAGCGTATTGATCGCTACGTCGTTGTAATATGTATCCTTCACGTGAGTTGCTTGCCTCCTGTTCGAGTGGAGGAGCAAGTATAATATGCTTCGTTATCTGTAGCGAGTCGCATTTTAATCCAGCCAACAGATAAGACAGGCTACCTCAACTGGTAGCCTGGCCAGCGTGTGGCATTTCTAATGGTAAATGCAGATGACTCGGCGAATTTTTGAAGATTTTGTCAAATCCCGAAATAGTTCACTAAATATAGTAGGCTGCAAAATTTAGGAAGTTTTCCGCTTTACATTTGAGTAATGTACAAGCGTACCGACCCAGATTCAAAATCAGGATTTTAACCAGCAGTCTACATAATGCCTTTAAGAGCAATATGATAAAGCAGCATGATGGTTTTACCGTCGACAATCTTGCCTGTTTCAATGCCGCGTAATGCCTCTTCAAGCGTCATTTCCAGCACGTCGATATCTTCTCCCTCAGCCTTGATCCCGCCGCCTGCGCCGGTTCTGTCTTTCGGCTGATACTCGGCAAGATAAAAATAGAGTTTTTCCGTGACGGAGCCCGGGCTCATATAGGCTTCAAAGATTTTCTGCACGCTCGAAACCTGAAACCCTGTCTCTTCTTCCGCTTCAGCTTTTATGCGGCTTTCGGGATCCATGTTGTCCAGCAGTCCCGCCGCGGCTTCGATTAAATCGTCCTCATGGCCGTTGATAAAGACGGGAAAGCGGAACTGGCGCGTCAGGATCACCGTTTTTTTCTCACGGTTGTAGAGAAGAATAGTCGCGCCGTTGCCACGGTCGTAGACCTCCCGTTGCTGTCTTTGCCATTCGCCGTCACGGCGCTGCAGGTCGAAGGTGTATTTTTTAAGGTTGTACCAGTTATCTGACAGGGTTTCACTGTCAATGATGCGCACATCTGCACGTTTTGATTGCACGTTTGTTCCTCCTTACGTAGAGTAATTATCATAAACAGCATTATCGTGCACTTTCAAGATAAAACATGCAACATCAGGAATTCATGATGCTCACCAGTCAGCGAAAAAAATTGATCCTCGAAAAGCTCGGCGCCGAAGGTCAGGTCCAGTCAAAAGCACTTAGCATGCTCTTTGACGTTTCTGAAGACACCATTCGGCGTGATTTACGCGAGCTGGCGGCAGAAGGGCGTTTACAGCGGGTTCACGGCGGCGCGCTGCCGTCATCTTCTGCTATTGCTCCCTATGCCGAACGGCAATCCGTGAAGATGGATGCAAAAAAGAGGGTCGCCCGGAAAGGGGCACAGCTGATTTCATCAGGGCAGGTGGTGATCGTTGACGGCGGCACGACAACATCGGAGCTGATTACGTTTTTCCCTCCAGACCTGCGCATCACGGTGGTTACGCACAGCCCGAGCATCGCCCTGGGGCTTGTGGATCATCCGTCCATCGAGGTGATTCTGATCGGCGGTCGCTTGTATAAGCATTCCATTGTTGCGGTCGGCGCTGCAGCGATCGAAGGCATCGAAAATATTCATGCAGATCTGTTTTTTATGGGCGTGACCGGGATCCATCCTGAGGCGGGGCTGACAACCGGCGATTTCGAAGAAGCGTGCATCAAACGTGCATTTTCCGGCAGAGCCGCGGAGACGGTCGTCCTGGCTTCCCCGGAAAAGGTCAACACAGCGTCTTCGTTTGTGATTGGCGATGTGTCATCGGTGAACACCATCGTCGTTGAAGACAATACCGATCGGGACTGGATCCGCGCGGTATTGGAAAAAGGGGTCTCCGTCGTGTTGACCTCGGAGAGTGACTGAAAAAGCCTTGTGCTACACGCCCTCCGGCGCATGGCACACTGCCTCGATATTGTGGCCATCGGGCGAGATGACAAACGCGGCATAGTAATTTTCACCGTATGACCTCAACCCCGGCCCGCCGTTATCACGTCCGCCGGCGCGCAGGGCGGCATGGTAAAATTCATCGACCTGCTGGCGCGTGTTGGCTACAAACGCCAGATGCAAAAGGGCAGGTTTTTCATTTGTCTGAAAAAGACAGAGCGAAACGTCGCCTGAACTCATTTCGACACCGTAGTCTGGCGTGCCCTCATCGATGAGTTCTACACCAAGCGGCTTAAGCGCATGGAGGAAGAAGGTTTTACTTTTTTCATAATCACTGACGCCGAATTTCACATGATCGAACATGGTTCCTTCCTTTATGAGATGGAGAAATAACCAGTATAGAAGGAGAGTGGGGCGACCATACGAAATAACGTGTCAATGTGACAGTCATCAATTTATGCAGTCTTTTCCGATGCCGAAGCGGACAAATGGCATATTTAAAACGTCAGGGTTTGAGCTGGAAAAATAGACCAATCCGGTTCTGTTGTCCCTTGGGTTGTATTTTTTTAGCATTTCAAGCTCAATGCCGGTGCTCATAAATGTTTTCCCGTTTTTATCAAACAGGAAGAAACACATTTTATTATCTTTGCCCGGCTCAATACTTTTACCCGACGCGTTATCAAGCGTAACCTTGTAGCTAACCATATATTTTGCTTCGCCCGTTGTACTGTCCCATTGGCTTCCCTGAGACTCTTTTTGAGCGAAAATGGTTATCCCGGTGAGCTTGTCGTCATGGCTCTCTTTCTTAGCGGCCTGAGCCGTCCCGGCGGCGGACAGCGCTAACGCAAGACAAATTCCTTTAGTCAGCAGACTTCGCATTTTTCTTCCTCTTCATTTTTACATTGATTCACTTAGCTATAACGCCGAACGCTTTCGTCCAACGAACGTCCAGCGCAGGTAGTCGTAAAGCCAGTTAAACAGCATCGTATAGGGCAGGAAAAACAGCACCAGGCCAATCTCAACAAAAAATGCCTCCGTCACGGTCAGGTTCAGCATAACCATTGCCACAGGGATTAAGGAGATGATAAGTCCCGTTTCAAAACCAACCGCATGGATTGCGCGAACGAGAAATGTGCGTTGAAACTGATGTTTTTTCTGCAGGGAATCAAAGAGCTTATTAAAAATAAAATTCCAGACCGTTGCGGTAAGTGCAGATATCACGGACAACGAACCTGACTGAAGTACCGACACGTTCATCAGCCAGGCGAGTGACAGCGCGATGATAACGTTGGCCGTCACTTCAAAAATGACAGCATGGAAAACTCTCTCTTTAAAACTTTTATTTAATTCAATTTCCATTTGCTTACGACAGCGTTTTCAAAAGCTGAAGTATATCAGACATTTTTCAACCCTTTCTAAACGTGCATGTTATGTTAAATACAGCCCAGGCCCGCTAGTGTAGAACGCACGGCCTCGGTAAGAGGGGTCTGCGGTTCATGGCCTAAAAAGGCGATCAGTTTTGAATTATCCATCTCTATTGTCTGCTCCCAGAGATAGCGCATCTCCCGCATTTCACGCAGCGTGGTGTTAAACGGACTCATTGCAGAGACCAGCCACCATGGAAATGACTTCACCTTCGCCTTAATACCGGCATGCTCCGCGACGTGCTTTATGGCTGTGGTCATCGTTGTCCCATCAGGATCCCAGTGTCCACGCATATGGAAACAGGAAAACGGTTCGAGTTCATCCCGCCGCGCCAGCAGAGCCGCAACGGTATCGGCGACATCCGGCAGATAAGCCCACTGATGTCCTGCGCCGTGTTGCCCGGGATTTTTAACGACCTTCGGTGGATGTCCCGGTTTTACCAGTCCCTGTGAAAACCAGTTGTTGCCTGCGAGGGGACCAAAAAAGTCACCCGCCCGCAAAATGAGCACCTTTCCGCCACGCTGAGCATAGGCTGAGAGCGCCTTCTCCATTTGCACGCGTATGGCTCCTTTTCGGGTAACCGGATCCTGAGGGGAATCCTCTCGTAAGAGGGGAAAAGCATCAGGACCGTAGTTATAAATGGTGCCCGGCAGAACGATTAATGCACCGTTTCGCTCCGCTGCGTTGATGGTGTTATGCAGCATGGGTAAAACCAGCTGTTCCCAGTTTCGATAACCCGGCGGGTTAACGGCATGGACAATCACGCTGCAATCTGACGCCGCTGCCTCAACCCGTTCAGCATTCTGCGCATCGCCGCTTATCCAGGTCATGCTTTCGTTGCGATCGTCATGTTGAGGAGCGCTGCGGCGCAATGCCCGAACATCCCATTCGTCACGGATCAATTTACGGGTAATTTCGCCACCGATCCCACCCGTTGCGCCCAGTATCAGTACCTTATTTGTGCTTATCATTGTCTGGCCCTTATTGGATATCTGCTTGACATCTTAAGGGCTGCACGAGCTAAATGTAATTGCATAATATAAACCAACAGGTATGCATTTTTGTATGAAGCTAAATATCCCGTGGGAATGGTATCGCACCTTTTTGGCCGTGATGAAAGAAGGGTCTTTGTCAGGGGCCGCACGCAGGCTTGCCATTACCCAGCCAACCGCCGGACGCCACATTGCGGCACTGGAATCAGCCCTGGGCCTCGTTTTATTTACCCGTTCGCAGACGGGATTGCAGGCCACGGATGCAGCCGTTGAGCTGAAGGGCCATGCGCAGGCGATGGAAAATACGGCCATGATGATTGAGCGGTCGGCTGCGAGTTTCAGCTCCGGCGCAACCGGGTTGCGGGGCGTGGTGCGCGTCGCCGCCAGTGAAATCATCGGCACTGAGGTTCTGCCTCCCGTGATTGCACAGATAAAGGATGCATATCCGCAAATAACCGTTGAACTGGTTCTGTCTAATCGAGTTCAGGATTTACTGAATCGGGAGGCGGATATTGCCGTACGCATGGCCACGCCGGTGCAGGAGCAACTGATTGCCCGTCGGATGGGAAGGGTTGAAATAGGTCTGCATGCAGCGCCAGCATATCTGTCACGACGTGGTGCTCCGGAAAATATTGATGAGTTATTCACCCATACGCTTGTCGGTTTCGATAATTTAACGCCCTTTATTTTACAGGCACTTAAACAATATCCACAGCTAAACCGCGATCTGTTTACCGTACGGACCGACAGTGATATTGCCCAATTAAACCTTATACGCGCAGGGGCCGGTATCGGAATGTGTCAGGTTCAACTGGCAGATTTTTCTCCGCCGTTGCAGAGGATAATGCCCGATTACTTTGCATTTCATCTGGACACCTGGCTGGTGATGCATGAGGATTTACGCCACAGTCAGGCCTGCAAAACGGTGTTTGATTTTCTCGCTGAGGGTTTACAGGCTTATATCAACAGAGCAAAACGGTAAGCCATGCACTGTGAGGCGCTCATGACGATAGCAGCATGTGAGAAGACACATTCAAAGGTCATCAGCATCCAGGCCCAACGTGCCCATAAGAAGCCAGATTTCTTCTGATTTCATATTGGTGCGCATAATGTTCCACACGTTATGTTGAAAAGGCCGCTGCGAAAATCTCTCCCGCAGCGGCCTATTTAGCATAACGTCATTGTGCGCATCACTATGCAATTCGAGTTACTAACTCGTAGAAGACGTCTTGGGTGAAAGGTCGACGATTATTTCTTTTATCATTGCCATCGACTAGTGACCATACACCTGGCTCACTAGCACCACCGATAGAATCCCTCATGTACAGGTTACATTTTAGGTTTCTATTGATACCAGTGTACTTTATTTCCACTTCACCTCTGGAGCCCATAAGATATAATGCCGTCGGAGAAAAACTGATTCTCTTGTTATCATTAGATAACACTACAGATTCAATTGAATATGTTTTTGGCGCTGTTGTTACATCATTGATTATTGATTCGCTTCTTTCGATCTTTACTGGAGTTCCTTCAAGCCACTCAACCATTGTGTTTATAAGGCCTCGCACTTGCTCTTGAAACTCTTTGATGTCGTCATTTGTTCTTTTTTCGCCAATCTCTTTATCAGATGCTGATTTATTAAAGGCATTTATTAAATCTTCTTTTGAAGACATACTAATTCTCCTTAGTTAATTGGACTTCACAGTAAATTTATAAAACCACTTTTCTTTATGCACATCAAGTTGATATACATATTCTACAATTCTATCCATTGTTTCAGGGCAGCAACTTTTATCTGGAGTTTGTAGTGCGACGAAAAATTTGTATTGCGTTTCAGAGTCTTGAGATTTAACTATCTCATTGAATTTATTGATATATTTGTCAGCGGTGGAACGTGAAACATTGAATTCTTCAGCTATCGAGTCAATACTCAGACCATTATCAAATAGTAATTTTGCCGTGATTAGCTTCCGATAATACCAAACTCGCGATATATCAATTAGTATTTGATATGTTATTCTTGAATACTCTTTGATGTCGAAAGCCTTATTCTCCATCCTTTACCTCTTTTGTCGATTATTATCACTAATAAACATATGTTCAGGCATTTCCGGAGATGCTGTTTTTCATGTAGAAATCAGCATAAACCATATTTAATTCATTTTCGGAGAATGCATTTTCTATTGTGCCATGTTCCAGATTTATATTGAGCTTACCAACTGGAATAGAAACCGCTTTTCTCATTATATTCTCTGTGACCTTGTGCGATCTAAATATACCAGCGGCAGCATCTCTCAAATCGTCACTTTTAGGGTTGCTAATGCTTGAAATAAATATTCCTGAACCTATTATTTTACCTTTCTTATTTCTTATGCCAGCTATATAAGCATTATTTAGTTCTTTGTATGATATTTCTGGTGTATATCCTGTTTTCACAGGATATACAGTAAGACTCACATCATCATAAATACAAAGCGAGACGGGTATCGTAAGAGTTGCCATGTAGCATTTCCTTTGTGCTGTTGAATTTGTGGGTGCATTTGCACCGCGAAGCGGTTCGGGGTTCTGTGACACCCGAACTTTACCGTGGTTTCCCACGGTATTTTTCTAATCTTACTCGCTGGACTTGGTTGTGTGAATCAGATCCTTTGCTGCATCTTTTGCATAATTATCAATCAGATGATTAACGATATCAGTCCAAGTGATCGCACGTCCAGCGGTATGACTGGCATCGATCGCCAGCCGTTCGAGTTTTAGCTTTCGTTCAGCCACGATAGCCATAGTTGTTCGTTTTGGAGTTGCCATTCCACACCTCAGTAGTTTTCTGCTGGCATAAAGCTAAACACTTATGCTCTCCAGTCGTATTCTGCCGTCATTATAGTTAAACACTTATGCGCTCATATCATTATGCTTGTATACATGCGTAATGCGTGATAGATTTTTGTCATTGCGTAACTGCATACATGTATAGGGTGAGTGTTCAATGTTTTTTGACTGGCTGACTATTGAACAGGATTTTGGCTTTCAGCTACCGATTTTGAGTGATGTTGCCTATCAGCGCATCCACCTCGAAAGCGGGGAAGCGTCAGCTCTGAGTCAGCCAACTTTTCAGCACAAAGGATCTTTTTGTGATGTTGTTTCGATCTCTATCCGAGGCTCATTGCTGAAAGTCTCTGGAAATCCTTCCCGGTGGGGGCGTCTTGATAATTTATTTGGCCTTCCAACTTTGGATTCCTGTGTATCGGTTTTCAATACGATCCTTGCTGAAATAGGTTTACCTCAGTTTACGAAATGTAAGAGGCTTATGCCCGGCCAGGCAAAAGAGAATGAGAAAGCACCTCTTGTTGCTGACGGTGCAATTATTAAAGAAGTACATATCACCTCGAACAGGGCGGCAGGTAAGGGGAATGAAGATGACTATATTTCAGGTTTATCTACGCAACCCTACAGGAACAGCGTTCCACGGCTACACTCCAATGGAAAATCCGTTGACTGGCTGTCTAAAAAAGGCAATGTAAACCTCATATATCCAACGGTTTACAATAAAGCTCATGAAATGGAACTCCATTCTTTGACAAAGATAAAGAATCGTTTTTCCGAACAATCTCGGGAATACAATTACCTACTCGATATTATATCTTTCTGCAAAGAGAATGGGGTCGTAAGGTTTGAGCAAAAGCTGAAATCCAGATTTTTGCAAAAGAATGCGCTCAATTACTGGGGGCTTTCTGATTATTCCATTTTAAATAAGTTACATTCTGATTTTCTTGAACTTGATAAAAAGTTATCGGTGAATGCTATGGACTTTGAAACTATCAGTGATCATCTTGTAAGTAGTGGGGTTGTTGAAACCACCCGTGCAGCAAATACTACCGCAATGTATGCAATACAGTGGTTTCACGGTCATGTATTTGACTTCAACAAAAAACAGGTTCAGACACATCGGGCGCGGTTACGAAAAATTGGTATCGACATTGCGCAGAAATGCAATGTTTCTAAATTCTCTCCTGTGATTGTGAAACAAACACGGGAAATTAAGGTGCAGGAGTGCGTTGCACCATCATGGTATGTACGTCCGTCACATTTACGCGTTGCATAGTTGATTAATAAAAGGTGTTTATATGAGTGAGTTAGGAAATCTGGAAACCACTGTTACCGGAAAAATCAAACGATTTAATAACGGCGGCGGCTATTATTACACTACAGTGGTTTCTCCTGCCGCTGACGCATATAGTTTCCCTCCAGTTATACGCATTAAGTCCAAGAAATCACTTGGCCGTGTGGGGGATGAGATAGCAGATATTCACTGCCGAATTACAGGTTATGAACGTAGCTTTCCATATACAGATAAACAAACAGGTGAGCAATCCCGTGGTTTTAACGTAGACATGCTTCTTGAACTTCTGGAATAAACATGTCTGCAACAGACTTCGATTCTCTGTATCAATTAATATTTAATGCCGGGCTTGTTATTTGTTTTGGCCTTGGCGTTATTAGTGGTGGTCAAAGATGAGTGCACTATCTTACTTCTTTGCTGCTTATTGTATTGGATGGGTTATATCCCATTCTATTCTGGTGTTTAAAAAACTATCTGAGGTTTCAACATGAAAAAATCAGTCGTTGCAAAAATCATTGCTGGCTCAACTCTGGTTATTGGTTCATCTGCCTTTGCAGCAGATGATGCAACCAGTCAGGCTAAAGCTGCTTTTGATTCTTTAACCGCTCAGGCAACCGAAATGTCCGGGTACGCATGGGCGCTTGTTGTTCTTGTTGTTGGTGCTACGGTGGGAATTAAGCTCTTTAAGAAATTTGTAAGCCGCGCATCCTAATTCAACATTATTTCGCTTCAACCATTCATTTGGGTGGCGTCTGCCACCCCTTATTAAGGTAGCATAAATGAAGAAAATAATTATTGCTTTATTTTTTGCTCCTTTCTTTACCCATGCAACTACAGACGCTGAATGTTTAAGTAAACCCGCATTTGATGGCACATTAAGTAATGTCTGGAAAGAAGGAGACTCACGTTATGCAAATTTTGAAAACTGCATTTACGAACTTTCGGGTATTGGTATCGGTTATGATAATGATACTTCGTGGAATGGGCACTGGACGCCTGTTCGTGCTGCTGATGGCTCTGGCAATGGTGGTGATGATAATTCATCTGGCGGGGGTAGTAATGGAGACTCAGGAAACAATTCTACGCCAGATACAGTAACACCCGGGCAGACTGTGAATTTACCGTCTGACTTATCTACTCTGAGCATTCCTGCTAATGTGGTTAAATCTGACTCAATAGGTTCTCAGTTTTCGCTTTATACAAATGCCAGTTGCACAATGTGTTCAGGGTATTATCTGTCTAACAATGCTGATTCAATTGCCATTGCTAACATTACGGAAACGGTAAAGGCTGATTATAACCAGCCTGATATGTGGTTTGAGCAAACCGACAGTGACGGCAATCATGTTAAAATACTACAGAACAGTTATAAGGCTGTTTCTTATAATGTGGAATCAAAACAATCTGACGTGAATAACCCGACATACATTAACTATTCTTATTCCGTTAATGTAAAACAAGTTTCCTATGACACATCAAATGTCTGCATAATGAACTGGGAAACTTTTCAGAATAAGTGTGATGCCTCACGTGCTGTTTTGATAACTGATACGGTTACGCCATCTTATTCCAGAAATATAACGATACAGTCGAATATTAATTATCAGGGTAGCAACGGGTCAGGCGGGTCAGGCGGGTCAGGCGGGTCAGGCGGGTCAGGCGGGTCAGGCGGGTCAGGCGGGTCAGGCGGGTCAGGCGGGTCAGGCAATGATGGTGGCGGAACCGGGAATAATGGCAACGGAACAGGTGATTTTGATTACGTCAAAATGGCAAACGCCAATAAAGATGCACTGACTGAATCATTTGACTTGTCAGCTTTGCAGGCCGATACCGGGGCATCTCTTGATGGTTCTGTACAGGGAACACTGGATTCTTTAAGCGGGTTTTCCGACAGCATAGGTGGACTTGTTGGCAACGGCTCTGCAATTTCTGGTGAGTTTGCAGGTTCATCAGCTGCTATGAATGCAATTGGTGAGGGTGACAAATCGCCTCTGCTGGACTCATTTCTGAAAGACGGATTATTTCCTGCCTTACCTGAATTTAAACAATGTACACCATTTGTATTTGCTCCCGGCAAAGAGTACGAATTTATTATTGAGTGCAAATACATTGATATGTTTAAAGGGATTTTTGCTTTCATATTATATTTCTGGACATTCGTTACTGTTTACGATTCTTTTTCTGGAATATTACGTAAGGGAAGGGGATAACCATGCCAGTTTTTCTGGGGCTTCCTGTTCTGGCAAGATTTATTGGATGGCTTGCAGGTGCTCTTATTGCATACGTTGCAAAATTTTTCACATTGGGAATCGCCAGAATAGCACTTGCAATTTCGCTATTTCTTGGCCTTATTATCGGTCTGAATGGATTGTTAGTTTCTTATCTTTCAGACCTTACTTCTGTATTGCCACCTGAAATTGCCAGCGCAGTCTCTTATGTTGTTCCGGCTAATGCTGCGCCGTGTTTGTATGCGATTTTTTCTCTTAAAGCAGCAGTTTTTATTTTTGACGTTAAAGACAGAATTATAGGATATCTTGACTGGAATAAATCATAATGGCTGTATATGTCGTAACGGGAAAACTTGGTGCAGGTAAAACACTTGTCGCTGTCGGTAAAATCCAGGACAAAATTGTTTCTGGTTGCAGGGTGGCTACGAATCTCGATTTGCGCATTCATAAGCTACCGAGAGTGGGTATATTTGCAAAGTCACCGGATGTAATACGGATACCTGATAAACCATCACTGGATGACTTACTGGCAATCGGGAGAGGCAATAATTCCTATGATGAAAATAAAAATGGATTACTGGTTCTTGATGAATGTGGGACATGGTTTAACTCACGCTCATGGGCTGATAAAGAAAGACAGTCCGTAATTAACTGGTTTTTACATGCCAGAAAACTGGGCTGGGATATTATTTTTCTTATTCAGGATTTATCCATCATGGATAAGCAAGCTCGTGTGGCACTGGCAGAGCATGTCGTTTATTGCCGACGCCTCGATAAAATCACAATTCCATTTATTGGCTCAATTTATAGTGTAATAACGGGATCAAAACTTCCGCTACCAAAAGTACATGTCGGGATTGTTAAATATGGTGACTCTCCGCAGTCAATGACCGTAGAACGCTGGACTTATACGGGGCGTGACCTTTATGCCGCTTATGATACCAAACAGGCATTTTCAGATGCTTATGAGCATTCATCATTTTCATACCTGACACCATATCTTTCACATGGCAGGTATGCCGTAAAGAGGGACGCTACGTTTTATATGAGACTCACCAGAATCTATTTAAAGAAATATTCCAGAGTATTGTGCCTGTTTTGTGGTTTTGTATCAGCATTCACGTACCTCAGTCTGTCCAAGCCGGAAGCGACACCTCAGATAAAACCAGTAACGACGCAGATTATCACATCCCGTTATAAACCATCAGAGTTGAGAATAACAACATCATATCGAATGGGAAATGCAGTTGGTTTTGAGTTTATGGATGCGAAGAAGCAAAAAATTGCATCTGACGATCTAATTAAAGACGGTTTTCGCATGGTCTATATAACACCTTGTTCGGTAGAGCTTATTAAGGATGGGAAACATGAAAAAGTTACTTGCTAGTTTGCTTTGTGTATTGTCATTTCAGAGCTTTGCTATCCCTGTTGAACTGAATAATGCGCCAGTAAGGGAGTTTGTTTCATGGTATTCAAAAACAACCGGAAAGCCTGTGATTATTTCACCAGACGTAAAAGGGGAAATTACGGTTTACTCAGCGGATGTCACCAAAGATGAACTGCCTCAGTTTTTTACTTCGGTTCTCCGGGCGAACGGTTTTGACCTCAGTCCGGGTAATCCTGCTGTGGTTCAAAAATTTAACCGTAATACGTATGAATATTCCGATTCTTTCTCAGAGCCGGTTCCGGCATCTTCTTATGATGGTGATGTTCCTCCTCCAACTGGAGACTTTTTCACTAAACCTGAGATACGTGCCAATTTGATTACTCAGACGTATCCGGTCAATAACGTCAGAGCAAAGGATCTCGCACCTGTTATTGATATATTCCTGAAGGGGGAAAATATTGCTGGTACTAAAGTTTATCCTTTTGATGGGGCGAATATTCTTGCTGTAACGGCATCAGCATCACAACACAAAGAACTTGCAGCATTTTTTCCTTCTGTTGATGTGCCAAGAACTCAGGTTCTTGTTGAATCAGTCATTTTTGAAACAACGGCTTCCGATGGTTTTGATTTTTCATTTGCTGCGGGGGATCCTTCCGGCAGTCCGGTTGCGGGAGGGATCAATACTGACCGTCTCACGTCTGTTTTATCCAGCACTGGCGGTTCCTTTGGTATTTTTAACGGGAACATTCTGGGGCTTAGCCTGAAAGCGCTTGAAACATCGAGTAAATCAACGCTTTTATCAATGCCACGCATTCTGACGATGTCAGGTCAACCAGGAACATTTACAGCAGGGCAAAATGTTCCTTTTGTGACGGGGCGGGTTACGGGAGAAGCTGCAAATGTTAACAATCCATTCCAGACGATCGAACGTCATGATGTGGGGATCTCACTGAAGGTTGTTCCGGTCGTGACACCCGGAGGATTGTTAATCATGGATGTTTCGACAAATGCGGATAGTATTTCTGATTCGCAAACGGCTTCTGACATCATCACAAATACACGCTCAATTTCGACAACCGTTCAGCTAAAATCAGGCCAGACAGTTCTGCTTGGCGGGATGGTAGATAACAGGGAAAGCGACAGTGATTCATCTGTACCGTGGGTATCAAAAATTCCCTTAATTGGTGCGCTTTTCACGTCCAAAAGCTCAAATGCCAACAAGCGCACGCTGTACATTCTCATTCGCGCCCGCGTCGTTAACCTGCTTTAATCCCGTAGCACCGGCGTTCTCCCTGCGCAGCGGGGGGAACGTTGGTGAGAAGGGCGCTCAGACAGGAAAATCCCTCCCGATTATCAGGTGGAACAAATCGCCGCTTATCTCTATTTTAATCATCGACAGGCGGAACAAATCACCGTGCGACCTTCTTCACCTAAAGGTGGGGAGCTATGCCGTTAAGAATAATCATTATCCAGTGATAATTTAATGCATTGATATAAAAGGATTTAAATTGCATTATTGACTTTAAAGGTGGGCTGTCATGCCGTTGGCATAACGGGAAACAAAAATGAGACCGGAACAAAGTGCCGCTTTCATCTAATTGGAAGGTACAGAACATTGAAACGTAAATTTTCAGTTGGGATTGAACTGCCGCAGGACAACGACACGGCATTCGGAATTTATGTTCCGGCATTCGATTTGCCTGGTTATAGCTGTTGCTCGGCTAGTGACGAGCAGACGCTGATTCCAGAGATCGCAGCAGACGCGATCCTGAGCATAGCGCAGATAATGGTAACTGATGGACATGATGTCCTGAACATTGAAGATGCTGGGATAGAATTATATTCATTAAATCAGGACTATGCGCATTGTGAACGCTGGTTAACTGTCATAGTCGATCTGTGAAAGGTAACGCAGGGGGAACAGAGTGCCGCCTTCAGCTAATCCAGGGGATAGTTTTTTTCCTCATATTGCATAATCAGTGTTGATAGTTCATCCAGTTTTCTGGCTTCCTCAGAACCATCCGGCGGGTCGAGATCGTAAAGCGGTGAGACTTCTTTTAGTGCAGCGTAATATTCCTGTTCATTTTTTATCATGATGGGAAGCGTTCCTTATGCGAATGACAAAACGCCAGTTTTTCGCATGCGAAAAAAACTGCTTTCAGAGCAGTGGTAAACAACCGTGAACCCTGACATGCCCACGAAATCCGGACTCATTTTGCGGCAAGAGACAAGTAAGGTGAATGAGCCATTGCATAACCGCAGAGCTTGTCCGTCCTATAACATCGCAGACGATTTGTCGTGTGTAACTGGTGAGGAAACAGTACGACCATCCGCTTTGCATAATTGCTTACGACTGCATAACGATAATAGGACAGAAGTAATTGTGGCTGCAAAGGCTTTGGCATTCATGTTTATAACAGTAACGCCGGGCAGTGACAAAACTTGTTTTGGTGCTGACCGGGGTTGGCCAAGCCGCGCAGTCATTGATTATAGGTTTGGGACTAATCCGGCGCGGCAGCTTCACCAGAGCCGTCCTGAAGGACGATGACCTGATGGCTGGGTTTTCCTGTGCCAGAATGCTGGATTCTCTCTTACGCCTTACTGGTGCGCATAATGTTCCACACGTTATGTTGAAAAGGCCGCTGCGAAAATCTCTCCCGCAGCGGCCTATTTAGCATAACGTCATTGTGCGCATCACTATGCAATTCGAGTTACTAACTCGTAGAAGACGTCTTGGGTGAAAGGTCGACGATTATTTCTTTTATCATTGCCATCGACTAGTGACCATACACCTGGCTCACTAGCACCACCGATAGAATCCCTCATGTACAGGTTACATTTTAGGTTTCTATTGATACCAGTGTACTTTATTTCCACTTCACCTCTGGAGCCCATAAGATATAATGCCGTCGGAGAAAAACTGATTCTCTTGTTATCATTAGATAACACTACAGATTCAATTGAATATGTTTTTGGCGCTGTTGTTACATCATTGATTATTGATTCGCTTCTTTCGATCTTTACTGGAGTTCCTTCAAGCCACTCAACCATTGTGTTTATAAGGCCTCGCACTTGCTCTTGAAACTCTTTGATGTCGTCATTTGTTCTTTTTTCGCCAATCTCTTTATCAGATGCTGATTTATTAAAGGCATTTATTAAATCTTCTTTTGAAGACATACTAATTCTCCTTAGTTAATTGGACTTCACAGTAAATTTATAAAACCACTTTTCTTTATGCACATCAAGTTGATATACATATTCTACAATTCTATCCATTGTTTCAGGGCAGCAACTTTTATCTGGAGTTTGTAGTGCGACGAAAAATTTGTATTGCGTTTCAGAGTCTTGAGATTTAACTATCTCATTGAATTTATTGATATATTTGTCAGCGGTGGAACGTGAAACATTGAATTCTTCAGCTATCGAGTCAATACTCAGACCATTATCAAATAGTAATTTTGCCGTGATTAGCTTCCGATAATACCAAACTCGCGATATATCAATTAGTATTTGATATGTTATTCTTGAATACTCTTTGATGTCGAAAGCCTTATTCTCCATCCTTTACCTCTTTTGTCGATTATTATCACTAATAAACATATGTTCAGGCATTTCCGGAGATGCTGTTTTTCATGTAGAAATCAGCATAAACCATATTTAATTCATTTTCGGAGAATGCATTTTCTATTGTGCCATGTTCCAGATTTATATTGAGCTTACCAACTGGAATAGAAACCGCTTTTCTCATTATATTCTCTGTGACCTTGTGCGATCTAAATATACCAGCGGCAGCATCTCTCAAATCGTCACTTTTAGGGTTGCTAATGCTTGAAATAAATATTCCTGAACCTATTATTTTACCTTTCTTATTTCTTATGCCAGCTATATAAGCATTATTTAGTTCTTTGTATGATATTTCTGGTGTATATCCTGTTTTCACAGGATATACAGTAAGACTCACATCATCATAAATACAAAGCGAGACGGGTATCGTAAGAGTTGCCATGTAGCATTTCCTTTGTGCTGTTGAATTTGTGGGTGCATTTGCACCGCGAAGCGGTTCGGGGTTCTGTGACACCCGAACTTTACCGTGGTTTCCCACGGTATTTTTCTAATCTTACTCGCTGGACTTGGTTGTGTGAATCAGATCCTTTGCTGCATCTTTTGCATAATTATCAATCAGATGATTAACGATATCAGTCCAAGTGATCGCACGTCCAGCGGTATGACTGGCATCGATCGCCAGCCGTTCGAGTTTTAGCTTTCGTTCAGCCACGATAGCCATAGTTGTTCGTTTTGGAGTTGCCATTCCACACCTCAGTAGTTTTCTGCTGGCATAAAGCTAAACACTTATGCTCTCCAGTCGTATTCTGCCGTCATTATAGTTAAACACTTATGCGCTCATATCATTATGCTTGTATACATGCGTAATGCGTGATAGATTTTTGTCATTGCGTAACTGCATACATGTATAGGGTGAGTGTTCAATGTTTTTTGACTGGCTGACTATTGAACAGGATTTTGGCTTTCAGCTACCGATTTTGAGTGATGTTGCCTATCAGCGCATCCACCTCGAAAGCGGGGAAGCGTCAGCTCTGAGTCAGCCAACTTTTCAGCACAAAGGATCTTTTTGTGATGTTGTTTCGATCTCTATCCGAGGCTCATTGCTGAAAGTCTCTGGAAATCCTTCCCGGTGGGGGCGTCTTGATAATTTATTTGGCCTTCCAACTTTGGATTCCTGTGTATCGGTTTTCAATACGATCCTTGCTGAAATAGGTTTACCTCAGTTTACGAAATGTAAGAGGCTTATGCCCGGCCAGGCAAAAGAGAATGAGAAAGCACCTCTTGTTGCTGACGGTGCAATTATTAAAGAAGTACATATCACCTCGAACAGGGCGGCAGGTAAGGGGAATGAAGATGACTATATTTCAGGTTTATCTACGCAACCCTACAGGAACAGCGTTCCACGGCTACACTCCAATGGAAAATCCGTTGACTGGCTGTCTAAAAAAGGCAATGTAAACCTCATATATCCAACGGTTTACAATAAAGCTCATGAAATGGAACTCCATTCTTTGACAAAGATAAAGAATCGTTTTTCCGAACAATCTCGGGAATACAATTACCTACTCGATATTATATCTTTCTGCAAAGAGAATGGGGTCGTAAGGTTTGAGCAAAAGCTGAAATCCAGATTTTTGCAAAAGAATGCGCTCAATTACTGGGGGCTTTCTGATTATTCCATTTTAAATAAGTTACATTCTGATTTTCTTGAACTTGATAAAAAGTTATCGGTGAATGCTATGGACTTTGAAACTATCAGTGATCATCTTGTAAGTAGTGGGGTTGTTGAAACCACCCGTGCAGCAAATACTACCGCAATGTATGCAATACAGTGGTTTCACGGTCATGTATTTGACTTCAACAAAAAACAGGTTCAGACACATCGGGCGCGGTTACGAAAAATTGGTATCGACATTGCGCAGAAATGCAATGTTTCTAAATTCTCTCCTGTGATTGTGAAACAAACACGGGAAATTAAGGTGCAGGAGTGCGTTGCACCATCATGGTATGTACGTCCGTCACATTTACGCGTTGCATAGTTGATTAATAAAAGGTGTTTATATGAGTGAGTTAGGAAATCTGGAAACCACTGTTACCGGAAAAATCAAACGATTTAATAACGGCGGCGGCTATTATTACACTACAGTGGTTTCTCCTGCCGCTGACGCATATAGTTTCCCTCCAGTTATACGCATTAAGTCCAAGAAATCACTTGGCCGTGTGGGGGATGAGATAGCAGATATTCACTGCCGAATTACAGGTTATGAACGTAGCTTTCCATATACAGATAAACAAACAGGTGAGCAATCCCGTGGTTTTAACGTAGACATGCTTCTTGAACTTCTGGAATAAACATGTCTGCAACAGACTTCGATTCTCTGTATCAATTAATATTTAATGCCGGGCTTGTTATTTGTTTTGGCCTTGGCGTTATTAGTGGTGGTCAAAGATGAGTGCACTATCTTACTTCTTTGCTGCTTATTGTATTGGATGGGTTATATCCCATTCTATTCTGGTGTTTAAAAAACTATCTGAGGTTTCAACATGAAAAAATCAGTCGTTGCAAAAATCATTGCTGGCTCAACTCTGGTTATTGGTTCATCTGCCTTTGCAGCAGATGATGCAACCAGTCAGGCTAAAGCTGCTTTTGATTCTTTAACCGCTCAGGCAACCGAAATGTCCGGGTACGCATGGGCGCTTGTTGTTCTTGTTGTTGGTGCTACGGTGGGAATTAAGCTCTTTAAGAAATTTGTAAGCCGCGCATCCTAATTCAACATTATTTCGCTTCAACCATTCATTTGGGTGGCGTCTGCCACCCCTTATTAAGGTAGCATAAATGAAGAAAATAATTATTGCTTTATTTTTTGCTCCTTTCTTTACCCATGCAACTACAGACGCTGAATGTTTAAGTAAACCCGCATTTGATGGCACATTAAGTAATGTCTGGAAAGAAGGAGACTCACGTTATGCAAATTTTGAAAACTGCATTTACGAACTTTCGGGTATTGGTATCGGTTATGATAATGATACTTCGTGGAATGGGCACTGGACGCCTGTTCGTGCTGCTGATGGCTCTGGCAATGGTGGTGATGATAATTCATCTGGCGGGGGTAGTAATGGAGACTCAGGAAACAATTCTACGCCAGATACAGTAACACCCGGGCAGACTGTGAATTTACCGTCTGACTTATCTACTCTGAGCATTCCTGCTAATGTGGTTAAATCTGACTCAATAGGTTCTCAGTTTTCGCTTTATACAAATGCCAGTTGCACAATGTGTTCAGGGTATTATCTGTCTAACAATGCTGATTCAATTGCCATTGCTAACATTACGGAAACGGTAAAGGCTGATTATAACCAGCCTGATATGTGGTTTGAGCAAACCGACAGTGACGGCAATCATGTTAAAATACTACAGAACAGTTATAAGGCTGTTTCTTATAATGTGGAATCAAAACAATCTGACGTGAATAACCCGACATACATTAACTATTCTTATTCCGTTAATGTAAAACAAGTTTCCTATGACACATCAAATGTCTGCATAATGAACTGGGAAACTTTTCAGAATAAGTGTGATGCCTCACGTGCTGTTTTGATAACTGATACGGTTACGCCATCTTATTCCAGAAATATAACGATACAGTCGAATATTAATTATCAGGGTAGCAACGGGTCAGGCGGGTCAGGCGGGTCAGGCGGGTCAGGCGGGTCAGGCGGGTCAGGCGGGTCAGGCGGGTCAGGCGGGTCAGGCGGGTCAGGCAATGATGGTGGCGGAACCGGGAATAATGGCAACGGAACAGGTGATTTTGATTACGTCAAAATGGCAAACGCCAATAAAGATGCACTGACTGAATCATTTGACTTGTCAGCTTTGCAGGCCGATACCGGGGCATCTCTTGATGGTTCTGTACAGGGAACACTGGATTCTTTAAGCGGGTTTTCCGACAGCATAGGTGGACTTGTTGGCAACGGCTCTGCAATTTCTGGTGAGTTTGCAGGTTCATCAGCTGCTATGAATGCAATTGGTGAGGGTGACAAATCGCCTCTGCTGGACTCATTTCTGAAAGACGGATTATTTCCTGCCTTACCTGAATTTAAACAATGTACACCATTTGTATTTGCTCCCGGCAAAGAGTACGAATTTATTATTGAGTGCAAATACATTGATATGTTTAAAGGGATTTTTGCTTTCATATTATATTTCTGGACATTCGTTACTGTTTACGATTCTTTTTCTGGAATATTACGTAAGGGAAGGGGATAACCATGCCAGTTTTTCTGGGGCTTCCTGTTCTGGCAAGATTTATTGGATGGCTTGCAGGTGCTCTTATTGCATACGTTGCAAAATTTTTCACATTGGGAATCGCCAGAATAGCACTTGCAATTTCGCTATTTCTTGGCCTTATTATCGGTCTGAATGGATTGTTAGTTTCTTATCTTTCAGACCTTACTTCTGTATTGCCACCTGAAATTGCCAGCGCAGTCTCTTATGTTGTTCCGGCTAATGCTGCGCCGTGTTTGTATGCGATTTTTTCTCTTAAAGCAGCAGTTTTTATTTTTGACGTTAAAGACAGAATTATAGGATATCTTGACTGGAATAAATCATAATGGCTGTATATGTCGTAACGGGAAAACTTGGTGCAGGTAAAACACTTGTCGCTGTCGGTAAAATCCAGGACAAAATTGTTTCTGGTTGCAGGGTGGCTACGAATCTCGATTTGCGCATTCATAAGCTACCGAGAGTGGGTATATTTGCAAAGTCACCGGATGTAATACGGATACCTGATAAACCATCACTGGATGACTTACTGGCAATCGGGAGAGGCAATAATTCCTATGATGAAAATAAAAATGGATTACTGGTTCTTGATGAATGTGGGACATGGTTTAACTCACGCTCATGGGCTGATAAAGAAAGACAGTCCGTAATTAACTGGTTTTTACATGCCAGAAAACTGGGCTGGGATATTATTTTTCTTATTCAGGATTTATCCATCATGGATAAGCAAGCTCGTGTGGCACTGGCAGAGCATGTCGTTTATTGCCGACGCCTCGATAAAATCACAATTCCATTTATTGGCTCAATTTATAGTGTAATAACGGGATCAAAACTTCCGCTACCAAAAGTACATGTCGGGATTGTTAAATATGGTGACTCTCCGCAGTCAATGACCGTAGAACGCTGGACTTATACGGGGCGTGACCTTTATGCCGCTTATGATACCAAACAGGCATTTTCAGATGCTTATGAGCATTCATCATTTTCATACCTGACACCATATCTTTCACATGGCAGGTATGCCGTAAAGAGGGACGCTACGTTTTATATGAGACTCACCAGAATCTATTTAAAGAAATATTCCAGAGTATTGTGCCTGTTTTGTGGTTTTGTATCAGCATTCACGTACCTCAGTCTGTCCAAGCCGGAAGCGACACCTCAGATAAAACCAGTAACGACGCAGATTATCACATCCCGTTATAAACCATCAGAGTTGAGAATAACAACATCATATCGAATGGGAAATGCAGTTGGTTTTGAGTTTATGGATGCGAAGAAGCAAAAAATTGCATCTGACGATCTAATTAAAGACGGTTTTCGCATGGTCTATATAACACCTTGTTCGGTAGAGCTTATTAAGGATGGGAAACATGAAAAAGTTACTTGCTAGTTTGCTTTGTGTATTGTCATTTCAGAGCTTTGCTATCCCTGTTGAACTGAATAATGCGCCAGTAAGGGAGTTTGTTTCATGGTATTCAAAAACAACCGGAAAGCCTGTGATTATTTCACCAGACGTAAAAGGGGAAATTACGGTTTACTCAGCGGATGTCACCAAAGATGAACTGCCTCAGTTTTTTACTTCGGTTCTCCGGGCGAACGGTTTTGACCTCAGTCCGGGTAATCCTGCTGTGGTTCAAAAATTTAACCGTAATACGTATGAATATTCCGATTCTTTCTCAGAGCCGGTTCCGGCATCTTCTTATGATGGTGATGTTCCTCCTCCAACTGGAGACTTTTTCACTAAACCTGAGATACGTGCCAATTTGATTACTCAGACGTATCCGGTCAATAACGTCAGAGCAAAGGATCTCGCACCTGTTATTGATATATTCCTGAAGGGGGAAAATATTGCTGGTACTAAAGTTTATCCTTTTGATGGGGCGAATATTCTTGCTGTAACGGCATCAGCATCACAACACAAAGAACTTGCAGCATTTTTTCCTTCTGTTGATGTGCCAAGAACTCAGGTTCTTGTTGAATCAGTCATTTTTGAAACAACGGCTTCCGATGGTTTTGATTTTTCATTTGCTGCGGGGGATCCTTCCGGCAGTCCGGTTGCGGGAGGGATCAATACTGACCGTCTCACGTCTGTTTTATCCAGCACTGGCGGTTCCTTTGGTATTTTTAACGGGAACATTCTGGGGCTTAGCCTGAAAGCGCTTGAAACATCGAGTAAATCAACGCTTTTATCAATGCCACGCATTCTGACGATGTCAGGTCAACCAGGAACATTTACAGCAGGGCAAAATGTTCCTTTTGTGACGGGGCGGGTTACGGGAGAAGCTGCAAATGTTAACAATCCATTCCAGACGATCGAACGTCATGATGTGGGGATCTCACTGAAGGTTGTTCCGGTCGTGACACCCGGAGGATTGTTAATCATGGATGTTTCGACAAATGCGGATAGTATTTCTGATTCGCAAACGGCTTCTGACATCATCACAAATACACGCTCAATTTCGACAACCGTTCAGCTAAAATCAGGCCAGACAGTTCTGCTTGGCGGGATGGTAGATAACAGGGAAAGCGACAGTGATTCATCTGTACCGTGGGTATCAAAAATTCCCTTAATTGGTGCGCTTTTCACGTCCAAAAGCTCAAATGCCAACAAGCGCACGCTGTACATTCTCATTCGCGCCCGCGTCGTTAACCTGCTTTAATCCCGTAGCACCGGCGTTCTCCCTGCGCAGCGGGGGGAACGTTGGTGAGAAGGGCGCTCAGACAGGAAAATCCCTCCCGATTATCAGGTGGAACAAATCGCCGCTTATCTCTATTTTAATCATCGACAGGCGGAACAAATCACCGTGCGACCTTCTTCACCTAAAGGTGGGGAGCTATGCCGTTAAGAATAATCATTATCCAGTGATAATTTAATGCATTGATATAAAAGGATTTAAATTGCATTATTGACTTTAAAGGTGGGCTGTCATGCCGTTGGCATAACGGGAAACAAAAATGAGACCGGAACAAAGTGCCGCTTTCATCTAATTGGAAGGTACAGAACATTGAAACGTAAATTTTCAGTTGGGATTGAACTGCCGCAGGACAACGACACGGCATTCGGAATTTATGTTCCGGCATTCGATTTGCCTGGTTATAGCTGTTGCTCGGCTAGTGACGAGCAGACGCTGATTCCAGAGATCGCAGCAGACGCGATCCTGAGCATAGCGCAGATAATGGTAACTGATGGACATGATGTCCTGAACATTGAAGATGCTGGGATAGAATTATATTCATTAAATCAGGACTATGCGCATTGTGAACGCTGGTTAACTGTCATAGTCGATCTGTGAAAGGTAACGCAGGGGGAACAGAGTGCCGCCTTCAGCTAATCCAGGGGATAGTTTTTTTCCTCATATTGCATAATCAGTGTTGATAGTTCATCCAGTTTTCTGGCTTCCTCAGAACCATCCGGCGGGTCGAGATCGTAAAGCGGTGAGACTTCTTTTAGTGCAGCGTAATATTCCTGTTCATTTTTTATCATGATGGGAAGCGTTCCTTATGCGAATGACAAAACGCCAGTTTTTCGCATGCGAAAAAAACTGCTTTCAGAGCAGTGGTAAACAACCGTGAACCCTGACATGCCCACGAAATCCGGACTCATTTTGCGGCAAGAGACAAGTAAGGTGAATGAGCCATTGCATAACCGCAGAGCTTGTCCGTCCTATAACATCGCAGACGATTTGTCGTGTGTAACTGGTGAGGAAACAGTACGACCATCCGCTTTGCATAATTGCTTACGACTGCATAACGATAATAGGACAGAAGTAATTGTGGCTGCAAAGGCTTTGGCATTCATGTTTATAACAGTAACGCCGGGCAGTGACAAAACTTGTTTTGGTGCTGACCGGGGTTGGCCAAGCCGCGCAGTCATTGATTATAGGTTTGGGACTAATCCGGCGCGGCAGCTTCACCAGAGCCGTCCTGAAGGACGATGACCTGATGGCTGGGTTTTCCTGTGCCAGAATGCTGGATTCTCTCTTACGCCTTACTGGTGCGCATAATGTATATTATGTTAAATGTAATATGGACATCAGAGAATAAGCCATAAACCGTTCAGTCAACCCCCTCATAGCTGCCTTCCCTCTCACATCAATGCAGTAACCTTTGGATCACTCCATCGGTTACTGAGGAAGTTATCTTTTATTCAGATAGTTATTGAAGAATGCCGTGATGTTATCGAACGGGATCTTATCCATACGATCATATAAATCGACATGCGTGGCATCTTTAACAATCAGCAGCTCTTTTGGCTGATTTGCCGCTTCATAAGCCGTTCTGGAGAAGTAAATCGAAGCAACGTGAGCTGATGAGTGCCGTGAACAACGCATCGGCTTTTGTGGGCAGTTCACTCACGGGAACGATCCGCAATCCTCAAAACACCGTCCAGTCCGGGCGCTATGTAGTCGGTCTGTTGCAGTCATTTTCGCCTAACTAAACGCTGAGTATTCAAATGGTTAAAGTTTTTTCCCGCCGCCTGCAACACTGTAACGAGGTGGCTACCAGCATAAGCAATGCCTCCCCGACACAGCTGCAACAGCTAAAGACTGAGTTGGCTGACGAAATGGGCAAACCTGTAGGTCTACACACCATGGGTATTCCAGCGGCGATCAGTACCCTCGGGGTGATTGTCAGTTTCGCTATTCCTCAGCTGTGGCTGGGGTATGGCGTACTCGCCGGACTCGACCAGCCAGCGGAACACGTATTCGTCTGGGTTGTCCTGATCGCCCTTCTGTTCGCTGGCCTTAACGGCGTGACGATGTTTATGATTGGCAAAGGCAGCATGCGCGCCGTGAGGTTACACCTTACGCTGGCGGTGATAAGCCAGGTATTAACAGCAGCCTATCTGCTGGTCGCGCTGAGCGGTAGCGCAGCTCCGGGCGTCAGTCTGACCGCGGCGCTAGTGAGTATCGGCATGCTACTGCTTAGCGGCAGCTGTATCCTTTCCACCGCCTTCTATAAGATGCTGCTGTTTACTCTGCATAATCGTGCCTGGCGCAAGCTTCTCAGCCAGACGCGTGCTAAAACAGCGCGCTAAGGGTTCATCCCGTAAAAAACCCGCCATCGCTGGCGGGTTTTTTTATGGCTTTTTATGCCTGCGCAGCCAGATTAACTTGTATGCCGCAGGAATAATAAACAGCGATAACAGCGGCGCCGTGATCATCCCGCCAATCATCGGCGCCGCTATCCGACTCATGACCTCTGACCCTGCCCCCGTTCCCCAAAGAATGGGCAGCAGGCCGGCAATAATCACCGCGACAGTCATGGCCTTTGGCCGCACGCGCAGCACGGCGCCATGGTAAAGGGCGTCATCAAGCCCCTGTTCAGTGAACGTGTCCCGATGGGACAACGCCGGCTGAGCTTCAACGGCATGACGCAAATACATCAGCATGACCACCCCAAATTCTGCCGCCACCCCGGCCAGGGCGATAAAACCGGTGCCGGTTGCCACAGACATGTGGAAGCCCTGCCAGTAGAGGAACCATATTCCCCCGACCAGGGCGAACGGCAGGCTCATCAGGATCAGCAGCGCTTCATCCACGCGGCGGAACGCCAGATACAGCAGAATGAAGATGATCATCACCGTCATCGGCACCATCAGCTTCAGTTTCTTGTTGGCGTGCTCGAGGAGCTCAAACTGCCCGGAGAATGAGACGCTGGTGCCCGGCCTCAGCTTTACGTTCTGACTGATGGCCGTCTTAATGTCGTTCACCACCGACACCATATCCCTGCCGCGAGCATCGATATAAATCCAGCTCGCAGGGCGGGCATTCTCCGTTTTCAGCATCGTGGGGCCGGAAACCACGTTGATATCCGCCACATCGCCCAGCGTGATCTGCTGTTTCATCGGCGTCAGGATCGGCATTTGCTTCAAGGCGTTCGGGCTGTTTCGGTAGTCCTGCGGATAGCGGATATTAATCGGGTACCGGGCGACGCCTTCCACCGTTTCCCCCACCGTCGCCCCGCCGATGGCCGAGGAGACGAACAGCTGCACGTCGCCCACCGTCATCCCGTAGCGCGAGGCTTTTTCCCGCTTGATATCAACGTCAATGTAGCGCCCGCCCTCCAGACGTTCAGCCAGGGCAGACACCACGCCCGGCACCGTTTTGGCTACCGCCTCGATGCTCTGCGCCGTGGCGTCGATATCCGACAGAACGGTACCCGACACCTTGATACCAATCGGGCTTTTGATCCCGGTTGAAAGCATATCGATGCGGTTACGAATGGGCGGAACCCAGAGATTCGCCAGGCCGGGCAACCGAACGGTCTTGTCGAGTTCGTCAATAATCTTGTCAATCGTCATGCCGGGCCGCCACTGATCCTCAGGTTTGAGCTGAATCGTGGTTTCCACCATTTCGAGCGGCGCGGAATCCGTTGCGGTCTCAGCCTTACCCGTTTTACCAAAAACGGAGGCCACTTCTGGCACGGTTTTGATTAACTTGTCCGTGGTCTGCAACAGTGCGGCCGCTTCTGCCGGAGAGACGCCCGGCAACGTTGACGGCATATACAGCAGATCGCCTTCGTTGATCTTCGGTAAAAACTCGCCGCCCACCAAGCTGAGAGGCCAGATCACCGTGAAGATGGACAAGGCCGCAACCAGCAGGGTTGTTTTTGGCCAGCGGAGCACCTTAATCAGTAGCGGATGGTAGGCTTTAATCAGCAGCCTGTTCAGTGGGTTACTGGTCTCAGCGGGAATCTTACCCCGGATCCAGAACCCCATCAGGATGGGGATAACGATGATGGCCAGCGCGGCCGCCCCCGCCATGGAGTACGTTTTGGTGAAGGCCAGCGGACCAAACAGCCGCCCTTCCTGCCCCTCAAGAGTAAAGATGGGAATGAAGGACAGGGTGATAATCAGCAGGCTGATAAACAGCGCGGGGCCAACCTCGACAGAGGCGTTGGTGATCACCTTCCAGCGCGTGGCGTTATCAATCTGCTCTCCCGGATGCTGGTGATCCCACTCTTCGAGCCGTTTGTGCGCGTTTTCAATCATGACGATGGCGGCATCCACCATCGCCCCGACGGCAATGGCAATGCCTCCCAGCGACATAATGTTGGCGTTCAGCCCCTGGAAATGCATGACGATAAAGGCAATACACAGGCCAAGCGGCAGAGAGATAATCGCGACCAGCGCAGAGCGAACGTGCCACAGGAACAGTGCGCAGACGATGGCCACCACGATAAACTCTTCGAGCAGCTTGGAACTCAGGTTGTCGATTGCCCGATCGATGAGCTGGCTGCGATCGTAGGTGGTCACAATCTCAACGCCTTCCGGCAGGCTGGCCTTCAGCGTCTCCAGCTTATCTTTCACCGCCGTGATGACTTCACGCGCATTTTTACCCGAACGCAGGATCACCACGCCGCCCGCAACTTCCCCCTGCCCGTTTAATTCGGCAATGCCGCGGCGCATTTCCGGCCCCGTTTGTACGCGGGCGACATCGCGAAGATAAATCGGTACCCCGTTCTCTCCGGCTTTCAGGACAATGTTATTGAAATCATCCATCGTCTGCAGATAGCCGCTGGCCCGGACCATATACTCCGCTTCCGCCATTTCAACTGACGATCCCCCCGCCTCCTGGTTAGACGACTCAAGGGCCTGCTTAACCTCCGGCAGGCTAATGCCGTACTGAGCCAGCTTTAACGGATTGACCTGGATCTGATACTGCTTTACCACGCCGCCGACGGAGGCCACTTCAGCCACGTTCGGGATGGTTTTCAATTCAAATTTCAGGAACCAGTCCTGCAGCGAGCGCAACTCTGCGAGATCGTGTTTTCCGCTGCGATCCACCAGCGCATACTCAAATATCCAGCCCACGCCCGTGGCATCAGGACCAATTTCAGAGCTCACGCCGGCAGGCAGCTTGCCCTGAACCTGGTTCAGATACTCCAGCACGCGCGAACGGGCCCAGTACAAATCGGTGCCGTCTTCAAAAATGACGTACACGTACGAATCGCCAAACTGCGAAAAACCGCGCACGGTCTTTGCGCCGGGAACCGACAGCATGGTGGTAGTCAGTGGATAGGTGACCTGATTTTCAACAATCTGCGGGGCCTGGCCGGGATAGCTGGTTTTGATAATCACCTGAACGTCAGAGAGGTCGGGCAAGGCATCGACTGGCGTGTTAATAATCGTCCATGTGCCCCAGACGCTGAGGAACAGCGCCCCCATCATGACCAGGAAACGGTTGGCGACCGACCGCCGGATAATCCATTCAATCATCATCGTCTCCTTAATGGCCAGAATGCGCGTCGTCAGCGGCTTCAGCGTGACGCATGCGCTCCAGCGCGCCGGTAATATTGGCCTCCGAGTCAATCAGGAACAGACCGCTGACCACTACCGACTCCCCTTCTTCCAGTCCGCTACCAATGCCGGACTGCTGCTGAGATTCATGCAGAACGTGGATCCTTTTAGGTACAAAATTCCCGTCCGCATCGACGGTAATCACGCGCTGTTCTTTACCGGTATCGATAACGGCCTGGGAAGGGATCAGCAGCATTTCCTGGCTTTGAGTATTCAGCTTCAGGTACGCGTTCATGCCCGGTTTCAGCAGCTCATCCCTGTTAGAGACCTGCAGGCGCACCTGCAGCGTACGGGTGGTTGGATCCACGCTCGGCAGAAGACTCCATTTTTCAACCGGGAAGGATTTATCCGGATAAGCCGGTATCGAAACCGCAAACTGCGAGGTCTCTTTCAGCAGATAAGCAATGGATTCAGGCACTGCCGCGCCGATCCAGACCGGATCCATCCCCTGAATTTGCGCTACCACCTTATCTTTGGAAATATTCATGCCGGTACGCAGATCAAAGGCCGTGATCGCTCCGTCGATCGGCGCCCTGATGGTAAACCGGGTCTGAATAGTACGGGTCGCACGCAGCCTCTGAATATCCTCATCCGGCATACCCGCCAGCCGAAGCCGTTCCAGAACCCCTTTGATTTGCGTCGGCGTTCCGCCGGTGCCGGATAACAGCAGAAACTCGCTCTGCGCCTCTACCCAGTCAGGAATGGTTATATCAACGAGCGGCGTGCCTTTCTTCACCTTATCGCCCGTCGTCAGCGGGTACACTTTTTCCACAAAGCCTTCCGCGCGCGCCTGCACAATGACAAACTGATAGTCGTTATAGCTGACGTTGGCCGGGATCGTCTGGGCATAATTCAGCGTTCCGCGCGTCACCTTTTGCGTTTTTAATCCCAGGTTCTGAACCTGCGTCGGGTCAATACGGATACCGGCACTGCTTTTATTGGCGTTTTCATCCGCATATTTCGGTACCAGATCCATATCCATAAACGGCGATTTGCCGGGCTTATCGAATTTAACGTCGGGCTTCATCGGGTCATACCAGAAAAGCACCTTTCTTTCAGAGGCGCTATTTTCTGTTTTTTCAGATGAATGAAGCGCCTGCCATGCCGTCACCGATATCAGCCCTCCCGCGATAAGGCTGCTGGCTATCACGGCAGCATATTTTATTTTTACTGAGGCCATGCCGCGTCTCGCTATTTAATGCTCTTGAGTAAAGAGAGATTGTCCTGCTGAACAAACGAGAAATTCACGTGGTTACCGATTTTTAAGGCATTAATACTCTCGTCAGCCTGAATAAAGGTAAAACGCATGGTCATCGCGGGCCAGCCAATTTCCGGGATCGCTTCATGGGAAATCGTGACTTTTTTATTCGTGAGATCAATGTCCTTCACGATGCCGGTTCCCGTGATGAGCTGCTCTGAGGTCCCTTCACTGGCAGCACTCATCATCTCGTGCTGATGAACCTCAGCCTGGAGGCCGGCAGAAAACACAATGGAGATTGCACCAAATACAACGGCCTTAAGTGAATTGCGCATGGTTATTTTCCTGTTTAATTAAATAAGATTATTCGACCCAACCGCCGCCGAGCGCGGTGAAGAGATTAATTTCATTAACCTGCCGGGCATAAATAAGGTCGAGAATATTTTGCTGGGTAGAGAAAAGAGAACGCTCCGCGTCAAGCACCTCGATATAGCTGACCGCGCCGCTGGAATATAACCCTCTGGCACGTTGAAGCGTGATGCGGAGCGAATCCAGATACCGCTGTTGTGCAGCAAGCTGCTGGTTAATGCTGTCCCGCAGCGCGAGCGCGTCGGCAACCTGTTTAAAGGCGGACTGAATTTTTTGTTCGTAATTAACCACCGACTGCTGCAGTCGAATTTCGGCCAGCTTAAGGTTGGCCTTATTCCTTCCCGCATTAAAAATAGGAATTTCTATTTTAGGAATAAAATTCCACATCCCGCTCCCGGACGTAAAGAGGCTGGACAACTCCGTGCTGCCCGTTGAAAGCCCGCTGGTCAGGGAAATAGACGGGAAAAAGGCGGCGCGCGCCGCACCGATATTCGCATCGGCCGCTTTAAGCTGATACTCCGCCTCCATAATATCCGGGCGCTGCAGCAGTATCTCGGAGGAAAGATGAGGAGGCAGTTTTACCGGCACAACGTCGCTGGCGTTCATGCCGCCGTCACCCGGCAGCGCGCGATACGTGCCGAGGACCAGCTGCAGGGCGTTATTGGCCTGCGCCAGCTCCCCCTCTCTTTTGGCAATCTCTGCCTGCGTGTTTTCGATCTGTCCCCGGGCCTGTTCCAGCGCCAGGACGTTCGTACTGCCCGTCACCAGCTGCTGCTCAACGAACGCATAAGACTGCCGGTAATTGTTCAGCGTATCCTGCGCGATACGCAGCTGTTTATACGCCAGCTGCTGGTTGAAATAGCTCTGGGAAACGTTAGAGACGAGCAGGATATGCACCGCGCGACGGGCCTCTTCGCTCGCGAAATAGTTTTGTCGGTCGGCCTCGCTCATGTTCTTTAGCTTGCCGAAGAAATCGAGTTCATAGCTAAGCATAAGGCCCGCGTCGTACTGCTGCGCGGTGGGTTTGTCACTTTTCAGCCCGCCGCTGTACGTGATGCCCGAGGAGGCATTCAGCTGAGGGTAGCGATCCGCATCCGTCACGTTGAACTGCGCCCGGGCCTCTTCGACCTTCAGGGCGGCAATTTTCAGATCGCGATTGTTCTTCAGGGCTTCCGTAATCAGCCCGGCAACCTGAGGGTCGACGAAAAAGTTGTGCCAGCCGGTGTCCTGATACCCCGCCGCCGCGGGCGTCAGGCCGTTTCGGGAGAGCGAAAACTGCCGGGGGACAGGTGCCTCCGGCCGCTGGTACTCCGGGGCCAGCGAGACGCAGCCTGCCAGAATAAATACCGTACTGATGCTTAGTCGTTTTAACAGGAACATAACGGTTCAAATAAAGTCCAGAGTAGTTTTAGGGCTACTCTACGCAACGCATCCTGTTTGACGGGTGACAGGATAATGACAATGTTGTCATTTTTAGCGTAAGTCATTGTTAACGGCGGTACGCTCACTAGAATGTCATCAGCAGCCAGTCAGGGGAGCACGATGAAAATACTGATCGTCGAAGACGAAATGAAAACCGGTGAGTACCTGAGTAAGGGGCTGACTGAAGCGGGGTTTGTGGTTGACCACGCGGATAATGGCCTGAACGGCTACCATCTCGCCATGACCGCTGAATACGATCTGCTGATTCTGGATATCATGCTGCCCGATGTGAACGGCTGGGACATTGTCCGCATGCTCCGCTCTGCGGGAAAAGGGATGCCCATCCTGTTACTCACGGCTCTCGGCACGATTGAACACCGGGTTAAAGGGCTTGAGCTGGGCGCGGATGACTATCTGATTAAGCCATTCGCTTTTGCCGAGCTGCTCGCCCGGGTGAGGACGCTGTTGAGACGCGGAAATACGGTGATCGCGGAAAGCCAGCTTCAGGTGGCGGACCTGACGGTTGACCTCGTGTCGAGAAAAGTAAGCCGGGCCGGAAGCCGCATCTCCTTAACCAGCAAAGAGTTCAGCCTGCTGGAGTTTTTCCTGCGTCATCAGGGAGAGGTGCTTCCCCGCTCCCTGATTGCCTCCCAGGTATGGGACATGAATTTTGACAGCGACACAAACGCAATTGACGTGGCGGTAAAGCGGCTTCGCGCGAAAATCGATAACGATTTTGAACCGAAGCTGATCCAGACGGTGCGCGGCGTGGGCTATATGCTGGAGGTGCCGGATGCGCCTTAAGCTTCCCGGGCGCCCTTTTTCGCTTGCCCTGCGGCTGACCTTTTTTATCAGTCTCTCCACGATACTGGCCTTTTTCGCCTTTACCTGGTTTATGCTGCATTCCGTTGAAAAGCACTTCGCCGAGCAGGATGTCAGCGACCTGCAGCAAATCAGCACCGCGATGCACCGCATTCTGCAGTCTCCGGTCGATCCTGACCAAAAGAAAATCAGCAAGATCAAAGAGTCGATCGCCAGCTATCGCAACGTGGCCGTCCTGCTCCTGGATCCGCAGGGCAATATCCTGTTCAGCTCGGCGCAAGGGGAAGCACTGCGCCCTGCGATGAACGCGGCGGACTTCGGCGAACACCGCCGCGCGCAGGATGTGTTTCTCTGGACGGTTGAAGACCCTGCCGCAAACATGCACGCCGGGTCCGACATGAAAATGGAAACGTACCGGATTATCGCCTCTTCAGGCACGGCGACGCTGCAGGGCAAAACGCAGGGCTACGTGATGCTGATCGGGCTCTCCATCAATTTTCATCTGCACTACCTTGAGGCGCTGAAAAAGAATCTTCTGGCGATTGCCGCGGCGATCAGCCTGCTGATTATTCTTGTCATTCGCATCGCGGTTCGTCAGGGACATTTGCCCCTGCGTAACGTCAGCAACGCCATTAAAAATATCACTTCAGAAAACCTCGACGCGCGGCTGGAGCCGTCCCGCGTGCCCGTTGAGCTGGAACAGCTGGTCATCTCCTTCAACCATATGATCGAAAAGATTGAAGATGTCTTTACCCGTCAGGCGAATTTTTCCGCCGATATCGCGCATGAAATCAGAACCCCCATCACCAACCTGGTGACGCAAACGGAAATCGCGCTGAGCCAGAACCGCTCGCAGAAAGAGCTGGAAGACGTTCTGTACTCCAGCCTTGAAGAGTACAACCGGATGACCCGCATGGTCAGCGACATGCTTTTCCTGGCGCAGGCGGATAATAACCAGCTCGTCCCTGACCGGGTGGTGTTTGATTTAAGTGCGGAGGTCATGAAAGTCTTCGATTTCTTCGAAGCCTGGGCGGAAGAACGCAACGTTACGCTGAAATTTAACGGGATGCCCTGCCTGATAGAAGGCGATCCGCAGATGTTCAGAAGAGCAGTAAATAATCTGCTCTCCAATGCCCTGCGCTATACGCCAGCCGGGAAAGCGGTGACGGTCTCCATCAGAGAACAGGATAACGACGTTGAACTGATGATAGAAAATCCCGGTACGCCGATCCCGCAAGAGCATCTGCCAAAGCTGTTTGACCGTTTCTATCGCGTCGATCCGTCAAGGCAGCGCAAAGGCGAAGGCAGCGGGATCGGGCTTGCCATCGTGAAGTCCATCGTCTCCGCGCATCACGGAAAAGTCCGCGTGGAATCGGATGCGGTATCGACGCGCTTCATCCTCATCGTGCCGGGAAAAGTGGCCTGAGCGTCAGCGCACGGCCCGACACACTTCCAGTACTTTTTCCCTGAGCCATCGATGCCCCGGTTCCCTTTCCATGCGCGGATGCCACATCTGTGACACCGTAATGGTCCGGGTTTTAAACGGCAGTTCAAAGACGTGTACGCGCTCGTTCATCGGCTGATTGAGCAGGTACAGCGCCGGCACCATGGCAATCAGATCGGACGCCAGCGCCACGGATAGCGCCGTTGGAAATCCAGGCACCACGCTGGCGACCTTGCGCTTCATCCCCCGTTCCGCCAGCGCGTCATCGACAAACCCGTGTAGCGATCCGTCCGGCGAGGCCACCACGTGGCCCCACGCGACATAATCGTCAAGGCTGACGTCAGGCCGTAATGACAGCGGGTGTCCCTTACGCACCGCGCCAACAAACCTATCCTGAAAGAGCCGTTGCAGCCGTATTTCCGGGCCCATATTGCTCTGCACGCCGATCTCCAGGTCGACCAGCCCCTCACGCAAATAGCGCGAGGTTTTTTCAGGTTTCGGCGAGAAGCGGATGCACACCCCGGGCGCAACGCTCGCCACCGCCGCAATCAGCAGTGGCCCAAACGCCACCACAAAGCCGTCGTTGGCTCTGATGGTGAACAGACGCTCGAGATTTTCCACCTTCAGCGCGTCGGTGGAAGGCTGCAGCACCGCCCTCGCCTCATGCACGGCGCTTCTGGCGCGGTCCCGCGTGGCTTCTCCCCAGGGCGTCAGCACCATATGACGACCGGCCCGCACCAGGATAGGATCGCCGGTCACCTCCCGCAGCCTGCTCAGGGTGCGGCTCATGGCGGAAGTGCTGAGGTTCAAACGTCGCGCCGCGCCCGCCACGCTGGCTTCGGCCAGCAGAACGTCGAGCGCAACCAGAAGGTTAAAGTCAGGATCGGACACGGTGACTCCTAAGATAAGGCGTTATATGCAACGATTAAGTGCAGCTGATGCGTCTTCCGCCCTGTATACCGCATGCTTATAGTTTCGTCATCACTATTCTTATGCGGAGTAACGACGATGACGCTTTTTTCAAACCTGCCCGGCGATGAAGGCTTACCCGGTCATGAACGCGCCCGGGTCATGGCCGCCGTCATGACCACCACGCTGATGGGCGTCTTTGACGGCACCATGATCAACATCGCGCTGCCCTCCATGGCAAGGGCGATGCAGGTACCCGCAAACGTTGCGGTCTGGTTCTCCAACGGTTACCTGCTTTCAGCGGCAATGACGTTAGCCATCTTCGCGGCGCTGGCGGCGCGCGTGGGCTATCGCCCGGTGTTTCTTGTTGGGCTTGCCACCTTTACGCTCACCTCACTCGGCTGCGCGCTGGCAGCGACGCCGGAAATGTTAACCGGCATGCGTATTCTGCAGGGCATCGGCGGTGCGGCCACCCTGAGTATCGCCCCGGCAATCCTGCGATCCGTTTTTCCGGGTCGACTGCTTGGGCGTATTCTGGGGCTGCACGCCCTGCTTATCGCCTCCAGCACGGCGATTGCCCCCGTGCTGGGCGGAACCATACTGGACGCGCTGAGCTGGCAGTGGCTGTTCGCCATTAACATTGTTCCGGGCAGCGTCGCCCTGCTGCTGGCATGGCGGGCCTTGCCGCGGGAAACGGCCGTTGACCGCTCGCCCTTTGACGCGCCGGGCGCCGTGCTCTCCGCCGTGCTGTTAGGTTCAGCAATCATGCTGGCCGACAGCCTTCAGCACGTGACGCAAAACATCAACCAGACGGCCACAGGCTGGGGGCTGCTCGCGCTGGTCAGCGCCCTCGCCTTTATCTGGCGGATTCGGCGCGCGCGAAGCCCCATCCTGCCGCCCGTCATGTTTAAAAACGGACGCTTTACCCTCGCCGCCCTGACCTCGCTGGCCTCGTTTGTCAGTCAGGGCATCACCTTTGTCGCGCTGCCGTTTCTGTTTCAGAGCGTGTATGGCTACAGCCCGGTGGTCTCCGCGCTGCTGTTCACCCCGTGGCCGATTGGCATCGTGCTGATCGCGCCGCACGCGGGACGCTGGGCAGATACGATTTCCGCGCCGCTGATCTCGACAATCGGGCTGATGATTTTTGTCTGTGGGCTGGTCCTGCTAGCGACGTTGCCGGAAAATCCTTCCGCATGGAATATCAGCCTGCGCAGCCTGGTTTGCGGGATTGGGTTTGGCTGCTTTCAGAGCCCCAATAACCGGGAGATGCTCTCTAACGTGGCGCGGGAATATGCCAGCTATGCCTCCGGCGTGTTGTCGATTGTAAGGACATTCGGCCAGTGTCTCGGTGCCGCCGCGGTGGGCGTGCTGCTGGCGACGGCCGGATCAGACCATGACCGGGCCGTGCATTTTGCGCTGTGGATAGCCGTCATCGCCTCAACGGGATCGGTGTTGTTTAGCGTGAGCAGGCTGAGCCCTGCGGTTCGGGCGTCAGCCTAGACTGATGCAGCACCTTGCAGCGCAGCGCGTTCTTTTACGCCAGCGCCAGCAGCGCAAAGCTCGCCAGCCAGTGCCCGCCGCTGTAGTGGCTGCCGACCACATGCTCAACGCTTGCCGTCAGGTGTTTCGCCACCGCCTCGCGCAGCGCCTGCTGCGCCGGATGGTTTGCGGGAAGCGCTCTGGCAATGTGCTTCATGCACCAGGCGCGGCTGAGGTTTAACCCGTCGAGATGGGCAATTTTCGGGTCGGTACGGTCGCTCACTTCCGCCGGGTTCATCAGCGCCGCAATGGTGCCCGCCTCCGGGAGAAACGCGTCAAACCAGGCCGGGAAGTCTTTCTGCACCTTGCTCATCAGCAGCGCTTCCGTCAGCGCGCCGGAAATATACTCATCACCGCCGGGCTCGTAGTGGGCCGGATAGCGCGTGTCGGCGAGATAAAATCGCTCCGCCGCCGTGACAATCGCCTGCTCAAGCGCGCTATCTTCTACTGCTCGGGCGTAGTCCAACCCAAGCGCGAGGGCAAACGCCGTGTTGTAGTGCGTCCCGACGCGGATCGGATAGGTGAGCTTGCTGAGATAATCTACCAGGCGGTTACGAATATCCTGGGTTAACGGCTCAAGCGTCCGGTACCAGCCTGCGGCCTGCGGCAGCGACGACTGCTTTAGCTCCTGGGCCAGCGCCAGCAGCCAGCCGTAGCCATACGGGCGCTCAAACGAGGCGCGGAACGGCGCGGTGAAATAGGCCAGCTCCTTCGCCACGTTCTCTTCCGTCAGGTGCTCGTCGACAAGCGCGACGATCGCGTCCCGGCTCGGCAGCTCCGGGTAGAGGCGCACGCAGCGCAGCAGCAGCCAGTAGCCGTGCACCGCCGAGTGCCAGTCGAAACAGCCGTAGAAAATGGGGTGCAGTTCGCGCGGCGGCAGAACGTCACCATCATCATTCAGCAGGTGCATGATGTGGTTCGGGTATTCCTGGCGCAAATAGGTCAAAGGCATGCGGGCAAACGCGTCAGCCTGATGTTGCGTTAATTCCATAACAGCTCCTTAGCGAAACACGAGGAAATACATGAGGAACACGTTCACCACCAGCAGGGTTAACGCGGTCGGGATCTGGATCTTGATCACCTGATATTTATCTTTCAGCTCCAGCAGCGCGGCGGGAACAATGTTGAAGTTAGCGGCCATCGGCGTCATCAGCGTGCCGCAGTAGCCCGCGTACATGCCAATCGCCAGCAGCGGCGCCGGGTTGCCGTGATGCACGTTGATCAGAAACGGCAAGGCGATCCCCGCGCTCAGCACCGGGAAGGCCGCAAACGCATTCCCCATGATCATGGTAAACAGCGCCATCCCCACGCAGTAAATCACCACCAGCATAAAGCGGTTATCCGGATTAACGAACAGGCTCACCACCTTCTGCACCGAGTCACCGGTATTGGCCGCCACGAACACGCCGCCGAGCATGGCCAGCATCTGCGGCAGGATCACCGCCCAGCCGATGGTGTCGACAAGACGGCGAGACTGGCGAATGGCGTGCAGCGGCGTGCCTTTGGTCAGCCACCATCCGGTGAGGATCGCCGCGACGCAGGCCACGCACAGCGCCGCCAGGGTAAGCTGTTTCTGATCGAGCAGGAACACGCCGCCAACCGACACGCCCTTCAGGAACAGCGTCCCGATAACCGTCACCACCGGGATCATCAGCGCGGGCAAAAATAGCCAGTTTTTAAGGCGGTTTGACGAGGCGAGACGTTCGTCTTCGGTGGACATTTTATAGTGCCCTTTTCCGACCAGACCAAAACCCGCCAGCAGCGCGATAGCGATGACGCCCCCGCCGATTATCCGGTACGCCAGCGATTTCCCCAGCTCCTGCACCATCAGATCGCCGAACAGGAAGATCCCGCCAAATAAAAACCAGAACAGCGCCGTGGTAAAACGCTTCGGATTGGCGCGATCGCGCAGGGTCATCACAACCAGCAGCATCACGACGAAGCCGATCAGGTAGTACACGCGGTTAATGGTGATAAGCGTCATCATTGCGCGGCCCCCTGCGTGCCCTGCTCCGCGCGCCAGGCCATGACGTCGCGACGGATGCTGGCATCCAGGCGCAGCAGGCGCGTCATATGAATAACTAATGCCGCAATGGCGGTTGGGATGGCCCAAAGGCCAATATGCAGCGGTTCGATGCCCTGAATGCCATTCTCTTTCAGGAACGCGTCGATCAGCAGCACCGCGCCAAAGGCAATGAAGATATCTTCCCCAAAGAAGACCGCGATGTTGTCACACGCGGCGGCATGGGCTTTGATTTTGTCGCGGATGTGCTGCGGCAGCTCGCCGTATTCGTTCAGCGCCGCCCCTTCGGCCATCGGGGCCAGCAGCGGACGCACCGTCTGGGCATGACCGCCCAGCGACATCAGCCCCAGCGCGGCGGTGCCTTCACGGGCGACAAAATAGAGCATCAGAATACGCGCCGAGGTCGCGCTGGCGATCTTCGCCACCCAGGCCTGGGCACGCTCCTTGAGCCCGTAATATTCCAGCAGACCAATCACGGGCAGAATCAGAATGAAGGTCGCCAGCGAGCGGCTATTCACGAACTTTTCGCCAAAGGTCTCCAGCAGCATCCCGAAATCCATACCAACCAGCAGACCCGTCGCCAGCCCCGCCACTACGACCACCAGCAGCGGGTTGAAGCGCAGTGCAAAACCAATAACCACGATCGGTATCCCGATCAGCGGCAACAGCGTAGTACCGTCCATAACGTTTACCCTATCCAAAGTGAGCGTTGCGCGCCGACGGCTATTTTTTTATTTTGCGGCGAGCGATGTTGTGTTTTTCGACAGGTTTCGGAAAACCTGCGCTAAAAAGCTATATCTGAACCTCAAAAACATGTAAACAAATTATCAATAAAATGTTCTTATTTTATCGATGAGTTTACATTTCTGGCTAAGGAACGTTATGACCTCGGAAAAGAGTGCTACCCCCCCTCACGACGATATCAACGACGGCCGAATCGTCTCGTCCCGCCACCTGGTGTCCGAGCGCTGCGCGGAACTGTCAGAGCTGGAGTACGCGCTGATCATGACCAGTAACGCGTTCAATAAATGGATGGTGCGCTGCATGGCCGCTGCCGGCGAGCCCGATATGGGCGCATTTGACGTCTCGCTGCTGCATCATGTGAACCACCGCGACCGCAAGAAAAAGCTGGCCGATATCTGTTTCGTACTTAACGTGGAAGATACCCACGTGGTGACCTACGCCCTGAAAAAGCTGGTCAAAGCGGGCTACGTGACGAGCGAGAAAGCGGGCAAAGAGCTCTTTTTCTCGACTACCGAGGAAGGGAAAGCGTTGTGCATGAAGTACCGGGACGTGCGGGAGGCGTGTCTGATCGCTATCCACGCGGAGAGCGGCATTGCCGGGAAGTCGATTGGCGAGACCGCGCAGCTGTTACGCACGATCTCCTCCCTGTATGACACCGCCGCCCGCGCGGCGGCATCACTCTAGGGCTAAGGACGTCTGAAGAGAGTAATACTGCGTCCGGCCAGTTCGTACTCCACGGTTTCGGTGAACGCTGTCCCGGTGGCAGCGTCCTCTGCCGTAGACAGCTCCAGCACCCATCCCCCTTCGCCAAACTGCGGGATCTGGAACGGCACGGTCCCTTCAAACGGGTTGAACAGCGTCAGCACGTCGTGCCAGATGCCGTCCTCCTGCCTGAGATCCGGCCTGCTGATGGAGACGCCGAGCGTCGAGCCTTCATCCCACTGCTCGGCCTGCTGCGGGCCGCCGCCGGCATTGAACCAGCGGATCTCCAGCCCGTCGCGCCAGCTTTCACGGCGCAGCAGCGGCTGTTGCGCGCGAAGGTCAATGAGCCGTCGGGTAAACTCGCGCAGCGCAGCGTCGTTTTCGGTTATCCCGTTCCAGTCGATCCACGAGATTTCGCTGTCCTGGCAGTAACCGTTGTTGTTGCCCTTCTGCGTGCGGCCAAACTCGTCCCCCGCCAGCAGCATCGGCGTGCCGTGGGAAAACAGCAGCGTGGTCAGGAAATTCCGCTTCTGCCGTTCGCGGGTGGCAATAATATCCGGGTTCTCCGTCGGCCCTTCTTCGCCATAGTTGTACGAGCGATTATCGTTATGCCCGTCGTTATTGTCCTCGCCGTTGTCGGCGTTGTGCTTCTCGTTGTACGACACCAGGTCATTCAGCGTAAAGCCGTCGTGAGCGGTGATGAAGTTGACGCTGGCCCACGGACGACGCCCGCGCAGATCGTACAGATCCCCGGATCCCAGCAGCCGTGCGGCAAAGTCGTTGGAGACGTTATCGCCCTTCCAGTACTCGCGTACGGTATCGCGGTATTTGTCGTTCCACTCACCCCAGCCCGGCGGGAAACCGCCGACCTGATACCCGCCGGGACCGATGTCCCAGGGTTCACCAATCAGCTTAAGTCTTGATAACACCGGATCCTGAGTCATGGCGTCGAAGAAACCGCCGCGCGGGTCAAACCCTTCCGGCTCGCGGCCCAGTATCGTCCCCAGGTCGAAACGAAAACCGTCAATATGCATCGATTCCGCCCAGTAGCGCAGCGAATCCATCACCATCTGCAGCACGCGCGGGTGCGAGGTGTTGACCGTGTTTCCCGTCCCGGTGTCGTTGATGTAGTACCGGTGCTGGTCCGGCAGGGTGCGGTAATAGCTGTAGTTATCAATCCCCTTAAACGAGAGCGTGGGACCAAGCTCGTTTCCTTCCGCCGTATGGTTGTACACCACGTCCAGAATCACCTCGATGCCCGCATCGTGATACGCGCGTACCATGTCGCGAAAGCCCTGGATCCCCGCCGGGCCGTAGTAGCGCGACGCCGGAGCAAAAAAGCCGAGGGTGTTATAGCCCCAGAAGTTCTTCAGGCCGCGATCGAGCAGATGCTGGTCGTCCGGGAACCAGTGAACCGGCAGAAGCTCCACCGAGGTGATGCCAAGACTCTTGATGTAGTCGACCGAGGCTTTGTGTCCCATCCCCTCAAACGTGCCGCGCAGCTCCTGCGGGATGGCCGGGTTCATCTGGGTAAAGCCCTTCACGTGGCTCTCATAGACGACGGTATGCGGCCAGGGCACGTTTGGCCGGCTGTTGTCCTGCCAGTCAAAGGCGTTCGGGTCGATGACCTTGCACTTCGGCGTGAACGGCGCGCTGTCGCGCGTGTCAAAGCTTAAATCTAACTCGTCATGCCCCAGCTCATAGCCGAAATGGGCATCGTTCCAGTCGATATCGCCCACCAGTTCGCGGGCGTAGGGGTCGATAAGCAGCTTGTGCGGGTTAAAGCGGTGGCCGTTTTCCGGATCGTAAGGGCCGTAGACGCGATAGCCGTACAGCGCGCCGGGCTTCAGGTCCGGCACATAGCCGTGCCAGACCTCATGGGTATATTCCGGCAGCTCCAGCCGGGCGATTTCGTTTTTCCCGGACGGATCAAACAGACAGAGCTCCACCCGCTCGGCGTGAGCGGAGAACAGCGCGAAGTTGACGCCCTTCCCGTCATAATTCGCCCCCAACTGCTGGCCATGACCGGCCCGAATTTCAAACGTAGTATCCTTTGCCATTTTCGTTCTCCACGATTATTCGCAGGTAAGCAGAACCAGTACACATCCCTTTTCTGACGTTAAATCCAGCGTCTCTTGCAGAATGCGGCTCTCACCGCTGAACAGATCCCGATAGCGTTTCCCCGTCAGCTCTTCGGGTATCGCCACCGTGGTATTGACCCACAGCTGATGATTATCGGTGACATCAAAAACCAGACGCGGTACGGCGACAATCAGCGCCTCCTCGTCCTTAACGCGGGCATAGACAATCAGGTTCTCCTCGCGCTCGCCGGTGACCTTAAGCGGCAGCCAGTCGCCGTAGCGGAAAAGCGCGTCGTAATGCGGACGCAGCCGCAGCAGCGTGGCGGTGACGAACTGCTTAACGCGCCCGTCTCGCCAGCAGGCCGGGTTATCAAACACCGTGGCATCCGCCGCGCTGAGGTTGTGCACCAGCGCGTTGAAGTCCGGCTCCCGTCGGTTATCCGGGTCAACGAGGCTAAAGTTGAGCGCCTCGCTGCCCTGATAGATATCCGGCACGCCGGGAGCCGTCAGCTTGATTACCGTCTGGCTGAGGCTGTTCATCAGCCCGGCGCGGATAAAGGGCTGCATCGCCTCGCTAAAATCCTGCAGGAACAGCACGTTGTCCGGCGAAAGCAGGTGCCGCGCGTAGCTCAGCACCACGCTCTCATAGCTCTCGTTGCTGTCTATCCAGTCGGTGCGCTGTTTTGCCTCGCGCAGCGCTTTCTCGAGGAAGCCGATGAATCGCGCGTCGAGTGCTTTAAGCCCTTCGGCGTCGTCCGGCGACTGCGTGGCGGGCCAGACGCCCGCCAGCGCCTGGTAGATCATCCAGGTATCGGCAGCGTTCGGCGCGGTACCGTCATTGAGAAAACGCACCTGAGTCTGGTTCATCTGCCGCCAGCGGGCCAGATTTTCCCCCCAGCGTTCCGGCGCTTCCGTCAGGGTGTAGAGACGCGCCCGGGCGTCTTCCCCGCGCTTGGTATCGTGCGTGGAGGTGCCCAGCAGCGCGTCGGGCTGTCGGGCGAGACGAATGCGCATCTCCTGGTGGAAGCGGGATAATGAAAACGCGCGCGGCGTCGGGTCGGCGCCCACTTCATTGAGCGCCAGCTCGAGGTTGTGGCGGAAGAACAGCGTGTCTTCAACGGACTTCGCCATCAGCGGCCCGGTAAGCTGCTGGAAGCGGGTTCTGAACAGCGCGGCGGACTCGCGGCAATCTTCCGGCAGGTCGCCGGTAAGAATGCGCACAAGCAGGCTCAGCGGCGCTTCAGACGTCTCCACGCTGGCGATCACGCGGTTAAGCAGCGCCACGTCCGGCGGGGTTAATCCTTCCCGGGTACCGTAGGTGCGGTAGACCGGAAAGGCGATAAGCAGCTCGCGCAGCGCGTGGCGGATCTCCTCGCGCGGTAGCGCAACCTCATTGCGGCGGGCCAGATCGTCAGCAAGGTTAAGCAGCGTGGTGAATTCACCCTCAAAATTGCGATCGGTCATCAGGCCCTTGGCATCGCGCAGTTCCGCGTGGCGATCGACCGTTATCCCCAGCGTTTCGTCGTGGATGGTCTCCAGGCGCGACAGGTTATCGTCGTCGACCAGCACTTCCGCCAGCGAGGCGATAAACTCGTAGCCGGTGGTGCCGGATACCGGCCAGTCGGCGGGGAGCTGTTCTCCCTTCGCGAGAATTTTTTCAACCGTGATGTAGCAGTCGGGCCCGGTTTTCTCCCGCAGGCGCTGCAGATACCCCAGCGGATCGGCCAGGCCGTCGACGTGGTCGATTCGCAGGCCGTCCACCACGCCAGCGTGAACCAGCTCCAGGATCAGCCGGTGCGTATCGTCGAAGACCGCGTCGTCTTCAACCCGAACGCCGACCAGCCCGGTGATCTCAAAGAAGCGCCGCCACGAGAGCTGCTTCGGCGCTTCCCGCCAGGACATCAGCCGCCAGCTTTGCGCTTCATGCAGCTCAGCTATGCTCTTATCCTCGCTGTACGTGCCGGGGTTGAGCGGATACTCGGCGTCGTAGTAAACCAGCGCGACCTTGTTCGTGACAGGGTCACGTTTAAGGGCGATCGCACCCTTCTCCAGCTCCGCCTCAAAGGTGTCGCCGAGGAACGGCAGCGTTAGCGGGCGCGACCCGTCGATATCGAAATAGCGGAAATAGCGGCTCTGCTGGCCGTATTCAATTACGTCCCGCCACCAGCCGTTTTCCAGCGAGGTGGACATATGGTTCGGGACAATGTCCAGAATCAGCCCCATGCCGGCCTGCTTAAGCGCCGTGGCCATGCGGTCGAAACCGTCTCGTCCGCCGATTGCGGGGTCAATTTCATTCGGGTTGGTCACGTCATAGCCGTGAGTGGAACCCGCTGTGGCGGTAAATACGGGCGACGCGTAGAGATGGCTGATGCCAAGATCTTTCAGATAAGGCACCAGCGCCGCAACGCGGTCGAAGGTCATGCCATTGCGGAACTGAATACGGTACGTGGCGGAAGGGATCATAACGATGCTTCTCCATCAGCAAAGCGAACGACAATACCGTTCGGCGGTAAAACGTCAGTGACTTCCGGCCAGGCAAAGCGCGTCTCACCCGCGAGATCGGGCAGCGCGACGGGCTTATTACCGATATTCAGCGCCAGAGAGAGCGTCCCCGACGTGAAATGCCAGCTCACCGCCACCATGCCGGGCGCGGTCTTGATTATCTTGCCCTCAACGGCGCCGCCATGACGCAGAAGCGGAACGATATGGCGATGACGCAGCGTCAGCAGGTGGCGCGTGAAGCGCAGCCACGTTTTGCCTTCGTCGGTGGCAATCTTATTCCAGTCGAGTTTTGAACGGATGAAGGTGTTCATGTCATTCGGATCCGGGACGGTTTCATCGTGCCCGGCATGGCCCGTAAACTCTTTCGCGCGCCCTTCCCGCACCGCCTTCGCCAGATCGCCGTGAAAATCGGTGAAGAACAGGAACGGATGCGTTTCACCAAACTCCTCGCCCATAAACAGCAGCGGGATATGGGGAGAAAGCAGCAGCGCGGCAAGCAGCACCCGCGTCTTGTCGGCACCGGCCAGGGCGATCAGCCGCTCGCCCTGGGCGCGATTCCCGGTCTGATCGTGGTTCTGAATAAAATCGACGAAGAACTGCGGCGGCTGCGTCTGGCACTCCACTCCGCGGGATTCGCCGGTTTGCAGCGAAATCTCGCCCTGGTAGACAAAGCCTTCCGCCAGCGCCCGGGCGAACTTTTTCTCCGGCTCAAAGGCAAAATCCTGGTAATACGCGTGGGTCTCGCCGGTGGCAAACACGTGGGCAGCGTTGTGGAAGTCATCATTCCACTCGGCGGTGAACAGCGGCGTGTTGCCCTGTTCATCGCGCGGATGCAGGAAAATCACGTTGCGGCTGTCTTCCGTGGTCAGGTGAACGTGGCGGTGCGGGATCGCCTCGCGGATTTTTGCGGCAATCTCCTCCAGAATGTGCGTCTCCGAGGTGTCTTTAATCTGGTCGATGGCATCGAAGCGCAGGCCGTCCAGACGGTACTCCGTCAGCCAGTAGAGCGGCGCATCGGTAATGTACTGCCTTACCGGCTCGCGTTCGTAAGCGATGCCGTTGCCCCACGGCGTCATCCGCTGTGCATCAAAAAACGCGGGCGACAGCAGCGGCAGATAGTTCCCCTCCGGGCCGAAGTGGTTGAGCACGATATCCAGCACCACGGAGAGTCCCAGCCCGTGCGCGGCGTCGATAAACGCGTGGAAATCCTCCGGCGTACCGTAGGCAGAGTGCGGGGCGTACAGCAGCACGCCGTCATACCCCCAGCCGCGTGTTCCGCCAAACTGAGAGACGGGCATCACTTCAAGCTGGGTAATACCGAGCTCTGCCAGATACGGCAGCTTGTCGATGGCGGCCCGGAAGGTACCCTCCGGGGTAAACGTGCCGATGTGCAGCTCGTAGATAACCGTGTCTTCCCACGGCCGCCCTGCCCAGTCCCGGTTGACCGGCTGATAGCGTTGGGGATCGATAACGATGGAGGGGCCGTTAACGTCGCCTTTTTGCGCGCGCGAGGCGGGATCGGGCACCGTCATGCCGTCCTGCAGAACAAATTGATATTCTGCACCGTGCGTGACGCCGGGTACGTCTGCCTGAAACCAGCCGTCGCCAGCTGTCGTCATCGGCACGTCGGCGGCGGCCAGACGTAGCGTAAGTTCTTTCTGTCCTTCTGCCCAGACGCGAAAACGTACAACGTCATCGGAAATAAACTCAGCACCCCACTGCTTTTGAAATGTCCTGAATTCCATTCATTGTCCTCGAATGACCCACATTTTACGCGGAACGAAGTACAAGCTTAGTTCAGGATTAAAAGTGTGTTAGGCCAGCGAATTTAACCGCTTCGTCTATTCTTTATGAAATAACTCACTACCGGGAAGACTATGCAGATTCGAAAAGGACTCAATACCGACCTCGCTCGCCTTGAATGCTGTGACTTTTCTTTCACCATTAGCCACATTGCGCGAGAGCCCTTTATCCACTGCGATTTGCATATCGAAGCCGTCGCCGTGCCCTGGATTAAAACCTACGAGCTCGATATCCAAACCCTTGAAAACCACTGCGTTAATCCGGACGCCATATTTCTTATTGCCGAAACGGATGACGGTGAAATTGCGGGATTTATTACCGCGTCAATCGGCTGGAATAAGTTTATCTCGGTGGATTACATTGCCGTGGAGCGCACGAAACGCAGAACCGGCGCCGCGCAAAAATTAATGGCCGCCGCGCACGTCTGGGCCCGCAGCGTAAACGCGCCGGGATTACGGCTTGAAACACAAAATGTGAACGTCTCGGCCTGTCTGTTTTACCGCAACTACGGGTTTACCCTGGGCGGATACGATCGTTATCTCTACAACGCCTTACCGGAAAAAGACGAAGTCGCCCTGTTCTGGTATTACATGCTGGTCTAGCGGTGCGGCCTTCATATTTCTGTCATTGAATTTCATTACGCTTTCGGGATTTTAACCAGGGTGTTGAGGAAAAAAGTGTGAATTCAATGGCTAAGGTATTACTGCTGGCATTACCTGTTTTGAGTGCAACGGCCGCGGCGACGGCCGCCGGGGGCGAGCTGTGTGAACCCAAAGCGTACGAAATGGCGCTGCGCTATCAGCAGAAATCGGCAGAGATCGTGGCTCTTCAGCTGCAGACGTATCGGTTTGCCACCGAGCGTTTCAACGAGAAGTTAAAAGAGCTGAAAACGCCTGAAAATTACGCCGTGGTAATGGACCTGGATGAAACGGTGCTGGATAACACCCCTCTGCTGGTGCGCGACACCGAGCAGTGTCACGACTATACAAAATGGGACACCTGGAGCGACTGGGAAAAACAGGGAAAACCCGGCTTAATTCCGGGCGCGAAGGCGTTTCTTGACCATGTGAATCAAAGCAAGGTCCGTATCTATTATGTTTCGGACCGTATGCAGGAAAATAAAGCCGATACGCTCAGGACGTTAAAAGCCCTGGGACTTCCGCAGGTGTCCGATGAAAGCGTGCTTCTGGACACGGTCAGCAAGGAAGAGCGTCGCCAGAGCATCCTCAAAAAGCAGCAGATCGTAATGCTGTTTGGCGACAGCCTGCCGGATTTCGCCGTGCAGTTTAAAAATAAAAAGCCGAGCGAGCAGCAGCGTGAGCTGGTTGAAGCCAGCGCGGAACACTTCGGAAACGACTGGATTGTGCTGCCTAATGCCGCTTATGGCTCCTGGTCCAAAGCCACGCCGGACAGCTGGAACGCGCCGCTGAAAAAATAACGTGTTACGAGCCGGGAAAGGCAGCATCGCCACCCGGCTTCTGCGCTGTGCTATCCACTGCGTTTATAGGTCCTATCATTTCTGGGCAGGTTCTTATAATTTTACGAAGAAGTAAGATGAGCGCTTTCAAAGGAGACTCGTATGCTTACCGTGAAAAAACTTGCTCTTTCTACGCTGATTTCCAGTTCATTGCTTTTCTACCCTGCGCTGCAGGCGTCGGCAGAGACGCCCCAGCACGTCGTTAAACAACCGGCGGGCGGATACAGCGTTCAGGTCGGCGACGTTCTGGTCACCTCGTTTACGGACGGGACCGTCGCGCAGGATCTGCACAAGCTGCTGCGCCGGACAACGCCGCAAAAAATCGATGCGCTGCTCGCGAAAAATTTCCAGACCAACCCGCCTGAGGTATCCATCAACGCGTTCCTGATTGCGATGCCCGGACATAAAATTCTGGTGGATACGGGCTCAGGCCAGCTCTTTGGCCCCGGCAACGGCGGACGTCTGATTGAGAGCCTCGCCACCCAGGGGATTAAACCCGAGGACATTACTGAAGTCCTGCTGACCCACGCCCACTCCGATCACGCGGGCGGCCTGGTGAAAGACGGCAAGGTGGTGTTCAGCAACGCGCGCGTTTTCATTGGCAAACCGGACGTCGACTTTTTCTTTAACGACGAGAATCAGAAAAAAACCGGCTACGGCAAGAACTACTTTGACGTCGCGCAGAAGACCTTAAAACCCTATCTTGACGCCGGTAAAGTGGTGCCGTTTAGCGGCACATCTGAGATTCTCCCGGGGCTGACCGGCACGGTTCATCCCGGCCATACGCCGGGTTCAGCCTTCTACACGCTGACGAGCAACGGCGAGAAGATCACCTTTGTCGGCGACATCATTCATGCCGCGGCGGTACAGTTCCCGCAGCCTGACGTGACCATTACCTACGATGAAGATCAGAACAAAGCCGCAAGCGTGCGCGAACACGCGTTTGCAGACTTTGTGAAAAATAAAGACCTGGTTGCCGCGCCACATCTGCCGTTCCCGGGTATCGGGTACGTCACCAAAGGCGAAAACGGCGGCTATGCCTGGGTTCCTGTGAACTATACCAACCGGGACGCCGGCAGCGCGAAATAAAATGACGCCCGTCTCTGACATGGACATCGACCTGATCCTGACCCTGGACGCCCTGCTTCAGGACAGGAATATCACCCATGCGGCCGCGCGGCTGGGCATCAGCCAGCCCGCGCTTTCCGCCCGTCTCGCGCGTCTGCGAACGCTGTTTGGCGAACCGCTGTTTATTCCCTCCCCACATGGACGTGGGGTGCTACCCACGCCGCGAGCGGAAGCGCTTAAGCCGCAGGTAGAGAGCGTGCTGCGCGGCATCAGCGCGATGTTTTCTCCCACCACGTTTGATGCCCAGACCAGCACCCGAACCTTTGTTATCGCGCTGCACGAAAACCCGGCGCTGATGCTGGGCACAGGGCTGCTTAACCAGGTGGGTACCGAAGCTCCAGGTATTCGCCTGCGCTTCGCCCTGCCACAGATGTCCGAACTGCCGCAGCAGCTGGAAAACGGTGATGTGGATATCTACATCGGCGTGAGCGCGGGTGCCCATGACGGCTGGGTGAGGCGCAAACTGCTCGACGATGCGTTTGCCACCGCCCAGCGCAAAGGCCATCCGCGCGGGACCGGAGCGTTAGACCTGGAAAGCTACTGCGCGCTTTCTCATCTGGTGGTGTCATCGGCGGGAGATCCGTTTACCGGCTTTGTCGATCAAACCCTGGCCGGGCTGGGCTACCAGCGGCACGTCGCGATGTCCACGCAGAGCTACGCCATGGCGCCTGCGCTTGTTGCCGGTACCGACCTGGTGTGCACCCTGCCGGAACGGATGCTGAAACAGTTTGCCGGCACGCTGGATCTCTTTGCGCCGCCGCTCCCGCTCCAGCCGATTACCATCTACATGTACTGGCACCCGAAAAACAGCCAGGATCCGGCAAATGCCTGGCTGCGCGAGCAGCTGCTGCAGGCCGCCGGGCGTCAGGTATGATCGAGGGTAATCAGGAATTTTTTAAGCACTTCTGAGCGAATAATCCGGTGGCAAACCAGCGTCAGTTCGCTTTCACGGAGCCGGTCGAGGATGTCCACGTACACCACGTTCTCAACGCTCACCGCCTTTGCCGAGGCGGGCAGCAGCGCCAGCCCAAACCCCGCCGAGACCAAGCTTATCACGGTGGGCACGTCGGTCGCGTTTTGCACCACGTCCGGCTGAAAGCCCGCCCCGCTGCAGGCGTCATAAAAGTACTGTTCCAGCCCCATTCCCTCCGGGTCGCGCAGGGAGATCCATTTTTCGTCCTTCACTGACGAAAGCGTCAGCGCGGAAGATCCCGCCAGCGGGTGCTGACGATACAGCGCCAGGACCGTTTTCTCTGACGTGAACGGGCGGCTTTGCAGATCGTCAGGCAGCGACGGCAGCGGCGCCCGGATAATAGCCACATCGAGCTGGTTGCTCTGCACGGCCGCGTAGAGCGTCTGCACGTTTCCCGTCACCAGCGACATGGTAATGGCCGGCCAGCGCGTATGCATCTGGCGCAGCGCGGCGGGCAGCCTGCCGTCGAACATCGCGCTCGACACGCACCCCAGGTTTAATACCCCCTGCTCGCCCCGTGCCGTTTGCCTGGCGTCCAGAACCGCCTGCTCGGTCAGGGAGATGGCGAGCCTGGCTTTCACCAGAAACGCTTCACCTGCGGGCGTCAGGGTTAAGCGGCGGTTCGCCCGGCTAAAGAGCGTGACGCCTAAACGTTCTTCCAGCGCCTTTATCTGCTGGCTCAGGGCCGGTTGCGCCATGTTCAGACGCTCAGCGGCCCGGTGCATGTGGAGCTCTTCGGCCACCACGATGAAATGGCGCATCTGACGAAACTGCACGGAACGCTTCCTTTTTTGATATGAGTTTACTTATCAATTTAGCAGTAATGATGCAATTGATGCTATTGGTCATTGCCATAAAAATGGAGGTATTCAAAACGAGGGAGGAAATTATGGAAAACCCGATCAACGATCTCCGCAGCGCCATCGCCCTGCTTCAGCGCCACGAAGGGCAGTATCTTGAAACCGATCATCCGGTCGATCCCAACGCGGAGCTGGCGGGAGTCTACCGCCATATCGGCGCGGGCGGCACGGTAAAACGTCCAACCCGTACGGGCCCGGCCATGATGTTCAACAGCGTGAAGGGCTATCCGGGCTCCCGCATCCTGGTGGGCATGCACGCCAGCCGCGAGCGCGCAGCGCTCCTTCTGGGCTGCGAGCCCTCTGAACTCGCAAAACACGTCGGCCAGGCGGTGAAAAAGCCGGTTGCGCCGGTTGTGGTTCCGGCCTCGCAGGCGCCCTGCCAGGAACAGGTTTTCTACGCAGACGACCCTGACTTCGACCTGCGCAAGCTGCTTCCGGCCCCCACAAACACGCCGATTGATGCGGGCCCGTTCTTCTGTCTGGGGCTGGTGCTGGCAAGCGATCCGGAAGACAGCTCGCTGACGGATGTCACCATCCACCGCCTCTGCGTTCAGGAGCGCGACGAGCTTTCCATGTTCCTTGCCGCCGGTCGGCATATCGAAGTCTTCCGCAAAAAGGCGGAAGAGGCCGGAAAACCGCTGCCGGTGACGATCAATATGGGGCTCGATCCTGCCATCTATATCGGCGCGTGCTTTGAGGCGCCCACCACGCCGTTTGGCTACAACGAGCTGGGCGTCGCCGGGGCGCTGCGCCAGCAGCCGGTCGAACTGGTGCAGGGCGTGGCGGTAAAAGAGAAAGCGATCGCACGGGCGGAAATCATCATCGAGGGCGAAGTGCTGCCGGGCGTGCGCGTAAGAGAAGATCAGCATACCAACACCGGCCACGCGATGCCGGAGTTCCCGGGCTACTGCGGCGAGGCCAACCCGTCCCTTCCCGTGATCAAAGTGAAAGCCGTGACCATGCGAAACCACGCGATCCTGCAAACGCTGGTGGGACCGGGAGAAGAGCATACCACCCTGGCCGGTTTACCGACGGAAGCCAGCATTCGCAATGCCGTTGAAGAGGCGATTCCGGGCTTCCTGCAAAACGTCTATGCGCATACTGCGGGTGGCGGTAAATTCCTCGGGATCCTGCAGGTGAAAAAACGCCAGCCGTCAGACGAAGGACGTCAGGGACAGGCGGCGCTCATTGCCTTAGCCACCTATTCGGAGCTGAAGAACATCATTCTTGTCGACGAAGACGTGGATATTTTCGACAGCGACGACATCCTGTGGGCGATGACCACCCGCATGCAGGGCGATGTCAGCATCACCAATATTCCGGGGATCCGCGGCCACCAGCTGGATCCGTCCCAGTCGCCGGATTACAGCACCTCAATTCGCGCAAACGGCATCTCCTGCAAGACCATCTTCGACTGCACGGTGCCGTGGGCGCTGAAGGACCGCTTCGAGCGCGCGCCGTTTATGGAGGTGGATCCGCGTCCGTGGGCGCCGGAGCTGTTCACTGATAAGAAATAGGGAAATTTCGGGCGTATGGCCCGCAGGTCATACGCTTATTTTCTTTTCAAGCGCGGCAATATTTTTATCTGCCTTTCGCTCCACGGAGAAACGATCGACGCTCAGCAAAATGAGCATCAGCCCCCTGCCGCTCTCCAGTAACGGCGAGATTTCGCAGAAGCGGTCTCGTCGGGCGGCCTCAAGCCGCTCCAGCGGGAATGCATCGCCCGCGTCGGTAAAGACAACGCGGACATTATGGTCCCGAATGACGAACTCTACGCTAAATGTACGTGAAGCATCCTCATGCAGCGCGTGCCGGATGATATTTGTCGCCACTTCACAGACGGCAAGATCGAGCGCGAAACGCCACTCATCGTCAACGGCAAGCGCGCTCAGACGGTCTCCCAGCCAGCCAGCAAGCGGCGTCAGGGAGCCGAGCTCCGCCGGAAATTCCGTATGCTCCGGCGTCTGCATCTACTGCCCCAGCTGCGCAAGCGCGCTGTTTTTATCCGGATAGATGCGGAATATGCGATCCATTCGGGTCAGGGTGAACATATTCATGATCCCGGGGTTCAGGGAGCACAGCGCCATGTCGCCTTTCCCGTTCATCAGCTTAAACAACGACACCAGCATCCCCAGCCCGCTGCTGTCGATAAAGTCCACTTTGCTAAAATCGACAATTAAGGCTTTGCGATCGCTGCCAATTTCTTCCGTGACGGTGGCCTTAAACGCCGCGGCAATGGACGCATCCAGCCGCCGGACCGCTGGCGTAAGAATGTTGGCATTCGGTAATCGTTCAGTGTTAATAATCATTCTGTTCTCCCTGACGCTCAATCACTAACAGTGAAACGTCATCGGTTAAGGCGGTCGGTTCATCACGATTTGCATTGCGCCAGCCGGTCAGGTGTTGTCCGAAACGCAGCAGGAGCTCGTCTACCGGCAGATGGGCATGTTCATGAAGCCAGCGTTCCAGACGTTGCGGGCCAAACTGCTCGCTCTCGCTGTTCTCACATTCCGTGATGCCGTCACTGAATAAGCATAAGCGATCCCCTGAATTGAGGGTAAAAGCGACGTCCTCCCAGCTGAGGTCGGGGATAAGCCCGACCGGCGGTCCACCCTCGCCAACGGAAGTGACGGCACTCTCTGCGTTCACAATCACGGGAGTAGGATGCCCCGCCTGACACAACGACCCCTGACCACTGACGGGGTCGATCACGCCGTAGATGATGGTGAAATAGCTGGTGATGTCGTTTTCTTCACTGCAAAAGCGGCTGTTCAGTATTCTGACGACCTCGGCAGGCGACTGAATTCCGCCCTCTGCGGTAAACAAAAAACGATCCACCACCCGGCCGTGCAGGAACTGACGCGCCACGGCGAGGGACATCATTGCTGCCCCCACGCCGTGACCGGAGACGTCAACGCAGTAGAACCCCAGATGAGAGTCCAGAGGAAAAATATTGAAGACATCGCCCGATACCCAGGCAGACGGTAAGAAAAGCCAGTCGGAAAAGTAGTTCCCGAAGCGCAGGCGGTGTGAAGGCAGAACCGAGTGCTGAACGCGCGCCGCCAGCTCAAGATCCTGTTCAATCTGGCGTAACGCTTCACTCAGGCGCTTATTATGCGCCGCGAGGGTCGCTTCCAGCGTCAAAATACGTACCCCGGCATGGAGCCGCGCCCGTAACTCAGCCTGTTCGACGGGCTTGCTTAAAAAATCATCCGCCCCGGCATCAAAACCCTGCGTTAAATCTCCTGCATTCTCGCGGGCCGTGAGCAGAATGATATACACATAGTGGCCAAACTGACGGCTGCGGATCGTCTGACAGAGCGTAAGCCCGTCCATTTCCGGCATCTCCCAGTCGCTTATCACCATGCTGATCGGCTGGCTGGACAATATTTCCAGCGCGGCGACGCCATTTTCCGCCTCGCTCACGATATACCCCCACTGGGTGAGCATTCGGGAGAGTAACCGACGATAAATCAGCGAATCTTCAACGATTAACACGTGCAGCGCTGACATATATCCCTCCTATAGCGGTAAGAACCAAATGAGGCTCACGGTCCCTTCCCTGAATTTTGCGTTACCGTTGCCGTGCCCCGGATAGCGCGTCCCCGCATAGTTCGCGTACTGGATGGAGAACGAACCTGGCGTATAGCCCGCATAGCCAAAGCTGTAGCTGTAATCGCCGTTCCAGGGCTGCTGCTGGCTGCTGTCCGGGAACCAGAACGCCGTTGCGCGAACGAAGAAATGTTGTTTGAAGGTATAGCCGCAGCCGCCGAGCATGACGTTTTTATTTTTGCGGATGTCATCGCTGCTGAGGTCGTAGTAGCGCGGAACCCAGCTGTACCCGACCTGGCAAATGATAGAGTCCCCTTTATTAATCAGGAGCGCGTTTTCAACCGGTTTCGGTAGCGAAAACTTATAGGCCAGCGTAAAGGCGCCCTGTTCGAAATAGGTGTGTCTCCGGCTACCCGACGTCCAGAAGTGGTTATCGCCATAGTTGCCGTAGACCAGGCTGAACGTGTTGGCGTGCCAGTCGTCATAGCCAAAGCTGTAGCGAAAATCCGCGGTGTAGCGGTTGGTATCCCTGACCGGCAGCCGGGAGGTAATGTTGGCAAACCAGAAGCTGTAGGGGGAATACTGCAGACTAAGATTCAACGTCTGGTTAATTTTTTTCGCCTGCGCGGCGCTGTCCGAGCTGTTGGGCACGCTCACCATCTGCTCTTTCAGCCCAGAACTAAAGCTCAGAGCGCCTGAAAATTTCTTGTCATTGCCTGAGAACAGGCGCCCCCACCGGCTGGTAAAAACGCCTGCCTGAACGGGCTCGCCGTTTTTATCGCGCAACGTCTCTTTCTCATTGCTTTGCGCCGCATCCGCCGCGGGTATTGCGGCGAGTAAGATGCCCGCCAGGAGCCATTTTTCGCGCATAACCGCCATCCTTAGTTAGGTATCCAGCGTGCAGCGACGTTGTATTTTGCCATGAGCCACAAAATGCCCAGTGCCGCAGCATGCACTAACGTATTTTCTATCCAGGCATGACGCCACAAATCGAAGGTGATGAACTGACTCACCAGCAGCACCACGTACACATGCAAAATGAAGGTATAAAGCGAGTGCTGGCCTAACGGAATAAGAAACCATCCCAGCAGGCGGTCGAGCGGCGTCCAGCAGTATGTCAGCACCAGATAGACGGTAACCATCAGGGCGATATCGTTTAATACCCGCACCGGGCCCAGCCCATTTTTCGCCGCCCATGTGTGATAAAAGGTGTTGAAGCCGTCAGGCGGAATCACGTGCATCAGCAGCGCGGGGGGCATAAACGGGTTGGTATGGTTCTGTGCTATGAACCCCAGAATGAGCGCCACTATCACCAGCGCAACCACCACCACTTTACCTGCAGGCGTGCGTGCGAAAGAGATCAGTTCGGCTTTATACCACCCGCTGGCCATGCCCAGCACAAAGATGAACTGCCAGGCCAGCAGCGGAAAGGCAAATTCGAATTCCGACGGCGTCAGCCGGAGCGGCCACCGCTGCCAAAGGCCGTACACCAGCAGAGACGCCCCCAGCAGCCACCAGACGTTACCCTTCTGTAGCATCCCCAAAAATAGCGGGCTGAGTAGCAGCAAAAAGATATACAGCCCCAGAATTTGCGTCTGATGGGGGCCAATCTGTAAATAGAGGATAATGTTGAACCAGGTCTCTTTTATTTGTGGCGTGACCGGATAAAGCGACCAGCTTTCACCCGAAAATCGGTCGGTAAAATGAGTGACCTCGAAAAGATTAATATGCGGGATATAGGCCAGGAGAATAAACGACACTATGATAATGATATTTACACGATATATTTTCCACGCCCTGAGATAAAGCCCCCACGAAACCGTGAGTAATACGACTTTTTGCAAACGAGCGCGATTCAACATCCCCAACATAAATCCCGAAAGAATGACAAAGCCTTCTGCGCCGGTTGTTAACCCAAAACGCTCCCAGAAGAATATATTAAATACCGACATCACTTCCGTATGCGCCACGACCATCATGACGAGGGCAATCCCGCGCATAAAGTCAATTCTCAGGTCCCGGGCACCTGCAATGGCATACCGCCATGATCTTGATTTTACTATATCCGCTTGCGCGATCGGCGGCGCAATATGGCTCATAGGGTATCCTTTACCTGGAAACGAAAATTAACGTCTAAATAAAGTAGATAGCCTAAAGGAATAGTAACCGCAATTTATCGTGAACAGATGAGGCGAATTAAGCAGAATTAAACCTTAATTAACCCCCACTAAATAATAGTAATGAACGTGGCTGGACACTTTTATTCGGCGTTCTACACTTACCTTAAATCTTGTTTATTCGCTATTTTCTTTGACCTTCTGGCAACTGCCTTTGCAGCAGAATGGGTCTGCATATTCACGGAATCAGGAACGCCGGAACTATGGATTTTTATTTTTCCCGTTTTGAACATCGTCGACCTCCGGAACCGTTGAAAACGCCGCGCTGGGTAATGATGACCTGGCAGGTGTTAGCGGTCGCGGCGCTTATTCTGGGCGCAAATTATATTTACTGGCGCTGGACCGCCTCCCTGAACACGGACGCGTTATGGTACGCCATACCGCTGGTCCTCGCCGAAACCCTGGCCTGGATCGGTACCGTGCTGTTTACCATCAACTTATGGAAAGAACAGGATCCTCCCCAGAGTCCGCCCCCGAGCGAGATTAACGACTGCCTGTCACCGGAGGAGGCCGTAGAGCCCCGTCCCGTTAAGGTGGATCTGTTCATTGCCACCTACTCCGAAGACACCGAGCTGGTGAGGCTGTCCATTCGTGACGCCATGAAGATGGATTACCCGTACCCGATTGACTACCGCATCCACGTCCTCGATGACGGTCGTCGCCCGGAGATGAAAGCCGTTTGCGATGAGGAAGGCGTCAATTACATCAGTCGCCAGACCAACATCGGATTTAAGGCCGGTAACCTGCGCAATGGTCTTGAGCAAACCGACGGCGATTTTCTTGTTATCTGCGACGCCGATACCCGTGTATTTCCCACCCTTCTCAGCCATACGCTGGGCTATTTCCGCAACCCTGACGTGGCCTGGGTGCAGACGCCGCAGTGGTTCTTCGATCTCCCGGAAGGAGAAAGTTTGTCGCGCTGGGGTCAGCGGAAAGCCGGAAAAATGGGCTATGGCCTGGGCTGGCTGATCCAAAAGTGTGTCGGCCCGGTCACGGTTGGCCGCGACCCGTTTTTTAACGATCCGCGCATGTTCTATGACGTCATCCTGCGGCGGCGCAACTGGGCCAACGCCGCATTCTGCTGCGGCGCGGCGTCCATCCACCGTCGCGAGGCGGTTATGCAGGCCGCGCTGAGAAGCTACGTCTGGTCCGTCGAAGAGGAGATCCATCGCCATACCCGCGACATACGCGATGACGAAACGCGGAGCGCGCTACAGGAGGCGATGCGCCCCCACGTGGCATTTGACACTGAGTTAACGCCCTACAAATTTCACGTCTCCGAAGATATTTACACCTCGGTGCTGCTGCACGGTGACGCCGCACGACGCTGGCGTTCGGTCATGCACCCGCGCGTTGAGTCGAAGATGCTCTCTCCGCAGGATATGCTGACCTGGATGATCCAGCGCTTTAAATATGCCGCAGGTTCGCTGGATATTTTGTTCCATGACAATATCTTCAGCCGTCGTCGCTTCAGGCTTTCACTCCCCCAGACGCTGATGTATGCCACAACCTTCTGGTCTTATATGGCCTGCGTGTGGAACACGGTATTTTTGATTTCACCCATTATTTATCTGTTCACCGGCATTCCGCCGGTATCGGCCTGGTCGACGCCGTTCTATCTCCATTTTCTCCCCTTTTTTATTTTCTCCGAGCTGGCCTTTATGTTCGGGACATGGGGGATTTCGGCCTGGGACGGCAGGGCCTCCTACCTCTCTTTCTTTTCCATGAATCTGCGCGCGCTCAATACGGTGCTGCGGGGCGAGCAGATCAAATTTCACGTCACGCCAAAAGAGCGGCAGACGGGCCGTTTTCTCTATCTGGTGAAGCCGCAGATTGCCATCGTAGTGCTGACCCTCGCAGGGCTTATCTGGGGAGGAATTCAGGTTGCACGCGGCCAGGTCGACGACCCTTCCGGCTACGTCATCAATATTTTCTGGGGAGGGGTGAACATCGCCGCCATGCTGCCGCTGATATTCGCAGCCATGTGGACGCCCGCCGAAGAGGATGAGGTCACCCAATGAGAATACGTGATGCCCTGCTTTCCGCGCGCAGTTATCTCACTATTCTGCTGGGGTTCCTGCTCGGCTTTGCCATTGTGGTATGGGTTGAGAAACAAATGCCGTCGCGCGTGGAGAGCAGCGGCGGCATCGCGCTCAGTAAAGATTTCCCTCCGCTGCCCGCAAAACGTGAGCTGACCTATGACGAGGCCATCTGGGCGCGGGTAGCCTGGCAATACTACGTGAATAATACCCAGCCAAACGGCCTGGCGAACGCCAGCGACGGTGAGCCCTGGCTGAGCCTCTGGAGCGTGGGAAGCTACCTGTTTGCGGCCGCTGCCGCAGAGCAGCTCAATATCATTTCCACCGATGAGTTTGACGAGAGGGTCAGCGCGGCCCTGTTTACGCTGGGGCAGTTGCCGCTTAATGAGAAAGGCCTCCCTGCCGCGTATTACCATGCGGACACCCTCAAAATTCTGGGAAAACCTGACGCATCCGCAATAGGCCTGAGCCGCCTGCTGACGGCGCTTCAGACTCTCCTTTGGCGCTATCCTCAGCACGCGGCGGCCATCCGCGATCTGTTTAGCGTCTGGAGCATCGGCAAGCTGATTGAAAGCAACACTCAAAGCCAGGCGGCCGTGCCGCTCCATCACTGGACTCTGACCAATGACGAACAGCGGGACAGCTTTGGCTATCGGCTCTATGCCAGCCATACGCTGCGCTTAATTGACAGTGCGGCGGGCCTCGCGGTCACCAATCCGCCTGAGGGGCAAAAAATGATCGACCTGGATGGGATCATGGTTCCTGATGAAGGGCTGCGCACGCCCTGGGGCAAGCAGACCTCCCTGATCAGTCTGCCCTATCTGCTAACCGGACTCGAACTGGGTTTTGACGCGCAGAGCGCTGAAATTGCGTGGCGGATTATGCAGATCCAGCAGCGGCGCCACGGCCTGCGCTCACCAAAACCTCCTATCAGCACGGATTATGCCGAACCGGCACCGGATTACGTTACCGATCTGCCAAACAGGCAGCCGGTACAGGCGCGCGCCCTGCGTGACGAAGTGCCGGAGAAAGTCGCGATCGCCTCCACCCGCACCGCGTTTGCCTGGTATGCCCTGTTCCGCAACAGCTGGAGCGAGGCGCTGCGCCAGCAGGTTCTGCCGCTTCTGGTGCCGGGTAAAGGCTGGCAGCGCGGTTTCAATCTTAATAACAGCGTTAATAGCGTCGTGGACGCCGACACCAACGCCATCGTACTGGAAAGTCTGTCGTATATCGCGCACGGCCAGATGCTCTGTCTGGCCTGCCTTCACACGGCCCCCCATTCATCCACTCCCGCAGGAGCAACGCCATGAAGCCACGATCCCCGATCCTTTTCTACCTGCTCACGGGAATAACGATCTGCTGGCTGGCGCTCTCGACCGCGCGCGCGGAAACTGGGCTGCCTGCATCTGGTTACTCCCCTCGCAGCGGCGAGCTGACGGCCCGAGAGATGACCATTGCGAAAAACGCCTGGCAGTATTTCGTCTCAAACTATCAGCCCACGACGGGGCTGGTGAATGCGGTCAACAAATATCCTTCCACCACCATGTGGGACAGCGCCTCCTATCTGGCCGCACTGACGGCGGCGCGCGAGCTGGGGATCATTGATAAAGCAGAATTCGATCGCCGGATGCTGAAATTTCTCGCCACGCTAAACACCCTGGTGCTGTTCCGCAACGAGCTGCCCAACAAAGCCTATAACACCATCAGCGGCCAGAAGGTGGACTACACCAACAAGCCCGGCGAAATTGGCTTCTCGGCTCTGGACATCGGGCGAATGCTGGTCTGGCTGAAAATCATCAAAGAACGTTACCCGGAATACGGCAACAGCGTTGATAACGTGGTGCTCGGCTGGGATTTCAGCCATGCGATCGACCCCTGCGGCACGCTGTACGGAGCCTATCTGGAGAACGGCCAGCCGAAGTATGTTCAGGAAGGCCGGCTGGGCTATGAAGAGTACGGCGCGGCGGGCTACCAGCTGTGGGGGTTCAATACCTGTAAAGCCAGCCGTCCGCAGCCGTACGAGCTGGCCGAAATCTACTGCGTGCTGGTTCCGTATGATTCACGCGACCCGCGCAACACGTCTCAGCATAACTATGTGGTGACGGAATCCTACCTGCTCTACGGTCTGGAGTTCGGCTTTGATAAACCGACCGATCGGGATAACGCTCCGCGCGACTACTCCCTGACGTGGATGAAAAACTTTGCCGATCGCGTTTATCAGGCTCAGGAGAACCGCTACACCATCACCGGCGTCCTCACCGCGCGCTCTGAGCACCAGCTCGATAAAGCGCCATACTTCGTCTATGACACCGTCTTCAGCGACGGGTACAACTGGAACACCATTACCGACAAAGGACAATTCGTCCCTAACGCTGCCGCAATTTCACTGAAGGCGGCGCTGGGAATGTGGGTCCTGTGGAACTCGCCTTATACCGATCGCCTGCTGAACACCATTGAGAATGCCAACGAAGAGGGAAAAGGCTACTACGAAGGGCTGTATGAAAACGGCGACGGGCCGATCAAAGAGTTCACCGCGAACAATAACGGCATCATGCTGGAGGCCCTGTTGTTCAAAAAAGAGGGGAAACTGCTGGCCTTCAACACCGACAACCCGAAGAGCAAGGATTTTGCGCCGTCGTTGTGGGATCAAAAGCTGCTCGATCAGTTTGAAGAGAACAACGCCCTGCGCAGCCGTCCGTTCCTTGCCAGCACGCCGGCCGTAAAAAGCTGGTGCGACCGGACCGGCGTCACGCAGCGCACCAAACCCGCCTGTCAGGCCTGTCAGTGCGCGTCTTGCAGCGCGGACGAGCCGGTTAAACTGCCTCCGGTGACTGCGCAATGCTTAAAACCTTAGCCAGAGGGCTCGCGGGATTACTCCTCGCAGGTGTGGTCATCTTTACTCTGTTTGGCCATCAGGGGGCTGGCTGGCGCTGGCTAATCAATGGCGGCTGGCACTCCAGCGCGCGTATCGCTGCCCTGACGCCGGAAGAACAGAAATGGGCGGCGATCGCCTGGCGCTATTTCGTCAACAATACCCAGCCGCAAACCGGACTGGTCAACGGAAGCGACAAACAGCCCCGCGTCACGCTCTGGCAAATGGGCGATACGCTTATCGCCCTGCTGGCGGCAAAAGAGCTGGGGCTGATTGATGAGGCCGAGTATGACGCCCGCCTGACGCGGCTGATGGGCACTCTCAACCGCCTGATGCTGACCGAGACCCGGACGCCAGGACGGCTCTATTCCAGCCAGACGGCAGCGACGATCGACTTTAGCGGCAAGCCCGCTAAAAATGGCTGGTCCGCGCGCGACATGGCTCGTCTGATGCTCGCCCTGCGCCTCACCGCTGAGCGGGAGCCGCAGTACAGCGAGTATCTGGATAAAATCATTCTGCGCTGGAACTTCTGCCCGGTCATCGATGGTGAAGGCGAACTGTGGTCCTCTTCCCTGCAAAACGGCCAGCCGGTGGTCCGTGAGGAGCTGCGCCTGGGCGAAAGCGAATATGCCGCGACGGCGTTTCATCTGTGGGGATTTTCCCCGGATAAAGCGTTTACGCCCCCGGCGCACCACGTCATCATCGCCCAGCGGCGCCTTGCTGTGGATGCCCGCGATCCGCGTACCACGTGGCAGCCCTCCCTGATAACTACCCTTCCCTATATGCTGCCTGGCCTGGAGTTTGGCTGGGAGCCAGAGGGCGTTGCGGCCGATCGGCAAAAGCGCCTGCGCAAGCAGGCGGAAAACGTCTGGCTCAGCCAGAAAACGCGCTGGGAGACCGATAAGATCCTGACGGCAAGGGCAGATTTTGCGCTCCCTCAGGCGCCCTGGCATATACAGGATACCGTCTGGGGAAATGGCTATGCCTGGAACTCTGTTGGCGACGATGGCCGGGATTACACCCGCTTCGCGCAGGTGTCGACAAAAGCGGTCTTTGCGCTGTGGGCATTGTGGGACACCCCTTATACCGACGTATTGATGTCGGTCACCGAGCACCTTAACGATCCGCAGAAAGGCTGGTACGAAGGCCGCCTTGAAGCCACGGGCGATACCAACGCCTCCCTGACCCTTTCTACCAATGCCACGGTTCTGGAAGCCCTTTTCTTTAAGCACAACGCCGGGCCGCTGTTTGACGCCCGCCGGTCTAAGAAAGAGAGCTACTTTACGCGCCGTGTGGCAGAGGAATATACGCCAGTCGGGCACTGTCTGCCGGGCGAAAACGCCGCAAGGAGGACGCCGTGAAGTTTTACCGCGATCTGTTTGAATCCAGTCTGAACCGCGTTTTTCCGAATAATGACAAAACAGCGTTTTTTCAGACGTTCTATGACGCCTTCGTCCATATGTCACCCGAGACGCAGCAGCATTTTTCTCGCCTGCCGGATCGAGAGGGTCAGCAAACCCTGTTTAAAAGTTTCTTCGCCATGCTTGCGGTGGACGGCGCCCTGATCGTCCCTGATTTTCTCGAGCGTCTGGCGCGGGAGCAAAGCGACGACGGCCTGCACCTCCCCCCACGATTTTTCGCGCTCTGGCGAGAAGCGATGTTGAGCGCGGTCAGCGAGCGCGACCCGCAGTGCGACGATGAGATCCTGACGGCCTGGGCGATGGCGATAGCGCCCGGGCTGGAATACCTGCGCCGACAGGCCGAACTGCACTACCGCGCGTAGGGAGGATCACGATGAGCGCATTTACATACGATCTTAACGCGCTGCCAGCTGCCGTCATGATTTATGACCGCGATGAACGCCTGCAGGCCTGGAATCACAACGTGGCCCTTTTTTATCCGGTCATCACCCCGTGGCTGAAGGCGGGCACAACGCTTGAAGCGCTGGCGGAACGCTTTATCGACGCCGTTTATAACGTCGACCCCGGCCTTCGTCAGACGCTGCGCGAGTCGGTTATTCGCAACTGTCGGCAGGATAAACACTGTGAGGTTCGGCAGGCGGGCCAGCGGCGGATCTTCGTCCAGCATCAGCGCCTGGCGGACGGCGGTATTGTCAGCCTGCACAGCGATATTACAGAGCTGGATGAAGCGCAGCGCGCGCGTCACCAGCTGCACGACGATTTTCTGCTGACGGCGGAATCCATTCATATTGGGATCTGGGACTGGCAGGTTTCTGGCGACGCGTTACAGGTTAACGACACCCTGCTTGCCATGCTGGGCCAGTCGCGCACCCAGTGGCGATATCCGGTGCGTTTTCTGCTCAATCAGGTCCACGAGAACGATCGCGCTGCGCTGCGCAAGGCGCTGCACGCTTCGAAGCAGGATCATCGTCCGGTCTTTGAATGTGAAATTCGCGTGCATCACCCTACCGAAGGACTGCGCTGGATGCTGCTCTCCGGCCAGGTGGTCACGCTCTCTATTGAGGGAAACGCCGAGCGCGTGATTGGCACGCTGCAGGATATTACGCGGCGCAAGGAGGCTGAAATACAGGCGTTCACCTCGGCCATTGAGGCACAAAAAGCCAATGAGGCTAAAAGTGCATTTCTGGCGAACATGAGTCATGAAATCCGCACCCCGATGAACGGCATTATTGGCATGACCCAGCTGTGCCTTGACACAACTCTCAACGCCGATCAGCGCGATTACCTGACGCTGGTGATGAGTTCGGCCCAGTCTCTGCTGCATATCATCAACGATATTCTCGACTTTTCCCGTATTGAAGCTGGCAAAGTGGAGCTGGAGGCGGAACCTGTCCCTGTCCGCCCCTTTATCCAGTCGCTTATTCGCCCGCATATGCCGGGCGCGAGCGAAAAAGGCATTGAGCTTCTGGTTGATATTGCCCCAGACGTCCCCGACGTGCTGATGGTCGACGGCGCGCGGCTGCGCCAGATCCTGACCAATCTGCTGGGCAACGCGCTGAAATTTACGCACCAGGGGGAAGTCATCCTGGTTGTTGAGCCCGGCGATAGCGAGGACTACTGGCGTTTTCGGGTGCGCGACAGCGGTATTGGCATCCCGGCTGAAAAGCAGAAGGCCATCTTTGAAGCCTTCAGCCAGGCGGATAACTCAACCACCCGCCGCTACGGCGGCACGGGGCTCGGACTAACCATCTCGGCGCGGCTGGTTGCGGCCATGGGAGGCGAGTTAACGGTCACCAGCGAGCCGGGGAAAGGCAGCGAATTTTCTTTCGTCCTGCCGCTTGCAACGCAGTTTCTTGCCCCGGAGGAACGCCCGCGTAGCCAGCGCTTTAGCGGTGAACCCGTGCTGGTGGTGGATGATAACGAAACTAACCTCCGGCTGCTGGCCGCCATGCTGAGCCAGATGGGGCTGAAACCCACCTGCGTTAACAACGCCAGTGAGGCCATCAACCGGGTTAAAACCGGAACGGCATGGCCGCTGATCCTGCTGGACGCGCAGATGCCGGATATGGACGGCGTGTCGCTGGCCCTTGAGCTTTCGGTGCTGCCGCAGATTTCTGAAAGCCATATCATCATGCTGAGCTCCATGAGCCGACATTTTGATATCAATATGCTGAAGCGGATCGGCATCAAAACCTATCTGCATAAGCCTATTGCTCAGGACGAGCTGCATCAGGCGATTGCCTCGGCGTTTGAACGTGCGCCGAAGACCGTGGGGGAAACCGCCCCCGCCCCCGTCGCCGCCCCGGGCGCTACGGGGCTGCGGATCCTGCTGGCTGAAGATAATCTGGTCAATCAGAAGGTCGCCGCGCGCCTGCTGGAACGTCTCGGCCATACCTGTCAGATCGTCGATAACGGCGTCACGCTGCTTGAGCGCTGGCGCGCGGGCGTGTGGGACGTTCTGCTTATCGATCTCCAGATGCCAGAGATGGACGGTGAAACCGCCATTCGCCTGCTTCGCGAGGAGGAACGCTCCCGGCCCGGACCGGCTCAGCCTGCCGTCGCCATGACCGCACACGCTATGCAGGGGGATAAAGAGCGCTGTCTTAACATGGGCTTCGACGGCTATATTGCCAAGCCCATCAGCCAGGAGCGTCTCGCTGAGGAGATTGCTCGCGTGCTTGAGCGTCATGATGATTCCTCCCTTTTTCCTGATGAAGCGCGCCTGCTGAAACAGTGCGCTGACGACCCTGTCCTGGTACAGGAGCTGCTGGCCCTGTTTGGCGAAGGGCTGGAGGAGGCCATAAGAGCGATCGCCCGGGCTATCGACAACGATGACCGCGAAGCGCTGCGCCGCGCGGCCCACAAGCTGCGCGGAGAAGCCGTCACGCTGGATTTCGGGCTACTCGCCCGTCAGCTGCAGACGCTGGAGAACGAGGCGCACACGCAGGACAGGCAACAGCTTGCGGCGCTAAACCGGCGACTTCAAATGGAATCGCAGCGCCTGATGGCGTGGCTCAACGCGCGAGGGATAAACGAACCATGACCCGTAGCTGCGCGCTGCTCTTTGCGCTGTTTATTCCACCGCTGGCGGCGAACCCGACACCGGTCAGCTGGTCACTTGCTGGCACCTGGCGGGTTCAGGACGCCAACGACGGCACGCCTCCTCCCGCGTCAGGCTGGCGCGGGCTGAAAGTTCCTGCCAACTGGTACAGCGCGGGGTACGATCATCAGGGCGCGCTGTGGTATAAGCACGCATTTACGCTCCCCCTTCAACCGCCCGACGTGATGAGCACCCTGGTGTTTGACGGCGTCGATTATCTTGCCGATGTGACGCTAAACGGCCAGCCGCTGGGCAAGCACGAGGGCTATTTTCAGCGCTTTTCGCTGGACGCCAGCGCTGCGTTACAACGTCACAACCAGTTGGTGGTTCGGGTGGATAGCCCTTACGAAGATCCGCATAAGGTCTGGCCGCTGCATAAAACGGTCATGAAGGGGATTCTTAATCAGCATGACACGCGTCCCGGCGGCGCCTGGTCGCCGGAAGGACAGGACGCCAACTCTGGCGGCATCTGGGCGCCGGTCAGGCTGCATCTGAGCCGGGGCGCCACCCTGGATGAAATCATCCTTCGGCCTGACTGGTCCCAGGGGCTGAAAAGCCCTGAACTGAAGGCTGAGATTCGCTATCGCGCGCTCGGTCAGCGCCCGGCAACCGTGCGGCTCACCGCCACGCCCGCCAATTTCAGCGGCAAACGCTTCCAGGCAGACTTTCCGGTTACCCTGGAAAGCGGCGCCCATTCCGCGCGTGTTACGCTGCCCATGCCTGCGGCAAAACTGTGGTGGCCGGTCGGCACCGGGAAACCCCATCTGTACGCGGTTCGCGTCTCATTACGGGATGAAAAAGGGTTAATGGATACGGCAGTCACCCGAACCGGGCTGCGCAAGATCGTAGAGCAGCCAGACAACAAAGGCTGGCTCATTAACGACAGGCGCCTTTTTGTTAAGGGCAGCAATTACATTGGCTCTCCCTGGCTCGGAACCATGACGCGAGAAAAATATCGTCGCGATCTTCGTCTGGCAGAAGCCATGAACGCCAACGCCATTCGCGTGCACGGACACGTTGCCGGGCGCGCGCTGTATGACGTTGCCGATGAGATGGGCATGATGATCTGGCAGGATGTTCCGCTGCAGTGGGGCTACGACAGCAGCGACGCCTTTACCAAAAATGCGGTTCGACAGACGCGGGAGATGATCGAACAGTTTGGCAACTCACCCGCCATCATCGTCTGGGGCGGCCATAACGAACCGCCCTGGAATTCGCCGTGGATGGAAAAACGCTTCCCGGACTGGAACAAAAACCTCAACCGCGAGCTCACGCAGCGGGTGGCGGACACGCTTGCCGAAGATACCTCCCGCATCGTGCACCGCTTCTCCGCCGTTGAGGAGCACTACTGGGCGGGCTGGTACTTCGGTACCGTGCGCGACCTGCTGGCGCCAGCCAAAACGGGGATCATCACCGAGTTTGGCGCGCAGGCGCTGCCCCGCTGGTCCACGCTAAAAACCATCATTCCGGCTGCGCATCGCTGGCCCAAAACGACCGCCGCCGACGATCCCGGCTGGAGCGTCTGGAAATACCATAACTTCCAGCCCTTTCAGACGTTTAAATTTGCCGGTATACCGCGCGGAAACAACATTCAGGAAATGATCCGCAATACCCAGGCGTATCAGTCCCGGCTCGTCGCCACGGCGGCCGAGAGCTATCGCCGACAGCGCTACCAGCCGGTGACGGCCCTGTTTCATTTTATGTTTGTCGAGACCTGGCCCTCCATCAACTGGGGCGTGGTGGACTACCTGCGTCAGCCTAAAGCCGGTTTTTACGCGTTAAAACGCGCATACCAGCCTGTTCTGCCTTCAATTGAACCGGTCACCCCGCAGTGGAAATCCGGCACGGCGGCGACCGTGCGTCTCTGGGCCATCAACGACACCTGGAAACCGTGCAGCGAGTGTCGTCTTTCGTGGCGCATCACCCAGCGCGCTAAGGTGCTGGCAAAGGGGACGATGACGATGACGATCCCCGCTGATTCGGGAACGATGGTCAAAACGCTGACGGTCACGCCCGTGGGTCAGGATGAGGTGTCGATCGGGTTTACGATTGAAAACAAGGCGGGAAAAAGGGTTGGTGAAAATCAGCGCACGGAGTCCGTCATAAAATGAGCGAGGGAAAAGGAAAATTGCCGCTTCCCCTGCTTTCTTGTACCCTTTCACCGGAAACCCTGCCCCCACAAACATTGAGACATCCGGACACCTATGACTGCACATATTTCCAAAGATCCCTTGCATGGCGTAACGCTGGAGATGATGGTCAATGCCCTGGTGGCAAAATACGGCTGGAGCGAACTGGGCGACCGAATCAAAATTAACTGTTTCAGAAAAGATCCCAGCGTTAAATCGAGCCTGAAATTTCTGCGCCGCACCCCGTGGGCGCGCGCGGAAGTGGAAGCCCTGTATCTGGACTCCCTCAACGATGAGGTAAGCACAGAACAGGCGGCGCCCGCCTTTAATCCCTGGGCCAACAGTCGGATTATCAAGAGCTAATACGCAAATGACGCGACACGTAAAACGGATTGGTGCGCTGGCTGCCTGCGCGCTTTTACTTGTGAGCTGCTCCTCCAAACCGCCGAAATCACTGGTTACCCCTCTTCCCACCGCGAGCAAACCGACGCAGCAGGCAAACGAGCCGATGCGCGGGATCTGGCTGGCAACCGTCTCTCGTCTCGACTGGCCGCCGGTAGCCTCGGTGAACGGCCGCAGCGCGGACCAGCGCATCGCGATGCAAAAGCAGGCGCTGACAAGCAAGCTCGACAACCTTAAGCGCCTCGGCATTAACACTGTGTTTTTCCAGGTGAAGCCGGACAGCACGGCCCTCTGGTCATCAAAAATTTTGCCGTGGTCGGATATGCTGACGGGCAACATCGGCGAGTATCCGGGATACGATCCGCTGCAGTTTATGCTGGATGAAGCGCACAAGCGCGGCATGAAAGTGCATGCCTGGTTCAACCCGTACCGCGTGTCGACCAACACCAAACCGTCCACCATCGCCGCCCTGAACCGGACCGCCTATCAGACCCCGTCCAGCGTCTATGTCCAGCACCCTGAGTGGGTGCGCATCTCGGGCGATCGTTTTGTGCTCGACCCCGGCATTCCGGAAGTGCGCGACTGGATAACCAAAGTGGTGACCGAAGTGGTGGCGAACTACGCGGTAGACGGCGTGCAGTTCGATGATTACTTTTACGCCGAATCGCCGGGGTCCGCGCTCAATGATTCGCAGACCTGGCGGCAGTACGGCCAGGGATTTGCCTCAAAGGCCGACTGGCGTAGACACAACACGCAGCAGCTGATCGTCCAGGTTTCCCGCGCGATTAAACAGACCAGGCCCGACGTTGAGTTTGGCGTCAGCCCGGCGGGCGTGTGGCGTAACCGCTCCTTTGACCCGGCAGGCTCGGACACCCGTGGCGCTGCGGCCTACGATGAGTCCTACGCCGATACGCGGCAGTGGGTTCAGCAGGGCCTGCTGGACTACATCGCTCCGCAGATTTACTGGCCCTTCTCCCGGGACGCCGCGCGCTACGACGTGCTGACCAAATGGTGGGCCGACGTCGTGAAGCCGACCCACACTCGCCTGTATATCGGCATTGCGTTCTACAAGGTGGGCGAGCCGTCGAGAAACGAGCCGGACTGGACGGTTCAGGGCGGCGTGCCGGAGCTGAAAAAGCAGCTCGATCTCAACGATTCGCTGCCCAACGTCAACGGCACCATCCTGTTCCGGGAAGATTACCTGAACCAGCCGCAGACCCAGCAGGCGGTGAACTACCTGAAAGGACGCTGGGGAAGCTAAATGCCATCAGGCAGAAACGCCCCGTTTCTGCCTGTTTTTTTACGGCTTCGGCCCGAACATCGCCTCAAGCTGCTGCGCATCCGGCATACCGACCACCTGCTGCAGCTCATTTTCCGCATTCAGATAGTAAATGGCCGGCGTGGCGTTAGCGCCCAGGCTGTCCATCAGCGTCTGGTGCTTCTGCAGGATCGCTACCGTTTCGCGGGAAGCCTCGCCCTCTGGCTTCGGTAATTTTTTGCCACCTGAAAGCTCGTATTCGCGCCAGGCCGAAACCGGATCTTTCGCATTCAGAATCGCCGAGGCGTTACGTCCGCTTTTGGGGTTGAGAAACGCCACCAGCAGCGTGTTGAGCTGCACCTTGCCCGCCTTCACCCACGGCTGCGCTTCGGCCCAGAACTGCTTGCAGTACGGACAGAACGGATCGGCGAAAACAAAGACCTTACGCGGGGCGTTATCCGCCCCTTCCTTCAGGGGATGCGCCGCGTTGAGGTTCTTCCACATCTCGCGTCCCATCGGGGCGTAGATCTCTTTCTGGAAATAGCCCTCGCTGAGGTTTTTTCCTTTGTCATCGTACAGATAGCCTGAGATGACGTGCTTGCCGTCCGGCGTTAAAAAGAGCGTCACGCCCATGTCCTGATACTGCCCCAGCCAGGCGGGCGCGCCGCCGGGCGCATCCAGCTTCTTGATGATTTTAATGTTCTGCTGCTCGCCGAAGTGCTTCACCACGTCCGGTATGGCTTCAGCCGCCTGCGCCAGCCCTGACGCCGTCAGCGCTGAAAGTAACAGTAATTTTTTCATTTCCCTCTCCGGTTTGTCGGGGGCATTCCGCCCCCTTCAGGTTAGCGGTTTTTCAGTGCGTCACTGACCATTTCGTCGAACTGTTCAAACGGCACCCAGCCGGGCAGCAGTCCCTCGCCGATGAGCGTGGCGGGCGTGCCCTGGATCCCCATTTTTTCCGCGACGATCAGGCTGCGCTTGATCGTCATCAGGCTCTCCTCATCCGGCGTCGCGACGCTCACGCCCGCCCGCTTCTGCGCCTCCTGAATGCTGGCGTCATCGTGGTACCCCTTTTTCGCCATCAGGGTGTGGTTCAGCTTCATAAACTGCCCGGGCTCCTGACGCCAGAGCGTTAACGCATCGCGCGCGGCGGTCAGCGAACTTTCCGAGCGGAAAGGTAAAAACTTAAAGACTACCGCCACGTCCGGGTGTTTTTCGACGATCTTCTCCAGATACGGATCGAATTTTTTACAGTACGGACAGTTGTAGTCGGTAAACACCACCAGGGTGAGCTTTGGGTTTTTCGCGCCGATGCGCGGAGAGTTTGGATCGTTAAACAGAAAATCATACACCATCTTCTGCGCCCGCTGCTCCTGGTCCGGCGTCAGCGGCTGGGCAGCGAACACCTGAACCGGCGCCAGCAGGAGCAGAAGCGTAATAAGGAGTTTTTTCATAATACGTTTAGCCTTTTGCGTTATTCAGGGTGGCGATCAGAGTGCGCTTGTCCAGCAGCGGCGAGAGGATTTCCCCCTCAGGCAGACCGGGGCCATACGCTGCGTTAAACGGAATGGCGTAACGGTTTCGCTTCGCCAGAAAATCGGCGATAAACGCGGACGGCTGGCTCCAGTCTCCGCGCAGGGCCACCACGTCCGGCTGGCGCAGCGCGGCAATAACGTCCGGCTGATTCAGCACCCGATGCTCGTTAACTTTGCAGGTCACGCACCAGTCCGCCGAGATATCCACAAACACCCGTTTTCCCTGCACCAGCGCCTGCTGGATGGCCTCCTCGCTGAGCGGCTGCCACGGGATGGTCTGCGCAGCATTTTGTGCCGGAGCGGCAGGCGGCGCGTTAAGCAGCCCGCGCGCCTGATACCCACCAAACGCCGACAGCGCGATAACCACGAGCCAGAACAGCGGTGAGGATTTTTGCCCCTTCAGCGCGAACAGCGCCAGCGCGACGGCGATGAGCACCAGCATCACAATCTGGCTGACCGCCTTGCCCAGATGCACGCTCAGTAATGTTGCCAGCCAGAGGCTGGAGGCGAGCATCATCAGGCCCAGAACGACTTTTAGCGTGTTCATCCAGCGGCCGGGTTTCGGCAGCAGCATGGCCGTTTTCGGCACCAGGGCAACAAACAGCCACGGCAGGCTCATGCCCACGCCGAGCATCAGGAAGATCAGCCACAGGGAGTGTAGCGGTGCGCCAAGGGCAAAGGCGACCGCCGTACCGAGGAACGGCGCGGAGCACGGCGTGGCCAGCAGCGTGGCGAACATCCCTTCGCAGAAGCTGCCGCCAATCCCCGATCCCCCTGCCGTCGCCAGCCGTCCCGTGGCGGCGGAAGGCAGCAGCATCTCAAACGCGCCAAACAGGTTTAGCGCAAACAGGAAGGTGACGGCGACCATCAGGCCAATAAACCACGGGTTCTGGAACTGAATGCCCCACCCCAGCGACGCCCCGGCCAGCTTAAGCGCGGTCACCATCCCCGCCAGCAGCATAAAGGAGGTGAGGATCCCGGCGCTGGTGGCCAGAAAGCGCAGCCTGATGGCGCGCCTGTCCGATCCCGCCTGCAGGATGCTGTTAAGCTTCATGCCCATGACCGGCAGCACGCAGGGCATCAGGTTGAGGATAAGCCCGCCCAGCAGCGCAAAGAGCACCATTTTGCCCGTCCCTTCAGGCGCAGAAGGTGCAGCAGGCGTCGCGCCAACGGTCATGGTGGTTTGCTGCGCATTGCCGCCGCTGGTCAGCACAAACGACAGCCTCTTGCCCTCCAGCGAGGCGGGCTTGTCTCCCCATTCGTCGGTCACGGGTACCGTCACCCGAAGGGTATTGCCGTCGTGTTTGATGACCGGCTCGCCGGGAAGAATGTCCCCCTCCAGCGGGTCAAAGTAGATCCCCGGATTATCCCACTTCCCGTCCGTCGTGCCGGTAATCACCAGCTTGTCGCCAGCGAGCCATGCGGAGAGATCCCTGGATACGCCTGACGTACCGGGCACGGCGCGCATCGCCTGCTCGAACTCGCTACGGAAGCCCTCGTCCGCCGGCTGGGTAAAATAGAGGTGCAGCGGGTAGTCCGTCAGCAGACAGACGTTACTGCACGTGGAAAGCGTGAGCGTCCCATCGAGCGTGTCGCCCTTCACCCCGTCGAGCGTAATCGGGATAGTGACCTTGTCGTGATAGCCCTGCGTGGTCATGTCGGAGATATCGAAGCGCGACGGGACCGGCCAGGACCAGCTATCCGTTACGCCCTCCGGCCAGCTGATTTTCGGCGCGACGCCGCCCTCGCCCGGCGATCGCCAGTAGGTTTTCCAGCCGGGCTTTAGCTCAACGGTTAGCAGGCCTTTAACGTGCGTTTGTTCCCTTTCCGCCTGAAAGCGGATGCGGGCGTGATCGTTTTGTGGGGAAACCTGCCAGCCGGTGTCTGCCGCATGGACAATGCCGATGCAGGACAGCCACAGGAAGACGAATCCCCTGAAGAGGTTAACCATGTTTTACTCCGTGAACAGTGAAAATTATCGTGTGAGGACGATGATTTTCATTCACGGAAAACGCAGTTTTTAAGGTGTATTCGGGGAGGCGGCGCCTGAACGGGCTGTTCTGCGGGAGCCAATGCCCGCCCTTGCGTAAACAGCTGCAGCAGCGCGAAGAAGATAATAATGGCCGGCAGCGCGCCGTCGAAGAACAGCGGCTGGGCGCAAAGCAGCGAGTGTGCGCCCAGCTGGCAGGGCGACGGGCCGGGCTGTTCGGTATTGCTGCTTTGAGCCGGGGCATCTGCACTCAGTGAAATTTGCGGATCCAGTCCCTGTAAAAAATGGTTGAGCATCACCGCACGCTGCACGAGGCAAAGCGCCATCGCGAGACAGGTGACGATCAAAAGCCATTTTCCGAGGAGCTGACGGTTGCGCATAACGTTCCAGAGTAACAAGACGCCCCGATCATAAACGATAGTGATGAATCTACAAGTGCCGGAAGTGTAAGGTTTTGTCTGTCGCCGCTATTCGCCCGTCAGCGCGTCATAGACGTCGCGCAGCCGCGTGCGCAGAAACAGCACCGCCTTGTGCTTGCGGGATAACAAAGCCTGTTCGCTGGCACCGGTCTCCTCTGCCAGCATTTTAATGCTGTAGCCGTGGAGTTCGGTCTTTTCAAACACCTCCCTCTGCGGCGGTGGAAGTTCAGACAGCGCCTGCCCCAGCTCTTCCCACAGCAGCGTTTTGAGGTACTCCTCTTCCGGCGTGTGCGGCACGCCGAACAGGGTTTCGGCCAGCTCGTCCTCGGGGAAACCCTCTTCGTCTTCGCCCGTAAAATAGCCGGAGAGCGACACTTCGCGCTTTTTACGCGCCCGGTCGGTCATCTCGTTACGCGCCGCGCGGAACAGCCAGGCGGCGACGTTTTCGACCGGCTGCTCCACTTTCATCAGCTGATACGTCACTTCCTGCAAAATATCGTCGGCATCATCGCGGACGGACGTCCGTCCGCGAATGAAGGCTGTCAGCCGGGCGCGGCAGGCATTGAGCGCCGACATTAGCATGGATCCGCCCGCCTCCCCGGCTTTCATTTCGCTCACTCTGCTTCCGGCGCTTTTGGCGTGGCGTCGTCGCGCTTATCGTCACGATGACCGTGCCAGCCGCAGTGGCCGCGACCGTGGCGACCAAACCCTTCGCGGCGCTGCTGAATAAACGCCTCGCGCTGTTCGGGCGTCATGTTCATCCAGCGCTCGTGCATCCGGCGGTGCGCGCCAAACATCCCCGGGCGGAAACCTAATCCGCCAAACAGAATGCGGCTCAGCACCAGAATGCCCAGCGCCTGCCAGAAGCCAATGGCCTTCACGCCGAGAATCGCCGGGAGCAAGGCGTTCCACAGGGTCATCACCACCAGGCCGAGCACGATGAAAATCACCGCGCCGATGACTAAGCCCTTACCCATACGGTGGCGACCGAATCCGCGCCCGTGACCTCTGTCGTGCATATCAAAATCTCTCATGGTGTTTACCTCGTTTACAGTAACTGATTATGGCTTGTGATGAGGTAGACGGATGAGGGAGGGAAATATTGCTGGGGTGAATGAATAATTTTGCGGAGAGCGTATTTTCACACGCCCCGTGAAAGCAATTGCTGGCGCTTGTTCACCGTTTAAGGCCGGTTTAGAGCGATCTTAATTTCCAGGATTTTATCTGCACACTCTGCCGCTGATAACAGGGCGGTGTCCAATATGAGATGTTCTCTCTCCCAGGGGGCATACTCACGGTTTTTTACCCGTTCCCAGTCAGGAGGCGTGAGTCCCGGGATATCAGATACTCTGTTCTCTACGCGATAACGATGTTCTTTTTCGTCTGAGCAGACAATTTCAACTTCCAGGAAAGGGACATTCAACGACAGAGCAATATTGCGGAAAGCATCTCGCACAAGGTTAATATCATTAACGGAATCGGTCACAACGGTGGAGCCGAGCTTAAGATTCTCACTTGCTAAACCATAGATGGCAAAATAGCCCTCCGGCCCCGTTTCCTCACCCGGTTCATAGACTGAACGAATGGCCTGCTCAACAGTATCAACCCGCAGATAGACCGCCCCCAGCCTTTGAGTAACTATTTTTGCAACGGTGCTTTTACCACTGCCGGGTAGCCCACTAAAAATAATTAACATAATTTTCCCTGGTGATAATTAATATTAGATTTGTGCTGCCTATAGAGACGTCCTGAATTATACAGAAACGGTTACACCAGATACAAAAAAGGCTCCCTGCGGAGCCCCCCTCATACAATCAAGCCTGCACCGGCAAACTAAAACTCGAAATACTCCGCGAAAGCTGCTGCGCCTGCTCTTCCAGCGAGGCCGCTGCCGCGGCGGACTGCTGCACCAGCGCGGCGTTCTGCTGGGTCACGCCATCCATCTCGGTCACTGCCTGGCCGACCTGGCTGATCCCGCGGCTCTGCTCTTCGGAGGCGACGGAGATCTGCTCCATCAGCGTATTCACTTTATTCACCGACGAAATAATCGAGTCAATCACCTCGCCCGAGCGGCTGACCAGCTCTGCTCCGTTTTTCACGCTGGAGACAGACTGCGCAATCAGGCTTTCGATGTCCTTAGCCGCCACCGCGCTTTTCTGCGCCAGGGTGCGCACTTCGCTGGCCACGACCGCAAAGCCACGGCCCTGCGTTCCGGCGCGCGCCGCTTCAACCGCCGCGTTCAGCGCCAGAATATTGGTCTGGAAGGCGATGCTGTTAATCACGCTGGTAATGTCTTCGATACGCTTCGAGTTCGCCGCGATGGTGTTCATCGTGTCGATCACTTCACGGGTCACCGCTTCACCTGTGTGGGCATTTTTCACCGCGTCCTGCACCAGTTTCCCGGCCTGGTAAACGTTGTCGGTATTGTTCGCCACCGTCGCGCTCAGCTCTTCCATGCTCGCTGCCGTCTGGGTTAACGCCGAAGCCTGCTGCTCGGTACGTGACGCCAGGTCGATATTCCCGGAGGCAATCTCCTGCGCCGCGTGCGTTACGGTATGGCTCGCATCGCGCACCTGGGCGATGGTCGCCAGCAGCGCCTGACGCATCTGCTCCATTGAGCTCATGAGATGATCGATTTCGTTATGTGCGCTCCCCTTGACCGGTACCGGAACGTCCAGCTTGCCCGCCGCAATCTGGCTGCAGTGCTCGCGCGCCAGGTTAACCGGCGCAAAGACAAAGCGCTTCATCAGCAGGCTGACGGCGACAATCACCACCACAAACAGGCTGGCAATAGCGGCAATGATCGCCAGGCCTGAGACGAAGTTACTGCTCGCATCTTCGTTCAGGCTTTTGGCATATTTCTGGTGGACGGAAAGGACCTGGTCGAGAACGATCTCGTACTGGCGGTCGAGGCGGGAGACTTCCGGGATCAGCGCGTTAAATTTGGCCACATCGTGCGCCTCGGCGGCATCGATCAGCGGCGCCAGCCCCTGGTTGCGGTAGTTTTGCCAGGCGTCCTGATAGGCAGTCACCAGCGGCGCTTCATCCGTCAGACGCGGCGAAGCCATAAAGGCCGCAAAGGCGTGGTCCGCTTTGGTCAGCGCCTCCTTCACGGCGGTTAACTTTGCAGCCCCGTCTGCCGAGTTGCCCGCTTCCACCATCTTCACATACTCCATCACCCGCACGCGCAGCGTACGGCTATGGTTGATGGGGTCAATAATGGACAGCACAACCTGGATCTCTTTGTTAACGTTATCCAGGGAATTATTACTTTTAATGATGAGGCCAACGCTGGTGACAGTGCTGACAACAAAGAAGAAAAGCAGCGAGAACAGGACGATCAGGGACGACTTTTTCAACGACATAAACCAATACCTCAAGGAAAATTATTCCTTATGGTTATCGGCCATTCCAAAACTTAAATTAATTAAAGTTATTGAAGTATCGAACCGGGCTATTTCGCTGGCTTATAGCGTCGCTGCAGGGTGGCATTGAGCTTGCGCTGCAACGGCTGCGGCGTCTCCCCTTCGATCAATTTGCTAATCAAATCAAAGCAATGCCACGCCAGCTGGCGGTTATCCTGACGAATGGTATCCACCGGGATTGTCAGCGAATCGTAGAGATAATGATCGTCAAAACTGGCTAACCTGATATCACTTTGCAACAGGTTGTGCTGGCCCATATAGCGCAGCACCCCTTCCAGCAGCCCGCAGGCGGCGGCGAACAGCGCTTTCGGCGGACGCCCCAGACGGGCGCAGAGTTCAGCAAACATCTCGTAACCGGAGCTCGGGTGATAGTTGCCGTGAATGATCCACTCGGGGCGCAGCTCCACGCCCGCCTCTCGCAGACCTTGCTTAAACCCTTCCAGGCGGTCGCGCGTCGGAGAAAGGCGCGGCTGGCCGCCGAGGAAGTAGAATTCATCAGGGTGCTGGCGCGCAATGTCGGCCACCAGTTCCGCCGTCGGGGTAATGGAGTCGGTGATCACCAGCGGCAGCGCGCTGTCGTTGATGTGGCGGTCAAACAGGACAACGGGCAGCTGCTCGCTCAGCTTGTGGTAGTCCGCATCGTTAAGCATGCTGGAGGCCACAATCAGCCCGTCCACCTGACGCGCCACCATGTTGTTCACCACCACCGTCTCCTGGCCCGGGTTTTCATCGCTGCAGGAGATCAGCAGCTGAACGCCCGCCTCGCGGCACAGCGTCTCCAGCTCGTGAGAAAACACGGCAAAACCGTAGTTGGTGATCTCCGGGACCACCAGACCAACGGTGTGGCTGCGGTTATCGCGCAGCGACCGGGCGTGAATGCTGGGCTGATAGTGGTGCTCTTTTGCAATCGCCAGCACGCGCTCGCGCGTCTCTTCCGCCACGCGAAGCTCTTTGCTGCGCCCGTTGAGGACCAGGCTGGCGGTGGCTTTTGACACGCCCGCCAGCTCCGCGATGTCTTTAATGGTGACGCGTTTTGTTTTTCTCACAACGACTTAGATCCGGCTGCCAAAACCCTCATTCTATCATGCAGGCGCGCAGCGACCAGTAGCGTAATGTGATATCGGACGCACCTTCGAATCGCACCCGGGCCGGATGGTCAGGAAAATAGCGGCTGCTCATCACCCCTTCACCGTGATTGATGAAGATTTCAACGCTGGAGCGGTCGCAGAGAACGCGTAAATGAGTGACGTCGCCCTGCCAGTAGCGGGTCAGCGTTTCACCGGTTTTCAGGCTCGCGCGTTCAAGACGTATGCCCTGCTCATCGACCGTAAGACGCAGCGCGCCGCCAAAATCGACATTCACCTGCGATGCGCCCAGCTCAAAGTCCAGGCGCGTCGCGTCCAGGTCCGGCGCCTCGCTGGCGCGCCCCTGCCAGCGCTGCTCATCTTCACGCAGCGCCGCCAGCTCGCGCGCCGGGGTCTGCCAGAGCCTGCCGTCGCGATAGCGTAATTCGCGCGGGCAGGTCATCTGATGCATCCAGCCGTGCGCCCGGGTTGGCTGAAGCATCTCTTCCCCGTCCGGTACGCCCATCCAGCCGATCAGAATGCGTCGGCCGTCTTCCGCCAGCGTCGTTTGCGGAGCGTAAAACTCAAAGCCCGCGTCCAGCTCGCGCAGGTCGCCGTGATCGAACGCGGCGTTTGCATAGTCAAACGCCCCGCTCATCCAGGTCGCCGGATAGGTGTTGAGATAGCGATGCGGCTCGCGCGCCAGCCCCTGCGGACAGCTGATTAAGATGTGCGTTCCGTCGAGGGCAAACAGGTCCGGACACTCCCACATATACCCCGCATCCGTCAGGCCGTTAACCCCGTGACCGGCGATCTCCCCGCAGGACGCCCAGGCGTGCAAATCGGCTGACTTAAACAGCAGCACCTTGCCGCGCTTTTGCAGATCCTGCGCGCCGAGCACCATGTACCACATCCCGTCGTGCTGCCACACCTTCGGGTCGCGCACGTGGCCGGTATAGCCTTCCGGCAGCGCCAGCACCGGCCCCAGCTTCGTAAAGGTCCCGTCCGGCTGTTCCACTGCGAGGCACTGCCAGGCGGTGCGGCTGCCGTCATCGAACTTGACGTTGCCGGTATAGCACAGGGTTAAAACGCCATCGTTATCCACGGCGCTACCGGAGTAGCAGCCGTTGCGGTCATACTCTTCATCCGGCATCAGCGCCAGCGGCTCGTGCTGCCAGTGCACCAGGTCCGCAGAGCTCCAGTGCCCCCAGCATTTAAACCGATGCTCGCAGTCCAGCGGGTTCCACTGATAGAACAGGTGGTAGCGGCCGGCAAACCAGATAAACCCGTTGGGATCGTTCATCAGCCCCGTCACCGGCGCGGGGTGCCACTGCGGATAGTGGCTATCCGCCAGCGCCCGCGGCTGACCTTTCATAACGGCCTGCAGGATCGCAGGCCAGCGGGAAGGTAACGTCATTATTCAGAGTCCGTTTTATATTTCAGCAGCAGTGAGACGGTAAACGCCACGCCGAAGGCAATCACCATACCGATAATATAGTTGAGCAGCGAGCTGGCCTGCACGATGGCCATGCCCGGAATAGCGGTCAAACCAACGGCGGTCATGTACACATGGACTGAGACCACCCAGGCCCCGCCCACAGCGCCGCCAATCAGCGCGGCGATAAACGGCTTAACAAAGCGCAGGTTGATACCAAAAATGGCCGCTTCGGTGATGCCCAGCATCGCAGAGAACGCCGACGGCAAGGTAATGGCTTTGATTTTGGCATCTTTGGTTTTGAACCACACCGCCAGACAGGCGCCGCCCTGCGCCACGTTCGCCATGGCCCAGATCGGCAGCAGGAAGTTCACGCCAATCGACGGGTTGCCCAGCAGCCCGGCTTCGATCGCGTGGAAGCTGTGGTGAATACCGGTGATCACAATCACCGAGTAAAGCCCGCCGAACAGCAGCCCGGCCAGCCAGCCCGCGTGTTCAATTAGCGTGCTCAGGATAAAGGAGATGCCGTCGCCCAGCGCGCGCCCCGCCGGGCCGATAATCAGCAAGGCGATAAAGCCGGAGATAACGACGGTGAGGAACGGCGTCAGGATCAGGTCTAACGCGTCCGGGATCGCGCGGCGCAGGTTTTTCTCCACGATGCTCATAAACCAGACCGCCAGCAGCACCGGGAACACCGTGCCCTGATAGCCAATCATCGCAATCTCAAGGCCGAAGAAGTTCATGGTATGGAAGCCGGAGGCCACGCCCCAGGCGTTGGTCAGCGCCGGGTGCGTCAGAATGCCGCCCAGCGTCGCGCCGAGATACGGGTTACCGCCAAATTCCCGCGCGGCGGTAAAGCCGATCAGAATAGGCAGAATGATAAACGCCGCGGAGCTGCACATGTCCAGCATGATGTAGAGAGCGTTATCGGCATTGACCCAGCCGTAGGTTTTCACCATGCCGAGCAGGCCCATCAGCAGGCCGGATGCCACAATCGCGGGAATGATCGGGACAAAGATGTTGGAGAGCAGACGGGCAATGCGCTGGAACGGGTTCAGCTTGCGCGCCGCCAGATCCGCGGCCTCAGATTTACTGGATTCGCTAATCCCCGCCGCCTGAATAAACGCGGCGTAGACCTTGTTGACCACGCCCGTGCCAAAAATCACCTGCATCTGTCCGGCGTTACGAAAACAGCCTTTTACGCCGTCGACCTTGCCGATCGCCTGCTGATCGGCAAGCGCGTCATCAACCAGCACCAGACGAAGACGCGTTGCGCAGTGCGCCGCGCTGGCGATATTTTCCTTGCCACCGAGCAGCGGAATAAGCTCGCGGGCGATTTGATTAAAATCCATAGATACCTCTGCCTGACTTCTTTTTATGATGTGCGAAACGCTCCCGCCGGGCGGGAGCGTGATGGGTTAAAACCAGGTTTCCATCTGGACCCCAAAGTTCCATTCCCCGCCGGCGTTGAAGCCGCTGCTGCCAAAGGCATCATCGCTGGCGTAATGATCCAGTTTGCTGCTCCAGTCCATCCAGGTGGCAAACAGGCGCAGCTCCGGACGGCTGAAGAAATCGCCGATTTTGCTCGCTTTTAACGTCGGCGCAAAGGTCAGCTTGTAGAAACTGCCGTTGACGGCGTTGCGGTCCTTATAGCCTTCCGGATTTAAATCCATGTACTGATAGCTTCCCTCAAACGCCAGGGCGAAGTTCTGCGTCACCTCTTTAATCAGGCGGGTGTTAAGCGTCACCCACTCATAGCTGTCGCCCTTGACGTAGCGATCTTTACTGCTCTGCGCCAGGACGGCGGGCGCAACGCTCCAGCCGCCGCCGATTGGCGTGACACCGTAACTTGCGAAGCGCCAGGTATCCGCCTCAGACAGCAGCGCGCCGTCGGAACCGATGCTTTTTACTTCCGCACCCAGCCCGTGACCGTACAGCAGCGCCGTTTTGGCTGTCCCTTCCCGCAGGCCGTAGAAGCTCTCGTTGTGCAACCCGACCAGCGCATGAACGCCTGTATTGGCGGCGTCAGTTTTGATGAGATCGCCGTTGGTGTCTTTACGGTCGTCGTTATCCTTCGCACGCAGACCGCTCACCATCAGCTGGAACGGTCCGGCGAAGTGGTTCATGCTGAGAATATAGTTCTGAACGTTATTGTCGGTCTGCTCCACGCTGCCGAAGTTGCGGCCGTAGATGGAGAAGTTGCTGCGCAGCGAATCGTTCCATTTCACGTCGTAGACGCCGCCGCCGGTACCGGCCAGGAACACCACGTCGGAGTCCAGCCAGTGAATATCAAAGTTGTCGCGGTCGAAGCGTTTACCCGCCCAGAAGGTGCTGCCCTTCAGCGCGCCGGTAAAATCAGGCAGGTTGCCCAGCTCCGCGAAGGCCTGGCGAATATTGAGATCGCTGGTATCGGCTGACCAGTCGTTATAGGTTCGCTGACCGTCGGCCAGCATCGCTTTAAAGCGCGTAGTCGCCCCGTTATCCAGAGTTTGCTTGTGCTCCAGGTTCAGCTCGACGTAGGTGTCGGCTTCGTTACCCAGACGCCCTACCGCGCCGCCGGTTTCACCGGCCGGGGTCAGATAAGGACCGCTTTTGCTGCTGGAGGCCGCATCGTTCATCAGAAGGCCCGAACGGGCGTAGCCGTGGAACTCAAACCCGCTGCTTTGATCCGCCTTCTTCTCCAGCGCGGTGGTGCGCTGCGCCACCGCCTGGGCTGTCGTTTGCGTCTGCTGCTGGGCGGCCACCAGCTGCTGCGTTTTTTGTTCCGCATCGGTGGCGCGTTTCTCAGCCACCTGCGCACGCGTTTCCGCAGCCTGGAGGCGCTGCTCCATCGCGGAAAGACGCGCTTCGATACTTGTCATATCCGTCTGGGCAAAAACAGAGGTACTTCCGGCCAGCATGCCTATCATCACGGCAAGTCTGCGTTTTTTATACATTTTGTCGCATCCCTAAAAGAAGTCATTAAACGTGCTAAATTGCTAAACCGGTTTAGGTTGCTGATACTAAACCTATGAATTTTGGATCGGCAATCTTTTTTGCTAAACCGTTTTAGTAAGTGTGATCGAGGCGACAATTCAGGCCGCCGGATGGCGGCCAGTGAAGGAGGGAATTACAGATCGTGCTGCCACGGCAATGCGGTCATTGCCCCTTTGGCCGTGGTGGCTAATGCGCCGCAGCGCTGGGCTAAGGCGATGACCGGCGTCAGATCCTGCCCGGCGGCCAGCCCGTAGAGCAGCCCCGCCACAAAGGCATCGCCCGCGCCGGTGGTATCGACACATTCGACGGGCGTTGCCGGATAGTGCTTCACGGCGCCGTCATGCCAGGCGATCACCCCCTCTTTTCCCTGGGTGACCAGCACCAGACGCGCCGGGCAGCGCGCCATCAGCGCGTCCAGACCGACGTTTACCTCTACATCTCCGGTTAGAAACGCCAGCTCTTCGACGGAGAGTTTCACCACGTCGGCACTCTGCAGGGCCTGTTCCAGGCAGCGACGCAGCGCGTTCTCATCCGGCCAGAGATCCGGGCGAATATTGGGGTCGAAGCTGACGTAACCGCCCGCCTCGTGAATGGCGGCCATCGCCTCAAACGTCGCAGAACGGCTCGGCTCTGCGCTTAATGCGATGGAACAGACGTGCAGCCACTCCCCGGCGCTGAACGTCGGCAGATCGGCGGATTCGAGAAACAGATCGGCGCTCGGGCGCACCATAAAGGTAAACGAGCGTTCGCCCTGGTCATCCAGATCGACCACCACCGTTGAGGTGCGGTGCGCCGGGTCAAGGCGCATAGACTTCACGTCAACCTTTTCGTCAGCGAGAGTTTTCGCCATAAAGCGCCCGAAGGGATCGTCGCCAACCCTGCCGATAAAGGCGCTCTGGCCGCCCAGCCGGGCAATACCGACCGCAACGTTTGCCGGTGCGCCGCCGGGACACTGCAGCAATCTGCCTTCTCCATCGGGCAGCAAATCCACCACCGCATCGCCAAGTACCCAGATTTTTTTCATGTGATCCTCGTAGCTAAACCATGTTAAACCGTTTTAGCTATTTAAGCACAGGCAGGACGAAGGGGAAATAACGCGGGAGGAAAATTGGCTAACGCACCAGATGCGGCCAGTGAATATCACCGACGCCATTAAGCTGCGGGCGGGCAAACAGAAAGCCCTGGAAGCGGCGGATCCCGGCAGACTCGAGCCAGCACCACTCCTCTATCTTCTCGATCCCTTCGGCCACCAGGGTAATTTCCAGATCGGAGCAACAGCTGACGATGGAGCGCACAATCGCCTGCTTCGGGCCGCTGAGGTGGATATCGCTGACTATCTCCCGGTCGATCTTAATTTTGTCCGGCTGAAAGCGGGTCAGCAGCGAAAGACCGGCATAGCCGGAACCGAAATCATCGATCGCCAGGCCAATCCCCTCACCGCGAAGCTGCTTGATGGCGCTATTGAACTGGTTGAAGCCGGAAATCATCTCGTTTTCCGTCACTTCAATGACTACCTGCTCCGGCTGCAGCCCATGTTTTTTTATCTCGCTGACCAGGAATTCCACGGCGTTGGGAACATTCACCAGCGACATCGGCAGCAGGTTTACCGCAATCTTATGGCTGCCAATCCCCAGTTTTTCCGCCAGCGCAAAGGCATACGCTTTCGTCTGGAGATCGACTTCGTAGATTTTGTCCGGGTCGAGGGTGCTGAAGAAATGCTCCGGGCTGCCGCCGTCGTTGCCGCGGATAAGGGCTTCAAGCGAACTGATCTTCCCTTCCGAGGGCTCAACGATGGGCTGAAGCGCAAACTGACAGGTTTGGTTGGCCATCAGCCCCAGGTGTTCGCCAAAGGGGAACACCTCGGGTGAAAGCGTCCATTTTTCAGGTATGTAGCGTGCACCCGACAGGGCCGGACGTTTACCCGTGATAAACGTCTGGATAAATTTGAACACCCGGTCATCGGATGTGAGATAGCTGTCCAGCTTGCTGTAATTCAGAACCGACTGCAGCACCTCTTTCGGTGACTGCGTCTGCAGATCGAACAGCAGCATACCGACGTTTTCGAAGCGTCTGCGCGGGCCATAGTCCCGCATCAGCTCAACCACTCCACTGTGCCGCTTGTCGTCACGGATTTTATGGAACAGCTTAAGCACGTTCTCTTCCGACCCTTCGAGGATTTGCAGCACGTCACTGCCTTTTGCGAGCAGAACCCCGGTGATATTCAGACTGGCATTGCGGATCCGGGCGCGCTCCACCAGTTCCCGCAGCTCGGTGGAGGGGCGGGATAAATTCAACTGGCTTCGGTAAATCAGAGTCGTCAGCACAAAAATGGGTTCCGATGAGAAAGAGAGGTGCCTTGAAGCTACTATTTAACATACTTAATCAATGCGACCTAACATATTCACACCACAGGGGAACGTTACTTTTCCCCGTTGCCAATTCGGCTGTCTATCCTCTCCTGCATATAGTCGTAAAACGGGTTCGAGGTCACCCGCATAAGCGCCTCTTTCCCGACGCTCAACACGGAGGTTTCGCCCCAGAGCGCAATTTTCCCCAGGCTGATACCGTAGCGGTTTTTCACCCGAGGCTCACGGCCATAGAGATCGTCATCCGGCGGGAACGGCACCGCTACGTGCGACAGGGAATAGACATCCTGCGGCCAGGACTGCGCAAACGGCACGACCGTCTCCCGGGTGCTGCCTGCCGGAGTGATTTTCGCCACCGTCGAGAAACTGTGTGCGTCCGAATTAGTAATAATAGTGACACCGTAACGCCTCTGCGCAACCGGCAGCAGCGCCGAAGTTGCCGTCCACGACGACGGTTTGAACAGCGGACGGAAGCTGGCTGCCTGATTGATGTCAAACACCACCAGCTCGCTGCCGTTGGCCGGAAGCTGGTCAAACAGGCCGGTCACCACCGCGCGGGTGCTGACCGTGGAATCCATGACCGACTGGAACGCCAGGATCGGCGGCAAATTCGCCAGCCTGTTGTCACGCGCCTCGCGGCCGATTTGCTCCTGCAGGGCCTTCGTCAGAAGCCATGACTGGCGGGCGGCGTTCACAGGGAACGAGTTATATTTGTACGGGTTATATTCCGGAGAGATATTCAGCCACGCCGCTTTGGCAAACGCCGGCAGCAGCGCCGGTAACCCGGCGAAACCGGCAAACCGCGCAAAGGCCGTCACGCCAATCATAGGTGAGAGCAGTATCACCTGCTGCGGTTTACGCAGCGCAGGCGCGTCCAGCGCATCGAGGGCATATTTCATCGCCAGCGCCCCGCCGTTGGAGTAACCCACCAGATGCAAAGGCGCAGCCTCGCCCGCCAGACGCGTGGCTTCCCGCACCGCAAGACGCGTTGCCGCGAGCCACATCTCCCAGTCGACGTCCGTCAGCGCGCCGGGCGCGGTACCGTGCCCGGGCAGACGCGGGACCACGGCCACAAAGCCGTGCTGTTGATAGTTCACGGCAAGCCGCCGGACGCTGTAAGGCGAGTCCGTCAGACCGTGCAGCAGCACCACCGCGCCGCGCGGCTTTCCGGCAGGCATCAGCACAAAGGAGCGGTTGGCATCGGGCGTAAACTGTCCCGGCCACACCAGGCTCTGGCGATAATAGCGGTTTAACGGCGTGCGTTCCTCGCCCTCTGTTTTCGCCGTCACCGCATTATCAAGATCGGCGAAAATGGCGTTTTCCCGGGCGATATACCGGGCAAAATCGGCGTTATCCATTTCGCGCACGGACATCTCATCGGCCCGCCAGGTATGCCACAGGTGCAGTTCCGGTCCCTTCTGTGAGAGATAGACCCGAACCGCCAGCAGGACGACCAGCACGATCCCGACGACCATCCCTATTTTCTTTGCAAGCGCCATCAGGCGCACGCTGACTCGCCAGGGCAGATTTGCCATGCCGGGATCCCTTTTATATTCACAGTACATCTATCTTATCAAAAATGTGAACGGACTGACGTATTCACCAAATTCATACCTGCCGCGTCAGACAGTGCACCAAAAGTGAACTACGCTGCACAAATGTTGATCATTGGTTAACTAAATATTGCATGAAGTTTACTGCACAGCGGGTTTCACCCACCCCGTGAACATGGCACGCGTCATGCATTGTTAACCAGGTAACAAAAATTCGGCCTTTGACAGCCTGTTAACAGCGAGGCGGTATGACGACGAAACCTGAGATGTTGAGCCGTATCGAAGCGACGTTCAGCCAGCTCACGCCCAGCGAAAAGCGGGTCGGAAGCTGGCTGCTGGCGCACGCCGCGCAAATCCCGTTTGAAACGGCGGAGAGCATCGGTCAGGCCAGCGGGACCAGCGGAATTACCGTCGGACGCTTCCTGCGCAAGCTGGGGTATCGCAACCTGGAAGATGCCAAAAAGAGTCTGCGCGATCCGTATCAGCCCTGGGGCATGAACGAGCGGCTGGACTCCTGGCAGCAGCAGCGCCCCCTTTCCAGCCGCCTTCAGCACGCCCTGTCGCTGGAAGTGGATGCCATCACGCAGGTGTACCAGCTGGCGCAAACGGACGCCTTCCGTCAGGTGGTGCACAACCTCGCCCACGCCGACGCGGTGTTCGTGCTGGGGATCCAGTCCACGCGCGGGATTGCCAACGCCTTCTTCAGCCACCTCGAGTACCTCCGCCCGCGCGTGAGCTATTCGGAAGGCGCTTCCGGGAGCTGGGTGGAATCACTCAACTCGGGGTTTTCGCACCCGTACGTCGTGCTGACCGATACGCGCACCTACTCCGCGATGGCCCGCCAGTACTGCCGCGTCGCCAGCGAGAAAGGCATTCCGCTGGCCTTGATCACCGACATCTGGTGCCCGTGGGCGCGGGATTACCCGATGGATTTACTGCAGGTGAAAACCGATACCGGTCACTTCTGGGATTCGCTTGCCCCCGTGAGCTGTCTGTTCAACCTGCTGCTGTCGGGCGTGGTGGAGGCGCTGGGTGAGGCGCTCCCGGCGCGTCTGGCGGTAAACCGGCAATTACAACAAGAGTTTGGTCAATTCGAACGCTAAAGGAGCGGAGCTATGCCCGAAGAGAGTGAACTGATTGATGTGGCGAAGACGTTTCCCACGCTGCATATCGATCTGAAGTACGCCACCGCCGACAACATCACCGGCCGTCCGATCTATCAGGAGGCGCTATGCCTGCTGCATACCGACGCGGCCACCGCGCTGGCAAAAGCCATTAGCATTGCCGCGCTGGCCGGGCTGAAGCTGGTGGTGTACGACGCCTATCGGCCGCAGCAGGCGCAGGCCCAGCTGTGGGATGCCTGCCCGAATCCGGAATACGTGGTCGACGTGGCGACTGGCTCCAATCACAGCCGCGGTACGGCCATCGACGTCACCCTGATGGATGAACATAACGCCGTGCTGGATATGGGTGCCGGTTTTGACGAAATGCACGACCGCTCGCATCCGTATCACCCCTCCGTGCCGCCGCACGCCCAGCGCAACCGTCTTCTGTTGAACGCCATCATGTTCGGCGGTGGTTTTGTGGGTATCAGCAGCGAATGGTGGCACTTCGAACTGCCGAACGCCGCCAGCTATCCGCTGCTTGACGACCGTTTTGCCTGTTTTCCCCTGACGCACACTTCTCTCTAAACCTGGAGCACTGCCATGAAAACATCGCTTCTCTCGACGCTGATCGCCGCCACGCTGGCCCTGAGCGCACCGCTGGCGCTGGCTGCGGTCCCGAAAGACATGCTGGCGATCGGTAAAGCCGCCGACCCGCAAACGCTCGATCCTGCCATCACTATTGATAACAACGACTGGACCGTCACCTATCCGTCCTACCAGCGTCTGGTCAAGTACAAGCCAGGCTCTACCGAGGTGGAAGGCGATCTGTCGACGGGCTGGAAGGCGTCTGACGACCAGAAAGAGTGGACCTTTACCCTGGCGGATAACGCGAAATTCTCCGACGGCACGCCGGTCACCGCCGAGGCGGTAAAACTCTCCTTTGAGCGCCTGCTGAAGCTCGGCCAGGGGCCGTCTGAAGCCTTCCCGAAAGACCTGAAAATTGATGCCGTCGATGACCATACGGTGAAGTTCACCCTCAGCCAGCCTTTCGCACCGTTCCTCTACACGCTGGCAAACGACGGGGCGTCCATCATTAACCCGGCGGTGCTGAAGGCCAACGCGGCAGACGATGCTCGCGGTTTTCTGGCGCAAAACACCGCCGGTTCCGGGCCGTTTATGCTGAAAAGCTGGCAGAAAGGCCAGCAGCTGATCCTGGTGCCTAACCCCCACTGGCAGGGTGAAAAGCCGCACTTTAAGCGCGTATCGGTGAAAATTATCGGTGAGAGCGCCTCGCGACGACTGCAGCTTTCCCGCGGCGATCTGGACATTGCCGACTCCCTGCCGGTCGATCAGCTTGCGGCCCTCAAGCAGGAAGGCAAAGTCGCCGTCGCGGAATACCCGTCCCTGCGCGTGACTTACCTCTATCTCAACAACAGCAAAGCGCCGCTCAATCAGGTGGATTTACGCCGGGCCATCTCCTGGGCGACGGATTACCAGGGGATGGTGAAAGGCATTCTGAGCGGCAACGGCAAGCAGATGCGCGGCCCGATCCCGGAAGGCATGTGGGGCTTTGACGCCACGGCAATGCAGTACAGTTTTGACGAGGCCAAAGCCAAAGCCGCGCTGGAGAAGGTCAAAGACAAACCCGCCAGCCTGACCTTCCTCTACTCGGACAACGATCCGAACTGGGAGCCTATCGCCCTCTCCACTCAGGCCAGCCTCGGCAAGATCGGCATTAGCGTCAAGCTGGAAAAACTGGCCAACGCCACCATGCGCGACCGCGTCGGAAAAGGCGATTACGACATTGCCATCGGCAACTGGAGCCCGGATTTTGCCGACCCGTACATGTTCATGAACTACTGGTTCGAATCGGACAAAAAAGGGATGCCGGGCAACCGCTCGTTCTATGAGAACAAAGAGGTCGATTCCCTGCTGCAGGCCGCGCTGAAAACCACCGACCAGGCGGAACGCACCAAAGATTACCAGCAGGCGCAAAAGGTGGTTATCGACGAGGCGGCCTACGTTTATCTGTTCCAGAAAAACTACCAGCTGGCGATGAACAAAGAGGTCAAAGGCTTCACCTTTAATCCGATGCTCGAGCAGGTGTTCAACATCGCCACCATGAGCAAATAACGGTTCTCGCCGGGGGAAAGTGTATGACGTTCTGGAGCATAGTGCGCCAGCGCTGCTGGGGGTTAATCCTGGTGGTGGCCGGTGTCTGTATTATCACCTTTATTATTTCACACCTGATCCCCGGCGATCCGGCCCGTCTGCTGGCCGGCGACCGCGCCAGCGACGAAATCGTGCAGAACATCCGCCAGCAGCTGGGGCTGGACCAGCCCCTGTATGTGCAGTTTGGCCGCTACGTGGACGCTCTGGCGCACGGTGATTTAGGCACGTCCATCCGCACCGGACGCCCGGTCGCGGAAGACCTGAAGGCCTTTTTCCCCGCCACGCTGGAGCTGGCCTTTTGTTCTCTGCTGCTGGCGCTGGTCATCGGCGTGCCGCTGGGGATTTTATCGGCGGTGTACCGCAACCGCTGGCTGGATCACCTGGTGCGTTTAATGGCGATGACCGGGATCTCCACGCCGGCCTTCTGGCTCGGGCTGGGCGTCATCGTGCTGTTCTACGGGCACCTGCAGATCCTGCCGGGCGGCGGCAGGCTGGACGACTGGCTCGATCCCCCGACGCACGTCACCGGATTTTATCTGCTGGACGCGCTGCTGGAGGGCAACGGTGAGGTGTTCTTCAACGCGCTTCAGCACCTGATTTTACCCTCGCTGACGCTGGCGTTTGTTCACCTGGGGATCGTGGCGCGCCAGGTTCGCTCGGCGATGCTGGAGCAGCTTAGCGAGGATTACATCCGCACCGCGCGCGCCAGCGGCCTGCCCGGCTGGTACATCGTCCTGCGCTACGCCCTGCCGAATGCGATGATCCCGTCCATTACCGTGCTCGGGCTAGCGCTGGGCGATCTGCTTTACGGCGCCGTGCTGACCGAAACCGTCTTTGCCTGGCCGGGCATGGGCGCCTGGGTGGTGACATCCATTCAGGCGCTCGATTTCCCTGCCGTAATGGGGTTTGCCGTCGTCGTTTCGCTGGCCTACGTGCTGGTTAATCTGGTGGTCGATCTGCTTTACCTGTGGATTGACCCGCGAATCGGGCGCGGAGGTGCCGAATGATGTTAACGCAGGAAACGCCCGTCCCGGCTAAAACCGCCGGACAACGCATCAACTGGGCAAAGCTGTTCTGGATGCTGCGTCAAAGCCCGCTCACGATCGTTGGCGGCGTCATTATGATTGCGATGCTCTTCCTGATGGTGGCTTCGCCGTGGATTGTGCCGCATGACCCGAACGCGCTGGATTTGACCGCACGCCTGCAGGCGCCGTCTGCGCAACACTGGTTTGGTACCGATGAGGTGGGACGCGACCTGTTCAGCCGCGTGCTGACGGGCAGCCAGCAGTCGATTACCGCCGGGCTGGCGGTGGTGGCGATTGCGGGCGGCATTGGCTCGCTGCTGGGCTCTTTTTCCGGCGTACTGGGCGGGCGCGGCGACGCCATCATCATGCGGGTGATGGACATCATGCTCTCCATTCCTTCCCTGGTGCTGACCATGGCGCTGGCCGCCGCGCTCGGTCCGAGCCTGTTCAACGCCATGCTGGCGATTGCGATTGTCCGCATCCCGTTTTACGTCCGCCTGGCGCGCGGGCAAACCCTGGTGGTGCGCCAGTTTACCTACGTTCAGGCCGCCCGCACGTTTGGCGCGTCCCGCTGGCATTTGATCCGCTGGCATATCCTGCGCAACGCCCTGCCGCCGCTGATTGTGCAGGCTTCGCTGGACATCGGCAGCGCCATTCTGATGGCCGCCACGCTGGGGTTTATCGGCCTGGGCGCGCAGCAGCCCACCGCCGAATGGGGGGCGATGGTGGCCGTTGGCCGTAACTACGTGCTGGACCAGTGGTGGTACTGCGCCTTTCCCGGTGCGGCGATTTTGATTACCGCCGTGGGCTTTAACCTGTTTGGCGACGGTATCCGCGATCTGCTGGATCCGAAATCGGGAGGAAAACAGTAATGACCGAACCGGTATTACGTATTGAGGACCTGCACCTGAGCTTCCCGATTTTTCGCGGAGAGGTCCACGCGCTGAACCACGTCTCGCTGGAGATCGGCAGGGGCGAAATTGTCGGCGTGGTGGGCGAGTCGGGGTCGGGTAAATCCGTGACTGCCATGCTCGCCATGCGGCTGCTGCCGGAAGGAAGCTACCGCATTCATCACGGTCAGGTGAAGTTACTCGGTGAAAACGTCCTGACGGCGTCCGAGAAGCAGCTTCGCCAGTGGCGCGGTGCACGAGTGGCGATGATTTTTCAGGAGCCCATGACCGCCCTCAACCCGACGCGGCGGATTGGCAAACAGATGGTGGAGGTGATCCGCCAGCATCAGCCGCTTTCGCGGCGCGAGGCGCAGCAGAAGGCGATTACCCTGCTGGAAGAGATGCAAATCCCGGACGCGAAGCAGGTCATGGAGCGTTATCCGTTTGAACTCTCCGGCGGCATGCGTCAGCGGGTGATGATCGCCCTTGCCTTCTCCTGCGAGCCGGAGCTGATCATCGCCGACGAACCGACCACCGCGCTGGACGTTACCGTCCAGCTCCAGGTGCTGCGATTGCTGAAGCATAAGGCGCGGGCCAGCGGTACCTCGGTGTTGTTTATCAGCCATGATATGGCCGTGGTGTCGCAGCTTTGCGACAGAATGTACGTGATGTATGCGGGCAGCGTGATCGAGAGCGGTGCCACGCAAACGCTGATCCACCGCCCCGTGCATCCCTATTCCATCGGCCTGCTGCGGTGCGCCCCGGAAAACGGCCAGCCGCGCGACCTGCTTCCCGCCATTCCCGGCACGGTGCCCAACCTCAGCCAGCTTCCGCAGGGTTGCGCCTTCCGCGAGCGCTGCTTTGCCGCTGGGGCGAAATGCAGCGAAACGCCGCGCTTACAGCCCAATGGCGCAGAAGGCCAACAGGCTGCCTGCTGGTATCCACAACGGGAGAAACACCATGTCTGATGTACTGCTGGAACTGGATAGCGTGCACGTGAACTTTGCGGCGCGCAAAAACTGGCTGGGCCGCGTAACGGAACAGGTCCATGCCCTCAACGGGCTCGATCTCCAGATCCGTCGCGGGGAAACGCTGGGCATTGTCGGTGAGTCCGGCTGCGGGAAAAGCACGCTGGCCCAGCTGCTGATGGGCATGCTTAAGCCCAGCACCGGCGCGTGCCAGCGGGCGCACCACGCGGGCGGCATGCAGATGGTGTTTCAGGATCCGCTCTCCTCCCTCGACCCGCGATTGCCGGTCTGGCGCATCATCACCGAGCCGGTGTGGGTGCAAAAACGCAGCAGCGAGCGCGTGCGCCGTCAGCTGGCGGAGGATCTGGCGCTGCAGGTGGGCATTCGCCCGGAATATCTCGACAGGCTTCCGCACGCCTTCTCCGGCGGGCAGCGCCAGCGTATCGCCATCGCCCGGGCGCTCTCCTCCGACCCCGATATTATCGTGCTTGATGAACCCACCAGCGCGCTGGATATCTCCGTGCAGGCGCAAATCCTCAACCTGCTGGTGAACCTGCAGCAGCAGCGTAATCTGACCTACGTGTTAATTTCGCATAACGTCTCGGTGGTCAGACACATGAGCGACCGGGTGGCGGTGATGTACCTCGGGCAGATTGTGGAGCTGGGCAGCGCCGCGCAGGTGCTTGGCGAGCCGCGCCATCCCTATACCCGTCTGTTGCTCGACTCGGTTCCCCGCACCGGTGAACCGCTGGATGAAAATCTGGCGTTGCGCAAAACGGAGCTTCCCGGCAACCGTCATCTGCCCGAAGGCTGTTTTTTCCGCGACCGTTGTCCGATGGCAGCGCAGGGGTGTGAACAGCCGCAGCCGCTACAGCCCTCACGCGAGGGCCGTAACGTGCGCTGCTGGCGCAGTCTGGGTTAAATTTGGGCCATCCCGCCGTCCACGAACAGCTCGGTGGCGTTAATAAAGCTGGCCGCGTCGGAGGCCAGAAACGCCACCGCTTTCCCCACCTCACCCGGCGCGCCTAAACGCCCCAGCGGTACCTGCGCGGCCAGCGCGTCGTACAGCCCCTGACGATGTTCTTCCGGCACCAGATCGCCGAGACCTGGCGTTTTGATCGGGCCCGGGCTCACCACGTTGACGCGGATCCCGCGGCCCTGCAAATCCAGCGCCCAGGAGCGGGCAAAGTTGCGCACGGCGGCCTTGCTGGCGCTGTAGACGCTGAAGTTGGCCGTCCCTTTAATGGACACCGTCGATCCGGTCAGAATAATCGACGATCCGGCGGACAGCAGCGGCAGCGCCTTCTGCACCGTGAACAGCACTCCGCGCACGTTGGTGCCAAAAATCCGGTCAAACTGCTCTTCGGTTATCGCGCCCAGCGGCAGCATATCGCCGCCACCGGCATTGGCGAACAGGATATCAAGACGGCCTTCTTCTTTGGCTATCCTGGCATAAACCTCATCCAGATCGGCAAGCTTTGAGACGTCCGCGCGAATGCCCACAGCATCAGAAGCAATTTCCGCCACCGCCGCGTCCAGCTCGGCCTGACGACGACCGGTGATGTACACCTTCGCGCCCTGCGCCGCCAGTTCCTGCGCCGTGGCAAGACCAATGCCGGTGCTGCCGCCGGTGACCAGTGCAATTTTTCCTGAAAGAGTCGTGTTCATGTCATTTACCTTTTGTTGGGTTTGCGTTGGACAAACTTTAGCCCTTGCGGCATTAGTGAAAAACGGGCAAAAATGAAAATGACTATTCACAAACAGAAATAATCCGAGGTCATCATGGACCAGCTCATGGCGATGCGCGCCTTTACGCGGGTCGTGGAGTCCGGCAGTTTTACCCGCGCGGCGGACTCGCTGAATATGCCGATCGCCACGCTGAGCAAGCTGGTCAAATCGCTTGAGTCGCACCTGGAGATACGCCTTCTGCACCGCACCACTCGACGGGTGGTCGCGACGCCTGAAGGGATGGAATACTATGAAAAAGCGCTCAGGGTCTTGATAGATATCGAAGATATCGACACCTCGTTTCGCGTTTCCCGCGCGACGCCAAAAGGGCATTTGCGGGTTGACGTGGGCGGCTCCACCGCCCGGGACGTGCTCATCCCCCTGCTTCCGGAATTTATGCAGCGCTACCCGGAGATCCGCATCGACCTTGGCGTGGCCGACCGGCCGGTCGATCTCATCAGCGGTAACGTAGACTGCGTGATCCGCGGCGGGCCGCTGGACGACTCGACCCTCATCGCCCGTCATCTCGGTAACGCCGAAATGGTCACCTGCGCGACGCCGGGTTACCTGAAAAATCACGGCGTCCCGGCCTATCCGCAGGAGCTGCGCAACGGCCACAAGCTGATTAGCTATCTCTCGCCCGTCACCGGACGGCCGTTTCCGTTTCGCTTCCGGCAGAACGGCGAGGCGCTGGAAATCAACATTCCGCACTATCTCGGCGTCAATGAAAGTAATGCCCATCTGGCGGCTGCCGCGGCGGGGCTGGGGATCGTTCAAACCTTTGAGTATTCGGCAAAGTCGTATTTACAGGCGGGCACGCTGGCGGCGCTCCTGGGCGACTGGCGCCCTGCCGCGTATCCGTTTCATGTGGTTTACCCGCAGAACCGGCATTTGACGCACCGCCTGAAGGTGTTTATTGCCTGGCTGGCGGAGGTGTTCCCCGCCGCGCTGAAGGGATAGCCGGGCGCAAACCCGGCTGTGGCTTAATTGAGCTTATAGTCCAGCGTAATCTCGGCTTTCAGGAGCTGCGAGACCGGACAGCCGGCTTTTGCTTTCTGAATAATGCCGTCGAACTGCTGTGGGGCGATGCCGGGAACGGTCACCTTGCTTTTCAGGGCAACTTTAGTGATGGCAAAGCCGCCGTCGGTTTTATCCAGAGACACGTCCGCGGTGGTATCAATGGAATCGGCGGTATAGCCCGCTTCGCCGAGCATCAGCGACAGCGCCATTGAGAAGCAGGCCGCATGTGCCGCGCCAATCAGCTCTTCGGGGTTGGTCCCCTTTTCGCCCTCAAAGCGGGTATTGAAACCATAAGGCTGCTGATTGAGAACGCCGCTCTCGGTGGAAACCGTTCCTTTTCCGCGCTTAATGTCGCCAGACCAGTGTGCCGAACCGTGCTTATGAATAGTCATTCTTGCTCTCCTTTTGGCTTACAAAGGGTTAAGTATAGACTACGCATCTGACCCACCCTGGAACACAGACAATTCCAGGACTTTCACCTGCTGTACCGACAAAAAGGATAATGATATGGCGCTAAAAATCAGGATGGCCGTTGCCGTCACCACGCTGGCTCTGTCGCTCTCTTCACTGGCGAAAACGCCGGAGAACTTTATCTATACCAGCTCGGGCGATCTCGACGCGGCGTTCCCGCTTGTTGCGCGAAGCGATATCGGCGGCGTGCAGATCGTTTACAACTGGCGCCTGCTGGAACCCGAGAAGGACAGCTATGACTTCTCGCGGATTGAACAGGATCTGGCGCGCGTTAAGGCCGCCGGAAAAAAACTCTTTATTCAAATCCAGGATCGTTTCTTTGAGCCGGACGCCCGCTACGTGCCGGACTATCTCATGCGCGACACACAATACGGTGGCGGGATTGCGCCGCAGTTCGATAACCCCGGCGAAGGCAAGCCGGTCGGTTCAGGATGGGTGGCGCGTCAGTGGGATCCTTCCGTGCGCCAGCGCTACCAGGCACTGCTGGCCGCCCTCGCGAAACGCTTTGATGGCAAGGTGTATGGGGTAAACCTGCCCGAAACCGCCATTGATCTCGACGAAAAAAATCCGCCCGCCGGATTTACCTGCGACAGCTATTTCGCGGGTGAAATGGAAAACCTGGCCTTTGCGCGAAAGGCTTTTCAGAAATCTCACGTGGTGCAGTACGTGAACTTCTGGCCGTGCGAATGGGATAATGACCACAACTACATGGGGCGTCTGTTTGCGTATGCCAGCGCTAACAATATCGGCCTGGGTGGGCCGGACATTGTTCCCAACCGCAAGGCCCACATGAAGAACGCCTATCCCTTCTTCCATAAAAATAAACAGACGCTGCCGCTCATCGCCATGGCGGTTCAGGAGCCGACCCTGACCTATAAGGATCCTCAGACCGGAAAACCGTTCACCAAAGCGGAATTTGTCCGCTTCGGCGAAAGTTATCTCGGTGCCGATATTATTTTCTGGAGCACGACGTCTCCCTGGCTAAAGGCGAAGTAATCCTTTCTTATGCCAGGTAGCGCGACAGTTCGTCAAGGAACACGCGCAGCGCGGCAGGCTGGTATTCCCGGGACTGATAAATGCCATGGATGGCAAGCGGTTTCGGCTCAAGCGCCTCCAGTACCGGCACCAGCAATCCCTGGTCCAGCGCGGCAGACGCTTCGCGCTCCGGCAGCATGGCGATACCGCAGTGCTTAATCGCCGCGTCCATCAACAGCGAAGAGATGCTGGCGCTCAGGTTGCCGCTGACGGCCACGCTCAGGCTTTCCCCTTCCGGCGTCAGAAAGTGCCAGGACTGCCCGGCAAAAAAGCTGTAGTGCAGACAGTTGTGCTGCGCTAATTCTTCAGGGCTGACGGGGATACCGTGCTGTGCCAGGTACTCCGGCGAGGCGCAAAGCACCGAGCGACACTCCCCCAGCCGGCGGGCAATCATGCCGGGTTCGGGGTTGTCGGTAATGCGCACGGCGACATCAATGCGCTCTCCCACCAGGCTGACCGGGTGGTTATTCACGTCCAGCTCGATGCGCAGCTGCGGGTAGCGCGAGAGCAGCTCAGGCAGGACCGGCGCAATCAGGTGCATGGCGGTAAAATGGGCGCAGGCCACCCGCAGCGTGCCGGACGGCAGATCTTTCTCCGACTGGCCCTCGATTTCCTGCGAAATCTGCGAGAGCGTCCGCGTTTTTTGCAGCACCTTTTCCCCTGCTGCGGTCAGCGTCAGCTTGCGCGTGGAGCGGTTTACCAGGCGCGTTCCCGCCCACTTCTCCATTTGTTCAAGGTAGCGGCTCACCATCGGTCGGGAAATGCCCAACGCGCGGGCCGCCGCGCTCAAACTGCCCAGCTCGCATATCCGGTTGTAAACCTGAGCGGCGATAACGCGATCCATATAAGCTCCATTTGCTCGATTTATGAAACTAAGCATGTCTTGTTTCAGGAATTCTGGCAAATGAGAATATCCGTACAATAGACACATTCCTGAACAACAGAGACAACAGCATGAAATTCACTCACCTTGCCCTGCTTTCCACCCTTTTCACTCCTGCGGTTTTTGCCGCGCCGTTAACCATTGATACCTATAACCCGCAGGAAAAAGGCATTTTCCCGGTCTCCTCCACGCTGGTTTCCGGCCCGAAAGAGGCGGTGCTGTTTGACGCGCAGTTCAGCGTGAAGGATGGCGAAGCGCTGGTAGAGAAAATTCGCCGCAGCGGTAAAACCCTGAACAAGATTGTGATCACCTCCGGCGATCCGGATTTCTATTTTGGCCTGCAGCCGCTGGTCAAAGCCTTCCCGAATGCCAAAGTGGTGGCCACACAGCATGTGGTTGACCATATTAAAGCCACCAAAGACGCCAAGCTCGCCTTCTGGGGGCCGCAGATGAAGGACGGCGCGCCAACGGAGCTGGTTGTCCCGCAGGTGCTTGCCTCAACCACGTTCATGGTTGACGGGGAAAAGGTCGATATCGAGCAGCCAGACAGCTACGCGGCCTATGTGTGGATCCCGTCAGCAAAAACGATCCTCGGCGGCACCGGGGTAGCCTGGGGTATTCACGTCTGGACAGCAGACACCCAGACGCCAGAAAGCCGCAAGCAGTGGCAGGAAACGCTGGAGAATATGGCCGCGCACAAACCTGAACGCGTGATCCCGGGCCATTACCTGGGCACCCCGCCAGCGGGCACTGGCGCGATTGAGTTTACCCGCGACTATCTGCAGCGCTTTGAAAAGGCTTTAGCCGCGCATAAAGATTCCGCAGGCGTTATCAATACCCTAAAAAAACAGTATCCGGGCCTCGCTGATGAAAGCTCGCTGGAATTAAGCGCCAAAGTGAATACTGGCGAAATGAAGTGGTAATTTAAAAACGGCTCCTGCTATATTTCCGCGATAGCAGGAGCCCCGCCAAAATATCCCCGCCGTTACCCGTCGATATAGCCACACCTTTTAAAAGCGCATAAAAGCATGAACTTATGTCATTTTTATTTCTAAGATGAATCTGAACCACAACCGGGAAAATATTTGCCATTCTGTTTATGAATTAAATTTTTTGCGAGCCGTACCATTAAACAGACAACGACACGGAGGCAGCATGTTTACTTATTACCCGGCTAATACTACAGCAGCACAACCTGAACTCGTTAACGCGATTGCGCAGGGTCTTCACGCCGAGCACGGTGCTGTGACTGAAGATGACATTTTGATGGAACTGACCAAATGGGTGGAATCCACGGATAATGACATCCTCAGTGACATCTACCAGCAGACCATTAACTACGTCGTTAGCGGGCAAAACGCACCCTTGTAAAAACCTGCTAAGCTGGATCTGCAACCTAAGGGGTTACATTTCGTTTGCGTAAGCAAACTGGTCCTTAAAACTATCAACAGGATTGAGGAGTTAACATGAAATCGAACCGTCAGGCACGCCATATTCTGGGACTGAACTACAAGCTTTCAAATCAGCGTAAAGTGGTGATTGAAGGCGACCACGAAACGCAGGTCACCCACGCCACCGGCAGAAAACGCCACGCCGGCAAGTAAGTTCCAGACTGAGATCCAGAACACCATCGGTAATCCCGATGGTGTTTTTGTTTATGTGTTGCGGTAATTAATATTTAGCTCCTTTATAATACCGCCTGACCGCACCCCATCGCACAGGCCAGAAAGATGACAAACAGCAGTGTCAGGGACGGATCTTCATAAAAAGAGTGAGTGACATGGACAACAAACTGAAAAAACATCGTTCCTTATACATCCCATACGCCGGACCGGTTTTACTCGAATTCCCCCTGCTCAACAAAGGCAGCGCCTTCAGCATGGAAGAGCGCAGCAGCTTTAACCTGCTGGGTTTACTGCCCGAAGTGGTTGAAACCATTGAAGAACAGGCGGAGCGCGCGTGGATCCAGTATCAGGGTTTCAAAACCGAAATCGACAAGCACATCTACCTGCGCAACATTCAGGACACCAATGAAACCCTCTTCTATCGCCTGGTGCAGAACCATCTCGAAGAGATGATGCCGGTGATCTACACCCCGACGGTGGGTGCGGCCTGCGAGCGTTTCTCAGAGATCTACCGTCGTTCACGCGGGGTATTCATCTCCTATCAGAACCGTCACAACATGGACGATATTCTGCAGAACGTGCCAAACCACAATATCAAAGTGATTGTGGTGACCGACGGCGAACGTATTCTCGGCCTCGGCGACCAGGGCATTGGCGGGATGGGGATCCCAATCGGTAAACTCTCTCTCTACACCGCCTGCGGCGGCATCAGCCCGGCGTATACCCTGCCGGTGGTGCTGGACGTCGGGACCAACAACCAGCAGTTGCTCAACGATCCGCTCTATATGGGCTGGCGCCATCCGCGCATTACCGACGACGAGTACTATCAGTTTGTCGACGATTTCATTCAGGCCGTGAAGCACCGCTGGCCGGACGTTCTGCTGCAGTTTGAAGACTTCGCGCAGAAAAACGCGATGCCGCTGCTGAACCGCTATCGCGATGAGATCTGCTCCTTTAACGACGACATCCAGGGCACCGCGGCCGTGACCGTGGGTACGCTTATCGCTGCCAGCCGCGCAGCCGGCAGCCAGCTGAGCTACCAGAAAATCGTCTTCCTGGGCGCAGGCTCTGCGGGCTGTGGTATCGCCGAGCAGATCATCGCCCAGACGCAGCGCGAAGGCTTAAGCGAAGAGCTGGCCCGCTCCCGCGTCTTTATGGTTGACCGTTTCGGCCTGCTGACCGACGCTATGCCGAACCTGCTGCCGTTCCAGAACAAGCTGGTGCAGAAGCGCGAGAACCTGAAAAACTGGGATACCGACAACGAAGTCCTTTCCCTGCTGGACGTGGTGCGCAACGTGAAGCCGGATATTCTGATCGGCGTTTCCGGGCAAACCGGTCTCTTCACCGAAGAGATCATTCGCGAGATGCACAAGCACTGCGAGCGCCCTATCGTGATGCCGCTTTCCAACCCGACCTCCCGCGTGGAAGCCACCCCGCAGGACATCATCGCCTGGACCGAAGGTAACGCGCTGGTCGCGACCGGCAGCCCGTTCGACCCGGTGGTGTGGAAGGATAAAACCTATCCGATCGCCCAGTGCAACAACTCTTACATCTTCCCGGGGATTGGTCTGGGCGTGATCGCCTCCGGCGCGTCCCGCATTACCGATGAGATGCTGATGTCGGCGAGCGAAACCCTCGCGGGCTACTCGCCGCTGGTCAACAACGGTGAAGGGCTGGTGCTGCCGGAGCTGAAAGACATTCACAAGGTGTCGCGCGCTATCGCGTTTGCGGTAGGTAAAATGGCGCAGCAGCAGGGCGTGGCGGTGAAAACCTCTGCCGACGCGCTGCAGCAGGCCATCGACGACAACTTCTGGAAACCTGAATACCGCAGCTATCGTCGTACCTCGATTTAATCCGCTCCGACCGGTCCCTCTCCCTTCGGGAGAGGGACTTTCAATAAATTCATTAACCAGTAGCGATTCAGATTCTCGAAGCGAAATGATTAACTTGCAGCCACGCCCTGGTCCGGCTGTAAATCGCCGAGGCGTTTCCTGCAGGCCGGGGCGAGGCGCAGGGATGCGCCGAGAGGGCGGGCTTTACAGGGATGTTACCTCCGCCCATCCCCGATAAGCCGGAAGGAATAAGCCGAGGGCACCGCGAAGCGGCGATTTACCGCCGGGAGCCCGGGTCGCCAGGGTGGTGGCGACTGAGCCACCCTGGCACGTTCACAGGTCATGTCGTTACAGAGTAGCAAGGAACATAAAGTGAACGGAATGACCACTACAGCCGTATGTTCCCCTCACCCTAACCCTCTCCCAAAGGGAGAGGGAATTAGATTCGCCCCCCACTAGCCAAACTCCTTTTCCCCCGCTACACTCCCTTCATCCATTAACCTACTGAATATATAAGGAGGCCAATTATGCTGTACTGTGAAATTTTCAATGTTTCACATACATTTGGTGATCGCACCAGCTCAAGCGTTATCGGTATCGTGCTGCGATAACTTCTGCTTGAGCGAAGACACCAACCCCTGAAATCCCTTCTCTCGGGCTTACTGAGTTATCGTCAGCGATGTTTGACGAGGCATAAACATGCCTGTAACTCTTGGGTAAGCAACAATGAGCACTTTACTCACTGCACAATCTTTACGCGTTGATACGGCGTTTGGCACGCTCTTCGACTCACTCTCCTTTACGCTGAAAAAAGGCGACCGCATTGGCCTGCTGGGCGACAACGGCTGCGGCAAAAGCACGCTGCTGAAGGTGCTGGACGGCACTGACTCCCCCGCCGCCGGAACGGTTTCGCTGGCCGGGCACTGCCTGATGGCGCGCGTGGAACAACATCTTCCGGACGCCATTTTCCCGTTGACCATGCTGGATGCCGTACTCGCACAGCTGCCTTTAGCCGAGCGCGATAGCCTGCGCTGGAAAGCCGAAACGCTGCTGGCAGGCATGGGCTTCACGCCGCAGGATATGGCGCTGCAATCCGCCACGCTGAGCGGCGGGCAGCACACGCGCCTGCTGCTGGCGCGGGCCCTGATTCACGAGCCGGATCTGCTCCTGCTCGATGAACCCAGCAACCACCTTGATTTGCCGACCATGCTCTGGCTGGAACACTTTCTGCAGAACTGGTCAGGCAGCTTCGTGCTGGTCTCGCACGACCGACAGCTGCTGGACGCCGTCACTAACGGCAGCTGGATCCTGCGCGATAAAACGCTGCACTACTTCGCCCTTCCCTGCACGGCCGCCCGCAAGGCGCTTGAAGCAAAGGATGAAAGCGACGCGCAGCGCCACAAGGCGGAGCAAAAGGAGATCGACCGCGTGTCCGCCAGCGCCAAGCGGCTGGCGACCTGGGGCAAGGTTTACGACAACGAAGACCTGGCCCGCAAAGCCAAACAGATGGAAAAACAGGTCGAACGGCTGAAGGAGAGCCAGACGGCGCTCACGGCAGGCAGCCCGTGGACGTTAACCCTGCGCGGCGACGCGCTGCGGGCCGACCGTTTGCTGGAAATGGAGAATCTCGACGTTCCTCCTGCACCTGGCCTGCCGGCGTTATTCAGCATCGAAATGGCGCGGCTAAAAAGCGGCGATCGCGTGGCGATTGTCGGTCGTAACGGCTGCGGCAAATCGTCGCTGATGAGGCTTATCTGGCAACAGTTTGCCGATGAGTCCGCAAACAGCGGGTTGAAAATCCATCCGCGCGTGTCGCCAGGCTATTACGACCAGACGCTTCACCAGCTTGCGGACAACGCCACGCTGCTCGACGCGCTGGAGCCTTTCGCGCCGGATCCGCAGAACCGCAAAATGGCGCTGATAAGCGCGGGTTTCCCGTGGGCGCGTCACGGGCAAACGGTCAGCACGCTCAGCGGCGGCGAGCGCTCGCGCCTGCTGTTCGTTGGCCTGACGCTTGCCCGCTACAGCCTGCTGATGCTGGATGAGCCGACCAACCACCTCGACATGGAAGGCAAAGAGGCGCTGGCGCAAACCCTTCAGCAGTTTGAAGGCGGCGTCCTGCTGGTCAGCCATGATCGTCAGCTAATTAGCCAAAGCTGCAACCGTTTCTGGCTGATTGAAGAGGGAAAGCTGAGCGAGTGGCACGATGCAGAAGCGGTGTTTGAGCGCCTGCGTGAAAGCGCGGGGCTGGCGACATCCACCGCGCCCGCCATTGACGCGGCGACGGTTCAACCCTCGCCGTATGACGATCTGCTCGAACGGCTGGTCGCGCTGGAAACGCTGCTGGAAGACGATCTGGCGCGTAAGCCGAAGCATCAAAAGCCGCAGCTGCAGGCGCAATGGCGTAAAGAGATTGAGGAGATAGAGGCACAGCTGTAAGTCTGCGCCCGGCGAGTCTCTCGTCGGGCCAGTATTTTCCCCCTAAATTATTAGAGGAACGCCGTATTCTTATTCTGAAAATGGATTAAATAATGACATTATGTTGCCGTTGCCTTGCATTACAGCGCCAAACCACTAATCCTTGAGGGGTATTACACCTGCTATGCAGATACTCATCATGAACAAGGAGATACACATGAAGGCTGCTGTTGTCACTCAGGATCATCAGGTCAATATCACCGAAAAAACCTTACGCCCGCTAAAGCACGGGGAAGCCCTGCTGAAGATGGAATGCTGTGGCGTATGCCATACCGATCTCCACGTGAAGAACGGTGATTTCGGCGATAAAACCGGGGTTATCCTGGGCCACGAAGGGATTGGTATCGTAAAAGAAGTCGGCCCCGGCGTGAAGTCGCTGAAAGTCGGCGACCGCGCAAGCGTGGCCTGGTTTTTTGAAGGCTGTGGCCACTGCGAATACTGTAATACCGGCAACGAAACCCTGTGCCGCGACGTGAAAAACGCCGGTTACTCCGTTGACGGCGGCATGGCGGAAGAGTGCATCGTCACCGCGGATTACGCGGTAAAAGTGCCGGATGGTCTGGAATCCGCTGCGGCCAGCAGCATCACCTGCGCCGGCGTTACTACCTACAAAGCGGTGAAGGTGTCCGGAATCAAACCAGGCCAGTGGATTGCGATTTACGGTCTGGGCGGGCTGGGCAACCTCGCGCTGCAATATGCCAAAAACGTCTTTAACGCCAAAGTCATCGCTCTCGACGTTAACGACGAACAGCTGAAGCTGGCGGCCAGCATGGGTGCGGATTTAACCATCAACTCCCGCAGCGAAGACGCCGCGAAAATTGTGCAGGAGAAAACCGGCGGCGCGCATGCCGCAGTCGTCACTGCCGTCGCAAAAGCGGCCTTTAACTCAGCCGTTGACGCCGTGCGTGCCGGTGGCCGCGTGGTCGCGGTTGGCCTGCCGCCGGAAGCGATGAGCCTCGACATTCCGCGTCTGGTGCTGGACGGCATCCAGGTGGTGGGTTCGCTGGTCGGCACCCGTCAGGATCTGCAGGAAGCCTTCCAGTTCGCCGCTGAAGGTAAGGTGGTGCCGAAAGTCACGATGCGTCCAATCGAGGACATCAACGCCATCTTTAAAGAGATGGAACAGGGCCAGATCCGCGGCCGTATGGTGATCGACCTACGTTCATAATCGTTCATCTTTCATTACCGCTCCTCGCTGGGGCGGTTTTTTTATAGCCATTTTCCGGCAATCCTTATCTTAATTCCTTTGTTCCCTTGTTTTCCCCCGCGCCCGATGATGAATCCGACGCTAACAAGAAGATAACAAAGGAATTCACCATGCAAACCCCATTTCGTCTGCCGCTGCTGACGGCGCTGATTCTGGCGACAACCGCAGCCTGGGCCGCAGATGCGCCCGTCAAAGGCGGCACGCTGATTTATCTGGAGCAACAGGCGCACACCAACCTCTATCCGCCTGCCGGTGGCTTTTACCCGAACGGCGGCATTCTGAATCAAATCACCGACAAGCTGACGTGGCAGAACCCAAAGACGCTGCAGGTGGAACCCTGGGTGGCCGAAAGCTGGACCACCAACACCGATAAAACCGAATACACCTTTAAGCTTCGTCCCGGCATCACCTTCTCCGACGGCACGCCGCTGGACGCCAACGCCGTGGCGAAAAACTTTGATACCTACGGTTTAGGCAACAAGGCGCAGCGCCTGCCGGTGTCAGAAGTGATCAATAACTACGATCGCAGCGAAGTCATCGACCCGCTGACCGTGAAGTTCTACTTCAAAAAACCGTCGCCGGGGTTCCTGCAGGGCACCGCCACCATTGGCTCGGGGCTGGTCTCGCTCAGCACGCTGAAGCGCAACTTCGAGGAGCTGGGAGATGCCCGCCACATCATTGGTTCCGGCCCGTTTGTGGTGAAGGACGAGAAGCTGGGTCGTGAAGTGACGCTCGAAGCGCGCAAAGACTACCAGTGGGGGCCGAAAAATCTGGCGCAGCAGGGGCCAGCCAATCTCGACGGCATCAAGTTTATCGTGACCCAGGAAGACAGCGTGCGCGTGGGCGCCCTGCTGGCCGGTCAGGCCGACTTTATTCGCCAGGTACAGGCGTATGACGAAAAGCAGGCGACCGATCGGGGCTATAAGATCTACGCCGCCCCGACGCGCGGGGTGAACGACAGCATCAGCTTCCGCCCGGATAACCCGCTGGTTTCCGATATTCGCGTTCGCCAGGCGCTGCTGCATGCCACCAATGCAAAACAGGTGGTCGAGACCCTCTTCTCGGCCAACTATCCGCAGGCGAAATCCGTGATTGCCGGTTCCGCCGCAGGCTTTGTCGATCTCAGCGACAAATTGACCTTTGACCCGGCAAAAGCCAACCAGCTGCTGGACGACGCGGGCTGGAAAGCAGGCGGCGACGGGATCCGCGCCAAAGACGGCCAACGTCTGGCGCTGACGGTGTATGAATCCCTGCCGCAGCCGCAAAACAAAGAGGTGCTGCAGCTGGTTGCCCAGCAGTGGCGCCAGGTGGGCGTGGCGCTGAGCGTCAAAGCCGGAGACGCAGGCAGCCGCACGCTGGATAACCTTGACCCGCTGAAAACCCCGTTAACCGTCTCCGAAGTGGGCCGCGCCGATCCGGACGTGGTGAAAAGCATGTTCTACCTGGCTAACCGCGACGCGCTGCTGCAAAAAGGCGGATCCAGCGACAAGGTCAAAAACTTCCGTGACGACAGGCTGAATGCGCTGCTGGTGAACATTTCGGCTGAGGTCGACCCGCAAAAACGCCTGCAGCTGACGGGAGACGCCCAGCGCTACCTGCTGGATAACGCCTACGTCATTCCGATTTTCGAGGAGCCGCAGGTCTTCGCCGGTGCGCCGTGGCTGAAAGGCGTCAATTTTGAAGCGGTAGGCCGCCCGTCGTTCTACGGCGCGTGGATTGAGAAACACTGAGGAGCTGACGATGCGCCACGCACTTCTTCAACGCTTTGGGCACGGGCTGCTGGTACTGTGGGCCGCCTTTACCCTCTCGTTCGTGTTGCTCCAGGTGCTGCCGGGCGACGCGGTGCTGATTAAATTTCAGAACCCGGACCTGGGCTTAAGCCCGGCGCAAATCGAGGAGATGCGCGTGGCCTACGGCGCGGACAGCCCGCTGTGGCAACAATACGGCCACACGCTGCTGGCGATGCTGCGCGGGGATTTCGGCTATTCGCTACAGGCCGGCGTGCCGGTCAGCGAGCTGATTGCCAGCAATCTGCCGGATACCCTGAGCCTCGCCCTGCCCGCGTTTGTACTCGCGGTCCTGCTGGCCTTTGCGCTGGCCTTTGCATCGCGTCTGCCGGGTCTGCGCTGGCTGAGCAATACCCTTCAGTCTCTGCCGGTCCTGTTTATCTCCTTACCGACGTTCTGGCTGGGGATTGCCCTCATCCAGCTCTTTTCTTTTCAGCTGCGGCTGATCCCGGTGATTAACCCGACGCCGCTGCAGGGGCTGATCCTGCCGATTGTGACCGTCGCGATCCCGATTTCCGCCCCGCTGGCGCAAATTCTGATGCGCAGTCTGGACCAGGTGGCGACGCAGCCGTTTGTCGCCGTCGCCCGGGCCAAAGGGCTGAGTGAAACCGCCGTCCTGTGGCGTCACGTGACCGGCAACGCCCTGCTGCCGGTCCTGAACATTGCCGGGCTGCTGCTGGGCGAGCTGATTGCCGGGGCGCTGATCACCGAAACCGTTTTTGGCCGCAGCGGGCTCGGGCAGCTGACCCAGCAGGCGGTGAATAATCAGGATATCGCCGTGCTTCAGGCGGTAGTGATGATTTCCGCCCTCGGTTTTGTCCTGATCAATCTGCTGGTGGATCTGCTGATGCCGCTGCTGGATCCCCGTCTGCAAACCGTTACCGGAGGTGCATCATGAGTCTGGTCGATTACGCGGCGGCCGCGCGAAAACGCGTTCCTGCCTGGCAGGGAGTGGAATGGCAACCGGGACTGTGGCTGGCATGGGGGGTGATTATTCTCGCCGCTTTTGCCGCCGTAGCGCCCGGCCTGTTAACCCACTACAGCCCGATTGAGGGCATCGCCGGGGCACAGCGCCTGGCACCGCAGGCCGGTCACTGGCTCGGGACCGATCAGCTTGGCCGCGATGTTTACACGCGTATTGTCTACGGTGCATCACACTCCCTGAGCGCGGCGCTGGCCGCCGTGACGATGGGTCTGGTGGTCGGTACCGGCTTAGGGGTGACTGCCGGAGCGTTCGCCGGACGCGTCGAGTCTCTGCTGATGCGCTTCGTCGACGTGCTGCTGTCCATCCCGTCTCTGCTACTCTCGCTGACGGTGATTATTCTGCTCGGGTTTGGCACCGTTAACGCCGCGATTGCCGTCGGCGTTGCCTCCATTGCCAGCTTCGCCCGCCTCGCGCGCGGTGAAGTGGTGCGCATCCGGCACACGGATTACGTCGAGGCGGCGTTTGGCAGCGGCGGGACGTTTTTCGCCGTGCTGTGGCGACACATCCTGCCCAACGCGTTAACCGCCGTCCTCGCCTTTGCCACGCTGCAGTTTGGTCAGGCCATCCTGGCGCTCTCCACGCTGAGCTTTCTCGGCTACGGCACCCCGCCGCCCGTGCCGGAATGGGGCTTACTGATTGCCGAAGGCCGTAACTATCTCTCTACCGCCTGGTGGCTCACCACCTTCCCCGGCGTGGTCGTCATCGCCGTGGTGCTGGCCACCAACCGCATCAGCCAACAGTTCAGCGGAGGTCGCTAATGACCGTGCTCTCAGTAGAAAATTTGACGATCAGCTACCGTACCGCTCGCCAGTGGCGAGAAGTGGTGCATAACGTCAGCTTCACGCTCGGACGGGGGGAAATGCTGGCGTTCGTCGGCGAATCCGGGTCCGGCAAGACGACCACGGCGCAGGCGATCATTGGCCTGCTGGCCGATAACGCCCGGCGCGATGCGGGAAAAATATCGCTCAACGGCGAGGAGATTAGCCGATGGTCCGCAAAGAGTCTCGATACCCTTCGCGGGGCGCGAATAAGCCTGGTTCCGCAGGATCCGGGTAATTCGCTCAACCCGGTGAAAACCATCGGTGTGCAGGTCGGAGAAATTATTCAGCTCCACCAGAAGGTGACCCGCGCCGAGCGCGACGAGCAGGTGCTCGCCCTGCTGACAAAGGTCGGCCTGAGCCATCCCGAACAGCGCATGACGCAGTATCCCCATCAGCTCTCCGGCGGGATGAAACAGCGCGTGCTGATTGCCATCGCGATAGCGCTGCGCCCGGACGTGATCGTTGCCGATGAGCCCACCAGCGCGCTGGATGTGACGGTGCAAAAACGTATTCTCGATCTGCTGGATATCCTGCGCCGGGAGTCGGGTACCGCCGTTCTGTTTGTCACCCACGATCTGGCGCTGGCCGCACAGCGCGCGGACAGGCTGCTGGTGTTTCGCGATGGCGAGGTTCAGGAACAGGGCAACACCGCCGATATCGTCCGCACGCCGCAGCACGCCTACACCCGCCAGCTGTTGAGCGATCTCCAGGGCCAGCGCCTGACCATCGCCCCGGTAGCCGGTCTCCCGCTCGCGTCGCCGGCCATTCGCGCCCGCGCCATCAGCAAGCAATTCTCCCTGGGCAAAGGTCATCAGCTTCAGGCGCTGGATCGGGTGACGTTTGACGTCAGGCGCGGCAGCACGCATGCGCTGGTCGGTGAATCCGGCTCCGGGAAAACCACCCTCGCCCGTATTTTGCTGGGTTTTGAACAGGCCGACAGCGGACAGGTCATCATTGATGATATTGATGCCACCGCGCTCAGCCGCGAGGCCCGCCGTCAGCTGCGCCAGAAGATCCAGTTCGTCTACCAGAACCCGTTTGCCTCTCTCGACCCGCGACAGACGCTGTTCGAGATCATTGAGGAGCCCCTGAAGAACTTTTCTCGACTCAGTAAGGCGCAGCGAAAGCTCCGGGTGGAGACGGTGGCGCAGCGGGTTGCCCTGCCCGTCGAATTCCTGACCCGCACCGCCCGGGAGCTTTCAGGCGGACAGCGCCAGCGCGTTGCCATTGCCCGGGCGCTGATCCTGGAGCCGACCATTCTGGTGCTGGACGAAGCCACCTCCGCGCTGGACGTCACCGTGCAGGCGCAGATCCTGGCTCTGCTTCAGCAGCTGCAGCAGCAGCTGGGATTGACCTACCTCTTTATCACGCACGATCTGTCAACCGTCCGCCGGATCGCTCACAGCGTCACGGTGCTTCGCGGCGGTCAGGTGGTCGAACAGGGCGACGTCGGAACCTTATTCGCGTCGCCGCAGAACGACTATACCCGCGAGCTGATTGACGCCATTCCCCATTTTTCACCCGCTACGGAGGAGTTCGCATGACGCGAAAACGCCTGGGATTTTTCACCCGCCTGCTCGACGACGCTGCGCCGAAGGAGCGCTATCGTCTGGCAACTGAACAGATCCGCCACGCCGAACGCCACGGTTTTGACAGCGCCTGGATTGCCCAGCACCACTTCCACGAAAGTGAAGGCGGCCTGCCGTCGCCGCTGCTGTTTCTGGCGCACGTAGCCGCGCATACCGAAACCATCCGGCTGGGCACGGCCATCATCACCCTGCCGATGGAAAACCCGCTGCGCGTCGCCGAAGATGCCGCCGTGCTCGATTTACTCGCCGATGGTCGTCTTGAGGTCGGTTTTGGTTCGGGCGGCACACCGACCTCATTTCTGCCGTTCGGCCTGACGTTCGAGGAGCGCGGCGCGGCGTTTGCTGACCATTTGCATGTTATCCAAAGCGCCTGGCGCGGGGATTCGCTGACCCATCCGGATAACCACCTTTACCCGCCTGCGCCACAGCTTGCCGACCGTATCTGGATTGCCACCTTCTCTGTTGACGGAGCCGTTCGCGCCGCCCGGGCCGGACACGGTTTAATGCTCTCCCGCACGCAGCCGCGCCCGGCAGATCGGCTGGATTTAACGCTCGACGAGATCCAGAACCCGATTGTGGATGCCTACCTTGAGGCGCTGCCTGCGGGCATCGCACCGCGCATTCTGGCCTCCCGTACGGCGTTCGTCGCCGACAGCGACGACTATGCGCTCAGGGTCGCAACGCCGGGCCTCACGAAACAGGCCCAGCAGCATCGCGCTGCCGGGCACGTGGTTAAAGGTGACAACGTCACCGATTATCGCCGCCAGTTTGACGCCCATATTGGTTCGCCCGATACGGTGCTGCATTCGCTGAATGCCGACTCCATTCTCAGGCGCGCCACGGATATCTCATTCCAGGTCCATTCGGTCGAACCCACGCATCGCGACACGCTGCGGTCCATCGAACTGATCGCCGAACGTATTGCCCCCCACATCCTTTGAGGAGACACCTATGTCGTTAAGTCAGGACATTCTCGCCGAGCTGGCGGAAATTAAACCCGGTTCCCCTCTGGCAGAGGCGCGCGCCACGCGTGATGCCGCCACGCGCCACGCGCAGGGCAGCTACGAAATTCTCTTTAGCCAGCAGAATGCTGATTTTGCACTCGACGAGCGCTTCGCCGTGGCGGCAAAAGTCGCCAGGTGGCACAGCGCGGAGGCGCTGGCCGCGCACTATGCGGGGTTTGGCCTGGCCGATCCCACCTCAGAACGCCTGACCCCGGCGCTGAACTTCGCGCGCCTGCTGACGTTCTCCCCCGTCGAAGCGACGCCCGCAGCGTTAAAGGCGCTGACCCAGGCGGGATGGAGCAAGGAAGGCATTGTTACCCTGGCGCAGCTTATTGCGTTTGTGAGCTTCCAGAGCCGACTCATCACCGGGCTGCGGCTGCTGAATGACAGGCCCGTCGCCAAAAGCGATGCGCCGGTGGCGGCAGGCATCTGGCACACGACCGCAACAACGGTCACCGGAAAGGCGGCCCCCGTCGCGTTCACCCAGCAGGAGCTGGGATGGGAACCGTGGATAGCGGCCAAACCGCTGGCGGATTTCCGTGACGATGAGGTTGCCATCCTGGCGAAATTTGGCCATACCGATTCCGAGTACTTCCGCCTGCTGGCGCGCAACCTGCCGGTGCTTGAACAGCGCACGTTAACGGATAAAGGCATTTTTTATACATCGGGGGGATTGCCGCGCGCCGAGCGCGAGCTGGCCGCAACGGTCGCCAGTAAAATCAACGGCTGCATTTACTGCGCATCTGTCCATGCGCGTAAAGCCAGCCAGCTGTCAAAGGATGACGCGGCGGTAGAAGCCCTGCTGGCCGTGAGGCCGGGGCAGTCCCTGAGCGAGGGGCAATCCGCACGCTGGCAGGCGGAAATCGATTTTGCGGCGGCGCTGTCGGTCACGCCGCCTGCCGCCACGCCGCTGCACCTTGCCGCGCTGGAAAAAGAGGGGCTGGATACCTTAGCGCAGCTCGATCTGGTGCAATCCGCCGCGTTCTTCGCCTGGGCCAACCGCCTGATGCTGACCCTGGGTGAGCCCTGGCTTGCCTGAAGCCTGTCAGGCTAGCGCGCGAGCGTTAGCCTGAGCCCGTCTGGCCCGCAGGTGACCGTAGATCAGCAGTGCACTCATGGCTGAGAAAGAGAGTATTGCCGCCGGCAGCGTGACGTAACGCCAGCTAAAGCCGAGGACAATCATCATTCCGCCAAAGTACGCGCCAATCGCACTGCCGAGATTAAACGCCATCTGTCCCCCTGCCGCCCCCAGCATCTCACCGCCCTTCGCATTTTGCAGAAGCAGAATTTGTAGCGGCGCAGAGAGCGCGAACAGCCCGGCACAGCAGATAAAGCCCATGATCAGCGAGGCCGTTTTCAGTTCACCAAAGGCGAAAAGCAGCAGCAGCGAGGCGACAATCACCATGTCGGTGGTGGCCGCAATGCGCAGCGGGCTAAAACGCCCCGAGAGCTTACCGCTCAACAGATTGCCCAACACCATGCCAAGCCCCATCAGCATCATGATGGCCGTCATCATCCCTTCTGAATAACCGGAGACGTTGACCATAAACGGCTTAACGAAGCTGAACCACGCGAACACCCCGGCGTTGCCAAACATGGTGGCGGCAAAGATCAGCCAGGGTTCTGGTTTTTTCAGAAAGTGGAACTGCTCGGTTAATTTGATTTCTGATGTGTCGCGGATGTCCGGCACCCAGAGCAGAACCGAAAGGATCACCAGCGCATCGAACACGGCAATCAGAAAAAAGGTATAGCGCCAGCTAAACTGGTGCCCGAGCCAGGTCCCCAGCGGAACGCCCATCAGGTTGGCCACGGTCATACCGGCGATCATCCCAGCCACCGCGACCGTCACCTTACCCGGAGGCGCAATTTTAGACAGGATAATCGCCCCGACGCCAAAAATAGCCCCGTGCGGAAAGCCGGAAATCAGCCGCCCCACCGCCAGCCAGAAATAGGACGTGGAAAACGTAAACAGGGCATTGCCGACAGCGGACATCGCCACCAGAAACAGCAGCGTGGTCTTTAACGAAAACTTGCCTGAGAACAGCGCCACAATCGGGGCGCCAATCACCACGCCGAACGCATAAAACGAGATCATATTCCCGGCGGAGGGAATCGAAATACCGGTGTCATGTGCCAGCTCGGTTAACACGCCCATAATGCCAAATTCGGCCATTCCGAGGCCAAATGTGCCAAGCGCCAACGAAAAAATTGTCTTTTTCATACTTCAACCACTGGTTAATCACACGCGACGGACATTATTGAATAATCTTGTATGGTGAGCCAGTTCAAATCCGTTGGCTGGCAGGTTAATCCATTAATTCAGGAGTTTTCTCCAATTGCTACGCGGCGGGAATGGCAAACAAAAAGCCCCGACTGGTGTCAGGGCTACAAAGGTTTTAAGGTTTAGCTTTTACAGTTCGCTTTCTGCCGCTGATTTAGCGCGTGTAATAGCGCCAGCATTGAAAATAGGGTGCTCGTGATTGTTCGTTATGTCACGAACGCGGTAGATTTTCCATGCATCACCTTCACGACGAAGAAAGACTTCAAGATGTATGCTTCTTCCATCACCCGCCCCCTCAATGACCTGGACTACTTCACCGTTTAAAAATGGCCTTGCGTTTCCCACTCGTAACGCAGGTATCCAATCGCGAGAGTAATCCTGGGTATACGTAAAATAATCAGATTCGATTAACTCTTGTTCAGAGATTTCCTGAATGGCGCTAATGCGAGCAATAGTATCAGCAGAAACATATTTACGCAGTGCGTCGGCAGGATAAGGCCTGGCTTCATCGCTGCCGAATGCGGAAAGATAGGATTTATAAAATGATTCGGTAGCGTCTTGCGCGCTCTGATCTTGACGGGCAGCCGAACTACATCCCACCAGCAGCATAACGAATGATAAAAATATCCTTTTCATCAGTGCATCCTGTAAATTTTAAAGGATGGTTGCATTTTGCGGTACCCAGGCCCCGGATACATGCTTTTTTGAACAAAGTCAGAAATCCACTGCGTACCGTCATACATAGTCATGTGACCTATGCCATTTCCGCCAGGATACGGCTGTATCACAGCCACATCGCCAGAAATTAAAGTAGAGCCGGGCGGCAGCTCACTGAACCCAGCACGTAATAACTGCGCCCCATAATCTTTTGCATAATCTGTGTTCGGCACCTTAACGCCTCCAGCCAGAATGGCCAGGCGGGTAAACTTCGCACATTCACTATGAGAGTGCCCCAGAGCGTGTGAACGGAGATACGAAACCGCAGCTTCTTTATTCCAACTCATTCTTAGTTCCTTTAAGTAAATAAGAACGAAATTATCACGATAACCACATTTAGCGCGTGGGATTAAACGTGCTGATTTTTCGCATCCGTGACGTTCTAAAAGGGGAACGGGTGCTAAGCACCTTCGTGAATACCTAAGTAACTGCTTGAAAAAGTGTTGTTAAATTAATTACCTAAAAACAATACGTATAATATCAGGTGGATTACACTTCATAGTGCGGCCTCGCTTTTTTCCGCGCCGGACAATCTGAGGATGACCATCATGGGAAGCAAAAAGAAAACCAGTGTCGCTGTTGATGTCGTAAAGAATGCTCCGTTAAAGACCAAAGAGTACGAACAAGAGCTACGTCGCCTCCACGTTGAACTGGTTAAGCTCCAGCAGTGGGTCGTCGCCAAAGGGCTAAAGGTGTGTATTGTTTTTGAAGGACGCGACGGAGCGGGTAAAGGCGGCACCATTAAAGCGATTACCGAGCGCGTCAGCCCTCGCGTGTTTCGCGTTGTTGCCCTCCCTGCACCCACCGAGAAAGAGAAAACCCAGCTCTATTTTCAGCGTTATGTTCCCCATCTACCTGCCGCCGGGGAGATCGTCATTTTCGACCGCAGCTGGTACAACCGCGCGGGCGTCGAGCGGGTAATGGGATTCTGCACCCCCGAGCAGGTTGAAAAGTTTCTAGATGGTGCGCCGGTGATGGAAAAAGCGATGGTGGATGCCGGGATTATCCTGCTGAAATACTGGCTGGAGGTCACGCCTAAAGAGCAGGAGCGCCGCCTGCGCGACCGTATTAACGATGGTCGTAAAATCTGGAAGCTATCGCCGATGGATATTAAATCCTTTAACCTGTGGGACGAGTATACCCTCGCGCGCGACGCCATGTTTGAAGCGACAGATACCGCCTGGGCGCCGTGGTTTGTAGCACGTTCAGAAGATAAAAAACGCGTGCGTCTGAATATTATTTCTCACCTGCTCACCCAAATCCCCTATAAAGAAATTCACGTCGAAAAAGTGGATTTACCGAAACGTAAAATTGGTAAAGTCAAACCCACAAAATATCCGTTCCGGTATGTGGAGGAGCGGTTCTGAAATTACTGGATTACGCCTCGCAGAATGTAGATTACCAGGGGATACGGTATTGTTTTTTGTTGGCTGCGGTTGATAATGACCGCACCAACAAAGGAGATACTGATGACATACCCAGCAGAGCACACCCCCACCCAACGCATAAAATCGGCAAAACCGTCGAGCAACACCGCACCAGACTCCGCTGACCCGCGTCAGCCATCAGAAGCGGATCGTTCATTTATTCGCTCTATGAATGAGTTTGTCGAAAAAAATGGAACCATTACTGATGATGAGTTTTTCAGGGTGCTTTAATGCTGAGACAATTTAATGTTTTCCGAAATACATCTGCGGCCACCCGGGATAAGCTTCCCTATTATATGCTCATTCAGGATGATTGTTATGATGATCTTGCCACGCGCGTCATTGTGCCGCTCGCGAGAAATAATAAATTACCGTTATGGCAGAGCCATCTGGCTCCAGGCGTAAATATCGATTTTGAAACATTTCTGATTTATTCTCCAATGATAACCAGCCTTAACAATAACAAAATAAATCCTAAAGACTTTGTTTGTAACTTACGCAACGCACGTCATGACGTTATAGCGGCAGTTGATCGTTTATTGACTAATACATGACGCCAGCCGGTCAGGCATTTGCCCTGTCTGCGCAAACTCAGCGCCGCCGGGCAAAGCCGACGGCGCAGGTCTTACTTCATTCCTTCCGTGCTTTCCCGTTTCGCTTCCAGTCGTTCCACTTCACGATACCAGCGCGGGTGGTGTTTCTGCGCCCAGCGGCGGCTCACCTTCCCTTCAATCATCCCTTTAATCGATCCCTTTACCCAGAACGCCATATACATATGGATCAGGATGGCGTGGATCAGAATGATGGCCGAGGTGGCGTGGATCAGCAGCGCGTAGCGAATCACCTGAATCGGAAAATAGTGCGCAAAATACGGACGCCAGATAATCACGCCGGTCACCAGCAGCACAAAAATCATGCTCATGATGGTCCAGAACATCATCTTCTGCCCGGCGTTGTATTTTCCCACCTTCGCGACCTTATGCTCGTTGCCCTTCAGGACTTCGACGATCCCTTTCACCCACGGGATATCCTGCTTGTCCGGGATGTTGTGGTGGACAAAGCGCACGAACATAAACATCAGCACCACGAAAATCAGCACGCCAAAGAACGGATGCAGAATGCGCCCCATCTGCGGCGTGCCGAAGGTTTCGGTCAGCCACTGCAGCGTCGGGAAGAAGAACGAAATCCCCGACACCGCCACCAGGAAGAAGCAAATCACGACCGTCCAGTGACAGGCGCGGTCAACAAACTTCGTGCGCACGATCGTTTTCGACTTACTCATGATGCTCCTCCTCGTCCTCATCCACCTCTTTGTTTGGCCCGATACCGATGTAGTGATAAATCAGCCCGGCAAAGGTGGCGATAAAGCCCGCCGCCGAGAGCGGCTTAAGCGCCCCTTTCCACAGGTTGATGGAGGTATCGATCGCCGGCTCCTTCGGCAGGTTGTGGTACAGCTCCGGCTGGTCGTTATGGTGCAGCACATACATCACGTGCGTACCGCCCACGCCCGGCGGGTTATAAATGCCCGCATTCTCGTAGCCGCGCGCTTTCAGCTTGTCCACGCGCTGTTGCGCCACGTCCAGCATCTCTTTTTTGGTGCCGAAGTGGATCGCCCCGGTCGGACAGGTTTTCACGCACGCAGGCTCCTGCCCGACGCTGACGCGGTCCACGCACAGGGTGCATTTATATACCCGGTTATCCTCTTTATTGAGGCGCGGGATATTAAACGGACAGCCCGCGATGCAGTATCCGCAGCCGATACAGTTGTCCTGCTGGAAGTCGACGATCCCGTTGGCGTACTGGATAATTGCGCCGGCAGACGGGCACGCCTTCAGGCAGCCCGGATCTTCACAGTGCATACAGCCGTCTTTACGGATGAGCCATTCCAGCCTGCCGTTCTGGTCGGTTTCGCTAAAGCGCATCACCGTCCAGGATTTGGCGCTCAGATCCGCCGGATTGTCGTAGACCCCCACGCAGTGCCCCACCTCGTCGCGGATATCGTTCCACTCCGAGCAGGCCACCTGGCAGGCCTTACAGCCCACGCAGGAGGAGACGTCGATAAGCTTGGCGACCTCTGCCTTGTAGTCCCGCGCGCGGGGCGCGGGGGTAATCGGGTTGGTCGCGGAGCGTTTGATAACGTCTTGTGTTTCCATCGCCATTTAATCGCTCCTTACGCTTTCTCGATGTTGACCAGAAACGCCTTGTACTCCGGCGTTTGCGAGTTGGAATCGCCGACGTTTGGCGTCAGGGTGTTGGCGATGTAGCCTTTCTGCGCCACGCCCTCAAAGCCCCAGTGCAGCGGGATCCCGACGGTTTCCACCTGCTGGCCGTGCACGTTCAGGCTTTGGAGACGACGCGTCACCACCGCCACCGCGCGAATAAAGCCGCGCTTGCTGCTTACCTTCACGCGGTCGCCGTTGGCGATGCCTTTCGCCTTCGCCAGCGTCTCGCTGATCTCCACAAACTGTTCCGGCTGCGCGATGGCGTTAAGCCGCGCGTGCTTGGTCCAGGTGTGGAAATGCTCGGTCAGGCGATAGGTCGTCCCTACGTACGGGAACTTGTCCTTTTTGCCTAAGCGCAGGACGTCGTCTTCGTAGATACGCACCACCGGGCTGGAGACCACGTTCGGATGCAGCGGGTTGGTGCCGAGCGGCGTTTCCATCGGCTCGTAGTGTTCCGGGAACGGCCCTTCCGCCAGCTTGTTGAGGGCAAACAGGCGTCCCAGCCCTTCCGGCTGCATGATGAATGGCCCGGTGTTGCTGCCCGGCGCGGCGGTGTTGTAGTCCGGGATATCGTTCCCTGCCCACTTCGCCCCGTTCCACTGGATCAGCATGCGTTTCGGATCCCACGGCCTGCCGTTTACGTCTGCAGACGCGCGGTTGTACAGCACGCGACGGTTCAGCGGCCACGCCCATGCCCAGCCCAGCGTATTGCCCAGCCCGGACGGGTCGGCGTTGTCGCGGTTGGCCATCTGGTTGCCCTGCTCCGTCCAGCTGCCGGTGTAGATCCAGCAGGACGACGCCGTCGTGCCGTCATCGCGCAGCAGCGCGAAGCTGTTCAGCAGCTGGCCTTTCTTCGCCACCAGGTTGCCGCTGGCGTCATAGAGATCCGCCAGCGCCACGCCGTTGTTCTCTTTGGCGACTTCCTCTGACTCAGGATGGTCAGGCTGCTTGTAGCTCCAGCCCATCTTCAGCAGCGGCTCAGCGCCCTTGCCGCCTTCGGTGCGGTACATTTCGCGCAGGCGATGGTAAATCCCGGCCAGGATTTCGCCGTCGTTACGCGCTTCGCCCGGCGCATCCTGGCCTTTCCAGTGCCACTGCAGCCAGCGGCCGGAGTTGGCAATAGAACCGTCCTCTTCCGCAAAGCAGGTGGACGGCAGGCGGAACACTTCGGTCTGAATCGACGCCGGATCGACATCGTTCGATTCCCCATGGTTCTGCCAGAAGGTGGACGTTTCGGTCACCAGCGGATCGATAACCACCATGTACTTCAGCTTGCTCAGGCTGCGAACGACTTTATTTTTGTCCGGGAAGGAGGCCACCGGGTTAAAGCCCTGGCAGATATACCCCGTGACGTCGCCCTTATCCATCATGTTGAAATACTTGATGACGTCGTACGCCTGGTCCCACTTCGGCAGCCACTCAAAGCCCCAGTCGTTCTCCTTCTGCGCCGCGTCGCCGTAGAAGGATTTCATCAGGCTGACGTAGAACTTCGGATAGTTGCTCCAGTAGTTCACCTGGTCCGGCAGCGTCGCTTTCGGCGTATTGGCCTCAAGATACGTTTGCAGGTCGGCCTGCTTTTCCGACGGCAGCGTCAGGTAGCCCGGCAGGCTGGTGGAGAGCAGACCGAGGTCGGTCAGCCCCTGAATGTTGGAGTGCCCGCGCAGCGCGTTTACGCCGCCCCCCGCCATGCCCATGTTGCCGAGCAGCAGCTGGATCATCGCCATGGTGCGGATGTTCTGCGCGCCGACGGTGTGCTGCGTCCAGCCCAGCGCGTACAGGAACGTCGTGGTTCTGTCGGCGGCGCTGGTGGAGGCCAGCACTTCACACACCTTCAGGAAGTCCGCTTTCGGCGTGCCGCAGATGTTTTCCACCACCTCCGGCGTATAGCGGGAAACGTGCTGTTTCAGCAGGTTCCACACGCAGCGCGGGTGCGTCAGGGTTTCATCACGCAGCGCGTAGCCGTTTTCATCGAACTGATAGTTCCAGGACGTTTTATCGTACTGGCGTTTTTCGGCGTCATAGCCGCTAAACAGCCCGTCATCGAAGGCAAAATCATCCCGCACCAGCAGGTTCGCGTTGGTGTAGTGCTTAACGTATTCCGCGTTAATTTTGTTGTTTTCGATCAGGTACAGCAGCACGCCGGACAGGAACGTAATGTCCGTACCGGAGCGGATTGGCGCATAGATATCGGCCACCGATGCCGTACGCGTAAAGCGCGGATCGACGACGATAAGCGTCGCATCGTTGTTGTTTTTCGCTTCCATCGCCCAGCGGAACCCCACCGGATGGGCTTCCGCGGCGTTACCGCCCATCACCACCACGACGTTAGCGTTTTTGATATCAACCCAGTGGTTGGTCATCGCACCGCGACCAAATGTTGGAGCAAGACTTGCTACCGTTGGTCCGTGTCAGACGCGCGCCTGGTTGTCTACCGCCAGCATGCCGAGAGAGCGCACAAATTTTTGCGTCAGCATGCCGGTTTCATTACTCGCCGCAGACGCGCACAGCATCCCGGTGGAAAGCCAGCGGTTAACCGTTACGCCCTGGGCGTTCTTTTCAATAAAGTTGGCGTCGCGGTCGGCTTTCATTAATTTGGCAATACGGGAGAAGGCCTCATCCCAGGAAATACGCTGCCACTTGTCGGAACCCGGCGCGCGGTATTCCGGGTAGCGCAGGCGGTTTTCGCTGTGAACGTAGTCCAGCAGCCCCGCCCCTTTCGGGCAAAGCGCCCCGCGGCTCACCGGATGATCCGGGTCCCCTTCAATATGGTAAATCGCTTCTCTGGCGTTCTTCGCGCCATCGCCCAGGCTATACATCAAAAGCCCACAACCTACGGAGCAGTATGTGCAGGTGTTACGGATCTCTTTCGCGCGCAGCAGCTTATAGTTGCGTGCCTGAGCCAGCGCCATTTTGGGAGCAAATCCCAGCATGGCTGCCGTTGTTCCGGCCATACCGCCCGCGCAGATTTTAAAAAATTGTCTGCGGCTGACGTCCATTGTTGTCCTCGTTTTAATATAAGACTTCGCGCCGCAAACTAACAGCAAAGCCCCTGTTTTTTTTGCGTCAAATCAAGGTCATCTGCCTTCACCCCCTTAATAGTCACCCCCGGAACCTTTAAATACTCCTTTTTGATTAACGGTTTAAGAGAATAATTGGCGACAGCGTCAGGAAGAATGCGATACATTTTTCCTCTGATTTTTATTGCAATGGCGAAGTAATGGACAGAAAGAGAGCAACGCTTATTGGGCTGGCGGCAATACTGTTATGGAGCACCATGGTCGGCCTTATTCGCAGCGTGAGTGAGGGACTCGGCCCGGTAGGCGGTGCGGCGATGATCTACACCCTCAGCGGATTACTGTGTCTGGTGACGGTAGGATTTCCTGATATCAGGCGGTTTTCGCCCCGCTATCTTATTGCCGGCAGCGTTTTATTTGTCAGCTACGAAATATGCCTGGCGCTGTCGCTGGGCTATGCCGCAACGCGATCGCAGGCTATTGAAGTGGGCATGGTCAATTACCTTTGGCCGAGCCTGACCATTGTGTTTGCCATCTTGTTCAACGGGCAGAAATCGACCCTGTGGGTGATCCCCGGCTTAGCCGTCTCATTGCTGGGCGTATGCTGGGTATTGGGCGGTGAACAGGGTTTACATCTCGATGAAATAACCCGCAACATCGTTTCCAGCCCGCTGAGCTACGCGCTGGCGTTTGCCGGGGCATTTATCTGGGCCGCCTACTGCACGGTCACCAGCAAATTTGCGAAAGGACAAAACGGCATTACCCTGTTTGTTTTACTGACCGCGCTGAGCCTGTGGGTGAAATATTTTCTCAGCGATCAGCCCGAGATGGTGTTCACGCTTCCGGTGGTCGTGAAACTGGTCATGTGCGGTATTGCGCTTGGATTTGGTTACGCCGCATGGAATATTGGCATCCTTCACGGTAACGTCACGGTACTCGCTGCCGTATCCTATTTTACCCCTGTCCTCTCCGCCGCGCTTGCCGCCGCAGTGCTGAGTTCGCCCCTCTCATTCTCGTTCTGGCAAGGCGCGCTGATGGTCTGCGCCGGGTCGTTGCTCTGCTGGTACGCAACAAGAAAATAATGCTTCTCTAACGGCCGGGCGAATTTCAGCCCGGCAACATAATTAACATAAATTTAAAGTGTGATCGCTCCTCAGAATATTTATCATAATTATCGCATTTCCGTTTAAATTCGGTTTATATTTGCCGTCTTCTGTAAACGGCCGAAAAGATAATTGACACAAACTGACAACACCATGAAATTAATTAACTGCGAATATTAACGTCATGGATAGCATTAAATGCAATAATTCATTTCTGACGTGTTCATGGCAATATTCGCAATATACGTCGTGATTTACCCCTAACCTACTGTTCTTAAGTCAAAACAATAATAATAACCCCCTCAAAGCATCGACAATACCGAAATCTAACGCAATAGACTAAAACACGCAGAAATTATAGCGATAGCAATAGTCCCGCAGAATACACAATTATTAATCGTATGAAATTCGGTCGCATTGTTTGAATAATAGCCTTTTTGCACGATCGAGATCACACTAATTGAAATTATCTCTAATATTTTGAAACTTATTATTGAAATAAGACTACGAGATTTTTAAAAATAGCATGCCATTGACGAACAGCCTCGTTTAGAAATCGTTTACAGTGGTTCAGGAAATACTCAAAAAAAATTATAAGGAACATTTAAGATGAAACTTAAATTAGTTGCAGTGGCAGTCACTTCCATGCTGGCAGCAGGCGTTGTTAACGCTGCCGAAATTTACAACAAAGACGGTAACAAGCTGGATCTGTACGGTAAAGTAACAGGTCTGCACTATTTCTCTGATGACGCTGGCGCAGATGGCGATAAAACCTACATGCGTATCGGCTTCAAGGGCGAAACTCAGGTTAACGACCAGCTGTCCGGCTACGGCCAGTGGGAATACCAGATTCAGGGTAACAAAGACGAAGGCGACAACCAGTCCTGGACCCGTGTGGCGTTTGCAGGTCTGAAGTTTGCTGAAGCAGGCTCCTTTGATTACGGTCGTAACTACGGCGTAATTTACGACGTGACCTCCTGGACCGACGTCCTGCCAGAATTCGGCGGCGACACCTACGGTGCCGACAACTTCCTGCAGTCTCGTGCAAACGGCGTTGCGACCTACCGTAACCAGGACTTCTTTGGTCTGGTTGATGGCCTGAACTTTGCTCTGCAGTATCAGGGCAAAAACGGCAGCGTAAGCGGTGAAAACACCAGCGGTCGCAGCCTGCTGAACCAGAACGGCGACGGTTACGGCGCGTCCCTGACTTACGATCTGGGTGAAGGCTTCAGCGTGGGTGGCGCAATGTCCTCTTCACGTCGTACCGCTGACCAGAATGCGGCTGGCGTATACGGTGAAGGCGACCGCGCTGAAGTGTACAGCGGTGGTGTGAAATACGACGCAAACAACATTTACCTTGCTGCACAGTACTCTCAGACCTATAACGCAACCCGCTTCGGTACCTCTAACGGTAACCGCAGCGACATCTACGGTTTTGCAAACAAGGCGCAAAACTTCGAAGTTGTGGCTCAGTATCAGTTCGACTTTGGCCTGCGCCCATCCATCGCTTACCTGCAGTCCAAAGGTAAAGACATCGAAAACTTCGGCGACCAGGATCTGGTTAAATACATCGATGTTGGCACGACCTACTATTTTAACAAAAACATGTCCACCTATGTGGATTACAAAATCAACCTGCTCGACGACAACCAGTTCACTCGCCAGGCAGGCATCGGTACCGACAACATCGTTGCGCTGGGTCTGACCTACCAGTTCTAAATCTTGTCTGTACAAAAGCCAGCTGAATAAGCTGGCTTTTTTTTATCCGTCACTTTTACCCGGCTGACGGCTCCCCGCTCGCCGCCCGACGCAGCCAATTTTGCAGCAGCTTACCGTCCTCGGTCATCTCCGAATCCGAACGCACGCAGAGGTGATAGTCGCGCCCGTCATCAATGGGTAAGTCAAATATCTTCACCAGCTCGCCGCTCTCAAGATAAGGCGCGATCAGCGGCTCGCGCATCAGCGCGCAGCCCAGCCCGGCCTGCACGCCCGCCAGCGTTAACAGCCCGTCTTCAAACAGGGGGCCGCTGCGCCGCAGAGCTCGTTTTACCCCCTGCAGCAGAAACCACTGCGGCCACGTGGTGCGCTCCTCATCATGCAGCAGCGGCATTTGCAGCAGTTGCTCAGGCGTGTCGATATGGCCATGAATGCGCAAAAACGCGCGGCTGCACACCGGCACCATCTGTCCGGAAATCAGCTTTTCGCTCTGATAGCCCGCCCACTGGCCGTTACCAAAACGAATCGACATATCCGACGCATCGCTCAGATAGTTACGATGGTTGGCATACACTACGTTGATCTCGGTCTGCGGATTGGCACGCATAAAATCAGGCAGACGCGGGATAAACCACCCCATGCCAAAAAGCGGGATCAGGCTGATGGTGACCTGACGCGTTTGCGCCTGCCCGGCCAGATGCTCCGTTGCCTGGCGCAGCACGTTAAACGCCGCACGGATCGAACGGTAATATTCCCGTCCGTGCTGGCTCAGCACCAGCCTGCGCCCCTGACGCGCCGTCAGCGGCATTTGCAGATACCCTTCGAGCACCTTGAGCTGATGGCTGACCGCCGACGGTGAGATATCCAGCTCCTGCGCGGCAAGCGTGACGCTGCCCAGCCGGGCGATGGCCTCAAAGGCACGGACGGCCCGAAGCGGCGGATCGTTTGCCAGACGGCTGTCTGCATACGCAGGCAAACCCGCCAATTGTTCTGTTTTATTCATATGTTGATTTCTTTAGGCTTTTCACCAGAGAACGCGATTACATTATCTTTATATAAATCATTAAGATAAAACAATAGCGGTTTATCATAAGAAATAATATATGTGTATTTTACAATTAAATTCATTTATCGGATGGTAGCCGCAGAAAGAAGACTTTGCGGGAACAGACGTTGGATACACTCATACAACAATTGATCAACGGTGTGATGCTGGGCAGCATTTACGCGCTGATCGCGCTGGGCTATACCATGGTGTATGGCATCTTGCGCATTATTAACTTTGCTCACGGCGATATTCTGATGGTCGGTGCGCTCACCACCCTTTCCGCCATTAACGCCCTGAACACTACCTTTCCTCACATGCCGCTGCTGTTGCAGCTTGGCGTTGCCCTGGCGATTGCCATGGCCGTTTGCGCCCTGCTGGCAATGGCCGTAGAGCGCTTTGCCTACCGTCGACTGCGCAACGCCCCGCGCCTGGCACCGCTTATCTCAGGTATCGGCGTCTCGGTCCTGCTGCAAACCGTGGCGATGATTATCTGGACGCGCAATCCGCTGATGTTCCCGCAGATCCTGCCCATGGAACCGATCGCCGTAACGTCGGGAAGTGAAATGCATCCCCCCGCCATTGCGACCGTCACCGGCATTGTTACCGTGGCGCTGGCGCTTGCGGTGATGACGGGGCTATGGCTGCTGGTGGAATACACCCGCCTGGGGCGCGGCATGCGCGCCGTGGCGGAAAACCCGCGCGTGGCCACGCTGATGGGGGTTAACCCCAATGCCATTATTACCCTGACGTTCGCCATTGGCGGCGTATTTGCCGCGCTGGCAGGCGTCATGATGGCCAGCAACTACGGCAACGCCAGCTTCTCGATGGGCTTTTTGCCCGGGATCAAAGCCTTTACCGCCGCCGTGCTGGGAGGCATTGGCAACATTCGTGGCGCCATGATTGGCGGGATCCTGCTCGGCATTATCGAAGCGCTGGGCGCAGGTTACCTGGGTGAACTGACCCACGGCGTCTTCGGCAGTAACTATCAGGACGTCTTTGCCTTCATGGTTCTGATTCTGGTGCTGGTCTTCCGTCCGGCAGGCCTGCTGGGCGAGCGCGTAGCGCACAGGGCGTGAGGGAAACAATGACAACGCTTCAACTACAAACCCCGGCGACGACGCGCAAATTCTGGTCAGGCATGATTCTGTTCTGCCTCGCGCTGCTGGTTGCTCCCGTGGTGGCCACGCAGCTTGGCGGCAACTACTGGGTGCGCGTTATCGACTTCGCCCTGCTCTACATCATGCTGGCGCTGGGGCTCAATATTGTGGTCGGCTATACCGGCCTGCTGGATATGGGGTTTATCGCCTTTTACGCGGTCGGCGCCTATCTCGCAGCACTGATGGCCTCGCCACACCTGCTGGAGGTTTTCCCGATCCTCAACGTCTGGTTCCCGGACGGGCTGCACACCTCATATCTGCTGATTATTCCGCTGGCGGCGCTCGTCGCTGCGGTCTGCGGCATTTTACTGGGTGCTCCCACGCTGAAGCTGCGCGGGGACTACCTGGCGATAGTGACCCTCGGCTTTGGCGAAATCATCCGCATCCTGATGCGCAACCTCGACCGTCCGGTGAACATCACCAACGGTGCGAAGGGCATTACCGGGGTGGATACGCTGAATCTGTTCGGCCTGAAGTTTAGCGGCGTATACCACTGGTTAGGTTTCAAAGTGCCCGCGCTGTGGCTGTGGTACTACCTGCTGATGCTGGTGATTGTGGCGATTATTTTTGTCTGCCTGCGCCTGCAGCATTCCCGTATTGGCCGCGCCTGGCACGCCATCCGTGAAGATGAGGATGTGGCCCGCGCGATGGGCATCAACGTGCGTAACTATAAGCTGCTGGCCTTTGCGATGGGTGCCTCTTTTGGCGGCGTGGCGGGTGCCCTGTTCGGCGCGTTCCAGGGCTTTGTCTCCCCGGAATCCTTCACGTTACAGGAATCCATTGCCGTACTGGCGATGGTGGTGCTGGGCGGGATGGGACACATTCCGGGCGTGATCCTCGGCGCGATACTGCTTACCGCCCTGCCGGAACTGTTGCGCAGTCAGGCAGCCCCGGTTCAGCAGGCGCTGTTCGGTACGGTACTGATTGACCCGGAAGTGCTGCGTCAGCTGTTCTACGGCCTGGCGCTGGTGCTGGTCATGCTGGTGCGTCCTGCCGGGATCTGGCCGGTACGCCACAAGGAGGTGAATACATGAGTCTGTTAACCGTACGCAACATGTCCAAACGCTTCGGCGGGCTTACCGCCGTGGATGACGTTTCGATTACCGTGAACAAGGGCGAGATCTACGGCCTGATTGGTCCTAACGGGGCGGGAAAAACCACCTGTTTTAACCTGATCACCGGGCTTTATCCGGCGGACAGCGGTGAATTTTCCATTGCCGATAAGCCCTATTTCCCAAAGCACATTGAGAAAGTCACCGCCGCCGGGATCGCGCGCACCTTCCAGAACGTGCGCCTCTTTAACGACATGTCGGTGCTGGAAAACGTGATGGTGGGCCGCCACGTGCGCACCCGTAACGGCCTGTGGGCCGCGCTGAGCCGTCACAAACGCGCTCGCGAAGAAGAGAAACAGACCCGGGAGCTGGCCTGGCACTGGCTGGAGTACACCGGCATTGCGAAGTTCGCCCACTACCGCGCCTGCGATCTGGCGTATGGCCATCAGCGACGTCTGGAGATTGCCCGCGCGCTGGCAACGGATCCGCTGCTGCTGGCGCTGGACGAACCCGCCGCCGGGATGAACGCTGCTGAAAAAGTGGCGCTCGGCGAGCTGCTTATCCGCCTTCGCGATGACGGCAAAACCCTGCTGATGATTGAACATGACGTCAAGCTGGTGATGGGCATCTGCGATCGCCTGACGGTGCTTGATTACGGCAAAACGCTCGCCAGCGGCACGCCGGAGAGCGTGCGTCGCGACCCGGCGGTGATCGCCGCCTGGCTTGGAGGCAACGCCCATGTCTGAATTACTGAAGGTGGAACGCGTGGACGTGCATTACGGCGGCATTCAGGCCGTACGCGATGTCTCTTTTACCCTGCGCGAGGGCGAACAGGCTACGCTGATCGGCGCTAACGGCGCGGGGAAAAGCTCCACGGTGCGCGCTATTACCGGGCTGGAAAGCTTTAGCGGCCGTATTGAATTCAACGGTAAAGCGGTGCGTAAGCACAGGCCCGAAACCCTGCTCCGTGACGGTCTGGTGATGGTCCCGGAAGGCCGGGGGATCTTCTCCCGAATGACGGTGCTGGAAAACCTGCAGATGGGCGCCTGGCTCAGGCGTGACATTGTCACCGTTAAGCGTGAGATGAACGAGACCTTCGAGCGCTTCCCGCGCCTGGGAGAACGCCAGCATCAGCTCGCTGGCCTGCTGTCCGGCGGTGAGCAACAGCTGCTGGCCCTTAACCGCGCCCTGCTCAGCCGCCCGCGCCTGCTGATCCTCGACGAACCCTCGATGGGCCTTGCCCCGAAGATGGTCGAGAACATTTTTGCCGTCATTGCCGGCCTGCGCGAGCGCGGCGTTGCCCTGCTGCTCATCGAACAAAACGCCCGTCTCGCGCTGGAGGTGACCGACAGCGCGTGGGTGATGGACAGCGGCAGCATTGTTCATCATGGCGAATCGAAAGCGCTGCTCAATGACGACCAGATTGCACAGATTTATTTGGGCGAAATGCCCGTTTAACAACACCAGCCAACATCAGGGAAATACAATGAAAACAGTAAAAATCAGTGCGCTCAGCGCCGCTATCCTCCTCGGCAGTTTTGCCTCGACGGCCGCGTGGGCAGCCGACGGTGAAACCGTGGTTATCGGCCTGGCAGGCCCGCTCACCGGCCCGTCTGCCCGTATCGGTAAGGATCTGGAGAACGGCGCGCAGCTGGCCATTGACGACATTAACAAGCAGCACCCGACCATCGGCGGCAAAGCGGTGACCTTCAAACTGCAGTCCGAAGACGATCAGTCCGACCCGCGCACCGCCGTGGCCGTGGCGCAGCGTCTGGTGGATAGCGGCGTGGCGGGCGTTGTCGGTCACTGGAACACCGGTACCAGCATTCCTGCCGCACGTATCTATCACGATGCGGGCATCGCACAGGTGGCACCGGTCGCGACCGGTCACGCCTATACCAGGCAGGGTTTTGATACCAGCTTCCGCGTGATGGGCCACGACGACGACGGCGGTCAGCTAGCCGGTCAGTACGCGGTCAATACGCTGAAAGCCAAACGCATTGCGGTGATCGACGACCGTACCGCCTTTGGTCAGGGGCTGGCGGACCAGTTCATTAAATCCCTTGAAGCGCAGGGCGTGAAGGTTGTCGATCGTCAGTACGTTGATGACAAAACGGTGGACTTCAGCGCCGTGCTGACCGCCATCCGGAGTAAAAACGCCGATCTGATCTTCTTCGGCGGCGTCGACAGCCAGGCCGCACCGCTGGCGCGTCGTATCAAACAGCTGGGCATGAACGCCACCCTGATGGGCGCAGGCGGATTTGTCAGCCAGACGTTCCTGCAGCTGGCGCAGAAAGAAGGCGAAGGCGTTGTCGCCCTCGAACCAGGCCTGCCGGTTGAGCAGATGCCGGGCGGTAAAGCGTTCGAACAGGCGTACCAGTCACGCTACCACACCCATATCGAACTGCACGCCCCGTTCGCCTATGACGCCACCCGCGTGCTGGTTGCGGCGATGGAAAAAGCAGACTCCGTTGAGCCGTCCGACTATCTGCCCGCCCTGCGCGCCATCAGCTACTCCGGCGTCACCGGCCAGATCGCGTTTGATAAAGAAGGTAACCTGAAATCGCCGTCGTTCACCGTTTACAAAGTTGTCGACGGCAAATGGCAGCCGCAGACCGTGCTGGGTGGCGCAAAAGCGAAGTAACGCAGCGAGGCAATGTGATGAGTGATAATAACGAGCTGGGCATTCTCGCCCGCCGCAAAATTGAAGCAGAAATTATAAAGCCAATTTATGAAATCCTGGTGCGCGAGATAGGGAAAACCCGCGCCCAGGCGGTCATTGGCGAGGCCATTGAGCAGGCCGCGATTGACGCTGGCAAAGCTTTTGCCAGCAAAGAACCCAACGGCGCGGACGTCAGGAGCTTCATCGCCCTGCAGTATCTGTGGGAGAAAGATAACGCCCTGGACGTGAAGGTGATCGACGCCGACGACCAGCAGTACAACTACAACGTAACCCGCTGTCGCTACGCGGAGATGTATCACGAAATGGGGCTGGGCGAGATTGGTCATCTGCTCTCCTGCGCGCGCGATGAAAAATTCATCGTTGGCTATGCGCCTGACGTGAAGCTGACCCGCACGACCACCATCATGCAGGGCGGTTCGTGCTGTGATTTCCGCTACCGCAGCAGTAAGGACAAAACATGATCCGCGTCAACGCCGAACGGCTGTGGTCAACGCTAGAGATGATGGCGCAGATCGGCGGCACGCCCGCCGGCGGCGTGACCCGCCTGGCGCTGAGCGAGGAAGACCGGATTGCCCGTAACCTGCTGCGCGACTGGGCGCTGGACGCGGGTTTCACCTGCGAGGTCGACAGCATGGGCAATATGTTTATCCGTCGCGCGGGGAAAAAACCGCAGCTTGCCCCGGTCATGACGGGTTCACATGTGGATACCCAGCCGCTGGGCGGTAACTACGACGGGGTTTACGGCGTGCTGGCCGGGCTGGAGCTGCTGCGAACCCTTAACGATCATAACGTTGAGACCGAGCGTGACGTTGTGCTGGTGAACTGGACTAACGAAGAGGGCGCGCGCTTTGCGCCAGCTATGCTCTCTTCAGGGGTCTGGACGGGACAGTTTAGCGAAGCGTACGCCCATGCCCGCGCGGATAACGATGGCATCACCGTGGGCGAAGCGCTGGATAGCATTGGCTACCGGGGTGAAACCCCTGCCCGCGCGTTTCAGGTTCACGCCTGCTACGAACTGCACATCGAACAGGGCCCGATCCTGGAAGATGAAGCCATTGATATCGGGTTAGTCCGCGCGGCAATGGGCCAGCGCTGGTTTACCCTGACGCTGGACGGATTCGCCGCCCACGCGGGCACGACGCCGATGCACAGCCGCCGCGACGCGCTGACCGCCTTCGCAGAGCTGGCGCTGAAGGTGGAAGAGATTGGCTACCGGCATGCGCCGGACGGACGCGCGACGATCGGTATGGCGAAGGTTACGCCAAACTCGCGCAACGTCGTGCCGTCTCGCGTGGAATGCAGCGTTGAGTTTCGCCATCCTATGCAGCAGGCGCTGGAAGCCATGGAAGCTGCGCTGCATAAGGTGGCTGAAAGCCTCAGCCTGCGCGGCGTCGCGGCTGCCGTTGAGCGTATTTTCGACTACGCGCCCATCGCGTTTGACGCCGAATGCCTGGCGCGTTCGGAGAAGGCCGTGGCGGAACTGGGCTATTCATCGAAACCGATGGTCTCCGGTGCGGGACATGACGCCTGCTATGTCAGCAAAATGGCGCCCGCCAGCATGATCTTTATCCCCTGCGTGAAAGGCATCAGCCATAACGAAGCGGAAAGGATCCTGCCAGAGTGGGCGGAGAAAGGGGCGAACGTGTTATTGCATAGCGTCCTGTCCGCGTCCCTTGAGAGATAGAACGGTGCGAAAGCAGAGGACCTCTGCTTTCGCCAGAATCTACACGGCAACGCGTCGGCTGATTTCGACAACCCGATCGCTGGGAAGGTGATAGTGGTTGATGACGTGCGTGCAGTTGCGCTTCATGAACGCAAAGATGTGCCGTTGCCAGGCCGCCATCCCTGCCTCACCCTCGCCTGCCACAATGGTTTCATGCCCGACATACCAGGTGGCGTCATCCGTGGCGAAAAGCGCGTTAATCTCGCTGACACCCTGCAGCAAACGCGGGATGTCCGGATGTTCCATAAAGCCATACTGCGCCACGCCGTGCCAGTAGCCCGGCGCGCGCTGCTCTACCCTGATGCGTTGTTCTTCCCCCACGTAGGGCACATTCAGAATATCAATGGTAAGCGACAACACATCCTGCTGGAGCGCCCGGTTTCGCGCGACGTGCCAGCGCATGACCGGCGGGATATTGTTCTGCGTACGGGTCAAAAAGACGGCGGAGCCCGCCACTCTGGGCACCGTTTTTTGCTGAAGCTGGGCAAAGAACGCATCCACGCTGACGCCCTTCTCGCCCACCGATGCGGATACCGCCTTAATGCCGCGGTGCCAGATCAGCATCACCGTACAAATAGCAGCGGCCATCAGGAGCGGAATATAGCCACCCTCCAGGACCTTAATCAGATTGGCAAACAAGAAGGTGGCATCAATCACCAGGAAACAGAGGGCAATCACCGCGCTGCTGGCCAGGCTCCAGCGCCACACTTCGCGCATCGCCACAAACAGCAGCCCCGTGGTCATCAGCATGGTTAACGACACGGCAATGCCGTACGCGGCGGCGAGCTTATCGGAGGATTTAAAGAACACCACCAGCCCGATGGTCACCCCCATCAGCAGCCAGTTGATTATCCCGATATAAATCTGGCCGTAGCTTTCCGCCGCCGTCTGCTTGATGCGTAATCGGGGTAACCAGCCAAGCTGTATGGCCTGGCGCGTCATGGAAAAAGCGCCGGTAATAATCGCCTGACTGGCGATGATCGTCGCCAGCGCGGCAAGAATGATGAGCGGAACCTGCAGCACCGGCGGACAGAGCGTATAGAAAAGGTTTTGTTTGCTGTCGGCACCGGCCAGAATCAGCGCTGACTGGCCGGCATAGTTGAGCAGCAGCGAAGGAAAGACTATGCCGTACCAGGCAAGCCAGATGGGCTTTTTGCCAAAATGCCCCATGTCTGCATACAGGGCCTCGGCACCCGTCACGCAGAGAAAAACGCCGCCCAGGACCAGGAAACTGGTGTACCCGTTCGAAAACAAAAACGCGATGCCGTACGCAGGGTTGAGGGCCAGCAATACCGAGGGGTGTTGAACGATCCCCCGCACGCCCAGGGCAGCAATCGCCAAAAACCAAACCGCCATGACCGGGCCAAATATTTTCCCTATTCGCGCAGTGCCAAAAGGCTGAAGAAGAAACAGCCCCAGCAGAACCGCCACCGTCAGGGGTAATATGTACGGCTGAGATTCAGGAATGACCATCTCCAGCCCTTCAAGGGCAGAAAGCACGGAGATAGCCGGGGTTATCGCGCCGTCACCGTAAATTAAAGCGGCACCGATCAGGGCGGAAAAAATAACCCAGCGCCCGCCTTTGCCTTTCTCCACCAGAAGCGACATTAAGGCCATGATGCCTCCCTCGCCATGATTATCAATTCGCATGGCAAAGGCGGCATATTTTATGGACGTTACCAGGATGAGTGTCCAGGTAATCAGGGAGAGCAGGCCCAGTATGACGCCGGGCGTCGGGTCATGCTCAGAGAGCGAAAGCACCGTGCGGAAGGTATAGAGCGGGCTGGTGCCGATATCACCAAAAACGACGCCCAGCGCGCCCCCTGCAAGCAGGGTTAACCGGGAGAGCGGTTGGGACGGTTCACTGCTGTGGCGAGGGCGCATATTTTCCAGCAAGAGTCAGATAATCCTTTAAAAAACATAGCCCATCTGCCCCACCCGCGCCAACCGCGCGCCCTGTATTACTGCGGCCTGGCCTTCGCCAGGCTGAACCAGATCCCCACTGCCAGCAACAGCAGCATTCCGCCCGCGCTGCCCAGCGCCACGCTGTGCGAGGTGATAAACGCGCTTTTCGCCGCCTCAATCACCGATTCCGCCAGCGTCGGGGTCAGATCCTGCGCCACCTTCATCGCCTCGCCAATGGATGACGAGGCTTTATCTGCGAGCGAGGCGTTCAGCCCCTGCGGCAGGTCAATCGACGCCGAGAAGCTGCGGGTCAACAGCAGACCAAAGATGGCGATCCCCAGCCCGGCGCCCAGTTCATAGGACATGGTTTCAATGGCCCCTGCGGCGGCGGCTTTCTCTTTCGGCGCAGCGGCCATAATCGCCGAGGTCGAGGCCAGCAGCGCGCTGGCGGCGCTAAAGCCGAGCAGAACCATCAGGGCAGAAGCCAGCAGCTGCTGCGTGCTGAAATCAAGCATGGACAGGCCGCTAAAGCTGACGGCGCTGAGCCCCATTCCGCCAGCCGCGACGATGCGTAGCCCTAATCGCCCGACCAGCACGCCCGCGATCGGACCGCTAAACCCGCTCGCCACCATCAGCGGCAGCATGAACATTCCCGCTTCAAACGGCGTAAAGCCATGAACAAACTGCAGCTCCTGGGCCATCAGCAGCTCAAACCCGACCAGGGCAATCATGGCGGTCATCGCCATCACCACGCCGCTCAAAATGATGCGATGGCAGAACAGACGCATGTCGATCATCGGCACGCGGGCGCGGAGCTGAATACGCACGAAGATAAACAGCAGCACCGAGCCGGTCACCAGCGCGGACGCGACCACCCACGGCGACAGTGCGCCTTTGAGGGCTGTTTTTGCGCTGTAGACCAGCAGCAAAATCGCCACTATCAGCATAATGGCATGGCTGATATTCAGCGGCTGCTCCGGGCGTCCCTGCTGAGGAGGCACAAAACGCGCCGCCAGCGAAACCACCACCAGCACGATCGGTACGTTGATTAAAAACACCGAGCCCCAGTAGAAATGCTCGAGCAGCATACCGCCAATCAGCGGGCCAAACGCCGCGCCACCGGACCCCACCGCGGCCCAGACGCCGAGCGCAATATTACGATCCCGCGCGTCGATAAACAGCGTGCGGATCCCTGCCAGCGTAGCCGGAATGATCATCGCCGCGCCGATTGCCAGCGAGGCGCGCGCCGCAATCAGCCACCCTGCTGACGGGGCAAACGCTGCCGCCAGCGACGACAGACCAAACAGCGTGCTGCCAATCATGAGCAGTCGTTTAAAACCAATGCGGTCACCCAGGGCGCCCATCGGCAGCACCATTCCCGCCATCACCAGCGAGTAAATATCGATGATCCACAGCAATTCATTGCCGCTGGCGCCCAGCGTGATGCTCAATGTCGGCGCCGCCACGTGCAGCACCGTCGCGTCGATCGCCACCGGGATATACACCAGCACGATAATCACTAACGCTAACCACTGACGAAACATAAATTTCCTTTTCTTTTAAAACATGGACACATGTCCAGGATGCGATCCTACGTAAAGTTGAACGCATGTCCAGCTTTTTGTTACACTCGTTTCATTCCCATTGAGAGTGAGTAAACATGCGATATCTGAGCAAGGATGAACGGCGGGAAGCCATCTTACAGGCTGCCATGCGCGTGGCGCTGGCTGAAGGACTGGCGGCAATGACGGTACGCCGTATTGCCGCCGAAGCCGGAGTCGCCACCGGCCAGGTGCATCATCATTTTACGTCCGGCGGCGAGCTAAAATCGCTGGCCTTCGTACGGCTAATTCGCGAGCTGCTGGATGCGGATGTCGCGGGTAAACAGGCCAGCTGGCGGGAGCAGCTTCATGCCATGCTCGGCAGCGATGACGGGAGGTTTGAGCCCTATATTCGCCTGTGGCGTGAGGCGCAGATCCTGGCCAGCCGCGATGCCGATATCAAGGGCGCGTATGTGATGACCATGGAGATGTGGCACCAGGAAACGGTGGCGCTTATCAAAGCGGGAACGGAGGCCGGGGCATTAAAACCGGGCGATCGAGCGGAAAATATTGCCTGGCGCTTGATTGGTCTGGTGTGCGGTCTTGACGGAATGTACATCTTAAACATGCCCGAAATGGACGAAGCCGCCTTTAATAACCATCTTGATAAATTAATCACGCTCGAGTTGTTTAATACGCCGTCTAAGCAGTGATGTTGCCGGGTAGCGGCGACGCCTTACCCGGCCTGCGCATTATTTCCCGGCCTGAGGATGTGTATCAAAGCCCGCCATTACCGCCGTCAGCTCCGCCAGTGTAAAGCCGTGCTTCGGATCGTCAACCCCCAGCCCAAAGCGTTCCTGCATCAGCTGGTAAAGCGCCTCAGCATCCGGCAGATGGATCTGCTCTTCTACGTGACCGTTCTGCCAGTGGGTAAAGTTGAAGTTGGTTAGCGTCAGCTTGCCGCCGTCCGGCAGATGGCGACACATCAACAGATGATGACGGAAATGCGACTGCGGCCAGTGCGCCGACCAGAAATTCCCCATCACGTAATCGCTGAAATACTGCGTCGTCAGGTCAAACTGGTACATCGACTGCCAGTGCTCGTGGTGACGGAACTGCAGCACCCAGTCGTTCCCCTCGCTCAGCAGACGATACAGCCCGTGCGGCGTCTCCTGTTCTTCATTAGCGAGCAGTCGAATCGGCGCCGTCAGCGTCTGGCCGCCAAACCCCACATCGGCAATCCAGCGCTCACCGTTAAGCTCAACCAGCAGCAGACGGTGCGTGCGCGGCGGCATTTGCGGCGGATTCGCTAATACCACGCGCCCCAGCACGCTACGCACCGTAAACCCGACTTCACGCAGGACGCGCTCGAACAGGCCGTTTTGCTCAAAGCAGTACCCTCCGCGACGTGCGGTGACCAGCTTGTCGACCAGACACCGATCGTCAAGCTGGATTTCGCGCGGCAGAACGACATCAATATTCTCAAAAGGGATGGCACAGTTGTGATGTAAATGCAGCGCGCGCAGGGTATCTATATCCACCCGCGTCGGTTGCGCCCAGCCGATGCGGGCAAAATAGGCGGTCAGAAATGGGGACATGCATCAGTTTCCTTTGATTGAGATGTTCTGTTTATAAACTAATTTTACGCATCCACTTTGATTTACGTGCTTTTTCGTCATACTACATCGGTGTAGATGAGGAGATCCTATGAGCCACTTTCGCCCCGTTGAATTACGTCATGCCAGCCGTCTGCTGAACCACGGCCCAACTGTGCTTATCACCAGTCGGGATGAAAGCCTCGACAGACGCAACGTGATGGCCGCCGCATGGTCAATGCCCGTTGAGTTTGAACCGCCGCGCATCGCAATAGTCGTGGATAAAAGTACCTGGTCACGCGAGCTGATTGAGCGCAGTGGGAAGTTTGGCATCGTCATCCCCGGCGTGGCGGCGGCCAACTGGACATACGCGGTCGGTAGCGTCAGCGGGCGCGATGAGGACAAATTCAACTGCTACGGGATCCCGGTCGTGAACGGTCCTGAACTTGGCCTGCCGGTAATTGAAGAGAAATGTCTGGCATGGATGGAGTGTCGGTTATTACCCGTCACCTCCGCGGCTGAGAAATACGATACCCTGTTTGGTGAAGTGGTTTCAGCGGCAGCCGATGAACGCGCGTTTATCGCCGGGCGCTGGCAGTTTGACGGGGATAAGCTGAATACGCTGCATCATCTTGGTGCCGGGACGTTTGTCGCGAGCGGGAAGATGGTGAAGGCGCTGGATTGAGAAAACCCTCCCCCTACAGGGAGAGGGTAACCGTATTACTTCGCACGTCGTGAAATAATCTCATCCGCAACATTCCGCGGGGCTTCCGCAAAATGATGGAACTCCATCGTATACGTCGCGCGTCCCTGGGACATCGAGCGCAATGTCGTGGCATAACCAAACATCTCTGCCAGCGGCACGTCAGCGCGAATAATCTGACTTCCGTACTGCTCTGCCATCCCCTGCACCATGCCGCGGCGGGAAGAAAGATCGCCCATAATGTTACCGGCATACTCCTCCGGCGTTTCCACCTCCACGTGCATGATCGGCTCGAGAATCACCGGATCCGCCCTGCGGGCGCCCTCTTTGAAGCCGAGGATCGCCGCCATGCGGAACGCCATCTCAGACGAGTCGACGTCGTGATACGAGCCAAACGTCAGCGTCGCTTTGACATCAACGACCGGATAGCCCGCCAGCACGCCGCTGTTCATCGCTTCCCGCAGCCCTTTCTCAACGGACGGGATATACTCGCGCGGCACCACGCCGCCCTTGGTGGCATCTTCAAATTTAAAGCCACTCCCGGGCTCCAGCGGCTCCAGGCTCAGCACCACATGGCCGTACTGCCCTTTACCGCCGGACTGACGAACAAATTTACCTTCGATATCCTTCACCGTTTTACGCAGGGTTTCACGGTAGGTTACCTGTGGGCGGCCAATGTTCGCCTCAACGCCAAACTCACGCTTCATGCGGTCGACGATGATCTCAAGGTGTAGCTCACCCATCCCGGAGATAATGGTCTGGCCGGACTCTTCGTCAGTATGCAGACGGAAAGACGGATCTTCCGCCGCGAGACGCTGCAGCGCGATCCCCATTTTCTCCTGATCGCCTTTGGTTTTCGGCTCGATCGCCAGCGAGATAACCGGGTCCGGGAACTCCATGCGTTCAAGCGTGATCACGGCATTCGGATCGGTGAGCGTGTCGCCGGTAGTCACATCCTTCAGCCCAACGCAGGCCGCAATGTCTCCGGCGCGCAGTTCGTCCACCTCGTGGCGATCGTTGGCATGCATCAGCACGATACGCCCGATGCGCTCTTTCTTCCCTTTCACCGGGTTGTACACCGCGTCGCCTTTGCGCAGCACGCCAGAGTACACGCGGATAAAGGTCAGTTGACCGACGTACGGGTCGCTCATCAGCTTGAACGCCAGGGCCGAGAACGGCTCATCATCGCTTGGATGACGCTTCGCGTGCTGCCCTTTTTCATCCACGCCATCAATGGCAGGCACGTCCAGCGGCGACGGCATGAGCTCAATGACCGCATCGAGCATGCGCTGCACGCCTTTATTTTTGAACGCGCTGCCGCACAGCATCGGCTGAATTTCACCCGAGATGGTGCGAATACGCAGCCCTTTGATAATTTCCGCTTCCGTCAGGTCGCCGGTTTCCAGGTATTTGTCCATCAGCTCGTCGCTGGCTTCCGCCGCCGCAGAGACCATTTTTTCCCGCCATTCCTGGGCGGTACTGACCAAATCGTCCGGCACGGGCGCATAGGTGAACACCATGCCCTGCGTCGCGTCGTCCCACAGAATGGTGCGCATCTTGATGAGATCCACCACGCCGGTGAAATGATCTTCTGCACCCACCGGGATGACAATCGGCACCGGATTGGCCTTCAGGCGCTCCTGCATCATCCGTACGACGCGGAAGAAATCGGCACCCGGACGGTCCATTTTGTTGACGAAGGCCAGACGCGGAACGTGATATTTATTGGCCTGACGCCAGACGGTTTCCGACTGCGGCTGCACGCCGCCCACGGAGTCATACACCATCACGGCGCCGTCGAGCACGCGCATGGAACGTTCCACCTCAATGGTGAAATCCACGTGCCCCGGGGTGTCAATGATGTTGATCCGGTGCGGCTCATAGCCTCTGTCCATACCCGGCCAGAAGCAGCTGACGGCCGCGGAGGTAATCGTGATCCCGCGCTCTTGCTCCTGCGCCATCCAGTCAGTGGTTGCCGCGCCATCGTGTACTTCACCCAGCTTGTGGCTCATCCCGGTGTAAAACAGGATGCGCTCAGTGGTGGTGGTTTTACCGGCATCGATATGCGCGGAGATACCGATGTTGCGATAACGTTCGAGAGGGATGGGTCGGGGCATGATATTTCCTTAGTCACTATGACTTGTCTGTGACGACCAGGATGGTCGTGCATTCGTTCGTTTGCTATAATAGTCCTATTGTACGAGTATTATCGAACTATTTTTTAACGGTTGACCTATTGTTGATATAGCTCAATCTGACGCCAAACGCAGGAAAACGATGATCCCAAACCACCCTGAAACTGAACAAATACTGCTGGAAAATGTGCTGTTTGCCCTCGGCAACCCGCTCCGGCTTGCGATAATTCGCCGTCTGGCCGATGGCAGCGAACTCAGCTGTAACGCGCTGCGCCCGGAGGATGTGGTGAAATCGACAATGACCCACCACTGGCGCGTACTGCGCGACAGCGGCGTTATCTGGCAGCGCCCGCAGGGGCGGGAGAACATGATTTCGTTGCGAAGAGAGGATCTGGATGCCCGTTTTCCAGGGCTGATGGAGATACTTTTACAAGCTAAATCATAAGGATATACCTATTATCCCCTGAAAAATGCCCCGTAAAGATGTAAGGGGCATAATGTCAGCAGAGGGGTTTATCTTACGTGCATACGATATTCAATCATTCCACTTTTCTTCGCAATCCAGTCGTACAATCGTTGCCCGCGATAGTTGGCTTCATGCGTATGCCAGTAAAGGTGACTGGCATGATGTTTTCTGGCTTCTCTCTGAACATATTCTATTAACTGTTTGCCAATGTGTTTGCCCCTTACGGCTTCGCAGACGTATAAATCTTCGAGGTAGCAGTAATCGCTCTCAGCCCATGTCGAACGGTGAAAAAGATAATGCGCAAAACCCACTACGTCTCCATTACATCGTGCCACCACGCAGAATAGCGGCTCAACGGGGCTGAAAAATCGTTGCCAGGTTCGTTCAGTAATGGTCCCGGACAGATCGACGTTGTAAAACGCCTGATATTTTCCCCATAGCGGCATCCAGCTTTCAAAATCACGTTCTTTAACTGCCTCAATTATCACGCTCGTATTATTCATATTGCCTCTTTGCTTATCCGTTTATTCGTTTCAGGAAGAGTGTATTCGCTGAATGGCACGTTTTGCCCCGCCAATTCTCGCCATCAAGGCAGACCAATTTTTCATCCTGCTGCGTGCACTATTGCTTTAGAATCAAGAGATACAGAGGGAAAGTGGACAACGTAATGTTTAAGCACGCGCAGCTAGAAACGGTTAAGGCATGGATTAACGACCCCGCTAACGGATCGCTACCGCTTCATGAAAGGATCCAGAGAGCAATACGAATGCTGATACTGGAAGGGATATTATCTCACGGTAAGGCCCTTCCTGCTTCACGCGCTCTGGCGGCTTCTCTCAGCGTTTCCCGGGACACCATTGAAGCGGCCTACTCCAGCCTGCATGCCGAAGGTTTTATTGAGAGACAAACAGGCAGAGGGAGCTTCGTCTCTTCCAGCGCGCGTTTTTTAAAACCCCGTCCTCGACAGCATCAGCCAACCGCTGAGATACGAAAAGCAAAACTCAGCGTCCGGGGAAAGATCGTTTATGAAAGCGGCGGGATCCGCGAGTTTTCTTCACCTCGCCCCCTTGCGCCCGGCATTCCTGAAACCCGCATGTTTCCCCTTCCGATCTGGGAGCGTCTTCAGCGACAGGTACTGAAGGAGTTTCAGCACCAGGCGTTAGAGCAAAGTCCACCCCAGGGTATAGAACGTCTGCGACGGGCAATTGCGGAATATGTCAACCTTGAGCGCGGAACGCGTGCGAGGGCAGAACAGGTCATCGTTCTGACAAGTTCTCAACAGGCGCTTGCGCTCTGTTCCCACGTGCTGATGGACGCCGGGGATGGCATTGTCATTGAAGATCCCTCCTATCAAGGGGCACACAAAGCGTTCAACGCTGCAGGGCTTCTCTGTATTCCGGTTCCTCTTGATGAAAAAGGCATCTCGGTTGACGGGCTTAATTCTCTGACCGAGCCTGCCAGGGCGATCTACCTTACGCCTTCTCATCAGTACCCCACCGGGGTGACGCTCTCTCTTGACCGACGACTGGCAGTTGTTAAATGGGCAAACCGTTACGGAGCCTGGATTATTGAGGATGACTATGACAGCGAGTTTCACTACGAAGGTAAGCCTATGGCCAGTCTTCAGGGGCTTGATACGTATAACCGGACAATTTATATCGGCACGTTCACTAAGTCTCTGTTCCCTGGGCTGCGAATTGCCTACATGATCGTTCCCTCAGAATTGACAGAGCCCTTTACCATGGCGAGGACATTAATGGATGGTCACACCGCCTCAATAACCCAGCTGACGCTGGCTAAATTTCTGGAGGGAGGCCATTTTGGCGCCTATGTTCGTAAGATGCGGAGTATTTATGTTGCTCGTCGCGACACGCTGGCAAGCATGATGGACGAATATCTCTCCGAATATGTTACCTGTGAAACGCCTGCGGGGGGAATGCAAATGCCTTGTCACCTGAAGCACGGCATATCCGAGAAAGAAATAGCCACCGCCGCCCGACGCGCGGGTGTTGATATACTTGGTCTTACCAATTTATATACAGGTCCCCCCGCGTCCACCGGTTTTTTGATGGGATTTGCTGCTTACACGGAAAGGGAAATAGAAGACGCTGTAAAAAAACTGGCCGCAATTTTCCGTCATGTTTGATGCCGTCGACCGGTCAGCGGCGAATACTCATTCCGGGCGAGCAAGGCTATAAACAGGGATCCGCCGGGTTGTTTTGGTGAGCGTATCAAACACCTCGGCGTCGGACGTCACGATCCTCATCCCCGTTTTGCGTAATCTCTGCACATCGGCCGCGATGCGCTGAATGCCAAACCAGAAAAGCCCGTCGAGTGCCGTCACCGACAGCCCGTTTTCCAGCGCCAGCTTAAGTCGTTCCTTCGGGGCTTTAACCTGCTGGGCAATTTGCCGGTAAGGCACTTCATTGAATCCTGTCGCGTCACTGCGCTGGATACGCGTTTTCAGCTGATAGGTAAATTCGTCAGGTATTCCGCCGAGATCTCTTTTAAGACTATAGACGCAGCCAAAGCGCTTGCCGTTAAACAGAACATTTTTCTGACTGAGCTGAAGCTCTTTTCTGACAATGTCTATCAGCTGGGGCGCACGGGTAAGGAGCAGCCTGAAGGGCAGCTCGAAGCTGGTGACGTAATCCACATTAAGCAACGCGAGGCGCAGCCGCTCCTCTGCACCGGACTGTTGCTCACGACATTCCTCCATCACCTCTGCCCACTGGCGCGTCAGGCGCTCCGGCTCGGCGGCTTCGGTAAGGAGATATTTTTCAATCTGATAATCAACTCTTCCGGTCATCGTGTGGTATCCCGTCACTGTGGGTGCGGTAATTCTATACAGCGCGGTGAGTTTTATAAAGGACTGAACCGCAGCGGCACTCTGAAAATGTCGTTGCGATTCAGCATCCTGACGTTTCGGATCAGTGCGCCATAATCCAGCCCATCAGCAGCGTGGCGAAAATCACCGTCGACGCGCCGCCGATGCGGGTGGCGATCTGCGCGAACGGCATCAGCGACATCCGGTTAGACGCGGACAAAATGGCCACGTCCCCCGTTCCGCCCAGCCCGCTGTGGCAGCAGGTCACAATGGCCGCTTCCACAGGATACATATTCAGACGCGACGCAATAAAGTAGCCGCTCAGCGCCATCGCAATTACAACCGAACCGCACACCACCACGTATCCCACCGAGAAGACCGACACCACGCTCTCAAGCGGCACGTATAACATCCCGAGGCCGATCATCAGCGGCCAGACCAGCGCAGCCGAGACGAATTTATAGCAGCTGTGCGCGCCCTGCTCCATTGAGGCCGGGATCACCCTGAAGTATTTACACAGAACGGCAATCAGGATCATCAGCACCGGGCCGGGAATATGTACCAGTTTTTCAAACAATCCGCCGACGATGAAAAACGCGCACACCATCAGCAATCCGCCCCCCATCAGATGAAAATCCGTCTGCTGCGTGCTTTGCGCCCCGGCAAAAAGGCTGGCGTCGTCTTTACTCCGCGTAAGCATGCCATTTCCCGAAAGCGCAGGGCGTTTCGCGCCGAGACGCGCCAGCGAGCCCGCACAAATAATGGCGAAGATATTCCCGACGACCGCAGCGGGTGCCAGCTGCGCAACGTAGACGTCCGGCGTCTGCCCCAGTATTGCCGAATAGGCCAGGGACAGCGGCAAAATCCCCTCGCCAATCCCGCCGCCGATGATGGGCACAATGATGAAGAAGAAGGTGTGGTAAGGCGTATAACCAAACAGTGAGCCCACAATGAGGCCGCTCAGCACGGCCATGCATGTTCCGGCCACCAGCGGAACAAACATGCGCATCATCCCCTGGATCAGCAGCACCCGGTTCATCCCCAGAATGCTGCCGACCACCAGGCAGGCGATGACGAAATAGAGCAGATTCGCCTCTTTCATCAGCAGATGCACGGTATCAAGGGTATGTTTCCCGAATACGCCAAAATAGACCAGCACGGAGGGGACCATCAGGCACAGGATCGCCGGGCCGCCGATATCTTTCAGCACCGGGATTTGACGCCCTACCTTGGCAAACGCGAAGCCGAGGGTCATGATGACCGCGAGTCCACCAATCATATTTTTTGGCAGCAGCCCTGCCCAGGCGGACGTCGCCACAATCGCGGCAATCCCGACGAACAGCATCAACGGGACCGTGCCCACCTCGGTATTGTTGAGCCCAAAGGCAAAACGCGAGGTCGACAGTTCAGAAGTCGGTACAGGATTATCTTTCATATAATCACCTGAATTTGTGTTCGGATAAACAGAGAAAGGAATAACTGAAACTATTCCTGATACGAATAAATGTTCTTAAATATAAATAAAGACTTAGATGGCCTTTTCTAAAAACAGGCTCAACATGAAATTAGCACGGGCCTGCCGGGAGAAATGTGAACAATTCGGCTCTTTGCTTTTAAATAACTTAATTCAGTATTAAGTAACTAAAGTTATTTATGGCGGCCATTGTCGCTTTCTTGCGTCTTATCAATATTTGACGAAAGTATTAGTTATCCAACTAATGCAATCTTTTTGAAATTAATAAAACCAGAGAGAGTGTGACCCTTGTCACTCCTGCCCTGCTTTCTAAGCGCTAGATTAGCGCTGCAATAAAACACATAAAATACCCTACAGGAAATACTATGCCTTCATTACTATTACAGTCACTGTTTCCGCTCGTCTTTATAATGTTACTTGGATGGCTAAGTGGAAAGCTGGGATATTCCCGGCGTGAAGATGCAAACGTTATGGCAACCGTGGTGATTCGTTTCGCCCTTCCTTTCCATCTTTTTATCGGTGCACTGCATACCGACCCGAATAAAATTAAGAACCTGACCTTTATGGCCGTTTTAGTTGTCGGTTTAATGGGGTCGTATTTACTGACGCTATTTATTTCGCGCTACGTTTTCCGCCACGATATCAAAACCAGCGCCATTCAGTCTCTGGTTTGCGCCTTTCCGGATATGGCCTACTTTGGCGCACCGGTCCTGGCGGTATTGATTGGGCCGGAAGGATTTATCGGCGTGCTGATTGGCAATATTATTACCAGCGTTATCATGATCCCTCTGACTATCGTCCTGATTCGTGTGGGTGATAAAAACGGTCAAGATGGCCTGGAGGCACTGCACCCGGGCGCGATGATCGTGCAAAACCTCATCAAGGCGGCGCGCAATCCTATCGTCTGGATCCCGGTCTCCGGCGTCTTGCTCAGCCTGGCCGGCGTGCAGATACCGTCCATTCTCAGCATGCCTATCGAAATGGTTGGCAAAGTTTCAGGCGGACTATCCCTGTTTGCCCTCGGCCTGCTGTTTTACGGTGAGCGCCCTAAACTGAACGTGCAGACGTTTACCAACATCAGTATTAAAAACCTTATTCAGCCGGCAATGATGGCCGCCGCAGGACTCGCCTTTGGCCTGAGCCACACCTTACTGCAGCAGGTCGTTATTATTGGCGCAACGCCTTCCGCGATTGCCGCAGGGATGTTTGCCTTACGCAGCGATACCTATATTGATACCGCATCCTCTTCCATATTAATTGGCACTGCCGTCGGGGTCATGACCGAAGGCATTATGATCTATTTCATCTCTTAATCTGCTTTAAATAAAAAATTCAGGAGTTAACCATGTCCCGGAAAGAAGTTCTGTACACCCCCTATAACGGGGCCGTATTGCTGGAAAATCCGCTGCTAAATAAAGGACTCGCATTCATTAAAGAAGAGCGTGACAATTTTAATCTGCACGGGTTATTGCCGCACAACGTTGAAACCATTGAAGAACAAACCGAGCGCGCCTGGGTGCAATTTTGTCATTTTAAAAGCGATATTTCGCGTCATGTTTACCTGCGAAATATTCAGGACACCAATGAAACGCTCTTTTATAACCTCCTGCGTTCGCATCTCAAAGAGACGTTACCGATTATCTATACCCCGACGGTCGGTGAAGCCTGCGAGCATTTCTCCACGATTTATCGACGCGCGCGCGGCCTGTTTATTTCATGGCCGAATCGCCATCGTATTGATGAGATGCTGCAAAGCTTTTCGCGCAACGACGTTCGCGTGATTGTGGTGACGGACGGGGAACGTATTTTAGGGCTTGGCGATCAGGGTATCGGCGGAATGGGTATCCCAATTGGTAAGCTGTCGCTGTATACCGCCTGCGGAGGGATCCATCCGGCTTCTACCCTGCCGATTATGCTGGATGTCGGCACCAATAATCAGCAGCACCTCGACGACCCGATGTACATGGGCTGGCGCCACCCGCGCATCAGCGACGATCAGTACGCTGAGTTTATGGATATGTTTGTCAGCACCGTTAAAGCGCGCTGGCCCAATGTGCTCCTGCAATTTGAAGACTTCGCGCAGAAAAACGCTACCAGGCTGCTCCAGCGCTACCGCGACCAGCTGTGCTGCTTCAATGATGATATCCAGGGCACGGCCGCCGTCACCGCCGGTACGCTGATGGCGGCGGCCCATGCCGCGGGCACGCGCATTCGCGACCAGCGCGTGGTCTTCCTGGGCAGCGGCTCTGCCGGATGCGGAATAGCTGAAAAAATTGTGGCGCTGATGGTGGATGACGGCCTGAGCGAGTCCGAAGCGCGCAGGCGGATCTTTATGGTCGATCGCTTCGGCCTGCTGACCGACGACATGACCAACCTGCTCGATTTCCAGAAAAACCTGCTTACCGCGCGCGACGCCGTTTGCAGCTGGCAGGTAGACTCGCAAAATATTTCCCTGCTGGACGTGGTGAAAAACGCGCATCCTACGGTGATGATCGGCGTTTCGGGCCAGCCGGGGCTGTTCAGCGAAGAGATTGTCAAAGAGATGCATCGCCACTGTCCGCGCCCGATCATCATGCCGCTCTCGAACCCGACCTCGCGGGCGGAAGCCCAGCCGCAGGATCTTATCGCCTGGACCCAGGGTGCCGCGCTGGTGGCCACCGGCAGCCCATTCGCCCCGGTATTCTGGGAGAATGAACACTACGAGATCGCCCAGTGTAACAACGCCTATATTTTCCCGGGCCTGGGGCTGGGCGTGCTGGCCTGCAACGCGCGCCGGGTGACGGAAGAGATGCTGATGGCAGCAAGCCGCAGCCTGGCCGCGCAGTCTCCGCTGGTCACCACGGAAAAAGGCGGATTGCTGCCGCCGGTAGATCAGATTGAAACGGTTTCACGCCAGATTGCCGTCGCCGTCGCCCGGGCCGCGATTGAACAGGGCGTGGCTCCGGCGATAGATGATGAGACGCTGATGGCGCGTATTGAGAAGACCTGGTGGCAGGCGGACTATGCGCCGTACCGCAGGTCTGCGCTGTAAGCCTCGATCCAGCCCTCACTGCACGGTGAGGGCTGGATTGCTGCCTTAATGCTGGACGCCCGACCGTTCGGAAAGATCGGCGGCAGACAGGATATCAGCCTTTGGTGCCACGCTCTTGCGGCGGGCATACCGGTCAGGCTGACCTTCAGGACGCGTTTTGAAGCGCCGGTGCAGCCACATATACTGTTCTGGCGCCATCCGTACCGCCTGCTCAATCGCCCTGTTCATCTGCGTCGCAACAGATTCTTTATCGCCCCCCTGCAGCGACTCGCTGATATCCTCCAGAATAATCAGTTCGTAGCCTGTACCGTCCGCCCGGCGGCGCGGCACAAAGGGAATGACGGCAGGCTTAGCGCTTTTGACCAGCATATAGCTTCCAGCGGTCGTGGCGGCATCCGCAACCGCAAAGAACGGCACAAAGACGCTATTGGTTTTGCCATAGTCATGGTCCGGGGCGTACCACAAAATTTCATTCTGCTTCAGCGAGCGGATCATGCCCTTTAAATCATGACGATCGAGCATGGTTTTATTGGAGCGCAGGCGCCCGCGCGTCTGAAGCCAGTCCAGCAGCGCGTTATTATTCGGACGATACACCCCAATGCCGGGGTTGAGCATGCCAAAGATCCGCGCGCCCAGCTCAAGGGTGAGAAAATGCATGCCAACGAGCACCACGCCATTTCCCTTTGCCCGCGCCTTTTCCATGTGCTCATAACCCGTCACGGTAAAGCATTTCTTCACCCGCCACGCAGGCCAGAACCATGCCATCCCGGTTTCGATTACCCCCATTCCTACCGATTCAAAATTACGCTGTAGCAGTGACTCTCGCTCCGCCTTTTTCATCTCCGGAAAACAGAGTTCCAGGTTGCGGCGGGCAATCTCAACGCGGCGCGGAAGCAGGCGCATCGCCAGCCGTCCAAGACTGTGGCCGATTCGGAACAGCAGCGGATAAGGGAGCAGCATGATGAGCCACAGCGCGGCGATGCCAGCCCAGCTTAGCCAGTAACGAGGGTGAAGAAAGGCGAGTGAAAAACGGGGTAATTTTGTCATGAGAAAATTATCCTTTAGCGTGTCTGTCCTTAACTGATTCTGTTTGAGATCTTTCCTAAGGATTGATGGGCTGTCAGCCAGAAACGTAAAGTGTAACGGATAAGATAAAACGCATTTTTATCGATTTTTGCGAAAAAGCGGGAAGACGAGACGGGAAAAACCGGGGAGGAGAGTTCCCCCCGGCAATTGCGCTTACATTGAATAGCCTGGCTTTTTGATTAATTCGTCCAGCTTCGGTCCTATTTCGGTATCCCAGACCTGCGCTTTCCAGTCCTCCTGGTTCACCTGATTCAACGCAACGGACACCGAGCTGTCTTTGCTGTTGAAATGGCGAATAATGACCTCAGCAATATCCTCGGCCAGTGCGGTTTTTTGTTCGTCGTTCAAATCGCGGGGAAAACATTTGATATCTACGTGTGGCATATGCAGGCTTCCAGTTGTGAGTCAGGGCTCCACGTTATCAGATAATACCGTTGGCCTTTAACACCTTGTGCAGTTCCGGCAGCTGACATACGGTGTCCGCAATAGCCGTAAACCTCGGCGTATTGGTTGCAAACCAGTCATGGCGTGGCCCCCAGGTGCGCGCCACCGCGATATACACATCCAGCAGCGTCAGCCGTTCACCCAGCGCAAACGGGGCGACCTTGAGCTGATTATCGAACCACAAATAGAGAGATTTCCGGTATTCGATGCAGTTTTTCTGCAGCTGTTCAGGCGCATCCGGTGCCCAGCGTTCGGGATAGTCCGCATACGTAAACGTGGGATAGACGTTGGCCACAAACCAGATCAGCAAGCGCTGAAACTGCTGGCGTTCGGCCTGCCCCACGGGCGGCGCAAGATCGGGACATCTGTCGAGCACCATCAGGGCAATCGCCGCCGTTTCGGTCATGATGGCGCCATTTTCCAGCTCCAGCGTGGGCACCTGACACAGCGGGTTAAGCTTTTGCAGCAGCTCACGCTGCGGACCGGGCTGGTCAAACCCGTCCACGTTGATAAATTGATAAGGGATATCGGCCAGGGTTAGCATCACTTCACCGATTGCCGAGCCCCAGCCGGGTACGCCATAGAGTTTAATCATGTTGCCCCCTGCGGGATGAAAACCCTAAGTGTAGAGCACCATTAGTAGGTTATCCCAGGCGGGTTGACCTCCGACTGCGCCACCGCTTCGCCCTGCTCGCCCCAGCGCGCCAGCACCTTCTGGTAATCACCCCGCTTAATCGCGCCGTCCAGCGCGGCCTGCAGCGCGTACACCAGCTCATTGCCTTTTTTGGTGGTGGTCGCGACATAGGCTTTTTTCGGCCCTAAACCGACCACGCGGGTTTTGCCCGTGAGCGCCGCTTTGTAGGCTGAAACCGACTGAGGGCCAAAGAACACATCCGCCCTGCCGGACTGAATATAGAGATTGCCCGAGGCATCGTCGTGGAGATAGACCGGCAGCGCAGGCGCCCGCCCTGCCTTTTTGTTCTCTTCGTTCCAGCCCAGCAGAATGCGCTCCTGATTCGTACCGGAGCCGACGATCACCTTTTTCCCGGCCAGATCTCCCGCGCTTTTGATTGACTGGATCTCGCTGGTGGATTTCACCGAAAACGCCAGCGAATCGACGCGGTAGGTCGCAAAATCAAATTTCTCTTTACGCTGTTCGGTCACCGCAATGTTCACCAGCGCCACGTCGTAGCGCCCGGAGGCGATCCCGAGCGGCCAGTCTTCCCACGCCGTCGGCACCAGCTTCAGCTTTAGCCCCAGGCTGCCCGCCAGCAGGCGGGCGATATCCGGGTCGCTGCCGATGCGCGTGCGGTTATCGCTGGCCAGCAGCGCTAGCGGCGGAGAATTCAGCGCCGAAACGGCGACCGTCAGCGTACCCGGCTCAACGAATTTGTAATTGGCGGGGATCTTCGCCACGGCCTGCCGATCCACCGTCACCGGCAGCGGCTGTTCGTTGGCTTTCAAATCAATGCTGGCGTGGCTCGCCGTCGTGAAGACCAGCCCCGCCAGAAGTCCATATTTCATTGGCGCTCCTTACAGCACTTTTGACAAGAACTGGCGCGTTCGCGCATGTGACGGACGGTTTAATACCTCGTCACTGCTTCCCTGCTCGACGATTTTTCCGTCGACCATAAACACCACCTGATCCGCCACTTCACGGGCAAAGCCGATCTCGTGCGTCACCACCACCAGCGTGGTGCCGGACCGGGCCAGCTTTTTGATCACGTCCAGCACTTCCCCTACCAGCTCCGGGTCCAGCGCCGAGGTGGGCTCATCAAACAGCATCACGCGGGGACGCAGCGCCAGCGCGCGGGCAATGGCGATACGCTGCTGCTGTCCGCCGGAGAGATGACGAGACCAGGCATCGGCTTTGTCCCGCAGCCCGACCACGTCCAGCAGGCTGTACGCCCTTTCCACCGCCTCTTTTTTGCTGAGCTTTTTATGCGCGATGGGCGCCTCAATCAGGTTTTCCAGCACCGTGAGGTGCGGAAAGAGATTGAAGTTCTGAAACACGTAGCCCACGTTGACGCGCTGCTTGAGGATCTCCTTCTCCTTCAGCTCATACAGCCTGTCGCCCTCACGGCGATAGCCGATGTAGTCTCCGTCGATCTGAATAAAACCTTCATCGACGCGCTCCAGGTGGTTAATGGTGCGCAGCAGCGTCGATTTGCCGGAGCCGGACGGCCCGAGGATCACCGTCACGGACCCGGGCGGGATCTCCAGCGAAACGTTGTCGAGCGCCTTATGGCGACCGAAATACTTACTGACGCCGGTAATCGAAATATGTCCTTCAGGAGAGGCTTGCATGGACGGGCTCCTGTGCTGGCGTGGTGGTGACAGAACGGGTGCGACGAGCGGCACGGTTCTGGTTAACGGCAGAGCGGCGTTCGCTGCGGGCAAGCGCGCGCTCGACGCCATACTGGATAGCGGACAGGACGGTGGTGATCGCCAGATACCAGGCGGCACCGACCATCAGCAGCGGGATCACCTCCTGCGTGCGGTTGTAGATCATCTGGATGGTATAGAACAGCTCCGGCATCGCCAGGACGTATACCATCGCCGTACCCTTGGCGAGGCTGATGATTTCATTGAACCCCGACGGCAGAATGGTGCGCAGCGCCTGAGGCAAAATGATGCGCACCGTGCGTCGCCAGGCCGGCAGACCGAGCGCGGCGGCGGCCTCATACTGGCCGTGATCGACCCCGAGGAATCCGCCGCGAACGATCTCGGCGGTATAGGCGCTCTGCACCAGGGTGAGCCCCACCACGGCGGTAGAAAACTGACCCAGCACGTTGATGGTTTCAAAGCTGCCCCAAGTGATGCCGGTGAACGGCACGCCGAGCGAGAGCGTGTCGTAGAGATAGGAGAAGTTGTAGAGAATGATCAGCACCACGATCAGCGGCAGCGACCGAAACAGCCAGATGTAGGCCCACGCCAGGCTGCTCAGCAGCCAGGATGAAGAGAGTCTCGCCAGCGCCAGCATGCCGCCAAGCACCACGCTCAGCGCGGTGCCGATCAGCGTCAGCAGCAGGGTCTGCCCGACACCTTCGAGGATTACCGGGTCAAAGAACCAGCGGGCAAACACCGTCCACTCCCAGCGCGGGTTAAAGGCCACGGACTGAATCACGACCGCCAGGACAAACAGCGCCACCGCGGCGCCGACGGCCCGCAGCGGATAACGCGCCGGGACCACCTTAATGGTTTCAACGTTGCTCATCGTCGTTCCTCATGCGGTTTTACTGAACGCTTCGCGTACCAGCGTTTTGGTGAAGCGCAGCCGGCCGTCAAACGGCGGCTGGCTGTACTCTTCCGGATCGCGGTTCAGATCGAACTGCGCCTGATAGCCCTGGCTGAGATAGAGCCGTACCGCTTCCGGCTGGCGAAAGCCGGTTGTCAGGTAGATTTGGCTATATCCTGCCAGCACCGCCCTGCGCTCAAGCTCCTGCACCACGCGCCCGGCAAGCCCCTGCTGACGCAGGGTTTTGTCCGTCCAGATGCGTTTGATTTCCGCGGTGCGTTCGTCGAAAGGTTTGTACGCGCCGGTAGCGATAATCTTCCCGTCGCGCTCAAGTACGATAAACAGCCCCTGCGGCGCTAAATACCACTCGGTGAGCTCAACTTCCGCGTCTTTGGAGAAGTAGTCCCCGTAGCGGGCGGCATATTCACCGAACAGCCCCTCGATGATGGGCTGAAGCTCGGCGTCTTCCGGGGAAACATCACGAAATCGTTCGCTCATCACGCCTCCTTAATCGCCCAGGCCAGCCGGGTTCACTTCTGACTGAGGAATACGCTCAACGCCTTCCCCCCAGCGGTTCAGCACTTTGTCGTAGTCGCCGTTTTTGATCACGCCGTTCAGCGCGGTTTGCACCGGCTCAACCAGCCCGCTGCCTTTCTTCAGCGTAACCGCGATGTGCGCCGCCTTCGGCCAGCCGCCGTCGACGCTACCCACCAGTTTGGTTTTCCCGTTCAGCGCCGCTTTCCAGGCGCCAATCACGTTCGGGCCAAAGTAGGCATCCGCGCGCCCGGACTGCAGGGCCAGCGTTTGTGCCGCATCGTCTTTGGTGTAGATCGGGGTAAAGGGCTTCAGCCCCTTCTTGAGGTTTTCGGCATTCCAGGCCAGGAGGATGGCCTCCTGGTTGGTGCCGGAGCCGACGATAATCCGCAGCCCGGCGATGTCTTCCGCCTTCTGCAGCGACTTGATCGGGCTGGTTGATTTCACGTAGAACCCGAGGGAATCTTTGCGGTAGGTGGCAAAGTCAAACTTCTCTTTACGCTCTTTGGTGACGGTGATGTTGCTGATAGCGGCATCATATTTCCCGGAAGCCACGCCCAGCGGCCAGTCTTCCCAGGAGGTTGGCACCACGTTCAGCTCCAGCCCGAGGCTGTCTGCGACCAGACGGGCGACGTCCACTTCACTCCCCAGCAGCGTTTTGTTGTCATCGGAAAACACCGTCAGCGGCGGTTGATTGAGGCCCGCCACCGCCACGGTAAATTTCCCCGGCACGGCGAAGCGATAATCTTTCGGCAGCTGTGCCACCGCCTCGCTGTTTTTGACGGTATTAACCGGTGTTTTATTGGCCTCGATGCTCACGCCTGTGCCGTTAATATTCACATTCTCTGCCCAGACGGCAGGGGTAAAGGCCAGCGCGAGCGCCAGAATAAGCGTTGTTTTCTGCATAGCGGGGTTCTCTTTTATTGTTGTGTGTATTGGTTTTTAGGTTCGTCTAAGCCGAGGCTTTCGCGCAGCGTGGTGCCCGGGTAGTCGGTACGGAACAGGCCGCGCGCCTGTAAAACAGGCACCACCTGGTCAACAAAGCGCGGGAAGGTGTCCGGCGTACCGCCCTGAATGATGAAGCCGTCTGCGGCATAGCCTTCAAACCAGGCCTGCAGGCCGTCGGCCACCTCTTCCGGCGTACCGGAAAAGCGCGGGCGAGGTGATGCGGCTTCCAGCGCCACCTGACGCAGGGTTAAGCTGCGCTCGCGGGCGTTACGCTTGATTTCATCGGTGGTGCTGCGGAAGCTGTTTTTGCCTAAGTCGCCGATATCCGGGAACGGCTCGTCGAGCGGGTACTGGCTGAAATCGTGATGTTCGAAATAGCGTCCGAGGTAGTTGAGAGCATCGTTAATCGACACCAGCGCCGCCGTGGTTTGATACTGGTTTTCCACGTCATCGGCGTCTTTACCCACAATCACGCTGACGCCCTGGAAAATATGTAAATCTGACGCGCGGCGTCCGTTACTTTCCAGCTGCTGCTTCACGTCGCGATAAAACGCTTTTGCCTCATCGAGGGTCTCGTGATGGGTAAAAATGGCGTCGGCATGTTTCGCCGCCAGCTTTTTCCCGTCGTCCGACGCGCCCGCCTGAAAGACAATCGGCCGCCCCTGCGGCGTTCGACCAATATTCAGAGGACCGGCGACCTGGAAGAAATCACCGTGGTGGTCCAGGGTATGCAATTTTGCCGGGTCAAAAAACTGACCGCTCTCTTTGTTGCGCACAAAGGCATCGCCTTCCCAGGAATCCCATAGCCCTTTCACCACGTCGAGATATTCATCCGCAATGCGATAGCGCAGCGCGTGCTCGGGATGTTTTTCACGGGAAAAGTTCTTCGCTGACCCTTCCAGCGGCGAAGTCACCACGTTCCAGCCCGCGCGACCGTTGCTGAGGTGGTCGAGGCTGGCGAACTGGCGCGCCGTGGTGAAGGGCTCGCTGTAGGAGGTGGATAAGGTTCCCACTAGCCCCAGGCGCGAGGTGATGCTGGCGAGAGCGGATAACACCGTCAGCGGTTCAAAGCGGTTTAAAAAATGCGGGATCGATTTCTCGTTGATATAGAGACCGTCGGCAACGAATAAAAAATCGAGTTTGCCCTCCTCCGCCTTTAACGCCGTCGCTTTGACGAAATCAAAATTGATGCTGGCATCGGCGACGGCCTCAGGGTGACGCCAGGCGGACATATTTCCCGATGCACCATGCAAAATGGTCCCGAGCCGCAGTTGACGATGTGCAGACATATTCACCTCTTCAGAATTAAACGTGTTGCAGGGCTTTTTCCGCAAGCTGTGCAAAATAGCGGGCAGCGGGCTCAATTAATGCCTCATCCGGATTGAATGCCGGATGGTGTAAACCGTACGGGCTGTTGCTGCCGATGCTGACAAACGCCCCCGGGATCTGCTGCAGATAGACCGCGAAATCTTCCCCGCCCATATGCAGCTCGGCGTGCCGGGTTTCGTAGCCTGCTTCTCTGGCGACCGAGGTGGCGAAATCGGCCCAGCGCTCGTCGTTCACCAGCGCGGTGGGCCCGGCATACCAGGTGATATCAATCTGCGCGCTAAAGGCGCTGGCAAACCCGGCGGCGATTTCGCCCACGCGGGCTTTCACGTTCTGCTGCACTTCCGTGCGATGGGTGCGCAGCGTGCCTTCCAGCTCGACGCTTTCCGGCAGCACGTTCCAGGTGTTACCGCCTGCAATGCGCGTCACGCTCAGCACCACCGAATCCAGCGTATTGACGTTGCGGCTGGCGACGCTTTGCAGCGCCGTCACCAGCTGGCTCGCCAGCACGATGGCGTCGTTACCTTCGTGCGGACGTGCGGCGTGCGCGCCCTTACCGGTAATGCGGACCACAAAGCGATCGACGTTGGCATAAAACGGCCCGCCGCGGGTAGCGAACTCACCGACCGGCAGGCCGGGCTCGTTATGCATGCCGAAGATGGCGCTGACGTCACGCAGGGCGCCGGCCCGCACCATGCTCTTCGCACCGCCAAAGTTCTCTTCGGCAGGCTGAAACAGGATCCGCACCCGGCCGTTAAGCGACGCTTCCCGCTCTTTCAGCTTTAACGCGGCGCCGAGGATCACGCTGGTGTGGATATCGTGTCCGCAGGCATGCATTACGCCTGCACGCTGGGAGCTAAACGGCACGCCGCTGCGCTCTTCAATCGGCAGAGCGTCGATATCCGCGCGCAGCGCAATCAGTTTGTTGCCCGAGCCGATTTCCGCCACCAGCCCGGTCGACAGGTCGTAAGGCTGCGGGGTAATCCCGGCATTCGTCAGCCACTGGCGCAGGCGCGTTGTGGTTTCCACTTCCTGGCCGGAGAGCTCCGGGTTCTGGTGCAGCTCGCGACGCCAGGCAATCAGCTGTTCGCCAAAGCTCATACGGTGACCTCCTTGTTAAGACGCGCCTCGGCAAGCAGGCGCAGCGACGCGACGCGCGTTGCCCCCTCCGCGACCGGCGTGTCGATGATAAATTCGTCAACGCCCCACTTTTCATGCAGGGCGTTAAGCTGTTCGAGCACCGATTCAGCCGTACCCGCCAGCAGCGACTGCGCCCGACGTGCAATGCGCACCGGCTCGCTGCCCGCCTGGCGCGCAAAGGCGTAGGCCTGCTCTTCGCTGGCCACGGTGACACGCTGGCCGTTTGCCAGCTCAACGCCCCACACTTCGACCTTCTGCGCCAGGGCATCCGCCTCGGCCTGCGTCGGCGCAACGATCGCCTGTACCGCCACAATCACGTCCCGCGCGCTGTGCTTACGCCAGGTCGAAACCACCTCGCGCAGCAGCTCAGGGTCACCGTTCAGATGCGCGGCAAAGACAAAGTGCCAGCCGAGCCCGGCGGCCAGCAGCGCGCTATCGATACTCGCGCCCAGCAGGAAACCCTCGGCAGGCAGCGGCGGCAGCGGCGTGGCGCGAACGGCCTCTTCATGAGACTGATGCTCAGGACGGATCCAGCGATCGAGCTGGGCCAGCTGTTCGGCGAAGCTGCCCTTTTCCTGTTGATTCAGCCCCTGCTGCAGCGCGCGGGTTGAGAGCGGCAGCCCGCCGGGGGCTTTTCCGACGCCGAGATCCACGCGGCCGGGCGCCAGCGCCGCCAGCACGTTGAAATTCTCGGCGACTTTATAAGGGCTGTAGTGCTGGAGCATCACGCCGCCGGATCCGACGCGGATGCGCGTGGTTTGCCCGAGGATCCAGGCAATCAGCAGCTCCGGCGAGGGGCTGGCAAGGTGGGGAGTGTTGTGGTGTTCGGCAATCCAGAAGCGGTGATAGCCCAGATTTTCTGCCTGCTGCGCCAGCGCCAGCGTACGCGCCAGTGCATCGGCAGCCGTTTCGTTTTCAGCGATGGGGCTTTTATCAAGAATGCTGATTCGCCATGACATGTTGCGTTCTCGTTTGACTTAACATGTCGACATTATTAAAGGCGCATTTCACCACTGAGAAACAATTAATTTACATTTAGTTTGCCGGAAATCAGATATATAAAACCATGCTAAGAATAAGACTTTAAGTCGGCAATCAGCGTTTTCCCCTGCCCGCGCCGGGTAATGCGGACGAAGCGAATATGTCCATACTGCGGGTTTTGCAGATCGGCTTCATAACGCGCGCGGTTGTTACGCCAGGTTTTCATCGTCCAGATGAGAATGGACTCTCTGCTGAAGAACGCGCGCCGGAAACTCTCTTTGTTCCCGGTGCCGGGCCAGAGCTCGCGCTTATGCCAGGCGCGTTTGACTGCCCTGGTGACCGCCTGCCAGAGGGTGCGGGCAAAGCCATAATCCACCCACACCACAACGTCGACATTACGCCATTTCACCGGCCGCGTGCGGTTATAGTTGCCGTCAAGCACCCAGTCTGGCGAAGCCTGTAGCGCCTGCTCCAGCGTTTCCTGAAACACATCGTCCGGCGTTCCCTGCCAGTCAGGTCGCCAGTAGAGTCTGTCCATCTCGATATAGGGAATAGCCAGTTCGGTCGCAATCTGCTTCGCCAGCGTGCTTTTTCCGCTCCCGCTGGTCCCGATGACGTTAATTTTCACCTCAGCCTCACTGTGTTATCGAAAACTGACCAAATGATAGCGTTTTCATCCTGTTAACGAAACGCTATTTCAACATGACAATTTTTCCTGAGAGACGATCTCCCTCTTTCAGTTTGGGTTATGTCGTTTATTTGCAGCGACGCCAGAACACGCCCCTAGAAATATTTTCATTTTTATTACATTCGAGAACATTAGCAAATTAAAAATAATGAACAACGGGTATTTAAGGCAGTCAGAATTTCAGAGAGAATATGCAGCAGGCCGTTATATAAAAATAATCACATTACTCTTGCCGGAGCATTTTCCGGACGTTTTTTTATTCTTGCACATCATCATGGAGTTACTCATGAGGCGTAACAGTCCCGTTACACAAAACGAGCATTTACTTAACGATGGTTCGACGTTAATGTCGACCACCGATACCAAAAGCCATATTACCTATGCTAATTCCGCTTTTATTGAAGCCAGCGGATATAAAGAAGAACATCTTCTGGGTGAGCCGCATAACCTCATCCGCCATCCCGACATGCCTGCCGAAGCGTTTGGCGACATGTGGTTTACCCTGCAGCAGGGTGAGACCTGGACGGGGCTGGTGAAGAACCGTCGTCATAATGGCGACCACTACTGGGTGCGGGCAAACGTAACGCCTGTCTGGCAGGGTGGATCCCTGACGGGGTATATTTCCGTGCGAAATATACCCGCACGGGAAGAGATTGCGGCCAGTGAAAAACTGTATGCAAAAGCGCGTAATAACGAATTAAAACATTACCGCTTTTATAAAGGGTTACTGGTTCGGCGCGGTTTATTTTCGTTTATGTCGCTCTTTAAATGTCTTAGCACAAGTAAACGTATCCATCTGGGTATTGCGACGACGGCGTTACTCTCCTGCCTGGCGGTGTATTTATTCCCTGATAAACTTGTGCAGTCGGGAAGTCTGGTACTGCTGTTTACTTCCCTGGCCTATTATCTTCATGCGCAGATCGCCCGCCCGGTAAAATCTATTGTGCAACAGATGCAGCGCGTGGTTTCAGGACGTAAAACGGACTATTACCATTTTGACAGGATCGACGACATCGGGCTGATGATGCGTCTGGTAAATCAATCAGGCTTGAACCTCAATTCGCTGGTTGACGACGTCGGGGCGCAAATCAGCGGGATTGGCACCATCAGCCAGCAGGTCGCGAAAGAAGGTGCAGCGCTGCAGACGCGTTCAGAAGAGACCGCAGACTTTCTGCAGCAAACCGCGTCCGCGGTGGAAGAGATCGCCAGCGCGGTGGAGCAGACTGCAGAAACGGCTAAAGAAGCCACGGAGATGGCGGATCGCACCCGCGACAGCGCCCACCGCGGTGAAGCGATGATGAAAGAGACCATCGGTATGATGCAATCCGTGTCGCAGGATAACAGCCAGATCGTCGATATTATCAGCGTTATCGATCGTATTGCCTTCCAGACCAACATTCTTGCGCTGAATGCTGCCGTGGAAGCGGCGCGCGCAGGTGAAGCCGGGCGCGGTTTTGCCGTGGTGGCGGCTGAGGTGCGCAACCTTGCGCAGCACTCCGCGACGGCGGCGAAAGAGATCAAAGCGCTGATTGAGAAAAACGTCGCCAGCGTCAACGCTGGCGTGGAGAAGGTAGAACAAACCGAAACGCAGCTGACGGTTATGATCGACAACGTGCTGCGGGTCTCCTCCCTGATTAAGGAGATCGGCCACGCCACGCAGGAGCAAACCCAGGCGCTGACGCTCATCAACGCCTCTATCTCCCGTATCGGCGCAATGACCCACAACAATACGGGGATGGTGGATAACGTCACTCACGCGGCGAATCACCTGACGCAGCGCACCACGCGCCTGCAGCAGGCGATTGCCGTTTTTGGCGGTTAGCCGTTCGGATACTGCTCGTCGGTGACTTTTTCCAGCCATGCAACCGGGCTGCCGTTAACGGATTCGGCGATGGCAATATGCGTCATCGCCGTTTGCGCGCTTGCGCCGTGCCAGTGCTTTACGCCGGGTGGGATCCAGGCGATATCGCCCTGATTCAATATTTCCGCCGCTTTGCCCCACTCCTGTAACCAGCCGCGACCCTGCGTCACAATCAGCGTTTGCCCAAGGGGATGCGTATGCCACGCGGTGCGCGCGCCCGGCTCAAAGGTCACGGTTGCCCCGCCGACGCTGGCAGGCTCGCTCGCCTGAAATGGTGCGTCAATACGGACGGTGCCGGTGAACCAGGCTTCCGGTCCTTTTGCTGAAGGTAATGATCCGCTGCGGATAATTTTCATCTTATGCTCCTCGTTTACTGTTGCGTTAACAGTAGCGCAAAGCAATCCGGAGCATTAGTGTGCATAATCAGATAGGAAATATGATTGAAATTCATAAATAGAGGCAATCGCGATGCTAAAAGATAATTTCAACGACCTGCTCTCTTTTATGGTGGTCGCCCGCGAGCGCAGCTTTACGCGCGCGGCGGCGCAGCTGGGCGTCTCGCAATCGGCGCTGAGTCATGCCATGCGCAAGCTTGAAGCGCGGCTCGACGTTCGCCTTTTAACCCGCACAACCCGCAGCGTTGTTCCCACCCAGGCGGGTGAGCAGCTCTTTACGCGCTTAAGCCCGCATTTGATGGAGATTGAGCAGGAGCTCACGACGCTTCGCAGCGCACGCAACAAACCCGCAGGTTCTGTTCGCATCGTCTCCGGCGAGCATGCGATGGACGCCGTGCTCTGGCCGGTACTGAAGGCGTTTATGGTGCAGTATCCTGAGATTAACGTCGAAGTGACGGTAGATAACGGCCTGACGGATATCGTGGATGGCCGTTTCGACGCGGGAGTACGCCTGGGTGAACAGGTGGCAAAAGATATGATTGCGGTACGGATAGCGCCGGATATGCGCATGGCCGTGGTCGGTTCCAGGGATTATCTGGCTCGCTTTGGCGTGCCGCAGACGCCGGAGCAGCTTGCTGAACACCGCTGCATCAACATGCGCCTGCCCACGCGCGGCGGACTGTATCACTGGGAATTTGAACGCGACGGGCGCGAGCTTCGCGTTCGGGTTGATGGGCAGCTTACGCTGAGCAGCCTGTCGCAGCGCATCGACGCCGCTGAGAATGGCCTCGGATTAGCCTACGTGCCGGAGGCGTCGGTTCTGGGGGCGCTTAATCACGGACGGCTCGTCAGGGTCCTTGAATCGTGGTGCCCTACTTTCGAGGGGTATCACCTTTATTATCCGAGCCGTCGCCAGCACACTACCGCTTTCAGGTTACTGTTAGATGCTCTCCAGCAGTCAAAATCTTGACCACCTGGTAATAATTAAGAAATTCTGATGATTAAATAATCAACCCGCCAAATGTTTTGTCTAAAAACTCATCACGATTCAGCGTGTTGTGATCGCCGTCTGCTCTGACCACACGATTTCCTTCGACGTGCATCACTTTCGGCACGGTTATATTTTGCGTCGCTTATGAATTGCAGGTAGGATGCCTCGCCATGTTTCGCCTTATCCATACGCAGAATGACTGGGAAGGCGACATGTGTTTGCGCAGAAGCAATCGTTTGTATTGCGCTCTGCCAGGCAGGACTATCACGATAATGGTTCAGACAGGCAAACAGGTAACTCAATGAAAACAAGCAATAAAAGCGCAGCCGATCATCATGCTGCTAAACGTCGCTGGTTGAACTCCCACGAAGAGGGCTACCACAAAGCGATGGGCAACCGTCAGGTTCAAATGATCGCCATCGGCGGCGCTATCGGAACGGGTCTGTTTTTAGGTGCGGGTGCGCGTCTGCAAATGGCTGGCCCGGCTCTCGCCCTGGTCTATCTGGTGTGCGGGATCTTCTCTTTCTTCATTCTTCGTGCGCTGGGTGAACTGGTACTGCATCGCCCTTCCAGCGGAAGCTTCGTCTCTTACGCCCGTGAATTCCTCGGTGAAAAAGCGGCCTACGTTGCGGGCTGGATGTACTTCGTCAACTGGGCGATGACCGGTATTGTCGATATCACCGCCGTTGCGCTGTATATGCACTACTGGGGCGCGTTTGGCGATGTGCCGCAGTGGGTCTTTGCGCTTGGCGCACTGGCGATTGTCGGCACCATGAACATGATCGGCGTGAAGTGGTTCGCGGAGATGGAGTTCTGGTTTGCGCTGGTAAAAGTGCTGGCCATCGTGGTGTTCCTGGTCGTGGGTACCGTCTTCCTCGGCAGCGGCAAGCCGCTGGACGGCAATGCCACCGGCTTCCATCTGATAACCGATAACGGCGGATTCTTCCCACACGGTCTGCTGCCTGCGCTGGTTCTGGTTCAGGGCGTGGTGTTCGCCTTCGCCTCTATCGAACTGGTGGGCACCGCAGCAGGTGAATGTAAAGATCCGCAGACCATGGTGCCAAAAGCCATTAACAGCGTGATCTGGCGTATCGGTCTGTTCTACGTCGGTTCCGTGGTGCTGCTGGTTCTGCTGCTCCCGTGGACTGCCTATCAGGCAGGTCAGAGTCCGTTTGTGACCTTCTTCTCTAAGCTGGGCGTGCCTTACGTTGGCAGCATCATGAACATCGTGGTCCTGACCGCGGCGCTCTCCAGCCTGAACTCCGGTCTTTACTCTACCGGTCGTATCCTGCGCTCCATGTCGATGGGCGGTTCTGCGCCGAAGTTCATGTCGAAGATGAGCAAGCAGCAGGTTCCCTATGCGGGGATTCTGGCAACGCTGGTGGTTTACGTTTTTGGCGTGTTCCTGAACTATCTGGTGCCGTCCCGCGTATTTGAGATCGTTCTGAACGTGGCTGCACTGGGGATTATCGCCTCCTGGGCCTTCATCGTGGTCTGCCAGATGCGTCTGCGCAAAGCGATCAAAGAAGGCAAAGCGGCTGATGTGAGCTTCAAGATGCCGGGCGCACCGGTGACCTCCTGGCTCACCCTGCTGTTCCTGTTCAGCGTGCTGGTGCTGATGGCGTTTGACTACCCGAACGGTACTTACACCATTGCGACCATTCCGCTGCTGGCGGTACTGCTGATTGCCGGCTGGTTTGGCGTGCGTAAGCGCGTTCACGAGATCCACAGCACCGCGCCGGTTCATCACGACGATGAAAAACACGACGCACCGCTGGTGGAAGAAACCTCGCGTTAAGCGTCCGTAAGCATCAAAAAGGGAAGGCAAATGCCTTCCCTTTTTTATTTACAGCGCGATACGAATGACGTCGTCAGGCTGGGTGGCTTCCTGCTGGCGAGTCGATTTTTGTTTCACCGTCACGTACAGGGTTTTGCCATCCGCAGAGAGCGCCAGGCTGTTCGGGTAGACCGGCGTGTCGAAGGTTTTTGTGACCTTATACGTTTTCGCGTCAATCACGCTCACCTTACCGGCTTCGCGGTGCGTCACATAGGCTTCATTGCTGGCCGGGTTAAACAGGACGGCCAGTGATTCAGGTGCGGCGATCTTCTCAATCACGCTGCCGTCTTTCAGGTTCACCACCAGCACTTCCGGCTGTTTTGAATCGGTCAGGAACGCGCGCTGGCCGGCGGTATCGAGGCTGAGGTTCAGGTAGAAGTGCTCTTTACCGTCATCCTGCACCTTTTTGCGGCTCAGGATTTTATTGGTGGCCGTATCAATGGTTACCAGTTCGCCGTCCGCATTCGTGGTGTACAGACGTTTTGCCTGCGCATCCAGCGCCAGACCGGTGCTGTACGTACCGGTATTGGCAATGGTCTCTTTCAGCTTCAGCGTTGCGCCATCCACCACCCAAATCACGCTCTCTTTGCCGACACCGGTGATGTAAATCGTGTTGGTCGCGTCATCCGCCACCAGCTGGCGCGGCTGCAGCGGTTTGATGGTTTCACTGCGCTGGCGATTATCGAGCACCAGTCGCCCTTTCACGTCGCCCGTTTTCGCATCGATGGCCGTCACCGCGCCGTTGATGGTGTTGCCAAACCACAGGGTTTGCGTCGCGCCGTCGAGCGTGGCGCCAAAGGGTTTGAGATCGCTGTGAATCGCCTGCGTCACGTCCAGCGTGACCGGATCAAGGCGATAGATAACTCCGCCCTTATCGGTTTTGCGGCTTTGCGAGGTCGCCACCCACAGCGCATTCTCCTGCTGGCTGACCGCCATTTCATACGCCCCTTTGCCCACCGCTTTACGCAGCACCTCTTCGGCGGCATGCACCTGGAACGTCCCGGCAAGCAGTAAAGTGGCAGACAGCAGTGACAGGCTCAGACGCGGCGAGCACAGATGACGTAAAGACATAACAATTCCTTTTCTGAAAAGAGGGGTTTGGGCTGACATCACTTCCGGCAGGCAACGTCATGGCATTGCCTTTTGATAATGAGAATAGTAATCATTAATGAACTGAATGTGGAGTTTTTCTTTCGCGCTTCGCCTTTCATTAACGCAATGTGCGGTTATAGTTTTCAAAACATTTACAAAACCTTTAACATGTATGGACATGTTCCATTTGGTTCGTTTATACACCACAACCGGTTTTATTCATGAAAATCATTTCTGCCCGTAAGGCTTCTCTCCCGCTGCTGCTGGTTCCCGTTATTTTCGCGCCGCTAACCGCAATGAGCGCGGAGGAACAGACCATGATCGTCAGCGCCACGCCGCAAACCGTATCGGAACTGGATACCCCGGCCGCGGTCAGCGTCGTCAATGGCGATGACATGCGCCACGCCGCGCCGCGCATCAACCTGTCTGAATCTCTTGGCAGCGTCCCGGGACTGCAAATTCAGAACCGCCAGAACTATGCCCAGGATCTCCAGCTTTCAATGCGTGGGTTTGGTGCCCGCTCAACGTTTGGCGTGCGCGGTATCCGTATGTATGTCGACGGTATCCCTGCCACCATGCCGGACGGACAGGGCCAGACCTCTAACATCGATCTCTCCAGCGTGGAGAGCGTTGAAGTGCTGCGCGGCCCCTTCTCAGCCCTGTACGGCAACGCCTCCGGCGGCGTGATTAACATCAACACCCAGACCGGGCAGCAGCCGCCGACCATTGAAGCCAGCAGCTATTACGGCAGCTACGGTACCTGGCGCTACGGCATGAAAGCCACCGGCGCGATGGGTGACGGCACCCACGCGGGTGATGTGGATTACACCGTTTCCACCACCCGCTTCACCACCAAAGGCTACCGCGACCACAGCGGCGCGCGCAAAAACCTCGCTAACGCCAAACTGGGCGTGCGTATTGACGACGTCAGCAAGCTGACGCTGATTTTCAACAGCGTGGACATGAAGGCCAACGATCCGGGCGGGCTGAGCTATCAGGAGTGGCAGAACAATCCGCGTCAGTCTCCGCGCGGCGATCAGTACAACACCCGCAAGACCATCAAGCAGACCCAGGCCGGCCTGCGCTACGATCGTCAGCTCAGCACCCAGGACGATCTCAGCGTGATGATGTACGCCGGCGAACGTGAAATGACGCAGTACCAGTCGATTCCGTATCAGCCGCAGCTGAAAGCCTCCCACTCCGGCGGTGTGATCGATATGCAGCGACACTATCAGGGCGTGGATACCCGCTGGACGCACCGCGGCGAGCTGCTGGTGCCGGTAACCTTTACCACCGGTCTGAACTACGAAAACCTGAGCGAAGACCGTCGCGGATACGAGAACTTCGTGATGAACAACGGCGTGCCGGATTACGGCGTGAAGGGTGACAAGCGTCGAAACGAACGTAACCTGATGTGGAACGTTGACCCTTACCTGCAAACCAGCTGGCAGCTGACGCAGAAACTGTCGGTAGATGCAGGAGTGCGCTACAGCTCGGTCTGGTTTGATTCCAACGACCATTACATTACGCCGGGCAACGGCGATGACAGCGGTGACGCGAGCTATCACAAGTGGCTCCCGGCCGGTTCCGTGAAGTATGCGGTGACGGACGCATGGAACCTCTACGCTGCCGCAGGTCGTGGATTCGAAACGCCGACCATCAACGAGCTTTCCTATCGCGCCGATAACCAGGGCGGCCTGAACATCGGCCTGCAGCCGTCCACCAACAACACGTATGAAGTGGGCAGCAAAACCCGCATCGGCAATGGCCTGCTGACCGCGGCGCTGTTCCGCACCGATACGGATGATGAGATCGTGGTGGATGCCAGCTCTGGCGGGCGTACCAGCTATAAAAATGCCGGTAAAACCCGTCGTCAGGGGGTGGAAGTCTCCCTCGACCAGCAGTTTGCCGAGAACTGGAAGCTGAAGATGGCGTGGACTTACCTGGATGCCACCTACCGGACTAACGTCTGCAGCGACGCAGACTGTAACGGTAACCGTATGCCGGGCATTGCCCGCAACATGGGTTACGCCTCGTTTGGCTGGCAGCCGGAGGAAGGCTGGTACGCGGGTTCAGACGTGCGCTACATGAGCGACATCATGGCCGACGACGAGAATACGGCGAAAGCGCCGTCGTATACGGTGGTCGGGCTGAACACCGGGTATAAATTCAACTACGGCAGCTGGGGCATGGACGTCTTTGGCCGCGTCGATAACCTGTTCGATAAAGAGTACGCGGGCTCGGTTATTGTCAACGAGTCTAACGGTCGTTATTACGAGCCTGCACCAGGCCGTAACTACGGGGTCGGGCTGTCGGTCTCTTATCGCTTCGAGTAAGCGATAAGAAAAGTTTATTTAATTAATGAAATAACGCTCCTGATGGCAATAAACCATCAGGAGTTATTCACCAGATAAATAATTAGGGGCGAAATATAGTCGCTCTGCTAAATAATCTCTTAGTTAAAATATTGTCGCTGTAAAAGCAAATTCGCTTCATCAATCACCTTATCAATCGCCTTCTGGCAGGCAACAACATCTCTTCGCTCCAGGGCGGAAAGCAGTTCGTCATAGTGATATGTCGAGGCTTTGATGTCGTTAAGCTCCTGATGCAGATAGTTCATACAGGGCCCGATGCGCACCCAGAGCTGCTCAATTAAGGCATTAAGCGTAGGCATTTCCGCATACTGATAAAGCGTAAATCGGAAGACGCGATTCGCATGCAATGCCTGCTGGACGTTCCCGTTGCGCATGGCTTCATGAAAGGCATCCGACAATTTGCGCAACGCCTCCAGTTTGCTATCAGACATATTCTGACAGGCCGCGGCGACCGCCATCGGCTCAAGCTGCTTGCGGATAGCGTTAATCTCGTTATAGCGCTCCAGCGTGACCTCCGGAACCAGAAATGCCTGCGCCGGCGTGGCGTGTAGCGCCCCTGATGACACCAGGCGCAACAGCGCCTCGCGAACAGGGGTAATACTGGTTCCTAATTTATCGGCAATCTCTTTCGTAATCAGTCGTGCCCCAGGTTTGAGTGAGCCTGTAATTAACGCTCCTTTCAAACTGTGTTCAACTTGCATAGTAAGACTGACCCTTTGGGCTTTTTCTAAGTGGTCCAAATCAAGCATGTTCAATTCCTGTAGCTAAAACTTAATGCTATTTTTAAACGCCAGTTTTAATAAAACGACGCTGGTCCGATATATCCTGTATCGTCATGCCTGGTGGTGGGAAGTACGTAAAAACATCAAAAAAGTAAAGTTTGTTTTTTTTATTGGTTCCGGGCCCATCCGGGATGCGGGCGCGAAATGCCATGTCCATTAATTAAAGACAATATATCGTATCTTCACAAATAAATATGGCGGGAAACCCCGCCATAGTGCTGTTTATTTATTGTCACTCGCGACGCGAATCACGACTTTGCCGAAGTTACGCCCTTCGAGCAGGCCAATCAGCGCCTCGGGCGCGTTCTCCAGCCCGTCCGTTATCTGTTCACGATAGTGAATTTTGCCCTCCTGAACCCAGCGTCCCATTGCTTCCTGGAACTCTTTAATGCGGTGACCGTAATCCTGGCCGATGATAAAGCCCTGCATACGAATGCGTTTCTTCAGGATGGTCGCCATCAGTAGCGGCAGGCGATCCGGCCCCTCGGGCAGGCCCGTCGCATTGTAGCCGCTCACCAGGCCGCACACCGGCACGCGCGCGGAGGTATTCAGTAACGGCAGCACGGCGTCAAATACTTTCCCGCCGACGTTTTCATAATAGACGTCAATTCCTTGCGGACAGGCGCGTTTCAGCTGTTCGGCAAAGTCGGCCGCGTGATGATCCAGACACAGGTCAAACCCGAGGACCTCAACGGCATGGCGGCATTTTTCAGCCCCACCGGCGACGCCGACCACCCGGCAACCTTTGATTTTACCGATCTGCCCGACGGTCGCGCCAACCGGGCCTGTCGCCGCGGCGACCACCAGCGTTTCGCCCGCTTTTGGCTGCCCGATATCCAGCAATCCCATATAGGCGGTAAAGCCCGGCATACCCAGAATACCCAGCGCCCAGGAAGGATGTGACGGA